>JAESFT010000025.1_pt1 | contig 511859 bp, 396 predicted proteins | sample 9269451 | NCBI WGS metagenome assembly JAESFT01 (sample SAMN14502557, study PRJNA617106) | algae metagenome | isolation source: Scytonema hyalinum WJT4-NPBG1 and co-occurring heterotrophs from well... | place: USA: Mojave Desert, Joshua Tree National Park, California | collected 2006-05-25
TACCGACGCTTGAGCAAGGACTACGAAGAGCGGCCCAAGAGCAGCGAAACGTGGATCTACGCCGCGATGACGCACCTCATGGTCCGGCGCCTCGCATGAACCGGATTTCTCTACACCCTCTCAGATTCTCATCCCTGCTGCCGTTCGCCGTTCGGGTCAGGCGCGCCGGCAGGATCGCGGACCGAGGGATCCGCCGCTCGCCCCCCGCGGCGGCGTCAGAAGATCTCCAGGTTGATGAAGCGCCGCGGATTCCGCTGGAAGTCGAGCGTCAGCGAGTCGAGACGCGTCACCAGGCGGCGGACGTCGCTGTAGAGGAGCGTGTCGGTCAGCAGCTTGCCGGCGGTGCCCTGGCCGGTGCGCAGCTGGGCGAGCGTGCCGTTCAGCGCCGCGGCCGTGAGGCGCAGGCTGTCGGTCAGCGCGGCGGCGTTGGCGGTCGTCGTGCGCACGTTGCGCAGCGTCGAGTCGACGGCCGCCGAGTCGATGGACGAGAGCGTGCGCCGCACGGTCGACTGCGTCTGCGAGAGCTGCCGCGACTGCTCGGCGGCGATGGCGGCCAGCTGCGCGACGAGGGCGTTCGTGCGCGCGAGCGTCTGCCGCACGTCGGCGAACCCGCCGCTGTCGACCAGCTGCGCCTGCAGCTGCTTCGAGAGGTTCACGGCGATCGTGGCGACGCTGTCGCCCTTGGCCGTCAGCTCGGGGATGCCCGCCGCGGGCGTGCCGGAGGGCACCGTGTCGCCCGCCGTGTAGAACCGCGAGTCGGGCGTGCCGAGGAGCGCCACCTCGGCGTCGCCGAAGATGCCGACCGCCTGCACGACCGAGCGCGCGTTGCGCGGGATGCGCCGGCCCTCCTCGATCGCCATGTGGAGCACGAGGGTGCCGTCGTCGCGCAGCTGCACGTCCTCGACGTAGCCGACCTGCACGCCCGCGAGGCGCACCGCCTGGCCGACCTTGAGGTTCGTGCCCCACCGGAAGACGGAGTAGAGCGGGTAGCCCGAGCGGAACCCGCCGCGCACCAGCCAGATGGTGCCGGCGATGCCGATGAACAGCGACAGGAGCAGCAGGCCGCCGACGAGGACTTCGTTGCGACGCTTCATGAGCGCTTCGGTTGGAGTGCCGCGCGCATCAGGCGCTGACGTACTGCGCCAGCGCGGCGGCGATGAGCGCGTCGAGCACGAGGATCGACATGGACGCGACGACGACGGCCCGCGCGGTGGAGCGGCCCACGCCCTCGGCGCCCGAGCCGGTGACGTAGCCCTCGTACGAGCAGACGAAGGCCACCGCGCCGCCGAAGAAGAAGGCCTTGATCAGGCCGTAGACGACCTGGAAGGGCACGAACGCCAGCCGCAGCCCCGCGACGTAGTCGGTCGTCGTCACGGGCGTCGCGGCGAGCAGCGTGAGCCAGGCGACGGTGATCGCGGTGAAGTTCGCGATCAGCACGAGCACCGGGAACATCACGAGCGCGGCGACGAGCCGCGGGGTCGCGAGGTAGCCGACTGGATCGTAGGCGAGCGTCTCGAGCGCGTCGATCTGCTCGGTGACGCGCATCGTCCCGATCTCCGCCGTCATGCGCGCGCCGACCCGGCCGCACAGCACGATGGCCGTCATGAGCGGCCCGAGCTCCAGCACGATGCTGCCGCGCACGAGGAGGCCGAGCACCGACAGCTGCACGCCGGCGAAGAGCTGGTAGTACGACTGGAACGCCGTGACGCCGCCCAGGAAGCCGGCGACGATGAGCACGAGCGGCAGCGAGTCGAACCCGATGCCCTTCATCTGCCGCACGGCCTCCGTCCACCAGCTGGACGGATGCGCCAGCGCGCGCCCGACGTCGCGCCCGAAGTACGCGCGCTCGCCGAACGCCTTCAGCAGCCCGCGCCCCGTGCGTGCGGTGCGGGTCAGGATCGCCCAACGTGGAACCGGCTCTATCGTCGTGGACACGGGGGGAAGATAAGCGGGCGGGTGGGGCGGGTCGGGTGAGGCGGGGACGGATACGGCGGGACGGGTGCTGCGGGGGCGGATACGGCGGCGACGGATACGGCGGGGGCGGGTGAGGCGGCGCGGGTACGGCGGGAGGAACGGTGCGGGACCCGGCCCGGAAGTCGACGGCGGGGCCTACGCCGAAGCGCTGGTCCCGCCGTGCCGCGTGGTACGCAGAATCCGATCCCCCCGCCTCACCCGATCCCGCCGTACTCGACCCGCTTCACCCGTCCCGCCTCACCCGACCCCGCCGTATCCGTCCCCGCCGTATCCGATCCGCCTCACCCGACCCGCCCCCTCAGGTCCTCACCCGTGCCAGCAGGATCCCGCCCACGATGCCGAAGAGGGCTGAGGGGATCCAGGCCGCGAGTTCGGGCTGGATCAGCCCCTTGCCGCCGATCGCGCGGGTGAGCTGGATCAACACGAGGAAGATCACGGTCGTGCCCAGCGAGAGGCCCACGCCGTAGGCCGTCCCGCCGCGCTGCGTGCTGGTGGCCAGCGGGGCGCCGAAGAGCAGGATGATCACGCAGGTGACCGGGATCGCGATCTTCAGCATGCGCTCGACGCGCAGTTTGCCGACGTCGAGCCCCGAGCGCTCCATCGCCGCGATGAACGCGCCGAGCTCGCGGAAGTCCATGTCGGCGGGCGCCTTGGCCGAGGAGAGCAGGTCGCGCGGGCGCTCCTGCATCCGGCGGTCGAGCACCGAGTCGAAGGCGAAGGCGTGCACCACCGTGTCGCCGGGCATCAGGTGCAGCGCGCCGTTGCGGAACATCCACCCGCGCCCCTCGCGATAGCGCGCGTCCTGCGCGGCGGCGAGCAGGCCGGGGTAGTCGGCGCCGTTCCCCTTCCGCTCCAGCTGCGGCTTCACGAGCTGCCCCGAGTCGACCACCAGGAGCTGCGCCTGATAGACGCGGCCGCCCTCGGCGGCGTAGGCGAAGTTGGCGCGCGCCGTCCCCATCGGGTCCTTGGACTCGCGGAGGAGGCGCATGCGCACGGCGTTCGCGTCGGGCAGCACCTCGCCGAGCGCGAGCCCCAGCCCGGTCGCCAGCATCGCGCCCCACACGATGGGCATGATGAAGCGGTAGAAGCTGATTCCCGAGGCCTTGGCGGCCGTGATCTCGGAGTGGCGGGTGACCGCGCCCACCGTGAACACCGTGGCGAAGAGCACCGCCGCCGGCAGCACCAAGAACATCTGCTCGGGCAGCCAGTAGACGTAGCTGAGGAGCAGGTCGCCGCGCGGGATCTTGCGGCCCAGGTACTTGTTCAGGTTGTCGACGAGGTCGATGACGAACAGCAGCACCGGGAAGCCGACCGCCGTGACCGCGAAGACCTTCAGGAACTCGACGAGCACGTAGCGATCGAGCGCGCTGCCGAGGCGGAAGCGGCGGCGGGCGTTGACCACGCCGCGCGCCGAGGCGCGGCCGGCCGCGCGCGGCGCCGGCTGGACGGCGGCGCTCATGCCGCCCCCCGCGCGTCGGCACGCGTGCCGGGGCGGGCCGCGGCCTGCAGGCGCAGCTGCTTGCGGTGCCGCAGCGCGTACCACCACTCGCCGAACCCGCCGCCGCGCCCCGAGCCGCTCTCGCGGCCCATGCGCAGCGCGAGCGCCAGCCCGGCGATCCCGAACAGCGCGTTCGCCGCCCACATCGAGACCCAGGTGGGGAGCATGCCGCGGGTGGCGAGCTCCTCGCCGGCGATCAGGAAGCAGTAGTAGAGGGCGAACACGAAGAGGCTCATGCCGATGACGAGGCCCACGCCGCCGCGCGGGAAGCGCAGCGCGACCGGCGCCCCGAGGAGGACGAACACGATGCAGGCGACGGCCAGCGCGAACTTCTTGTGGATCTCGATGTCGTAGCCGTTCATCTGCGTGCCCGTCTCGGCGAGCCGCAGGCGGGCGATCGCGAGCAGCGAGCCGTGGGTGAGCGCGGGCGTCGCGGAGTCGGCGGCGGGGGTGCCGGCCGGCGTCGTGGGGACCGCCGCGGCGGCCGCCGCCGCGGCCGCCGCGCTGTCGAGCGGCTGGCCGGGGATCGGCTGCCCCGGGATCGGCTGGCCGGGGACGGGCACCGCGACCGCGCCGGGGAGCGCGGCCGTGTCGGCGCGCGACGGCTGCACGGCCGGCGGCACCACCGCGGGCTGCGGCGTGGCGGGCTGCGCGGGGGGCACGGGCTGCGGCGTCTGCGCCGGGACGACCGGCGCGGGCACCGGGGCCGGGGCGGGCGGCTGCGCGGTCGGCGTCGCCGGCGCGGCCGGACGGCGGGTCGTGTCCTGCGACGGCGTCGCGGGGGGCTGCCCGAGCGCGAGGCGCGGCTCCATGGCGCCGGCGGTGCGCACCGGGGCGATCTCGCGCACCGCGTCGCGCACGCCGATCACGGCCTGGCAGTACAGCCGGCCGATGCCGAGGAAGACCTTGCCCGGCGGCTGGGCCTCGGGGCGCTTGCGGCCCAGCGAGTCGGCCATCGCCTGGTCGAACTCGAGCTTGGCGATCAGGTACTCCTTCCGCGAGCGCAGGTAGGCGTCCTGCAGCTCGCAGATCGACATCTCGCGGTCGCTCTTGAAGGTCGTGCCGTTCTGGTCGGTCTGGGTGAACGACTTCGCGACGTCCTTCACGCGCACGAGGTTCGTCTGGTAGAACAGCCGATTCAGCTCGTTCGGCTTGTTCTCGCCCAGGTTCTCGATCACGCCGTCGTAGAGCGTCATCTCGAGGTCCTTGCGGTCCTTCGAGAGCGCCAGCTCGCCGCTGTCCGCGCGGATGGTGCGCATCTCCGGGCGCGACATGTCGTAGATCGTCACGTCCTTGAGCGTGCTGCGCTGCTGGTCGACGCGCGAGGCGCGCAGCACGAGCTGCGGCGTGACCTCGTTGAGCACCTGCTCGCGCAGGGCGAACGTCGGGCGCGTGCGCGCGATGTCGCCGGTCAGCACCGTGAGCCGGTGGTTGGCGCGCGGCAGCACCTGGTCGTTGAAGTAGATCATGACGCCGGCCAGCATCGTCGCCGCGACCAGCACGGGGCCGAGCAGGCGGCCCATGCTGACGCCGCTCGCCTTGAAGGCGGTCACCTCGTTCTCGGAGGCGAGCCGGCTGAAGGCGTAGAGCACCGACACGAGCACCGCCATCGGCAGCGTCATGGCCACCGTGAACGGGACCGACAGCAGGAAGAACTCCCCGATGACCTGCCAGGGGAGCCCCTTGCCGACGAGATCGCCGAACCGGCGCGAGATGTAGTTCAGGAGCAGGAGCGACGTCAGCGCCGACAGCGCGAACGCCAGCGGGCCCAGGTGCTCCCGGAGTACGTACTTGGTGGTGATCTTCACGACGTCGGGCGAGCGGGCACGACGTCGACCGCCGGGGCGGCCTGGACGTCGGGGAAGACTGGGGAGGGCGGACGCCGGAACCGGCCCGGGCGCCCCCGCGCGGGAGCGGCCGCGGAGGCGCCCGCGAGCGCGGCTAACCGCAAGAGACGCCGCAATTTCCAGCGCGGTTGTCGCCTTCGGGCATCCCGGTATATTCCACCCGGCGCGGGGGGCGACACAAGCCCGACCGCGTCCCCTCGTAGTACCCACGCCCTCGGGTTTGGTGCGTCTCCTCCGGATCCTGCTCGGCGGCGCCCTGCTGGGTGGTGCGCCCGCCGCCGCGCAGACCCGCCCGGCGACGCCACCGCCCGCGCCGCCCTCCTCCACGCCTGCCGCCCCGTCGCCCAGTCCCGCGCCCGCCCCGGCGCCGCAGGACTCGGCGCGCCGCGCCGGCGCGCCGCCCACCGGCGTCCCGATCCCGGTCGACACCGCGGCCCGGCGCCGCGCCCCGGTCGACTCGATCCGCGGCGCCCGCACCGACACCACCGCCGCGCCCGGCGCCCCGCGCTCCCGGGCCGACACGCTCCGCCTCCCGGGCGACAGCGCCCGCCGCGCCCCCGCAGCCGCCGACACGGCCGACCGCGACCCGTTCTCCGACCTCGACCTGCAGGTGGTCGGGCGCATGGAGTCGAAGGCCGAGCGGACCCGGGACGCCCGCTGCGCGCAGGGGTTCGCGGTGGCGCTGGGGTGCCGCGCGACCTTCCAGCCGAACTTCGACTTCCAGTTCAACGTGCGCAGCGCGGGCCCGGTGGCCGAGCGGCTGCACCTGAACGTCGACTACGACTCGCAGCGCGAGTTCGACGCGTCGAACGTCATCTCGGCGTGGTACCAGGGGAAGCCGGGTGCGCGGATCGGCCGCGTGGAGGTCGGCAACGTCTCGTTCACGCCCCCCGCCTCGCGCTTCCTGACGGCCGGCATCCCGAGCAACAACTACGGCATGCAGGCCGTCGGGCAGCTCGGCGGCATGACGTGGCGCACGATCGCCGCTCAGCAGAAGGGGACCGTGCAGCGCGACCGCGTGTTCACGGTCGGCGACCGCGCCGTGCAGACGACCGAGCGCACGCTCGACGACTACCAGGTCGAGCCGCGCCGCTTCTTCTTCACGATCGACCCGCGGCTGCTCCCCGGCTTCCCGAATGTCGACGTGCTCAATCGCACGGGGATGGCGCGGCTCGCGGCGCAGCTGCCCGACACGCTGCGGCCGACGCGCGTCTTCCTCTACCGGCAGCTGATCGGCGCGCAGAACCAGAACCCACGCGGGCCCCGCCTGCAGGTGCGCGGCGCGAAGAACCCGCGCGCGCAGACGTACGAGCTGCTGCGCGAGAACGTCGACTACTACGTCGACCCGTCGCAGCTCTGGATCGCGCTCCTGCGCCCGCTGCAGCTGAACGCCGAGCGGCTGGCCGTGGCGTACGAGGTCACGGTGAACGGCGTGCGCACGCGCTACGTCGCCACCGGCGGCACGCCCGACACCGAGCTGCGCGCCGACACCGCGCAGGTCGCGAACCTGGTGTGGGAGCCCGAGCTCACCCCGCGCGACAGCGCCTTCTACCGCGAGCTGCGCAACGTCTACCGCGTGGGCGGCGAGGAGCTGCGGCGCGAGACGGTGGGGCTGCGCATCGTCACGGGGCCCGGCGGCGACCAGGAGAAGCCGGTCGACGCGACGTTCGGCGCGACGTACCTGCAGCTGTTCGGGCTCGCGCAGGCGGCCAACCCGACGACGTTCGACGTCGAGAACCGGCTCTGGCCGCGGCCGCAGGACCCGAACGTCAACGCGGCCGGCGCGGGTGGGCTGAGCGCGAAGCTGTTCCGCGATCACTTCGTCGTCTTCCCGTCGCTGCAGCCGTTCGCGCGCGCGGGGCTGGCGCGCGGCGCGGCGAACCCGGCGAACGACACGCTCTACACCTATCCCGCGGAGTTCCTGTACTCCGCGCAGCGCCCGCAGAGCCTCTACCGGCTGCGCATGCGCTACGAGGGCGAGGGGCTCGGCGATCCGGGCACGCTGGCCCTCGGCTCGGTGCAGCTGCGCCCCGGCTCGGAGCGGCTGACCGCGTTCGGCCGCCCGCTCGTGCGCGGCACCGACTACGAGATCGACTACGACCTCGGCGTCGTGACGTTCACCGACCCGGCGCGCCTCTTCCCGACGCCGACGCCCGTGACGGTGCGCTTCGAGGAGAACCCGCTGTTCGCCACGCAGCCGACGCGCATCCTCGGCGGCGCGGCGGAGTGGACGACGGGCGCCGGCATCCTGAGCATCACGGCGATCTCGCAGTCGCAGCGCTCGACCTTCAACCGCCCGCCGCTCGGCTTCGAGCCGGTGGGGTCGCTGGTGGGCGGCGCGCGCGCGGACCTCGCGTGGAACGCGCCGCTGCTCGCGCGCGCGGTGCATCGCCTCACGCGCGCGCTCGGCTCTGGCGACACGACGGTCGCGCCCGCGCGCATCGCGGTGCGCGCCGAGTTCGCGGCCAGCAAGCCGGTGCCGAACGCCGCGGGGCAGGCCTTCCTGGAGAGCTTCGAGGGCGACGGCGGGCTCGGGCTCGCCCTGAGCGAGACCCAGTGGTACCTGTCGAGCCGCCCGGCGACGACGCCGGCGCTGCGCCGCGCGACGGGCGGTGTGCCGCTCTCGGTCGACCGCGCGACGACGCTCGCCTGGCAGAGCCTCGTGCGCCCGCTCGGCGGGTCGGGGCAGCTGACGTACACCATCACCGACATCGACCCGTCGGTGCGGCTGAGCAGCGGGGGCATCCGCACGCCCGAGGCGCTGCTCTGGCTGACGCTCTACCCGACGACGGTCGGCGGCCTCCCCGCGCGCGACAACGCGGGCACGCCGCTCGGCGGCACCACCGCGTCGCCGGCGTCGCGCTTCCGCTGGACGATCGGCGGCGCCGACGCGGTGCCCGGGCGCCGCTGGCGCTCGATGCGCACGGTGCTGAACGCGGGCGGCGCCGACCTGTCGCGCGTCGAGGCGCTGGAGTTCTACGCGCTGGTGCGCACCGACGCCGCGGGCATCGGGCGCAACCCGACGCTCGTGTTCGACTTCGGCGACGTGTCGGAGAACACGGTCGCGTTCGCGCCGGAGACGCTGACGGTGCGGCCGCGCGCCGCGGCGCCGGGCGTGCCGGCGGGCGTCGACTCGCTGTACGGCGGGCGGCGGCTGCAGCGGTTCGACCGGCTGGACACGGAGCGCGACTCGCTGTCGCGCGTGTTCGACGCGTCGGTGAACGACCGCGGACTGCCGGGCGACCGCGTCGACACGCTGCAGGTGATCGACCAGACGGGCGCGGCGCCGGCGCGCACGCTCGCGCAGCAGGTGGAGCTGTGCCGCGCGCAGCCGGGGCGGATCGCGGTCATCGGCGACCCGCTCACGACGTGCACGGTGCGCAACAACCGGCTGGACGAGGAGGACCTCGACCAGGACGGGCAGCTGAACCTCGAGGACGCGCTGACCGACGGCGGCGAGCGGCTGCGCCGCTTCGTGGTCGACCTGAGCGACCGGCGCACCTTCACGCGCGAGAACCCGGCCGCCTGCCAGGCGACCGTCACGCCCACGGTGGGCGAGGTCGCCGCGCTGGCCGAGCGGCGGTGCTGGGTGCTCGTACGCGTGCCGTTCCGCGCGCCGAGCGACTCGACCGACGGGTTCAACATCCGCCGCGTGCGCGCGCTGCGGCTGACGATGGTGAGCGGCGAGCAGGAGCCGGACAGCGCGTTCACGACGACCGCGCTCGCGCGGCTGCGGCTCGTCGGCGCGCCGTGGCTGCGCCGCACCGACCGCGCGGCGGTCGGCATCGCGGGCGACTCGGTGGGGCAGCAGGCGAGCTGGGTGATCGCGGGCGTCGTCGGCACGCAGGACTCGACCGGGCGCGTGCCGTACCAGTCGCCGCCCGGCGTGACCGACGAGACGGACGAGCGCCGCACGGGGCTCGAGGCGACGGCGGTGCAGGTGAACGAGCGCGCGCTGCGGCTGCAGGCCGGCGCGGCGGGCGGCTCGCTCGGGCTCTACGAGCGCGCCGAGGCGTACTTCCGCTTCCCGGAGGGCGCCAAGAACCTGATGACGTACAAGACGCTGCGCCTGTGGATGCGCGGCAACGGCTCCGGGTGGGGCGTGAACGGGGAGCTGAACGCGTACGTGAAGCTCGGCCGCGACGAGCACAACTTCTACGTCTACCGCACGCCGGTGAACGCGGGCCCGTCGCGCGAGTCGTGGCTGCCCGAGGTGCGCGTCGACTTCGGCCGATTCTATCGACTGCGCGCGGCGGTGCAGGAGGCCTACCTGCGCGGCGGCATCGCGCAGCAGTACCGCTGCACCGGCGTCGACGCCGCGCTCGTCGAGCGATCGGGGCTGCCACGCGGCTTCGCGGTGAACCGCTACGCGGCGTGCGAGGACGGCTATCTCGTCTACACGGTGGAGCCGAACGTCACGCCGCCGAACCTCGCGGCGGTGCAGGAGCTGGCGGTCGGCTTCGTACGCGTCGACACGCTGGCGCGCGGCGGCTCGCCGATCGTCCCCGGCGACACGCTGGAGCTGTGGGTGAACGACCTGCGCCTGAGCGACGTCGAGGACACGCCGGGCATGGCTGGCGAGTTCGGGCTGGCGCTGCAGGCGGGCGACCTGGCCGACGTGCGCGTGAACGTCACGCGCCGCGATCCGCACTTCCGGCAGCTCGGCGAGACGCCGACCTTCGCGACCGCGAACGCGATCGACGTCGGCGCGTCGGTGCGGCTGGACAAGCTGGTGCCGGGCGCGCGCGGCTTCGCGATGCCGCTGACGGTGAGCTACCAGCAGACCGACGCGGCGCCGCTCTTCCTGGCCAACTCCGACCTGCGCGGCGAGGACCTGACCGGGCTGCGCACGCCGCGCGACGCGACGACGAGCGTGGCGTTCACGATCAAGCGCGCGACGCCGCTCACCGGCACGCCGCTGGCGCCGCTGCTCAACAACCTCGCGCTGACGTCGACGTGGACGAACGGCGGCGCGCGGAGCGCCTTCCAGCGCGCCACGCGCGACGGCTTCACGCTGCGCGCCGACTACGACCTGGTGCCGGCGGCCCGCTCGCTGGGGCTGATCGGCGGCGCGTTCCGGTGGACGCCGACGACGCTCAAGCTCACGAGCCACCTGGTGCGCACGGGCAACCGCCAGGAGTCGTTCCTCAAGCCGGTGGTCGCGTTCGACGACACGGCGCGCGTGGTGGACGGGCGCGACCACGTGTGGCGCAACGGCTTCGTGGTCGAGTTCCAGCCGACGTCCGCGCTCACCGCGCGCTGGGACGCGAGCACGCTGCGCGACCTGCGCGACTACGACGACGCGGCGCTCGTGCCGGGCGACACGATCGACCGCGCGGCCGCGGCGCGCGCCGACCGCCAGCGGCTCGCGGGGCTCGACGTGGGGCTGGAGCGCGAGCGCGCCATGGCCGGGCTGCTGCGCTTCGCGCCGGCGCTGCGCGGCTGGGTGCAGCCGCGCGCCGAGGTGGCGACCTACCACACGACGACGCGCGACCCGAACGCGCGCGCGCTGCTGCCCGAGGACGAGCAGGACTCGACGGGCGCGCTGCGGCTGCCGCGGCGCATCGGCACGACGCAGGTGGCCAGCGCCGGCGCGACGGTGGACCTGGCGCGCGCGCTGCTCGGCCGCGCGCCGGCCCCGCGCGTGCCGCCGGTGTCGCCGCCCACGGCCGCGGAGCCGACCGTCGGCGACACGACCCCGCGCGCGCCGCGCGACGCGGTGGGCGACACGCTCCGCCTCGCGCCGCCCGACCTGCGCGCGCGGCTGCGGCGCGCGATCCAGCCGATCGACGTGCGCGTCGAGCGCACGCTGTCGTCGAACCTCGACGCGACGTCGCTGGACCCGAGCCTGGGGCTGCAGCTGGGCTTCGGCGGGATCGGCGCGTTCCGCACGCCGAGCGGCCGCAACGCGACGGCGGCGGGCGCGGTGACGCGCCTCGTGCTGACGAACACGATCGGGCTCCCGCTCGGCTTCTCGATCACGAACCGGATGGAGGCGGGCGGCACGCGCAGCTGGTGGCGGCGCGCGGCGACCGACCGGCAGGCGGAGGCCGACGGCCGGCAGCGCACGATCCCCGACCTCTCGCTACGCTGGAACTGGCGGCCGGCGTTCGCGGGCGACGTAATCGAGACGGTGGGCGCGAACGCGCGCATGCTCTGGCAGGAGACGCGCACCGCCGCGCCGGCCGACTCGGGCGCGCCGCTCGACGCCCGCGCGGTGACGTCGCGCAGCTACCCGATCACGGCGAACATCGTCTGGAAGGCGCTCGGCGGCTTCACGACCGGCGGCGGCGTGTCGCTCACGCGCCGCTTCGACGACGTGCCGGGGAGCCGCACCGAGGTCGCGTCGCGCGAGACGAACCTGGAGCTGACCAAGACGTTCGTCGCGCCGTCGCGGTGGAACCTGCGCAGCCCGATCCGCGCGCGCCTCGGCTGGCAGGACGGCGGCACCGAGACGCTGCTCCGGCCGCGCGACGCGTCCGGGAGCGTGATCGGCGACGACGCGCTGCGCGTGGTGCAGGCGGACAACGGCCGCCGCGCGCTCTCCTTCAGCGCGAACTCGGACGTCGCGGAGTCGCTGACGCTGAGCCTCAACGGCACGCACGTCACCACGTTCAACAACAACCTGAACCAGCGGCTGTCGCAGACGGTGTTCAGCGCGGTGCTGCAGCTGTCGTTCGGGGCGGCGCAGCTGCGGTGAGGGGGAGCGGTCAGCGATCAGCGATCAGCGATCAGCGACCAGCGTTCAGTCGGTCCTGCGGAAGAACGTGCGAAACGGCGCCGGACCCGCTGAACGCTGATCGCTGATCGCTGATCGCTCCCCCCTCACCGCACCGCCGTCCAGAACACCAGCTGCTGATACAGCACCCGCACGTCGTACGCGGCCGGCACGGGGTCGACCATCGGCGGGCCGTAGACGGTGCCGTGGCTCTCCTGGAAGTCGAGCTGCACGCGCCAGGTGCCGGCCGGCGTGGCGGGGGGGAGCAGGTCGCGCGGGACGACGATGTCGGTCGGCGGCAGGCCGTTGCCGCGATAGGTCAGCGTCTGCGCGCCCGTCACGTTGACGACCCACGTGCGCATCGCCGCGGACGCGTCGCCGGGGGCGGTGGCGAGGCGGAGGCGCAGCGCGCCGTCGGCGCCGGGGCGCACCGTGTCGGCGTCGAGCGCGCGCAGCGTGGTGACGCGCACCGTCGGACGGTTCGGCGCCACCTCGCTGAGCACGGGCGCCTGCACCGTCAGCGGCTCGCTCCCGATGCGCGACCCGAGCCGCAGCTGCGTGTTCGGGAGGAAGACGGAGCCGAACCGGTCGAGCGTGGGGCCGAACGTCAGCGGGCGTCCGGCCAGCTGCAGCGGCGCCGTCACCGTGCGCACCGCGCCCCGGGCGTCGAAGCCCGGCATGAGGTTGCCCGAGACCTGCGCGGCCCCGCTGGTGTCGCTGCGGAAGGTGCCGAGGACCTGCACGCCCACGTAGAGCATCGCGGGCGTCGAGCGCTCGTCCGGCTCCGAGGGGCCGGTGTCGCAGCCGAGCAGCGCGACGGCGAGCAGCGTGGCGGTGGCCGGGCGGGGGCGCATCGTCACGGGGCCACCGGCGCGAAGCGCAGCGAGGCGTGGACCTGCACGTGGTATGCGTACGCGGTGTCGCTCGGCGTCGGCCGCCCCAGCGCGTCGGTCGCGGCCAGCAGGTACGACAGGGTCGCCGCGACGGCGCCGGTGCCGGGCACCAGCGAGCCGACCGGGAGCACCAGCTCGCGCGCGAGCGGCGTCGTCCCCATCACGCGCGTCGACCGGTCGCCACGCGTGAGGTCCACGCTCCACTGCGGGTTGTAGAACGGCGCCGCGACCGGCGCGGGCGGCGGGACCACGCGCAGGCGCAGCTCGTCGCCGGCCAACGCGACCGCGACGCCCTCGGCGCGCGCGATCGTCGGCATGCGCAGCGTGACGGGCGCGATCCCCTCGATGCGCGGGAAGGTCACCGTCACCACGCCGTCGGCGCGCGGGGCACCCAGCTCGCCGCCGAAGGTGACGGAGCGCTGCCCCGGCGGGATGCGGCCGTCGAGCCCCGCGCCGTTCACGACGATCCGGCCGTCGGTCACGCGCCGCATGCGCCCGTTGACCTCTCCGGGCCAGAGCTGTCCGCCGGCGACGATCAGCCCACCCGCCGGCGCGAGGCGCGCGGGCTGGCCGACGGTGCCGGGCGCGTAGGCCAGCGTCGGTACCGTGTCGCCCGCGTCGAGCACGCGGACGAAGAGGTCGAGGCGCGGCTGCGAGCCGCCGCCGACGATCGGATCGCCCGGGCTGGTGCAGGCCGCGACGGCGAGAGGAAGGACGACGCTCGGGAGCAGCAGGCTCCGGAGCGGGGAGCGGCGGGACGGGGGCACTGCGGCGATACCTGACGACGGCGGACGACGGAGCGCGGCGGGTGAGCGGCCGCGCGGGGACGACCCTCCGAGTCTAACGCGGCGCCTGCGGGTCGGCACCGTGCGGCACCGCGCGGCATCGCGCGGCGTCGGGCGTCGCGCGCCTCAGCCGACCATCCAGAAGAGGAGCCCCGCGCGCTCGCCGCCGGTCGCCGCGCGCACGATGCGGTCGTACGCCTTGAAGCCCGACGCCGCGTTGGTGAAGACCGCGATCGCGCGCCCCGCCCCGGCGTCGGCAACGACGAAGTTCTTGATGCCGCCGTTGTCCCCCCAGTGCCAGGCGAGCGTGCGATCGCCCACCCGCTCGAGCCCCCAGCCGAGCCCCCACGCGAGCGCGTCGGTGATCGGCGTCTGGGCGCGCAGCTGCTCGGCGCGCAGCGCGGGCGCGAGCGCGTGCGGCCCGCCCGGGGCGAGCGCGTGGATGAGGAAGGCGCCGTAGTCCGTCGCGGTCGTGAACAGCGATCCGGCGGCGTTCGGCTGCACGAGCACGGGCACCGGCTTCCGCTGCGGATTGGCGAGCGCGGCGCCGCGCAGCGCGTCGGCCGCCGTCCACTCGCGCAGCGGCTTCCCCACCTGGTCGGCGACGCGCGCGAGGCGGCGCCCGACGTCGGCGAGCCCCTCGCGCGGGGTGGCGGGGTCGCCGTGCCCGCTCGCCGCGTGGCCCTCGAAGGCGGGGAGCCAGACGAAGCTGGAGCGCGTCATCCCGAACGGCGCGAGCACCAGCTCCTCGATCGCGAGGGCGAACGGCTGACCCGTGACCTGCTCGACGACGCGCTGCAGCAGATGATAGCCCTCGCCCGAGTAGCGGAAGCGGGTGCCCGGCTCGAACGCCGTCGTGAGCGCGTCGTCGGTGAAGCGCCAGTTCGGGAAGCCGGCCGCGTGGCGCAGCACGTGGCGCACGGTGACGGTGCGCGCCCGCGCGTCCGTGAGGTCGTCGAGCGGCGCCTGCTCGGCGAGCGGCCGGTCCAGCGCGAGGCGTCCCGCCTGCACGAGACGGAGCGCGGCGTACGCGGTGACCGGCTTGCTGAGCGACGCGGCCTCGATCACGGTGTCGGGCGTCATCGGATCGGGCGCGCCCGCGCGCCGCACGCCGAACGCGAGCCGCTGCGCGATGGCGCCGCGCTCCACGACGACGACCGCGCAGCCCGGCACGCCCGACGCCGCGAGGAGGGCCGGGATGGAGGCCTGCAGCGCGGGGGAGAGCGTCCACGGCCCGTCGCGGAGCGCGGCCGCGGGCGTCGGCGCCGGGACCGGTGGCGCGCCGCCCGCGCGCGTGCAGGCGGCGAGCGCGCCGGCGGCACCGGCGGCAGTGAGGAAGGTGCGGCGGTCCACGGCGGGGCGGGCGAGGGGAGCGATCGGGGCGCGTCGTGCGCGGGGCCCGTCTCGTAGACACCGCGCGCGGGGAGAGCGTTTCGCGCGTCGCGGCGGTACGCGCCGCGGCGCGGCGGCGCGGGCGTCGGTGCGGCGCATCGCATCGTGGCGATCGGGTCCGACGCCGCTCCGACGACCGATCGACCCGCGTGTCCGCCCCTCACCCGCCACGTCCGATGATCCCCGCCGAACGCAAGGCCCTCCTCTTCCTGGCGACCATCGGCGTGCTCGGGGTGGGGGCACGCACGATGGCCGGGCGCGACGCCGACGGCGCCGACCGTCCCACCGCGGAGCAGACGGCGGCGCTCGACGCGCAGCTCGCGGCGGTCGACAGCGCGCGGACGCGGCCGCGGGTGACGAAGCCCACGCGCCGGCGCGCCGGTGGCCAGCGGCGTGACGATCCCGGCCACCCAGGACGCGACGTGCCGCGCGCTCGTGCGTCTGTTTCGGGAGGTCCGTGGGAGGGCCCGCTCGACGTCGACGTCGCGGACGCGGCGGCGCTCGAGGGGCTCCCCGGCATCGGCCCGGCGCTCGCGCGCCGGATCGTCGACGATCGCGCGCAGCGGGGCGCCTTCGGCTCGCTCGAGGCACTCGGCCACGTGCGGGGCGTGGGGCCGCGGCTGCTCGCGCGGCTGTCCGCCCACGTGACCTTCTCCGGCACTCCACGACCACCAGCACCCCATGGCCGCCGCCCCGCTCAGCCTCGTCGCTGACCACCAGCGCATCGGCGAGCTCCTCGTGAAGGAGGGGCTCGTCACGCGCGAGCAGATCGCGCGCGCGCTGCAGGAGCAGCAGCAGACGGGGATGCGGCTCGGCTTCTGCCTCGTGAAGCAGGGGGCCATCGAGGAGACGACGCTCGTCAAGACGCTCGCGCGCCAGTACCGCATGCCCGCGGTGGACCTGGCGCGCTTCGAGGTCGACCCGCGCGTCCTCAAGCTCGTGCCCGCGGAGCTGGCGTCGAAGCACCTCGTCTTCCCGCTCAAGCGCGACGGGCGGACGCTGACGGTGGCGCTGGCCGACCCGTCGAACCCGGGCGTCCTGGACGACCTCAAGTTCATCACCCGCTACGACATCTTTCCCGTCGTCGCGGGCGAGTTCACGCTGCGGTCGCTCGTCGACAAGCACTACGAGAGCGGCGACACGCAGATGCAGTCGCTGCTCGCCGAGATCGCGGCCGACGACGGCGACGTCGAGGTCCTGGAGAGCCAGGAGGACGACGGCGGGAACGGGATGGCCGGCGTCGACGAGGCGCCGGTGGTGCGCCTGGTCAACGCGATCCTCACCGAGGCGGTGAAGCGGGGGGCGAGCGACATCCACGTCGAGTGCTTCGAGCACGAGCTGCGGGTGCGCTTCCGCATCGACGGCGCGCTGCAGGAGGTGATGAAGCCGCCGATGAAGCTCAAGCCGGCGCTCATCTCCCGCCTCAAGATCATGTCGTCGCTCAACATCGCCGAGCGGCGCGTGCCGCAGGACGGGCGCCTCAAGATCAAGGTCGGCAAGCGCGTCATCGACTTCCGCGTGAGCACCCTGCCGACGCTCTTCGGCGAGAAGATCGTGCTCCGCATCCTCGACAAGGGGAACCTGACGCTCGACCTGGAGACGTTCGGCATCGAGCCGGCCGCCGAGGTGGCGCTGATGGAGGCGATCTCGAACCCGTACGGGATGGTGCTCGTCACCGGCCCCACCGGCTCTGGCAAGACGACGACGCTCTACAGCTGCCTGTCGAAGATCAACGTCGGCGACACGAACATCATGACCGCCGAGGATCCCGTCGAGTACAACCTCTTCGGGATCAACCAGGTGCAGGTGCGCCCCGAGGTCGGCCTGACCTTCGCGGCTGCGCTGAAGGCGTTCCTGCGCCAGGACCCGAACGTCATCATGGTCGGCGAGATCCGCGACCTCGAGACGGGCGGCATCGCCATCAAGGCGGCGCTCACGGGCCACCTCGTGCTCTCGACGCTGCACACGAACTCCGCGCCGGAGACGGTGACGCGTCTGCTGGACATGGGGCTGGAGGCGTTCAACGTCGCCAGCGCCGTGAACCTCGTGCTGGCGCAGCGTCTCGTGCGCCGCATCTGCCCGAAGTGCAAGGTGCGCCGCCCCATCGACCCGGTGGAGCTGGCGGCCGCGAAGGCGACCCCCAGGACGACGTTGCGCGAGCTGCGGTTCACGCAGGTGGCGCTCGACAACGCGAAGGCGCGCGCGACGCCCGAGGCGCAGCCGCTGATCGCGAACTTCACGCTCGACACCCCGCTCTCCGAGCTGCCCTGGTGGAAGGGCACGGGCTGCGACCACTGCGCCGGGACGGGGCTCAAGGGCCGTCAGGGCCTCTACGAGGTGATGGCGATGACCGGGCCGCTCCGGAAGCAGGTGCTGCACTCGGCCGACGCGGCGGCGCTGCGCGACCTCGCGATCGCCGAAGGGATGCTGACGCTGCGGATGGACGGATGGCTGAAGGTCCTCAAGGGCGTCACGACGCTCGAGCAGGTCGTGCGGGAGACGAGCGCATGACGGACGACATGCGCAGCGCTCAGCGTTCAGCGGTCAGCGTCCAGTGCGCTTCGCGCCACGCCGCCCGTCCGCGCCGTCACCTCGCCGATCGCTGAACGCTGAACGCTGAACGCTCCCTCGCTGCTCCCATGACCGCGCCTGCCACGACGCCCCCGGCGACCACGCTCCAGCTCAACCTCCGCGCCCTCCTCGAGGAGATGGTGGGGCGGGGGGCGAGCGACCTGCACATCACCGCCGGCGAGCGACCCAAGCTGCGCATCGACGGCGAGATCGTGAACGCGACCTACGAGAGCTCGCTCTCGCCCCGCGACACGATGACGCTCGCGTACTCGGTGCTGACCGACAACCAGAAGAAGCGGTTCGAGATGGAGGACGAGCTGGACTTCTCGTTCGGCATCCAGAACCTCGCCCGCTTCCGCGGCAACGCGTTCAAACAGCGCGGGTGCGTGTCGCTCGCCGTCCGGCAGATCCCGTTCACGATCAAGCCGCTGAGCGACCTCGGGCTGCCGTGGCCGGTCGCGAACTTCGCCGACAAGCCGCGCGGGCTGGTGCTGGTGACCGGGCCGACCGGCTCGGGCAAGAGCACGACGCTGGCGGCGCTGCTCGACAAGATCAACAAGGAGCGGCGCGGCCACATCATCACGGTGGAGGACCCGATCGAGTTCGTCCACCGCCACCAGAACTGCATCGTCAACCAGCGCGAGGTCGGGACCGACACGAAGTCGTTCTCCTCGGCGCTCAAGTACGCGCTGCGCGAGGACCCGGACGTCATCCTCATCGGCGAGATGCGCGACCTGGAGACGATCCAGGCGGCGCTGACGATCGCGGAGACGGGCCACCTGGCGTTCGCGACGCTGCACACGAACAGCGCGGCCGAGGCGATCAACCGCATCATCGACGTCTTCCCGAGCCACCAGCAGTCGCAGGTGCGCGCGCAGCTGTCGTTCGTGCTGGAGGGGATCGTGACGCAGACGCTGATCCCGAAGGCGTCGGGGCGGGGGCGCGTGCTGGCGGCGGAGGTGCTGGTGGTGACGCCGGCGATCCGCGCGCTGATCCGCGACGACAAGGTGCACCAGATCTACAGCCTGATGCAGGGCGGCAAGAAGTTCGGGATGCAGACGCTGAACGACGCGCTGTACCAGCTCTACCTGAACAAGCAGGTGACGGTGGAGGAGGCGGTGCGCGTGACGAGCCACCCGAACGAGTTCCTGCAGATGATCGGGCGGCAGCCGCTGGACGAGGCTCCCACCGGCCCTCGGCAGCAGTCCATCCCGCCGTCCATGGCCAAACGATGATGGCGCTGCGGACTGCGGACTGCGGATCGGACCTCCGGACGCCCCGTCGCGCGCAGTCTGCAGCCCGCAGCGCCGTTCAGGATCCGCAGCCCGCAGTCCGCAGCTCCCGGAGAGACGTCCTCTCCACGCCACGCTAGACCGACGCTCCGATGCCTACCTTCGCGTACACGGCAAGAACGCTGAACGGCGACCTGCGCTCCGCGACGCTCGACGCGCCGTCGCGCGACGACGCGGTGGTGATGCTCAAGCGCATGCGCCTGTCCGTCCTCAAGATGGACGAGGCGAACAAGAAGCCGAAGGGCGGCAGCAAGGTGCCGATGCGCGACATCGTCATCTTCACGCGCCAGTTCTCGACGATGATCAACGCCGGCCTCCCGCTCGTGCAGGCGCTGGACATCCTGTCCAAGCAGAGCGAGCACAAGGGGCTGCAGCAGATCACGAAGGCGGTCGTCTTCGAGGTGGAGAGCGGCGCCACCGTGGCCGACGCGATGCGCAACCATCCGAAGGGGTTCTCGGACCTCTACGTGAACATGGTCGCCGCGGGCGAGGCGGGCGGCATCCTCGACACGATCCTCATGCGCCTGGCGACCTTCCTCGAGAAGAACGACCGCCTGGTGCGCAAGGTGAAGGGCGCGATGGTCTACCCGGCGGTGATCATGAGCGTCGCCGCGCTGGCGATCGTGATCCTGCTCTGGAAGGTCATCCCGGTGTTCAAGGACATGTTCGCGAGCGTGAACATGGAGCTGCCGATGCCCACGAAGATCGTGATCGGCATGTCGGCCTTCCTGAACGACTACTGGTGGGCGCTGGGGCTGGGCGCGGTCGTGACGGGGCTCTTCCTGCAGCGCGTGTACGCGACGCCCGAGGGGAAGCTGGGCATCGACAAGCTGATGCTGAAGCTGCCGGTGCTCGGCGACGTGCTGCGCAAGGCGTCGGTGTCGCGCTTCACGCGCACGCTGGGCACGCTGATCTCCTCGGGCGTGCCGATCCTGGACGGGCTCGAGATCACGGCGCGCACGGCGGGCAACCGCGTGGTGCAGGACGCGATCATGGCGTCGCGGGCGTCGATCGCGGGCGGTGACACCATCGCGGCGCCGCTGGCCAAGTCGAACGTCTTCCCGCCGATGGTGATCTCGATGATCGCGGTCGGCGAGCAGACGGGCGGGCTGGACGAGATGCTGACGAAGATCGCCGACTTCTACGACGACGAGGTGGACGCGGCGGTGAGCGCGCTGCTGTCGCTGCTGGAGCCGATCATGATCGTGGTGCTCGGCGTCGTGGTGGGCGGGATGATCGTGGCGATGTATCTGCCGATCTTCGACATGGTCAACGCGGTGCAATGAGGTGGCTAACCCTACGATGGGGCCGTGTGTGGGTTTCCGCGGACTTTCGTAAAGCACGGCCGCACTCTTTCGTAAACAGCCTCGCGCTCTCTCGTAATCTGCCGTAAGAGCTGGAGCGACAAGGAGCTAGGACTCGAAGGCCCCGCCGCCGGCGGGGCCTTCGTCGTTCCAGCCACCGCCATCCGTCTCGCTCCGGGCCGAGCCGACGCCTATGTTGGCGCGCCCCGCGGTACCGCCGGGCGAGTGTCAGCCACGCCCGGTGCCCTCTCTCGATGACCCAACCACCGGATCTCTCCGCGGTCCTCACCGCGCAGCGCGCCTGGGCAACCCGACGCGGGCTCACCGTGGATGATCGCGGCTATCTCGTCGACGTCCGCTCGAACCTCCGCGATGCCCTGTCTCCGGACACCGAGGCCGCGCTGAGGCGCGGGAGCGGCTCGGAGCTACGGGACCAGCCGGAACGGGCCGCGAAGATGCGGGCGCTGCATTCGTCGTCGGCCCTGGCCGTGAACGTCTTCGACTTCTGGAGTGCCCGCGATCTCGACCGGGTGCTCGAGGCCCTGTGCGTCGAGGGATGGGGAACGGAGCTCTCGTTCGAGGAGAAGCTCCCGACTGGCGCTGGCGGCACCCCGCCGCACGTCGACGTCGTCATCCGGCTCGGCGACGGTCGCCTGGTCGGCGTGGAGTCGAAGTTCACCGAGTGGATGGCTCCGAAGCGTGACAGGGCCGCGAGCCTCGCACCGTACGTAGACGACGATGCGTCCTACTGGTCGAGGGCGGGGCTCCACGCCTCGGACCGGCTCGTCCGCGCGATGGTAGCAGGCGAGCAGGAGTTCCAGTACCTGGACGTGCCGCAACTCCTGAAACACGCCCTTGGGCTGCAGCGTGCCTCGAATCCGGGCTGGTGCCTCCGGTACGTCTACTTCGACGCCCCCATCCCCGCCCGGGACACACAGCGAGCGGAAATCTCCCGGTTTGAGCAGGCGGTCGGCCCGGAGCTGCGGTTCCGGGCAGTCACGTACCAGACGCTCCTCACCGCACTCGGTCCGGCGCGGGACGACGCTGAGGCGGCCTACTTCGGCTACCTGGCCGACCGGTATTTCAACGACTGACGCCTGCTCGGGGCTCGGCGACCAGACGCTCGAAGTCGCCTGGCGTCCCCATCTGTTTTGCACCTGTGTCGGCGCGTATCGTATCAGAGTACGTCCCGTCGCGGGGGCGGGCGGCGTCGTCTCGCGCGCCCGACCCTGTATCGCGCCTGCACCCGCCGGCTGCCCACGGGGTGATCAGCTCCTCGAACGACCTCCATGCTGACTGGCGAACTTCGCAATCAAGTCGACCGCATCTGGGACGCCTTCTGGTCTGGCGGCATCTCGAACCCGCTGGAGGTGATCGAGCAGATCACCTATCTCCTCTTCCTCCGGCGCCTCGACGACCTGCACACGCTGGAGGAGAGCAAGGCGGCGCGCCTCCGCAAGCAGATGGCCCGTCGGATATTCCCCGAGGGGAAGGACCCGAAAGGGCGACCGTACGAGGATTTCCGGTGGTCTCGCCTGAAGCATCTCGAGGCGAAAGAGATGTACTCGGTCGTGGCCGACCACGTGTTCCCCTTCCTGCGGACGCTCGGCGGCGATGACTCGACGTACGCGCACCACATGAGAGACGCGCGGTTCACGATCCAGAAGCCAGATCTGCTGACGAAGGTCGTGGACATGCTCGACAAGGTGCCGATGGAGGAGCGCGACACCAAGGGCGACCTCTACGAGTACATGCTCGGCAAGATCGCGACGGCGGGGCAGAACGGGCAGTTCCGCACGCCGCGCCACATCATCCAGCTCATGGTGGAGCTGACCGCTCCCGGGCCGCAGGACGTGATCTGCGACCCGGCGTGCGGCACGGCGGGCTTCCTGGTGGCAGCCGGGGAGTATATGCGTCAGCACCATCCGGCGATGCTGCGCGACCCCAAGGGGAGCGAGCACTTCCACCGCGGCATGTTCCACGGCTACGACTTCGACACCACGATGCTCCGGATCGGCAGCATGAACATGCTGCTGCACGGAGTCGACAACCCGGACATTCGGTACCGCGACTCGCTCGCCCAGGACCACGCGGGGGAGGACGAGAAGTACACGCTAGTCCTCGCCAACCCGCCGTTCGCTGGCTCGCTCGATTACGAGGGCGTGGCGAAGGACCTGCTCGCGGTCGTGAGGACGAAGAAGACGGAACTCCTCTTCCTCGCGCTCCTCCTGCGGCTACTCAAGCCCGGCGGGCGAGCAGCGGTGATTGTGCCTGACGGGGTGCTGTTCGGGTCGACGAGCGCCCACAAGGCGCTCCGGCGGATGCTAGTGGAGGAGCAGAAGCTGGACGCGGTGATCTCGCTACCGAGTGGCGTTTTCAAGCCGTACGCGGGCGTGTCCACGGCGATTCTCGTCTTCACTAAGACGAACTCCGGCGGGACGGACAGCGTCTGGTTCTACGACGTTGAGGCCGACGGCTGGTCGTTGGACGACAAGCGCACACCGCTACTGACTCAAGGGAGGCTCGGGCCCGTGCCAGCCGAGGCCCTGAAGGATGGCGAGCATGCGCGGAACAACCTGCCGGACGTGCTCACCCGATGGGCCGCACGTGATTACGAGGAGCGGGAGCGGCCGCGAACGGCCCAGAGTTTCTCTGTGCCGAAGGACGACATTGCGGCCAACGGCTACGACCTCTCGCTGAACCGATATAAGGAAACGGTGAAAGCGGTTGGGGAACTCCGCTCCCCTAAGGAGATCCTCGCGGAGTTGGCACTGCTTGAAGAGGACATCCGGCGGGGCATGCATGAACTGGAAGGCATCCTTCCATGACGCGCTGGCCCCTAGTTGCCCTCGGCGAGGTAGCTGATGTCCGGAGCGGCTCGGGTGCACCACAGGACCCGTCCGCGTTCGGCGAGATCGGCTACCCGTTCGTTCGCGCCGGAAGTCTCGCATCGCTGGCGCGGGGAGCGTGCGAATCGACGTTGGAGCACATGACGCCCGATACGGCGGCGAAGTACCGTCACACGCTCTTCCCGGCTGGGTCGGTCTTGTTCGCAAAGAGCGGTATGTCGGCTACCAAGGGGCTGGTTCACGTTCTACATCAGCCGGCATACGTGGTCAGTCATCTGGCCGTGGTGCTAGCTGGCGATGATCTCGATCCAAGCTACCTCCGACATTGCCTTGCCGTGGTTTCTCCAACACGGCTGATCAAGGACGAGGCTTATCCCTCGATCAGGCTGAGCGACATCGCGTCGATGGCGATTCCGCTTCCGCCCCTGTCCGAGCAGCAGCGCATCGCCCATGTGCTGAATAGAATAGAGGCCCTCCTCGCGACGCGCTTGAGGGTACTCAAAGCGCTTGACGACTTGCCGCAAGCGATGTTCGTCGAGTCCTTCGGCGACCCGAGACCAAATCCGCGAGGATGGCCGCTGCAGAAGTTCGGCTCTCTCGGAAATCTTGACCGGGGAGTGTCGAAGCACCGGCCACGTAACGCACCCGAGTTGCTTGGCGGTCCGTACCCGCTCGTGCAGACAGGTGAGGTCGCAAACTGTGGCGGGTACATCCGCAGCCATGGCGCGACGTACTCAGAGGTAGGACTCAAGCAGAGTAAGCTCTGGCCCGCGGGCACTCTGTGCATCACGATTGCCGCGAACATCGCGAAGACCGGCATACTGACCTTTGACGCCTGCTTCCCGGATAGCGTGGTCGGCTTTCGACCCGGTCATGGTGCGAATGCGGAGTTCGTTCGAGTGTGGCTCTCGTTCCTTCAGCAGTCGCTGGAGGACAGCGCACCCGAATCTGCGCAGAAGAACATCAACTTGGCGCTTCTCCGGGATCTCGATGTTCCCGTGCCACCAGTTCCGCTTCAAGAGGAGTTCGCTCGGCGTATGGCAGTCGTTGAACGGCTGAAGGCGAGCAATCGTACGTCACTGGCTCGCATCCGTGAACTGTACGCCAGTGCCCAGCATCGTGCCTTTTTCGGCGACCTCTGATCAGTGGACTCGCCTATGCCAGCTGCCTCGAACTTCCAGTTCCTCGCCGCAGATTGGCGACCGCTCTACGACGCAGCCATTCGCGCAGAGTCGCTTGTCATGGGCGATCCGCGCGGCGCGTGTTTCTACGCACGTCGCGCGCTGGAGCTGGCGGTTAGGTGGCTGTATGAGCACGACGACTCGCTCAAGCTCCCGTACGACGACGGCCTGAGTGCCCTGCTGCACGAGCCGAGTTTCCGCAACGGAATCGGCCCGGTGCGGTTCGCCAAGGCGCGCCTGATCAAGGACATCGGCAACCAGGCCGTCCACAGCCACAAGCCGATCCGCCAGTACGACGCGCTGAACGCCGTCCGCGAGCTGTTCCACTTCACCTTCTGGCTCGCGCGAACCTACGCGCGCGGCGCGCGCCCGGCGGACGGACTCGCCTTCGACCAGGTGTTGATACCGCCTGCCGGCGGGGCCGCCCCGCAGTCCGCCGTTCAGCTCCAAGCTCTCGAGGCCAAGCTCCACGAGCAGGACGCCCGGCTCGCCGAACTTCTCGCCGAGCGCGAGGCTCGGGACGAAGAGATGGCGCGCCTCCGCGCCGAGATCGTCGCAGCGAAGGCGAAGAACGAGGCCGTCCCTGACACCCACGACTACTCCGAGGCCGAAACCCGGAAATACCTCATCGACCTCCTGCTCCGGGAGGCCGGGTGGCCGCTCGACCAGCCCCGCGACCGGGAGTACGAGGTCACCGGGATGCCGAACGGCCCGGGCAAGGGCTACGTCGACTACGTCCTCTGGGGCGACGATGGACGGCCCCTCGCGGTCCTCGAGGCCAAGCGGACGACCAAGGACCCGGCGACCGGTCGGCAGCAGGCGAAGCTCTACGCCGACTGCCTCGAGGCGCAGTTCGGGCGCCGGCCGGTGGTCTTCTACACGAACGGGTACGAGCACTGGCTGTGGGACGACCGGATGTACCCGCCCCGGCCCATCCACGGCTTCCACAAGAAGGACGAGCTGGAGCTGCTCCTCCTCAGACGGGAGACCCGGAAGCCGCTCGCCGACACCCCGGTCAACGAGAAGATCGTCGAGCGCTACTACCAGACCCGCGCCATCCGCCGCATCGGCGAGTCGTTCGAGCGGGACAACGTGCGGAAGGCGCTCGTCGTGATGGCGACGGGGGCAGGGAAGACGCGAACGGTCATTGCGCTCTGTGACCTGCTCATGCGCTGCAACTGGGTCAAGCGGGTGCTCTTCCTCGCCGACCGCAAGGCCCTCGTCACGCAGGCGGTGAACGCGTTCAAGGCGCACCTCCCCTCTGCCTCACCGGTCAACCTGCTGAAGGAGAAGGAGCAGACCGGGCGCGTCTACGTCTCCACATACCCCACCATGATGGGGCTCATCGAGGAGCGCGACGGCGTCCAGCGTAAGTTCGGCGTCGGGCACTTCGACCTCATCGTCATTGACGAGGCGCACCGGTCGGTCTACCAGAAGTACCGCGCCATCTTCGACTACTTCGATAGCCTCCTCGTCGGCCTGACCGCGACGCCCAAGGACGAGATCGACCGCAACACCTACGGCCTCTTCGACCTCGAGACTGGCGTTCCGACCGACGTTTACGGTCTCGAGGAGGCGGTGAAGGACGGATTCCTCGTGCCGCCAAAGGCCGTGTCGGTTCCGCTGAAGTTCCAGCGCGAGGGGATCGCCTACGACCAGCTCTCCGAGGAGGAGAAGGACGACTGGGACGCGCTCGAGTGGGACGAGGAGCAGGGGGCTCCCGACCGCGTCGAGGCGGAAGCGGTCAACCGGTGGCTGTTCAACAGCGACACTGTCGACCGGGTGCTCGAGCACCTGATAACGCGCGGCCAGAAGGTGGCGGGGGGTGACCGGCTCGGGAAGACCATCATCTTCGCGAAGAACCACGCGCATGCGGAGTTCATCTGCCAGCGCTTCGACGCGAACTACCCAGAGTACAAGGGTCACTTCGCCCGCGTGATCGACTTTTCTATTTCGTACGCGGAGAGCTTGATCGAGGACTTTGCGAAGCCCGACAAGGCCCCGCACATTGCGATCTCGGTCGACATGCTCGACACCGGGATCGACGTGCCGGAGGTGGTGAACCTCGTCTTCTTCAAGCTCGTGCGGTCGAAGACGAAGTTCTGGCAGATGGTCGGGCGCGGGACGCGGCTCCGGCCGGACCTGTTCGGGCCGGGGCAGGACAAGGAGTTCTTCTACATCTTCGACTACTGCGGAAACCTGGAGTTTTTCAGCCAGGACCCGCCCACGACGAGCGGCGCCGTGGCCGAGTCGCTCAGCACGCGGCTCTTCAAGGCGCGGCTCGAGCTGATCGGCACCCTGGACGGCGCGTTCAACAGTACCGCGCCGCAGACTGGCGGAAGCGGGAAGGTCGGTGAGTCGCCGGCGCTCTACGGACCCGCAGCCGACGCGCGTGCGATCCGCGACGAGATGGCGGCGCTGCTCCGAGGTGAGGTCGGTGCGATGAACGTCGACAACTTCGTCGTCCGCCCACGGCGGCACGTCGTGGAGAAGTACGTCGCCGCCGAGCGATGGGCGACTCTGACCGCCGAGGAGCGCGAAGAGCTCGCGGAGCACGTCGCCGGGCTTCCGACGACGCTGGAGTCCGACGGCGAGGAGGCCAAGCGCTTCGACCTGCTGCTCCTCCGGCTGGAGCTCGCGCTCGTGAACAGTGAGCCGGCATTCGAACGGTTGCGCGACCAGGTACGGCAGATCGCTGGGCTGCTCGAGGACAAGGGCAGCATCCCGCGGGTGAAGCTGGCGATGCCGACGATCCTCGAGGTGCAGACGGACGCGTGGTGGGAGGACGTCACCGTGCCGATGCTCGAGTGCACGCGGAAGGAGATGCGTCTCCTGGTGCGCTTCATCGAGAAGCGGCAGCGTCAGCCGATCTACACGGACTTCGCCGACAGCATGGGGCCCGAGTCAGTGGTCGAGCTGCCGGGCGTGCAGGCCCCCGTGGGCTTCGAGAAGTTCCGTGCGAAGGCACGCCAGTTCTTGAAGGCACACGAGAACCACGTCGCCGTCCAGCGGCTCCGGCGCAACCAGCCGCTGACGGCGACCGACCTCGAGGAGCTTGGTCGGATGTTCGTCGAGGCAGGCGTGGGGGCGACCGAGGACGTGGCGCGCGCGGCGGAGGAGAGCGAAGGGCTGGGGCTCTTCGTACGCTCGCTAGTCGGTCTCGACCGCGAAGCGGCGAAGGAGGCGCTCGGCGTGTTCCTCGACGGCCGGACGCACCGTGCGAACCAGATCCAGTTCGCCACCGAGATAGTCGATTACCTCACGGAGCACGGCAGCATGCCGGTAGCACGGCTCTATGAGCCGCCGTTCACCGACTTCCACCCGCGTGGGGTGGACGGCCTGTTCCCCGAGGCTGAGGTCGAGCAGCTGATTCACGTGCTGCACGAGATCCGCGCTCGAGCGTCGGCATGACTCGGCCGGAGACGGTCTCCCTCGCGTAGGCCGACCTCTCACGCAGGGCCGCGAGGAGCAAGAGAGACGCCGACGGGCACCCGATCACTGGGTGCCCGTCGGCGTTTCTCCACGTCCCGCCGGCGAGCGCGCGTGACCGCGGGGCCGGCGCTGGCGCGCGCCGGCCATCCCGGGGGTGATCCCCATGGTTCTGAGAGGGACGCGGCGCCGCCCGGAAACGGCGTCCAGACAGTGGTCACAGTGCGAGAGGAGGTAAAGCGCCATGGCGCAGGCAGTTACACGTGCTTGTTCAACCGTACGGCATGCCAGTGTCGCACCGCGCGACGGCCTACGCGGTTCAGCGCGCTCCAGGCGTCGGACGGTTCTCGATCTGTTCTCCGGCACCGGCACTTCAACCTTGGGTTTCGGCGCGGTGCGAGTCCTCGTGCTATTCGCGTTCGACATCCATCCGATGCGCGGGCGAACGATCCGGCACAACGCCGTGTGGCTGTCCACGGCTGCGGAGTGCACGCATGCGTGCTGATCGGCAGCCCTCCCGCATCACACGCGTCCGCTCGTCCGGCACGGCACGCCGCAGTCAGCCGGGATCGTATAGGGCCGCGTGGTCCAACAGCGCGCTGGAGCCACGCGAGTATCTGACGCCGCCGGCGTACTCGCAGCTCTCCGACGCGCCGAAAGAGTTCGTCGAGCGTGCCGCGGCCGAGAAGTTGGTCTGGATCAAGCGGTTCGCGGACGAGGGGTACCCGCGCGGTCAGCTCCTGCCCTTCGCGCAGGCGTACGCGGCGGCGGCGGGCATCCCAGCGGAGCGGGTGCCGCCCTACTCGACTCTCAACACGTGGGCGAAACGGTATCGCCAGTTCGGGCTGCTCGGGCTCGTGGACAAGGTGCGGAGCGACGCGGGCACGTCGCGCGTCCTGGCTCCCGACGCGCAGACGCTGCTCGAGGCCTTCCTGATCGCGACCGGGGGCAACTACCAGGCAGCGACTGACCTGCTCGCCCGACACGGCGACCAGACCGATGAGCCGGCGCTGTACGGCGCCGTGCGTCGTGCCGCGCGCGTGCTCGAGACCCAGGACCCTCACCTCTACGCGCTCGCGCGCCACGGGGAGGTCTGGTTCCGCCAGCACCTCCAACTCGCGCTCGCGCAGGGCTTCCTGCCGGGTGGGTTCCGGCTGTCGCTCGACAGCACGGTCGCCGACCTGTGGGCGCGCCTATATGACGCCTCCCTCCCGGAGAAGTGGCGCGCCGTCCGGCCCGTGCTGACGGTGGTCGAGTGCGTCGGATCGCGCCTCTGCGTGACGTTCAACCTCTCGCTCCACCAGATCAACTCCGGGACGATCCTGGGCACGTTCGGCCGCGCGGTCTCGCAGAGCCGCAACTACCCCGGCCTCGTCTCCACGGGCCTCCCGCACGAGTTGGCGGTCGACAAGGGGGCGGAGCACCAGGGCGTGTTCCGCGACCGCATGAAGACCCTGCAGGTGAAGGTGTTGCCGTCCGGGCCGAACGACCCGCGCAAGCGCGCGCGCGTCGAGCGGCTGATCGGCACGCTCCAGACGGAGCTTCTCCCGAATCTGCCGGGCTACAGCCCGCTGCAGCAGGTCGTCGACCCGTATGCGCCGGCGGAGTCCGACATGAAGAGGCGGATAGCGCAGCTCAGATACCAGCCGTACCGGAGCGACGTCCCGCTGTCCTCGCTGCTCACCCTGGAAGAACTGGAGACCCGCATTCTCGCGTGGGCGACCGTGTACAACCAGCGGCCGCACGTCGGCCTGCCGGCCGAGTCGCCCGACCTCCAACGCCTCGTAGCCGCCCGGCGTCGGGTGTACGGCTATGATCGCGCGGCGAGTCAGCCCGCGACCGTGGCCGCCGTCGACGTCTCCTCCACGGAGGCGGCATGAGCCCGCGCCGGCGACGACATCACAGCGCTCCCGAGACCGCGCCGGCCGGAGCCGAGCACCGCGATCCGGACGAGGCGTGCCGAGTCGCCGACGCTACGGCCGTCGCGGGAGGTGAACCTAGCCGGGCAGCTGACCGGGGCCGCGACCCTGGCCGGCATGCGGGACTAGGCGGAGACCCGGGGCGCGGTCCGTCTGCTGAGCGTGTCGATGCCGACACGAACGCGGAAGAGCCGCTCGACGTGCCGATGCTGCAGCCGCCACGCCGGCTGCACGGGCGTCGCGACCCGTCGCTCTCGCCGCTGGGGTTCTTCGCGCTGACACGCGTGCAGCGCGAGGACGTGGACTGCCGTGACGACGACCTCTGGATGGTGGAGGAGGAGATCGACCGTGTCGATCCGCTCGGGATCGAGTTGGGGGGTGAGCGGTACTGGGACATCGGGCTCCTGGAGTTCACGACCACGTCGGGCCGGCAGTCCACCAAGCCGCGTCGACGGTTGGTCGTTCGCTACGACGCGGCCCTGCTGTCCCGCGGCGTCCTCGACGAGGTGCGGTTAGGCGAATGGCTGCCGGACGGCCGGTACGCGGAGCACTGCCGGTGTGTGCCGACTGCGAGCGCACCGCCGGCGCGGGATGCCGAGCGTCTGATCGAGGCCCGTCGGGAGTACCTGCGCGCGCTTCGCACGCGGGTCGCTCGAAGCCGCGCGCTGTGGCTGGACCTCGAAAGTAGCGCCGAGGCGGAGCAGCGCCTCCGCGCGGAGGTCGCGGCTGCGAACCGCGTGCGGGCCCGCCGTAAGGAGCCGCCCCTTCCAGCGCGGCCCGAGGTCGCGGGCGGGGAAGAAGCGGTGCGGACGGCGGGCAACCCGCTGGGTAAGCACCTCATCAAGGCGCGACGGCAGCGGGGCGATGCGCAGGGGCGCCAATCCGCACCCTCCGAGCCCCCGGATCCGGGGCCGCCCGCCCGCCGTGGTGGGGCGACCCGGCATCAGCGGTCGGCCCCTGACGCTGCCGAAGGGGCGACGCCGCGCGCGCGCCGAACGACGGCGCATCGCGCGGATCACACGCCGGACCACCCTCCCGACCGCGCACCAACGCGTGCCGCCAAGGCATCGGGCCGGGCGGGCCCGGTCGCGTCAGAACGTCGTGCTCGCGCGAAGGCGCCGCCCGTGGCGCGCACGAGCGCGAGCCAGGAGACCGCTGCCGGGTCGCACGGCCCCAGGTCGGCTTCCACCACGGCGGCTGCAACGCCGCGCGGCGGGCTGCTCGGTGCACGAGTCGGGTTTGGCTCCACCGGGTCTCGGGCCCCCACGTCGCGGACCGCTACGAGCCGTCCCGGCTCGGCTGCGCCGCCCGCACGCTGAGCGCTCCTCCGCGCACCCGATCACCACTCCTCCACTCATCACACCCATGGCAAAGCAGAACGGCCGCCCGGTTCAAGGTCGCGGTGACAACGGCGATGATGCGCCCCCGCGACGCACGTCGCAGGGACGCATGTTGTCGGCCGACGAGCGCAAGGAGCTCGACGCGTGGCGCCCTCCCTTCCTCGAGCTGCCCGTGCACGCGGAGATCCGGCACCAGTTCGAGGTGGCGCAGCAGGGTGTCGAGCACACGCTCGTCCTCGGTCCGCCCGGCGTCGGGAAGACGGTCACGCTCACGGCGCTCGTGGACGAGCACAACACGAGCGCCGCGGCGGCGCTCCTGGACGACCCCACCGTCGACCCGACGTACGCGCTGATGTACACGGCGTCCGACGCGCGCGGCCCGAAGACGGGGCTCATCGACCTTTACGAGGTGCTCGCCGGCCGCATGGGCGGCGGGGCACGACGGTCGTGGACGCCGCGCGACCTGATCGAGCAGACCGCCGCCGAGCTGCGGGCGAAACGCGTCACGGCCGTGGTGATCGACGAGGCGCACAAGATCAGCCCGCAGAACATCGACCTCATCCGACAGGTCCCCGACGCGACGGCCCGCGAGGGGCACCCCGTGGGGCTCATCCTCGCGGGCACCGCCGCGCTCCGCGACCACGTCGCCGCGACCGCACAGCTCGGTCAGCGGTTCTCGTGCGAGATCGCCATGGGGCGGTTCAAGCCCCCCGAGATTGCGGAGCACCTCGACGGCTTCCATCCGCACCTGCCGCGCGTGCGGGCGGAGCTTGGGGCGGCTGAATGGCGTGTGCTGACCCGCGAGCTCTTCGACGCGGTGCAGGGCAGCATGCGCCGACTCGTACGCGTGCTGGCGAATGCGAACCTGCTGGCGCTCAAGCTCAGCCGTCCGGTCGACGCCGAAGTGCTGCGGTTCGCCGTCGACAAGCTCGGGCCGGAGGAGTGATGGCGGATCGTCTGGTGACGCGAATCGACGTCGACACGACCGTGGCCGACGGTCCGCATACGCAGGTGGCGGCGGCGGGCCGCATGCCCCGGCCCGCCGCGCCACGCTGGCCGCACACGGACACCCAGCGGCGGGACCGTTCGCGCGTCCTGCGGCTCGTCGACCGCGTCGGACGGGACCGTCTCCGCTTCACGAGCGCCGACGTGCGGCGGGAATCCGAGCGGGTCCCCGGGCTGGCGCTCGAGGTGCCGAACGAACTCTGGCGTCACCTGCGGGCGCTGGAGGGGCAGACGATCCGCCTGGCCGGGCGCCGCTTCTCCGCGGCTGCGTTCCCGGGCACCACCGACGCTAGCAATCACCGTGGGCCGGGCACTGATCGTCGGGGGGCGAGGGGCGACCGGAGGAAGCACACGTACGTGCTCTCCTCGCGCTGGCAGGAGTACCAGGACTCGCCCGCAGCCCTGACGGACGAGGAGCGCGTCCACTGCGCGCTCTGGGTCGCGTGCGTGGTGCTGGAGCAGAACACCGTGCCCACCAACGCGGTGACGCACGTGCTGGACGCCGTCCCCGCACTCCGGCTCGAGGAGCCGCGGCAGACATACGGCCTGCTGAACACGCTCAGCACGCTTCCCGTGCCGCTATGCACCCGGTCACCAGAGGGAGCAGACGGGGACGAGACGCCAGGCGAGCGCGAGGGCCGGCGCAAGGGTAAGCGGAGCCGTGCGTCAGTGCGCTGGCGCCCGCTCGGTGACCGGCCCGCCGCGTTGCTGCTGAACGAGTGGAGCGCGCTGCTCCGGGCGACCTCTACGTACAACGTGGCCCTGGTGACGCTCGGACACGCGACCCGCAACGAGATGGCGCGTGAGCTGTTCGCCATTGCCATTCGAGCGGCGCGCTCGGCGCATTGGCCGGCGGGTCGGCCCGTGGCGGTCGTCGATGTCCGGGCTGCGGCGGTGACCGACCGCCGTGCGCGGGCCCTACTCGGGACGCTCTGCGCGCACGGGCAGGCGCTCGGGCAGATCGTCGCACAAGTTACTCGCCCGACCGGCGCGCGCGGCACGAGGCCGACGGCCGCCCACGTGGTGCGGGTGCCAACGCCGCCCGGCACGCGGGCCCACTACGACATCCCGGCGCTCGCGGGCGCCGAGCGCCGAGCGCTCTACATCCCCTACCAGGAGCTCCGCGATCTGACCGGGCGGAGCGCCCTGGCCGCACTCGCGCACGAACGCGACGGCGCGCGACGCCTGCTCGCCGCCTCCCGGAGCCCCGCAGCCCGCGCCATCGCGCTCACCCGGCTCGCGGGTGTCGAGGGGGAGCTGGCGCGGCGTGAGGCCCTGCTCAGCGACCTCCTGGCGCGCGGGCACCTGCTCTCGGCCGCCGTCCGCGACGAGCTGCCGGCGATCCAGGGCTCCCTCGCTGCGTTCCGGACAGCCGGCGCGCGGGCGGACGTACGCGAAGACGACCCGGCGGAGTGCCTCCGTGCACTCGGGTGGAACGCCGACGAGTTGCTGGCCGCGCCCCGGCCGCTCATCACAGCGGTCGAGTACGCGTCGTGGTTCCCCGAGCGTACCAGGCGGGGCAAGTCGCCCTCGCAGTTCTTGGGCAACGCCAAGACACTGCGGCGCTACGCGAACCCGGCGCGTCGTGGGGAACTCGAGCACGACGGCGACGGTGACGCACCGACCGATGGCGGCGCCGGTCGTCGTGCGGAGTCGACGTTGGACCGTGCCGGCGCGATGCTCGTCGCAGTCGACCGCGTCGATGCGTTGCTACATGCCGCCGAGACGTCGCAGGCTCGCACGACCGGCTACGTGCGTGCGGGGGCGCAGCTGCTCGGCAGCGGATTGCGCGACGCACGCCTGCCGCGCGAACTCCTGTCCTCCACCCATGAGACCGAGCGCGAGGCGGCGATGGCCGCCCTGACACTGCTCGGCGACGAACGGGCGGAAGCGGTCGCTACCGCGCGCTTGCGGGATCCGGCCGCACGCGCGGTCGACGTGGTACACGCGCTCTACAGTCTGCTCGTCCTGCGCCGAATCGACCCGTCCACTTGGCCGGAGTGGGTCCGCCGGGCCTCGCACCCGGTCGTGCGGCAGGCCGTCCTCGACGTCGTGCGCGCGGCGCGCGAGGGCCGCTGGCTGCTCCAACGATGATCGCCCAATGATGCCCCGCGCGCCCGAGCGAGGCGCCGTACGGGCCGTGAGAAGCGCACGAGTTCTCGACAGGGCAGCACACGCGGGCTACGCGCGAGGATCACCGGTCTGATGTGACCAGTGTCCATTCCGCGCCTGATGAACGTCGCAGTGCCAGCAACGGCGCTCACCGCGCCGTCCAAGACCCTACCGTACCGCTGATCATGCACACGCCAACGCATCGTGACACCTCGAAGCCGCTCGTGCGACCGCACCTGAACCGTCGAATCCTCAGCGCCGTCAACGATCTGCGGACGGCCGAGAAGTCGCTTGGCGAGATCGCCTGGCAGGTGCGGGCGCGGCTCTTCCGTCCTCAGGAGGTTGACGGCGCCGTGCTGGGACATTGGTCGGCTGGTTCCGGGATCCCGTCGTCGCGCACGCGAGGGCGATACAGCGGCCTGCGCCTGTCGCGCGCTGCATCGCCGAAGGCGGCGCGGGCGACTGGCTCCTCACCGGACACCCGCGTGGTCTGGGTGCCCGTTCCGTGGCCGGGCCACGAGGAACGGAACGCCTGGGCGGCGCAGCTCCGGCGAACGCGAAGCACGGTGCAGCGAGCGACACGAACACTCGGGAGCGTGCGGCGGCTCTCGCGTACGATGGCCGCCGGAGCGATAGCCGACCTCGCAACGAGAGCCGTCCGCCGGGATGATGCCCACGGGGTCGACCAGGTGCTCCTCGACGCTACGCTCTACCTCACCGGGATGCCGGATGGGACGCGCGTGTGGTGCGGGGTACTGATGCCGGGCGGCTGGCGCCATGCGTGGGGCGAGACGCTCGAGCACATGACTGACTTTCTACACGAGGTCGAGCGGACGGCCGGCACCATCGACAAGACGCGGGAGATCGTCGCGGGCCTGCTCCCCGCGCACGCGCGCGAGGCATGCGAGTGATCCGCGCGCGAGAGGCCGACGCCATCCGCGTGCCGAGCGCGCTCGCGCGGCGGGGGCGCTGGTGACGCAGTGAGAACTACGAGCACTTCACGCCACGGCATGCCAGCCACGCGAGGGCGAGAGGAGAGGGGTCGCGCGGATACTCAAGCGCCGCGGGCTATGGCCTGTGGAACGGCGTGAGGCGGAGTCGGGCCGGGTCTGGCGCACGAGTCAGGGGGCGGGGAGTCAGAGCGTGTTTCGGTCGACACTTCACCCCTCGCACGGAGCAGACATGGTTCCGCAACTCCAGCGCGCCCCGCGTCCCCTCGGCGTCGGCGCCTACGGCGCCGCCATCGCGGTGCTCACCGAACTCGGGTTCCAGGTGTGCGTGCCCCTCGATCCGTCGCTCCCGTTCGACCTTCTCGCGAGCTGCGACGGGGCCCTCCAGCACTGGGTCAAGGTGCAGGTGAAGGGCGCGAACAAGCGCGGCACCATCGCGCTGCGGCGGGGCGACAAACGGGCCGGCTGCCGCCGCTACGTCTCTGGGGATTTCGATCTCCTGGTCGTCGTGGATCCGCTCACGGGCACGTACGTCATCCCGTACGCCGCGATCCAGCACCGGCGCTCGCAGGTCTGCGTGCGTGACTGGAACTACCAGTGCTACCGCGTCACGCCGGCGCCCGGCCGGGTGGCCCCCCGGCTCCCGCTGGCGGCGCTGACGACGGCGAAGGCGGCACCGCGCTCGGAGCAGATCCCGCTGTTCGCGGCGAGTGGGCGCGACCTGACCCTCGTGTCCGCCGCCTGACGGGGACGGACCACCCACAGGGGTAGCCGCCCGCCGGATCCGCGCACCGCCGTCCGTGCATCGAGCACGGGCGGCGGTGCGCCTTTGTTGTTGCCCCGGCTGGTCACGCGCACGGGGCGAAGAGGAGGGGCGGCCGTCGGTGCGTCGCTTAGGGGCACCGGGGTTGGCGCGCGCCACACGCGACCGGGGGTCGTGGCGCGACTCCGCGATTTGAGATAGCGCGCGCCGAATCCGCGCTCGCGGAGAGCCACCCTCCGCAGCGAGGTCTCCGTGACGTACGTGCGACGGGACACACCCGAGTTGTCGTGGTCGGACAAGCGGGACCGCCTGTTCCGCGAGTGCCGGCAGGCGTACTACCTCCGCTACTACGCCTCCCATAATGGATGGGAGCCGGGGGCGGCGCTGGAGGCGAGTCATGCCTGGCGCCTGGGGAAGTTGGTCACGGTACCGGCGGCTCTCGGGATCGCGGTGCACCAGCGAGCCATCGAGTGCGCGGAGGCGGTGATCACGGGATCCCCGATGCCCACGGCGGACGCGCTGTTCGAGCGCACCCGGCGCGAGCTGAACGAGTGGCGCGAGCGCCGCGACCTGGAGGCGTTCCGCCGGAGCCCCAAGCGGTACCCGGTGCTCCACGAGACGTACTATCAGGGCGGGGTGCGACGCGACGAAGTCGAGCGCACGCGGGCGAAGCTGCGGCGCTGCGTCGAGCATCTCGTCGCGTGCCCGCTGTGGGACGACCTGCGGCGGTGTCTCACGGCGGGTGGTGAGGTGCTCGTCGTCGACAGCCTAAGCAGCTTCTTGCTGGACGGCACCACGGTCTACGCCGCGCCCGACCTGGTGTACCGCGACTACCCGAAGGCGCCTCCGGTGATCGTGGACTGGAAGACCGGGGCCGCGTTCGACGGCGACGTCGGGCAAGCGGCGGTGTTCGGGCTCCTGATCCGCGAGCGGTACGGGTGGCCGATTGTCGACGCGCACTGCCGCTGCCGCATCATCAACCTAGCCGAGGGGCGTGACGACCAGTTCACGCTCGACGCGAGCGACCTCGCCGACGCCGAGCGGCGCATCCGCACGAGCGTGGCGCGGATGCGCGCCCTGCTCGCGGACCCCGCGCGCAACGTGGCGTACGCAGCGGACGCGTATCCGCTTAACTGGCGGCCCTGGAAGTGTCGGTACTGCCCATACCTGGAGATGTGCCGCGAGCGAATCACCAGGGGGGAGCAGGCGAGCGACCACGACGCGGCGTAGCATCGGGGCGTCCTTCGCCCCCGGGTGTCCCCACACGTCAGGGAACGCCCGGCGCAAGCGACGCCTCGCGACCGCCGGCCGGCCGCTACGCCGATACTCCATGACGCGCTCGCGACCGACTAGGACTGCTGCACCGTGATCTCCCCATTCCTGCCCACCAGCACCTCACACGTTCGGGAGGGCAGGGTCCCGATCCTCTCGCCGCGGCTGTGGATTCTGAGGCGCACCCCCTGTTCACCGGCGATCAGGTCGATGTCCACTCGTGTATTGGAGTCCGACGGGGCCCACTTCAGCAGGGCCGAGGGACCCATCGTCTGCGTGAGGGTGAGGCGCTGGGAGGCCGTCGACGGCTCCTCCTGCCCGGGCATGGAGAAGTCGAGGGTCAGAGCGTTGTAGGCGACGGTGATGACGGACATGTCGGGGAAGTAGAGGAGGGTGGACGAGGAGAGGAGAATGGCGGTGGCGGACCGCGGGGCGGTGGACGCCGTCGATCCGCAATACCCACGGTCGAGCGGGAGGGTACCAGCGGTTGCGCCGCGACCTCGCTCAGCTGGTGCCGCTCGCGGGCTCCCCAGCTAGCTGGGATCCAGAGTGGGGCTCCGCACGGGGTCACACCGAGTGGTGCAGGGGCCCGGCGGCGAGCAGGCGTCGGCGGCGATTCCGACCCGCCGCCGTACCCAGTCGCGATCCCCCCGTGCGCAGCCGACGAACGCGGCTCCGGGGCGACCGCACGAACCGCCCGGAGCATCGGCCGAAGGTGGAGACGCAGCGCACACGCGCGGGGGCTCCGGTCCGAGAGGGAACTACTCAGCCACGTGCCGCCGGGCGCTCGATGTCGTCGATGCAGCCGCGCGCATTACGCAGCGTGACCTGAGCGATCTCGAGAGCGACGATGACCTTCACCATGCTGTGCAGACCGTCCTCACCGAGGAGGGCGAGCGCGTCCGACGTGAGGACGTCGTTCGGCGTTCCACTGTACGCACCGCGCCCGGTGAGCAGATCGTGCGCCCTGCTCAGCGCCGCCGCGCAGAAGCCTGGGGTCGGGTATCGGCCGCCTGCCGTCGTGTCGACACTGGTGCCCGCGTACCGCACCCGCGGCAGTTGCGAGCGGAGCGCTTGGATCTCTCCAATCGCGCCCGCGATGTCGCGACCAGCCCGGGCGAGCCGCCGACGCCACGCGCGGTGCTCTGCCGCGGTCGGGCGCTCGACGGGCACCCAGACTACGCGGCTCGGGGTCGGCGCTGGACCGGCCGAACGGCGCTTTGCCGGACGTCCGGCCGGCGCGCTCGCGTTGCGGGCGGACGCAGCCGGAGCGCCGTAGCTCGGGAGGCCCGCGAGCATGTCGTCCAGATCGACTTGTCGGGGGCACAGGCAGGCCGTCATCTCCTCAGCGGTCCCCACGACGGCGATTGCCGCTCGGTGGAGCGTGGTGGCGACAGCCGTGATCTGGCGGCGGAGCGACGGCGGAACCTGGCGAATGCGTCGCTGGGCCTTCGCGGAGGGGAGGGGCATCGGAAGGGGAGGTAGGGGAGGGGCGCGTGCGTCGCCAGCCTAGCTGACCGAGGTCGGTCGGCCCGGGCCGCGGCCGCCAGCCTAGCTGACGGGGCGGTACTGGCCCGCGGCGCCAGCCTAGCTGCCTTCCAGGGGCTCGCCACCTCAGGGGTGTGCCCGGGGCCGGGAAGGTTGGAGGCGGGCCGGTCACCGCCGTGGCGCCGGACCGGTGAGCGAACGGGCGCGCGGCCCGTATTCGCGGGGAATAGGTGGAGCAGGACGCTCACGGACTTTGCCGGTGGCGGGTCACGAGCGTAGGCGCACTGGGTGGGTCGGAACGGCCTGCTGAGCCTGTCGGGTGTCAGAGTTCGGCCGTACCTTCGGCACCAGGCGTTTGCCGAGCGTGCCGTCGCCTGCGCGCCGCGTGCGATTTCACCGCGACTCCCCGGCTCACCACGACATGACCGGCGGCATTTTCCTGATCTCCGACGACAACCAGCTCGTTGAGCTCTCATCAGCGGCGTACGACTCCGAGGCCCTGCTGCAGGAGCTTCTGGAGCGCTACCCGAACCTGCTCGCGGGAGAGCAGATCGACGCGGCCGCGCCGCGCCGCTGGCTACTGGTCACCCGGGAAGCCGCGGTACCGACGGAAGCTGATGGTGGGGGCCGCTGGAGCCTCGACCACCTGTTCCTCGACCAAGAAGGAATCCCGACCCTAGTCGAGGTGAAGCGGAGCACGGACACGCGGATCCGGCGCGAGGTGGTGGGCCAGATGCTCGACTACGCGGCCAACGGCGTCGCGTACTGGCCCGTCGAGACCATCCGTGCGATGTACGAGTCGCGGGCCCACGCCGCCGGCTTGGACCCTACCGCGGTGCTGATCGACTTCCTGGGACCCGAGGGACAGCCCGACGCCTTCTGGCACGCCGTGAAGGTGAATCTGCGGGCGGGCCGCATCCGCTGCGTCTTTGTGGCCGACGAGATCCCGCCGGAGCTCCGCCGCGTCGTCGAGTTCCTCAACAATCAGATGGACCCGGCGGAGGTCCTCGCCGTCGAGATCCGCCAGTACGTCGGCGGGAGCTTCCGCGGACTCGTCCCGCGCGTGCTTGGCCAGACCGAACAGGGCAACCGGAAGAAGACCGCCGCCCCCACAGGACAGGCCGCTGTGTGGGATGAATCGCGGCTGCTGGAGGAACTCGGACGGCGCTTCGGGCCAGTGTGGGCACGTGTCGCGCGCCGTCTGCTGGAATGGGGGCGCGTGAATCGCGCAGGCCTCTGGTGGGGGAACGGCACGCAGTCAGGCTCGGTGTTCGTCTCCCCGGTCGGACCGGGAAGCAAGGTCTGGCCGTTCGCGATCTGGACCTACGGAAAGATCGAGGTGCAGTTCCAGGGACTGGTACGTCACCCCGCGTTCGCCTCCGAGGAGCGTCGCCGTGAGCTACAGCGACGTCTGAACCACATCCCCGGCGTGTCCATCACCGACGACTCGCTCACGAAGCGCCCGAGCTTCTCGCTCGAACTCCTCGACGGCGAGGACGCGTTCGGCACCTTCGTCGAGGTGATGGCCTGGGTGGCGACCACCCTCCGAGATACCGTGCCTGCCGCCGCGACGGAGCACGCCGTCCCTTCACGTGATCAGGTGCGCTGATGCCCGCGATGTCTACCGACGCAGTGAAGCGCGAGGTCCACGACTTCTACGTCGATCACCCCGTTGGGCAAGGCGCACACGACGCGTTCTGCGCTTGGTGGCTCAGGCGGCGGTGGTCCGTCGAATCCCGTCTCGCCGCTGCGCGAGCGCCGGGGGGATCCGACGACTGGGGTTTAGACGGGTTCCACATCGAGCAACGGACGAATGGCGAGTCGCCAATCCTGCACCTGATTCAGGCCAAGCACTCCGCGTCCGCGCAGATGGTGCGCAAGGCCGTCAAGGGCTTCGTCAAGACGATGGAGCCACTCAGCCTCCTCCTCGCTGGTGAGCCGCTCCCCCCGGCACGAACGAACCCGGTGCTCGAGCGACTGCTGGCGGCCTTGCAGCGTCTCCGCGATGAGGACGGCGTCCGGCTCGACCACCTGCGCCTCCGCTTCGAGGTGCTTCATCTCTGCCCTGACGGCAGTGAAAGCCTCGCGAAGGTCGTCCAGGGCGCGCGCGAGACGTTCGACGACGCACGGCACGACTGCCTGCCGGGATTTGAGGTTGGGCTCCGCGCCGTGTTTCCGCCCGACGAGCTGGATCCCGAGATCGTCGATCCGCCGAAGGCCCCCTCTCGCCTCCGCTTCGCGGGCGAGATGGTCAGCGACTCCGAGAACGTCCGCTTCTTTGCGGGATTCGGATACCTCTCCGACCTAGTGAAGCTCTATGGCGAGACCGGCGAGATGCTCTTCTCGAAGAACGTGCGCTCCTATCTCTACAAGGCGCATGAGAAGGGTCCCGCACGCCACATGCGGGAGTCCCTGCGACGCGCCTGCGTCCGGCAGAGCGGGCGCCTGCTCGACAGCCCCGAGCGCTTTGCGATGCTCCACAACGGTGTGTCGATCACCGCATCGCACGCAGAGAAGCACAACGGCGATCTCGTGCTTCGCGAGCCGCACGTCCTAAACGGGTGCCAGACCGTGAAGAACGCGGCGATGTGGATCACCGAGCGCCAGTCCCGAGGCAACCTCGATGCCGAGGCATGGGAGAAGATCCGCATCCCGCTCCGTGTGCTGATCACGCGCGACGAGGAGCTGGTGCGAGACGTCACCGTCAGCAACAACCGCCAGAACGCCATCAAGTCATCCGCGTTCCGCGCCAACGAGCGCGTGCAGCTCGTCCTGGCTGAGCGATTTCGAGACCAGCTCAAGATCTACTACGAGCGGCAAGAGGCCGCGTTCCAGAATCTCAAGAAGACCAACCCGCGGCATGCAGAGGAGCACTTCGAGAACAGCTTCGAGAAGCCGCTCCTGATGGAAGAGTTGGCCGTCGCCATTGCGACAGCCAGCCTGCGGCCGTCCCTATCCGTCGCCGCAAAGGCGGCGGACCTCTTCGAAGACGCGGTCTACAGCACCGTGTTCTGTGAAGAGAAGCTGGCTGACCTGCGCCTCCTGACCTTTCTGCGGAACCTACTGGCCGTTCTCCCTCTCGTCCTGCGGGACATCAAGGCGGGCGATAGCGCATTCGCGACGATCAGCCAGGGCAAGTTCGCGTACCCGTGCATGCGCGTGCTATCACGCTACATCGTGAAGCACAAGCCGGCGCTCGTCACCGAGCACGGCGAGCGCGTGCAGGCATCGTTCGCACGCGAGAAGGGCCTGCGGAAGGATGTACGCGCGCTCATGAGGCCTGCGAATACGGGACTTCAGCAGCTGTTGAAGGAGCATTGGTACGAGAGCGACAGCGGGAAGTGGCGGAGCGCGACCGACGCCGACGCAGTCGAGCGTACACTGCGGACGCTGCGCCTCGCGGATGCGGACGTCTTCGGGATTTGGGCGCGCGCCACGGCGTCGCGCTGACGGCTGCACAAGTCGGACATGCCCCGGAGTGCCCGCCGATGCCCCGGTTCCGTCCGGAGCGCATCGGCGATCCCTGCTGGAATGCTGAGAAACCTCACGTGGGATGGGCAAGCCATGACCGCCGTCGGTGACGCGCAGGCAACACCGCTGTACTTCTCCCGGGATACGGACCACTTAGGGTTCTTGGAGAAGCAGCTCAAGGACCTCGCTGGATTCGCGACGCTCACCCACGAGCTGCTGCAGAACGCCGATGACGCGCGCGCCACGCGGATAGAGTTCCGCGTCGACGTGGATGCCTTGCGGGTCATCAACGACGGGGTGTTTAGCGACTGCCAGCGCCAGGAGCACAGCGATTGTCCATGGCTGACGGACGAAGTCCCGGGAAGGCGCTGCGACTTCCATCGCCTCCGGCACGTCGCGAGCGGGGACAAGCGACGCGAGCTGGAGACCACGGGCGCGTTCGGTGTCGGGTTCATCTCCGTCTATCAGGTGACGGATCGCCCCGAGATCGTCTCGGCCGGCCGGCACTGGGTGATCGACGAGGTGCAGGAGGCGTCGCAGCGCATCCGCCAGTGCCCGGGCTGCCCGACCTGCCAAGGAGGAGATGTCCCGCCCACGCTGTTCGTGCTGCCTTGGGCGCGCGACGAGGCGTCGCCGTTCCGCATCCGAACCCGCAGTACGCCGCTTGCGGTCGGTGACGAGCATCGGCTGCGGGATGAGGTGAAAGCCGCGCTGCCGACCGCGCTCCTCTTTCTGCGCCACGTCCAGGAAGCCGAGTTGTGGGTAGACGGCACCCAGCAGGCCCGGGTCGAACGCCTGATGTCCGGAGACTCGGCGCTGGTCGACGACGGCTCCGGTGCGACGATCTGGCACCTGCTCCACGGGAGCTTCCAAGCTCGGGCGCAAGAACTCCGGGCGCTTTTCTCGACCGGGATTGAGCACAAGCGAAAGGCAGAGGTGACGCTTGCCATTCCGGCAACGCGCGGCGTGCAGGGCGTGCTGTGCGCGTACCTGCCCACGCAGCATCGCACGGGGCTGCCGTTCCATCTAAACGCCGACTTCATCCCCACGAGCGACCGAAAGCGCGTTCAGTTCGAGGGAGATGCGGCGCGTGCGTGGAACGAGGCGGCGCTCGAGGCAGCCGCGGATGCGCTCGCGCGAGGTCTGCCCATCCTGCAGCGGGAACTGTCTCCAGCGGCGCTGTGGGCACTGCTCAACGACGCGTTCCTCGCACGACCGGGCGCCGGGCGAGCGGACGAGGCCCGCTTTGGAGTCTTCTGGCAGCGGGTTGAGCCCGTGGTCCGCGAGTCGGCCACGGTCTACACGGGGGACCAGCGCTGGGTTCACCCGCGGGCGGCGGTACACTTCACCGCCGCCCTCGACTCGAGCATGGTCTCGGACATCGAGCGCTTGGGGATCGCGATGGTGCACCCCGAGCTACAGCCCTTCTACAATGCGCTGAGCGCGGTAGGCGTGCAGCCGCTGAGTCGGGGCCGTTACATCGGGGCTCTGCTCGCCGACTGGCAGGGCTCCGCCGGCCAGCAGGGCAGCGACGGCGTCGCGCCCGAGTCGAGCAGCGACGCGGGCCGACGTGACGACGACGTCGTCCGGCGTTGGTGGCAGGAACCCGACGTTCTCGCGCGTGTCTGGGCGACGCTCGCCGTGCTACCCGAGGGTAGCGAGAAGTCGCAGAAGGATGACAGGGCGGCGATTCGTGCGCTCCCTCTCGTGCTGTGCCGGAGCGGAAGCGTTGAGGCGCCGCAGGACTGTTGGCTGGCCGACGAGGTGCTCGCGGCGCTCATGGAGCGCGTCATCCCAGGATTGCCGTTTGCGGCGCCAGACCTGCCGTACCACGCACTGCTCGAGGGGTACGGTGATCGGCTGACCCCTAGTGAACTCGTGGGGCAGTTGGAGCATGATGCTGGCGAACTGCCGGACACCTACGAGCGCGATCCTGAAGCCATTCGGGACCTCTTGCAGTGGCTCGCGGGACATCGGAGTGAGCTGACCGCCGGCAATCTCGCGGCCCGACTCCGCCGGTTGCCGCTTGTCCCGTCCGCGGGGGCATTGCGTCCCCTCGACGCGCTCTCTCTTCCCGGTGACTTCACGGACGAGTTGGGGATCGCCGGAATCGTAGATCTCGATGCGGCAGGTGCCGTCCGCGACTTCCTGCAGGACCTCGGTGCCCGGCCGCTGACGGTTGCAGAGTACACGCGCGAGCACGTTCCAGAAGCGTTCCGGCGCGGGGACGTGGGGGAGTCGACGCGACGGGCCGTTGTGCACCTCCTCGCCGCTCGCCTCGGCGAACTGCGCGACGTGAACGGGATTCAGGCGGCGCTCGCTGCTACACCCTTGGTCGAGTGCGAGGACGGAGTGTGGCGAGTCCCTTCCGCCGCGTACTTCAGGACCGCGTCCGTCCTGGCGGCATTCGGGGAGGAGACCGCGATGGCTCTGCTGCCGGAGCCCGCGGCGGGCTCGGTGCGGGAGTTCCTGCACTGGGCCGGAGTTCGCGAGGAGCCGCGCGCCGAGGACATCGTGGAGGCGGTGCTGGCCTGCGCTCGCCAGGCTCCAAGCGACGACGCACGGAAGCGGAATGTTGAACTTGCGAAGGCACTGACGGCCTCCTTCGAGGCCGGGGAGCTGAGCGCGGACCTGATCACCCGGCTAAAGGCGACACCGTGGTTCCCTGGCCGGCGCGAACGGTCAAGGTGGTACCGTCCTGCTGAGGTCTACGCTGTTTTCCAGGACTATCTTTTCGAGACACAAGCCGAGTTCCTCGACCTTCCGCGGGAGCTCCAGCAGCGAGCCACGAAGCTGCTAACGGCGCTCGGCGTGCCCACCGCACCGAGTCCTGTGCTGGTCGCTCGGCACATCCTCGCATCATCGGCTGCCGGATCGGAGGTCAACCGGCAGGTCTACGAGGTGCTCGCTCGCGAGGTTATAGAGGGCCGAGGTGTGGAGGTGGTGCGTGTCCTCCGAGATCACCCGGTTCTCCAGGTCACGCCGGGCCACTTTCTCCGTGCTCGAGAGTGCGTTTGGGGGGAGCACGCCCTTGGAGCGCGCCGGGCAACTCTGGACGCGACGTGGCGTCCGTACCAACCACTCCTTGAGGCACTGGGGGTTCGCGAGTCGGTCGACGCGGCGGATGCGCTCGATGTGCTACGCGCGTACGCGGAGGAGTTCGGGACCACCAACCGGGTGCTGCCGGCGGTGGATCGGCAGATCGTAACGAACGCTTGGGCAATGGTCTCCGGCGCTCTTGAAGCCGGGACGATTCAGGAGGCGGCCGTTAGGGCGCTCCGGGGCCTGAAAGTGGTGGTGAGCCCTGCTGGGCATCTGATGGAGCCGTCAGCGCTGTTGTTTGCTGACAGGACCGACCTGGCGACGCGCTTTGAGCGCTTTCGTCAGTTCTTCATTGTCAGGGACGCCGCCACATGGAGGGCACTCCTCATTGCTGGCGTGCGGCCGCTGTGGAAGGCCGTGCATACGAAGCTGGTCCTCCATGGCGAGCAGACAGATGACGCGCAGCTGCGGGAACGACTCCGCGAGCGCTATCCCGCCCTGCTCCAAGTCGCCACGGCAACACTACCACCCTCGCGGGTAGCTGAGTCGTTGTCCAGGCTGCTGACGAACCTGCGGTGCCTCCGCGCGGGAGCTGTGGAACTCCGGCTTGCTCTGGAACTCGGAGGGAGGCGTTTCGAGGGGCCGCCGTTGGACATGCTGGCGGCGTGGCAGCAGGACTCTCGGACGGTCGCGTGGACGGGAAGCCAGACGTCACGATCTTGGGCCGCGTTGGCTCGGGCGCTCAGCCTTGCCCTCGATCCTGACGGTGAGTGGACAGGCCCTCTCGCCTCCGGAATGAAGGAGGCGCTTTCGGCGCAGTCGCTCGAGGACGCGCATGACGCTCTCGAGGCGCTCGGTTATCCGAGGTTGAGCCAGGAACTGCCAGAGTGGGAGCCGAGCAGGGCTCACCGGGCCGAGGGCGCCGACGGACAGAATGGTGCAGGCGAGCGCGGTGCGACCGCGCCTGAGGAGGTGCCGGGCAGCGCACGGCGCACTGACGGGGAAGTCCAGGACGCTGATGGGACCACGAAGGAACGCGCTCGATCTGACGGTCGCTCCAGGAGCGAGCGGGCCGAGCGTCCGCGAGATCGCGTAGCTGGAGCAAACCGAGTGAATCCCGGCCCCGATACCTCGACTGTGCAAGCGGGGGATACCGCCGAGACAGCACGGGCCGGCGCCGAGGAAGCGAACCCGGAGTTGGAACCCTTGGGCGACGAGGCCGCGCCGACGGTTGACACGGGGGCTCCGGGGGCGGCCGTCGCGCATCGCTCTAATGTCGAGGGCGGCGAACCGGCCGACCAGCGCCACCAGTCAGCCGACGGTAGCGCCAGGGTGGAGATGCGCCAGCCGCCGAGACCGCAGCGCCGGTACGCGGCCACCGTCTACGCCGAACCGACGCTAGCAGCGCCTGGCGCGTCCGCTGAGGACGGCCGGAACCCGTGGAGTGCGCGCTTAGAGACGGATGCCGCGGGCATTCAGCTGGTTCTGGAGCATGAGGTCCGGGCCGGGCGGAATCCTCAGCCAATGACCCACGCAAATCCGGGATACGATGTCGAGTCGCGAGGCCGGGACGGGCAGGTCCTGCGCTACATCGAGGTCAAGTCGACGTCAGAGCCGTGGGGGATCCGAGGCGTGGCGCTCAGCCCCGTGCAGCTCGAGCACGCCAAGGAGAAGCGCGAGCGCTACTGGCTGTACGTGGTTGAGCAAGCGGGTCGGCCGGAGGCGCGCGTCCTTCGTCTCCATGATCCGTACGGCCACGTCGAGCAGTTCGCCTTCGACGGAACGTGGCGCCCGTTCAGCGAGGAAGGTGACGAAGACGATGGCTCGGAGCACTGAGACGCTGCCTTCGCGCGGCGCATACTCCGTTGATTCGAGCAGCACCATCGTTCAGTACGGAGCCGCCACCTCTTCGGACCTCTGCCTCCGCAGACATCAGAATGCCTATTGAGATCGGCATCTGGCGCATCAACGGCGCCGTTGAGCGCGTCCAGTTCTCCTCCATTGAGACCGAGGCGAAGCTCGAGACGATCCTGAGTACCGACGTCTCGCTCCTTGACCCCGGACTCATGATCGTCGGGCGTCAGGTACTTACGGCTTACGGCAAGATCATTGACCTGTTGGCGGTCGACGCGGACGGAGCCCTAACGGTCGTCGAGCTGAAGCGCAACAAGACGCCTCGCGAGGTCGTCGCGCAGGTGCTGGATTACGCGTCCTGGGTACAGACGCTCGGCTACGAGGAGATTACGGCCATCTACGCCGCACAGCACCCCGGCGAGCACTTCGAGCAAGCGTTCGCCGCACGGTTTGATGCCGATCCGCCTGAGCGACTGAACGACGAGCATCGGCTTCTGGTAGTCGCGTCGGAACTCGACTCCAGCACCGAGCGGATCATCGGCTATCTGTCGGCCAACTACGGTGTTCCGATAAATGCGGTCTTCTTTCGGTACTTCAAGGAGGGAACCTCCGAGTACCTGGCGCGGACGTGGCTGATCGACCCGAATGAGGCCGAAGCGCAGGTCAGTAAAGCCGCTGGTGGGAAGGGCAGCCGTGAGCCCTGGAACGGCAAGGACTACTACGTGTCATTCGGGGACGGGCCGCATCGCGCGTGGGAGGACGCTCAGCGCTACGGCTTCGTCTCTGCCGGCGGGGGGAAGTGGTACCACGCGACTCTCGCCTCACTGGCGCCCGGGTCGCGGGTGTTCGCCTGCATTCCCAAGATCGGCTACGTCGGCGTGGGTACAGTCACGGGGGCGGCCCTTCCGGTGACCGACTTCAAAGTCGAACTAGATGGCCAGTTGGTGCCCATCCTTCAGGCGCCACACAAGGCGTCGGACATGGGACACGACGCCGGTGATCCGGATCTGTGCGAGCACCTGGTGCGGGTCGAGTGGCAGAAGACCGTTCCTCCTGCGGCAGCGGTCTGGGAAAAGGGACTCTTCGCCAATCAGAACTCCGCCTGTCGACTGCGGAACAAGTTCACGCTGGATACGCTGATTCAGCGGTTCGGGCTGGCTGAGTGAGTCGGCCCGTCGGTCGCGGTTCGCCGGCGAGCAGTGTCGGAGGACCTACCAAGCGCGTGAGCCGCACGCGCGACATCACGATGATGCTGCGCGGCTCCGGGCGCAGGCGCCCCTACATCGTCGGCTGCTAGAGGGTGTTACGGCTTTCGTCTCGAGCCGCGGCGCTGCTCACGCATCGCGCGGGTCAACAGGGTGAAGGCGTGAGCGCTGACGTGCAACGCCCGGAGCGTCTCGGCCAGGCGCTCGTAGTCGCGGTTCAGTCGGCGGAAGTTGGTCATCCACGCGAACGTGCGTTCCACCACCCAGCGGCGCGGCAGGAGCACGAACCCACGCCGCGGCCCTGCGTGCTTCACCACCAGCAGCTCGACGCCCTGCTCGGCCGCCGCCGTCGCCGGCGCGGCGCCCGTGTAGCCCTGGTCGACGAACGCCGCGCGCACGCTCCTGCCCACCTCGGCCTGCATCTCGGCGCACAGTTCGGCGACGGCCGCGCGGTCCTGCGCGTCCGCCGGGCTGACGACGGCAGCGAGCAGGTGACCGAGCGTGTCGACCGCCAGGTGCAGCTTCCGGCCCTTTACCCGCTTGGCGCCGTCGTACGCGGCGCCCTCGTTCGACGCGGTGCTCTTCACGGTCCGGCTGTCGAGCACCGCCGCCGACGGGTCCCACGCCTTGCCTTCGCCCACGCGGATCAGCCCGCGCAGGTCGGCGATCAGCGCCTCGAACACCCCCGCCGCATGCCAGCGCGCCGCCTGATCGTAGACCGCCTTCCACGGCGGGAGGTCGCCCGGCAGCATACGCCACCCGCAGCCCGCGCGGAGCAGGTAGCGGTAGGCGTCGAAGACCGCCCGCAGGTCATGCGTGCGCGAGCCGGAGTCCGCGCGCGAGAGCAGCAGGTACGGCAGGACGAAGGCCCACTCCTCGTCCGTCACATCGCTGGGGTACGCATACGGCTTCGCCACCCACCTGCGTACCCCACATCAGCAGCCCCGGCCCAAAGCCGGAACACCCTCTAGGCACATTACGAGCGACCGCACGTACGCCGCGGAGTTGCGATGCAGGCGTATTGATCTGGCAACGATCTGGCCCCTCCCGTGCCGGGCTCCTTGGGAAGTGCAAGCCCAGCGTCACCCCAGGCCGGTGCGGTGTTCGGTAGCGCGCAGCCGCTCCCGAAGTCGCGCGCGTAGCCGTGCACGTCCTTCCGGACTGGTGTCGAACTGGATCACGGGCGCGGTGCTCGGGAGATCAGCCGTCACGGGTTCCTGCGAGAGCAAGATGACGGCCTTCGCACTTGCGTATGCAACCCCAAGCACGAAGAGCACGTTCGGATGCTGGCCAGTCATGTCCAGGACGATGACATCCGCGCTCTGAATGGACTGGAGTGTCGATGGCGACAGCGCATCGGCGTCCCTCTGTTCAGGGCCGACGATCTCATAGCCAGCTTCGCGCAACGTGGGGGCGATCACCGTCTGGCGGAGGGACTCAGACGAGTCGGTGGGGGGGGTGGCGATGAAGCAGCGCCCGACAAATCGCTGGGTATCTACGGGAGCTGCTCCAAGTTCAGGGATCGTAATCGCTAGCCTACTTAGCGCGTCGCGTAGTCGCTGCCGTGTTTCAGCGGCCGACTCAGCAAGGGAGATGACGGGGATCCCGGACTTCGCGAAGGTGCGCTCAGTCTGCGGGTCGACCCTGCTGTCCACAACAAGGACCACAACGGGTGGTACGTTCCCCGCCACCTCTTCCAGGTGGCTCTTGTAACTGGCTAGCTGAAGATACGCGGCAGACGGTAGCCGGCTGCGCTCCCCCAGGTACTTGGCCTCGAACACAAGACGCCTCCCATCTGCAGTGTGGCCCACGTAGTCGGCGTCTCCCGTGAGAAGGTCGACGTCCTGTGTTGTTGCTGCCTCCACTGCGGATTTGGGGAAGATCTCGGAGAGCTGCGAGACCATTCGCTTTTCGAACGCGAGCGCTGCCGCAGTGTGCCGTCCCCCTGAGTGCTTACTCGGCTCGCTCATTGACCGTCCAGTTGATGCGTGTGCCCTGCGCCTCGCTGAAAGCACCATTCCCACGCCAGACTAGCAGCACGGCGAGGGATAGTGCGACAGCACGTGCCTCGTCGAAATAGGATGGCAGCCAAGCCTTGGAGATTGGAATGAGCGCGAGTGCAATGATTACGAGAACTATGTTCTCCTTCATCAAACTCCAGAAGTGGCGGGCCGGCGAGGTGGGTTTGCCCTCGGCGACAGTTTGGAACCCGTTAGTGCCGCGCAGCGTCAAAGTTATCTCCGCTCTGAGGTGTAGCTGCTCAAAGCGTAAGGCGAGTTCTCGTACCACGGCCTCGAGCGTGGCGAGTAGCTTCCCGCTGGGAAAGGTCTCGACAATCACCTCGAACGATCTCGCGTCATGCCAGACGAAGGTGGCTCGCGAGTGGTTCTTGGGAACACACGTGTAAGCACTCGGCAGATCGTCGATGTAGCGCTGCGCTTCTTCCGTGTGGTTGCGCCGACCCGAAGGGGCGGCATTCGGGAACAGGCCACAGGCGAGGTCTCGGAGCTGACTGTGAGTTGTTAGCTCGCCTCTTCGGATTATGACCGACACGATGCCTATCATCTAGCGAGTTGGCGGGCGAGGCATTCACCATGTCCTAGCACAATGGAACGAGCGTGATGAAGGTGAGGCCGTTCGCGCGGAGCGGCAACCAGCCCTAGCCCGGTGACTGGTCATGAGGACTGCGTTGGGCCCATCCGGGGGCACGGGGACGAGCGAAGGCATTACGCGTGGCTCTCACGGGCGCTTTGCCCGGTTAGCGCCCCGCGCGTCGCACTCGAGACGTGATTTCGGACCTAGCAGGTGACTCGCAGCGCATTCCGCCGTCCCGGAGGACGGCGGAGATGCAGCTACGGATGGACGGGCAGTGAGCGCGGGTCGCGCCGTTGCTGTCAAACCGGACGCCGAACCCGAGATGCGGTCGGCGCAGGCCGACGACCGGCCCTGCCTGAAGGGCATCCTTTGGGTGCTTCGGACTGACCTTACTCCCGCTCTGATTACGGTGTAAGCTGGCTCCGCACCGTCCAGAGTACGGCGGAGCCGAAGTCCAACTACTGCGTTGCCAAACGGATGCCGGGCGGGTGAACACCCCGGTCGGAGAGTTGGGCGCGAGGGCATGTTCTTCCGATTGTACCCGGAGCGCAGGCGGGCCTGTCGGGTGGCCCCGCGGCGGAGGGCACGCTTCGGGCAGGCAGTCCGCACTGTTCGTCTTGGGACAGCCGCCGCGATTTCCGTGATGACATGATTGCACGTGAGCCGCCACGAGCGGCGGCGTCGGACACCGAGGGACGGAAGCCAATGCGCTGCATCTTCTGCAAGGAGGAGTCGTCGCGCTCGCGAAGCGTGGAGCACATCATCCCAGAGTCGCTCGGCAACACGACGCAGGTGCTGCGACCAGGCATTGTGTGCGACCGGTGCAACAACTACTTCGCTCGGGAGGTCGAGAAGCCGTTCCTGGATCACCCAGCCGTCAGCCTGCTGCGCTTTCAGCAGGGGCTCGGCAGTAAGCGCGGCCGAGTGCCGCCCGCCGCGGGTGTCTTCGCTCCCAGTACGCCCGTCGTCCTACGTCGGTCACTTGAACCCACCGTGCCCACGACGGTCGACGTGCCGCCGGAGGTGTTCCGCCGCCTCGCCGCTGGCGAGTCCGGCGCATTGATCCTGCCCGCCGAACTGCCCCCGCCGGACAGTCGGATCGTATCGCGGTTTCTTGCGAAGGTCGCGCTCGAGGCAGTCGCGCAGCGGTGGCTCGCGAACCCGGCCTGGATCGAACAGCTCGTGGATGACCCGCAGTTCGACCCCGTCCGCGACCACGCACGGCGCGGCCGGCCCGCCAGGTGGGCCACCCACACGCGCCGGATCTACGACCCGCACGCACGGTGGGCCGCGGGCGACGCGGAGCAGACGGCGCAAGTCGTTTTCGAGTACGACGTCTTGGTGACCGCATCGCACGAGTGGTACCTGATCTTGGCGCTGTTCGGCCGCGAGTACGCGATCAATGTCGGCGGGCCCGACCTGGACGGCTACGTTGAGTGGCTGAAGGCGCACGCTCACGCGAGCCCCCTATACCACGGGAAGAACGCCCACGGCGCGGGCACGTCGTCCTATCCGGCTAGTGACTGAGCCACGCCTGGGCTGCACGGCGATGAGCACTTCTGCGGCAGCTGTCCACCCCTAACGCTCACGCGATGGGCCCCATTGTAGTTGGATTTGCCGGGCACGCGCGGAGCGGCAAGACCTCTATCGCGCAGGCCGTCGCCGAGCGGACGGGGCTGCCGCTAGCCCGCTTCGGCCGTGAAGTAGAGCGGATTGCTCGAGCCCGTGGGCTCGCGGTAGAGCCCGCCGTAGTGCGACGCGCGACACTGATGGCTGTCGGGGCTGAACTCGTCGCCTCTGACGCGGAGGCCTTCTGCCGCGCCGTACTTGCGCAGGGTGGCTGGGTGCCCGGACGCTCGCTCCTGGTCGAGGGCGTCCGTCATGCGGTTGTCGCAGATATGCTGAGGGCTCTCGTGGCGCCCTCGCCCTTCCGACTTGTGCTCGTGGCGACGCCGCCTACCGTGCGCGAGGCGCGCCTGACAGCGGACGGCCTCGTGGGCGCCGACGCGCGCGCGCGCCTCGACGCGCATTCGACCGAGCGCGAAGTCGACGACCGGCTGCCTGCTTTGGCCGGGCTGTCGGTCGAAGGGACTGGCGACCCTGACGCAGCGGCCGACGCGGTGGTTACGGCCATGCGCGTCTGGGGCTGGAGACCCTAACCGGCGACCAACGACACCCTGCAGACCCGTCTTCCGCCCACTTCGCTCTCAAGCCACGTCGCCCTCAAGCTACGTACGTCGCGACATATGGACGCCGACCCGCCCCTTTTCGCCGTCCCCAGGCCGCTGTGCGACGTTTTCGCCCACGAGGGGCTGGCGCCGCCTGCTACGGCGCCTCCTTGGGCGGCCGAGGCTGACGCGCGGGACGCGCCGACTCGTCTACGGCTTGAGCTCTATGGTCTACCGGGCCTCGGCAAGAGCACGCTCGCGCGGGCGGTCGCGCGCGAAGTCGACCGCGCTGGCGGGCGCTCGCTCGTTCTGCCGGAGGCGGTGCCGTATGCGGTGCAGGTCCGGAACATCGCCCTGCTCGACCTCGAGCCGTTCCTCGACGGCGTGAACGCGCAGGCGGAAGACCTGGCCCGCCGTGTCGCCGAACGCGCGGTGGGCGCCTCGCTGCTCGTTGTGCTGCGGGACCCGGCGCACCAGCAAAACGAGAGCTACCGCTTCGTCCTTCACGCCCTGCGGGACCCGCGTGATGCTGTCGCCGGGGCGCTGCACGCTCTGGGTGCCGCGGTGGCCGAGGGCGGCTGGTCAGATGCCGAGGCGGAGGCGGTAGGGAGCGGGCTCTGGGCGCGTCATGCGGCCCTGCGCGCCCCGCCCTCCGGCCCGTGGCAGTTGCTCCACGTGCTGCTCACCACCGGCGACCCGGCTACCGACCTCGCACTGAGCCACCGCCGTCAGCGCAACGCCGACAGAGACGCGCGGCTCGTGACGGACAGCCCGGTCGTGCTGGCCGGGTACTTGGCGACGCTACGGTTCGTCGAACGGGCGACCCGGGAGTCGGCCGGAGTGTCGGTAGTGACGGTCGATCCACGATGGGCCCCCGACCGTGCCGCGGACGCCGTGATGCGTGCCCTTCCGCTCGCGCGGCCATCCGCGCGACCGCCACGCAGTGCGGAGGGCGCGTAGCCGGGCGGGTGCCGCCGTCTAGTTGAGCCCGGCGCTTGGCCTGGTGCGGAGGGGGCAAGAGAGCCAGAGACATAGGCGAGCATCTTGACGGACACCACAACACAACTTTATTGTTGTGTGGTGCTGCCTGCCTTCGATGCGACCGGGAACCTGCCGCCGGGAATCCATCCGGCAACTTGGGACGAGGTGACTCAGCGGTTCGGGTGGAATGCCCGCCGGCAGGAGTTGCTGGGCGGACTGCGCCGCGGGCTGGTCGCCCTGGCGGACGCCTCGTGCCGCCTTGTCTACCTCGATGGCAGCTTCGTGACCGCCAAGGAACGGCCGGGCGACTTCGACGCCTGTTACGAGATCGAGGGCATGGTGTTCGAGCGGCTCGACCGCGTGTTCCTGCACTTCGAGAACGGCCGGGCCGCGCAGAAGCTCAAGTACGGCGGGGAGTTCTTCCCGTCCCATCTGGGCGCCGACGGCGTCCACCGCTTCGTGGAGTTCTTCCAGATCGACAAGGAATCCGGCAAGCCGAAGGGCATCGTCGCCATCACGCCAGGGAGCACCCGGTGATCAAGACCGCCCGCCAGTACGCCACGACGAAGGCGCAGCGCGACCGCCTCGCACGGGTCCTCGCTGAGTCCATTCCGGCGCAGGCTCCGGCGCCATCCTCTGCCGGGGTTGACCCCCGGTTCCTCGCCCTCGAGCAGCGCGCGCTCGAGAGTCAGATCGCAGACCTGCAGGCCGAGCTCGACGCGTACGATGCGCTCCAGAGCGGCGTGTCGACCGTCATCACCGTCGCGTCGCTGGCTGACCTGCCCACCGCGCTGGTGCAAGCACGCATCGCACGCAAATGGACCCAGGCCGACCTGGCCGCCCGGCTCGGCGTTGCCGAGCAGCAAGTGCAGCGTTACGAGGCGACCGACTACGAGTCGGCCAGCTTCGCGCGCCTGAAGGAGGTCGCGCGCGTGCTCAACGTCGACGTGCCGAGCACCGTCGTTCCAAACGATCTCGCCGTGTCTCCCGGGCAGTTCTTCGGCCGACTCCGGGAAGTCGGTTTTGACCGCGAGGTGGTGCTCGGCAAGGTGCTCCCCGCTGACCTCGCGGACGCCGTCCGGGAAGTCGCGGACGTGGAGGCGTCCGCCCTGTCCGACGCCGCCCGTCAGGCGGTGACCCGCGCTGGCACGCTCGTGTCTCGGGTACTCGCACTCGACCCTGCGGACTTCTTCGCGCCCGGCCCACTCCGCCTCGCGCCGGCCGCCGCCGGGATCCGGTACAAGCGGACGACGACACAGGCCGACCGGGAGCGTCAGGAGCAGCTCCGGGGTGCGGAGGCCTCCGCCGACGCGTACACGGTGTACGCGCACTACCTCGCGCTCCTGGCGCTCGAGGCGTCCTCGCACATCCCGCCGCGGCCCGTGCCGGGCGACGCCCGCGAGGTGCGACGGATCCTGGCCGAGGAGTATGCGGCGTGGGGGGGCGTGTCGCTGGACGGCGTCGTGCGGTTCGCGTGGGACCTCGGCATCCCCGTGCTACCCTTGTCGGACCCGGGCCGCTTCCATGGCGCGTGCTGGCGGGTGGCAGGGCGCAACGTGATCGTCTTGAAGCAGCGCACCCGGTCCCTCGCCCGGTGGCTCGTCGACGCGCTGCACGAACTGCGGCACGCCGGGCAGCACCCGGACGCCCCCGACTTCGCCGTCATCGAGCGCGACCCCGGGGTCGACAGATCCGCGGACGAAGTGGACGCGACGCGCTTCGCCGGCGACGTGGTGCTCGACGGCCGGGCTGAAGCTATCGCCGGGCGTGCGGTGCAGGCGGCTGGCAAGAGCGTCGAGCGCCTCAAGCGCGTGGTCCCCGACGTGGCCGCCCGCGAGGGGGTCGACGCCGACGCGCTGGCGAACTACCTCGCGTTCCGCCTCTCGTTGCAGGGCCTGAACTGGTGGGGCGCCGCCAACAACCTGCAGCGGCCCGGGAGCGATCCGTTCGGGACGGTGCGTGACACGTTCCTTGAGCGGGCCGACCTCGCCCGCGTCAACCCGCTCGACCGGCAGTTGCTGCTCGGAGGACTTCGCGATCTCGACCGTTAGGCGCGCGGTCCTGATCACGTTCGTCAAGTCAACCCGCCGCACGCCCAGCCGGCGCCGGCGCACGCACGGATGGAGGCTCGAATGGCCAGCTTTGACGCCGACGCGGTGGCCCTGCCGCCCCTCGACATCAAGTGCACGAACACCAACTGCGACGACGGGCAGCACTGCTATCTGGCGACAAAGCAGATGGTGCGCAACAAGCAGGTCGGGGCGTGTCGCGACTGCGGAGCGCGGCCGGTGAACTGGGACCGCGTCCACGCGCGCGATCTGGGCGACGCCGACCACACGTTCCGGATGCTGCGCACGGAGTTCATCCGGCACCACTTCTGGCACGTCGACATCGACCAGAAGGCCGTCAATCACGCCCGCCGCAAAGGGCGCCGCGGCATGCGCGAGGCCGCCGAGCGCCGCATCCGACAGTCGGTCGCAGCGGCCGCCCCGGTTCGCGACGGCCGCCAGACGCCGTTCTCGGACAACGCTCTGTACTACGCCCAGCACGCCACGGCCAGCTGCTGCCGGCGCTGCATCGAGGAATGGCACGCCATCCCGCGTGGGCGCGCCCTGACCGAGGCCGAGGTGCAGTACCTCACGAGCCTCGTCTGCCGGTATGTCGAGGAGCGACTCCCCACGCTGACTGAGGATGGCGAACGAGTGCCAGTCATCCGGAAGCCGCGCCCCGGCCGCCGGGCGACCGCCGTAGTAGCGCGCTCCGGGGCCGCCGGCGCGGCCGACCCCGACTAGCCCCGCGTCGCCGTGCGCCCGAGCGAGGGCCCGCCCGCGGACGCCGCGCCGGCGGGCACCATCGACACCGACCGGTTCTCCGCGGCCATGCGCGACCGCATCATCGACCGCGCGCGGCGGCGCCTGCTGGTGACGAACTTCCGCGGGTCCGCACAGGAGCCGGACCTTACACTCCCCGCGAACTGCGGCGGGGTCGGGCGCATCCGCCACTTCCGTCGCGCTACGGCCCCCGGCTGGCCACCAAACCCGCTGCCGATCAACCCGGCGCTCCGCGCGCTCGGGCGCGGCCCGGCCGACGTGATCGAGGCACAGGTGTTCCAGAACGCCGCCTGCAACTGGCGCTGTTGGTACTGCTTCGTGCCCTTCGACCGGCTCTCGGGTGACCCCGCGCGATCCGTCTGGCTCTCCGCGGACGACCTGGTCGAACGCTACCTTGCCGAGCCCGGAAGGCCCCCGGTGCTCGATCTGACCGGCGGGCAGCCCGATCTCGTCCCCGAGTGGACGCTCTGGACCATGGACGCGCTGCAGGCGCGCGGGGTGGACGGCGACGTCTACCTGTGGTCGGACGATAACCTCAGCAACGATTACTTCTTCCGATACCTGAGCGACGCGGAGCGTACGCGCGTGGCCGCGTATCGGAACTACGGCCGGGTGGGCTGCTTCAAGGGGTACTCGCACGCGTCGTTCGCGTTCAACACGCGCGCTGCCCCGGAACTGTTCGACCGACAGTTCGCCATCATGAGGCGGTTGCTCGCGGCCGGGCTGGACATGTACGCATACGTCACGCTCACGGCGCCCTCGGCGACCGGTGTCGCGGACGACATGGCCCGATTCGTCGACCGCCTGCAGGCGCTCGACCCGAGACTTCCCCTGCGAACGGTCCCGTTGCGGATCGAGGAGTTCACCCCTGTGCGCGCGCGCATCACGCCCGCCCACCGTGCCGCGCTCGACGTGCAGGAGCGGGCCATTGACTCCTGGAACGCAGTTCTCGCTGAGCGGTACTCGGCCACAGACCGGGCCCTCGACATAGCCGCCACGATGCCGCGGCGGCCTACGGCCGAGGCGCGACGCGCGTGACGCCTGCCCCAGCTACGAGTGGCGCAGGCATCGACGCGACGAGTCTCGGCCCCCGTCTGCATGCCGCGGTCGCCGGTGACCGCGTCTGGGATCCGGCGCTCCGGGAGGCGGAGGCGCGTGGCGCAGGCCTGCACCTGGCCGTGTTCGTCGAGCCCTACCTCGGTTACGTCCTTGCCGGACAGAAGACGGTGGAATCGCGGTTTGGGGTGCGCCGCGCGCCGCCGTTCGGGTGTGTCGAGGCCGGAGACATCGTGCTGCTCAAGTCGGCCGCTGGCCCCGTCGTGGGCCTCGCGCGCGTGACGCACGTGTGGTCGTACCGCCTTGGGCGGGGCACCTGGCAAGAGATCCGCGAGCGATTCGGCCCGGCGCTGTGCCTAGACGACGAGGAGGCGTTCATCGCCGCACGAGCGAGCCGCCGCTTCGCTACGCTGATGCGCTTCGCTGACGTACTCGCCGTCGCCCCAATCCCCGTGATCAAGCGGGACCGCCGCGGGTGGGTGGTGGTGCGCGCTGCGGGCGCTGCACCGTTCCTGCCTGGGTTTGAGCCGGGCGCCTGACCCGCCGCTACCGCACGCCGGGGAGCAGTTCGGCGCTCGCTCGCAAAGGTGACGGCGACTCGCAAGCGACTGCACGCCCTCGCGTCGTCCCGCGTCTAGTCAGTCCTACGAGAGGTCTTCGCCACACCGGCGTACCGGGATCGACTGCAGCAGGAGAAGTTCGAGCCACTCCGCACGAAAGAGCTTCACAAGCGGTGCATGAACGTCGCCTACATAGGATGGGGATGGAGCCGAGAACCGCTATGAGCAGCACTCGTGTGACGAGTGTTCGCAGCTACTTCGACACCCCGAGAAGCCGATGATGGTCGCGGACTTCGCGCTCATTACGCCTGCCGGGGCAACCGCAGTCATCGTAGAGGTGAAGGGGCGAGCAGCCGCGTCACTCGAGTGGGCGGCTCGACTGCGGCGCAACTATCTAGCGCACGGTCGCTGGCCGTTCACTGCAGCGTTCATGCTCGTGACACTCGACGCTTTGTACTATTGGGAGTCGCGGCCGGAGCTCAGAGTTCTGGAGGAACCTCCCGATCTAGTGCTGTCGTGGCGCGAAGCGCGCGGTGCGGTCCGAACCGACGAGTCGCGGCATCATGGTGATCGCTCATTCCATAGTGAGCTTGAGGCTGAGGTCTGGTCGTGGCTCAACCGGCTGATCGACCCAGGTGAGGCCATCGGCGTCGAGGCCTCCGCACATGCGACGCTCCGTTCGTTGCCGTCGCTCCGTGCCGCCATCGGAGGACGTATCCAAGCGGAACCCGAGCTATGAAGGTCGTCATCGAGACGAACTTCCTGCTCGAGCTCGCCCTAGAGCAGAGCGATGCTCGGCACTGCAGCTGGATCGTCGAGTTAGCCGAGGCTGGACGGGTTCAGCTCGTGCTGCCGTTGTTCTGCGTGGCAGAAGCATACCAGAGCGTCGGAGAGAAGAGTCGCCGCCGACGCGCTCTAGCCCGGGAACTGGGTGACGAGCTTGGGCAACTCCGGCGCTCCGCGTCCATCCGGGCCACAGCGGAGCGGGAGCTCGTTCAGGGGGGCGAGGACGTGCGAAAGCTGCTCGAGGCCAGTGCGCAGGCGCACCGAGATCACCTTGAGGCGGTACTGGCGCGGGTTCTCGCGGTATGCGATACAATCCCATTTGACCGTCAGGTGCTCGAGCGCACGAAACACTGCGCAGCGGCCTTCCTGTTCGACAAGATGGGGGACGCTGCCGTGTGCGCGTCGGTGCTTCACTATCTCGATGCGGCGCAGCCGCCGCGAGCGCTCTTCGTGGAGAAGGACCGTGGTGACTTCTCGAACCCGGATCTCGAGCAGCACCTCGCGGAGCGCTCGTGCGACCTGGAGTTCAACATCGGAGCGGCGGCCGGCCGTCTGCACCGCGACCTCGCAGCATGAGCAGGAGGGGATCCCGATCATCCGAGACGTTCAGCGTGAGCTCAGCTCGTTCTTGAGTCTCCTCAACTACTGGCGTGACGAAGCGGCACACGGTGTTGGAACGGAGAGCTTCGAAGATGAGGCGAACGTCTCGCTACTGCTGCTACTGCTCCGCTACGCGGTGTTCGCGGACACACGATGGGAGGAGCTCACCGCACCTTGGCCACGGGTGTCAGGGACGTTCTCGCATCCAGTCGAGGCCGCTTCACCGCTGAAGCGCAGCTCAGGGATCTATCTCCTCGTCGCACGCATCGCCAGCTTCGGTTGCCCCGCGGTCCACTGCGCCCCAGACGAGGCGTAGGTGGCACCTGCCCCCATCCCACCGTAGTCGCGGCTGTGCTGCTACCGGGAGCACGGCAGTGCGGAGAGTCCAACATGAATGTCGCCTTTCCTCCCCCCCTCCGCTGGCAGGACTTTGAGGAGCTAACCGTTAGGGTCGCTCGCAGCCAGTTCGATGACCCCGGTGCAAACGCGAACGGTCGCAGTGGCCAAACTCAGAAGGGTGTTGACGTCTTCTGCAGAGAACTTGGCCGGTTCCGCCGAGTAGGCATCCAGTGCAAGGAGAAGAAGCGTGATACGGCAAGCATCCGCTCGTCCTTGACGTTAGAGCACGTTGAGAAAGAGACGAAGAACGCCGAGGGATTCAAGGGCGGGCTGGACTTTTTCATCGTCGCAACCACGGCCGCACGTGACACTCACTTACAGGCCGATGTCCGCATGTTCACTGAACAGAGACTCGGACAAGGTCTGTTCCCCGTGGCCGTGTGGTTCTGGGATGACTACATCGGCTACCTGAATAGTGACGCAAAAGTCGCGGCGTGGTACAGTCAGCTACTCCAGAACCTCTATGCTGACGAACTCGCGACACGTCAGATCCTCATGGTAATGCAGACCGCGTTTGCCAGGGCAGCGTTTCGGATGCCTCTGTGGGCCGAAAATCATGAGGACCTCAGGCAGGCGATAGTCGACACGCAAACGGCCGCCGATACAGGCCTGCTGCGAGATCGCGAGTCGCGGATGCCGCTGTGTCGAGCTCCGGCTGGGCTGGCACAGGTATCGCCCGAACTGAGTCGCAGGGCGAGTCAGGTGATGCAGCACATCACCGAGCTGCGCATCGAGTACGACGCAATGACAGCTAAAGGATTGATTCAGGCGACGGGATCGGGATTCTGCGTGTCGAATGAGGAGGTGCGGCAGCGGATCGACCTTCTGCGTCGGCAAGCCGTAACCGCGATGAATGACCTGCTGGCCGGCTACGACATGGAGCCCGTCGCGACACCGTTGATTGGCTGAGGAGAGGGCGATTCGTGTTTAGGTCGGTCCTTGCTTGGGAAGCGCAGATTGAGCCTCCGCCCCCTGCCGAGACGTAGCCGGTCCCGTTCCTCCGGAGAACACGCCGATGACACCTGCTCAGGGCGCCAGTCATGCCGCCTTTACAAGCTACTTCTCTACTGAGCCTCGAATCCTTTGTGCTGCGCCGGCAGCGAGGCTGGGACTTGCGGATGCACTTCGCCAGCTCGCGGCGAGTGCCTGGGCGGAGATTGCTGTAGGTGACCAGGTTGACGTTCGTGTAGGCGAGGAGTCGCTGACGGATTACCTCCTTATGCGGCTCGCCGCCGCTGTGCCTGGTCGGGTAGCAGTTCAGAAGTATCGGCGGCACGAGGAAGCACAGCATGGGGCGGACTACGAGTTCTTGCTCGGTAGTCGGCGCCGTTTCGTCAGGCTGCGCATTCAAGCGAAGAGAGTGGATCTCTCGGTCCGTGCGGTGCCCGAGTACCGGTACCGCGAGCTGTGGAAGTCGCGGAACAACGCGACGGGACACCCGACGTACCAGATTGATGCGCTCATCCAGGCGGCGAGAGCGGTGAGGCCAGTGGCATTTCCGGTCTATGCGTTTTACAACGCGTGGAACGTACGACGTATCGGAGCGGCGGATTCGCGATGTCGTCGGGTACTACCTCTAGTCGATTTGCTGGGCTGGACTCTCGCACCCGCAGAGGTAATCAGGGTGCTACCCCACACGGCCGGAGGCACTGAGCTGCGCGCGGTGAACCAATGGGCGCACTCCATCGCCTGCGAGATCGGTGCGGTGGATGAAGCACGTGGAGCAACGCCGCTCGCAGATGCGGTGCAGGAACGAATCAACAGCGTTCTCGGTGCATTCGAGGCGGCCATGCGGCGTGGTGTTGTCCCCGGCGCGGACGCGGGAGCGGACCGCCCTGGCGACTTGCGGCGTGTGGCTGTTCACGAAGGGCTCGACGAGCTCCCACCACACCTTGAGCGCCTGTTTGCCGCCGACCGGCCGGGTGATCGTGGCTCCGCAGATGGGATTGTCGAATCGGAGCTTGCAGGACCCCCTGAAGATGATCCCGCACTCGGCTACTCGGTGCTCATTCGAGATGATCGTCTTGGCGGATAGCGGCTAGCCCAAGACGAACCATTACGAGACCCGACGCTGACCACGCGCCGCCCCATTACGAGAACGGCATACTTGCATTACGAGAGAGCGCGAAACGCCACAGCCGTGCCTGCGCGTGACTGGGATCTTTCGTGGGGTCTCGTAATCTGACATCACGACTGGGAGCTTTCGTGGGGTCTCGCAATTCGTGATCGCGACAACTCGTAATTGTTTGCGAACTCTCTCGTGATCTCGCAACTGAAGCAGTCGCAACGAGTTGGGGCGCGTGGGCCCCTTCGTGATGTCTCAGAGGGTGTGGAGAAATCGTGGTCATGCGAGTCGACGGACCCTGAGGTGCGTCGTCGCGGCGTAGATCCACGTCGCGCTGCTCGCGGGCCGCTCTTCGTAGTCCTCGCTCAAGCGCCGATACCGGCCGAGCCACGCGAACGTGCGCTCTGCCACCCAGCGCTTGGGCAAGGGCACGAAGCCGGGCTGCGCGGCGAGCTTGCGCACGATCACCAGGTCGGCGCCGAGCATCCGCCGCACCCACGTGCCGAGCGGGCCGAGATTCGCGCCGTCTGCCCAGAGCACGCGTAGGCGCGGACGCGCGCGCTTCGGGCGCAGCGCCCACAACACTTGCTTCGTCGCCACGCGATCCTGCAGGTCGGCCGCGTGCACCGTGAGCGCCCAGATCAGCCCGAGCGTGTCGACGCAGAGGTGGCGCTTGCGGCCCTTGACCCGCTTGGCGACGTCGAAGACCTTGGCCCCCCCTTTTTCCGTGGTGTTCACCGACAGGCTGTCGAGGCTCAGCGCCGACGGCGTCGGCGGGCGGCCGTCGCGTACGCGGACCTGGGCGCGGAGCGCGGCGTGCACCCGTTCGAGCGTGCCGGCGTCGCGCCACCGGCGGAAGTTCTCCCACACGTCGTCCCACGGCGGGAAGTCATGGGGCAGCGCGCGTCAGCTACAGCCTTCGCGCGCCAGGTAGAAGATCGCGTTCCAGATCTCGCGCAGCGCGTAGGTGCGGGGCCGGCCGGTGCGGCCGTCCTTCGCCGGCGGCATCGCAGCCTGGACCACGGTCCACTGCGCCTCGGTAAGGTCCGACGGGTAGCGGCGGCGTGTCGAAATGCGGGCCACCCGCCGCGAACCGCGCGCCACCGCCCGCACCGAACACCGCTTTCTCCACACCCTCTCAGAATGCAAGGTTGCGGTGAATCGGACCTCTCTTCGTTTCCGTTCGTAGGTTTCGTTAGTCGTTGCCGCGCAATGGATAGGCGGCCGCCGGCGGTGACGCCGGCGGCCGCTGTTCGCTTGACTCGTACGAGCGGCCGCGCGTCCTCCGATGCGCTGAGCCAACGCGCTCGCAGCTCTAGGTCGATCTGTTAGCACGATCGCAAGTCAGTGACGTCCAGGCGAGCGCTCGACCCTGTCGGGGGATGGGCGAGTAAGGTCAATGCCCGCAGGTGGCGCAGCGCCGGCGGCCTGCAGTGCGAGAGGGGGGCGGCCATGGGCCGGGTGTGCGTGAGGCAGGCCGTCGGCGGGCGCAGTCGAGCGGGCGGCAGTTCGGAACCGCAACCGCTCGTCCGACCTCTCCGGTCCCTGCGCTGTCCGGACCTATCCCGCTTGACGAGCCAGAAAAGGGCGCCTCATGTCGATATGGATTGAGCGAGGCCACCAGCTTGCCGCGGTTCGTCACATCGTGGAGCAGCCGGATCTGCTGCCGGGCGATCTCTGGGTCGAGTGTCGGCTCCCGGTGCGAACATGGGGGCGCCATCGGCCTGCGTGCTTTCCGTCACGTGGTGCCGATGTTATAAACAGACGGGTTCGCTAGAGCCGGGCGAGGCTGCTCGGTCGCGACCTTACCCCCTGGATGGCTACGTGGTCATCCTCTCGCCTGGCCGATCATGTCTGGTACCACCGCTGATGTCTGGCGAGCATGGTCCCGTGCACGCTGGAACGCGGAGCTGTTCCGCCACTACTTCGTGGCGGACGGCTTGGACGCACGTCCGGTGCGGCGGATCAGCGTCGGTCCAGAGGATCTCGCCCACGTCGCTGGAGAGTCCACCAGCCCGGAAGCAGTGCAGGAGGCTTTCGAGGCCGCGATGGCCGTCGGCTGCTCGCCCTCCGAACTGGAGCGGCGGTTGTCACGGGAGGCGCACGAGCGGTGGGTGCGCCGTGCCGGCAAGGGATGCGAGCCGCCGTACGTGGCCGACCTTCTCTTCACCTGCTACGCCGCCGGCCTCGTCGATGAGGACACGAAGGACGTCGGCGACTTCCGCGAACGACTCCGGCTGCTCCTGCGGCATGATCCAGCGCTCCCGGAGTACCGCCTCGAGGATCTCGGGCAGCTCTGGGAGTGTTTCGCCCGTTGGCTGACGAATAGGCGCGCGGCCGGAGAGCCCTTACGGTCGCTCGATCTCCCGACCGTTGGTCGCGAGGTCCGGATCGGCTATTCCAAACGGCTGGTCTTCCCGCTCCGACGCGACCGCCAGGTTCTGATCGACCTGCTCGCGCGCGAGGGCGTCGGTCGCGAGCCGCCGGTCCGCGACGTTCTGTCGCTGCTCGCCCGGTCCGCCGATCGCTTCACGCTTCCCTTCCAGGAGGCCGTCGCACGGGCGCGGCGGGAGTATCGGGACGCGCATCCGCATGCGGAGCTCGACGTGCTCTGGTCGGCCGTGCGCGACGCCGCCGTCCTGGCCGAGTCGGTCACGCCCAAGTCGTCGATCCGTTACCAGCTCTTCGCCCAGCTGGACGAGGAGTTCCGCGGAGAACTGGTCCTGATGACGACGGGACTGCCGCGGAAGGTGCCCCGTGGTCTGGCGATCGAGCCGTCGAGCGTCCGCCTCGGGGGTTATGACCACGTAGTCGTGGCCACGAGCGGCACGAACGCCGGCCCCGCGGGGGCTGTGTCCCTCATGCTCCGGGAGGCGCTCGACGAGTCGCTCGCCGGATGGGAGCGCAGCGTGCCTGGGCGCGTGTGTGCCGGAGGCGTTCTGCTCTTCACCACCACGGAAGGCGGTGCGCGTGAACTCGTCGCGCACCGGCCGGACGACGAGCGCGTCTGGGCTCTGGTGGCCGATCGACGGATGAACCTGTTCCTCGACTTGTTCCCGCCCGCCGAACGTCCCGTGGTGCGCGCGTCCCGGTACGGTGGCTGGCAGGAGGTCGGTCCGTTCGATGGCGCGCATCTCGCGCGCATCGACACAGAACCGCATGCCGCCCTGGCGCAGCTGCGGTGTCTCCAACCCACCCGCGTCGGCATTGCAATCCACTTGGCGGGCGGAGTACGCGTGGACGGCGGCTACCTGGCAGTGCGAGGTGTCCTGCCGGAGGTCCGCGTGCGCTTGCCCGACCGACCCGTCGATCGCGTGGTCGTGTACGCACTGCGTCCGGCCGACGACGGTGGCGTACGCGCGGAGCCCGTCGCGAGCCTGACACCGACGCTGGACGATCCGACGCTCTTCCATTTCCCTCTCGATTGCGGCGAGGGTTGGGAAGGACGCCACAACCTGGTCGCCCACCGCGGTCAGGACGTCGTGGCGATACGGCAGCTCACGTTCCACGCCCGCGCTCTCGGACGACCGTTCCTAGAGCCGGCGGAGCCGAGCCGCTGGTGGATCGAAGGCGCCGCGGGTGACGTGGTCCCGGCCGGCGATCCAGCAGCGCGCGCGCCATGGTGCGACGCGATCCCGGAAGACATACCGGCGCGACGTCGCTCGCATGGTCGATCGGGGAGCGTTTCCCCTCGCTCGCGCTTGCAGGCGGGTGCGCTGGAGGCGGACATCGCGATGCCGTCGGAGTGCAGGATCGAAGACCACGAGGGCATGGATCGCTTCGTCGAGTGGGCGGCGGGTCTCGCGACAGTCCGCCGTGGCCTGGACGAGGGCGAGCTCCTCGACATGACGGAGGCATGCTTCCACGCGCTGGACTGGGGAACGCGCTGGGACGTGCTGCGTGCCTGGGCGGAAGTCGGCGCGCTCGAGCCCCTGACCAATCGAAACTGGCGCGGTCGCACTTGGTACGCCCGGACACCCCGCTTGGTCGTGGTGGGGACCGCCCCCCTGGTGGTGGCGCTAGTAGGGCTGGCCGGATGGGCGACGCGCCGCCGGGTGGAGCGCGTCCTCGCGGCGCACCACGCGCAGCGTCTCCCTGCCCGTGCGTTCACCTGCAACGTCGCGCCCGGTGCCATGTGGCAACTGCCGGACAGGGGCGCGCTCGACCGAGCGGCCGCCGAACTCGATCTGGGTCCGATCCGTCACCTCGCCGATCCCCTGACGCTCGCGACGTCGGTCGCGCACGTCCGTCGGGCCTGCGTTAGCGAGCGCCCCGCGGCGGGAGAGCTGCGCCGCACGTGGGATTGGGGACGGTCGCACTTCGCCCAGCGGCCCTCCGCGTCGGCGCTCGGTGTCACCGTCGAGCAGTGGGTGCGGCGCGACGGCCCAGACTACTTCGTCGTACGTGCCGCCGCCGACGCATGGTGGACGCCGTCGAGGAACTGGGCGCTGCTCGCGGCGCATGAGATGGCGAGTCTCCACGCGTTCGGCGCCTCCGGCGATCGGATGCTCCTGCGCACCGTCGCGGGTGGACCCTACCTGCCGCTGCCCGTCGCACGGGCGATCGTCCTGCGCTCCGGGGTCGCCCCTGGGCCGACGACACGCCGCGACGGGCGCCCGACCTACGCCTACGCGTTCGACGCGGGCACGGCGCGCGACGCGGTGAGCGCCGCGCTGTGGGGCGGCACGGGCGCCCCTCTGGACATCGAGCGCGACGTGCGATGGCTGCTCGCCGCGACGATGCAGACGGGTGCGGATAGGTCTCCACCTCACGTTGCACACCCACTCGTCGCACTGCCTGCTGACCTGCGTCGCGCGCTCGCCGGTCGCACCGACGTTCCGGGGGCGGCCGAGCTGGCGGCACGTCGCATCCCCGTCCACTTCGTTCCTCTCGTGCGACGCCTCTTGGTGCGCGCCGAGTAAGGGCGAGAATCTGGCCGCCCTTGGCGTCCAGACCGCTTCGTACGTCCACTGTATCGTTCCTTTCCATCGTAGCGCTTCCGATGAGCTCCACTCGCACGTATCTGGGCCGTGTTCGTGAGGTCCGCACCAGCTTCGGCGCGTACCACTACGCGCTCGTCGAGCCGCTCCTCGAGTCCGACGACACGGGCAACGAGTGGCTCGGGCCCATCGCCGACGTCGACGCGGAGTTCCCTGATCGCGGGCGAGCCTACTGGCATGAGGCCCCACCCACGCTTCAGCGCGGGACGCTATGGCAGTTCCAACTCGAGGAGCGGCCCGCTGGAGGTGGAGGCGACGTTCCGCGCGAGCGCGATCGGTGGCAGGTGTTCGATCCCCGTCTGCCCGTCGAGATCGTCGATCTGCGGGCTTGGGACGAGGAGGCGCTGCGCGTAGCGATCACCGGGAGCGGAGTGCCGCTCGCGCTCGACCCGATCGCCAAGCGGGTCGCGCTCTGGATCGACGACGCGCACCTGCTCGGACCCGTGCGCCTCCGGCGTGCCGACGATCAGCGCAGTTGGGTGCTGGACTTGGAGGACTTGAGCAAGATCGCCGTATATCGGACGCCGAGAACCAAGATCAACGCGGTGGAGTGCGAAGGGGCGCGGCTCTTCCTTGAGCCGTACCTCGATCTCGGTTCGCAGGCGGGCATCCGGAATTGGTGCCCCGACGAGGAGATCGCACGGTCGGTGCTGAAGCGCCTCGCGAAGCTCGACCGTACGACGGTCGAGGCTCTTCGGATGACCGATGTCGTCTTCTCGCGGTACGTCGAGGCGCAGACCGCCGCGGGATTCGGCGGAAAGGACGGTCCGCTCGATCGCGCACGCGTCGCGCGCGTCGGAGCTCTTCGCGCAGCCATCGCCAGCGACCAGACTCTCTTGGAGGAGACGGCGACTGCACTGCTCGACACACCGCTCGTGGCGAGTCGTGTCGAGGCCAAGGTGTCGGCGCGAGTGCAGGAGCAGGTGGACGCGCGCGCGTACCAGGTCGAGGCGGCGATCGCGGCGAAGGAGGGGAAACTCGCCGAGCATGCGCTCGAGCTCGAGCGCCTGATGGTGCGACAATCACAGGTCGACGCGGAGCTGGCATCGGCCGAAGCGGAGCTGAAGCGCATCGACGCGGACTTCGAGCGCGAATTCGAGGAGCGCGCGGCAGCCCAGGATCGGCTACTGGCTGAGCGCGAGGATCACCTCGGCGCGGCGGTGAGGGAGCGGGAAGAGCAGCTCGCCCGCCTCGACGAGGAATACCGGGACCGGTCGGCGAAGTACGAGAGCGCACTCGCGGAGCACCTTCACATGCTCGCCGAGCGCCCGGAGTCCGCGTTCGCCAAGCTGGCAGTGATGCGGGTCGCCCTGGGCGGTCACACGAGCAACGGCACGTCGCGGAACGGGACGAGGGCGAGCGCATCGCCCCGGGTCGTGGTGCTGCCACCACTCGGCGGTCGCTGCGCCGACGTCACGACCATCAAGCTGCTCAAGGCGGCGCTCGGTCGTCATGCCGTGCACCACGGGCTGCACCCATTCAGCGTCCTCGAGTGCCACGCCGCGTGCCTCGCGAGCGGCATGCCGATCGTCGTGGGTGACCGCGCGGAGGACCTCGTCGAGGCGTACGCCGCCACGGTGGCCGGCGGTCGGATGACGTGGGTGCCGATCGGTGCCTCGATGCTGGAGCCGCACCAGCTGCTCGGCTGGGTCGACTCCGCGGCGCATCGGTTCGTGCCGCATGCCAACGGCCTCGCCGAGCTCCTGCTCGGTGCACGGGGCTCCGCCGACGTCCACGTCGTCGTCTTCGACGGTATCGACCGCGCGCCGGCCGAAGGTTGGCTGCTCCCGTTCCTGCATGCCATGTCCGCGGCGCGGCGGGGCCGGACCGATCGCGGCATCCCGCTCGTACCTCCGGGCAGCGTCGCGGCCGATGACCCGTTCGCGGCGGTGAGTCGCCTTCAGTGGCCGCGCAACGTGCTGCCGATCGGGATCCCGACACCCGGAACGGCTGCCCTGCCGCTACCGGCAGAGCTGTGGCGCTTCGGTGCGCTGGTCGATGCCGATCGGGAGTCGCCCGCCGGTTTCGTCGGTGTGGCCAGCGATCCGGTACCACCGTCGCGCGTCGCGGCCGAGCAGTGGTTCGCTTGGCAGGACGAGATGGCGACGACGAATGATGACGACGTGAAGGCGGCCACGTCTCTGGTGGGCCACCTCCCCACTGGTACGCGCCACTTGGAAATCGTAGGCCGTATGGCTGCGGCGCTACGAGCTCACGAGCTTCCGCCAGGCGAAGTGCGCCGGCATGCGTTCATCCCGACGCTCGTGCCCCGCTTTGCCGAGGCGGAGGATGCGCTCGAACGGCATGGCGATTCGGCCGGCATCGGCCCCGCCACGCACTGGCGCACAGTGCTCGACGCTGCGATCCGTCTCGCCCGCTGACCGGCGGCACCGCCACGGATGCCTTGGCACGCAGTGCCGCGGCGCCACCTGCTACACCCTTCATCCTTCCCTCATCCGTGCTCGATCCGATCGGCGGCTTCCAGCGCGTTCGCGACCTGTATCTCACGTACCTCGAGACGGCGTTTCGCATCCGCGACCCCGAGGTGTCGGCGGAACGCCGAGCGCTGCTCGAACGTGCGGGCACGTTCTGCACCGAGCCGCTCGTCGAACCGATGCCGCGCTACGAGACGGTCGACTTCAGGCTCCACGATCTGGTGGATCACGCCGCGTGCGAGTGCTGGCTTCCGGGCTTCAGCCGCGCCGAGCGTCTGGCGTTCGTCGACGTGGCGCTCGCCGGCTTGCTCGATGCGGTGCCGGCACCGTCGGGCAGTCCCACGTTGCGCAACGGGACTTTCGAGCCGTACCGCCACCAGATGCAGATGCTTGCGCGCGGGGTGCAGCCCGGCTGGCCGGGGATCGTGACCTCCGGGACGGGCTCGGGCAAGACGGAGTCGTTCCTCCTGCCGATCCTCGCGCAGATGGCGAAGGAGGCGATCACGTGGGGAGCACCGAAGCCGGGCTACCTGCGGCACCGGTGGTGGCAGGACTCGGTCACCGGTACCGCCGTGGGGACATACGAGACGCTGAACGGCCGGCCGGGCAAGCGGCAGCCCGACCTCTCCCCCTTCCGCGAGCAGCGGGCGGGGGAACACGAGAATCGGCCGGCCGCGGTGCGCGCCCTGGTGCTCTACCCGATGAACGCGCTCGTCGAGGATCAGCTCACCCGCATCCGGAGGGCGCTCGACTCCGACGAGGCGCGCGCCGCGATGGATCGGCACTTCGCGGGCAACCGCCTGTTCTTCGGGCGGTACACCAGCGATACGCCCGTCACTGGCTTCCACCGGCATCCGCGCGCTGGCAAGGACGAAGCGACCCGCCGAGAGCGCAAGCTGAAGGAGCTGTTCCGCGCCTGTCGCACGATGGAGCAGGCGCAGCGGAGGGCGCGCGAACTCGACGCCGGGCGTGGACCCGACCAGGACCCTGTCCGCTTCCTCTTCCCGTCGGTGGATGGGGCGGAGCTGACGACGCGATGGGACATGCAGGCCACGCCACCGGACCTGCTCATCACGAACGTCAGCATGCTCAACGCGATGCTGGCGCGCGAGGTGGACGCGCCGATTCTCGGCAAGACGCGGGCGTGGCTCACGAGTCGAGACGATGCCTACTTCTTCCTCGTACTCGACGAGCTGCACCTGCAGCGTGGCTCGGCGGGGACGGAGACGTCGTACCTGCTGCGTCTCCTCTTCGACCGTCTCGGGCTCACCGACCCGGCGCACTGCCACAAGCTCCGCATCCTGTCGTCGAGCGCCTCGCTTCCGATGGAGCCCGAGAAGCGCGAGGACAGCCTGCGGTATCTCTGGGACATGTTCGGCCGGCACGGCACGTGGGCCGCGCCTGCCATGACCAGTCTGCCCGGTACTCCGCAGTCGGGGGACGTCGCGAGCCCCGCGGCGGGCGTCTGGACGGAGGCCGTCATTCCAGGCAAGACGATCGACGACCCGCCCCGATCGACCGCGATGCTGTCCGTCGCGCCGTTCCAGGCCCTGCTAGCGCGCACCGGCGCCGGGCAGGACCAGGTCCAGCTCGAACACCCCCGCGGCATGGAGCCGGAGTGGCGCGCCGTGGCCACGGCGCTCTTGCCCGGCGACCGGACGCTGGCCGACGGCCCTCTGCCGGACGTGATCGATGCGGCGGTTCGGGAAGCCGGGGCACGAGTCGCCCACGCGTGCTGGTCCGCCGAGGAGGGCCGAGCGCGGGCCACGACCATCGGCGTGCTGGCGGAGCGGCTGTTCGGGGAGGCTGGAGCCTCGGCCCTCGAGGCCGTACGAGCGCTCCTGGTGGTTCGGGGAGCCGGCGACGCAGTCCGCGCCTGGTGGCCCGAACGGGTCGTGCCATCGGCGTCCTCGTTCCGAGTCCATACGTTCTTCCGGAGCATCGATGGTCTGTTCGCCCCGATAGGAAACGTCGAGGCGGTCGAGCCGTCGTTCCGGAGACCTGACCGACTCCATGGTCCCCTCGGCATCGATCGCGGTGTCCGGTTCGCGAAGACGGCCAACGGCGCGCCGGGTAATCGCGTGCTGGAGATGGTGTACTGCGAGTCGTGCGGCGAGCTGTTCGTCGGCGGCCGGCGCGGACATCGAAAAGGGACCGACGCGATCGAACTCCTGCCGGCCGAGCCTGATCTGGACGGGCTGCCCGAGAGTTCGACGAGGGATCTCTTCGAGCTCCTCTCGGCGGAGTCGTTCGCTCTGTTCTGGCCGTCGGACGCGCGCCACTGGCCGTACACGACGAAGGTGCCGGAAACGCCCGAGATGGGAGAGTGGCGGCAGGCGCACCTGGATCCGCGGACCGGCGTGGTGATGCCCGCACGTCCCGGCGCGCTGCGGGCGCCGCACCTCGTGCCCGGCTTCCTGTACCATCGGGACTTCGCGGGCAAAAACGAGAAGGACCCACATGGCCGCCGCGGAACCGACGCGGGAACGGCGGTGCCGTACGAATGCCCGTCATGCGGCACGGACTACTCTCCGCGACGCAATGGGCGGCTCTCGCCCATCCGGAACTTCCGCGCTGGTTTCGCGAAGACTACCCAGCTCCTCGCGACGGAGCTGTTCGACCTCCTTCGCCTCGATCAGGCGGATCCGAAACTGGTCTCGTTCTCGGACTCGCGCCAAGACGCGGCGAAGGCGGCGCTCGACATCGAGCGGCGTCACTACGAGGACCTCGTGCGCGAGATCCTCGTGGAGCGGCTCGAACGCGTGCGCGAGACCCGGCCGACGCCTGCTGATGCCGCAGCCGAGTTGGTGCGAGTGCAGCGCGAGATCCAGGAGGCAGCGGCGGCCGGTGAGTTCGGCAAGCTCGCGGACCTGACCGCTCGTCTCGTCGAGCTGCAGAAGACCGCAGCCGGTGCCAACGGAGCCGATCCCGCAGCGATGGCGCTGGTCGCGCAGATCGTGCGCGTGTGCGACGTGCTGGAGAGCTACGACGGGAACGAGTTCCGCGGGACCTCCGGGGAGCGCGTGGCACTCAAGCCGCTCGTCGCCGAGCTCGCCCGACTCGGGATCCATCCCACCGATCCGACCGGCACGAAGCGCATCCGCGCGAACGACGACGTGTCCTACGTGTGGTCCGATCTGTTCACCCTGAAGAGGGGTGACGCCGACTGGCGGGACTCGGAGACGGAGAAGTCGGACTTGAATCTCGCGCGCGAGGACATCCTCAAGCGCGTTCACCGACAGGTCACCGGAATTCTGTTCAGTCGGACCTATTTCGCGCTCGAGGAGACGGGCATCGGCTATCCGTGCCTCCCGACCACCGTGACGGGGACCGATCGGGCGCTCGGCGACGCGTTCCTGCGCGTCTTCGCCGACGGGTATCGGCTGAAGGACGACCCGTGGGCTGACCGTGGCAAAGCGAAGGAGCCGCCCAAGGAGTGGAACGGCGGCCACGAGGTCACGAAGAAGAACGTCAAGCGCTTCGCCGGAGCGATCTGGCCAGCGTCGGACGTTGCGACGGGGCTCGACAAGGTGCTCCAGCTGCTGAGCAAGGCCGGTCACAAGGCGGGGATGGTCTTCACGTCCGCCCTCCACCTGCGCCTGGTCGACGCCACGGATCCGTACTGGCGCTGCGCCACGTGCGGGCGCGTGCATCTGCATCGGGGCATGGGCGTGTGCACCCGCTGCACGGCCGCGCTGCCGACGGAGCCCACGGGCGCGGCCTCGGAGCTGCGCGAGTCCAACTATCTGGCGAAGCGCATCGAGCGCCCCGGCGCGACCTTCCGTCTTCGATGCGAGGAGCTCACCGGCCAGACGGAGGACCCCGCGGATCGGCAGCGTCGTTTCAAGGACATCATCGTGTCCGAGGACGAAGCGGCGAAGCGCGACCCCGACATGACCAAGGTGGCTCGCGCGATCGACCTGCTCGCGGTGACCACGACGATGGAGGTCGGCATCGACATCGGGCCACTGCGGGCCGTGTTCCAGTCGAACATGCCACCGCAGCGCTTCAACTACCAGCAGCGCGTCGGCCGCGCTGGACGGCGGCGGCAGGCGTACTCGATGGCGGTGACCGTCTGCCGGTCCAAGAGCCACGACCTCCACTACTTCTGGCATCCGGAAGCCATCACGGGCGATCCGCCGCCGCCGCCGTTCCTGACCAAGCGGCAGCCGACGGCTGCCCGCCGGTTCGTACGCAAGGCGTGGCTGTGGCGCGCCTTCTCGGAGCTCCGCTCGGTCCTCGGCGCCGACGACATGGAGGAGCTGAACGACATCCACGGCGAGTTCGTGCGGTACGATCACTACTTCGCGCCAGCGAGTCCGTGGCCGAAGCGGCTCCGGGAGAAGCTGCTCGCGACGCAGGCGTATCGTGACCGCTTGGAACGCGTGCTGACGGAGGACGCGCCCATCGCCGGTCACCTGGAGCTGGCCGCGCTCGACGCAGAGGCACTGCTGGCCGAGATCGCAGCGGTGCCCAATACAGGGGTGCGGCAGGAGGGGCTCGCGCACACGCTGGCCGAGGCGGGGCTGCTGCCGATGTATGGGATGCCCACACGCGTGCGCGATCTCTACCTCGGCGACGAGCGACTGGCCGACGAGTCGTTCCAGCGGACGTGGAAGACGATCGACCGCGATCTCGACGTCGCGGTCTTCGAGTTCGCGCCCGGCTCCGTGCTCGTCAAGGACAAGCAGGAGCATCTCTGCGTGGGCTTTACCGGGCCCCTGCCGCGGCGCTGGACGCCGTCGGCCAAGCACAAGACCCCCGTGGAGCCGCTGGAGGAGGCGTTCTCGCCACCGTTCTGGCTCATGCAGTGCGAGCATTGTGGGGCCTGGCGGCGCTTCGATGCGGATCCGAAGGGGGCGGAGCAGACGTGTGCCGCATGCGGGCATGCGCTCGATCCGATGTTGGCTGGCGAGTGCCGTACCCCGAACGGCTTCCGCACCGACTTCAGGCCGCGCTCGATGGACGAGCAGCAGGAGCTGAGCGCGGGTCGGCACCGGCTCAACACCGCGGAGGGGCAGACGCTGGAGCTCACGCCGGACCCCACGTCGAATCTCACGACGGGGTGTCGGACGCAGACACGACTCTACCGCCTCAATCGCGGTGCGTGGGATGCGGCCGCGGGCCGCTGGCGCGGGTTCGATGTCGTCGAAGGCGTCCAGAAGCTCGGCAAGAGTGGCACGCCCCTGCTGGGGCAGTGGCTCCACAAGGACGTCATGAGCGATTCGTTCCGCCGACCCTGGGGATGGGAGGCGGGCGATCGGGAACTCTCTGGGATCTGGCTGTCGGCGCCCAAGACGACTGATGCCCTGTTCCTCGCACCGCGCTGCGTTCCGGCGGGCCTTCGCACCCACCGGTTGGTGCGGAGCGACCCGGCCAGCACGCCGATGCGGGCAGCTGCCGTCTCGGCCGCCTACGTGCTCGTGAACCGTGCGGCGCTCCATCTGGACGTCGATCCGGACGAGTTCGACGTGTTGGAGCCACGTGTGCACCGTCACGGCGACGGTCCTCCGGTGCCGCTCCTCCAGATCGCCGACCACCTCGTGAACGGTGCGGGCTTCAGCGAGCGGCTCGCCCAGCCCGATGCTTCGGGACACCCGCTGGTGATCTCGCTCGTGCGCTCGATCGTCGAGGACGCGTCCGCCTACCCGCGGCGCGACTTCTTCGCTCAGACGGCCGACGGCGAGCACGCGGCACAGTGCGATCAGGCGTGCTACCGCTGCCTGCAGCGCTATGGCAATCAGGGATACCACGGACTGCTCGATTGGCGCCTCGGACTCGCCTTCCTTCAGCACTTGCTGGACCCGGGCTGGCAGTGCGGGTTGGACGGCACGTTCGCGGGCCCCGCGCTCGGGGATTGGCCGGAGCTGGCGGAGCGTTACGCGCGGGCCATGATCAGCTTCGGCTCGCGGGGTGAAGTCGTGCGGACGGCCGCTGGACTGATGGCCTTCCGGTTCGACCGAGAGACGCCGCACTGGGGGCTCGTCGTCCACCCGTTCTGGGATGCTGCGGAGCTTCCGGGCATCGTAGGGATGGCGCATGACGAGCTCGATGGGCCGGGAGCCAGGATCGAGCCGGTCGACACCTTCGAGCTGGCGCGGCGGCAGATCGCCGTTCGCGAGCGGCTGCTGTCGGCCTGGTCGTCGTGACGTCGGTGCAGTCGGCGGTGACGGGCGAACTTCGCAGCACCGGTGAAGGACGTTCGGGCAGCGCCGGTGCGGGCCACACGCGTCCCATCCCTCCGTTGCTCGCGACGGTCGTCGCACCGGCGACCTTCTCGCCGTCACAACTAGGTGTCGCCGACGAGTGCCTGCTGCGGGCGGTCCTGGGCAGTGCGCGGGGCATCGACCCTTTGCCCGCCCACCCGGCCGCCGAGGTCGGCACGGCCTTCCACCTCCTGTTGGAGCGAGCGATTCGTGGCGAGATCGCGCGTCGGGGCACTGCGGAGGAGGACGCCCGACGGGAGCTCGACGCGATCCTCGTCGAGGCCAACGAGCGATTCGCCGCACGATTGCCGGAATCTCCGCCGGCAGACCTGCGGGACGTCTGGACACCGCTGGCGTGGCGCCGGAAGGTGAGGTTGGTGCTCGATCTCGCGGTCCGCCATATGGAACGCGGTGGCGCGGCGGCTCCGGTCTACGCCGCATCGAGCATGCAGGGGGGAGGAGGGCTCTCGCTGTCGGATCTCGGCCCCGTCGGGACCTGGGCCGAGGTGCGGATGCGTGCACCGGATCTCCGGATCGCCGGCCGCGCAGACGTGGTCGAGCGGAGTCGCGGCCAAGTCACGATTCGCGATCTCAAGACGGGGCGGGTCACGGAAGCGGATGGCGCCGTCCGGCCCCACTTGGCGCGCCAGCTCCGCGTGTACGGCCTCATGGCCAGACGACAGGCACCCGCGGCGGTCGTCCGACTCGTCGTGGACGACGGAACGGAGCGGGATGTGCCGTTCGGTCCACACGAGGAAGCGGAGACCGAGACGTGGGTGAAGGCAACCGTCGCCCGGGTGCCGAGTGGGGTGCCCGTCGCCGCCGAACGGCTCGCGCGTTTCGGGCCTGCGTGTGATGGTTGTGGCTTCCGCCACGTATGTCCCGAGTACCGGCGGCGCGCCCCCGAGGCAGGGCGCAGCGGGGCGACCCATCGGCTCCCCCTGGATACCTGGGGAACGCTGGCTGAGGTGGGAGGCGCAGGGGATCGTCGGCGCCTTCGGCTCGTGGATGCCGCGGGGCGGTCGGTGTCCGTCACGGGGCTGCTTCCCGCTCGAACGACCGAGTGGGTGGCCGGGCAGCGCGTGTACCTGTTCGGGCTGCGCACGCGGGATCGTCACGTCGGTCAGGACGTGGTGAGGCAACCGCTCAACTTCCACGAGACGACGGTCGACGACCGCCACGATCGAGCGTGGGCGCTCGCCGCCTTCCATGGGGAGAGCGCCCACTGAAGTTGGCTTGTCGCGGCCCTACACTAGCGATCGCCGTCCGGCGTAAGGCGGAGAGGCCATGATGCTCGTATCGTCGAACTCGCCACGTCCGTATCTTGGTCGGCGTCGCATGCCCGGCTCGGCTGGATCTCTAGAAGCTCGAGTCCCTTCTCCTTCGAACGTTGGAAGCGTCAATGCCCGACGAGGTCTCGTTGTTCGGCGACGTCATGGACTCACTGCCCGCTGCACGTCGCGCGTCGCGGAAGGCTGGTGAGCACGATCCCCGCCCGCGCCGGCGGGTGGCGGAATCGTCGCCGTCCTACCCGACTGTCGAGACGTTCTTGGACGCCCTCGATCAGGCAGAGCCGCGACCCGACGACGCTGACGATGCCGGGAAGCTGAAGAAGAACTACGCGGAACGGCTGTCCAACAAGCTCGCGGTGTTGGTGGCGAACCGGATGCGTGCGACCGGTGAGTTCCCAGGAATCCTGCCGAACCCGGACGGCAGTGGCCGCGAGACGGGCGCCGCGAGCGGCGCGGCCAAGAAGCTGAAGAAGACCGACGTGCGTTTCAGCACGTTCGACACGGGACTCGAGCTGTTGGTGTCGATCAAGACGTACAGTTTCCGAGACTGGCGCAAGGACAAGAAGACGGGACAGGTCGTGCTCGGCCGGTACACGAAGAACATGGTCCGGAACGACCACGAACTGCGCGCCGAGGCGATGGACCACCACGAGCGGCATCCGTACGCCGTGCTCGTGGCGTTGTTCTTCCTGCCGATGCGTGCGTGCGACGATGCTGGCAGCGACAAGTCTTCGTTCGCACACGCGATCATGACGTTCCGCCAGCGCGCGGGGCGCGTGCAGCCCACCGATCCACATCAATTGTTCGAGCGTTTCTTCGTCGGACTCTACGAACTCGACGAAGAGAACCGTGGCGCGGTGTGGTTCTTCGACGTCACCGATCGTCCACCGCGGCGAGGGCGGCCGAGGCGGCAGGACCCAGCGAAGGGCGAGGCGCGTCGGGGGCTGCTCACGCTGGACGAGATGATCGGCGAGGTGGTCAAGACCTACGGCATTCGGAACCGCCGCTACATCGAGTGGGCTGACGACGATCTCGATGCTGCTCCCGAGCTGGTCGCACCCGTGGACACGGGCGCAGATGTCGACGATGACGAGGAGGAGACCACGTGAAGCGGAGATCACCCGCGCGGTCAGCCGTGCTCGCCATCACCCGTGGACATCGGGTTGGCGAGGTGCGAGATGCCGAAGCGCAGCGCGATGAATCTTCGAAGTCGGGTCAGGTACCCAGCTACCCGACGCTGTTCGAGGCGACGTTCGCCGCGCTGCGCACGCTGGGGGGAAGCGCCTCCAACGAGGAGCTGCTCGAGCGCGTGATCCAGGATCTCGCGCTACCTCCCTCCGTCGTCGAGGTGCCGCACGGCGACTCCGGCATGTCGGAGATCGAATACCGGCTCGCATGGGCACGGACCTACCTGAAGAACGCGGGGCTGGTCGCCAATTCCGGGCGGGGAGTTTGGGCATTCACGCCCCTCGGCAAGCAGACCAATTCGATCGACGGCCGCGACGTCGTGAAGCGCGCGCGCGAGGCGAGTCCCCGCAAACCTCGGGTAGCGAAGCGGTCGGCCCAGCAGAACGCTGCAGAGCACTCGTCGGCACGCAACGCCGAGCAGAACGTAGATCCGCTGCTCGCTTGGAAGAGTGATCTCCGAGAGGTTCTGCTGTCACTCGCGCCATCGGCGTTCGAGCGGCTCTGTCAACGCCTTCTACGCGAGTCCGGTTTCACGCAAGTCGAGGTGACCGGCCGCTCTAGCGACGGCGGGATCGACGGCCACGGCATCGTCCGTGTCGCCGGGCTGCTCAGCTTTCCTGTGCTCTTCCAGTGCAAGCGCTGGAAGGGCACCGTGCCGCCGACGGTGGTTCGTGACTTCCGTGGTGCGATGGTAGGTCGCGCCGACAAAGGGCTCATCCTCACGACGGGGAGGTTTTCCGTCGAAGCTCGTCGTGAGGCGACGCGGGATGGCGCTCCCCCGATCGATCTCGTGGACGGCGAACAGCTCGTCGAAAAGCTGCGAGAGCTGTCGCTCGGCGTGGTCACACGGACGGTCGAGGTCAGCGAAGTTGACCGCCCGTTCTTCGACGGTCTGTGAGCGCAGCCGGTCGGCTCATGGGCTGGTTGCGCGCATCTTGCCGGCGTCCCGCACAGCTATATGTCTGGAGGGAGTGGAAGTCGCGTCCGGATACGATCAGCGAGCCGCGCCAGTGCCTCAGGCGACGTCGTCTCGCACTCCCAGACCGTCTCGACCGTCCACCCGTCTCGTTCGAGCGCGGCGACCGCCCGCGCATCGCGGCTCCGGTTCGCAGAGAACTTTGCCTCCCAGAACTCCCGGTTCCGCTTCGGCACGGTCGCGCGCGGGCAACCCTGGTGCGAGTGCCAATAGCAGCCGTGAACGAACACGGCCCAGCGCCGTGCACGGTTGGCCACGTCGGGAGACCCAGGGAGATCGCGATTGCGAACTCGGAAGCGATGCCCGAGGGCGTGCAACACGCGGCGCACGCGGAGCTCGGGCTTCGTGTCGCGCTGCGGAATGCGCCCCAGACGGGCAGATGTCTCTGGGTCCGTGATCAGCGAAGCACGGGACGGCGCATCATCGCCGTGCACGGTCGACGCGCCGGGCGGCGTTCGGTGCGATCGTGGCCGGGGCGGCGTCACGAAGCCTTCGGGGTCGCGCGGTTCCGTGATGCTTCAGGCCCCGGCGACTGCCGCAGGCCGGCGCTCATCCGTTCTCGATCGGTGCCGACTCCCCAGTGCCATCGGTGGGACGTCGGGAGCGCCGCCGTCGTCCGCGACACGAACGGAGGCGGAGACGCGGGCGAGATGCGCTTCGAGGGCGTCGAGGAATCCGTCCGGCTTAGTCAGTGAACTCGCCCGAAAGCGCTTGAGGAACCCGCTCGTCGCACGTTCGGAGAGCGGACGCGTGGGATAGGCGAGGAACCGCGCGAGTGGCTCGCCTCTGCGAGCCACTGGCCACGATCCGATGGCCTTCGTCGTCCGACGCCCTTGGCCGACGTTCCAGGCGACACGAGGCCAGCTCCGGTCAGGCCGTACGGGCTCGCCGGTGATGTCCGTTCGTCCATCGCGCGTCCGGAACTGCTCGCCGATCCACGCCGCGACGTCCACGGTGACGGCGTTCCCGACGAGCTTCCACCGGTGGCTCCGCTTCGTGGTCGCCTCGGCCGGCGCGGTCCAGTCCGCCGGGAAGCCCTGCATCCGCTCGGCGTCACGGATGTCCGGCTGCACGATCTCCCCCGTGGGCAGCCAGATGGCCGGCGGAGAGGCGATGCCGATTGTCGAGCCGCCCTTGAGAGTCGGAACCGCGTCGACCGCCCAGCCGAGTCCACGACCGCCCTCGGTCCAATAGAACCCGTGCGAGCGCTCGTGCGGCGGGGGGAGGTCCGGCGGCTCCGGCTGCTCGTTCCCGGCGAACAGCACAGTTCGAGGGTCGTCGTTGCGCGCTGCCAGGAGGTACACGCGCTCCCGGCGCTGGGGCAGACCAAAAGCCCGCGAGTCGATGACGCGGTATGCCCAACGATACCGAAGACGCTCGAGTTCGCTCACCACGGCGTCAAGCGCGTGTCCGCGGCCGAGCTGAAGCATGAACGGCACGTTCTCCAGCAGCACCCACGGCACGCGGCGGCGTTCGAGCAGGCGGAAGACGTGGCGGACGAGGCTCGACTGGTCCCCTCCCATGCCCTTCGTGCGGCCCGCCTGGCTGAGGTCCTGGCAGGGGAAGCCCGCCGTGAGCAGATCCGCACCGGCTATCGCCCGAGCCGAGAGGGTGGTCACGTCGCGATGCACGCGCGTGCCCGCGAACTGCTCCTCCAGTACCCCGACCGCACCCGGCTCGATTTCGCAGAGCAGGTCCGTCGCCACCCCCGCGCGATGGAGCCCCGCTTCGATACCACCGATTCCGGCGAACAGTGCGGCGGTTCGTGTAGGAGATTGCTGCATTGAGAACGGGGCGTGGAGGATGGCGGACGAAAATCTAACTCTTCGGACTGTCTTCGCCCCCGCCCACGTTGGCATTGGCGCGGTCCCGAGTCCATGTCCAGAGTGACACCGCGGCAGGAAGACGCCCGTTCGCCGTACGGGAGGCGGACATCAGTAGTTGTTCGAGGACCCCGCCGACGGTGCCGGTCCCCACCGACCACGTCCTCAAGAGCGCGCCCCAACGCGGCTGCCGTCGGTCTGGTGGCGCCGGCTCGACCGCGAGCCGAAGCGAGTCGCCGGCCGGGTGCGAAAGGTCGCGATGTGATTGGGCATGCGTACGCGGTACGTCCTGGCCCCGGCCAGCGGGCGCGCAGGCGCGCCCGTACCTCCTCAGCTCACGAAGTCCCACGCGTCGATCAGGGCGGCCGACTCGCCGAGTCGACGCAGTAGGCGGCAGACGACGGGTCCTCCGGTGCGGGCGAGGTACGCCACGTTCGCGACGATGACAGCGCTCTGCCGGGCGCGCGTCAGGGCCACGTTCAGCAGGCGCCCGCCATCTTGCGTGCATGCGTTGGCGCGGAGGAACGTCACGCCCGCGCCGGGCGCGTCACAGAGGTCGAGGATGGCCACGTCGACCTCGCCGCCCTGCGAGCGGTGGACGGTCGCCGTGAGGTCGGCGCGTCGCCGGCCCGACGCGGCACGCTGGAGCGCCGCCACCTGCCCGCGGTACAGGGTGAACACTCCGACGCGCGCGCTGCTCCCGTCCGGTCGAGGCGCCTTGACCGCGTCGACGAGCGCGGCGACGAGTCGGGCGTGCACCGGGTTGGCGCGGTCCGGCGCCCGCATCGTCGGTTCGAGCGAGGAGGTGTCGATCAGCACGACCGGGTGGGACCCGAGGGGTGCCGGGGCGGGGATCGCCCCCGCCGCGCGGCGCGCGGGGGCCGTCGACAGCTGTCCGAGGTAGTAGTCCTCGCTCACCAGGTCGCAGATCGCCGGCGCCATGCGGTACTGCTCCCGGAGCATCGTCACGTACGGCGGCGTCTCGCCGGTCGCGAGCATCTCGGGGATGCCCGCGACCCGGAAGAGGTCCCGCTTGAGCCACGCCCGGACGGCGGGCGTGTCCGCTGCCGTCACCGCGCCGAGCTGCTGGAAGTCGCCGGCGACGACGACCCGCGAGCGTGCGAGCCCGGCGGCGAGGTACAGTGCAGGCAGCGCGACTGCGCTCGCCTCGTCGCACACGACGGCGTCCCACTGCCGCCAGAGGGCCCGTGCGAGGTAGACGTTCGCGATCGGGGTGACCGTCACGAGGCAGTTCCGCGCGAGCTCCGCGCCGATCCGGTCGCGCTCCTGGGCCAGGGACGCGAGCTCCGCGTCGAGCATGTCGACGTCCGCCGTCCGACCCGTGCTCGCCGCGTCGGCGCGCTCCTCGGCCAGCCACGTCGCGACGGCGTCGTTCTCCTCGCGCAGGCGGTCCGCGATCGCCGACGGGACGAACAGGTCGTGCAGGGCGGGCGGGAGCTGGTCCGTCACCCGCGATCCGAACCGCTGCACGAGCCCCCGCGCGATCAAGGGGTGGTCGGCGACCCGCGCGTGGAGCTGGGTGAGGAGCACGTCGGCGGCCGCGTTGGACGGCGTGACGACGAGGATTCGCTCGCCGTGCGCGAGCAGCGCCGCGATGGCGCTCGCGCACGTCGAGGTCTTCCCGGTGCCCGGCGGCCCCCAGAGGTAGGTGAGCGGCTGCTCGAGCACGCGCCGCACCGCGGTGAGCTGCTCCTCGTTGAGCGGCAGGCCCGCGGCGGCGTCGGCGAGGTGGGTAGGGAGGGGGAGCGGCCGGAAGCCCGGCGGCGGCGCTGCCGCGTCCTCGGGCCGCAGGACGGCGAGGGCGCGCTCGGGCGAGAACGGGCCGGTCGGCTCGCCTCGCTGGAGGCGGCCGGCGATGGCGCCGAGCCGGCTACGGAGCGCCGCCTCGATCCACGCCGCGTCCCGCTGAACGACGGCGGCGTCGATGCGGGGCCCGAGATTCGCCTCGAGCGCGAGCGTCAGGCGCGTGGCGGCGTGGCCGACGACCGTCGCGCGCACGGGCGGCGCGCCGTCGACGTGGCAGCGCACTCGCTCACCGACGTGCAGACGCGCCGGGCCCTCCGTCTGGAAGACGTACCGCACGGCGTCGCCCTCGGGATGGTCCGCCGCTCGCCGGCCGTCGTGGATGGGCACCGCCTCGCGGCGCTCGGCGCGCTCGACGGCGGCGATCTCGTCGCGTAGCGCCTCGTCGGCGCCGCGGTGGAAGTCGAGCGTGTACTGGAGATCGAACGCGGGCGTGATCTGGGTCGCCATGACTCACCTGTGGTTGAAGGTGAGCCAGACCTACCCGGCGGTCGCGGCGCGCCGGAAATCCGTCCGAGGCGCTTTGTGACCCGATTCGGTTGGCTGCGGCGTTACAGTCGCACGCGCTTAACCTTATGAAGAGGCACGAGCGACTCCGTCGCGGGCGGGCTGCGCTACCGGCCGCCCTCGCGCTGTGCCGCCTGCCGTCGTCGAGCACCACGCTCCCGGGCGGACGACGAGGCGAGTACAGGACCGGACGCCAGACGGCACTCGCGGCAGCACCGGACATCGCTCCGGCACCTGAGTGCGGCGACGCGACCGCCCGGCCGGTGCCCGATCGCCACCTGGCCGCCAGGTGATCTCCCGAGCGTGATGCCCGTCGCCTCGATGCTCCCGGCACAGCGCATCACGGCGGCGATTCGGGGCGTGGGGCTGCGGCACAGCGCCGCGTGCGGAGCATTGCCGCTCGGACCGGTGGCTGATCGCCGGTGAGCGCGGCGGGGCGGCACGCACACCCGCACCACGGCGCTGGGTGTGCCGCCGTGCCAGCGCGGTGACCCGACGGACGCGTCAGGCCGACGCTGCGCGCGCCTGGCGGGGGCCACTCCGGGTGGGCCGGCGGCTGCGGGCCCGTTCCGCATCGGCATGCGGCCCTGTGCCGCTGCTGCCCTCGGCGCGGCTCCGCCTCCGCGCGTCGGCGTGGCCGTAGGTCGGCGCCGATCGACGGGAGGGCAGGCCCGCGCCGAGGGCGATTAGGAGGCCAGCCGCGGCGTCGAGTAGAGTAGCGCTCGAGGGCTCACCGAGGGGCTCTCACCGGCCCGGGACGGATTTCCGTCGGGCCGCGACCACCGGGTAAGGGAGGGGCGACCGCCGGACTCCCGCCGCGGTGGGCTCCGCCGCGCACGTCGCGGCGCCCCCCACCCTCGATCCCACCGGGCGCGAGTTCACGCCCCACGACCGCAGCAGCACGGAGCAGCATCGCATGGCCACGTCTCGTCGACAGCCCCGCCGCATCACACGCAAGCGCGAGAAGAACTCGGGCGCGACCGCGCCCACCAAGGCGTCGAAGGCCCGCCGCCGCGCGAAGGATCGCGCCTCCGGGGCGCCGCGGCGCCCCGGAGGGTATCGGCCGGCCTGGGCGGGCGCAAGTGCCGGGGGCGGGCACGCGGACGCCGGTGCGGGCGGCCGGCTCGACGAGCTGCCGCGCGACCTCCTGCTCCGGGCGGCGCGGGAGAAGCTCCCGTGGGTCCAGCGGTTCGTACGCGAGCGCTGCCCGCGCGGCAAGCTGACGGAGTACGCGACGCTGTACGCGAAGGCCAACGGGATCGCGGAGTCCGCGATCCCGCCCTACAGCACGCTCAACACGTGGGCGCACCGACTCGCCGCCGGTGGGCTCGCCGCGCTCGTGGACGCGCCGAGCCGGCAGGCCGGCCAGTCACGGGCGGTCACGGGGGAGGTGGCCAAGCACTTCGAGACGGGGGTCCTGCTCGGCAAGGGCGCGATGGGGATCCTCCACTACCTCTCCCAGGTGCTGCCCCCGGGGACCCGGCTGCCCAAGTACCCGTCGGTCTACCGCGCGCTCAAGGCCTATGAGCAGCGCGAGCCGCTGCTCGTCGCGCTGGCGCGTATGGGGCCGACCTGGTTCCGGGACCACTGCGAGGAGGCGCTCTCGCACGGGATCTTCCCGGGCGGCCTCCGGCTGACCATCGACAGCACCGTCGCCGACGTGTGGGTGAAGGTGTGGCTGAACGGCGAGTTCCGCGCGTACCGCCCCGTGCTGACGGTCGTCGAGGACGTCGGCTCGCGCGCGCTCGTGACCTTCAACTTGTCGCTTTACGCGATCGACTCCGGCATCTGCCTCGGCGTGCTCGGGCGGGCGCTGAACGAGGACCGGAACTACCCCGGGCTGCCGTCGGTCGGCGTCCCGCACGAGATCACGATGGACAAGGGCGCCGAGCACCAGGGAGCCTTCCGGGAGGCGCTCACGCTGCTCGGCATCGACGTCGTGCCGCGCAAGGACAACGACCCGCGCGGCGGGGCGCACGTGGAGAGCCTGATCGGGACCATCACCGAGGAGGTGTTCAAGAACGTGCCGAACGCGTACAGCGCGTGCGAGCGCCCGTTCAACGCCTATGCGCGGTCCGACCGGGATGTGAAGCGCAACCTCGCCTCGCTCAAGTACGACGCGTACAAGCGCGAGGTGCCGATCGAGGCGTTGCCGACGCTGCAGGACGTCGAGGCCGCGATCTGGGGGTGGGCGACCCTCTACAACGAGCGTCCGCACGTTTCGCTGCCGGTGGACAGCCCGGAGGTTCAGGAGGGACTCCGGCGGGTCCAGCGCATCGTCGCCCGACAGCACCCGTTCACGCCGGACGTCGAGACGGACGCCTCTGACGCGGAGCGTGTCGCGTGACCCGGCCCGTCCCTCACGACGGCGCCCAGGACGGCGCCCAGGACGGCGTCGAGCACGCGCCGGCCGTTCCGATGTTCGACGAGGCGACCCACCTCCCGGGGCACGCGCGCATCGCGTTCTCACCGCTCCAGTTCTACGCCCTGAGCCGCGTCCAGCGCCTGGACGTCGATGTCAGCGCGGAGGGCCTGTGGCTGACGGAGGCCCCGTGCCCCGCCGTGACCGAGAAGGGCATCGCGTTCTTCGGCCGCCAGTTCACCCACGAGCGCATCCAGCCCTACATCAACGGGCTCCCGAACACCCCGCAGCGCGACCTCGTCATCCGCTACGACCGGGCGCTCCTTGCCCGAGGTGTTCTCCAGGAGGTGATCCTCTGCGAGCGGCTCGCCGGCGGGCAGGTCGTGGAGCGCCTGCGACTGCGCGACCGCGACCGCGTGCTTGCGCAGCGCGACGTGAACGCCGCGCTCCGCGAGCGGGAACGCTTCCTCGCCGTCTTGCACGCCAAGATCACGAAGGCTCAGGAGCAGCAGCTCACCCTCGCACACGGGGAGGCGGCGCTCGAGCGCTTCCGGGAGGAGCAGGCCGAGCGCCGGCAGCGGCAGCGGCGCCGGGCCGGCATACGCCGAGTTAGCGCTCGTGACGATAGGCCGCGCTGCGCCGTCGAAGGTGATGTCGGGCATGCTGTCGCGTATCGCGCGCACTTCCGACGTCCGGACTAGCGGCATAGGAGAGCCGGCGGGAACACCCGACCGCGCCGAGAGCATCTGCAACGCGTCCCGGCTCAGCAGCGCGACGTAGTCCCCCGCCGGGTCCGCTGCGCACCGCTCGACGCGTTCGGCGGCTGCCGGCGGGTCGACGCGCCAGAGCTCCTGCCCATCACGCACGCTCAGGGTTACGAGCGTGCCGCCCTCGCCGGCGAACACCACTGCGGCGTCGCCGATCGTGCACACGGCACGCGGGAGTTCCACGTCGCGTGGAAGCAGGCGGCGCGACGCCCCCTCGCCATCCGGCGTCCTCCCGAGACTGAAGACCCAGTGCTCCGTGATGGACGCGTCGCCGGCGGCCTCGGGACCTTCGTCGGCGCTCGTGGTGCCGATCACCATCGTCTGGCCTGACGAGCTCATGACCGGTGTCTCGGGGCCCGAACCGTCAGGCACAGAGTCGGCCGCGAACTCACTCATCGTCGCCAGGTTCAGCAGCCGGAACGGTGCGTGGCCGACATACTGCAGGTCGCGGATGTAGGCAAGCGGGCCACGAAACGCGAGCTCGCCGAACTCACCGTGGAAGGTGACGATGAGCCCCGTGCCCTCGCGCACGAGCCGCGCCGAGTCGGCGATGAGGTACATGCCGTACTGTGCGCCGCCGTCGGCGCTGGCTACCAAGTACGTACGGCCGCACCAGCTGTACCGGATCGCGGTCCGGGGCCGTGCCGAGGGAAGGAAGTCGATGATGTCAGTGCCGCTCGCCGAGTCGTCGAGCGTGTCTGCCGCCTCGCCACTGTCCTCAACTCGGCGCACCGGACGTCGCGCGCTCCACCGCTCAGCGACCGGCTGCAGCGCGGCGAGAAGCGCCCTGCCGTCCGCCATCACCTTGTGCCAGTGCGCGGGGAACTGGCAGCTGTCCCGACCCGCCGTCGGCGAGACGACGGTGCGTTGCAGCGTGCCTGCGTCGCGCAGTAGCGGATAGACGAGCTCCCGCGGCGTGCCGCTGGGGCCCCACTCCGTCGCGGGGCGTGCCTCGGCCTTATCGCCGAGGTCGTGCTGCTCGAATCGCTCCTCCGTGAACGGTGGTCCCGCCGTGATGGTCAGCACCTCCGGGTACGCCCCCCCGGCCGATGCCGATTCATGCTCAAGCCGCGCGACGAACGCCCGACGCAGCGGACTGTACGACAGCGTCTGGAGCCGGGCGCCGTCGAGGGACACGCGATGGCGCAGCCGTCCGCCCGGCAGGTCGAACAGGGATAGCTCGTACACGTTGACCTGTACGGCGATCGTGCCGGTGTCGCCACTCGCCGCCCAGGTCAGCGCCGGTGCGCCGCCGATGCGAATGACGGTGCCAACGGCCGGCGCCAGGTAGGCGGCACCGCGCCAGTTCACGACGCCCCACGCGCTGCCGAGCACAGCTCGCACTGCGCTGTCGAGCGGCACGAGCTGGGGGAGCCACGCACGCAATAGCGCGTCGGTCTCCCGGCGCGCCTCGCCGTCGAGATGGTCTCGGGCGGAAGCGAGGAGCGCCACGGCCTGCGCGACGCCGCCGCGGCGCAGCAGGTCCTGCGCGAAGCGGAGCTCCCCGATGGCACGCTCGCGCTCCGCGGCCGCGCGCGCCGCGACCGCGCGCCCCTCCGCAGCGACTGCGCGCCAGGTGGTCGCTGCGAGCACCGCGGTTGTCACCGTGCCAGCGAGCGACCATGCGAGCAGACGTCGGCGCTGGCGCACGAGGTCGCGCCGCCGGAGTTCGTCGTAGCTAACGCCGAGCAGGCCGGCAGCGATGCGCAGGAAGGCACCGCGGCGGCCGTCCGCGCCCCGCCGGGCGTCGGTCGCCATCGGATCGACACCCACAGCCGTGTGCGTGCCCGCGGTGACGAGCGAACGGCGCAGCGCGAGCGGGAAGCACTCGTCGTCCGGTAGTCCAGCGGCGGTGGCGTTAGGGTGCCCGTCAACGATGAGGCAGTGGATCCGCGTGTCACCGGCGAGGCTCCGGAACAGTCGCACCTCCTCGTCGATCCACCGCGACCGGGCGGCGTGTCGCGAGCAGATCACGATTAGGGCGCGCGATCGGGAGAGCGCGTCGCGGATGCCCTCTGTGAGGTCGCCACCGCTCGGCAGCTCCTCGCGGTCACGGAACACTGGGAAAATGCGCGCCGGTGCCTCGCCCGCACCGTGCAGGCGACTGCGGCGTGGCGGGCGGTAGGTCTCGAGCGACCGATGCAGCCAGCGCGCCCATCGCGCGTCGCGGTGGCTGTAGGAGATGAACGCGGCGTACTGCACGCCGCCGCCGGGCGGCGGATCAAAGCCGGAGGGCAGGGAACCGATCATCCAACTCGAGGGTGGGGCGGCGCGCGTCTGGTCACCCGCGCGGCTCGCCGGCAGCCCACTTCCCCTAGGCGCTGGCGCGCGGGTGATCCAAGTCTCGATGGAGCGTGGGGCTAGTCTGCTACTTGGTGGGGGCGGACGCCAGACCAGGCTTCTGCCGCGCTGCAGGCAGTAGCTGCTCGGCTGGTCCGCTCGGGACCGGGCCAACCGGGTGACGCCGCGGCCGGCTATAGTGCGCGCCGTCGGCCGGCGTGAGCATGTGCGTCGGCACGTCGACTGAGCAGGCCGTGTAGACGCGCGAGCTGCCGGTTGGCGGCGTGAGCCCAGTGCCCGCGGCCTTTGATGAGAGGCGGCGCGAACGTCGGAGCCGGTGTCCGTGAGCGCGTACCCGAACGTGACGTTGCTCTCGCTGCGTCTTTCACCCGCGAGAGGTGCTCACGCTCTATTGGTATCTTGACGGGCGACGCGGAGCCTGCGGCACCGCGAGTGGAGGTCCGCCATTGTGATCAGCGCGCCCGATGTCGAGCGGGTGAGTGGGGCGCTTGCGTCGGGCGGACGCATGCTGCACTCTTGCCGCCGCAGAACGACTCCCTGCGCGGGGCCAGCAGGCGCGCCCAAAACTCTCCTCACTCCCTCCTGTGCAGCGGCGCCCTCGGCTCCCCCGCGCCGATGCCGAGCGGTGGGCCCCGCCCGCCCGCACGCATCACCAGGAGCCCGTCATGCCCGCAAGGAAGAAGACGACCACGAAGCGGAGCGTTCGGAAGCAGCCAACGTCGAAGCGCGGGGCGCGGACGACGCGCGCCGCGCGGAAGAGTGCCGCGCAGACGGGTACGGTTGAAAGGCGCGCCACGCAGCCAAAGGGGCTCAGCCTGCACCTTGGGCTGAACCTTGTGGATAAGGGGCACTACGCGGGGTGGAGCGGCGCGCTCGCGGCGTGCGAGTTCGATGCGCACGACATGGCCGCGATCGCGGCGTCGAAGGGGATGCGCCCCACCGTCCTGCTCACGCGCGACGCGACGCGCGCCAAGGTGCTCGCCGAGCTGCGGCGCGCCGCCGCGCGTCTGGAGGCGGGCGACTTCTTCCTGCTCACCTACTCGGGCCACGGCGGGCAGGTGCCAGACGTGACCGGGGATGAGCCGGACCGCGCCGACGAGACGTGGTGCCTGTACGACGGGCAGCTGCTCGACGACGAGCTGTACCTCGCACTGAGCCGCTTCGCGCAGGGAGTCCGCGTCTTCGTGCTCTCAGACAGCTGCCACAGCGGCACCGTGACGCGCGCGCGCGTCGATGCCCCCGTGCACGACCCCTACGGCGCCTTGGCGCGCGTGAAGCTGCTCCCCCCGACGACGGCACTCGAGACCTACCACGCCAACCGGCGCTTCTACGACGGCCTGCAGCGGCGCGTCGCCGCTGAGGCCGAGCGCGACGGGGGCGTCGACCCGGACGAGGCGCTCGCGAACGTCCCGCCGTCGAGCGTGGCGGCCGACCCGAGGCTGGGCGGCGTCGCCGGCCGGTTCCGGCCGAGCGTCATCCTCATCTCCGGCTGCCAAGACAACCAGACCTCGCTAGACGGCGCGCGTAACGGCGCGTTCACCGGCGCGCTGCTCGACGTGTGGCGGAGCGGCGCGTTCGTCGGGAACTACGGCCGCTTCCACGCGCACATCAAGGCGGCGCTCCCACCTTCGCAGACGCCGAACCTGTTCACCCTTGGTGACGTACGGACGTTCATCACTCAGCAGCCGTTCCAGCTCTCCGAGCGCCCCGGGACGCGGGTGTCCGCTGCGCGCGCGCGGGCGTACGTGGACGCAGCGCCGGTGCCGCCCGCGCGGGGAGCGGCCGCCGCGCGGCGCACGCGCGGCGGGGGGAACGACGCCGGCGCGACGGCTTTCGACACAGCCAAGGAGCAGGCCGCGGTTGTAGGCTCCGATGTCCTCTCGTTCGTCCCCGGCGTGACCGCCGAGCGGCGCGAGGCGATCGTGAACTCGTCGCTGCTTGCGCAGCTCGTGGCGTCGAAGCAGGTCCCGGACGCGATGAAGGTTTACGAATGGTACGACGCGTACTTCGAGGTGTTGACCAATGTCGGATGGGTGGTGCAGGATCGCGGGTTCGCCGAGTACGACCAGAGGAGCAAGAACTTCGAGGCGCACAAGGCGATTATCGAGGTCGCGACAGCGCTGCTGGGCGCCGCGCCCGCCGCCCTGGCGATCGTCACGAAGACGCTCGAGGCGCTCCAGTCGATGAACGAGGACACGCCCTGGATCACGATCTTCAACCGCGAGTCGCAGTCGGCGCGCACGGCGCGGTTCCAGATCGGCCTCGCCGAGCAGGACGCCAACGGGCAGTTCTTCGTGAACGTGCTCGCCTTCGGGTTCGAGGCGCGCACGACGATGACGCAGGTGCTGTTTTTTCGCGCGAACAAGCAGGATGTCACGCTGCGCCACTACTCGGGGCGGGTGACGATCAACACCACGGTGCTGGACCAGATCGGCGACGCGCTCAAGGCGAAGATCGCCGGCCACGCCGCGAGCTTCATCAGCCACCTGCCCGATCTCTGAGCGCGGCCGCGCTCGCCGTCGTCCTCACCCCATCCGCGGAGAGTGGCCGTGGCTTCCTCGACGTCTGAGCCCATCGTCTTTCTCGTCTCCGGCTGGGAGGAGCGCCCCGGCGATGCGCAGAGCACGTCTCGCGGCGCGGGTGCGGCCGGGCGCTCGGACCTCGTCGGGCGCGGCGGACGGGTCAAGCAGTCGGTCCGCGTCGGCGCGTCGCGGGCGGCGGGACAGGACGTGCGCGTCGCCGCCGTTCCCGGCGAGGACGTCGTGGAGCTGGAGATCGCGAGCGGTCCGACGCTCGTGCTCCATCCCGAGCACGCGCGCGAGCTCCTGCTGGCGCAGGCGAGCCATGCGGGCGCGGCCGACGGCGATGGCGCTGCCTCGCGCGACGGCGACCGCGCGGCGCCCGTCGCGGTCCCGACGCAGCTGCGGTGGAAGGGGCCGGCGGCAGACATCGCGACGCGCGGCGCGACACGCGGTGTCCTCGGGGACGTACTGCTGAAGGCGGTGCGCGTCGTCGGCGGCATCGGCAAGGACAAGCTCGAGGACAAGGTTGCCGACTTCGCGGCGTCGGGCGTGGTGAAGAAGTTCGACGGCCGAGTCGAGGAGGGCGTGTACCGATTGGACGCCGACGCACTGACGCCGCTCAAGGGGAGCGGCAGGCTCGTGGCGGAAGTCCCCTCCGCGGGCAAAGACGCGGCCGGCGCGGACGCGGCGATCCTCGTACTCGTGCACGGCACGTTCTCGAGCACCGACGGCACGTTCTCGAAGCTGTGGACGGAGCACCCCGACCTCGTCCAGCGGCTGTTCAGGAAGTACCCCGGCCGCGTCTACGCGCTCGACCACCGGACGCTCGGCGTCAGCCCGATCGCGAACGCGCTCACGCTCGCCCGCGCGCTCCCCGTGGGCGCGGTCGTGCGCCTGCTGACGCATTCGCGCGGCGGCCTCGTGGCCGAGGTGCTCGCGCGTGTGTGCTCCGACCCCAACGTCGATCTCGCCGCCTTCGCCGGCGACGCGTACGCGGGGCAGCGCAGGGAACTCACCGAGCTCGCGACGGTCGTCAGGCAGAAGGGAATCCGCGTCGACGGCATCGTGCGCGTGGCGTGCCCGGCGCGCGGGACGCTGCTCGCGTCGAAGCGGCTGGACGCGTACCTGTCGACCGTCAGGTGGTCCCTGTCGCTCGCCGGCATCCCGGTCGCCCCGGAGCTCGTCGGCCTGCTCGACGACGTCGCGCGGCGCCGCGCGGACCCCGACACGATCCCCGGGCTCGCGGCGCAGATCCCCGACAGCGCGCTCGTGCAGTGGCTGCACGCGGCGAAGCGGCCGCTCCATGGTGACCTGCATGTCGTCGCCGGCGATCTTGAGGGCGACTCGGTTACGTCGTGGCTCAAGACGCTCATGGCGGACGCGTTCTTCTGGACCGACAACGACCTCGTGGTGCAGACCCGCTCGATGTACGGCGGGAGCCCGCGCGAGGAGGCGGCCCGGTTCGTGTTCGACCAGGGCGGCAGGGTGTCGCACTTCGCGTACTTCGCGAACGAGCGCACGGCGCGCGCGCTGACCGAGGCGCTCGTCTCTCCCGAACCGCGCGACTTCCGCCAGATCGGGCCGCTGTCGGCCGCCGGCGAGTCGTCGAGCGGGGACCGGGCCGCGCGCGCCTCCGACCGCGGGGCCGGGCCGGCGGGCGACCGGCCCGCGCTCTTCGTGCTCCCCGGGATCCTCGGCAGCAACCTGCGCGTCGGCGGCAACCGCGTGTGGCTCGGGTGGCGCGTCGTGAACGGTCTCGGCCGATTGACTTTCGGCGCGGCGGGCGTCGAGCCCGACGGTCCGATCGAGTCGGCGTACGAGCAGCTCCTGGAGCACTTCGCGGACACACACGACGTCGTCCCGTTCGGCTACGACTGGCGGGTGCCGATCGAGGACGAGGCGCGGCGGCTGGCCGACGCGGTGACGGAGGCGCTTGACGCGCGCGAGCAGAGCGGGCAGCCCGTGCGGATCGTGGCGCACTCCATGGGGGGCGTGCTCGCGCGCACGATGTGGCTCGAGCGCCCCGAGGTGTGGGCGCGCATGATGGCGCACGACGGCGCGCGGCTGCTCATGCTGGGCACGCCCAACGGCGGCTCGTGGGCGCCCATGCAGGTGCTCTCCGGCGACGACACGTTCGCCAACATGCTCACGCTCGTCGGCGCGCCGTTCCGGGAGCGCGAGGCGCGCGACCTCATGGCTGGCTTCCCCGGCTTCCTGCAGCTCCAGTCGTCGCTCCTCGACGGGCAGTCGGGGCTCGACACGCGGGCCGGGTGGGAGCGACTGGCCAGAGAGGACGTGGAGCGCGTCGCGCGACGGAGCCGGTGGCACCGGCTGAGGATCCAGCTCGACGCGTACGCGTGGGGCATCCCCTCCGACGACGTGCTCCGGCATGCGGTGGCGCTGCGCCAGCGGCTTGACCGGCAGCGCGACGAGGATCTCGTGCGGTACGCGGGGAAGCTCGTGCTCGTCGTCGGCCAGGCGCCGTTCACCCCGGACGGCGTCGCGCTGGACGAGGACGGCGTGGTCTACCTCGACGCGCAGGAGGCGGGCGACGGACGCGTCACGCTGAGGAGCGCCATGCTTCCCGGCGTCCGCACGTGGCGGGTCAACTGTGATCATGGCACCCTGCCGCTCCATCGCGAGGCGTACCGCGCGTACGACGAGCTGCTAGCGACCGGTGCGACGAAGGCGATCGCGGAAGTGACCGGCGCTGCGACGCGCGGTGTCGCAGCCGCCGTGACGCACGTGCGCAGCCGGCCGTCGCGCGGCCGCATCTCGACGCTGCCGCCCGAAAGTGGCGCGGACATCCTCCGCGGCGCCCGGCGGCACACGGTCGAGGAGCCCGCGGCGCGGGGGACCGCGCTGCACGTGTCGGTGCTCAACGGCGACCTCACGTTCGTCCGCCAGCCGATTCTCGTCGGCCACTATCGGTCGATGCGCCTCACGGGCACGGAGAAGGTGCTCGACCGGCACCTGAGCGGCGGCGACCAGGGGCGCAACGGGCGCAGCAAGTCGGGGCAGATGGAGCGCGCGCTTCGCATGGGGCTCTACCCGTCAGAGCCGGGCACGCACAAGGTGTTCATCAACCAGCGCGCCGAGCCGGAGGCGCCGTGGCGCATGCCGCGTCCTGCGGCAGTGATCGTCACCGGACTCGGGCCGGAGGGCGAGCTCCGCGCCTCGGCCCTGGCGAGCACCGTGAGCCAGGCCGTCGTGGCGTGGGCTGAGCGTGCCGCCGAGCGCCCCGAAATGGGCGACACGCTGCAGCTGGCCGTGACGCTGATCGGCAGCGGCGGCGCGGGCATCAGCGCGGGACAGTCGGCGCAGGCCGTCGCGCAGGGCGTGTGGGACGCGAACGCGCGGCTGGCGGAATCGGGGTGGCCGCGCGTGGAGCGGCTGCAGTTCGTCGAGCTGTATCACGACCGCGCGCTGGAAGCGTGGCGCGCGCTCGAGCTGCAGACTGCGGCGGCGCCCGAGCGCTTCATCCTCGAGGAGTACGTCCGTACGGGCACGGGCCCGCTCCCGCGGCCGCCGGTCGCCGACTATCGGGGCGCCGACTACGACTTCATGTCGGTTCAGTCCGTGGAGCGCGGGGCGCACGAGACGGAGCTTTCGTTCCGCCTCGACACGAAACGCGCGCGCACGGAGGTGCTCGGCCAGCACCTCCAGAGCAAGCTGGTGCGGGAGCTCGTCGCGCGCGCGTCGAACGACCGGAGCACCGACGCGCAGATCCGGCGGACGCTGTTCCAGCTGCTCGTGCCCCTCGAGGTGGAGCCGTTCCTCGCCGGCACGACGGAGATGATGATCGAGGTCGACGACCGCACGGCGGGGGTTCCGTGGGAGATCCTCGACACAGTGGCCGGCGGCAGCGCGACCGCGCTGCCCTGGGCGATCCGCGCCAAGCTCCTGCGAAAATTCCGGACGACGAAGTTCCGGGAGCACCCTGTCGACGCAGACATGGAAGCGAGCATCCTCGTGATCGGCGAGCCGGCGTGCAACACGCGCCGGTACCCGCGGCTGCCCGGCGCCCGGCGGGAAGCGAACGCCGTGAAAGCCTGCCTGTCCGGCGTCGTGCAGCAGCCGGGCGGCATCGTGCGATCGCTCATCAGCCCCGATGACGAGCGACAGCAGGGCGCCGACGCGCGGGCTGTGATCGACGCGCTCATGGAGCGTGCGTGGCGCGTGGTGCACATATCCGGACACGGCGAGCCGGCAACAGAGGAGAACCCGCAGGGCGTCGTGCTCTCGAACGACACATTCCTCGGGCCACACGAGATCGAAAGCATGCGTGTGGTGCCCGAGCTGGTGTTCGTGAACTGCTGTCACCTCGCGGCGCGGGACCCATCCGAGCTGTTCGTCGACGGGCTCCCGCCGGACCGGGCAGCGTTCGCCGCAAACGTCGCCGAGGCGCTGATCGACATCGGCGTGCGGTGCGTCATCGCCGCCGGGTGGGCGGTGGACGACGAGGCGGCGAGCGCGTTCGCGACGACGTTCTACACGGCGATCACTGGCGGCCGTCGCTTCATCGACGCGGTCGACGCCGCGCGCCGCGCCGCGTTTGACCTCGGCGGGAACACGTGGGCGGCGTACCAGTGCTACGGGGACCCGGACTGGCGGCTCAGCACCGGCCCGGCGGACGCGCAGAGCGCCGCCGAGCCGATTCGCGACGAGCTTACCACGATCGCGTCGCCGACGGCGCTCGCCCTCGCGCTCGAACGCCTAAGGGTGCAGTCGACCTACTGGCGCGGGGTAAAGCCCGACGAGCAGCGGCGCAAGGTGCTCACGCTTGAGGCGCGATACGAGGCGCGATGGGGCTCGATGGGAAGCGTCGCCGAGGGTTTCGGCGGCGCGTGGAAGGCCCTGGGCAATGGCGAGCGCGCAATCCGCTGGTACCAGCGAGCCGTCGCCGCGAACGATGGCACCGCGTCGCTGAGCGCCGCTGAGCAGCTCGGCAGCCTGCGCACGCGCACGGCCTGGGAGTCTGTCGAGAGGGCCGCGGACGCGTGGCGGCGCGACCGCACGCTGAGCGCACGAGCAGAGCTGCGCGCGCGCATCCGCGACGCGCGTGCGCAGATCCGCGAGGGCATCGTGCAGCTGTTCCAGCTCGCGTCCATCCAGCCGACGATGGAGCGCGAGAGCCTCGTCGGCGCCGCGTACAAGCGGCTGGCCCTGGTGGAGGCGATGGCGGGTCCCAGGCGCGCCGACGCGCAGCGCGAGGCGCTCCGCGCGATGCGCGCGCACTACGCGGCGGCCGAGCAGTTAGGCGAGGCGCAGGGGCGTCGCGACGTGTACTATCCCGCGATGAACCGCATGGCCGCCGAGCTGATGGTGGAGGGCGCGCGCGAGGACTGGCCCGGGTTCGCCGAGGACGACCTCGACGCCGTGCACGCGAGTCTCGACGCGCGCGTCCGAGAGGACCCGGACTTCTGGAGCGTCGCGGGGCAGACCGAGCTGCTCGTGTACGAGGCGCTCGCGCGGCGCGCCCTCGCCGGCGTGCTCCCCAAGATCCTCCAGGACTACGAGGACCTGCACGCACGCGTGCCGGCGCCGTGGATGTGGGCGTCGCTCCGCGATCAGGCGACGTTCGTGCTCACCCGCTACGCCGCGCGCGCCGGGTTGGAGGAGGCAGAGGCCGCGCGGCAGCTGTTCAAGCAACTCAAGGGATTCGCTCGAGCGGCCGGCACGTGAGAACGGCGGCGGGCCGGCGCGAGTGTGCCGGCCCACCGCCGCTCCACGCGCTCAGCCCGGTGCACCGGCACGCTTCGACGTTCTCGCACCGCGCGTAGCGGGCTTCACGCCGCGCTTCGCGGCCTTTGCAGCGTTGGCGGACCTAGCAGTCTTCGCTCTGCGCTCGGTGGGGCGCGTCCCACGCGTCGTAGTCGCGTCGGCCATCGCCGGGGTGGCGCGCCACGTGACGCCGGCGCCCCGACGGCGACCAGCGTCCCCACCTCTTGCGTCGACAGAATCGGCCGCTCCGGCCTCGAGTCGGTCGCGTCGATGTTTCGCCCGCGCTTTCCCGCAGGTGGACCGGCATCCCCGTGTTGTTGGGCCGCGCCGCCTCGGTGTCGTGCCCAACGATGCGCCACGTCTCGGGCGGGGGCCAGCCGTGCCGCTCGAACTCCCAACTTGCGCGTGTGGGGCCACGTGCCTGGTGCGGTCCGACGCCGAAACACGCGGCATCAAACGATGCGGAACTCCACGTTCAGCTCACGCAGTGTCCGAAGCTGTTCGAACCGCTCCTTCGTGCGCTGCTCCACAAACAGCAGCTCCGCCAGACCACGGTTCCGCAAGAGCCCGAGCAGGTAGTCACTGCCAAATTGGCCCAGGGTCCCTAAGAACTTCCCGTTCTCGTGCGAGGTGTTGAACTGGAAGTTGCAGTATGCGTGATAGTTCTGAAGTTGCTCGACTGGAAGGACGTTCTGGTCGCGAAAGTCATCCGGCTCCAGACGACGAACGAACATCGCCTTTCGGGCCGGGGGCTTCAGCTGGCCGAAGAGTCTCCAGCGCCCGGTGTGCTGGGCACGCTCGAGGGCCGCCTTGGCAATCTCAACCTCCTCGTAGTGGCCCGTGAACGCGCGCATGCCGCAATAGCTCAGCTCCGCGGACCCGCCGCGGTCGACTATGAACTGCTCCAGAGAGTAGACGCGGAGCGTCTGGAGGGGCACCTCCCGGAGGCACCCGTCGCAGTTAGCGCGTCCCAGCGTGCTCACGGTGCGCAGAGAGACTCGGGCGTCCCGGCGGCACACCGGGCAATGGGCGGTCGCCATATTGATGAACGTCTTGGTCGTTCGGCAGTTTCCGCAGTAGAACGCCTGGTCGCCGGGCGCGCACGCGACGGTGAACCGGGCGGCGCACCGCTCGCTCCAGCATCCGATGCTTACGGGTGACATGATTTTCCCCTCTCAGGAGCTCGCACCTGCGGTGTCGGACTGCGAACGCTCGACGTTAAGCGACGGGCCGCGCGGCGGACTCGGGAGCTGTTCGCGCAGCTGCTTCTGAATGAACTCCGCAACCACGGGCGAGATACCCGTGGTCCGAAAGACCACCTCGGACGTGACCTCGAGCAGCTGCTCCACTGTGGCGTAGTGCTCGAGGATTCTGCGCTGCTCACTATCGTTGCAGCGCGTAAGTGCTAGGAGGCGTTTGGTGAGCGCCTTGCACGTCTGCCGTTGGAGGAGAGCGACGATGTCCCGGTGCGTGGGCTGACCGTTCGGCTCGACCATCGCGCGGACGCGCCCGGCAATCTGCGCGGTGCTGTCAGATGCGGCTTCGTAGGATACCGCGAGCTGTCCAGCGATGTTCGCCGGCATCCGCTCGTCGGTGTTGCCGCGGAGCAGCAGGACGGGGCGCCCCCGATCGCGGTTTACCAGCACCGCCCCCAGCTCGAGCATGACGTTCGGGTTCAATCCGGTGATGTCGGCGACGAATCCATCGGCGGCATTGATGTGCGCACGGATGTCCTCGAGCAGGTGCGACTCGTGCATGAAGTCGCGCGCGAGCACCACCTGGAAGAAATACGGCGGGCTCTCGAACACCTCCCTCACGGCGTCCTCGACCCGCCGGTAACTCTCCGCGTACGGCGTGATCATGAATAGCCGCGTCGGCCGACACGCCACCTCCTCCGGAGGCAGCGGCGCGGGAGGCTTGCTCTGCTCAAGCAGCTTCGTTAGGACCGTGCAGATGGAGCTGTAGATGGCCTGGACTTCCGCACGGCCGATTTGCGGCATGCTCGACATGTACGACACATTGTAGAGCGCCAGGCAGATCGCCTGCTGCGTTTCGAACGGCGCCTTGGTCAGCTCCTGAACCAGCGAGTTTGATGCGTTGAGATAGAACGAGACGTCACGGTTAATTGCTCCACCGCGGAGGAACGTGCTCTGGAGCTCGGCTGCGATGCGCGCATCGACGGAGTCGCCGGACTCGCGTAGGATCTCTGTTAGCCGGCTGCGACGCTGCTCCAACACATCGTCCTCTATGAGCATCGCCGGCATGTGGGCCGGCTCGTACTCCCGCACATCGGCGGCGATCTTCTGCGACGCGCACGCGACGATCAAAGACCGGAATTTGCTCTCGTCCTGGGGCTTCTTGATTACGCTGGCGGCCAACTCCGTGTATGAGAGCAGCTCGAACTTCCGCCGCTTGGCCACCCGGCGGACGAACGCGTCGTCGTTGAGCGACCAGAGCGAGAGAACGGGGATGCTCGTGGTGTCCGAGACAACGCCGGCGGCAAATTCCTGCCCTGGCTTGTCGTAGTAGTAGATGACGTCGGCCCGGTCCGTGCGCCGGCGCACGTCGTCGAGGTACTCGGGCAGCGTCACCGCGCGGCCGCGGGTGCGCACCCGTAGTTTGTCCCACACGCAGTCGAGGAACTGCTCGTGCTCCGCCGCCGCGATCTTGATGACGTCGTCGTGCTCCCCGATGATGCGCCAGTACTCCTCCTCCGGGAGCTTCCACAGCGTGTCGAACGCTGCGATGATCTTTCCATCAACGAACTCGCGGACGGCGTCGGCATGTCGATCGTTGATGATAGTGTTGCCGGACACTATCCGTCCCAGCTTGTTCGCGTTCACCATACCCATGATGAACCTGGCCCACTGCGGACGGAGGAGGCGCTCGTCTTGCATCACGAACATGCGTCGGATGTAGACGTCGATGTGCCCGCTATCCCCCAGAATCGTGCGGCGCTCTGGAATCCAGAGGACGCCCTCAAGATCCAGCTCCGCTGGGCTGCTGTAGACCGGAATGATGAACAGAGGCGTGGAGCCGGTCGTCTCCTCGATCATCTCTTTCCAGTCGCGCTCGGTGGCGCGTGCCGGGTTGTCCCAGGCGATCGAGCGCAGGGTGATCCGCTCGCTGTTGAAAAAGACCGGGATGCGTAGAAGGCGAGCGTATCGAAGAAGGCTCTCCCGGACCACGTCCGGCGAGACCCGGTACTCGTCCTCCGCTTCAGTCGAGAGCCGACAGATTACGATGGTCCCGCTTGCGTCGACGTCGTCCGACCGGATCCCGTGCCGGCGATGGAGTTCGGAGAACTGCTCCGCCGATACGTCGCGAACGGTGGCGAACTCCTGACCGGACTGATAGGTCCAGAGCACAGGCATGCCGCCACGAGTGCGGCTCCAGACCTCCACGCTCTCGCTCACGGCCAGCGCGGACAGGAAGCCCACCCCGTATAGACCGATGATGTAGAGCGGTTGGTCGGGGGACAGCGTCGTGACCTCAGCGCGCACGTCGGTCTTCTTTGGGCGACCGAAGTCGTTGAGGTCCGTGCTGATGTCTGCCCGGTCCATCCCCATGCCGTTGTCTGCGAGCACGAGGACGCGGGCGACCGAGTCGTACCGGACATTGACCCAGTAATCCGAAAGCGGCCGATCCTCGCCGCGCCGCGCGGCGAACGCCTCGAGTGCGGTGTCGTGGCCATTCTGCACGAGTTCCCGAACAATTGCGCCGAACTCGTTGTACAGAGAGCTGCCGAAGATCTTTATGATCCCCGCGAGGTTGACCGTTAGGCCCACTTGGGTCCCGGCCCCGATGTTCGACTGGGTCATGGCTGCGGTGTCGTTTTCCAGCGCCGGTCGTATCGGACACGTCTCCAGAAGCCGCAGAGACGGCCCCCGTGCCTCCGTTGGGCTCGGCGCGGTTAGCTAGGGCTATGTACTTCGCCGCCGCATCATGTCCCGCGCGCGCGTCCGCGAAAGCACGGGTGGCGGGGAGTAGCCGAGACGTAACACTGAAGAGAGCGAATGATGCGAGACGCGCCACGATAGCACCGCGTCCGAGGACTGGCCAGAAGCACGGTAGCAGACCTGGCTCAGGAGGGTTAGACGATGAGGTCGCTGGATGTGGCAGGCAGGCTGAGCAGTGCTGTGAGTCCGATGGCTGCGACGGAATGGCTGTAAAACCTCGTACGCGGCTGACCACGTATGTAGGCGACGTCGTGCAACGCATTTTGAGGCTCAGCGTCTCTGGAACGCCTCGCTCGCTCCCGAGACGCCGTCAATCTCTCTCTCGGCGGGCCCCGCTCGTCCATATACGTTGTTTCGGTCCGCGGGCGTGCTCGCCGAGTCGCCGCGGTTGACCTTCCTCGCGCAATGAGGAGCACCGATTACAGGTTCTGAGCCGCCGGGGGGCGGGAGGGCCCGATGCGGAAGAGTCAGTTCACGAGTGACCAGATCCACAGAGTCGTGCGCTCGGTCGAGGCCAGCGGCAAACTGCTCGAGGTATGCCGCCGTTACGGCATCTCGACAAACACTGTCCAGGGCTGGTGGGCGAAGGGTACGGCAGGTACCGCGCGCTGGAGCTCACCGAGGCAAAACGCCTGAAGGTACTGGAGGACCAGAATCGTACGTTGAATCGCCTCGTCACTGACCCGGCGCTCGCTCGACGCGCTCGCGCGATAGCGCTGCTCAAACACGTCGTGGGATGAAAGTGGTGAGCGCGGCCCAGCGTTGGGGTCACCGTTGCTCGGACGGGGCGCCGCGTTTTCGCGTACCGGGCGCGCTGGCTCATTGGGCTGAACGGATTCAGCTATCGCTAGGGATCGCCACGTGCGGAGCATGGTGTGCCGGTCCGTCGTCGCCTGCGCGTTGGCTGCGGAGCGCTCGCGCTGGGGGCGTCCGCAGGTGCGAGGTATGACGGCGCGCACTGCTGACGCACACCGACCGCATGTGACGCCGTCACCCTGGCGGTGAGGCGTGCGGCAAGCGCACCGACGCTCCCGCGCTCCGCTGATCGAAGCCGCATTTCGTTAGCCCTGACTTCATCCACTGAGGCGATCCGGTGGCGCTAAAAAGGTCGCGGCGCAAGATGGGCGTCAGAGCACCGCGGAAGCTGAGGCATCGGACACGCCAGGCCAGTCACGTCATTCGTGTTGTCGCTGTGCGTCGCCCACGTCGTCTGGTGCAGGGATACCCCCGCCTGGGTAGTCCGCGGGCTGTGCGCACTTCAGACGGCAGTACCGAGGCGGTCCTCGACAGTTGGGGAGGGACTGCACGCGAGGGCGCAGCGCCGGCGCCGCCTACTGTGCATCGCGAGTCGCCGCGTGGGCGCACGAACGGAAATGACTACGACAGCAGTTCCCGGGGCCGTGAACTGATTCGACAGCACGACCGCGCACGAGATTACGAAGGACTGCGCAAAGTCACACCCGCAGCCGATCCAGCGCGGCGAAGACCGAGGGCGGCAGCAGCGCCGCCGCGCCGGGGCGACGCCCCACGGCGTCCCGGTAGCGTCGGGCGAACGCGATCCCGCCGTCCGGTAGCGTCGCCGCGAGCGCCGAGGCACCGAACGCCTCGACGATCGCCGCCGACATCGCCTGGCCGAGCAGGTAGAACGGACCGGCGCCGCTGACGCCGCGATCGACGAGCGCGCGCGCACGCGCCGGATCGCCGCCGGGCCCGGTCGCCGCCACGAGCGAGTCGAGCAGCGCGGCCCCCGCGCGCGCACCAGCGGCGCGCTCGGCGGCGGTCGTCGCGCGCGCCGGCGCGACGTAGTTGGCCGTCCCCTCGCGGAACAGCTTCTCGAACGCCTCGCGCAGCAGCGAGTCGGCGTCCGCCGTCCGCGGCGCCGGGCGCCGGACCATCGACTGCGCGGCGTGGAACGCCTCGTGGACGAGCGTCGCGCGCAGGCGCGGCCAGTCGTCCTTGAACCACTCCAGGTCCACCGCGGCCACGCCGCCGCTGGCCCAGCCGTCCGCGCCGTCGCCGAAGTAGACCGCGACCGTGCGATCCATCCGCGTCCCCGCCGGCAGGAACGGGACGAGCCCGGCCTCCACCTCGCGGAGCAGCGCGCGCTCGCCGGCGCGCATCGCGGCGATCAGCGCGCGGTAGCGCGGCAGGTGGCGGCGCACGTCGCCATAGTGGAGGAGCCCCGTCGGGTTCGCGTACGCGTACAGCCGATCCACCGGCAGCGTGCTCGCGGCGCGCGACAGGTGCAGCGCCATCGACTCGCGCGTCCACGGCAGCCGGTAGAAGCTCTGGCTCCGGTGTGCGAGCAGCGTCGCGAACGCGGGCGTGTCCAGGCGCCGCATCACCTCGGCCGGCGCGATGTCCGGCGTCCCGACGATGGCGAGGAGCGACTCGGCCGGCGCGAAGTCGAAGCGCAGCGCGACGGTCACGCCCGCGGGGCGGGCGACGGCCGGTCCGGCGGCCACGTGCGCCGCGGGACGCACCGTCTGCGCCGCCGGCGCGTCCGACGGGCGGCGGAAGTCGGCGGCGAACACCCCGAGCGTGCTCCATCCCGCGAGCGTCGAGGCCCGTAGGCGGGCGGCGAGGTACGCCACGTGGAGTCGTCCGGCGTTCCCCTCCGGCGGCCGCTGCGCGAGGCTGTCCGCCATCGCCCGGGCGCCCGTGAAGGGCACGAGCACGCTGCCGTCGGCGTGCAGGTACGACGCCATGAGTTGCGCGGCCGCGGGCGCCGAGAGCGCCCCGACGAGCGCCGCGAGCTCCTCGCGCTCCGCCGCGCCGACGTGCTGCCGGAGCCAGGCGACCTGCGTCGGCGACGCGCCGGGGGCCGCCTCGAGCTGGGCCCAGGTGCTCGCCGGCGGCGCCTGCTGCGCGGCGAGCGCGCGGCTGCCGCCGGCGGTCAGGAGGAGCGCGGACGCGACGGCGAACCAGTGCCGGCGAAGCGGGCGGTCGAACGGGAGCGGCGGGAACGGCATGGACGGGGACGGACGCGGCGGGGCGAGCGAGGCGGGGAAGTGGGGAGCGCAGGTGCGGGCCGCGCGTGGAGCGCGATCCGGAAGATACCGGGGCCCTCCTCGCCGACGACCGATGAGTTTCCGCGCGACGGGCCGTCCAAGCACGTGAACCCCATTGGAGACTCCCGACGATGTCCACGACGCTGCTCGCTCCGACCGCTCCCCTCGCCGCCGCCACCGCGCCGCGCACCGCCGCGCCCCTCGCCTCCGCGTCCGCCCTGCCGCGCGTCCGCCGCTGGGCGGGGCGCCTCCTCTCGGGGCTCACGTGCGCGGGCCTCGCGGCGGGCGCGGCGACGGGCCTCTCCGGCATGCAGGCGGCGATCGACGGCGCGGTGCAGCTCGGCTACGCGCCGCACCACGTCCCCGTGCTCTCGCTCGTCGAGCTGGCGTGCCTGCTCCTGTACCTCGTCCCGCGCACCGCCGTCCTGGGCGCGGTGCTCTTCACCGGCTACTTCGGCGGCGCGGTCGCGACGCACCTGCGCCTCGGGCAGCCGCTGGCCGAGGTGCTCGTCCCGGTCTGCGCCGCGACGCTGCTGTGGGTCGGGCTGTACCTGCGCGATCCGCGCGTGGGCCGCATGCTCGGGCGCGCGCGCTGACCGGAACGACGCGTCGCGCGCGCGACCTCGCATCGCTCAGGGGATCCCCACGAGGCGGAGCACCCACGGGCCGGTGAGCGCGACGAGCGCGCATCCGCCGATCATCAGCAGCAGCCCCGGACCGAGCAGGTCGGTGGAGCGGAGCCCGCCGGCGGCCGCCATCGCATTCGGCGGCGTGCTGATGACGAACGGCACGCCGAGCGACGCCGACACGGCGACGATGACCGCGGTGGAGGGCGAGGGATCGACGGTCGCCGCCAGCGGGATGAGGACGCTCGCGGTGCCCGTGTTGCTCATCAGCGCCGCGAGGAGCGCGCACGTCGCGCAGAACGCCAGCAGGCGCACGGGCGGTGGCGCGCGCTCGAGCGGCACGCGCGCCGCGAGCTCGCGCACGAGGCCCGACTCCTCGAGCAGCGCGCCGAGCGCGATGCCGCCGGCGATCAGCACGAGGGTCGCCCAGTCGAGGTGCCGCAGCTCGCGCCACCCGAGCAGTCGCACCGCGAGCAGCGCGACGACGGCGCCGAGCGCCACCGCCCATGCCGGCACGCCGTGCAGCGGCTCGGTGAGCCAGAGCAGGATCACGACGCCGAACACGGCGCCCAGGCGCGCGAGCGCGGGGCCGGGCGCGGGCGGCGCCGGCGACGTCGGGAGCGCCACGCGTCCCGTGGGGCGCAGGCGCAGCGCGATCAGGGCGAGCGCGGCGACGAGCAGCCCGAAGGCCAGGGGGACGCCGAAGACCATCCACTGCACGAATCCGATCGGCTGCGTGCGCGCGACCGCCGCCATCGCGATGCCGTTCGGGCCCGAGCCGATGGGCGTGGCGATGCCGCCCACGTCCGCCGCCAGCGCCACCGCCAGCAGCAGCGCGCGGCGCAGCGTGCCGTCCTCGCGGTCGTGCGCCCAGATCGGCCGGAAGGCGCCGAGCATGAGCGCGGCGGCGGCGACGTTCGACATCCACATCGACAGCACCGCGGTGGCGCACGCCGCGAGCGCCACCAGCGGCATCGCCCGTCCGCCGGAGAGCCGGAGCGTGTGCGCGACGAGCAGCCGGTCCACGCCCTGGCGGCCGATCGCGGCGGCGAGCGCGAAGCCCCCGAAGAAGAGCACGAGCACCGGGTCCGCCGACCACGCGAGCACGCGCGGGAGCGCGAACGCGTCGCCGGCGCCGCCGAGCAGGAGCGGCGTGGCGATCCAGAGGACGACCGTCGGCACCCACACCGGCACCCACTCCGTGAGCCAGAGCGCCACGCAGAGCCCCGCGACGATGCCCGCGCGCGCGGGCGCGCTCCAGTCGCGCGCCACCGCGAGCGCGCCCGCCATCATCGCCGCCGCGACGAGCGCCGCGAGCGCGGGCCGCACGCGGCGCGGCGCCCCGACGTCGTGACGGCGCGGATCCGGACGGTCGGCTCTCATGCGTGCAGTCTGTGCCGGACGACGCGACGCGAACACCGGGCGCATGCCGTCGCGGCGGAGGGGAACGCCCGACGCGCGATCCGCGGTCCGTCCGACGTCGCCGTCGGTCGCGCGATGCGATCCTTGTCGAGGCGGAGGGGACGCGCGGCCGCACGCCGTGGTCCCGCTCCGCGCGACGCGCAGGAGGTGTCATGACCCGGCCCGCCACGTCGGCGGCGCGCATCCGCGCCCTCTCGCAGCGCGAGTGCATCGCGCTGCTCTCCCGCCATCACGTGGGACGGCTCGCGTTCGCGTTCCACGACCGCGTCGACATCCAGCCGCTGCACTACGTGTACGAGGCCGGCTGGCTGTACGGCCGCACGTCCGAAGGGGCGAAGCTCGACACGCTCGCGCACCACCACTGGGTCGCGTTCGAGGTGGACGAGGTGCGCGGCCTCGTCGACTGGACGAGCGTCGTGGTGCACGGCTCCTTCCACCGCCTGGACGCCGACGCGGGCGTGCAGCCCTCCGCGATCCATGCGGCCGCCCTGCTGCGCTCCCTGCTTCCCGAGACGCTGACGACGGACGACCCCGTGCCCTTCCGCACGGTGCTCTTCCGGATCGCGGTCGGCGAGATGACGGGTCGCATCGCGGAGCCGGCGCATCCGACGACGAGGCATCCATGACGCGATGGGGCAGGGTACTCGGAGCGACCGCGGTGACGGCGGCCGCGGCGGCCACGGCGCTCGCCGCGAGCGGCGTCGCCTGGCAGCGGGCATCGGCGCGCCGCGCGTCGCAGCTGCTCGACCTGGCGGGAGCGCGCGAGCAGGAGTCGGCCGCCGCGCCGGCGGTCGCGCCGCCCGATCTCCCGGCGCCGGTCGCGCGCTACCTCGCCTTCGCGCTCCCGCGCGAGTGGGCGCGCATCCGCACCGCGCGCGTGTGGTGGACGGGCGAGTTCCAGATGCGCCCCGGCGGCGGCTGGCGCCCGTTCGACGCCGAGCAGCGCTTCACCGCGCGACCGCCGGGCTTCGTGTGGGACGCGCGCATCCGCATGCTGCCGCTGCTGCCGATGGTGCCGGTGCGCGTGCGCGACGGCTACGTCGCCGGCGCGGGCACGATGCTCGGGCGCGTGGGCGGGCTCCTGACGGTCGTCGACGAGGGCGGCACCCCCGAGATGGCCGCGGGCGCGCTCGCGCGCTGGCTCGGCGAGGCCGCGTGGTTCCCGACGGTGCTCGTGCCGGATGCGACGCGCCCCGACGGCGTGCGATGGGAGGCCGTGGACGACGCGACGGCGCGCGCGACGATCACGGACGGCGCCACCACCGTGTCGGCCGACTTCCACTTCGCGCCGACGGGCGAGCTCACCGGGATGACGGCGATGCGCTACCGCGACGTGCACGGCACGGGCGTGCTCACGCCGTTCGAGGGACGCTACCGCGACTACGCGCGGCACGACGGCATGATGATCCCGACGTCGGCCGAGGTGGCGTGGCTGCTTCCCGAGGGGCGCTTCCCGTACTGGCGCGGCCGCGTCGCGCGCGTGGAGTACGACCGCGCGCCGGCGCGATCGGTCGAGGCACCCTGACGACGCGGGGCATCGCCGCCCGGCGATCGCGCCGCGATGGTCGTCACGCGCCCGCTTCGACGGCGTCCCCGCGGACAGTGGGCATGCGCCGCACCGCCCGCCGGATGCGGGCTCACCCCTTCTCGCCGTAGGCGATCCCGGATCGGATGCCGGCGCCCACCACGACGCCGAACGCCGCCGCGACCGCGACCGCCACCGGCTGGGCGACGCCGAGGGCGGGCGCGAAGGCGGGCGCGATCGTGACCGCCGCGGAGCCGCCCTGGAACGCGCCGTCCACGTCCTGCAGCACGTACTTCCGCCAGAACGACGCGCGCGTGTGCGGCTCGTTCGCGGACGCGGCCGCCGGGAGGCGCTCGGCCGCCCGCGTCGTGCTCTCGCGGGCCGTGTCCGCGATGGCGCGCGCCGCCGGACTCGCGGTCGGCGACGCGTGCGTGCGCGCCGCGGCGTCGCTCAGGACGCGCAGCCGATCGAGCAGCCAGGCGGTGTCGCGCGCGTCGAGCGGCGGGTCGTGCGCGGGGGGCGTCGGCGTCTCCGCGAACACGACGTCGGCGATCTCACGCAGCACCGCGTCGTCCTCCGGCGCGAGCGCGCGCGCGCCCGCCAGCTCGGCGATCGCGCGGTATGCGCGCGCCAGCGCCGTCCCGCCTCCGCCGATGTACGAGTCGGCGACGCGGCGGACGATCTCGGCGTGGAGCTGGCCGTACGGCACCGCGCCCATGACCGCGACCGCGGGTGCGGCGGATGGCGCGAGCTTCGGCGCCTCGGGCGTCGCCGCGCCGTCGACCTGCGGCGCGGTCGCACCGTCCGCCGCGGTGCCGATCGCGCGCCGCAGCGCCGCCAGCGCGGCGCCCCGCAGCTCCGCGTGCTCCGCCTCCGTCAGCAGCTGCCCGCTCCTGAGCTGCGCGAGCCGTTCGAGCGTCGCGGCCGCGGCATCGAACTCGTCCTGCCTGGGCGTCACCATCGGCCTCTCCGTGCGGAAGGTGGGCGCGCACGCCACGCCGGCTCGGCGGGCTCCGGCAGAAGATGCGACCGACGTGGACGGACGCAACGGCCGCACGCGGCCGCGACCGGTCCGTCATCGCCGCGTGCGCCGCACGCGTGCGCGGTGCGCTCACGGCGCGGTGACCGCCTCCGGCGTCTCGACGAACCAGTGCACGGGACGGCGGAGGCTCACCGGATCCGGGTAGCGGGCGAGATACCCGACGCGCAGGAGGAACTGGACGGGCGTGCGGACGGCGAGTCGCGCCCCGACCTCGCCCGCGAAGGGCGCCTCCTCGAGCAGCTGCGACATGGGGTGCACCGCGAGCATGCGCTCGCGCACGCCGAGGAGAAGGCGCTCGAACCGGCGGCCGGTCTCCAGCAGCGTCGCGGGACGCGCGTCGGGGCTCGTCATCACCAGCCACCCGCCGCCGCCGCGCACCTGCTCGCGTGCGGCGTCGACGGCCCGCGCGCGGTTCCTGGGGGTGAGGACGGACTCAGGGTGCATGAAGTGCCGCGCGAACCAGCCGGTGAGCCCGTCCATCTCGAGCGAGGCCGGCGTCAGGCCGTCGCGGTGCCGCCGCCCGTCCGCGTCGCTCCACCGGATCCAGCGGGCGAGTTCCTCCTGTGCGGCGTCGCGCGCGGCCTGCACGCTGTTCGCCTCCACGGTCCCCTCGTCGAGGAAGCGCGCCTCGGCCGACCCGCGCGGGAAGAACGCGGCGCCCTCGCCGGCGGCGCGCAGCATCGTCCGCACGTCGGCGCCGTCGATCGCGCGCGTGAGCTGCCCCCGCCGCACGGTGCGCCGGGCGGTGATGCGGTCCAGCGGCACGCCGGTGGGCGCCGCGTGGGAGAAGCGCACGTCGAGCAGGCGCGCGTCGGTCGCGCGTGCCGCGAGCACCTCGTACGCGCCGTCGCGTCCGAGCGCGCCGGCGGCGACCAGCAGGTTCTCGAGGAACGCGCCGATCGAGAGCAGCAGCTCGCGGTCGTGCGGGTCGACCGCCGGCAGCCGCCGCTCGGCGTCGACGTCGATCCGCAGGCGGTCGGCGCCGAGCACGCGCACGCACCAGGGCTGCGCGTTGTGCCCGCTGGGCGCCAGCGCGGCATGCGCGAGCATCATGTGGACGAGCGGGTCGAGGCCGGACGCGCGCTCGGCGGCGCGCGGGTCGGCGAGCGACGCGCGAGCCAGCGCGCGGCACGCGTCGAGGAGCGGCACGGCGAGCAGGCCGACGGCGCCGCCCGCCAGACGCTGCACGACGAGGCGCCGCGCGACGGGTCGTGCGGCCGTGCTGGACACCGCGCTCCGCCGTCGCGGATGCGCGTACGTGGTCGACATGCATCCCTCCGCACTGGTGGCCGAGCTCCGATCGACGTCGCGCGTGCGACCGGCTGCGCCGCCGGGCACGACGCGTCACCCACCCAGTAGGATCGCCCGCGGCGCCGCCGCGCACCGTCGGTGCGTCCCCTCGAAGCCTGTCGGGCGAGTGCCGCGTGCGCGGGGCGGCGGTCGTACGTCGGGGAAGCGCCCACGCGACTGATGGCACTTGCCGGGCTGTCGGTGCGCCGCACGTCCGGCATCGTTGAGCAGGAGCCGGCGCCGCCGGCTCGGGCTCGTGGCCACCGCGATCGGGAGGCATCGTGTCGCCATCCGTGGAGCAAGCGCCGCGCGGTCGCGTCGCCGAGCGCGATGCGGGCGCAGGCGTCGACGTCGTCGGCGGCGCCGTGTTCCGCGCCCGCGGCGTGACGAAGGTCTACCGCATGGGTGACGTCGCGGTGCACGCGCTGCGCGGCGTCGACTTCGACCTGCGCGCGGGCGAGCTACTCGTGCTGCTCGGCGCGTCCGGCAGCGGCAAGTCGACGCTGCTCAACATCCTCGGCGGGCTCGACACGCCGACCGCGGGCGAGGTGCGCTTCCGCGACGCGGATCTCGCGCGCGCGGACGCCGACGCGCTCACGCGCTACCGTCGCGAGCACGTGGGCTTCGTCTTCCAGTTCTACAACCTGATCCCCAGCCTCACCGCGCGCGAGAACGTCGCCCTCGTCACCGACATCGCCGCCGATCCGATGGATCCGGCCGAGGCGCTCGCGCTGGTGGGACTCGGGGCCCGGCTCGACCACTTCCCGGCGCAGCTCTCCGGCGGCGAGCAGCAGCGCGTGGCGATCGCCCGCGCCATCGCCAAGCGCCCCGACGTGCTGCTCTGCGACGAGCCGACGGGCGCGCTCGACGCGGAGACCGGGCGGCTCGTGCTGGGCGTCGTCGACCGCGTCAACCGCGAGTTCGGGACGGCGACGGCGATCATCACGCACAACGCGCCGGTCGCCGCGATGGCCGACCGCGTCCTGCACATGACGAGCGGCCGCATCACCGGCGAGTCGCGCAATCCACGGCGCGCGCGGCCGGAGGAGCTGAGCTGGTGATGCGGCTGCTCGACGCGCCCACGCGGCGGGCCGGACCCGCGCCTCCCGCCCTCGCGCCGCCCGTAGGCGCGTCGTCGGCGTCCGTGCGTGTCGCGAGGCCGGCGTCCGCACCCGCCGGCCGGCCGATGCTCTCGGCGCTGACCTGCAAGCTGCTGCGCGACGTGTGGCGGCTGCGCGGGCAGGTGGCGTCGATCGCGTCGGTCGTCGCCTGCGGCGTGATGATGGTGGTGGCGATGCACGGCACGCTGCGCTCGGTCGAGTCGGCGCTGGGCGCCGTCTACGCGCGGCAGCGCTTCGCGCACGTCTTCGCCGGCGCCACGCGAGCGCCGCAGCCGGTCGCCGGGCGCATCGCCGACGTGCCGGGGGTCGGCGCAGTCGAGATGCGCGTGGCGATGACGGTGTCGCTCGACGTGCCGGGGCTCGCGCTCCCCGCCGGCGGGCGCGTCGTATCTGTGGACGACGAGGGCGGCCTGCTGAACGGCGTGCACCTCCACTCCGGGCGCATGGTGCGGCCGCGCAGCGACGACGAGGTGGTCGTCAGCGCGGGCTTCGCCGCCGCGAACCGCCTCGTCGTCGGCGACAGCCTCGGCGCCGTGATGGACGGACGCTGGCGGCACCTGCACGTCGTCGGCGTCGGCATGTCGCCCGAGTTCGTGTGGGAGCTCGCCGCCGCCGGCTCGTATACGGCGGACGACCGCGCGTTCGGCGTGCTCTGGATGTCGCGCGCCGCGGTGGAGGCGGCGGCCGGCATGCGCGGCGCGTTCAACGACGTGGCGCTCACGCTGGCGCCGGGAGCCGACCGCGCGGCGGTGCTCGCGGCCGTCGACACGGTGCTCGCGCCGTACGGAGGGCTCGGCGCGGTGGGCCGCGATCGGCAGCGCTCGCACCAGGTGCTCGAGGGCGAGTTCCGCTCGCTGCGCGTGTTCGGGCTCCTGCTGCCGCTGATCTTCCTCGCCGTCGCCGGCTTCCTGCTGAACGTGGTGCTGGCGCGCCTGGTGGCCACGCAGCGCGGGGAGATCGCGGCGCTCAAGGCCTTCGGCTACACCGATCGGGAGGTGGGCCTCCACTTCCTCGGCTTCGCCGCCGCCGCGGTGGCGATCGGCGCGGTGGCCGGCATCGGCCTCGGCATCTGGCTCGGCAGCGCGTACACGGAACTCTACACGAACGTCTTCCGACTGCCGGGGCTGCGATTCCGAGCGGACGTCCCGTCCGCCGTCGCGGGCGTGGCGGCGAGCGGCGCGGCCGCGCTGGCCGGCGCGTTCGCGGCGGTGCGCGGCGCCGTGCGGCTCCCGCCCGCCGAGGCGCTGCGTCCAGAATCGCCGGAGCGTTACCGCCCGCTGCTGCTGGAGCGCCTGGGCTTCGGCGCGCTGCTCTCGCCCGCGTCGCGCATGGTGCTGCGGCACATCGAGCGAAGGCCGGCACGCGCCGCGTCCACCATCGTGGGCGTCGCGCTCGCGCTCGCGCTGCTCGCCGGAACGCTCGCGCTGTTCGACGCCGCCTTCTACATGGCGCACGTCCAGTTCCGGCTCGTGCAGCGCGAGGACGTCGCCGTCAGCTTCCACCGCCCGCGACCCGCCATCGTGCACCACGAGCTGGCGCGGCTGCCCGGGGTCCTCGTCGCCGAGACGTTCCGCACGGTGCCCGTGCGCGTGCGCCGCGGCGCCGTGGTGCGCACCGTCGCGGTCACCGGCATCGCGCCCGACGCCACGCTCCGCCGCCTCGTCGATCGGCACGGCGCCGTGTTCCGGATCCCGCCGGGGGGCGCGGTGCTGACGAGCGACTTCGCCGCGCTGCTGGGCGTCGCGCGCGGCGACACGCTCCGGCTCGAGCTGCCGGAGCGCGGCGGCGAGGCGCGCCACGTGGTCGTCGCCGCGCTGGTCGAGGAGCTGTTCGGCTCGAACGTCTACCTGGAGCGCTCGGCGCTCGACCGGCTGGTCGGCGACGGCGCGCGGGTGAGCGGCGCCTACCTGCGCGTCGATCCGGCCGCGGAGGCCGCGCTCATGGCGCGCCTGAAGCGGCTGCCGGCCGTCTCGGGCGCGGCGTCGCGACAGGCGATGATCGCCGCGTGGGATCGACAGATGCTCGAGAGCATTCGGATCTCCGGATCGCTCGTCGTCGCGTGTGCGGTCGTCATCGCGCTCGGCGCCGTCTACAACGGCGCGCGCATCGCGCTCTCGGAGCGCGGGCGCGAGCTGGCGAGCCTGCGCGTGCTCGGCTTCCGGCGCCGCGAGGTGGCGGCGCTCCTGTTCGGGGAGCAGGGCGCGCTGACGCTGGCGGCGCTGCCGCTGGGCATCGTGCTCGGCGTCGGGCTCACGACCGTCATCGCGCGCGCCTTCGAGGCGGAGGACCAGCGATTCCCCGTGCTCGTGGAGCCGCGCACCTACGCCGGCGCGATCGCCATCGTGCTCGGCGCCGCGGTCCTGGCCGGCCTGCTGATGCGCAGGCGGCTGGATCGCATGGACCTGATCGCCGTGCTCAAGACCCGCGAGTGAGGAGGAGGAGCCATGGCCATGCTGCCGAGAGTCCGTGCCATCGCGGCGACGTTCACGACCCGCCGGATCGTGCTCGCGACGGCCGGCGCGCTCGTGACGCTCGGCGTCGTCACCGTCGTGCGGCCCGACCCGATGCAGGTCGAGACGGCCGCGGTGCGGCGCGCGCCGCTGCGCGTGACGGTGGACGCCGACGGGCGCACCCGCGTGCGGGAGCGTTACGTCGTGGCCTCGCCCGTCCCGGGACGCTTGGAGCGCATCCCGCTCGTCGAGGGCGACGACGTGCGGCCCGGCGACGTGATCGCGCGCGTCGCGCCCGCGCCGCTCGACGCTCCGTCCGCGCGACAAGCGCAGGCGCGACTGGACGCGGCGCGTGCGCTGGCGCGCGAGGCCGACGCGCGCGTGCGCGGGGCCGCGGCGGGAGCGGAGCAGGCGCGGCGCGACGCGGCGCGCACGCGCCGACTGCTGGAGGTCGGAGCCGTCGCGCCGCGCGCGCTGGAGGAGGCGGACCTCGCCGCGCGCACGCGCGCCGACGATCTCGCGGCCGCCCGCGCGCATGCCGCCGCCGCCCGGGCGGAGATCGACGGCGCGACGGCCGCGCTGCTCCACGCGGGCGGCGCAACCGGGCCGGCGACGGGCGACGGGCGCGGGATCGTCGTGGTGCGCGCGCCCGCCGGCGGTCGGGTGCTGCGGCTCGCCGAGCAGAGCGAGCGCGTGATCGCGCCGGGCGCCATGCTCGCCGAGATCGGCGACGTGCGGCGGCTCGAGGTCGTCGTCGACGTGCTGTCGAGCGACGCGGCGCGCGTGCGCCCCGGGATGCCCGTGCTGCTCGACGGCTGGGGCGCGGCGGGCCAGCCGGTCGTGCGCGGGCGCGTCCGCCGCGTGGAGGCTGCGGCCTCCACGCGCGTCTCGGCGCTGGGCGTGGAGGAGCAGCGCGTGGACGTGCTGGTCGACGTGGTCGACCCGCCCCCGTCGCTCGGGGACGGCTACCGCATGGACGCGCACATCGTGGTGTGGGAGGGCGAGGCGGTGCTCAGCGTGCCGGCGAGTGCGCTCGTGCGCGTCGGGAGCGGCTGGGGCGTCTACGCGGTGGAGTCGGGGCGCATCCAGTTGCGCGCCGTCCGCATCGGGCAGATGGGAGGCGCGTCGGTCGAGGTGGCCGGCGGGCTGCGCGAGGGCGCGCGCGTCGTCGTGCTGCCGTCCGACCAGGTGCGGGCCGGCGCTCGCGTCGCGAGTCGCTGACGATCGGAGCGGCGGCACGGGCGCGGCAGCGCGCGACGTGCGAGGCACGCCGGGCGGTGCTCGGAGGGGGGAGACGTCATGCAGCGCGATTCGAGCGGGATGCGCGCGGCGGCGGCCACCACGGTGCTCGCCGCGGCGATGGCCGGGCAGGCCGCCGCGGGGCTGCTCCGGTCCGACGCCTATCGCGACGCGGCGTGGATCCGCGCCGCGTGGTACGCGAACGACTGGGTGACGCTGGCGCTCGCGGCGCCGGCGCTCGCCGTCGCGTCGGCGCTCGCCCGCCGCGGCTCGGCGCGCGCGCGACTCGTCCGACTCGGACTGCTCGGATACGCGGTCTACAACTACGCGTTCTACGCGCTGGGCGCGGCGCTCAACGCGTTCTTCCCGATCTATCCCGTCCTCGTCGTGCTGGCCGCCGGCACGCTCGGCGTCGCGCTGCGGGAGACGGAGGCGAGCGGGATCGCCGCGGTCGCCCGCGCGCGACCGCGGGTGCGAATCGTCGGCGCGTACCTGCTGACGGTGTCGGCGCTGCTCGGGGGCGCATGGCTCGGCATCTGGGGCGCGTACGCGTTCGCTGGTCGGCCGACGCCGGTGGAGCCCGACGCGTTCCGACTGGTCGCGGCGCTCGACCTGATGCTCATGGTGCCGGCGCTCGCCGGGGGCGGCGTGCTGCTCTGGCGCCGGCGACCGTGGGGCCACGCGATCGGCGCGCTCGCCGCCGTGCAGGGCACGCTCTACCTGCTGGTGCTCGCGACCGGCTCGCTCGTCGCCGTCGGCCGAGGGCTCGAGCCCGCGCCGGGCGAGGCGCCGCTCTGGGGCACGCTGGCGCTGCTGACCGGGACGGCCGCCGCGACGCTGCTCGCGGACGTCGGCGCGCCGCGCGGCACACCGCGCTGACGCCACCGGGGGCGCGACGTCGGACCGGCGCGCCGGGCACCATCGCAGCCCGCGCGCCCCACGCCGTACGCCAGGACCGCCGCCGGCGCGCCCACGAGCCGCAGCTCCGATCCGTGCCGCCACCACCGCCCGCGAACGACCAGACTGCGCGCGGCGCCCACGTCGGCGGCAGTACACTTCACGCGCGACGGGCCGCGGCGCTGCCGCCTCGGCGCCATCCGCGTGTCACCGCCCAGATCCCACCATGGAAATCGAGTTCTCCGGCGCTGCCCACGAGGTCACCGGCAGCTGCCACATCGTGCGGGCGAACGGCCACACGATCCTGCTCGACTGCGGGCTGTTCCAAGGCCGCCGTCGCGAGTCCGAGGCGAAGAACCGGCGGCTGCCGCTGCCCGTCGCCGAGATCGACGCGGTGATCCTCTCGCACGCCCACATCGACCACGCGGGGCGGCTGCCGTTCCTGGTCGCGCAGGGCTACGACGGGTCGATCTGGGCGACCGCGGCGACGCGCGACCTGTGCGGCATCATGCTGCGCGACTCGGCGCACATCCAGGAGAAGGACGCCGAGTTCCTCGCCCGGCGCGGCCGCGAGCACGTCGCGCCGCTCTACACCAAGGAGGACGCGGTCCGCACGCAGGAGCTGATGATCGGCGTCGCCTACGACCGCTGGTTCCCGGTCCTCCCCCGCGTCCGCGCGAAGTTCACCGAGGCGGGGCACATCCTCGGCTCCGCGTCGGTGGTGCTGGAGGCCGAGGAGGACGGCCGCACCACGCGCCTCGTCTTCTCGGGCGACGTCGGGCGCAGCGGGCTGCCGATCATCCGCGACCCCGCGCCGCCGGAGGGGGCGCACGCGGTCATCCTGGAGTCCACCTACGGCGATCGCGATCATCCGCCGTACGAGAGCGCGCGCGAGACGCTCGCTCGCGTCGTGCGCGAGACGGCCGCGCGGGGCGGACGCGTGCTCATCCCCGCGTTCGCGGTCGGGCGGACGCAGGAGCTCGTGTACGACCTGCACGCGCTGTTCAAGGCCGGGGAGATCCCGCGCATCCCGATCGTCATCGACAGCCCGCTCGCCGTCGACGCGACCGGCGTGTTCACCGCGAACCCCGACGTCTACGACCGCGAGGAGGCGCTCGTCGCGGCGACGCGGGAGCTGTTCCAGTTCGGGCTCGTGCGCTACGTGCGCGACGTGCAGGACTCGAAGGCGCTCAACGCGCAGGTCGGGCCGATGGTGATCATCTCCGCCAGCGGGATGGCGGAGTCCGGACGCATCCTGCACCACCTGCTGCACGGCGCGCCCGACCCGCGCAACACGATCCTCATCGTCGGCTTCCAGGCCGAGCACACGCTCGGGCGCCGCATCGTGGAGCGCCGGCCGCTGCTGCGGATCCTCGGCGACGACGTCCCGCTGCGCGCGCAGGTCGCGATCCTGAACGGCTACAGCGCGCACGGCGACCGCACCGAGCTCGCGCGCTGGCTGGACGCGGTGCGCGCCGCCTCGCCGGCGCTGCGCGACGTCTACTTGGTGCACGGCGAGCCGCCGGCGCAGGAGGCGTTCGCGGCGCAGCTCACCGCGCGCGGCTACCGCGTGGCGGTGCCGGCCCCGGGAGACCGCCGCGTGGTGTGAGGCCGCGCACGGCCCCGGCGTGGCGCGCGTCGCACGCGCATCGCACGCGTGTCGAAGGCGCGTCGCGGGCGTCGCCAGACGCCGCGGCGGGGGCGGCGCGTGCCCGGACCCGGCAGCGGGACTGGCGGGCGGGCGCGGGCGGGCGACTATTGTGGGGCGACGATCCCGGCCCATCCGGTCCGCGGCGTCGCGCCGCCGCGACGCGCCGCCGCGACGCGCGATCCACGACCTGCGGCGCGGACGACGCCCGCGCCGCGCGCTCCGGGTGTTCGGTCCGGACACATCGCCACCACGGAGAGGGGAACGAGTGGGCGACGCATCGCTGGACTGGACCCGGCTCCTCGCCGACGCGACGTCGGAAGGGGTGCTGATCCACGAGGAGGGCCGCGTGCTGCGCGTCAACGCGGCGCTCGCGGCGATGCTCGGGTGCGCGCCCGAGGCGCTCGTCGGGCGGCCCGCCGCCGACCTCGCCGCGCCCGAGGATCGCCCGCGCCTGCTGCGGCACATGGCCGCCCGCGACGGGGCCCCGCTCGTCGGGGCCGCGCAGCGGGTCGACGGCACGACGTTCCCGTGCGAGGTGCGCGGGCGCACGGTGCACGTCGACGGCCGCGTGCTCCGCGTCGTGCTCGTCCGCGACGTGTCCGAGCGGCTCGCGATGGAGACCGAGCTGCGGCGGCGGGAGCGCGAGCTCGCGTCGCTCGCCGAGCACTCGCCCGACGTGATCACGCGCTACGACCGCGAGCACCGCGCGCGCTTCATGAGCCGGGCCGTCGAGCGCGCGACCGGCGCGCCGGCGGAGTGGTTCGTCGGCCGGGCGATCGCCGACTGGGGGCTGCCGCGCGAGCTCACCGCGCGGTGGGAGACGGTCAACTCGCGCGTGTTCGCGACCGGGCGTCCCGAGGAGGCCGAGTTCGCGTTCGCGGGGCCCGACGGCGTGCATCGGCACTACCACACGCGCGTGGTCCCCGAGCGCAACGAGGCGGGCGAGGTCGAGTACGTGCTCACGACGACGCGCGACGTCACGGACCTTAAGCGCGCCGAGGCGAGCGCGCGCGACGCGTTCGAGATGCTGCGCGGGCTGCTCGATCAGTCGATCACCGGCGTGTACGTCGTCCAGGGCGATCGCCTCACCTTCGCGAACGCGCGCCTCGCCGAGACGTTCGGCTACGCGCACGCGGACGACCTGCTCGCGCTCCCGCACTTCGGCGTGCTGGTGCACCCGGAGGACCGCGCGTTCGTGGCCGAGCAGGTCCGCCGCTGCCTCGCCGGCGAGCAGCGGGCGGTCCAGTACACGTTCCGCGGCCTGCGCCGCGACGGCCGCGTGCTGCACGCGGAGGTGCACGGCAGTGCGGCGGAGTACGTGGGCGGACGCGCGATGGTGGGCGCGCTCCTCGACGTGACCGAGCGCCTCGCGCTCGAGGCGCGCCTGCGCGAGGCGCACAAGATGGAGGCGCTCGGGCAGCTCGCCGGCGGGGTCGCGCACGACTTCAACAACATCCTCACCGCGATCTCCGGCTACGCGCAGCTCGTGGAGCTGCGGCTCGCCGAGCAGGCGCTCGATGCGGACGACCCGATGCGCGTCGACGTCGCGGAGATCGTCCGCGCGGCGGAGCGGGGCGCGGGCGTGACGCGCCAGCTCCTCGCGTTCAGCCGCCGGCAGGCGCTGGAGACGGAGGTCCTCGACCTCGCGGCGGTGGCGCGCGCGCTCGGCGCGATGCTCGGGCAGCTGCTGCCGCGCACGATCGCGCTGCGGCTCCCGTCGGCGGACGTGACCGCGCCGGTCCGCGCGTCCCGCGCGCAGCTCGAGCAGATCATCGTGAACCTCGCGCTCAACGCGCGCGACGCGATGCCGACCGGCGGCACGCTCGCGCTGGACGTGGGCGTCACGCACGCGGGGCACGCGCCGGGCGCGGGCGCGCAGGCGACGCTCGCGGTGCGCGACAGCGGGCACGGGATGTCGCCGGAGGTGCGGTCGCGCGCGTTCGAGCCCTTCTTCACGACGAAGCGGAAGGAGCACGGCACCGGGCTCGGGCTCGCGACCGTCTACGGGCTGGTGCGGCAGTTCGGGGGCGAGATCGACATCGCCTCGACCGAGGGCGCGGGCACCACGGTGAGCGTGACGTTCCCGCTCGCCGCGGCGGCCGAGGCGCGCGACGACGTCGCCCGCGGCGCGCCGCGCGCAGGGCTGCGCCGCCGGATCCTGCTCGTGGAGGACGAGGCGCCCATCCGGGCGATGGCGCGCCGGATGCTCGAGCGCGCGGGCTACGAGGTGCAGGAGGCGCCGCACGGCGCGGCCGCCGTCGACGCGCTGCGCGCGGGTGCGCCCGTCGACCTGGTGCTGACCGACGCGGCGATGCCCGAGCTGGGCGGGGTGGAGGTCGCGCGCGAGGCCATGGCGCTCCGCCCGGAGCTGCCGGTGCTCCTCATGTCGGGCTACGCCGAGCTCTCGGGCGCCTCGGTGAACGGCAGCGGCGCGGTCGTCGGCGTGCCGGGATGCGTGGGCTTCATCCAGAAGCCGTTCACGACCGAGCGCCTCCTCGCGGCGGTCGCGGACGCGCTCGCCCGCGTCGGGGCGGCCGCCGCGCCGGCGTGAGGTCGCCGCGCGGCGCTTGCCGCCGTCCTCGTGGGCGTCTACTTTGCAATGCAAAGTCGTCAGGGCGGCCGACCGCGTGCCGCAGGAGGAGGGGATGACCGACAACGGGAACCGGCGCCGGCGCGCCGTGCTGCGGAACGCCGTGGCCTGGGGCGTCGCCTGGGCCCTCGCCGGGGGCGCGCTCGTGACCGTCCTGGGGCTGTTCGAGGCCGACCCGCGCATCGACTCGCTGGCCGAGCGGCTGGGCTTCTCCGTCCTCGCGGGGATCCTCTGGGGCGTCCGCTTCGGCGTCATCGGCGCCGTGATCGGCACCCTCTTCTCGTTCGTCGTCCGGGCCGGCTACCGCGGCCGACGCCTGGCCGACATCGATCCCGTGCGCTTCGGGATCCTCGGCGCGGTCGTGGGCGGCCTGGGCGTGCCCCTCGTCCTGCAGACGATGAACGTGCTCACCGGGGGCGCGCCGATCGCCTGGGGGCTCGTCGCGGACGACGGCGTGTGGGCCGCGCTGTTCGGCGCCGTCGCCGCCGCGGGCTCCATCCTGCTGGCCCGGCGTGCGGACGCGCTGCCGCACGACGCGGCGCCCGAGCCGCTCGATCGCGCTAACGACCTGGACGCACTGCCGGCCGCGCTCGGGCCGGAGGTCGCGGTCCCGCAGCGCGCGCGCTCGGCGCGGGGCTGAGCGGCGGGGGCGCCGGTCCATCGCCGCGCCCGCGGTGACCACGTGACGCGGCCGCCGCCATGTGCCGCCGGCGCCGGTGCGCCCGGAATGCGCCCGACCGCCCCGCACGCTCCGCCGCTCGCCGGGACGACCGTGGACGCGTTCGTCGCGCGCGACTCGATCGTACGCCGGATCTGGGGCGACGCCGACGTGGTGCTGCTCGTCTTCGCCGGCGCGGCGGCGGAGTTCGCGCTCAACCGCGCGGCGGACTGGCTGTTCGTCACCGGCGCGCTCCCCCGCGATCCGCTGGCCCGGCTCTTCGCGACGGCCGCCGTCGCGCAGGAGATCGCGCTCGGCACGCGCGCCGGCGCCGAGCGCGCGCTGGCGGGCATCCGCGCCGCGCACGCCGCCGTCGAGCGCCGCCGTGGGGACCGCATCCCCGACTGGGCGCACCGCGACGTGCTGTACCTGCTCGTCGACTACTCCGAGCGCGCCTTCGCCGCGCTGCACCGCGCGCTCACGCCCGCCGAGCGCGCCGACCTCTGGGCGGTGTTCCGGCGGGTGGGCGAGGGGCTCGCGATCCCGGAGCTGCCCGACGACCACGCCGCGTGGCGCGCCGACCGCGAGCGCCACCTGATGCGCGACCTCGCGGTCGGCCCGCACACCGTCGCGCTCCTGGCGGCGTACCGCCGCGCGCTGGGGCCGTGGCGCACCGCGCTGCTGCGGCAGGTGCAGGGCGCGCTGGCTCCCGAGCGGGTGCGCGCGCTCCTCGACCTGCCGCGGCGCCCGTGGGCGGCCGAGCTCCTCCCGCTCTACCCGGCGCTCACGCAGGCGGGGCTCGGTCCCCTCGTGCGCCGCGCGCTCGTGCCCGCCGAGCACCTGGCCGCGGTGCAGCGGCTCGACCGGTGGACGATCGCGGAGGCCGTCGGCGGGTAGTGAGGGCGCCATGCCCGTGCGCCGCCACCTCCCCGTCCCGCCGTCGCTCGCGCGCCGGCCGCTCGCCCGGCTCGCCGTCCTCGCGCTCGCGCTCGCGTGCTCCGCGGCCCCGGCGGCCGACGCCCCATCGGCCGCCCCCCGGCGCGACGACGCCGACGCGCGCGCGCCCGCCGTCGACGCGCGGGCGGCGCGCGACAGCGCCGCGATCGAGGCGCACTTCGCCGAGCAGGTCGCCGAGAAGCGGCGGACCGACGCCGCGTTCGTCGCGACGCTCGGCCGCGAGATGCTCGTGCGCAAGATCGCGTACGCGGGCCCGGGCGACCTCACGATCCCGGCGTACCTGTTCGCGCCGCGCGACACCACCGTGCGGCGCCCGGTCGTGCTCTTCGTGCACGGCGGCGTGCACGGCGACTTCGGGCTCGTGCACCTGCCACAGGTGCGCGCGCTGGTGCGGCGCGGCTGGGTCGTCCTCGCGCCCGAGTATCGCGGCAGCACCGGCTACGGGCGGCGCTTCTACGCGATGCTCGACTACGGCGGCCTGGAGGTCGACGACGTGGTCGCCGGGCGCGAGTGGCTCGCCCGCTTCGCGCCGTACGCGGACCTGGAGCGGCTGGCCGTGATGGGCTACAGCCACGGCGGCTACATCGCGCTGTTCGCGGTGCTGCGCCATCCGGAGCACTTCCGCGCCGCCGTGGCGCACGTGCCGGTCGCGGACCTGCCGACGCGCATGCGCACGCACCCGCCCTGGTACGAGCAGCTGTTCGTGCAGCAGCCCGCGTTCGGCGCGCCGCTCGCCGAGCGTCCGGCGCCCTACGTCGCGCGGTCGCCGTCGTCGCACGCGCGCGCGCTCGCGCGCCCCGTGCTGGTCCACGCGGCCGACAACGACGCGGACGTGCACATCGCCGAGAATCGCCTGCTCCGCGACTCGATGCGCGCGGCGGGGATGGAGGCGCGCGGCCTCTACACGTACCGCGAGTGGCACGACCCGCCGGGCGGCCACGCCTTCGGCGTGCTGGACACGCGCGAGGGGCGCCGGAGCTGGGCGGAGACGCTGGCGTTCCTCGATCGGCACGTGGCGTCGCGCCGCGCGCGCGTCGCGGACGGCCGGTAGTAGCGCGCGCCAGCGGTCCGAACGCCGCGCCCTCGGACGCGGTCCGGCTGCGCCGCGCTCCCGGCCGTCACCACCCCGCCGGGTCTCGGAGTTGCCGTGATCGGCGGCTCACGCGCACGCCCCCACCGCGAGGAGACGCATGAGCATCTTCGGGAAGATCTGGTCCAAGGTCACCGCCAGCGCCAACGCGGCGGTCGGTCGCTCGGCGCCCGCGCCGGCCCCCGCCGCCACCAGCGGCACGCCGCACGTCCCCACCGCCGGCAGCGGCGGCATGGCGTCGGTGCCGAGCCCCCGGCCCCCTGCCGCCCCGCCGGCCGCGGTCGCGCCGGCTGCCCCGGCGACGCCGGCCGCCCCGGTCGACGTCGAGGCGATCATGATGGACCTGGAGGCGAAGAGCGGCCACAAGAGCAACTGGCGCTACTCGATCGTCGACCTGATGTCGCTGCTCGGCATGGAGAACTCGCTCGCCGAGCGCCGGGAGCTCGCGCGGGAGCTCGGCTACACCGGGGACATGGGCGACACCGCCAAGATGAACATCTGGCTGCACAAGCAGGTCATGCGGAAGATGGCCGAGAACGGCGGCCGCGTGCCGGCCGACATGCTCGACTGAGCGAGCGGCGCGCGTCCGATGCCGGACGTGCGAACGGGGAGCCCTCGCGGGCTCCCCGTCGTCGCGCCACGCGCGCGCCGCGATCCTAGCGGCAGCGCGGGTAGGCCGGATCCGCGCCCGTGATCGCGGGGCGCTCGCGCCGGTTCGCCAGCGCCGACATGACGGCGTGCAGGAAGCGCCCGACGCGCGCCGCGTGGTCGTAGTCGACGTACTGCGGCTCGTCGGTGAGCTGGTGGTAGTCCTGCGCGTAGCCGAGCGAGAAGTAGGTGACGGGCACGTCGTGCAGGACGTAGTACACCTGGTCGCTGCGGCAGAAGCGGTTGAGCGGGTTCGCGGGCACGTCCCAGCTGCGGTCGATCGCCATCGGCTCGGGGATGTTCGCGTTCACCGAGTCGATCACGTCGCCGAACTCGCGCGACAGCCGGCGCGAGCCGAGCATCTGGATCGAGTTCGGGCCGCCGAACTTGACCTGCTCCGCGCGCCCCTTGCCGACCATGTCCATGTTGTGCGCGGCGACGATCTGCTTGAGGGGCACGGTCGGGTGGTCGGTGAACCACTTCGAGCCGAGCAGGCCCGCCTCCTCGCCGTTGTGCGACACGAAGATGATCGAGCGCGCGGGCCGCTCGGCGGCCATGCGCTCCGCGATCTCGAGCAGCACCACCGTGCCGGAGCCGTCGTCGTCGGCGCCGTTCATGATCGAGTCGCGGCGCGGCGGGCGCACGCGGCGCGCGTACGCGATCAGCGAGTCGATGCGGCGCTGCTGCTCCGCGGTCGGACGGCACGCGGGGTCGTTCGCGCCCTGCCGCCGCGTGACCGTGTTCACCGCGCGCAGCGAGTCGTGGTCGACGGCGGTGGCGTTCGTGCCGACGTGGTCGTTGTGCGCGCTCACGAGCACGTACTCGCCGGCGCGGGCGGGATCGGAGCCCGGGAGCACGGCGATGACGTTGCGCGCCGGCGCCGCCGACGGGCGCCACGCATGGCTCCAGCGGCCGCTGATCGGCTGCCCCGTCGCGCCCACCGCGAGCTGGTCGAGCGGACGGCCGAACAGGCGCTCCGCCGACGCGCGCGCGATCGACGCGGCGGGCAGCGCGCCGGCTGCGGCGGGGGCGGGCTGCATCATCGCGCGCGTCGCGAACGCCGCGCCGACGGCGGCGGGGGACATCCCGTCGAGGTTCGCGACGAGCACCGCCGCCGCGCCGGCCGCCTGCGCGCGCGTGTCGCTCCGCGCGCCGCCGCCGCGCGCGAACCGGCCGGTGCCGCGGCGCTGGTCCTCCGCCTCGGCCGCGATGGCCGCCGCGGCGCCGAACTTGTCGACCACGGCGTCGCAGCTCGGCAGCGCGGGCGCGGCTGCCGCGGCCGGTGCCGCGCTCGGCGCCGCCGCGAAGACGACGACCTTGCCGCGCACCGCGGCCGGGTCGAGCGCCGTCGAGTCGCCCCACCGGCCGCCGTAGACGGTCGGCAGGTCCGCGAAGTCGGCCGTCCCCGCGACGCTGGTGCCCGTCGGCGCCGTCGGGATCCACTCGCGCCCCGGCTCGAGCGCCGCCCCGGCCACCGTCAGGCGCGAGGCCGCGCGGTCGTAGCCGGCCGGCCCGAACGGCAGCACCTGGAAGTAGGTGCCGCCGTCGCCGGCCGGCTTGAGGCCGAGGCGCTGGAACTCGCGCGCGATGTACTCGGTGCCTGCGAGGTTGCCGGGCTCCCCGATCCGTCGGCCGCGCATCGAGTCGTCCGCGAACTGGTAGAGGCGCGTCCGCAGGTCGTTCGCGGTGATCGCGGGCACCGTGGCGCGCGCCGTCCAGGTGCGCGGCCCCTCGTCGGGCCAGACGGTCGGACCGCCGCCGCGCACGGCGGCGCCGCGCGACGGGGCGTCCTTGGTGACCGGCGCCTGCGCGGCGGCGGTGCCGGCGACGCAGGCGCCGAGGGCGAGGGCGCGCGCCAGGGCGCGGGCGGGGGAGGGAGGTCGCATCCGGAGGCGGCGGGTGTCGAGCGGGCGTTGGGAGGGAGTCGATCGGCGGTCGAGCGGTGATCGGTCGACGCGAGGAGCTACGCGCCGCTCGCGTCACGCGTTCGGGCGGGGGGCGCGGCGTCCGCGCTCGCGGCCAGCGGACCGAGGCGCTGGCCCACGCGCACCGACTGGTCGACGGCGAGCGGCTCGAGGGCGCCGCTCTCCGGCGAGCACACGACGATGACCGTCGAGCCGAACTCGAAGTGGCCGAGCGGGTCGCCGGCGCGCACGGCGATCGGCGGGTCGTAGGTGCGGTGTTGGATCTCGCGCCGTCGCGCGTTGGTGTGCAGGTCGTCGAAGACGAGGCGCGTCATCCCCACCATCGTCGCGCCGACGAGCACCACGGCCACCACCCCCGCGCCGGGGCGCTCGATGCGCACCACGATGCGCTCGTTGACGGCGAAGAGGTCGGCGACGTGCGTGACCGCGTGCGTGTTCACCGGCCACAGCTCGCCGGGGATGTACGTGGCCGCCACGATGCGCCCGTCGACTGGCACGTGCAGGCGGTGGTAGTCCTTCGGGGCGAGATAGAAGGTCGCGTACGTGCCGCCGTCCATGCGGTGCGCCAGCGCCTCGTCCCCGAGCAGCGCGCGCAGCGAGTAGTTCTTCCCCTTGGCCTGGATCAGCGTGTCGTTCGCCACCGGCCCCCACGCGCCGACGGCGGCGTCCGCGGGCGACACGATCGCGCCCGCGGCGACGGGGCGCAGCCCCGGCCGGAGCGACCGGGTGAAGAACGCGTTGAGCGTCGGGTACTCGTCGAGCGGGCGCTCCGCCTCCTCGGGCGTCGCGCCGAAGACGCGGCTGTAGCCCCGGTACACGCGCTCGCGCAGCGGGCGGGGGACCGGCTGGTTGGCGAGCGCGCCGGCGGCGCGGCTCATCAGGTGCTTGGGCAGCACCGACAGGATCGCGATCAGCGCGCGGCCGGAGAGCGGATTGAACGTCACGCCTGCGGCCGGCGCGGGGCGGTGGGCTGCGGCGGCGTCGCCGCCGGGCGCTCGCGCTCCTGACGCATGCGCTCCTGCCGGGCGCGCACCGCGGCCCGCTGCTGCGCCGCCTTGTCCACCAGCCGTCGCAGCTCGGCGATCGGCTCGGGCGCGTCGTCGACCTGCAGGCGCAGCACGACGTCGTTGTTGAGCCAGACGCCGCCCCCCTTCTTCACGACCAGCAGCGCGGCCGACTGCATCCCGCGCGTATCGCCGCCGGCGCGCTGCCCGGCCTCGAGCGCGGCCACGAGGCGGAGCGAGAGGTGCTGCCCCTTCGTGCGCTCGAACGCGGCGACCATCGAGTCGACCACCTGCGGGCCGGCGAGGATGTTCCCCTGCGCGCTGCAGAAGGCGCCCTGCCGGTCCCCGGCCCACGCGGACGCCTTCGGGCCCGTGAACGCGGCCACGCGCCCCTGCGCGTCCATCACGGCGAACTGGCGCCCCTGCTTCGTCCAGTCGCCGGGGCGCGGGTCGGGGTCGCGCCGCCACACCGAGTCGACCACCGCGCGCGGCGCGAGCCCGGCGCGCAGCAGCGCGAGCGCCTGCGGCCCGTAGCTGACGTCCACGATCGCCTGCGTCGCCACGACGCCGACGTCCGCCTCGGCCCACAGCACGCCGTTGCCGACGGAGAAGACGCGCGACTGCACGGCGCCGCCCACCTCGCCCGTCTCGGGGTCGTAGCCGAGGATGGAGAAGGTGCCGACGGGCTGCCACGGGAGCCCCGCGTCGAGCGCGCGGCCGAGCGCGTCGGGGCGCGTCGGCGCCTGCGCGCCGGCGGCGGTGACGGCGAGGAGCGTGCAGCAGGCCGCGAGGACGGCGAACGGACGGGCGCGGGTCATGTCGCGAGGCGCGGGATGAGAGGCGGCGAGGCACGGTCGCCGCCACGAGCGGAACGTGGCGGGCGACCGGTGCGGTCCCGGTCGGAATCTGCACGCTTCACACCCCGAATGCCGACTGCCCGCCGCGGTGCCCCGTGAACGCCGGGCGCGGTCGCCGCGTGCCGACGCGCTTCCGGACGCGCGTGCGGCCCGGATCCGCATGGGATCCGGGCCGCACGTCGTGGCCGCGGGCGCGCCCGGGGGCGCACCCAGAGGCGGGGCTACTTCGGCTCGAGCGCCTTGTCGATCCGGACGATCGCATCCTCCAGGTGGATGCGCGTGTTCCGGTCCGCCACGCCGCGCGCGAGCGTCGCGCGCAGCTCGCCGCGCAGGAGCTTGAGCTGGTCGCGGATCAGCGGCCGGATGTCGGACTGCGCGACCTTGAGCGGCCCGTTCAGCACCGGGTCGTTGTCGCTGCCGACGCGGAGGTCGCCCGAGCGCGGCGGGCTCCACCCCGGGTTGTCGGTGACGTTGAGCAGCTGGTGCGCCTGCGCGAGGTAGGCGCGCTGCAGGTTGCGGCGGTAGGTGTCGACCGCGCGGCCGGCGCGCGCGTCGCGCCACACCGCGGCCCGCGTGTCGTCGAGCATCTGCGCCGGCGTGTACGTCCGGGCGCCGTGGAAGGCCTCGTGCTCGATCATGCGGCCCAGGCGCGCCGGGTTGAGCAGCCGCTGCACCGCCAGCTCCTGGTAGGCGCGGATGCGCTCTACCGCGCCCGCGTGCTCGATGCGCCGCAGCACGTCGGCGTCCAGCGCCCACTGGGGCGTGGCGAGCACCTCCTGGTCGATGAACCGCATCGCCTTGCGCTGGTACGCCGGCTCGACCGGCGTGTACACGACGCCCGGCTCGCCGTAGCGCTTGTGGTGCGTCCACGAGCCGCCGACCGCCGCCGCCGCGTGCTCCGCGTAGCGGTTCCACTGCGTGAGCGCCTGCAGGTAGTGCGTCTCCAGCTCGTAGTAGTCGTCGCCCTTCCGCAGCAGCCACGGGATCATGCTGTCGACCATCACGCGGAGGTTCTTCATGCCGAGCGACGCCGCCTCGACCGGGTCGGCGCTGATGCCCTCCGTCATGCGGTACGGATCCCACTCCTCGTCCATGCCGAACTGCGCGTCCGCGAAGCGGAACCACGGCTTGTCGGCGCGCGAGGTGACCCACGCGTGCAGCGTGTCCGTCTCGGCCTCCGGCGTCCGCGCGCCGATGATCGGCCGGTAGCCCCAGTACACGGCCCACCGGTCCCAGATGCCCATGCGGCGCTCGGGCGGGACGCTGTCGCCGGGCTGCGCGGCGTAGTTGAAGCGCGTGCGGCCCACCGAGGACCCCGAGTGCCCCATGCGGCGCACGAAGTCCGGGTTGCGGATCGAGTCGACGGGGAAGACGAAGTTCGCGCGCTGGTTGTGCGGCAGCCCCACGGAGTGCGCCGTCTCGTGCGACGTCACGTAGCGGATCGCCTCGCCCATCAGGTCGTCCGGCAGGCGCGAGGTGCGGTAGCGCTTGTCCGCCGCCGCCGTCGCCACCTGCGAGAGCAGCTGCCAGCGCATGCGCTCCGCGACCGCCTCGTACATGTTCGTGTGCGCGCGCAGCACCTCGCCGCTGCGCGGGTCGATCACGTCGCCGCCGGAGTTCGCCGAGCGGACCGTGGTCGGGACGTAGCGCACGACCGAGTGGCGCGCGTCGAGCAGCGAGAAGGTCGGGTCCTGCTCGGGCGTCGGCGCGCGGCGCACCTGGATCGCGTTCTTGAAGCCGGCGTCCTCGAACGCGCCGTTCCACTCCAGGATGCCCGCCTCGATGTAAGGCACCCACTTCTCGGGCGTCGCCGGGTCGATGTACCAGACCCACGGCTTCACCGGCTCGACCTTCTCGCCGCGCAGGAACGCCGCCGTGTCCTTCGGCTCCAGCCGGTAGCGGCGCACGTAGCGCTCCTCGCGCACGCCCTGGAACTCGCGCGAGTAGTCGGTGCGCTGGACGTCGATGAAGCCGACCCGCTCGTCCCACAGGCGCGGCATCATCGGCACCTTGGGCAGGAGGATCATCGAGTGGTTGACCTCGTACGACACGGCGCCGCCGCGCGCGTTGCTCGGCGGCGTGTCGGCCGAGTAGCTCTGGACGACGCGCACCTCGACGTTGGTCGGGAAGCTGCGCGCGAACTCCAGCCAGCTGCGATCGCGCTCGTAGCGGCGCACGGCGAACTGCGTGCGCTGCTGCCGCGGCAGCGTGAACGCCGGGTGCTCGCCGAGATACAGCTCGGTGACGTCGATGACGCTGGAGTTCGTGCCGCGGGCGGCGACCGGGAAGGCCTGCAGCACGGGCGCGAAGTTCTGCGCGCGCACGGCGATCGAGCGCGCGGTGCCCGAGTCCGCGGTCGTCTGGTGCGACACGGCGCGCAGATGCACCTGGTCGCCGCGCCGCTCCCACCGCACGGTGATGTTCGGCGCCATGTTCGCGCCCACCTGGGAGTGGCTCTCCTGGACCTGCGCGAAGCGCGACATGACGATCATGTCGCGGCCGAGGAGGGAGTCGGGGACCTCGAAGTAGAGCTTCTGGCCGACGCGGTGCGCGTCGAACAGCCCGCGCTGCGTGGTCGCGGTGGGCGGCACGACCTCGGCGTACGGCTTCGCCTGGGCGCCGGCGGGCGTCGCGCCGCCGGCGGTGGTCAGCGCGGACGCGAGGAGGATCGCGAGAGGGGGGAGGCTACGGTGCATCGGCAGGATCGACTCTGGCGGGAAGGGCCGCGACCGGGCGGTCGCGCGGCGTCCGGGGCGAATGTACGGCGCGGCCCGGTGGGCGGCATCCGGGAGCGACGCCGCCCACCATCCGCAGGGCCACGGTCGATACGTCCGCGCGGCGGGGAGCGTTGCGCGCGTGGGGCCGTGTCGCGCCGCGCCTCGTGAGCGCGGCGTCATCGAACGACGAGGGCCCGCGCGACTCCCGGGGCAGGGGATCGCGCGGGCCCTCGCATCGTGCCGGGGGGCGCGGCGCGAGCTGCGCGCCTCGCCGCTGGTCAGGGCGTGACGGTCACGAACGGCGCCACCTGCGGCTCGACCGTCTTCCGGTCGCCGACGACGGTGATCGTCATCTTCGCCGGCACGAGGTACTGCTGCGCGGTGCGCTGCACGTCGGCCGGGGTGACGCCGAGCACGCGCCGCACGTAGCCGGTCAGGTAGTCCTCGCCCAGCCCGTGCAGGTTCACGAACTGCAGCTGCGAGGTGATGCCGCCCCGCGAGCCGTTCTGCAGCACGAACACGCCGGCGAGGTTCTGCTTGATGCCGTCCAGCTCCTGCGGCGGGGGCGGCTCGGCGCGCAGGCGCTCGACCTCCTTGAAGATCTCGGTCAGCGAGGCGCCCGTGACGTTGGTCGTCACGTCCGCCTGCTGCATCCACACCGCGTCGCCGACGTGCGTGCTGAGCGTGCTGAAGGGCGAGTAGGTGTAGCCCTTCTGCTCGCGGATGTTGCTCGTGATGCGCGAGCCGAACGCGCCGCCGAGCAGCGCGTCGGTGACCTGGAGCGCGGTCCAGTCGGCGCTCGTCGGGTTGGGCACCGGCAGGCCGAGGATCACGGTCGACTGCACCGCGTTCGGGCGGTCGACGAGCGCCAGGCTCCGCGTGGCCTTCGGCTGCGGCGGGTTCCTGGTCGGCGGGGCGCCGGCGGCCCAGTCGGCGAACGCCTCGCGCACTGCGCGCTCCACCGCGCCCTGGTCGAACACGCCGACCACGTAGAGCTGCGCGCGCGCGGCGCCGTAGTTGGCGCCGTGGAAGGCGCGCACCTGGTCGATCGTGTAGCCCTGGAGCTGCTCCTGCGTGGGGAAGTAGCGTCCGTACGGGTGGTCGCCGTACATCGTCTGCGCGAACTTCTCGGCGGCCTGCGCCTGCGCCGACGCGCGCTGCACGGCGAGCGTGCGCAGGCGGTTCGCCTTGAGCCGCGGCAGCTCGGAGGCGGGGAGCGCGGGACGGCGCACCACGTCGGCGACGAGCCGCACCATCTCCGGCGCGCGCTCGCCGAGCACGTCGCCGCCGATGCTCGTCTGGTCCATGCCGACGCCGATCGTGAGCGCGCCGCCCATCCCGGCCGCCGTCTCGGCGATCTGCTGCGCCGAGCGCGTGGTGGTGCCCTCGCCCATCATGTCGCCGGTGAGGTCGGCGAGCCACGTCTCGCCCGCGCGCTCGTCGATGTTGCCGGTGCGGACGAAGAGGCGGACGGTGGCCTTGGGCACGGTGCCGAAGGGCACGAGCGTGACCCGCATCCCGTTGGGGAGCGAGACCGTGCGGCCGGCCGGCAGCGTGAAGCCGCGCGGCGTCCCGAGCGCCGGCGGCTGCTCGCGGCGCGGCGGGGCGGCCGCGGTGGTCGGGCCGTCCTTCGTGACGACCTGCGCGCCCGCGCGGGGCGCGGCGGCGTGCGCCGCGACGAGGAGCGCGGCGAGGGTGGCGGTGCGGATGCTGGTGTGCATGCGTGGCGTCTCCCCGCTCACTGGCGCGACGTGGGACCCGTCGTCGCCGGCGCGGCGGGCGCGGGCACGATGGTCAGGATCGTCCGGTTGGTCGGCCGCAGGTACTCCTGCGCGGTGCGCTGCAGCAGCTCGGGCGTCACCGCGGCGAAGCCCGCCTCCAGCCGGTTGATGCGCGCCGGGTCGTCGTCGAAGAGGGCGAACGAGGCGAGCAGGTCCGCCTTCCCGAAGCCGACGAGCGACTCCATGGTCGAGTAGAGCGAGGAGCGCATCTTCACGAGCGCGCGGTCGAGCGTCGCCTGGTCGACGGGGCGCGTGCGCAGCGAGTCGATCGTCGCGTCCATCGCCACGAGCAGCGAGTCGGCCGGCTTCTCGGCGTCGTGGATGGCGCTGACGATGTAGAGCATCGGCCCCTTGTAGTTGAACATGTTGCCGAGGCCCACGTTGATGCCGGCGCTGACGCCGCCGGTGAGCGCGCGCTTGCGCACCAGCGCGTCGTAGAGCCGCGAGTCGCGCCCCTGCGCGAGCACCTGGTCGAGCAGGCCGAAGGCGAACCACTCGGGCGTCCACCGCTCGGGCACGTGATACGCGACGCCGAGCGCGGGGCGCTTGGCCAGCGCGTCCGTCTTGGTCGAGCGCTTCTGCTCGGTCTGCCGCGGCTCGGTCAGGTCGGGGGTCGGCGGCTGCGGCTGCGCGGGGATCGACGCGAAGTACCGGGTGACCCACGTCATCGCCTGCTTGGGGTCGAAGTCGCCGGTGACGACGAGGACCGCGTTGTTCGGCGCGTAGTACGTCTTGAAGAACGCGCGCGCGTCGTCGAGCGTGGCGGCGTCGAGGTCCGTCAGGTCGCCGTAGAAGTTGTGCGCGTTCTGCCAGTTGACGTTCGCGACCTGCGGCATGTCGAGCCACGGGAAGCCGCCGTACGGCTGGTTCAGCACGTTCACGCGCACCTCGTTCTTCACCACGCCCTGCTGGTTGACGAGGTTCTCCTGCGTGATGGCCAGCCCGCGCATGCGGTCGGCTTCTGCCCACAGCATGCGCTCCAGCGTGTGCGACGGCACGACCTCGAAGTAGTTCGTGTAGTCGAAGCGGGTGGACCCGTTCAGGATCCCGCCGTTCGACTCGACGAGCTTGATGAACTCCATCTTGCCGAGGTTCGCCGAGCCCTGGAACATCAGGTGCTCGAAGAGGTGCGCGAACCCGGTGCGCGAGCGCGGCTCGTTGCGGAAGCCGACGCCGTAGTAGACGCCGATGACGGCCGTCGGGGTCGTGCGGTCGGGGGAGAAGACCACGCGCAGCCCGTTGGGCAGCTTGTGGTACTCGACCGGGACGTTCAGCGCCCCGACGGCCCGCGACGCGGCGGGCGCGGCGGGGCGGGGCTGCGCGCCGGTCGGCGCGGCGGCGAGCAGGGCGAGGAGGCCGGCGACGGCGAGCCGGCGGGGCGGGTGACGCATCGGGTCGATCCTCCGTGGGTGAGCGGAAAGCCGCCCCAACATGGGAACCGCCGGCGACTTCGGCCAGCGTCCGCCGGGACGCGCTCGGGACGCGCTCGGGGCGCGAACGCCCGTCGAACGGGCGGCGAACGCCCGCCCCCGATGCGCGACGCCCCCCGCCGGCGCGTGGCCGGCGGGGGGCGTCGGAGACCCTCCGGAGAGGTCGGTCAGCGCGAGGCGTTCGCGAGGTCGCGGATCGCCTGCGCCATGGTGCGGACCTTGGCCGCGTCCTTCGCGCCGTTCGCGTCGCGGGTCACCTGCGAGGCGAGCGTCGTCAGCGCCGAGCGGCGCGCGGCGCCGCTCTGCTTCTCGGCCGCGTCGAGCGCGCTGGCGATCGCCGTGCGGCGCGCCGCCGGCAGGCCGTCGTTGCGCCCGAGCTGGTCGAGGTACGCGCGCACCACCGGGAACGCCGCCGGCCACACGATCTTCGGCTGGCTCTGCGGGTTGAACTCGGCCATCTGCACCAGCTTGGCCGCGTCGATCTCGTTCTGCGACAGGTTCTCGCTCGGCGTCAGCTCGAGGATGTCGAGGCCGCGCGCCATCTCCGACGAGTAGATGCGGCCGTTGTACCAGTAGGCGCCCCACGAGCCGGCGATCGTGCTGCGCGGCGGCTGCGCGACCTGGCCCGGCGGGCCCTGGTCGATGAGGGGCGGCTGGTCGACCGGGCCGCGGTCGAAGAACGCGATCTCGACCGGCTTGTCCGGATCCGTGAAGTCGATCACGTCGACGCCGCCCTGGTACCAGCCCTGGACCATGACGTCGCGGCCCGGGATCGGGATCAGCGAGCCGTTGTGCGAGACGCAGTTCTCCTGCGCGCTCTGCGCCGTCGGGATCTTGAAGTAGGCGTGCTGCTTCAGCTTCTTGTCCGGCCCGATGGACAGCGTGGTGTTGCCGCCCATCTCCAGCGGGTGCTGCTTCTGGCAGTTGGGCGAGGTGCCGCCGCCCCACTCGTCGGTGAAGACGATCTTCTTGCCGTCGTTGCTGAAGACGGCCGTGTGCCAGAGCGAGAAGTTGGTGTCCGCCGCGGCCGCGAGACGCTTCGGCTTCTCGGGGTTCGAGATGTCGACCAGCAGGCCGTGGCTCGCGCACGCGCCGGCGAGCAGCCCCATCTCGGGGTACGCCGTGACGTCGTGGCAGTTGCGCGGGCCGGCGGCCGCCATCTGCGCCATCATCGCGCTGTCGGCGCCCGAGACGGCGCGCGCGCGCCGCGTCTGGCCGCCGCGCGTGGGGGCGGGGCCGAGCCCCGTGAAGATGCGCGCGCCCGTGACGACCGCCGCGTCCTGCGGCTTGGACAGCGAGACCTTGATGACGTCCAGGCGGTAGAGCGAGTTCGTCGTGTCGGCCGGGTCGCCGCCGTTCTTGCAGCCGGCGAGCTCCGACTCCGGCCGCGCGCCCTGGCTCCCCGAGACGTACAGGTAGACGATGTCCTTGTTCTTCGGGTGCGGGACGACCGTGTGCGTGTGCGAGCCCTTGCACGTCTCGACGTTCTTCACGAGCCGCGGCGCGCGGGGGTTCGACACGTCGTAGATGCGCACGCCGGCCATGTGGTCGGCCGGGTTCTCGACGCCGCCCTTCGCGCAGTCCTTGCGGTTGCCGCCGCCCTCGGCGGAGACGAACAGCAGGTTGCCGACGATCGACGGGTCGCCCTGCGACGTGATGCACTCGACGGCAGAGAGCATCTCCGGCTTGGCCGGGTTGCTGACGTCCCAGATCGAGAAGCCGGCGAAGTTGCCCTGGTAGACCAGGTTGCCCTTGAACGCCAGGTCGGAGTTCACGAAGGTCAGGCCGCGCGCCGAGTCGAAGGGGGCGGGCTTGCCGGTGTGCCCGACGAGCTTCATCCCCTTCGCCGCCTCGCCGGCGTCGTGCAGGCCGGCCTTGAGGCCGTCGCGCGGATCGTTGCCGGGCGGGTAGGTCTGCGCGCCGAGTGCAGGCGCGAGGGCCAGGGTGGCGGCGAGCGTCGGGGCGACGACGCGCGTCCAGCGAGCGAGTTCCATCAGGCGCGACTCCAGGTAGGGGTTCACAGCGGCCTTACATCTCGGTCAGCATCTGGCGCATCAGGCCGATCTCGGCCGTCTGCGTCGACTCGACGTCGTTGGCGAGGACGGAGACGTCCACGTCCTGCCCGGCGCGGGGGGTGGCGAAGAGGTCGGCCACCATCTTCAGCGCGCCCTCGTGGTGGCGGATCATGTACTCGAGGAAGAGCCGGTCGAACGTCGGCCCGCGCGCGGCCTCGAGACGCGCGATCTCCTCGGCGGTGAGCATGCCGTGCATCGTCATGCCGCGCCACGACGAGGTGTCCGGCGCGAACTGGCCGTTGGCGCGCAGCCACTCCTGCATCTGCGTGATCTCGCCCGCCTGCGACAGGTCGATCTTCTGGGCGAAGCGCACCAGGCGCGGGTTGGCGCCGCGCGCGGCCGCGAGGCGCGACATGTGGATGGCCTGCGCGTGGTGCGCGATCATCCCCTGCATGAAGCGCACGTCGGCCTCGGTGAAGAGCGCGCCGGCGGGGATCGTGATCTTGCCGGCGCCCGCGACCTCGTGATGGTGGTGGGCCGACGCGGCGGCCGCCTGGGCACCGGCGGCCGCCTGGGCCGGCGTGGCCGCGGGCGCCGGCGCGTGGTCGGCCGGGTGGGCCGGCGCCTGGGCGGGGGCCGCCGCGGGCGCGGCGGCGGTGGACGCGGGCGGCGTCGGCGGGGCCTTCGGCGCCGAGGCGCAGCCGGAGAGGACGGCGAGCAGCGAGGCGGCTGCGAGGCCGGAGCGGCGGATCGTGTTCACGAGAGCGTGCAGGGGTGGAAGGGCACGTCCATGAGCCTATCGGTCGGCGCACGTGCACGCCAGCAGGCCGCGCCACGCGCGCCCGTGCTCGCCGCGACGGCGCACGGCCCGTATCGTGGGGCGGTGTACCCCGCAGGCATCGGACGGCTCCTCACGACATGGGAGGTAGGGTGGACACGGCCGCAGCGCTGACGTTGCAGATCGCCGCCTTTCTGCAGACGACGCCCGAGGCGCCCCACTCCGCGGCACGGTGGGCGTTCGTCCCCGGCCCCGGGCGCGGGGCCGACACCTTCGCCGAGGCGGTCGCGCGCCTGGCCGCGCTCGAGAAGCCAGTCGTCGTGGGCGCGCTGAACCAGCCGGGCTACGTCGCGCTCTGGCGCGCCGCGACCTGCGAGGAGGGCGAGCGCCGGCACGTGGAGCACACGCTCGCCAACCAGCAGGCCGGGCTCGCCCAGGCGCTCGCGCACCACGGCGCCGACGACGCGGCCGTCGTGCGCTTCGAGGGGTGGGGGGCGCAGGTCGACGTCCCCGTGCCCGAGCTCCGCCGCTGGCTCGCCGAGTACGCGCTCACCTGGGGGTGGACGCTCGCCGCGCCGACCGACGACACCCACCAGGCGCGCCTGCTCGTGCTGCACGGCACGCACGGCATCCGGCGCCGTCCCCCGGCCCTCGCGTGACGCCCCGCGGCCGGGCGGGGTAGCGATCGAGCGTGGCCTCCGGCCGCGCGACCCTCCACCTTTCGGCCGTCCGCCGCGCCCGGCGTCCCACGCCGGGCGGCGCCGGGTCGTGCGCGGTCCCCACGCGGTGCCGGGCGCGCGACCCGGCGCCGGCGGGACCGTCGTGATGAATGGACCCGAGCTTCGGAGCGTGCGTGCGCGTCAGGTCGTGGTGGGGTGAGCTGCTGGTCGTCCTGGTCGCGATGCTGCTCGGCGCCGCGCCGCTCGGGGCGCAGACCGACGTCATCCGCGGGCGCGTCACGAACCCGGAGGGGCTGCCGCTCCCCGGCGTGCGCGTCACGGCGACCTCGATCCCGGGCAACGTCACCCGCGAGGCGCGGACGAACAACCAGGGGAGCTTCCAGCTCGCGTTCCCGGGCGGCACCGGGGACTACATGATGGGCTACGCGCTCGTCGGCTACGTCTACCGCACCTTCCAGGTGAAGCGGCTCGCCGACGAGGCCGTGCTGGTCGCCGACGCCCGCCTCGCGGTCGTGCAGCTCGACACGATCGCGGTCGTCGAGGCGGTGCAGCGGCGCGTGAGCCGGAACGACGCCCAGACGCGCGACGTCGGCGGCACCGAGCAGTCGGTCGCGCCCAACCTCCTGCCGCCCGACCAGCAGGGCGACATCGCCGCGCTGGCGGCGACGCTGCCGGGCGTGCTGCTCGTCCCGGGGCTCGACGGCGGCCCGGACGGGTTCTCGGTGCTCGGCCTGGGCGCCGACCAGAACGCCGTCACGCTCAACGGGCTCCCCGTGGGCGCCGACGGGCTGCCGCGCGACGCGAACGTCTCCAGCACGCTCACCACGTCGCCGTTCGACGTGTCCCGCGGCGGCTTCAGCGGCGGCAACTTCAACATCCGCTCGGGCGGCGGCTCGAACTTCCGCAACCGCGGGATGAGCGTCGTCGTCAACGCGCCCCAGCTCCAGTGGACCGACCGCGCGGCGCGCGCCCTCGGCACGGAGTACACGAACGTCTCGCTCGGCGGCGTCCTCTCCGGCCCGATCCGGCCGAGCAAGGCGTTCTACAACGTGTCGTACCAGCTCGGGCGCAACGCGCGCGACAACCAGTCGCTGCTCGGCACCGGCGCGCTGGGGCTGCGCACGGCCGGCGTGGCGGCCGACTCGGTGGCGCGGCTGCTCGACATCCTCGGCCGCCGCGGCGTCCCCGTCGCCGGCGGGCCCGCGCACGCGCGGAGCGTCAGCGACAACGGCTCCTTCCTCGGCAGCATCGACGTGTCGCCCCCCGGCTCGTCGAGCGGGCAGTCGTTCGGCCTCACCGTCAACGGCAACTGGGGGCGGCAGAGCCCCGTCGGCGGCGGCGCGACGCAGCTCGCCTCGGCCAGCGGCGACCGCTTCAACTGGGGCGGCGGCATCCAGGGGCGCCACAGCGGCTACTTCGGGATGCTCCTGAGCGAGACGGCGGTCGGCGTGAACGCCTCGCGCAACCACGGCGCCCCGTACGTCGACCTGCCGTCGGGACGCGTGCGCGTCAACTCGGTCTTCGCCGACGGCGGGAGCGGCGTGCAGAGCCTCGTCTTCGGCGGCCACCAGGGGCTCGACTCGCGCTCGCGGTCGTTCGGCGCCACGCTCAAGAACGATCTCTCCTGGTTCGACGACGCGAACAAGCACCGCATCAAGCTGACGACCGAGCTGCAGTACGGCGGCAGCACGCAGGACCCGTCGTCCAACCTGCGCGGCACCTTCCTCTTCAACTCCCTCGCGGAGCTGGAGGCCGGGCAGCCGGCGTCGTTCTCGCGCACGCTCGCGGTGCGCGAGCGGTCCACGGGGCAGGTCACCGGCTCGGTGGCGATCGGCGACTCGTATCGCCGCACCGAGGACCTGCAGATCCAGTACGGCGTGCGCGTCGACGCGAGCCGCTTCACGACGGCGCCGCGCTACAACCCGGCGGTCGAGCGGGCCTTCGGGCGCCGCAACGACCGGGTGCCGACGCCGATCGGCGTCAGCCCGCGCGTCGGCTTCTCGTGGACGCTCGGCCGCTCGGAGGAGGTCGACGCCTTCTTCGGCGCCGCCCGCACGCCGCGCGCGGTGATCCGCGGCGGGCTCGGCGTGTTCACGAACGCGACGAACGCCGGCGCGATCGGCGCGGCGCTCGACAACACGGGGCTGCCGAGCGGGACGCAGCAGCTCGTGTGCGTGGGGCCGGCCGCGCCGGTGCCCGACTGGGCCGCGTACGCCGACGACCCGTCGCGCATCCCGGACCGCTGCGCCGACGGCTCGGGGGGCTCGCTCTTCTCCAGCGCGCTGCCGAACGTCACGCTCGTCTCGCCCGACTTCCGGCCGCCGCAGTCGGTGCGCTCCAACCTGTCGTGGAACGGACGCCTGCTCGACAACCGCCTCTCCGCGAACGTCGAGGCGACGTACGCGGTGAACCGGCGGCAGCAGCGCACGGTGGATCTCAACTTCGCGCCGACGGTGCGGTTCGCGCTCGACCCGGAGGGACGCCCCGTGTTCGTCGCGCCGACGAGCATCGTGCCGGCCACCGGCAGCATCGCCTCGCGCGACGCGCGCGTCGCCCCGGAGTTCGCGCGCGTCGCCGAGCTGCGCTCCGACCTGCAGTCGCGCACCGCGCAGCTGGGCGTGCGCGTCTCGCCCGTCCAGCGCGGCCCGAGCCGCTTCGGCTGGAGCGCCGCGTACACGTACTCGCACGTGCGCGAGCAGGTGTCCGGCTTCGCGAGCACCGCCGGCGACCCGCTGGAGGTCCAGTGGGCGCGGGCGGGGCAGGGGCCGCACCAGATCAACTACACGCTGCGCTACAACTTCCTGGACGCGATCCAGGTCACCTGGAACGGCTTCTTCCGCTCGGGGAGCGCGTACACGCCGACCATCGCCGGCGACGTGAACGGCGACGGCTACGCCAACGACCGCGCCTTCGTCCACGCGCCCGACGCCGCCGCCGATCCCGCGCTCGCCGAGGGGATGCGCGCGCTGCTCGCGAGCACCTCGCCGGCCGCGCGCGCGTGCCTGGCGCGGCAGATGGGGCGCATCGCGGACCGCAACAGCTGCCGCGGGCCGTGGAGCTCCAGCGCCACGCTCAACGTCACGCTCGACCGCGCGAAGTTCCGCATGCCGCACCGCACGTCGGCGTCGTTCGCGCTCTCCAACCCGCTCGGCGCGGCCGACCTGCTGCTCAACGGCTCGGGGCAGCTGCGCGGCTGGGGGCAGACGACCACGCCCGAGCAGGCGCTGCTCTACGTGCGCGGCTTCGACCCGCAGACGCGGCGCTACCGCTACGAGGTCAACCCGCGCTTCGGCGCCACGCGCCCGCAGTTCCTCACGCTGCGCGCGCCGGTCGCCGTGACGGCCTCGGTGCGCATCGACCTCGGCCCCGTGCGCGAGCGGCAGAACCTGCGGCAGCAGCTCGGCATCGGGCGCACGCTGCCCGGCTCGCGCATGCCCGAGGGCGTCTTCCGCTCGATGGGCGCGAGCGGCCTGCCGAACCCGATGGCCACCATCCTCCGCCAGCAGGACTCGCTGCGCCTGACGGCCGTGCAGGCGGACAGCCTCGCCGTCATGAACCGCCGCTACACGTATCGCGCGGACTCGCTCTGGACGCCGGTGGCGCGCTGGTTCGCGGCGCTGCCCACGCGCTTCGACGAGGCCGAGGCGTACGAGCGCTTCGCGCGCGCGCGCCGCGCGCAGATCGACATGCTCGTCACCATCGGCCCCGCGATCCGTGCCCTCCTCACGCCGGAGCAGCGGCGCAAGCTGCCGGCCTCCGTGCTCAACGTGCTCGACCCGCGCTACCTCGACGCGATCCGCAGCGGCACCGGGACGTACGTGGGCGTCGGCAGCCTCGTCACCGGCGGGGGCTGATGGTGGCGCATCGCTTCCCACGCCGCGCGCCCGTCACGGCGCTCGCGCTGCTGCTGCTGCCGCTGCTGCTGCTCGGCGCGTCCGCCGCGCACGCGCAGGGCGACTCGCTCGGGCGGGCGGGCGCCGCACCGGGGACCGGGGCGGCCGCCGCGGCGCCCGCGGCCGGCCCGCCGGTCCGTCGCATCGCCACCGCGACGGCGCTCTCCACGGAGCCGATCGGCGCGATAGCGGGCGTGCGCGAGCTGCCCGACGGCCGCGTGCTGCTGAACGACGGCGCGCGCCGCCGCCTGCTGCTGATGGACAGCACGCTGCGCACCGTGCGCGTGGTGCTCGACTCGCTCACCGAGGTGGAGAACACGTACGGGACGCGGACGGGCACCCTCATCCCGTACCGCGGCGACTCGACGCTCTTCGTCGATCCGGTGTCGTACGTGATGCTCGTGCTCGACCCCGAGGCGCGCATCGCGCGCGTGCGCTCGGTGCCGCGCGTGCAGGACGTGCAGTGGCTCGCGGCGCAGTCGGGGACGTCGGGCTTCCCCGGCACCGACGCGCGCGGGCGGCTGGTCTACCGCATCCCCGCGCGCGCCGACCGCCCGAGCGGCGGGCGACGGCGCGGCGCGCCCTGGATCCCGTCGGAGCCCGACTCGGCGTTCATCGTCGCGATGGACATCGAGACGCGCCTGCAGGACACGCTCGGCGCGATCCGCATCCCGAAGTCGGCGTACGTCGTGCGGCAGACGAGCGACGGCGGGGTGAACGTGTTCAACGTCATCAACCCGCTGCCCTCGACCGACGACTGGGCCGTGCTCCCCGACGGCGCGGTCGCCTTCGTGCGCGCCCTGGACTACCGCGTCGACTACCTGGAGCCCGACGGCACCTGGACGTCGTCGCCGAAGCTGCCGTTCGACTGGCAGCGCCTGTCGGACGCGGACCGCGAGCGCCTGGTGGACTCGGTGCGGTCGACGCACCGGCGCGCGGCGACGACGTCGTACGTCACCTCGATGCTGCGCTGGGTGAACACGTACGGCAAGGCGTATCCGGCGGGCTTCACGATCCCCGAGGGCTACTCGATGCCGCTCGGCTTCGGCCGCGACTGGAAGCTGCCGCCCGGCGCGTCGTTCCCCGCGCGCTACGTCTACGCGTGCGCGCCGGGCGAGGAGCCGACGACGGTGGGCGCCGGCGCGCCGGCCGGCGCCGCTCCGCCGGCGTCGGGGACGACGCCCGGCGCTGCACCGGGGCCCGGGGCCGGCGCGTCCGCGGGGCGCCCCTCGTGCATCCCCGCGCCGGTCATGCCCACCGGCGGCAGCACGCCGCCGATGCCGACGATGCGCGAACCCTCGGTGATGGACCCCGCGCAGCTGCCCAGCTTCCGCCCGCCGTTCGCGCCGGGCGCCGTGCGCGCGGACGCCGACGGCCATCTCTGGATCCGCCCCACGCCCCCGAAGCCGGTGCCGGGCGGGCCGGTCTACGACGTCGTGGACCGGAAGGGGCAGCTCGTCGACCGGCTGCAGCTGCCCCCCGGCTACGCGCTGGTCGGCTTCGGGCGCGGGCGCGTGGTCTATCTCTCGATGCGCGACGCGGGCGGCATCCGGCTCGCGCGCGTGCGGCTGCGTTGAGCCGCGCCGCGCGCGGTCGGCGCGGCGGCGGCTCGCTCCGGGTGGAGTGCTTCGTGCGGACGTGGGCGCGCGCCGCCCGCCGGGCGGCCGACGACGTCCACCACCGCGCGTGAGCGAGGAGCGAGCAGTGTCCGACGGGGTTCCGGAGCCGATCGAGGAGGCGTTCGCACGTCTGCGGCGGGAGCTGGAGATCCGCGCCGGCTTCCCCGACGACGTGCTGGCGGAGGCGGAGCGCGCCGCGGCGGAGCGCGACCCGTCGGCCTCGCCGGCGCACGCCGAGCACACCGCGGTCCCCTTCGTCACGATCGACCCGCCGGGGAGCCGCGACCTCGATCAGGCGGTGCACCTGGAGCGGCGCGGCGACGGCTACCGGCTGCGCTACGCCATCGCCGACGTCGGGTTCTTCGTCGATCGGGGGAGCGCGGTCGAGCGCGAGGCGTGGCTGCGCGGCGTGACCTTCTACGCGCCCGACCATCGCGAGCCGCTCTATCCGCCGGTGCTGTCGCAGGGCGCCGCGAGCCTGCTCGCCGGCCAGACGCGCCCCGCGATCCTCTTCGACCTCACGCTCGACGCGCGGGCGGCGCTCGGCGCGTGGACGGTGCAGCGCGCGCGCGTGCGCAGCCGCGCGCAGCTCACGTACGCGGAGCTGCAGCAGCACGCGCGCGCGGGCGCCGCCTCGCCGTTCGCGGGCGAGCCGTGGAGCGAGACGCTCGCGCTGCTCGCCGAGTTCGGGCCGCTGCGCCTCGCGCGCGAGACCGAGCGCGGCGGGGTGTCGCTCCCGGTGCGCGACCAGCAGGTGCAGCGCAGCGCGGCCGCGGCCCTCGGCTACGCGCTCGTGTTCGAGGGCTCGACCGAGGCCGAGCGGTGGAACGAGCAGGTGTCGCTGCTCACGGGGCACGCGGCGGCGACGCGGATGCTGGAGGCGGGCGTCGGGCTGCTGCGCACGATGCCGCCGTTCACGGAGCGCGACGTCGCCAAGTTCCGGCGCATCGCGCGCACGCTCGGCTTCGCGTGGCCCGACGACGTGTCGTACGCCGCGTTCATGCACGCGCTGCCGCTCGACCATCCGCAGCTCGAGGCGCTGGTGCGGCAGGCGCGGCGCGTCATGCGCGGCGCCGACTACGTGCCGTTCGACGGCGCGCCGCCCGAGCAGCCGCTGCACGGCGCGCTCGCCATGCCGTACGCGCACGTCACCGCGCCGCTGCGCCGCCTCGCCGACCGCTACGTGCTCGACCTGCTCGTGACGCTGTCGTCGGGCGCGCGCCCCGACGCCGCGGCGGTGGAGACGCTGCGCGCGCTCGCGCCGGTGATGGACGCGGCGGGCCGCCGCGAGAGCATCCTCGAGCGGCGCGTCGTCGACATGGCCGAGGCGTGGGCGCTGCGCGACCGGTGCGGCGAGGTGTTGCGGGCCGTCGCCGTCGACGTGCGGGGCGGGCAGGTCGAGGTGCAGGTCGAGGACCCGCCGGTGCGCGCCACCGTGCTCGTCGACGACGACGTCGCCCCGACGCTCGGCGCGCCGGTGGCGGTGCGGCTCGCCGCGGTGGACGTCGAGCGGGGGGACATCCGGCTCGAGCTCGTGCGCTGACCGCACGCGGCCGTACGCGGCCCGCGCGCGGCCCGTCCACCTCGCTCCGTCGGCACGTCGACACGCTCTGGCGAGGAGCCGCCCCGGGCGTCATATGTTCATCGCGCTCGGCGCGGTGCGGCCGGGTGGTCGGTGATGCGAGGTGGCCATGTCGAGACGCATGTGGGCGCCCCGGCGCCCCCAGCCGGTGCCCTTCGCGGGCACCTTCCTCAGCCTGACGGCGCACGTCGCCGTCCTCGGGGTCGTGGCGGTCGGCGGCGGCCCCGGGAGCGCCGGCCCGGCGGTCGGCGCGCCCGCGCGCGTCGCGACTGCGGGCGCGCGCGCCGGCGGCGAGCGGCTGTACTGGGTCGGCGTCGGCCGCGAGGCGGCGCCCGACGCGAGCGCGCCGCGCGCGGGCGGACGCCCCCCGGTCGCGTACGTCGTCCCGGGGCGCGGCGGGCTGCGCATCGTGCGCGCGGACCCGCGCGTCGCGCGCGCGGCGGGGCCGGAGGGCGAGCCGCCTGCGTCCGGAGTCGACGCGCGGGCCGACGCGTCGCGCGACCGGCCCGCGGTCGGCCGGCGTCGCGCCGCGGCGCGCGCGCGGCTCCTCGCGCTGCCCGAGTTCGTGCCGCCCGATGCCGACGCGACGCTCCTGATCGCCGGCGTGCTCTCGGCCGCGCCCGATCTCGCCCACCGGGTCTCACCCCCCGACGACTTCGCGCGGACGTCGGACGACGACCCGCTCGCGGAGCTGGGCGCGCGGGCGATCGTGCGGTCGATGCAGGTGCTGGCGCCGCCCGCGGCGGTACACCTGCTGCCGGTCGCGCTGGTGGGCAATCCGACGCCCGTGTATCCCGCGGCGCTGGTGCACTCGCGCGTCGGCGGCCAGGTGGTCGTCGAGTTCACGATCGACAGCACGGGCGCCGTGGACGTGGCCACGCTGCGCGTCGTGCGCAGCACCGATGCGCTGTTCACCGAGGCGGTGCGCAGCGTGCTCCCGCGCCTGCGCTTCGCGCCCGCGCATCGCGGCGAGCGCGCGGTCGGAGTGACGGTGCGCCAGCCGTTCCTCTTCCGGGTCGGCGCGGGCGGCTGAACGCGCCGCCGCGCGAGCCGCCGCGCCGGCCGCGGGGGCATGACGGCGCGGTCACGATCGGGAGGCGTGGCGCGGCATCGGACTCGGTCGTCCTAGGCGCGAACGATTCCGTCGCCCCCACGCGCCCGCGCGCGTCGGGGGCGCCGTCCCGCGCGTGGGCTCGCCGCGTGGCGGCTCTCGCGCACCCCCGCTCGCCCCATGCACAGCAGTCACGACGGCCCGCTCGTCGCTCTCTCCATCCTGATCTCCATCCTCGCGTCGTACACGGCGCTCGCCCTCGCCGGGCGGGTCACGGCGGCGCACGGGCGCGCGCGGCGCGCCTGGCTGCTCGGCGGCAGCGTCGCGATGGGGATCGGCGTCTGGAGCATGCACTTCGTGGCGATGCTCGCCTTCCGGCTGCCGGTGCAGATCGCCTACGACGCGCCGCTCGTCGTGCTCTCGCTGCTGGCGGCGATCGCGGCCTCCGCGCTCGCGCTGGTCGTCGCGAGCCGGTCCGAGGTCGGGCTCGCGCAGCTGTTCGGCGCCGCGACGCTCATGGGCGGCGGCATCGCGGCGATGCACTACACGGGCATGGCGGCGATGCGCATGCCCGCGCGCCTCGCCTACCACGCGCCGCTCGTCGCGCTCTCGCTCGTCATCGCCGTCGGCGCGTCGCTCGTCGCGCTCTGGATCACCCGCCGCCTGCGCGTCGATCGCGGCGGTCGCTTCCAGGTGCTCCGCGCCGGCGCGGCCGTCGTGCTCGGCCTCGCGATCGCGGGGCTGCACTACACCGGCATGTCGGCCGCGCGCTTCACCGCCGACGCGTCCAACGCGCGCCCGACCGACGGCTTCGTGCTCGTCACCGACGGGCTGGCGGCGGCCGTCGTCATCGGCACGCTGCTGATCCTCCTCTTCACCCTCCTCGGCTCGCTCGTCGACCACTGGGTGCGCGTGAAGCTCGCCGGCGCCGACGCGCTGCGCGAGAGCGAGGCGCGCTACCGCTCGGTCGTCGGACAGGTGCGCGAGGTCATCTTCCACACCGACGCCGCCGGCCGCTGGCGCTTCCTCAACCCGGCGTGGACCGAGATCACGGGCTACACGGAGGAGCAGAGCCTCGGCACGGCGCTCTTCGACTACGTGCACCCGGAGGACCGCGACCGCGAGCGCGCGGCCTTCCTCGCCATCGCGCAGGGCAGCGAGAGCACCGCGCATCGCGAGGTGCGCTACCTCACGCGCGACGGCGGCATCCGGTGGATCGAGGTGCACGCGCGCGTCAACCGCGACGCGGGCGGCGCGCTGCTGGGCACCGCCGGCACGCTGCGCGACGTCACGGAGCGCCGGCAGGCGGAGGAGGCGGTGCGCGCCGCCCGCGAGGCGGCGGAGGCGGCGAACCGCGCCAAGAGCGAGTTCCTCTCGCGCATGAGCCACGAGCTGCGCACCCCGCTCAACGCGATCCTCGGCTTCGGGCAGCTGATGGAGATGGAGGACGACCTCTCGCCGGACAACCGCGAGAGCGTCGCCCACATCCTCAAGGGCGGCCGGCACCTGCTCGACCTCATCAACGAGGTGCTCGACATGACCGGCATCGAGGCGGGGCACATGCGGCTCTCGCCCGAGCCGGTCGCCGTCGCGGAGGTCGCGGGCGAGGTGCTGGACCTGCTGCGTCCGCTCGCCGCCCGGCGCGCGATCACCCTGCGCGCGGAGGACGCGCAGGCGTGCACGCGGCACGTGCTCGCCGACCGCCAGCGCCTCAAGCAGGTGCTGCTCAACCTCCTCTCGAACGCGATCAAGTACAACCGCGAGGCGGGGAGCATCGTCGTCGCGTGCGAGGCACGGCCCGATGACCGTCTGCGCATCACGGTGCGCGACACGGGCCACGGCCTGCCGCCCGACAGCATGGATCGCCTCTTCACACCGTTCGAGCGCCTGGGCGCCGAGCGGACCTCCACCGAGGGCACGGGGCTCGGGCTCGCGCTCTCCAAGCGCATCGTCGAGGCGATGGGCGGCACCATCGGCGCGGAGAGCCACGCGCCCGATGGCAGCACCTTCTGGGTCGAGCTGTCCGCGGTGGCGGCGCCGCTGGAGCGGTGGGAGACGGAAGGGGCACACGCCGCCGACGCGACGCGGGCGGGCACCGGCGTGACGCGGCGCATCCTGTACGTCGAGGACAACGCCGCCAACCTCGCGCTCGTGCGGCGCATCCTCACGCGCTGGCCGGAGATCGAGCTGATCCCGTCCGTGCAGGGCGAGCTCGCGCTCGACCTGGCGCGGCGGCACCGGCCGGATCTCGTCCTGCTCGATCTCCACCTGCCGGGCATCCCGGGCGAGGAGGTGCTGCGCGGCCTGCGCGCCGCGCCCGAGACGCGCGACATCCCCGTCGTCGTGGTGAGCGCCGACGTGACGGACGGCCGCGAGAGCCGGCTGGTGGAGCAGGGGGCGCAGGGCTTCCTCTCCAAGCCGATCGACGTGCCGCGCTTCACGGCGCTGGTCGACGACCTGCTCGCGACGCCCGCGGTGGCCGCATGATCGAGATCGGCGATCCGCTCGGCGCGCGCATCCTCGTCGTCGACGACGAGCCGGCGAACGTCCGCCTGCTCGAGCGCATCCTGCAGTCGGCCGGCTTCACCGCGGTGCGCTGCACGACCGACTCGCGCGAGGTCGCGGCGCTCGTGCGCGAGTACCAGCCCGACGTGGTCCTGCTGGACCTGCACATGCCCGATCCCGACGGCTTCGCGGTGCTGGAGGCGCTGGAGGCGGCGAGCGCGCCGGGCGAGTACCTGCCGGTCCTCGTCCTCACGGCCGACGGCACGCCGGCGGCGCGCCAGCGCGCGCTCTCCAGCGGCGCCAAGGATTTCGTCACGAAGCCGTTCGACCGTGCCGAGGTGCTCGCGCGCACGCGCAACCTGATCGGGACGCGCCTGCTCCACTCCGCGCTGCGTCGCGCGAACGCGGCGCTGGAGGAGCGGCTCGTGCACCAGGCGCACCACGACCCGCTCACGGGGCTCGCCAACCGCGCGCTATTCCGCGACCGGGTCGAGCAGGCGCTCGCGCGCGCGTCGCGCGGCGGCCACGTGGCCGTGCTCTTCCTCGATCTCGACGACTTCAAGGCGGTCAACGACACGCTCGGCCACGCCGAGGGCGACCGGCTGCTGGAGCTCGTGGCCGGGCGCCTGCTGCAGGCGACGCGCGGCTGCGACTCGGTCGCGCGCCTCGGCGGCGACGAGTTCGGGATCCTGCTCGAAGGGCTGGCGCACGAGTCGGACGCGCTCACCGTCGTCGCGCGCATCCGCGAGATGCTGCAGCGCCCCGTGCGCCTGCCCGGGCGCGAGGTGCTCGTGGCGGCGAGCGTCGGCGTCGCGCACGTCGTCGTCGGGCAGGACGTCGACGAGGTGCTGCGGAACGCGGATCTCGCGATGTATCGCGCGAAGGCGGCCGGCCGCGGCGGGCACGAGGTGTTCGAGCCCGAGATGTACAACGCGCTGCGCGAGCGGCTGGAGCTGGAGGCCGACTTGCGCCGCGCGCTCGACTGCGGCGAGCTGCGGCTGCTCTACCAGCCGATCGTGGAGCTGGACGGCGGACGCACGATCGGCGTCGAGGCGCTGCTGCGCTGGCAGCACCCGCGGCGCGGGCTCGTGCCGCCGCTCGGCTTCATCCCGCTCGCCGAGGAGACGGGGCTGATCGTGCCGATCGGCCGCTGGGTGCTCGGCGAGGCGTGCCGCCAGGGCCGCCGCTGGCAGCTCGCCGCGCCGGACGGGCACGGGCCGACGATGAGCGTCAACATCTCCGGCCGGCAGCTGCTCGAGCCGACGCTCGTCGCCGAGGTGGCCGATGTGCTCGCGGAGTCGGGGCTCGACCCGTCGCTGCTGACGCTCGAGATCACCGAGAGCGTCCTGATGCAGAACACGGAGGCGACGGTCGCCACCCTGCGCGAGCTGAAGGCGCTCGGCGTGCGCCTGGCGATCGACGACTTCGGCACGGGCTACTCGAGCCTCGCGTACCTGCAGCGCTTCCCGATCGACGTGCTCAAGATCGACAAGTCGTTCATCGACGGGGTGGCGCGCGGCGGCAGCGACGCGGTGCTCGCGCGCACGATCGTCACGCTGGCGGGGATGCTCGACCTCAGCACGGTCGCCGAGGGGGTGGAGCGGCCGGACCAGCACGCGCACCTCGTCGCGCTGGGGTGCGCGCGCGGGCAGGGCTACCTGTTCGGCCGCCCGCTTGGCGTCGCGGAGATCGACGGGCTGCTGCTGCAGGGCGGGGACCCGTCGGGGCAGCCGGCGCTCGCCCGGGGCGACTAGCGCGGGCGGCGTCCGGCGCGGTCGGCGCGGTCGTTCGGGCGCCGGACGGGTGGCGAGCAGGTGCCGGGCGCGGCGCTGGAACGGCAGATGCCACCATCGCCGACGTCCGGCGCCGGACACGGCCGCGCGCCGGCGACGTCCGCCGTCCGACCGGACGGATCCGCCCGGCCGAGCCCACGCCCCCATGCGCTTCGATCTCTCCGCCGCCTGGCAGACGGTGCAGCGGATGCTCAACGGCTTCGTCGCCGCGCTGCCGCGCATCCTGCTCGCGATCGTCGTCGTCGCCGTCTTCTGGCTGGTCGCGCGCCTCGTGCGGGCGGGCATCCGCCGCAACGCGCAGCGGCGCCGCGAGCACCACCAGGCGCTCGAGCTGGCGATCGGGCGGCTCGCGCAGGCGGGCATCCTGCTCGTCGGCGTGCTGGTGGCGGCCACGATGGCCTTCCCGAGCTTCACGCCGGCGAACCTCGTCAGCACGCTCGGCATCGGGGGCGTGGCGATCGGCTTCGCCTTCAAGGACATCTTCCAGAACTTCCTGGCGGGCATCCTCATCCTCGTCACCCGCCCGTTCCGCGTGGGCGACCAGATCCGCTTCAAGGACTACGAGGGCACGGTCGAGGACATCGAGACGCGTGCGACGTCGATCAAGACCTACGACGGGCGGCGCGTGATCATCCCGAACGGGGAGCTGTTCACGAACTCCGTCACGGTGAACACCGCGTATCCGCAGCGGCGCTGGCAGTACGACATCGGCATCGGCTACGGCGACGACATCGAGCGGGCGCGCGCGATCATCCTGCACGCGCTGCAGGAGGCGCAGGACGTCGAGCCCGATCCCAAGGCGGACGTGATCGTCGTCGATCTCGGCGAGTCGTCGGTCAACCTCCGGGCGCGCTGGTGGACGAAGTCGCAGATGGCCGACGGGCTGCGCGCGCAGGACCGCGTGCTCACGCGCGTGAAGCAGGACCTCCTGGCCGCGGGGATCGACCTGCCGTACCCGACGCGCCAGATCCTCTTCCACGACCAGACCGAGGCCACCGACGGCGACCGCCGCCGCCAGCGCGAGGGGTGGCCGGCCGGCGAGGGCGAGGTGCCCGAGCCCCGCGGCATCGCGGCGGCGCTGGCGGCCGTGCGCGAGCAGCGCGACCGGCGGCCGACGGGAGACGGACCCCCGGCGGGCGACGGCGCGGGCGGGAGGGCGGCGGATTCCCGGCTCGGCGCCTAGAGGGTGTTCCGGCTTCGGGCCCGGGCCGCTGGTGCGGGGTACGCAGGTTGGTGTCGAAGCCGTATGCGTATCTCCGTGTCGTGACCGACGAGGAGCGGGCGTTCGTCCTGCCGTACCTGCTGCTCTCGAAGGAGGACTCCGACTCCCGGACGCACGCGCTCCGGGCGGTGTTCGATGCCTACCGCTACCTGCTGCGCACCGTCCGCGCGCTGGACATGTCGCCGGCGGAGCGGGATCGTCTCGGACGACTCGCGCAGGTGGTGGACGCCATCGCGCGCGAGGTCGAACGGATCGGTGAGGGGAAGCGGTTCCTCATGCATTTGCACGCGGAGCGGCCGGACGCCGCCCGACTGCTGCGCGGCGCCGCGCGGATAGACACGCATTCCGCCGCGCACGCATCGCGCGGCGACGACGATGTAGCACGCGTGGAGGCCCGGTGGGAGACTCAACCTCCCGCGACGAAACTCCGCGCGGGACGAGCGTGCGATGGCCGCGCCACTGGCCTGCACGGACGTGGTGGCATCACGCACGGCCTCGTCGCGCGACCTCGCTGCGCTTTGCAGCCCCTGCCTTCTGTACCTCGACGTAGAGCTCGATGCCATCCAGTACGCGTGCGAGCCCGAACTCGAACGACTCGTCCATAGTGCGCGGCCGCCTGTCGGACCGTGTCGTGAGCAGCGCGGCGAACTTCGGGAATCGCGGATCGCCGATCGCGCGCCCGAGGTCCGCCCCGACCGCCGCTGCCCATTCCTGAGCCGACGTGCCGCGAGCGCGGGCTCGCGCGAGCGAGATCGCGGTGTCCGACGCGCCGCGCGTATAGCCGTCGATCACGCTGAGCATCTCACCGAGATCGGGCGAGCTCAGACCGGTGGTCGAGAGCGGGTCGAGGACCGCTTCCAGCCAGCCGAGCCAGTTGGGCCCGTGCGGCGCCGCGACGAAGGGGAGCTCCGCGAGCCACGGACGCGCGCAGAGCATCGCGCGCTTGGCGCGCGCCCACTCGGCGACCCGCTCGCGCCACGATGCGCGTGGGTCGGTCGGTCGCGGCGGGCTGCCCATCCCCGCGTCGACGATGGCGTCCAGCAGCGTCTCCTTGCTCGGGAAGTAGCGGTAGAGCGCCATCGTAGTGAACCCGAGCCGCGCGGCCACGGCGCTCATCGTCACCGCCGCGAGCCCCTCCTCGTCGGCGAGTTGCATGGCCGCCTGCACCACGTCGTCGGGCGTCATCCCTGGCTTCGGGCCGCGGGTCGGCTGCGAGCGGTCTTCCCACAGCAGCTGACTCCGGCGGCGCAGCTCCGGGTCGACGCGCACGGACGCCTCCATGATCTCGTCGTGCGTGAGCGCCGTCGTGGCCCGCTCCGCGGCCGCGCCGGACGACGTGCTCCCCGCGCGGGCCGCCGCACGATGTGGCCCCGACTTCTTCCTGCCCGCCATGTCGCTCCACCCGAGAAAAGTGTTGACCGCAGCAGAACTGTGTATATCATACACTCAAGCTGCGTATGTCGTACGCTAATGGCAGCGCGGGCGATCCTGCAGGGCCGAGTCGACGCGCCCCGCGACCCACTACCCAGATGAGGCACACACCATGGGCACCGCGGCCGACGTCTCCGTTCGCCAGCACGCGTCCCGCTCCGCCCGTCGGAGTCTCGTCCGCGCGACGCTCGCCGCCGCCGGCGCGCTCGGTGTGCTCCTCGCCCCGAAGAGCGCGGTGATTGCGCGGGCGCCCGCCGCCTCGACCGGTAAGTGGACGTTCAACATTCCGTCGGGCAGGCTCATGCCCACCGGTGCGCTGCGCGACGCGCTCGAGGACGCGCACCTCTCGGCGGCGCAGCTCTCGTATGCGTTCCGTCCGGCGTTCGCCGTCACGGCCACGGTCGCGTGGGCGCGGAGCCGCGACCTCGCCTCGACGAACGACCCAAAGCTCGATGTGTTCACGTACGACCTCGGCGCCGAAGCGCGCGCGCCCGACTGGATCGCTGGTCGTGTAGTGACATTCACGCCGTTCGCCGGTATCGGCGCCGGCGCGCGCAGCTACGACCACCGCAAGCTCGACGTCGACGCCACGCACGACGTGGCGGGCTACGCCGCCGCTGGCGGCGAGCTCGGTATGCGCCGAGTGAGTTTGCGCCTCGAGGCCCGCGACCACGTGAGCGGCTTCAGACCACTCGTCGGCAGCGGCGGGGCACACGTGCGCAACGACGTCGTCGCCCTGGTGGGCCTCAGCCTGAGGACGAGCGACAAGTGACCGCCCACACCGCATCTTCAGTGGCGTCGGCGCACGGCTGGAGCGCGCGCGGCGAGGGAGCCGTGCAGAGGGATCAGGGGAACGCGTCGGCAATCGCGGCGTTCGCGGCCGGCACGCTGTCGCTGCTCCTGCTGCTCGCGACCCTGCAGCCACTACCGCCCACGCCCGCCGGCCAGCTCGCCTTTGCCGCGAGCCACCGCACCGCGTACGCCCTCTTCGCCACGTTGGTGCTCGCGTGGTCGGTGGTGTCGGTTCCGTCCATCGTCACGTCGGCTGCGATGCTGCAGCGCGACGGACGCACGCTGGCGACGAGCGCGACGATCCTGTCGGCGGCGGGCGTGCTCCTCCTCGGCTACGGGATCTTCACTCACGTCGGAGCCTTGCTGTCCATCGTGGCGGCCGGTGTGCCCCCTCACCCCGACGACGCGACGTATCAGGCCGCGGTCTGGTCGAGCCTGCGCTTCTACCTCACGGATCCCGGGCTCATGACGTGGGGACTCGGGCAGTTCCTGCTCGGCCGCCTCGCGTGGAGAAGCGGCGTCCTGCCGAACTGGGTGGCGGTGGTCGGCATGGTCGGTGGCGTCGCCGGTCTGCTCACGCTCGCGGTCTACCAGACCGCGGCGCTGGGGCTGGTGCAGCTCCTCAGCTTCACCATCTGGTGCTTCGCCACCGGTGTCCGCCTGCGCCGGCCCCGGTAGCTGCTGTGTCGCCGTCATGCAGCTGCGCGCGGGAACTGCGAGGACCCATCACCTCGATCACCATGAGCGCCACCATCTCTTCGCGTCGAGCCGAGTGGAGCATTCCGACGATGCTGATCCTGTTGAGCCTCGTGCCGGCCGTGGCAGGGACGCTGCGGCTCGCCGAACTCGCGGGTGATCCGAACGTCTCCACGGCGAACGCTAGGTTCGTCGCGCAGCCGCTGCCTGTGGTGCTGCACATCCTCGCCGTCGTCCCGTACAGCATCCTCGGTGCGTTCCAGTTCGCGCCGGCGTTCCGCCGCCGGCACCGCGCCTGGCATCATGCGGCCGGGCGGGTGCTCGTGGTCTGCGGGCTGGTGGCGGCCCTGAGCGGCCTGTGGATGGCGCACGTCTACCCGTGGCCCGAAGGTGACGGCAACGGCGTCTACCTGGAACGCCTCGTCTTCGGCGCGGCGATGACGGCGTCGATCGTGCTCGCCCTCCAGGCGATCCGACAGCGCGACTTCGCGTCGCACGGCGATTGGATGACGCGCGCGTACGCCATCGGGCTCGGCGCGGGCACGCAGGTGTTCACGCACCTACCTTGGGTCCTGTTCGTCGACGGCAGACCGGGCAAGCTCCCGCGCGCGGTGATGATGGGCGCCGGCTGGGTGATAAACGTCGTCGTCGCCGAATGGATCATCCGTCGGAGACAAGCCCGGCGAAGTGCCGTCGCTACGGCCCAGCAATCGACTCGGACACCGATCACAGGGTAGACAGCCTCCTGTCGGCGAATCCTCGGCAGTCGACTCGGCCGCGGGCCGGTGACGCATACTCGAGGCCCTTGTATTACCTACGGAGTGCCATCGGCTGCTGCCTCACCCTGGGCCGTCGGGAGCTGGAATCGCCGGTGGGAGTGCACGACTCCCATGTAGTGACGGCATCAGCGGAGTCGGTAGCTGACCGAGTGCACCGCGCCAGCGTACCAGCACGACGCCCAGTGCGATCAGGCAGAGCGGCAGCACGTAGTGGTTCACGTCCGCGACGAGCGACACGGCGGAGCCGCCTCGCCGACCCTCGTATTCCCCGACACTAGAGGCACTCAACAATGAGAGAGGTCGCTCAGGGCGTGTTCCAGATCCCGCTGTTCCCCCGGAATGCGGTCAACGCCTACCTCGTCGGTTCCGTCCTGGTCGATGCGGGCGTCCGCTCCTCGGACGCTATCCTCCGCCGGGCTGTCGGTGACCGTCCCCTCACGGCGCACGTGCTGACGCATGCGCATGCCGATCACCAGGGCGCGAGCGCGTTCATCTGCGAGACGTACGGCGTACCGCTGTTGTGCGGTGCCCGTGACCGCCACAGAGCCGAGAGCGGACATGTCGTCGCCGAGTACCCCAACCCCAGACACCCGATCTCCCGCTTGCAGCAGCGGTTTTGGGCCGGGCCGGGCCACCCCGTAGGCCAGGTCATACGGGAGGGGGACACCATCGCCGGATTTCGTGTGATCGAGACGCCGGGGCATGCCAGTGGCCACATCGCCCTGTGGCGTGAAAGGGACCGCGTGCTCATTGCGGGCGACGTGCTCGTCAACATGGACATGCTGACGACCATGGAGGGCCTGCACGAGCCTCCCGGCCTCTTCACGCACGACCCGCAGGAGAACCGCCGTTCGATCCGGAAGCTCGCCTCCCTCGCTCCGGACGTGGTGTGTCTCGGCCACGGCCCGGTCCTACGCGACACGGGGCAGCTCGCCGAACTCGCAGAGCGGTTTCCCACCCAATGACGAACACCCTGGGGGGGCGGCATAAGTCGCTGTAGGCGGAGGAAGGGCGGGGGCCGTCACTTCGTGCGACTGTCAGTGTGTCCTTCCGCTGGTCCCCGTCGCTGGCGGCATCGAGGTGGTGCTCCTGGCTGGCGGCGTACCGGCTGGATGGTTCCCGTCGCCTGGCGGAGCAAGAGCCCGCAGCTGAACTCGGACGTTAGGTGGCTCACGGGATGGTCCATCTGCAATAGAGCCGGCGACATCACATCGGACGGAGCGAGGCACCGTGGCCCCACTGATCGTGCAACTCGTCGCGTGGGCGGGCTTCTGGCTCGCCGGGATCATCGGGCTCGTGCCGGCGGCTGCCACCCCGGCTGGGGCACTACGCTTTGCGCTGACCGTGATGTTCGGCTTCACCGCGCTCTCGCACTTCCTCCCACGCACGCGAGCGGATCTGGTTCGCATGGTCCCGCCGGCGCTGCCTGCACCTGGGTTCCTGGTCTCGCTGACCGGGGGGCTCGAGCTCGCGGGCGCGATCGGGCTCCTCCTCCCCCCGCTGACTCGCCTGGCCGCACTCGCGCTGGCACTCCTCCTGGTCGCGTTATTCCCGGCCAACGTCCACTCCGATCGCGTGGGCCTGCAGGTCGCCGGCCGGCGGGCTACACCGCTCCGCTACCGTCTGCCCCTACAGCTCTTCTGGATCGTGTGCCTGCTCTGGGTCGCGGTGACGCACCCGGCTACCGGCAGCGTCCGCATAGGCGCCACCGACGTGTCGTCGCAGCTCATGGACCGCTGGTGGGTGTTCGGGGGAGTCGGGCTGGCGGTGGATGGGCCCGCGTTCAACGACATCAAGGCCGCCAGCGAGCGGCGGTTCGAAGTTGGTGCCGCGGCCGTCGTCGGCACGGGCTACGATCTCTGGCGTCACGGACGGATCGCGTGGGACGTTCAGGCGCGCGCACAGCACGGTCGCACGGCCACGGGCACGCCAGACAAGCGGCGCGGGCAGGCGGGCACCCTGCTCCTGGGTGTCTTCGCCCTCTAGCGGACCGCCACGGTGCTGACGCGAGCTTCTGATGGAGGCGGGCGACCACGGGTTCCAGTCTCGTTCACAACGCCTCGTCCGAGGCGCACGGCCGAAGATGACTTCGGCCGTCCAACTCCCCAGCACGGCCTGTCGGGGGCGTGCGCACTCAAAGGCATTCCGATGCGAACGCTCCTGCTGTCTCTGGCGCTGCTGATCGTACCGACCCTGGCGTCGGCCCAATCGCATTTCACACGCACCAATCCGCCGGGGCCACATCGGGTTGGTCTGCGTGTCGTCGAGCAATACGATCTGTCTCGCGGCTACCGCAGCGCGACCGACCCGTACACCGGCACCGCGTGGAGCGGGACGCGAGCGCGGCCGATCCAGACGCTGATCTGGTATCCAGCCGAGCGGGAGATCGGGACGCCCATGAACGCTGGCAACTATCTGCGGCTGGGTGCCACCGCCGACGATTTCGGTCACACGGCGGCGGAGCGGGGGCGGCTGGAAACGGAATACCTGGCCGGACGGACCGGTGCCCTCGCACCCCAGCGTGTCCGAGCCGAACTCGCCGCGCTCATGACGGCCCGCCGAGATGCGAGTGCGAGCGCCGGAAAGTTTCCGGTCGTCATCTATGCGCCCAGCTATCGAGGTCCTGCGTTCGAAAACGCGGACCTCTGCGAGTATCTCGCGAGTCATGGCTATGTCGTGATTGCCAGCCCGAGCACCGGGCAGGGCCCGCTTGGTATGACGGACGACCTCGAGGGCGTCGAGACGCAGGTCGGCGACATTCAGTACCTGATCGCGTTCGCGCACAGCCTCCCACAGGCCGACACCGACCGTCTCGCGGTGATGGGGTACAGCTGGGGCGGCCTGGCGAACGTCATGGCAGCGGCGAAGGACTCACGGATCGACGCGCTCGTCTCGCTCGATGGCTCGGTGCGGAGCTATCCCGACGTCATCGAACAATCGCGCTTCCTGACCGCGGATCGGGTCACGGCCCCCATGCTCTATGTCGCCGCGACGCCCAGGCACATCGAAGACCTGCCTGCCGACATGAATCAGGAACGGAGCTTCCTCAATCGCATGAAGTACGGCGACCTGTATCGAGTGACGCTCGCGCCGTACGTCCACCGCAACTTCTCGGTGATGTTCGGGCAGCGATTCCTCGCCGAGAGCGACTACGGCAACTATGACAAGGACGAGTTGTCCGTCGCCAACGGGTGGCTCGAGACCTACGTTGGCCGCTTCCTGGACGCTTTCTTGAAGGGCGACTCCGCCGGCCTCGCATTCTTGGAGACGCCGGCCACGCGGACCGGGGCACCCGCTCACCTCTTCACTGTTCACCAGGTGAAGCGACAGGGCGACGCGCCCACGCGCACTGCGTTCGCAGCAGCGTTGGCGCGTGAGGGGTTCGAGCGAGCTTCGACGATCTTCGAAGCTTTTCGGCGGCGTGACCCCGGCTTCACGCTGTCGGACGATGTCCTGAATGCGTGGGGTTACAAGCTGCTCAGGGATGGCAACACGCAGCAGTCGCTCGCGATCTTCCGCCTCAATACCGCGCTCCACGCCGACAGCTGGAACGCGTTCGACAGTCTCGGTGAGGCGTACGCAGCGGCCGGAAACAAGGCATCGGCAATCGAGGCGTACAGGAAATCGTTGGCGCTGAACGCGCGCAACGGAAACGCAGTGAATCGGCTCAAGGCGCTCGGCGCGAAGCCGTAGAGAATGTTCCGGCTCTGCGTCGAAGCCGCTGCAGACGCGGCCGGTTCGGGGTACGGCAGCGCGTGGCCAAGCTGTATGTGTATCCCAGCGATGTGACGGACGAGGACTGGGTCTTCGTCCTGCCGTACCTGCTGCTCCCGAGGGAGAACTCGGCGTCGCGCGAGCAGCGCGACCGGCGGCCGACGGGAGACGGACCCCCGGCGGGCGACGGCGCGGGCGGGCGGGCGGCGGATTCCCGGCTCGGCGCGTAGCCGGGCGCGGGAGCGGCGCGGGGGCGGCGCGACGGGCGAAACCCCGGTCGCGCCGCCCCCGTCGTGCTCCGGGTCGGCGGAACGCGCCGCCTCCCCCTGCCTCCCCCCGCCGAGTCCTCATGGACCTGTCCATCCGCAGCGTCTCCAAGCGCTACCCGAACGGCGTGCAGGCGCTCGACGACGTCTCGCTCACGATCCCGGTCGGCATGTACGGGCTGCTCGGCCCGAACGGCGCCGGCAAGTCGACGCTGATGCGGACGCTCGCCACCCTGCAGGAGCCCGACTCCGGCACGATCACGCTCGGATCGATCGACGTCGTCCGGCAGAAGGACGAGGTCCGCCGCACGCTCGGCTACCTGCCGCAGGAGTTCGGCGTCTATCCGAAGGTCAGCGCCGAGGACCTGCTCGACCACTTCGCCGTGCTCAAGGGCATCACAGATCGGCGCTCGCGGCGCGAGGTCGTCGAGGCGCTGCTGCGGCAGGTGAACCTGTGGGAGGTGCGGAAGAAGCGCCTCGGCGGCTACTCGGGCGGCATGCGCCAGCGCTTCGGCGTGGCGGTCGCGCTGCTGGGCGACCCGCGGCTGCTCATCGTCGACGAGCCGACCGCGGGGCTCGACCCGGCCGAGCGGGTGCGCTTCCTCAACCTGCTGAGCGCGCTCGGCGAGAACAGCGTGGTGATCCTCTCGACGCACATCGTGGAGGACGTCAGCGAGCTGTGCACCCGCATGGCGATCATCGACCGCGGCCGCATCCTCCTCGAGGCCGAGCCGCTCCAGGCGGTGGAGGAGCTGCGCGGGCTGGTGTGGCGCCGCGTCGTGCCGCGCGACGAGCTGGCGGCGCTCGAGCGCGAGCACCGCGTGATCTCCACCAAGCTGCTCGGCGGGCGCACGGTGGCGCACGTGTACGCCGACGACGCGCCGGGCCCCGAGTTCGAGCCGGTCGATCCCGACCTGAAGGACGTCTACTTCGCGACGATGGCGGGCCACGTCCGCACCGCGGAGGCGCACGAGCGGGTCGTCGCCGCGCGATGAGCCGCTTCCTCGCGGTCCTCCGCTTCGAGCTCGCGCTCCACCTGCGGCGGCCGAGCACCTGGGCCGCGCTCCTGCTGATGCTGGTCCTCGGCGCGACGTTCGTCGTCGGGCTGGGAAGCGACATGGGCACGCACGTCAACGCGCCCGCCTCGATCGTCCTCTACACGTTCGTGCTCGGCCTCGTGGGGCTGCTCGTGACGGCCGGCCTGTTCGCCGACGCCGGCGCGCGCGACGCGCTGTCGCGCATGCAGCCGCTGTTCTACACGACGTCGATCCGCAAGCGGGAGTACCTCGCGGGACGCTATCTGGGCGCGTTCGCGGTCAACGCGCTCGTGCTGGTCGGCGCGCCCATCGGGATGGCGCTGGCGATGCTCTGGCCCGCGTTCGACCCGACGATGGTCGGCCCGTTCCAGCCGGCGGCGTACCTGCGCGGGTACGCGCTCTTCCTGCTCCCGGGGCTGCTCGTCAACTCCGCGATCCTGTTCGGCGTCGCGGCGCTCACGCGGCGCGCGCTCACGACGTACCTCGGCGTGATCCTGCTCTACGCGGGCTACGCGGGCGCGGTCGCGCTCACGAGCGAGGTGCTGAACCGCCGGCTCGGCGCGCTGGTCGATCCCACCGGCATCGTCCCGGTGCTGGAGCTGCTGCGCGACTGGAGCCCCGCCGAGCGGAACACGCGGGCGGTCACGCTCAGCGGGCCGCTGCTGGTCAATCGCCTGCTCTGGATCGGCGTCGGGCTCGCGGTGCTGGCGTTCACCTACGCCCGCTTCCGCTTCGCGCACGAGGCGACGCCCGAGCGCCGCCGCGCCGCGTCGGCCGACGCCGCGCCGACCGCGTCGGGCGCGGCCCACGTGGCGCCGGCCCGGCCGCCGCGCGTGCCGCGCGCCTTCGACCGGCGCGCGCGGCTCCGACAGGTCGCGGTCGTCGCGCGCCGCGCGTTCGGCGAGATCGTCTCGGGGCGCGAGTTCCAGGTGCTCGTCGTCGCGCTCGTGCTGTTCGCCATCGGGTTCGGCTGGGAGCTCTCCGCCGATCGCTTCGGCACGCCCACGTGGCCCGTGACGGGGCTCGTCGCCCGCTTCCTCACGAGCGGCTTCGTCGGGATCCCGCTCGCGCTCGTGACCGCGTTCTACGCGGGGGAGCTGGTCTGGCGCGAGCGCGACACGGGCGTCGGCGACATCGTCGACGCGACGCCGATGGCCGACTGGGTGCCGCTGGCGGGCAAGACGCTGGCGCTCTGCGGCATGCTGGCGGTCCTGCAGGGCGCGCTGCTGCTGAGCGGGGTCGTGCTGCAGGCGCTGCAGGGCTACTTCCGCTTCGAGCTCGGGCTGTACCTCCAGTTCCTCTTCGGGCTCAAGCTGGTCGACTACGTGCTGTTCGCCGCCGTCTCGATGCTCGTGCACGCGGTGGTGAACCAGAAGTACGTCGGCCACCTGGTCGCGGTGCTCTTCCACGTCGCGACCCTGTTCGCGGGCCGCTTCGGCCTGCGGCACACGCTGGTCGTCTACGGCGCCGATCCGGGCGTCGTGCACTCGGACCTGAGCGGGTTCGGGCCCTTCCTCGGACCGTACGCGCTGCTCAAGGCCTATTGGGCCGGCTGGGCGCTGCTGCTCGCGCTCGTCGCGAGCCTCCTCTGGGTGCGCGGGCGCGACCTGTCGATCGGCCGGCGCCTCCAGCTCGCGCGGGCGCGCGCCACGCCGCGGCTGCTGGCGATCGCGGGGCCGGCGCTGCTCCTCGTCGGCGGCGCGGGGGGCATCGCGTTCTACAACACGAACGTCCTGCACGCGTACCAGTCGCCCGAGGAGGCGGACGCGGTGCCCGCCGAGTACGAGCGGCGGTACAAGCGGTTCGACGGGATGGCGCAGCCGAAGATCGCGCACGTGCAGCTGCGGGCCGAGCTCCATCCCGAGACGCGCCGCCTGGAGGTGCAGGGTAGCTACGTGCTCGTGAACCGCAGCGGACGCGCGATCGACAGCGTGCTGGTGTACCTGCGCCCCCACCTCGCGGCGCGCGCGATGGAGCTCGACCGGCCGGTGCGCGCGGTCACCGCCGACTCGGCGCACCACACCTGGGTGTTCGCGCTCGCGCGTCCACTCGCGCCGCAGGACTCGCTGCGGCTGCGCTTCGATCTCGGCTACGCGCCGCGCGGCTTCCGGAACCGCGGCGCCGACACCGACGTGGTCGAGAACGGGACCTTCGTCGAGCGCGAGTGGTTCCCGAACGTCGGCTACCAGCGCGCCGCGGAGCTGAGCGATCCGATCGCGCGCCGCGCGCAGGGGCTGCCGCCGCGCGCGCCGCGGCCTCCCGCCACCGATGCGCAGGCGCTCCTCAGCGCCGGCAGCTCGGCGGATGCGGACCTGATCACGCTCGACGTGGTGGTCGGCACGGCGCCCGACCAGGTCGCGTCGTCGGCGGGCTCGCTGCGCCGCACGTGGACGGAGAACGGGCGCCGCTACTTCCACTTCCGCTCCGACGCGCCGACCGCCAACACGTGGGCGCTGCTGTCGGCCCGGTACGCGGTGCGCGAGTCGGTCCGCGACGGCATCCGCGTGCAGGTGCTGCACCATCCCGCGCACGCGTACAACGTCGACCGGCTGCTCGGCGCGGCCGAGCGGTCGCTGGCGTACTACACGCGCGCCTTCGGGCCCGGGCCCATGCGCGAGCTGCGCATCGTCGAGTTCCCGCGCTACTCCACGCGTGCGAGCGCCTATCCCAACCAGGTCGCGCACTCCGAGTCGTTCGGCTTCATCTCGCGCGTGCGCGACGACGCGGGCGACCTCGACACGCCGCTGCTGGTGACCGCGCACGAGGTGGCGCACCAGTGGTGGGGCGGGATCGTCATGCCGGCGAACGTGCTGGGGCGGCAGGTGCTGTCCGAGACGCTCGCGAACTACGGCGCGACGCTGGTGCTCCACGAGGTGCACGGGCGCGAGGCGGTGCGCCGCTTCCGGTACCTGATGCTCATCGAGTACCTGAACCGTCGCGGGCGCGGCGACCAGCCGCTGCTGACCACCGGCGACAACGACAACGTGCACTATCGCAAGGGCGCCGTGGTCATGTGGTCGCTGCGCGAGTACCTCGGCGAGGAGCGGGTGAACGCCGCGCTGCGCGCGCTGGTGGCCAGGCACGGCAACGCCGGCCCGCCGTACCCCACGACGCTCGACCTGCGGCGCGAGCTGCAGGCCGTCACGCCCGACTCGCTCCGCTGGCTGCTGACCGATCTCGTCGAGACGACGACGATCTGGGACCTGAGCACGAACGCGGCGCGCGCGACGCCGCTGGGGGCGGGGCGCCACCGCGTGACGCTCGAGGTGGAGGCCGGGAAGGCGCGGGTCGACAGCGCCGGACGCGAGGCGCCCGTGCCGATGGACGAGCAGGTGGAGGTGGTGGTCTACGGCGAGGCGGGCGCGGCGAAGCCGCTCTACCGCGCGATGCACCGGGTGCGCACGGGAAGGCAGACGATCGTCGTCGACGTGGCCGGCGAGCCGCGGCGGGCGGGCGTCGATCCCGACTACCTGCTGATCGCGCGCCGCGGCGACGACCTGGCGGACAACGTGCGCGACGTGGCCCGCGCGCCGCGCTAGGCGACGCGGCACGGAACGCGATCTGCGCTCCCCGGCCGGTGCGGCACGTCCGCATCGGCCGGTCTCGCGTTCGGGGGGGGCGACATGGAGCTGGGAGGGAACACGGTGCTCGTCACCGGCGGGGGCTCGGGCATCGGGCTGGCGCTCGCCGAGCGGTTCCTCGCGGCGGGCAGCCGCGTGATCGTCTGCGGACGGCGCGCGTCGGTGCTGCGCGACGCCGCCGCGTCGCATCCCGGGCTCGTGACGCGCGTCTGCGACGTCGCGCGCGAGGACGACCGGGCGGCGCTCGCCGCGTGGGCCGTCGAGGCGTTCCCGTCGCTGAACGTGCTGGTGAACAACGCCGGCATCCAGCGTCGCTTCCGCGTCGACAAGCCGGAGCCGTGGCACGAGACGCGGCAGGAGCTCGCGGTCAACGTCGACGCGCCGGTGCACCTCGCGCTGCTCCTGCTGCCCCACCTCCGCGCGCAGCCGCGGGCCGCGATCGTCAACGTGAGCTCGGGGCTCGCCTTCGTGCCGATGGCGAGCGCGCCCGTGTACTGCGCGACCAAGGCGGCGGTGCACTCGTTCACGCTCTCGCTGCGCCATCAGCTCGCCGACGGGCCGGTGCGCGTGATCGAGATCGTCCCCCCGGCGGTCGACACCGACCTCGGCGGGCCGGGGCTGCACACGTTCGGCGCGCCGCTGGCCGACTTCGCCGACGCGGTCATGACGCGCATGGCCGCCGGCGAGCTGGAGATCGCCTACGGCGCGGCCGAGGAGCGGAGCCGCGTGGCGCGCGAGGCCTTCGACGGGATGTTCGCGCGCATGAACGGGCGGCCGCCGCGCTGAGCGCGGCGAGCGCGGCGAGCGCGAGCACCTCGGCGCGCGTGGCAGGGTCGTTGCGGGCGACGGCGCGCGGTGTCCGTCCCCCGCGTCGCCGCGCGTCCGCGCGGCGGCGCCGTCCCGCACTCGCCGAGGTCCGTCCCATGATCACGCTCGCAGACGCCCGTCGCATCATCGCCGCAGCCGAGCAGGAGGCCGAGCGCCAGGGCCAGCCCATGAACGTCGCGGTCGTCGACGCGGGGGGGAACCTCGTCGCGCACGTCCGCATGGACGGCGCGTGGATGGGCAGCGTCGACATCTCCATCAAGAAGGCGTGGACGTCGCGCGCCTTCGACATCGACACCAAGGCGCTCTCGAAGCTCACGCAGCCCGGCGAGGACTTCTACGGCATCCACGCGTCGAACGACGGGCGCGTGATGATCTTCGCCGGCGGCATCCCGCTCAAGCGCGACGGCCGCGTCGTCGGGGCCGTGGGCGTCAGCGGCGGGTCTGGGAAGCAGGACCACGCGGTCGCGGAGGCCGGCGCGAACGCCTTCTGACGTCGGCGCCGCCGCGCGGATCGCCCGTGATCCGCGCGGCGCGCCGGCTTCCAGCGCGCCGCGCACGTGGGCAGCTTCCACGCGTCCCGCGCGTGCGCCCCGCCGCGCGTCGTGCCCGTCCGTCGTCCTCCGCGCCGCCCGCATGTCCGTCCTCCGCCTGCCGTCCGCCGTCGCGCTCTCGCTCGCGTGCGCGCTCGCCGCGTGCCGCCCCGCGTCCACGCCGGCGCCCGCGCCGCAGCCCGCCCCCAGCCCCGCGCCGACGCCCGCCCCGGCCGGCCCGCGCCAGATCGAGCCGCCGGCCGGGACGAGCGCGCTCGGCGCGCACCGCATCGTGCCCGTGCCCACGACCGTCGCGCCGGCCGAGGGCGCGCCGTTCACGCTGACGGCGACGACGGCCATCGTCGTTCCCGCGACGGGGGACGAGGCGGCGCGCGTGGGCGAGCTGCTGGCCATGCAGCTGCGCCCCGCGACGAACTTCCCGTTCGCCGTCACGCGGGCCGACGGCGCCGCGCCGGCCGGCGCGATCGCGCTGCGCCTCGGCGGCGCGGCCACGCTCGGCGACGAGGGATACGAGCTGACGATCACGCCCGACTCGGTCGTGCTGCGCGCCGCGGCGCCGGCGGGGCTCTTCCGCGGCGTGCAGTCGCTCCGCCAGCTGCTGCCGCCCGGCATCGAGGCCGAGCAGGGCGAGATGCGCATGGCGCGCGCGTGGACGGTGCCGCCGGGCCGCATCGTCGACCGCCCGCGCTTCGCGTGGCGCGGCGGCATGCTCGACGTCGCGCGCCACTTCTTCACCGTGAAGGAGGTCAAGCAGTACATCGACCTGCTCGCGCTGTACAAGCTCAACACGCTGCACCTGCACCTCTCGGACGATCAGGGCTGGCGCATCCAGATCGATTCCTGGCCGAAGCTCGCCACGGTCGGCGGCAGCACGCAGGTCGGCGGCGGGGAGGGCGGCTACTACACCAAGGCGGAGTACGCCGAGATCGTGCGGTACGCGCACGACCGCTTCATCACCGTCGTGCCCGAGATCGACATGCCCGGGCACACGAACGCCGCCATCGCGGCGTATCCGGAGCTCGGCTGCAGCCGCCCGACGCCGGGGCTCAACGGGGGCACGCAGCCGCCGGGCGTCTACACCGGCATCCGCGTCGGGTGGAGCGCGCTCTGCCACGACAAGGAGGTCACCTACCGCTTCGTCGACGACGTCGTGCGCGAGCTGGCGGCCATGACGCCGGGCCCCTACCTGCACCTCGGCGGCGACGAGGTCGAGGTGCTCTCGCGGCCGCAGTACGCCGCGTTCATCGAGCGCGTGCAGGAGATCGTCGCGCGCCACGGCAAGACGATGCTCGGCTGGGAGGAGATCGGGAAGGCGCGCCTCCGCCCGGGCACCATCGCGCAGCAGTGGCGCAGCGACAGCGTGCTGCTCGCGACGCGGCAGGGCGCGAAGGTCGTCTTCTCGCCCGGCCCGAAGACGTACCTCGACATGAAGTACACGCCGTCGACCGAGCTGGGGCTGCGCTGGGCCGGCTTCATCGAGCTGCGCACCGCGTACGACTGGGATCCGGCGAGCTACGTGCGCGGCATCGCCGAGTCGAGCGTGCTCGGCGTCGAGGCGCCGCTGTGGACCGAGACGGTCTCGAACATCTCGGCCGCGCAGTACCTGCTGGTGCCGCGCTTGCCGGCGATCGCGGAGGTGGGCTGGAGCGGCACCGCGCAGCGCAGCTGGGAGGGCTTCCGCACGCGCATCGCCGCGCACGCGCCGCGCTGGCGCCTGCTCGGCATCAACTACTACCCGTCGCCGCAGGTGGACTGGTCGCGCGACAGCACGGGCATCATCCAGTGAGCGCGGTCGCGCGCCCCGACGCGCCGCGCATCGACGGCGCGATCGGGCGCACGCCGATGGTGCGCCTCTGCCGCATCGTGCCGCCCGACGCGGCCGAGGTGTGGGTGAAGGTCGAGGGCGTGAACCCCGGCGGGTCGATCAAGGACCGCACCGCCCTTGGCATGATCCTCGACGCCGAGGCGTCGGGCGCGCTGCGTCCCGGACAGACGATCGTCGAGCCGACGAGCGGCAACACCGGCATCGGGCTCGCGCAGGTGGCGGCGGCGCGCGGCTATCCGCTGACGCTCTGCCTGCCGTCGCAGATGAGCGAGGAGCGCAAGCGCACGCTGCTCGCCTACGGCGCGCGGCTCGTCCTCACCGATCCGGAGCGGCGCATGCTCGCGGCCATCGAGGAGGCGGAGCGCATCCGCGACGCGACGGGGGCGTGGATGCCCAACCAGTTCGCGAACCCGGCGAACCCGCGCGTGCACTACGAGACCACGGCGCCCGAGCTGTGGGAGCAGATGGACGGGCGGCTCGACGCGTTCGTGTACGGCTCGGGCACCGGCGGCACGATCAGCGGCGTGGGGCGCTTCCTGAAGGAGCGCCGCCCCGACACGCTCGTCGTCGCCGTCGAGCCGGCGCGCTCGCCGGTGCTGTCGGGCGGCGAGCGCGGGCAGCACCAGTTCCAGGGCATGGGCCCGGGCTTCGTGCCGCCCAACCTCGATCGCTCGGTCGTCGACCGCGTCGTCACCGCCTGGGAGGAGGACGCCTTCCCGGTCGCGCGCCGACTCGCGCGCGAGGAGGGGCTCTTCGTCGGCATGTCGAGCGGCGCGATCGTCTGGGCCGCGATGCAGGTCGCGCGCGAGCTGGGCCCGGGCCACCGCGTGGCGACCATCGCCCCCGATTCGGGCGCCCGCTACCTCTCGACGGCGCTCTTCGCGGTCGAGGAGGTCAACGAGCTGCCCTGAGCGCGCGGGCCGCTGCGCGGGCCGCTGCGCGGGCCGCTGCGCGGGCCGCTGCGCGGGCCGCTGCGCGGGCCGCTACGCGAGGCGCACGCCCGCGCGCGCGAGGTCCGCGCGGACCGCGTCGTCGGACGCCGGCACGACGGGGCGCGTGAGGTCCCACAGCACCGTCGTGCGGAAGCCCGCGGCGGCCGCGTCCTCCGCCGTCCACTTCACGCAGAAGTCGCGCGCCAGCCCGCACACGAGCACCTCCTGCACGCCGCGCTCGCGCAGGTAGCCGGCGAGCCCCGTGGGCGGGCGGCGCCCCGCCGCGTCCCAGTTGTTGCGGAAGCCGCTGTAGGAGTCGACGTCCTGCTGCGCGCCCTTCCGGATGACGGCCGACACGCGCTCCCAGGGCAGCGCGCGGCTCAGCTCCGCGCCCGGCGTGCCCTGCACGCAGTGGTCCGGCCAGAGCGTCTGCGGGTGGCCATGGACGGTGGTCTCCTCGAACGGGCGGCGTCCCGCGTGCGCGCTCGCGAACGACACGTGCCCCGCCGGGTGCCAGTCCTGCGTCGCCACCGCGAGCCCGAACGGCAGGCGCGTCAGCAGGTCGGCGAGCGGCGCGAGGATCGCGTCGCCGTCGGGAACCGCGAGCGCGCCGCCGGGGAGGAAGTCGGGCTGCACGTCGACGACGATGAGCGCGGTGCCGTCGAGCGACTCGGTGGGGGGCGATGACGCGGACATCGAGCGAGGGATGGGGGAGGACGGCGAAGCGGGGCCACCGGCGATCGGTGGCCCCGCTTCGTCACGCACCGCGCGTGCTCGCGCGGCGGCGGAGGGTCAGCGCGCGCCCGTCGCCAGCTCGCGCACCGCGCCCGCCAGCAAGCGCACCTTGGCCGCGTCCGACGAGCCGCTCGCGTCGCCGTCGAGCTGCGTCGCCAGCGTCGTCAGCGCCTGGCTGCGCGCCGCGCCCGAGGCGCTCTCGGCGCCGCTGAGCGCCGTGCGCACCGCCGTCAGCCGCGCGCCGGCCAGGCCGCGCGAGCGCTCCAGCTGGTCGACGAAGGCGCGCGCCTTCGCGAAGCTCGCCGGCCACACGATCTTCGGCTGCCCCTGCGGGTTGAGGTAGTCGAACCGCACCGTGTTGGCCGCGTCGATCTCGTTCTGCGTGAGGTACTGGCTCGGCGTCAGCTGGAACACGTCCAGGCCGCGCGCGATCTCGGAGCTCACGATCGAGCCGTTGTACCAGTAGACCGACCACGAGCCGCCGTTGCCCATGCGGTTCGGATCCACCGGCCCGCGGTCGTGGTACGCGATCTCGACGACGTTCTTCGGGTCGGTCCAGTCGAACACCGAGATGCCGCCCTGGTACCACGACTGCACCATGATGTCGCGGCCGGGGACCGGGATCAGCGAGCCGTTGTGGGCGACGCAGTTCTCGAGGCTCGTCTGCGCGGCCGGCAGCTTCCAGTAGCTCTGGAACTGCATCTTGCGGTCGGCCGTCAGCGTGAAGTAGGCGTTCGCGCCCCACGCCTTCGGGTCGCTGGCGCGGCACTTCGGCTGGCTGCCGCCGCCCCACTCGTCGGTGAACAGGATCTTGCTGCCGTCGTTGTTGAACGTCGCCGAGTGCCAGTACGAGAAGTTCGAGTCGGCGACGGCGTCGATGCGCACCGGGTTGGCCGGGTCGCGGATGTCGAGCAGCAGGCCGTAGCCCTCGCACGCGCCGCCCGCCAGGCCGATCGCCGGGTAGACGGTGATGTCGTGGCACTGCGTCGGGCCGCCCTCGCGCTGCGTGCCGAACGCGCGCGCGATCATCGACGGCAGGGCGGCGCGCAGCGCCGCGCTGTCGGCCGCCGTGGCCGCGCCCGAGCCGCCGCGCGCGCGCACGATGCTGTCGAGCATCGGGCGCGTGATGTTGCCGCGCAGCACCATCTCCCGGCCGTTCACGGTCGCGATGAAGTCGCCGCGCGCGCGCGCGGCCGCGATCTGCTGCTGCGCGATGCGCGCGTCCTCGGGCGCGGCGCCGTGCGTCGGCGGCGCGGCGAGGTCGTTGAAGATGCGCGGCGAGCTCACGATCGCCGCCGCCGCCGGGTTGGCGACGGGGACCTTGATGACCTCGATGCGGAAGAGCGCGGAGTTCGGATCCTGCTCCGGCCGGGCGTTCGAGCAGCCCGGCAGCTCCTCCGCCGAGCGCACGCCCGCGGAGCCGGAGATGTAGACGTAGACGTTCGCCGAGTCCTTCGGGTCGACGAGCACCGTGTGCGTGTGCGACCCGCGGCACGTCTGCACGTTGCCGACGTTCCGCGGGTTGCGGATGTCGCTGATGTCGAAGATGCGCAGGCCGCGCAGGCGCTCGCGGCTCACCGCCTGCTGCACGCCCTGCCCGCCGCAGTCGATGCGGCCCGTCAGCCCCTCGCCCGAGATGAAGAGGAGGTTCTTGTAGACCGAGACGTCGCTCTGCGACGCGGGGCAGAAGTACGCGGTGGTCAGCGTCGGGCTGCTGGGCGTCGAGATGTCCCAGATCTGCCAGCCGTTGTAGTTGCCCTGGATCGCGTAGTTGCCGGTGAACGCGAGGTCCGAGTTCGTGACGCCGGCGAAGCGCTCGGGCGGCCGCGCGGTGGCGAGCCGGCGCATGTTCCAGATGGCTTCCTGCGCGTCGTGCAGGCCGGCGCGCAGCCCGACGCGGGGATCGGCGCCCGACGGCGACGCGGCCGAGGCGGAGGCGGTGCCGGCGCCCGTGGAGACGCCGCCGCCGGCGGTCGTCGCGCGCGCACACGCCGACAGCGTGAGCGCGCCGAGCGCCAGCGAGAACGTCGCGAGGAGTCGGCCGGAGGAGCGGCCGGGGGCAAGCGCAGAGACCATGACGGGATGAGGTAGGGGAAGGGAGAGCGACTGCCGTGCGGGGGCGCGCCGCCCGTCAGGGGGCGGGGCGCTCGAACATGCGCGCCATGAGCATCTGCTCCATGCGCGCGATCTCGGTGATCTGGTCGACGTTCACGTCGGACGCGAGGCGGAAGACGCCCTCGTTCTGCGCCGCGCCGTCGGTGGCGAAGAGCTCCTGCACCATCGTGACCGCGCCGCGGTGGTGCTGGATCATCAGCGTCAGGAAGAGCCGGTCGAACTCCTCGCCGCGCGCCGCGTCGAGCTGCTGCAGCTGCGCCGGGGTCAGCATGCCCGGCATGCTGGCGTCGTGTCCCGCGTGCGCGCCCGCCGCGCCGGCGCCGTGGCCCGCGTGCGCGCCGCCCGCCGCCGGTGCGCCGTGGCCGGCGTGCGCCGCGGCGCTGGTGGCGATCGTCGTGTCGGCCGGCGGCACCGGCTTCTCGCGGTCGCGCAGCCACTCCTGCATCGTCGCGATCTCGTCGCGCTGCGCGTTGGCGATGCGCGCGGCGAGCGTGCGCACCTCAGCGCTCGCGCCGTGCGTCGGCGCGAGGCGCGCCATCGCGATCGCCTGCGAGTGGTGGCCGATCATGGCGGTCATGAAGCGCACGTCGGCCGCCGTGTACGGCAGGCGCGCGCTGTCGGCGCGGGCGGCGGCGATGGCCGAGGCGCTGGCGCGCTCGGTCGCGGGCGTCTGGGCCGCGGCGCGGGTGGCGCCGGCCGTCAGGACGACCGACGCGAGCAGGGCGGCGGTGCGGCCGATGTGGACTCCTGGCATTCCGGACGGGCGATTCGGGAGACTGCGACGCGAGGGACGACGTTCCCTCTACGAATGATGACCCCGGGGCGCTGCGCCCCGGAAGCGGACCGGCCGGGCGGCCGGGGTGCGATCACGGCGAGGGCGGCGGCGCCTCGGGGGCCGGGGCGTCGGGCGCGGCCTCCAGTGCGGCGCGCCGTTCGCGGGCGAGCCGCAGCTGGCAGGAGAGCCCCTCGTACGCGGCCGCCGACCCGCCGCCGACGGCGAGCGTCCGCGCACGGCACTCCGCGTCGCGGTAGCGCCGCCACGCCTCGGCGGCGCGGTCGTGCGCGGCGACCGTCGCCGCCGGCCGCGTGCGCGCCAGCAGCTCGCGCGCGCGGCGCTCCGCCTCCGCCAGCCGCGCGTCCTCCGCACGGACGGCCGCGCCCAGGCAGGCCGCCAGCGCGCGGGCGTCCCGCGCGTCGCGGCAGGTCGTGTCGGCCTCCGCGGGGACCTCGATGAGCCGGGTCCGCGGCACGCGCGCCGCGGCGGGCGCGGCGGCCGGCGTCGCGGTCGCCGTCGCGGGCGCGGCACACGACGTCGTCCCGTATGCCGCACCCTTCCACACGCCCGCGTCGCATGTCGCGAGCGCGCCACCGTGCGGCACGACGACGAGCAGCACCGGCCGCACGCGATGCGGACGCGCCGACGGCGGGCGGTGCGCGGGAGGCCGGTGGCCGGGCGCCCGGCGGGGCTCCGCCGACCGGACCCGCACCTCGCGCAGGTCGGTCGGGAGCGGCGCCGCGCGGCCGAGCCGGGGCAGCCCGGACTGCGCGTGGACGGCGGCGGGCGCGGCCAGCGCCGTCGACGCGGTCAGCGCGAGCGGGACGAGCAGTCGGGCGGACGGGCGCAGGCGGAGCCTCGGGGAGTGGGCGGGCATCCGGAGTCGTACCCGCGACCGCCCGCGGCGATGCGGCGGCCGCCCGACCGGAGCGCTACCCAGGCTCGCCCGTGCGCGCCGCGTAGCGTCGCATGAGCGGCGTCACCGAGATCCCGTGGAGCACCACCGACGCGGTCACCGTCGCGAGCACCACCGCCGCGAGCCGCTCGGCCAGCGGCTCGGGCAGGCCGTGCTCGGTGGCGTACGCGAGGTAGTACAGCGAGCCGATCCCGCGGATGCCGAACCACATCGTCAGCCGCCGCTGCAGCGGCGGCGCGCCGCGCATCGGCGCGCCGAGGCGCACCGCGATCGGGCGGATCACCACGAAGAGCAGCAGCGCGAACCCCCACGCCTCCGGCGTGAGCGCGCGCGCCGAGAGCATCGCGCCCACGACCAGCACCGCCACGACCTCCGCGAGCCGCTCCAGCTGCTCGGTGAAGCCGAGCGCCGCCTCCGCCATGTAGGCGGGCGCCGTGTGGGGCGCCGTCGCCACCGCGATCTCGTCGGCCGTCGCGGCCGCCGTCTGCACGTCCACCGGGGCGTCGGAGCCGGTGAGCGCCTGCGACGCGCGACGCTCCTCGCGGCGCAGCGCGAAGCCGGCCGCGAACACGGCGAGGAAGCCGTAGCCCTTGAGGAGCAGCGCCGCGCCGTACGCGAGCGCGATCAGCCCCAGCGCGAGCAGGTCGTCCAGCCCGACCGCCTCCTTCTTCTCGCGCCGCAGCCAGAGCACGAGCCGGCTGACGGCCCAGCCCAGCCCCCAGCCGATCGCGAGCCCCGACGCGCCCGCCCAGAGCAGGTCGACCGCGAGCCACCGCCAGCCGTGCGCGCCCAGCTCGTGGGCGCCGAGCAGCCCGAGGCCGAGCATGACGAAGGGGAACGCGGTGCCGTCGTTGAGCGCGGCCTCCCCGGTGAGCGAGAAGCGCAGTCGGTCGCCGTCGGTCGGGTGCTCCACCTGCACGTCGCTCGCGAGCACCGGGTCGGTGGGCGCGAGGACGGCGCCGAGCAGCACCGCGGCGCCGAGCGGCAGCCCGAGCAGGTAGACGCCGGCGAGCGTTGACAGGCCGATCGTCAGCACCATCGCGAGCGTCGCGAGCCGCACCGGCGTGTGCCAGCGGGCATCCGAGAGGGCCTGCCGCAGCTTGAGCCCCGCCGCGAACAGCGACACCAGCACCGCGATCTCCGTGAGGCGCTCCAGCAGCTCGGCGTCGCGCACCGCGTCGATGCGCAGCAGGCCGGCGCCCGCGGGGCCCAGCGCGACGCCGGCCGCGAGGTAGAGCAGCGTCGTCGTGAGCGGGAGCCGCCGCACCATCGAGCCGACGATGGCCGTCATGACCAGCAGCAGGCCGATGAGCGTGAACGCGACGGCGATCCTCACGATGGGCGGCGGCGGGGCGGGTGCGGGCGATCGATGTGAGGGGCGCGTCGTGCACGGACGGGACCGCACGCGCCGGCGGTGCGGCCCCGGTCCAATGCGTACATTCGGGCCAGCCGTTCCCTGCCACCCGACGAGGACCCGCCATGCCGCCTCGCCCGCTCCGGACCCCCGCGCCGCGCCGGCGCCGCATCGCCGCCCTCGCCGTCGGTGCCGCGCTGCTGGGGACCGCCGCCGTCGTGTACGGGCGCACGCCGCCCGCCGAGCAGCTGCTGGAGACCGAGGAGCACCGCGTGCGCGTCGTCACCGTCGCGAGCGGGCTGCGCAACCCGTGGGGGCTGGCCTTCCTGCCGGGGGGCGACGTGCTCGTGACCGAGAAGGGCGGGCGCGTGCGCCTGGTGCGCGGCGGTGCGCTGCACGCGCAGCCCGTGGCGGAGCTGGAGGTCGCGTCGGCGGGGCAGGGCGGGCTGCTCGACGTCGCGCTGCATCCCGACTTCGCGCAGAACCGGCTGGTCTACCTCACCTACTCCAAGCGCGGCCCGCAGGGCAGCACGACGGCGCTCGCGCGCGGCCGCTGGGACGGGAGCCGCCTGATCGACGTGCGCGACGTCTTCGTGGCCGAGGCGTGGAGCGGGCGCTCGCAGCACTTCGGATCGCGCATCGTCTTCGATCGCGCGGGGATGGTCTACTTCGGGATCGGGGACCGCAACGAGAAGGCGCCCGCGCAGGACCTGGCGAGCGACAAGGGCAAGATCCTGCGCCTGCACGACGACGGGCGGATCCCGCGGGACAACCCGTTCGCCGGCCGCGGCGGCGCGCGCCCCGAGATCTTCAGCTACGGGCACCGCAACCCGCAGGGGATGACGCTGCACCCCGAATCGGGCGAGCTGTGGGAGACCGAGCACGGCGCGCGCGGCGGCGACGAGATCAACCGCGTGCGCCCGGGGCGCAATTACGGCTGGCCGCGCATCACGCACGGCGTCGACTACTCGGGCGCCCGGATCAGCCCCGACACCGCGCTGCCGGGCATGGAGCAGCCGGTGCTGCACTGGACCCCGTCGATCGCGCCGTCGGGGCTCGCGTTCTACACGGGCACGCGCTTCCCGCGCTGGCGCGGGCAGCTGTTCGCGGGCGCGCTGGCGGGCGAGCAGCTGCGCCGCGTGGTGCTCCGCGACGGCCGCGCGGTGCACCAGGAGACGCTGCTGCGGGGGCGCTCGCGCATCCGCGCGGTGGCCGACGGCCCGGACGGCAACCTCTACATCCTGACGGACGCCTCCGGAGGATTACTGTTGCGGCTCGAGCCTGCACCGTAGCATCGTGGGCGCTGCCCGAGGTGTTCCGCCGTCCCACCCGCACCCGGCCCTCCCATGCGGTCCGTAGATCTGCACCTGGTGACCGGCGGCGCCTCGCTCGAGGCCCCGCCCGGCGGCCGCGACCCGGGCGAGGGCGTGCCAGCCGGGCCGGGGCACACGGTCCAGTTCTACGAGAACGAGACCTTCCTCGCCGCGGCGGTCGCCGACTTCGTGGGCGACGGGATCCTGGCCGGCGAGCCGGCGATCGTGCTGGCGACCGAGGCGCACCGGCGGGCGTTCGGGCGGCGGCTGCGCGCCAAGGGAATCGACGCCGAGGCGGCGCGCCACGACGGGCTGCTGACCTGGTGCGACGCCGACGCGATGCTCGCGCGCATCATGGACGGCGGGGTGCCGGACGAGGGGCGCTTCCGCGCCGAGGTGGTCCCGCTGCTCGAGCGCGCGGAGCTGCGGCGGCAGGGCGCGTCGGTGCGCGCGTACGGCGAGCTGGTGGACGTCCTCTGGCAGCGCGGCGAGACGACGGCCGCGCTGCGGCTCGAGGAGCTCTGGAACGAGCTGGCGACCACGCACCGCTTCGCGCTGCTGTGCGGCTACGCCATGGGCCCGTTCTACGGCGTCGCGGGGGGCGCGCACCGCGAGGCGGTGTGCGGCCACCACACGCACGTCGTGCCGCTGCCCGAACCGTCGCTGCCGGCGGTGCCCCCCGCGGCGTCGGCCCCCGCGCTCCCGGTGGCGGCCGACGACGACGCGCCGGTCGAGCGCGACATGCTGCGGCGCCACGCGCGCGCCCTGGCCGCCGAGGTGGCGCAGCGCCGGCAGCTGGAGCAGCAGCTGCGCGTCGCGCTCGCGGAGCGCCGCGCGACCGAGCGGGAGCTGCGCCGCAGCCGCGCCCTGCTGGAGCAGGCGCAGCGCGTCGCGGGGCTCGGCTCCTTCTCGGTCGTGCCGGAGACCGGTGACGCCGAGTGGTCGGAGGGGCTCTGGCGCCTGCTCGGGCTGTCGCCGCGCGCCGGCGCCCCCTCGCTGGAGCGGCTGCTGGCCAGCGTGCACGAGGACGACGTCCCCGCCGTCCGCGCGATGCTGCGCCGCGCGGCCGCCGGCGCCGCCTCGGGCGCGGAGCCGCTGCCGGCCGACGAGATCCGCCTGCGCGCGCCGGACGGCTCGATGCGGCGGTGCGAGCTGCGCATGGCGGCGACGGCCGGCACCCCGGACGAGCCGCCGACCGTGCACGGCACCCTGGTCGAGGTCACCGACCGCCGCGCCCGCGAGGCGGAGCGTCGCGCGCTCGACGCCCGGCTGCTCGACACGCAGCGCCTCGAGACGCTCGGCGTGCTCGCGGGCGGGATCGCGCACGACTTCAACAACCTGCTCACGAGCATCCTCGGCAACGCCGACCTGCTGCAGTCCGCCCTGCCCGACGGGCCGGAGCGCGTCATGGTGAGCGAGATCCTGCTCGCCGGGCGGCGGTCGGCCGACCTGACGCGCCAGCTGCTCGCCTACGCGGGGCACGCGTCGTACGTCGTGCGCGCGCTCGACCTGTCGGCCCTCGTCGCCGAGGTGGGCGCGCTGCTCCGCACCGCGATGCCGGCCGGCGGGACGCTGCAGCTGGACGTGCCGGACGGCGCGCTCGTGACGGGCGACCGCGCGCAGCTCACGCAGGTCCTCATGAACCTGGTGACCAACGCGGCCGAGGCGCTCCCATCCGAGGGGGGCACGGTCACCGTGCGCGTGCGCACCCTCACCATCGGGGCGCGGGAGTCGGCGCGGCTGACCGACGCCTGCGCGAGCGTCGGGGCGATGCCCGTGGGGCGCGCCGTGCGCCTGGAGGTCAGCGACACGGGGCACGGCATGACGCGCGAGGTGCGCGGCCGCATGTTCGAGCCGTTCTTCACGACCAAGCACACGGGGCGCGGGCTCGGGCTGGCGGCCACGATGGGCATCGTGCGCGCCCACGGCGGCGCGCTGTCGGTGGTGAGCGCGCGGCACCAGGGCACGACGGTGCGCGTCTGGCTCCCCGCCGCGCCGGGCGACGCCGCGGCGGAGGGGCCGCGCGCCGACGACGCGGCGCGCGCGCCGCGGTCGGCGGCGTCGCCGCGGATCCTGGTGGTCGACGACGACCCCGCGGTGCGCGGGACGCTCGCCCGCATGCTCGGGCGGCTGCGCTACGACGTCGTGCAGGCGGGCGGCGCGCGCGAGGCGCTGGCGGCGCTGGACGCGGGCGACGCGCCGGCGCTGGCGATCGTCGACTTCACCATGCCCGAGACGAGCGGCCAGGAGACCGCGGTCCGCCTGCAGGAGCGCTGTCCGGGGCTCCGCGTGCTGTTCACGAGCGGCTACGCGGACGCCGAGGCGCCGGACGGCGCCGCCGGGCTGCCGGAGCTGGGTGACGGGCCGCTGCTGCCCAAGCCCTACGACATCCGCACGCTGGAGCGGCTCGTGGGCGGCGCGCTGCGCGCCGCGGAGGAGGCGGCGCCCGTCGGCTGACGGGGCCGCGGGGACCCGGGGCGCGCGGTCCAGCGTTCCGGGGGGGAGGCGCGTCAAACAAGGACGGGCCGTCACCGGCCCGGGACGCCTCGCGTCCATGCACCTCCCCCTCGTCCCTCGATCCAACCTATGAAGCGAGCAGCTCCCGTCCTGGCGGCGCTCGTGGTCGGCGCGTGCGCGCGCCCGGCGACGACGCCCGCCACGAATGCGCCGACCCCGGTGCGCGGTCCGAACACCGCGGCGACCCCGGCCGGACCGGGTGGTGGTGGCGGCGGCGGCGGTGCCGGCGCCGCCGGCGACTCGACCGCGCGCGGCGCCGGCGCGGCGTCCCCGCGTCCGTACGGCCGCGTCGTCACGCCCGGCACGCAGACGCGTCGGGGCCTGTTCGTCACGCACCGCGTGAACGAGCGGCTGCTGTTCGAGATCCCGCGCCGCGAGCTCGGGAAGGACATGTACATCATCGGCCGCTACGCGGCCGCGGCCGCGGCCAATCCGCTCCTCCCGGGCGGCGGCTTCGGCGCCTACGGCGGCGATCAGTTCGGCGAGCGCGCGCTGCGCTTCGACCGGCAGGGCAACCGCGTCATCCTGCGCTCGCCGCAGTACGACATCTCGGCCGACACCAGCCTGTCGGTCTACGCCGCCGTGCGCACGTCGAACTACGCGCCGATCATCGCCGTGTTCAACGTCGAGGCGTTCGGCCCGGACAGCGCGCCCGTCATCGACGTGACGCGCCTCTTCACGACCGCGGTGCCCGAGCTCGCGGCCATCCGCGGCACGATCGACCCGCAGCGCTCCTACATCGAGCGCGCGGTCGCGTTCCCGGAGAACGTCGAGATCGAGGCCACGCAGACCGGCGTGCCGACCGCCGCGCCCGGCCAGGGCGGCGGGGGCGGCGGCGGCGGCGCGGCCGGCGCCCCGCGCCCGGCGCAGTCGGTGCTCGCGCACTGGTCACTCGTGAAGCTCCCCGAGAACCCGATGATGCCGCGCCGCTTCGACGAGCGCGTCGGCTACTTCTCGGATCAGACGGTGGACTTCGGCTCGAACGAGCCGCGCTCGGTGGTGCGCCGCTTCATCACGCGCTACCGCCTGGAGTGCAGCGACCGCCGCGAGGGCAACCTCTGCTACCCGAAGAAGCCGATCACGTACTACGTCGATCCGGCGACGCCCGAGTGGCTCAAGCGGTGGGTCCGGGCCGGCATCGAGGAGTGGCAGCCGGCGTTCGAGGCGGCGGGCTTCAAGAACGGCATCGTCGCCGCCGAGGTGCCGACGAACGATCCGGACTGGAGCCCGGAGGACGTCCGCCACACGATGATCCGCTGGCTCCCGTCGACGACGGAGAACGCCGTCGGCCCGAACGTGCACGACCCGCGCACCGGCGAGATCCTGAACGGCTCGGTGCGGATGTTCCACAACGTGATGAACCTCAACCGCTCCTGGTACTTCACCCAGGCGGCGGCGATCGACCCGCGCGCGCGCAAGCTGCCGATGCCCGACACGCTCTCCGGGCGCCTGCTGCAGTTCGTGGTCGCGCACGAGATCGGGCACACGCTCGGCCTGCAGCACGACCAGATCGGGAGCTCGACGTACCACCCCGACAGCGTGCGCAGCAAGACGTGGGTCGCGAAGATGGGCCACAGCCCGTCGATCATGGATTACTCGCGCTACAACTACGTCGCGCAACCCGAGGACAGCATCCCGCTGCAGTACATCATCCCGCGCGTGGGGCCGTACGACCACTTCGCGATCATGTGGGGCTACAAGCCGATCCCCGGCGCGACGAGCACCGAGGCGGAGCGCCCGACGCTGAACCAGTGGGCGCGCATGCAGGACACGGTGCCCTGGTTCCGCTTCTCGGCGAACAACGAGTTCGGCGGCTTCGGCACGCTGAGCGAGGCGGTCGGTGACGCGGACCCGGTGAAGTCGACGGGCCTCGGCTTCAAGAACATCCGCCGCGTGGTGGGCTACATCGCCGACGCGACGACGTCGCCGATGGAAGACAACGCCGACATGCGCGAGCTGTACAACCGCACGGTCAACCAGTGGGCGACCGAGGCGAACCACGTCGCGACGATGATCAGCGGCGGCGCGGTGCAGTACAAGACCGGCGACCAGCCGGGCGCGGTCTACACGCCGCTCCCGCGCGCGCGCCAGGCCGAGGCGATGCGCTTCCTGAACGAGAACGTCTTCCGCACGCCGACCTACCTGATCCGCCCGGAGATCGCGGCGCGCATCGAGGCGGGTGGGATGATCACGCGCATCAACGGCGCGCAGTCGCGCGTCCTGAACAGCGTTCTCGACGACCAGCGCATGAACCGCCTGCTCGAGCAGGAGGCGCTCAACGGCGACCGCGCGTATGCGCTCGCCACGATGCTCGACGAGCTGCGCCGCGGCATCTGGGCCGAGGCGTACGCCGGCAGCCCGAACGCCGACGCGTACCGCCGCGAGCTGCAGAGCGACATGCTGTCGACGATCGACCGCAAGCTCAACCCGCCCGCGGCGACGCCGGGGCAGGGCGGTGGCGGCGGCGGGGGCGGCTTCGGGCAGACGCCGCCCGCGCCGCTCTCGGACGACGCGAAGTCGCACCTGCGCGGCACGCTGACGGCGCTGCGCGCGGACCTCGTGCGCGCCATCCCGCGCACGTCGGACCGCCCGACCAAGCTGCACTTCCAGGGCGCGGTCCAGCGCATCGACAACATCCTCGACCCGCAGGACTGAGTCGCGGACGTCGCACGACCCGCACGCACGAACGCCCCCGCTGCCACGTGGCAGCGGGGGCGTTCGACTTCCGGCGCCTGGCGGAGCCGCGCGTCGGGCGCTCAGCGCCCGGTGCCGGGCGTGTGCTTCGTCAGGTACAGGTTGAGCGACCCGAAGGTCAGCTTCGACTTGAGCTGCAGGATCATGCGGCGGTCGTCGTCCGAGATCCACACCTCGGCGCGCCCGCCCTCGGAGAAGATGCCGTTCGTCTTGATCGTCGGCTGCACCACGACCGCGTCGAACGTCCCCGCGGGCACGGTCACGCGCTCGCGGCGCAGGACCCGGATCGTGACCGGGTTGCGATCGGGCTTGAAGTACTGCTCGAAGCGGTAGGTCTGCCCCACCACGAGCGGCACGGTGCGGATGTAGTAGAGGAACGAGCCGTCGTCGAGCGGATGCGCGGCCGACGGGAGCTCGCCCTTGTCGTCGCGCAGGTCGTCGTAGGTGCGGCGCTCCGGGAAGATCTCGAAGCGCGAACTGCGCTCCTTCGGCCCCTCGTCCTGCTCCTTGTGGAAGCGGAGCGAGGCGAGGTCGTCGCGCGCGAACCAGCTCTCGAAGACGTCGTGCACGCGGAAGCCCGGGACGCCGCCCTTCACCTGGAAGACGGTGTGGTAGGCGGGGCGCCCGCGCACGGTCTCGACGCCGCGCACCTCCATGCTGCCCGTGCCGGCCTTGATGGGGCCGAAGCGGACGTCGTACTGGAGCTTCTCGCCCGGCGCGAACGGGCGCGCCGCCACGTCGGTCACCGGGGCCACCGCGGTCAGCGGCTGGGCGGCCAGCGACTGCGCCGCCACCGGATGCGTGGCGAGCGCGCCGGCCAGGCCGACGAGGCCCAGGCGGAGCGCCCGGCGTCGGCCGGTGGAGCGGATTCGGGGGGAGCGGGACATGATCGGCAGCGGGCGAGGGCACCGCGCACCGGGCTTCCGGTGCCGCACGTGCGTGTTGTTCAGTGTGTTCAGTCTTGACTGAATATAGCGAACGGTCTAGCTTCCCGCCATGGCTTCACGAGATCCGCTCTGCCTCTCCACGTTCGTCGAGCGCGCCGGCTGCATGTGCGAGCGCGACGGCCTGCCGCGCATCGCCGGCCGCATCCTGGGGCTGCTCCTCGTCTCCCCCGAGCCGTTGGCCCTCGACGCGATCGCCGAGCGGCTGGGGGTGAGCCGGGCGAGCGTCAGCACCGACGCCCGCCGGCTGGTCGAGCAGGGGCTGCTGGAGCGCGTCGGCCGACCGGGCGACCGGAAGGACTACTACCAGATGGCCGCCGACTCGCCGCAGCGCTCGCTCGAGCAGCGGCTCGGCGCGGTGCGGCAGTTCCTGGCGCTGCTCGACGACGCGCAGCGGCTCCCGGAGCAGGACCCCGAGGTGCGGGAGCGGCTGCAGGAGACGGCGGCGCTCTACCGTGAGGTCATGCTGGCGACGTCGGCCGTCCTCGACCGCTGGCGGACGCGCGAGCCGGCCGCGGCGGTCGGAGCCTAGCGGACGCCCGGAGCCCGGCCGACACCATGGTCCAACGACTGAGCGCGGCGCCCGCGATGGGCGCCGCGCTCAGTCCGCGTATGGGTAGTCGGGGTCGGCCAGGCGCTCGGCCTTGGCGGAGAGCTCCGGTCCGGCGATCTCGCGGGCGAGATCGACCAGCATCGGGCTCAGGTGCATGCCGTAGCGGAGCAGCGTGTACGCCCGCTCGCGGCGCGCGAGCAGGAAGGCGAGGATCGGCTGATCGGCCTTCTTGCCGTTGCAGGGGCTGCAGGCGAGAACCAGGTTGTCGCGCCGGTCGTAGGCGGTGAGCCCGCGCCGCGGCGTCACGTGGTCGAGGGTGATGTCGTCCGCCGGGACGCGGCCGCCGCAGTAGGCGCACACGGGGCCATAGCGGTCCAGCAGCCACTCGCGCGTGTCGACGTAGGCGCGGCGCCCGGTGGGCAGGGAGGTGAGCCGGACGCTCTCGGCGGCCGGGGCGTTGCTGCCGCGCTTGCGGCCGCGGCGCGAGCGGGAGCGCGGCGCGGGAGCGGCCGGAGCGGCGTGGTCTTGAGGGGCACGCGCGCCGCGCGTGCGGTTCGGAGCAGAAGCCTTCACAAACGGTTCTTCGGGTGAGCCGGCCCTGCGATGGGCCGGGCGTACGCCGGAAGGACGGTCGGACGGGCCGTCCCGTTTCGGGCGGCCTGGTCCGCGGACCCGTGCACTCTATACGCGCCGAGGGGCGGCCCACCAGCGGGCCGCCCCTCGCGGACGCTCTCGGCGATCTGATTGGTACCCCGGAACGGGGGCGCAGGTCGCGCCCCGACGCTCCGGATCGCCGCGCCGTCGGTCCTGGTCGCCCAGGAGCTCAGCTGGCGCGGGCGGGGCGCTGGCCGGGATTGGCCAGCAGCTCGTTGCAGCGCTCGGTCAGGCCGCCGACGTCGTAGGTCCGGCCGTCGGCCGACTTCCAGACCCAGCTGTCGCCGCCGTTGTCGATGGGGACGAGCACCTCGTGGCACACGGCCTCCGCGCTGCCGGGCGCCTGGCGCCCGTGCCCGGGGCGGGAGACGATCCCGCGCCACCCGATGACCTGCAGCTCGCCGAGGGCGGCGTCGCTGGGGAGGGGCGGGAACCAGGAGACGCTGACCGCCGTGCTGGCGCCCTGGAGCACGCAGCCGCGCGGGGAGCGCACGCGCAGCACCTGCGAGGCCGGCTCGTCGCGGCGCGCGGGCGGCCGCTCGGGCGCGAGTGCGTCGAGCAGCTTGCTGGCCGCCTGCTGGGCGCCCATGCGCTGCCGGCTCGTGGGCCAGTCCTGCCGGTCGGGCCAGCGGGCGCCTGTCGTCTCGTCGTCCATGTCCATGTCTGTCTCTCCTGCTGAGCGGTCGGTCGCGCCGCCGCGCGATGCGGGACTGCTCGTCACGCCGGATGGCGGAGCAGCCCCGTCACGCGAGAGCGCGTGCAGCGATACCAACGGAAACGAGCGGGGCCGGCCGGACGATCGTCAGGCCGGCCCCGCGAAATGGCCGCGCGCACGCGTGGTGCACGCGTGCCAAGATTAGTGGCCGAGCTTGACGACGTTCTCCGCCGCGGGGCCCTTCTGGCCCTGCACGATGTCGAACTCGACGCGCTCGCCCTCGGCGAGCGACTTGAAGCCCTGGGCCTGGATGGCAGAGTGGTGCACGAAGCAGTCCTTCTGGCCGTTCTCGGGCGTGATGAAACCGAAGCCCTTGGCGTCGTTGAACCACTTCACGGTGCCGGTCGTACGCATGCGATGACTCTTTGGTATCTGGTATGAGAAAAGGGCCCTCACGAGAGCGAGGGCCCTTCCCCTTTGCGGTGTATGCGCGGCGCGCATCTGTCGCACTTGCAACATAATCCATCCACGCCGCTGCCGCAACGCCACGGCCGGATTCCTGCGGACGCGGCGCCCGACCACGAGGCCGCGATCGGGCGCCGCGCGAGGCAGGCGGCTGGTGCAGGCGGCTGGTGAGCGCGTGTCAGCGCGCCGGCGCCGTCGCGGTCCGCGCGCCCTCGACCGACGCGAGCAGGCGCTGCAGGAAGCCGTCGACGGCGCCGTTCTCGATCCACCGCACGACCGCCACGAGGTCGTGCTCCGGGTCGACGTACACGAGGTTCGTCCCGTTGCCGACGTGCCCGAACGCGCTCGCCGGCGCGCTCGGCCAGAGCTTGCGGTCGGTGTTGAGGAACCAGTTCATGAACCCGTAGGTCGGCTGCGCGGGCGTCGGGGTGAGCGCGCGCGTCACCCAGGCGTCGGACAGGAGCTGCCGGTCCTTCCAGCGCCCGCGCCGCTGCGTCAGCAGCCCGAAGCGCGCCAGGTCGCGCGCGCTGATGAACATGCCGCCGCCCCAGTGGCCGCCGCCGGAGACCGACTGCATCGCCACGCCGTCGATCAGCACCCACGAGTTGTCGTAGCCGTACCAGCGCCACGTCGGCGACGCGCCGATCGGATCCATGACCTGCTCGCGCAGCACCTCCGGAAGCGGGCGGCGCCACACCGAGGTCGCGGCCAGCGCGAGCGCGTTCACGCGCACGTCGTTGTACTCGTACGCGCTCCCCGGCGCCTTGCGCGCGCGCGTCGTCCACTCCGCGGGCGTTCCGGTCGGACGGTCGGCCCACTCGGGCTTGCCCCAGAGCGTGCCCTCCCAGTCGCTCGTCTGCCGCAGCAGGTGGTCCCACGTGACGGTGCGGTTGTGCGGCGAGTCGAACGGCCGCAGCAGCTCCGTCGCCCCCATGCGCTCGGCGCTCCGATCCGCACCCGCGCCGCCCACGGGCACGGTCGCCACCGGGCCGACGTACTCGCGCACGCGGTCGTTCAGGTCGCGGATCAATCCGCGGTCCAGCGCGAGCCCCACCGTCGTCGACAGGAAGCTCTTGGTGACGCTGAACGTCATGTCGACGCGCTCGGGATCGCCCCACTCCGCGACGACGTAGCCGCCGCGCAGCACGACCCCGGTCGGGTCGCCGCGCTCGGCGAACGGCCCGACGGCCTGCCCGAACGGCTCGCGCCCGAAGGTCTGGTAGTGCGCGACCTCGAGGTTGCGCGGGGCCTTGGACTCGCTCGCCACGGCGAATGCGATCGCGGCGGCCAGGCGCTCCGAGTCCATGCCCGCCTGCGCGGGCGTCCGGCGCGCCCAGCGCGGGCCGGCGTCGGGCCAGTACGCGTCGCGTGCGACGGCGCGAGCGGCGGGGCGCTGCGCGGGGGCGGCCACCGGCAGCACCACGAGAGCGGTCGCGGCGGCGACCACGAGACGGCGCCCCAGGTCGGGGACGCGGCGCGCGAGAGAGCGAAGGCGGAGCATGCGGCGCGGAGCGGGAGGCGAGGAGTCGGTCGCGCGAGCGCGCGACGCGACTCCTACGCTACGCACGAGCACGCGCCGCCGCTCGCGCGCCGCACGACGCGCACGCGGCGCGACTCAGGTGGGCGGCGCCGTCGCCTCGGCGGGGGTGGGCTCCGCGCTGCGGAAGCGCTCGCGTCCGGGCCCCGCGAACGACCACCACCAGAGCGCCAGCAGCACGAGCAGCGCGAGCACGATGGCGAGCAGGGTGCCGCCGCGAAGGCGGCTGCCGGGGCCGGAGCCGGGAGAGGCGGGGGAGGTCACGATTGGGAACTCAGGGCGTAGCGGGAGCGGTTCCCGGCACGACGCACGACGGGGAGGTCGCCGGCACGTCGCGCGGCGATCCCCCCCTGCGGCACGACGCGTTCCGGGGCGCCGGCCAGTGGCCGGCACCCCGGGCGCCGATCACCAGGTGGCCTGGAAGTCGTAGTAGCCGAAGCCGCCCTGCGAGTCCTGCACGCGGATGATGGCCGTGTAGCCGTTGCGCGCGCTCGGCTGCTGGGCCACCCACACGTTGCCGCGCCCCTGCGTGTTGCGGAGGGCGACCGTCACGTCGCGCTCCGGCAGCCCGGCGCCGCTCACGCGCGACTGCACGTCGCGCGCGGTCGCGCCGCTGCGCGTCACGTAGTCCACGCGCCGCCCCTGCACGCGGATCTCGACGACGTCGTCGACCGCGCCGCGCCACTCGAGCGCGCCGGCGCCGTAGCCGCCGTTGTTGCCCCAGCCGCCGCGATCGTCGTTGCGGCCGTTGCGACCGTTGCGATCCTCCCAGCGGTCGTCCCAGCGATCGTCGTCGCGCCCGCGGCCCACGTTGCCGCGCCCGCGCCCACGGTCGTCGCGATCGTCCCAGCGGCCGTCGCCGTAGCTCGTCGGGCTCCAGAACGCCGCGATGCGATAGCGGTCGTCGCCGCCCTGCGCGTCGCGGATGCGCACGATCGTCGTGTAGTCGTTGCGGGCGGACGGCTGCTGCACGACGTCGACGTCGCCGCGACCGTCGTTCATGCGCACCGTCACCACGCCCTCGGCGCGCGGCAGCACGCCGTCGACGCGCGCGCGGTCGCGTCCGCGCTCGTCGTTGGAGAAGCGGGTGGAGACGTCGCGGCCGCGCATCACGATCAGGACCTCGCGGTCGACGCGGCCGTTCCACGTGAACAGGGAGCGCTGCTGCTGCGCGGCGGCGGGCGACGCGCCGGCCATCAGGGTCACCGCGAGCGCGGCCGCCGCGCCGCCGAACGAACGAATCTTGGTCATGGGATGCCTCTCGGACACGACGCGTACCGACGCGTCCCACCGCTCGGCGCGTCGCACGATGCGGGAGGACGGCGCGCGACGCTCGCGAGGGGCACCACCCGGTGCTGCGAGGCCGCGCGTCCGCCCTGGAGAAAGGCATCGGAGGTGCCGAGCGCGGCCCGTGCCGATCGCGCGTGCTGTCGCGCGGGCTAAGCGCCGCGCCCACAACGGATTCCGCACGATCGCGCGGGGCGCGCCGCCGACGCGCGCGGGCCCGCGGTGTCCGCCGGCGAGGACGAGCGCGCGTCCCGCGCGGAGTACGTGGTCAGTCGCCGTCGCGCGCGATCGCCGCCGTCTCGAGCGTCACGTCGCGCGACGCCGCGAGCGCACGGAACGCCGTCGAGAGGGCGCCGCCGTCGCCGCGCGCGGGCGACACGCGGCCGGCCGGCACGCCGACCGCGAAGCCCGCCGCCAGCTCGAGGAAGGCGCGCTCCGGCTCCACGGCGGGCGAGGCGATGAGCAGCAGGCGCGCGGCCGCGAAGCCCGGGTTGGCGAAGCCGTGCACGGTGCCGCGCGGCGCGAACGCGCACCCGCCCGCGCCGAGCGCGAGGTGCTCGTTCCCCACGCGCACGTCGAGCGAGCCCTCGAGCACGTACAGCGTCTCGTCGTCGCGGGCGTGCACGTGGTCCGGCACGCCGCCGCCCGGCGAGAGCGTGACCTCGATCATCGAGAGGGTGCCGGCGGTGTCCTCCACGCCGACCTTCATCGTGGCCGAGTCGACCAGGACGTGCACGGTCTCGCCGGCACCCGCCGGGACGAGGCGGGAGCGGCCGGGCGCGCGCGCCGCGGGGGCGTCGTCGGGACCGGGGATGCGCATGACGGTAGCCTTCACGACGGAGAGGGCGCGCAGCTCGGGCACCCGGCGCGCGGCCGGCCCACGGCGTCGATCCGCGGGCGACCCCTCCAGGCTACGGCCCGCCCGCGCGGCCGGCGTGGGTAACTCTCCCCATTTCCGCCCCCGCTGCGGGCCCGCGCGATCCTAGTGCATCGGCTCCGGCGGCGGCGCGTCGCCGTGGTGCTGGCGGAGCGGCAGCTGCGGGATGCGCAGCGTCAGCAGGGTCGCGACGGCGACGAAGAGGAGCCCGACCAGGTACAGCCGCTCGATCGCCATGGTGAAGGCGCGCTGGAAGGCGAGCGCCAGCCGGTCGACGGCGCCCAGCGCCGCGGCGCGCTCGGCCGGCGGCACGGAGCGCTCGACGGCGGCGCGCGCGCCCGCGCGATCGAAGCTGACCGTGGCGGTCTCCCCGCCGCCCGCGTCGCTCGCGAGGGCGCTCGACGCCAGCACCGCGCGGGTGGCGGGCGACACGTCGGCGAGCGCGGCGCGGGACTCGCGGGCGAGCGAGGTCTCCAGCGTGGTCGCGAACACGGTGCCGACGAGCGCCACGCCGATGACCTGGCCGAGCGAGCGCGCGAACGTCGTCGCCGCGGTGACCACGCCCACGTCGCGGGCCGACGCCGCGTTCTGCACGGCCAGCGTGAAGAGCGGCAGCGTCGGCCCGATGCCCAGGCCGACCAGCAGCATCTTGAGCGTCAGCTCGATCGTGGTGGAGTCGGGCGAGAGCGTGAACGCCATGACCGAGAAGCCGGCGGCGAGGACCGCGAGCCCGATCAGCATGAGCGGCTTGTAGCGCCCGGTGCGCGCGACCAGGCGCCCCGACGAGATGCTCCCCGCCACCATGCCGAGCGTGAGCGGCGTCATCGTCATCCCGGCGCGCGTGGCCGACACGCCGACGACGTTCACCATGAACAGCGGCAGGAAGACGACCGCGCTCAGGAAGCCCGCGCCCAGCACGAAGGTCGCCGCGATGCCGTAGGCGACCGTGCGGTTCCGGAAGAGGCGCGGATCGATGATCGGGTCCTCCGCGCGCCGCTCGGCGCGCAGGAAGAGCACCGCGCCGACGACGGAGACGGCGAGCAGCCCGAGGATCAGCGGCGAGGTCCACGACAGCCCCGCGGCGTCGGCGGAGCCCTCGGGGCGACCCAGGCTGAGCGCGACGAGCAGCGGCACGACGCCGAGCACGAGCCAGGTGATGCCCGCGACGTCGAGCGGCTTGCGCGCGTGGCGCGCGGTGCCGCCCAGCTTCGGCATGCGCGTGGCGATGAACCAGACCGCGACGGCGCCGACCGGCGCGTTGATGAGGAAGACCCAGTGCCACCCGAAGCGGTCGGTGATCAGGCCGCCCACGAGCGGGCCGACGACGCTCGACAGCCCCATCACCGCGCCGATGAGCCCCGTGTAGCGCCCGCGCTCGCGCGGCGGGTAGAGGTCCGCGATGACCGCGAAGGCGGTCGTGAAGAGCCCCGCCGCGCCGAGCCCCTGCACGGCGCGCGCGGCGATCAGCGCCCCGGTGGTCGGGCTGAGTCCGCACAGCACCGAGCCGAGGAGGAAGATCACGATCGCCGCGAGCAGCACGGGCTTCCGGCCGCGCCGGTCGGAGACCTTGCCGTAGATCGGCACCATCACCGTCGAGGCGACGAGATACGCCGTCGTCACCCAGGGATAGAGCGACGCCGCGATGCGCAGGTCGCGCTGGATGGCCGGCCCGGCGGTGGCGACGATCGTCTGATCGAGCCCGGCGAGCAGGAGCCCGAGCAGCACGCCGGCCATGGTCGCGACCCGCTCGGCGCGCGTGAGCGGCGGCGGGGCGCCGGGATCGGCCGCCTCCGCACCCAGGGCGCGGTCGGCGGCGGGGTCGGGGATCGGGACGTTGCGGATCGGTGCAGCGGACATGCGCGGGCGCAGTGGCAAGGAGCGCGCGCGCCGCCCGGCGCTCGCCGAAGGCGACGCGCGCCGAAGGCGACGCACGCGAGCCGGGCATCGGATTACAATTGCGGCGTGCCCGCCCTCCGCCGCCTCGTTCCGCACACGGCCGTCCCGCGCCTCGGGCGCGCGGACGTCCCCACCGTGGCGCTGATGGCCGGGCTGCGCGCCGCGACGGCGACCGTCGCGCCGATCCTCCTCGCCGCCGCGCTCGGCGAGCCGGAACTGCTCTGGGCCGCGCTCGGTGGGTGGCTGACGTCGCTGGCCGACGCGGGCGGCGCGTACCGCACGCGCACGCGCAGCATGGCGGCCTTCGTGGTCGGCGGCGCGATCACCTGCGCCGTCGCGTCGCTCGCGAGCGAGCACCGGATCGCGGCGCTGGTGCTGGCGGGCGCGTGGGCGGGGATGGGCGGGCTGCTGCGCCTGGGCGGCGACGCCGGCGCGGCGCTGGGGACGATGTTCGCCGCGACGTTCGTGGCCGCGCTCTCGCAGCCGACGGGCGATCCGCGGCAGGCGCTGCTCCGGGGCGCGCTGCTGGGGGCCGGCGGGCTGTCGGCGATGGCGCTCGGGCTGCTCGTGTGGCCGGTGCGACCGTACGCGCCGGTGCGCGAGATGGGCGCGGCCGCCGTGCACGCGCTGGCGGCGCTCGCGCGCGGGCTGCGCGACGCCTTCCACGCCGCGGTGCGGGCCCCGGACGGCGGCGAGGCGCTCGACGGCCCGCGCTCGCCGTTCGCGACGCTCGCGCGCACGCGCCACGCGCCGGTGCGCGCCGCGCTCGAGGGCGCGCGCGTGGCGCTCGCGCAGACGCGGCGCACCCGCCTGGCGACGAGCCGCGGCGCCGAGGACCTCGCGGTCCTCCTGGAGCAGGTCGACGAGCTGTTCGCCGCCATCGTGGCGACCGAGGGCGCGCTGGAGGCGGCGGGCCACGCCTCGCACACCGACGAGCGGGTGCGCGAGGCGATCGCCGCCGTGCTGCGGCGGCTTCCCGAGGCGCTCGACGGGCTGGCGGCGTCGGTCGCGCTCGGCCGCCGCGCGGGGCAGCGGCCGGCCGCGCTGCCGGCGCTCGACCGCGCGGTGGTCGCGCTCTGGGACGCGATCGAGCCGCTGCCCGACGGCGACGCGCCCGCCGTGCCGATCGGCGAGCGCGTGGGGCACGCGGCGGCGCTGCTGGAGCAGGTGGCGACGCTGATCGACGCGACCGCCGACACGACGGCGGCGATGGTCGCCGGGCGCGACGCGGTCGCGGCGCCGCGGCCGGTGCGCACGACGTCGCTGCTGACCGCGCCGAGGCGCGCGCTGGCCGCCGTGGCGGGCGCGCTGCGCACGCTCGCGCATCCGGACGTCGTCACGCGCCGCCACGCGGTGCGCATGGCGTTCGTCGTGACGGCCTCGCAGCTGCTGGGTGGCGCGCTCCACGTCAACCGCGCGCAGTGGATGACGACGACCGCGCTGCTCGTGCTGCAGCCCTACGCCGGCGCGACCTGGCAGCGCGGCGCGGCGCGCCTGGGCGGCACGATCCTCGGGGGCGTGGTGGCCGCGGTGCTCGCCGCGCTGGTGCACGACCAGCTCGCGCTCGCGGCGACGATGTTCGTGCTCGCGGTGGCGGCGGTCGCGGTGCGGCGCATCGACTACGCGCTCTTCACCTTCTTCCTCACGCCGCTGTTCGTGCTGCTCGCCGAGCCCGCGCTCGGCGACTGGCGGCTGGCGGGGGTGCGCATCGTCGACACGCTGACCGGCGGCGCGATCGCGGTGCTCACCAGCCGGCTGCTCTGGCCGACCTTCGAGTCGCAGGGGATCCCGACGACGCTCGGCACGCTGCTGGACCGGGTGCGCGAGAGCCTGGACGCCGCCGCGCGCGCCGCCGGGCTGCGGCCCGACGAGCAGGGCGGCCTCACGCCGGCGCGGGCGCGGCGCCGCATGGGGCTGGCCGCGAACATGGCGGACGCGGCGCTGGAGCGCTGGCTGGCCGAGCCGCGCGTGCGTCGGCACGACGCGGAAGCGCTGCTGACCGTCCTCGCCGAGGTGCGGCGCGTGGGGGTCGCGTGCACCGGGCTGGCGTCGCTCCCGCGCCACGCCGGACCGCCGCCCGCGCCGCTCGTCGAGCGGGTGGCGGCGCTCGACGCGATGCTCGCCGACCTGGCCGACGCGGTGCGCACCGGGCGCGCGCCGGCGCCCGCGGACCAGGGCGTGGTGGCGGGCGCCGCGGGCGCGACGCGGCGCACGGCGGAGCACCTCGTGGCGTCGGCGGCGGCGGGGCCGCTGGCGCGCGTCGCGCGGCACGTGCTCGGGCTGCACGGCGCGGTGACGCGGCTCGTGGGCTCCGCGCCCGACGCGCGCGACGCCGCCTGAGCGGCGGGCGCGCCGGGGCGGTCAGCGCGGCGTGCCGCGCGCCGCCATCACGAGCGCCTGCCGCCGCTCGTGGAGCCCGAGCTCCAGCCCGACCGGGAAGCGGTGCGGGTTCACGATGCGCTTGATGCCGTCGTGGAACCCGGCGAGCTGGCGCCGCGCCCGCTCGCGCGACGCGTCGAGCGGCTCCGGTGGCGCGACCCGGCGCCCGCCGCGCAGCGCGGGGACGAGCAGCGGCTCCCACGGCGCGTCGGCCAGGAAGCGCCGGCGGCGCGTGGGGTCGAAGGGGTCGACCAGCGTCGCCTCGCCGTCGGGCGCGTCGACCGACTCGTCGACGAGCATGTCGGCGGCCCAGGCGCCGGCGTCGTGGGCGGCGGCGCGGTAGCGGCGCACCTGCAGGAGCCCCGGGACGGTCGTCTTCGCGGGCTGCTCGGAGAGCTTCACGCGCGGGCTCCACTCGCCGGACGGCTCGCGCACGGCCGTGAGCTTGTAGACCGCGCCGAGGGCGGGCTGGTCGTACGCGGTGACCAGGCGCGTGCCCACGCCCCAGATCGTGATCGGCGCGCCCTGCTGCTTGAGCGAGGTGATGACCGTCTCGTCGAGCTCGTTCGTCGCCATGATGCCGACGTCGGTCAGCCCCGCCGCGTCGAGCAGGCGCCGCGCCTCGCGGCTGAGGTACGCGAGGTCGCCGGAGTCGAGGCGGATCGCGCTCAGGCGGTGCCCCTGGGCACGCAGGCGCCGCCCGACGTCGACGGCGTGGCGGACGCCGTCGAGCGTGTCGTAGGTGTCGACGAGCAGCACGACGTTGTTCGGCATCGCGCGCGCGTAGGCGTCGAACGCCGCCGGCTCGTCCTCGAACGCCATCACCCAGCTGTGCGCGTGCGTGCCGCGCACCGGGATGCCGTAGCGCTGCCCGGCGAGCACGTGCGAGGTGGCCGCGCATCCGCCGACGTACGCCGCGCGCGACGCCGTCAGCCCGCCGTCGGGGCCCTGCGCGCGCCGAAGGCCGAACTCCACCACCGGATCGTCGCCGGCGGCGAGGCAGACGCGCGCCGCCTTGGTCGCCACGAGCGTGGCGAAGCCGACGTGCGCCAGCAGCGCGGTCTCGACGAGCTGCGCCTGCAGCAGCGGACCGCGCACGCGCATGAGCGGCTCGCCGGGGAAGACGACCGTGCCCTCGGGCACCGCCTCGACGTCGAGGGCGAGCCGCAGGTCGCCGAGCACGTCGAGGAAGTCGGCGGGGAAGAGCGGCGTCCCGTCGTCGGCGCGCAGCGTCGCGAGGTAGTCCAGCTCCTCGGGCTCGAAGCGCAGCGCGGCGAGGTAGTCGAGCGCGGGCTCGATCCCGCTGGCCACCGCGTAGCCCCCGCCGAAGGGCGCGCTCCGGAAGTACAGGTGGAAGGCGACCTCCTGCTCGGCCCGCCCGCTGCGCCAGTAGCCGAGCGCCATGGTGAGCTGATAGAGGTCGGTGAGGAGCGCGGAGCGTGCGGGATCGACGTGTGGCATGCGGTGGGCGCGGGCAGGGCGCGTGCCGCATGCCCGGCCGCGGCTCCCGTCGAGCACGCCGGGCTCGGGGGCGCGGGCCCCTCCGGGTACGGCCGTTGCGCTCCCCGGCGGCCCAGAGCGGCGCGATGGGCGCGGATCGTCGGGACCGGGGAGTCGGAGGCGTGGGGATGTCGGTGCAGCTGAGGCCACTGGAGGAGCAGGTCGTCGTCGTCACGGGCGCATCGAGCGGGATCGGGCTCGTGACGGCGCGGGAGGCGGCGCGGCGCGGCGCGCGCGTCGTGCTCGTCTCGCGCGACGAGACCGACCTGAACGCGGCCGCCGAGTCGATCCGCGCCGAGGGGGGCGAGGCGGAGGTCGTGGTGGCCGACGTGGCCGACTTCGACGCGCTGCACGCGGCCGCGACGCAGGCCGTCGCGCGCTTCGGCGGCATCGACACCTGGGTGAACAACGCGGGCGTGACGATCTACGGCACGATCGCCGACGTGCCGCTCGCCGACGCGCGGCGCCTGTTCGAGACCAACTACTGGGGCGTGGTGCACGGCTCGCTCGTCGCGGTGCCGCACCTGCGCGCGCGCGGCGGGGCGCTCATCAACGTCGGCAGCGTGCTCTCCGACACGACGCTCCCGCTGCAGGGCCACTACGCAGCGAGCAAGCACGCGGTGAAGGGCTTCACCGACGCGCTGCGGATCGAGCTGGCGAAGGAGGGCGCGCCGATCTCGGTGACGCTCATCAAGCCGGCGACGATCGCGACGCCGTACACCGAGCACGCGCAGAACCACATGGGCGTGGAGCCGAAGCACCAGCCGCCGGTCTACGCGCCCGACGTGGTGGCGCACGCGATCCTCGCCAGCGCGACGACGCCGCACCGCGACGTGAAGGTCGGCGGCGCGGCGAAGCTGCTGACGACGATGGAGACGTTCGCGCCGCGCGTGGCCGACCGCTTCAAGCAGGTGGCGGCGTTCGGCGGGCAGCAGCGCGACGAGCCGCCGCGCGACGACGACACGCTGTACGCGCCGCGCACCGGCGACGGCCGCGAGCGCGGCGACTATCCGGGCCGCGTGATGGAGCGCAGCGCCTACACCGCGGCCACGCTGCACCCCGTCGCGACCATCCTCGGCGCGGCGGCGCTGGGCCTCGGCGTCGCCCTCGCGGCGCGCACGCGGCACGACTGACCCTCATCCATCACCCGCACCCGCATCCCATGTCGCGCACCCTGCGTCTCGCGCTCGCCGCCGCGCTCCTCACGGCCTGCTCCGGCAACAAGGACAGCGCCGCCGCGGCCGCGGACAGCGCCGCCGTCCCGAACACCACGACCGACTCGATGGGGAAGACGGGGCCGATCGGCGACTCGCTGAGCCCCGCCGCGCCGCCGCCGACGGTGCCGCCAGCCTCCGACACCGCGCGCGCGCCGGGCGACACGACCACGCGCCCGCCGCGCTGACGCGGCGGACGAGGGGCCGCCGCCGTCAGAGCTTCACGACGGCGGCGGCCCACCCCTGCGGGTCGGCGTCCTGCTTGTGCAGGCGCGCGAGGTCGACGAGCACGCCCGCCGGATCCTTCCGCACCGCGAAGCGATCCATGCCGCGCGTGGCGCGCCCCTCGATGAAGGTGCCGTCGGGCTGGTACCTGGACTTGTGCTTCGGGCAGAAGAAGCGCCGGTCGTCGGCGATCCAGCGCAGCGCCGTGTTCTGGTGCGGGCAGGCGAGGTTGAACGCGTAGACCGCGCCCTGCCAGCGCACGACGATCACCTCGTGCTCCCGATCGATCTCGGCGCCGTCGGCGGCCGGGATGGGATAGGTGCGCGTCTGTCCCTCGCGCCGCAGCGGCGCGGTGAAGGCGAGCGGGCGCGCGAGCGCGTCGAGCGGCGTGGCGCCGAGCGCGACGAGCGCCGCGCCGGTCGCCGTCGCGGCGTGCCGCAGGAAGGCGCGGCGCTCGGCGCCGAACGCGTCGGCGGAGGGCGCGCCGCCGGTCGGGCCGTCGCAGGCGGCGCAGGCGTCGGGCGCGAGGGAGGACGGCGTCGTCATGGCGGGGCGGGGCGGCGGGTCAGACGTTGGTGAGGACGACGCCCGCGAGCACGGTCGCGAGCCAGAGCACGAGGCTGGCGATCGACGCGGCGCGCAGGCGGCGCCACGACTCCGCGCCGGCGGTCGCGCTGCCGATCGCGCGCTCGGCGCGCGCGAGCCGCGCCCCGTTGGCGAGCAGCAGCGCGACGAGCGCCATCTTGATCCAGAACGCGCGCGACGTCGCGAACTCCTCGACGTCGCTCAGCGCGAGCAGCACGCCGCTGGCGAACAGGAAGGCGAGCGCGGCGACGACGGGGCGGTGCAGCGCGCGCAGCTCCAGCACGTGGCGCGCGCGCGCGGCGTCGCGCTCGGGCGCGTCCGCGGGCGACGGGACGCCGAGGCGCAGCGTCGCCCGGTCGGCGGCCATCGCCATGCCGCCGCCGATCACGAGGGCGCCGAGATGCGCGAACAGCACGGCGCTGGACACGAGCGCGGAGTCCGCGTGGAGCGACTGCCACGGCGCCGCGGCGTCCGCGATGCGCGACACCAGGCCGGCGGGCGCCTCGACCTCCTGCGCGCGCGCGAGCACGGGGGCGAGCATCGGCGCGAGCATCGCCGTCAGTCGCGGTTGAGGACCCACATGGCGACGACGCTCGCCGTGGTCGCGGCGACCGATCCGAGCGCGACGTTGCGGTGCGTGCGCGCGTCGCCGACGTCGCCATCGGTCGCGCGCGAGCCGAGCACGCCGGCGGCGACGAAGCCCGCCTCCGCGCCGAGCATGGTGATCGCGTGCACCAGGCGCCGCGTGCGGCCGTCGGTCGCGCCGCGCGACTCGACGAGGTTCCACACGCCGGTGACCGTGTTGGCGACGAACACCGCGCCGACCGCGCCGGCGACGATCGCGTGGTTGCGCCGCAGCCCGTCGTCCACCGGCACGAGGCGCCGTCCGGCCCGGATGTCCTCCTTCTGCCCGAGCAGGCGGTCGCCGAGCACGTACTGGCCGGCGAACAGCGGCAGGATCGCGTAGCTCCCCCAGCGGTGCAGGCGGAGGCGCGTCGCGTAGCCCTCGCTCACCTGGACGGCGCGCGGACGCCCGGTGTCGGCGGGCGCGGCGGGCATCGTCGCCGCGGCGGGAGCGGGGAAGACGAGCGGCGCCGGACGGAGCGTCGAATCGCCGGCCAGGACGGCCGCGGACGCGGCGGCGAGCCAGAGCGGTGCGGGCATGGACGCGGGAGGTGGGGGCCGTGCGAGCGGCGCGGGGCGGTCGCTCGCGCGCCGTGAATCGTTGGACTCGATCGTGGAACCGGCGCGGGCGCCGATCAGGAGGACGTCAGGCCGCGCCCGACGTCACGGCCGATCGTCCGGCGGGAACGACCGCGTCCCCGACGCGCACCGGGCCGCCCGCGCGCACGAGCGCGTTCTGCGCGAACATCACCTTGCCGCCGACCTTCCGGTACTCGTTCAGCGTGCGCAGCGGCTCGGCGCCCCCACGCGCCGTGTCGGGATCGATGGTCGTGACGACGCAGCGCGCGCACGGCTTCACGAGATCCAGCGCGAGGTCGCCGACGCGCACGCGTCCCCAGTCGTCCTCGGCGTAGGGCGCCGCGTCGCCGGCGACGACCACGTTCGGGCGGAAGCGCTCCATCGTCACGGGCGGCTGGCCACGCGCCGCGAGCCGCGCGTTGAGATCGTCGAGCGACGCCTGCGACGCGACGAGCACGGGGAAGGCGTCCGAGAACGCCGCCCGGTCGTCCGAGGTGGCCGCGTCGTGATCGATCGGGCGTCGGGCGTCGTCGGGCATCCACATCAGGTGGCACGGCCGGCCGAGCGCGTCGCTGAACCACGCGTCGAGGTCGGCGCCGCCGTCGCAGGCCTCGACCTCGTGCGCCCAGATGCGCACGCGCCGGCGGCGCGCGTCGGGCGCGGGCGGCGCGAGGTCGATCGTCGCCCCCGACGGCGCGTGCACGCGGACGCCGTGCGCGAGCGTCACGGGGCCGCTCGCGTCCGCACCGGGCGGCGCGACGAGCGACGTGTGCAGCAGCGCCATGCGCGCGTCCTCGCGCTGCGTGAGGAAGACGCCGGCGTCGTCGACGAGCATCCAGCGTCGGTCGAGCGCGAGGCCCAGGTCGCCCACGTCCGCGGCGTCGACCGCGACGCCGCGCAGCGACTTGACCGGGTGGACGTGCAGCGACGCGACGCGAAGGGGACCGCTGCCGGGGAGGGACACGGGTGCCGGATGGAGGGGCTGCAGGGCGGCCGCGCGCGACGGCCGGGCGTGCGAGCCGGCCGACGGCGCCGGGCGTCGCGGGGCGCCGCGTGGAGAAGGTACCGTCCGCCGCGCGCAGCCGGCAGAGCGGCGCGGCGCAACGGCGCGCCGGGACTCAGTCCTCCGGGAGCGGCGTGCGGCGGACCGCCAGCGCGAGATCGGCGACGAGCGCGACGTCCGCGATGCGGAGCACGCCGCCGGCGTGATCGACCGCACGCGCCGGGAGCGGCGCGCCGGCCACCGGATCCCACGGCGTCACCGTGTACGTGCCCGGTGCGAGGCCCGGCACCTCGACGACCACCGGCCGCGCGGGCACGTCGCGCCGCAGCCGCCCGTCCGCCGTGCGCTCGTCGACGCGCAGCAGGTGGATCACGGCCTGCGACGCGTCGCCGCAGGCGAACGCCGCGCACTCGGCGCCCGCGAGCCGCACGACCGGCGCCCCGGCCGGATCCGCCGGCGGGCAGGCCGTCACGCGGCGCAGGGGCGCGCCGGAGCGCGCATCGCGCACCACGAGCGAGCCGCCGAGCGGCCGACGACGGAAGCGCGTCCAGTCGATCAGCGGGAGGAAGCGCGCGAGCGCGTGCTGCGCGTCGCGCATGCCCTCGGTCAGCGTGTGCGGGTGCCGGTTGGGCCAGCGCATGCCCCCGCCCGCGCCGCCGGCGGCGAGGTGCGCCCACTGCATGTGCCGGAAGTACTCGTCGTCGAACGCCGCGGAGAGCGTGCGGTGCCGGTCCTTGAAGGCGTGGATCGGCCCGTGCTCGCTGTCGAGGAACGGCCGGTCGTCGCGGATGCCGGCGATCGCCTCGTCGACGAGCGCGCCGGCGACCACCGCGGGCGCGACGGTGTCGCGCGGGTCGTCGATGGTGCCTTCGGCGTAGAAATGCGTGCTCGCGAAGTCGAGCGCCGGATGCGCGAACACCAGCTCGCGCAGGGCGGGCCGGGTGCGCAGCTCGGGCCCGAACACCGACACCGTCTGCAGGTGCGCGCGGCCGTGCAGGCGCAGCTCGAGCGTGCGCAGCGCGTCGCTCACCTCGGACACGAAGTCGTGCATCACCCCGAGGTCGCCGCCGGCCTGCGCGGGGTGCAGCTCGTTCCAGAGGTCCCACGCGAAGAGCACTCCGCTGCCGCCCCACCGCTCGGTCGCGAAGGCGAGGCGCCGCTTCACGTGCTCGCGCGTGTCGCGGCAGACGAGGAACTGCGTGCGATCGGCGCACGGGCCGCCGTGGCGCTGGTTGTACGGGTGCCGGTGCCAGCGCTGCCAGTGGAAGAAGGTGTCGAACGGCGTGAGGAGGATGCGCATCCCCGCGCGCGCGCACATGGCGAACAGGTCGTCCCAGAGGCGCACCATCGCCGGCACGAAGCGGCCCGCGGGCCGCTCGAAGAAGCGGTGGTCGCCCTGGCTGTACTCGAGCATCAGCCGGAGCACGGTGACGCCGCGCCCGCGCAGGCGATGCAGGTGCGCCTCGACGCCCGCGAGGTCACGCTGCCGGAAGAGGCCCGCCAGCTCGGGCCAGGTGATCGCCTCGTTGGCGCCGACGGGGTGCCAGGGCTCGCCGGTCTCCAGCACGAAGTACGGTGCGCCGGGCGCACGCGCGACCCAGGCCAGGGTGGGCTCGAGGTTCGGGCGCGCGGGCAGCGACGGCCGGGCCCGACGGACCGGCGAGGGGACGACGAGGGTCATGACGGACGACGAGCGCGGGGTGGATCGGCACGCGCGACGGGCGTGCGGAGCGAGCGGCACTTCGCCAGTGCAATGCCAGCGCCCCCGCGCGGGAGCGAGCGCCCGCGACGACCGGGCCGTGCGCTCAGGACGCGGCGGGACCGGTCGCGACGGCGACGTCCGCGGTCGTCGCGCCGGCGCCCTCGAGGAGCGCGCGATGCCACGCGGTCGCGTCGCGCAGCCGCTCCTCGAAGCCCGCGCACCCCCACACCACGGCGAGCGTGCGCGTCGTCTCGGCGCGCGTCTTGGTGCGCTGCGCGTCGCGCACCGCGTTGGCGCAGGGGCCGTCGGCGTCGAACAGGCAGAGGAGCCCCGCGAGGTCGATCTCCTGGCCGGACGCGTTGAACACGTACGACGCGCCGGCCGGCGCGAGCGCGATGCGGAACGGGGCCGCCGCGCGGTCGAGGTCCACGACGCTGATCGGGAAGCCGGAGTGCAGCGACACCGCGTTGCACGCGTCGACCGCGAGGTTGATCGCGCCGAGCGCGCCCTCGGTGGCGGCGCGCACGAGGTACTCGGACGCCGGCTTGCCACGGCCCGTCGGCTTGTAGCCGCAGTGGCGCAGCATGTCGCGCACGGCGGCGCGCACCGCCTCGTCGCGCCGCAGCGGTGCCGGCGCGTCGGGGCGCAGCGCCTCGCGCACGGCGACGGGCGTCGCGCACGCGCCGAGCGGCGCAGGAAAGGTGGTCGCGAAGGCGGCCACCCGCAGCAGCGGGTGCGGCTCGACGAGGAGAGCGGTCATGGTCACGCGCGGAAAGATATCGCGGGCGTGGGCGCGCGTCGGCATCGCCCGGCAGGGCGGCGCCATCCGCTGGCGACGTGCGAGCGCGCGCGTAGTATTGCTGCGTCGCGCGGCGCGCGGCGGGGCGCGTCGCGTGGCGCGCTCCCCTCCCGATCCCCAGCGAGGCCCCATGTGGAATGACTTCAAGGCGTTCGTGATGCGCGGCAACGTGATGGACCTGGCGGTCGGCGTCATCATCGGCGCGGCGTTCGGGGCCGTCGTGAAGTCGCTCGTCGACGACGTGATCATGCCGCCGATCGGGCTCGCGACGGGCGGCGTGGACTTCAGCGACAAGTACGTGCTGCTGAAGGCCGGCACCGTCGCGCCGCCGTACGCGTCGCTCGCGGCGGCGAAGGAGGCGGGCGCCGTGACGCTCAACTACGGCGCGTTCCTCAACAACGTGCTGACCTTCCTGATCGTCGCGGCCGCGGTGTTCATCCTCGTGAAGGCCGTGAACCGGCTGTACCGGAAGCCGGCCGTGACCACGCCGGACACGAAGGCGTGCCCGTTCTGCACGATGACGATCCCGCTCGCCGCGACGCGGTGTCCCAACTGCACGTCGGAGATCGCGGCGCTCCGCGCGTGAGCGCGCGCGGCCGGCTCGTCGCTCGCTCAGCGGGACGGCCGGCGCGCCCCGAACAGCTGGATGGTGCGGCGCGTCTCGCGCAGCTCGTCGACGCGGAGCCGCGCGACCGCGAGCGCGCTCATCGCGCGCAGCATGACCGTGGTCCCGTCGCGGACGCCGAGCGGGCCGACGTTCGGCAGGAGGCGCGGCTCGCGGCTCGGCGGGCCGCCGGCGTGGCGCGGCGCGAGGGCGCTCGCCGAGGCGTCGCGCGGGCCCGGGAGGTGGGGCGGGTTCGTCACGGCGCTGGTGATACCTCCCCCAGCGGCGTTGCGAAAGGGGCGGCGCGCGACGCCGCCGACGCGCAGGAGGCCCGACCCGTGCGGGCGCCGGACCACCTGTACGTCGGGGGTGGAGCCGGCCGCGGGGGAGTTCCCGTGCACCGGTCCAGCGGCGAGTGTCGGCGGGCCGGGCGCGGACTTGAGCGCGGGGCACCGGCACGCGCACGGCCGGCCGGTGAACATCCGTCGCACCGGCGACCGCGCGTGCCGGCCCTCCGCGTCAGCGCACCGCCCAGGCGCCGGTGCCCTGCATCGCCGCGTCGAGCCCGCGCCGCAGCTCGGGACGGCCGCGCCGCAGCGCGAGCGCGAGCAGCAGGATCCCCACGACGTTGCCGCCGACGAGCTGGATCCAGGTGAACGTCCCCGTCGCCGTCGTCGCGTGCAGCGCGGCCACCAGCGCCGCGAACGCGACCTCCATCATCGCGAAGACGAGCAGCGCGCCCGCGAGCACGCTGGCGTCGCGTCGCGCCACGCGGAGCACCGCGGCCGCGACGATGCCGAACGCGGCGAACGCCGCGAAGTGCAGCAGCGTGTAGCCCGCGACGATCGTCGCGGTCGACGCGGCCTCGCCGACGCCGAGCACCGTGGCCACGCCGCGTCCGAGCAGCTCGGGCGTGACGAACGGCCGGCCGATGAGCGCGTCGGCGGTGAGGTAGCCGATCGCGACGCCCGAGGCGGCGACGGCGCCGGCGCGCGTGCCCTCCGCGACGACGCTGTGCTCCGTGGCGCGCGGGATGGGCTGATGCTGGTGCGATCGCATGGGGGCGTTCCTCTCGGTCCGGCACTCTGCTCCTGCTCGCCGTCGCTCGGCCCCGGGTGGCCGTCCGACGTCCGCACCGTCCTCGCGATGCGTCTGCAGGCAGGGTAGGGCGGCGACCGCGCGCGCCGACACCGGTCGTGTCACGGATGGCACGTGGAGGTCGTGGACGACATCCGGCGCGCATCGGACGGGCGCGCGCGTGGCCGCGTCCGCCTCGCGCGGCGTGATGCGCGCCGCCTGCCGACGGCGCCTACCGCGGCTCGGCGACCATCCGCGTCGTGCCGCGATCGACCTCGGTGCGCAGCATGCGCTTCGCCGCCGGATCGATCCACTGCGTGGCCGTGAACCCGCCGTACTCCAGCGCGACCTTCCACGCCGACACCGGCGTGCCGCGCACCGTCACCGGCTCGCGGCCGAGCACCCGCACGGTGGTCCACTGCGGCCCACGAGTGATGTCGTGCAGCGCGAGCGTCGCCACGTAGCCCTCGCGCAGCGGGAGGTGCGGCACCAGGAGCGAGCCGAGGCTGTAGTCGATCGCGCCGACGGGCACGGGCTGGTCCACGCGCGTCACCGCGCCGGCGCTGTCGGTGACGGTCCCCACCATGCGCCCGTTCGCGAACGTCACGCGGCGGCTGCCGCGCGGCGTGAGGTCCGAGTGCCAGCGCGGCGCGAGCGTGCGCGCGTCCACCTCGAGGGTGTCGAGCGAGAGCAGGCGGCCATCCGGGCGCGCGTTGCGCTGCACGACGAGGAAGCCGCCGGGCACCGGCGTCACCGTCTCGGCGTACACGACGCCCAGGCGACGCTCGCCGGAGGGCGTGACGAAGTACGTGTCCGTCGAGTCGACGCGTGCGGCGAGCGCGTTGGCGAGGAGCGCGTGCCCGGTGCGGATCGTGTCGGGTGCCTGCGCCTGCAGGGCGGCCGGGGCGAGGAGCGCGAGGAGCGGGAGGCGGATGCGCATGGGCGGTGGCGGTGGGGCACCTGGGAGCGACGATCGCGAGGACGCGGGGGGCGTCTCGCCTCACCCTACTCGCGTCGGGCGTGACGGTTTCAGGCGCGGCGCGCCGCGCCGCTCACCGCGGCGGCGGCGCGATCGTGAAGATCGGCGACCAGGTGGTGATCTCGGGGCGGTTCGAGCGGGCCAGCGTCGCGAGCGCCGCCGACGTGTCTCGCGTCGTCGCATCGGGGTGCACGACCGCGAGCCGGTACACGCCGACGCGCGGCCCCACGAGCGTCACGGTGTCGGCGTGGCGCGCTCCCGGCGCGACGACGATTCGCGCGTCGGGCGACGGCGTCGCGCAGGTCCCGCGCACGCCCTCGACCTCCGCGTACGGCTTCTCGGCGCCGCGCTCGTGGTAGGCCGCGGCGTCGCTGCGCTCGACGCGCAGGAACGCCGTCGTCGCGTCGCACGCGAGCAGCCGGACGGTGTCGCGGCCCGCGTTGCGGTACTCGTAGGCGACGGCGAGCGGCGCGCGCGCGCCCTCCTCGCTGCGGTAGGACGCGCCGAGCGCGTAGCGCCGGTACTGCGCCTGCAGGCCCGTGGTCGTGAGCGCGGGGCGCGGCTCGTCCAGCGGCCGCGGCGCCGCGTCCGCGTCGTCGCCGCAGCCCGCCGACGCGAGCATCGCCGCGAGCGGGACGAGGCGCGATGCGGACGCGATGCGGGATGCACGCGCGCGGTCGTGAGGGCCCGCACCCGGGCGCCGAGCGCGCGAGGCGTGGGCGGGGCGCGGGAGAGACGGCGGGCTGCTCGTCGGCATGCGGCTGGCGGAGAAGGGCGACGGGTCGGCGACTCGCGGGTACGAGTGCACCGCACGGCGCCGCTTCGCCAGGGCACGGCCGCGCCAGGCGCGCGCCGCACGGGTGCCGCGCGACCACGGCACGCCGGCGGGGATCCTCATCCACCGCTTCTCGCGCACGGCGATGCAGCCCTCCGGCGCGGCCGACGCGGGGGGCTCGGCGTCGGCGACGCTCGGATGGACGACGGGGCGCTCTCGCAAGAGAGCGCCCCGTCGTCCCCGGCGCGATCACTGATACTGGATGTACAGCGGCTTCGGGTTCAGCGCGAGCACGTCGGCGGGCTTCATGAGCGGGTGCCCGGCCTTCGTGTCGTTGTGGTAGAACAGCTTGAAGCCCGTGTACTGCACCGGATACGGATAGATGAAGCGCGACCAGGTCGCGCGCTTGCCGTACGGCGGGCCCCACCCGTCCATGTGCATCACGACCTGCACGCGCGGGTCGAGCTTGATGTTCTGGTAGTTGGTGACCATCGGCCCGGTGAAGCGATGGATCACCAGCACCTTCGGCGGCAGCTTGTGCCGCGTCACGAGGTCGGCCAGCACGCCGATGGCGTAGTTGATGTGCTTCGCGTCGTACGTGCCGACGCGCCGCCCCGGATCGCCGCCCTTCGTCATCGCGAACTCGGGGTCGAGGCCGAGGTGGACGTCGGGGCGCTGCAGGTAGGGGAGCAACGCGGCGATCTCCTCCTCGAGCGTGCTCTTGCCGATCTGGATGTCGAGGAACATCAGCGCGTTCTTCTGCTTCGCCCACCCGTAGACCTTTTCGATCATCGCGGGGCTCTCGCGGCGGCGCCACTTGCCGTCCTTGCCGGCGTCGCCCTGCGCGATCGTGGCCACCAGGTGAAACGCCGGCTGCACCGGCGTGGCCGGATCGGCCTTCGTCCACGCCGCGATCTCGCGATCGAGCTTGGCGAACATCTGCGGCTGCGGATACTCGCCGAGGACGCCCATCCGCTTCGAGTGCGGATTGCCGTAGTAGGCGAGGATGCGGCGGTTGGGCAGGATGCTGCCGGGCAGCGGCGCCGGCCCCTTCACGGGCCACAGCTTCGCCAGCTCGGCCTGCCGCGTGCTGTCGGCGCGCGCCTTCCGCGCGGCGGCCGACTCGGTGGCGGGGCGGGCCGGCTTCGCGCCCCCGTTCGCGCCGGTGCCGCTGGCGCGCGGCGACTGCTGGGCGCCCGCCGCGGCGGCGAGGAGAGCGGTGCAGAGGACGGCGGTCCCCGAACGGAGGAGCAGGGCGCGTGCGGCGTGCGCCGTGGAGCGGTGCGACATCGAAGTCGGGAAGGAGACGACGGCGAGCCGCGCGCCCGGAACGGGCGCCGCGCGGCTCGGCCCGGATGCTAATCCGCCCCGTCCTACCCCGGCCAGCCCCGAGGGTGCGGCCGCCGGCCGGGACCGACGGGTGGCTCCCGCGCCGGGCTCAGCCGACCGCGACGCGCAGCGTCCCGGCGGCGCGGTCGAACGTCACCGGGTACGACGTCAGCGGCCGCAGCGTCGCCGCGCCACCGTTCGGGCCGACGACGTTCCGCCCCTCCGCGTCGAACTGCGAGCCGTGGAAGGCGCACTGGATCCGGCCGTTCGCGAACGTCCCGACCGGATTGCCCTCGTGCGTGCAGACGCTCGTGAAGGCGCGCCAGCTCTCGCCGCCGGTGTTGATGACGATGACGTTCGCGCGGCGACCGGTGGCGTCGCGCGTCGCGTTCTCGTTGCCCGCCGGGTTGGTCACGAGGAACCCGTTCGTCGCCGACAGCCCCGGCTGGCTGGCGAGCACGATCGTAAGGGTGCCGCTGGCGAAGCTCACGCCGGGCAGCGGGGTGCCGGGGCCGCCGCCGCTGCTGCCCGTCGGGCCGCCGTCGCCGCCCCCGCCGCCGCAGGCGGCGGCCAGCGCGCTCGCCAGGACGCCGAGGGTGGCGGTGGAGACGAAGGCGCGCCGGGATAGGTCGGCGGCCGCGGGGCACGACGGGCTCGGGCGCCCATCGTCGGAATGGAGGGGGAGGCGGGGGCTGGACATCGGACGGGGAGGAGGAGGGGCGGGCGCACGCACGGCACATCCGAATCGGGCATCCACCCTATGGACTGCCCGATCGCCCCTTTCGTGACTGGCCCGCTGACACAATTGTCATGGAGGTCCGTAGGAACCCGGACCCCGGCGCCGACCGGCGCCGCTCCCGCCGTCATCCTGCCTCACCCTCCCGCCTCGTCTCCGCCATGCCGCGCATCCTCAAGTGGGGGCTCGTCACCGTCGGCGCGCTCGTCGGCCTGCTGGTCGTCGTCGCCGGCGGCGCCTACGCGCTCTCCGAGCGCCGCTTCGCCAAGCGCTTCACCGTCGCCGACGAGAGCGTCCCCGTCTCGACCGACAGCGCGACCATCGCGCGCGGGCGCCACATCGCGGTCACCCGCGGCTGCACCGACTGCCACGGGGCCGACCTCGGCGGCACGCGCTTCATCGACGCGCCGCCGCTGGCGCGGCTGACGGCGAGCAACCTGACGGCGGGCAGGGGCGGCGCGGCCGCGGAGATGACCGTCGCCGACTGGGTGCGCGCGGTCCGCCACGGGGTCGGACGCGGCGGGCGGCCGCTCTTCTTCATGCCGTCGCACGAGTACAACGTGATGGGCGACGAGGACCTCGGCGCGCTGATCTCGTACCTGCGCACCGTGCAGCCCGTCGACCGCACCGGAGCCCCGAACTCGATCGGGCCCGTGGGCCGGCTGCTCTACCTGAGCGGCAAGGTCCCGCTCGTCCCCGCGGAGCTGATCGACCATGCGGCGCCGCGGAAGGCCGTGCCCGCGCCCGGCCGCACCGCGGAGTACGGCGGCTACCTGGCGACCGGCTGCCAGGGCTGTCATGGCAAGACGTACGTCGGCGGCCCGATGGTCGGACTGCCGCCCGGCTCCCCGATCCCGGCGAACCTCACGCCGCACGCGACGGGGCTCGCCGCGTGGAGCGAGGCCGACTTCGTGAAGGCGCTGCGCACGGGCGCGCGCCCGGACGGCCGCGTGCTCGACCCGAAGGCGATGCCCTGGAAGACGTTCGGGCAGATGACGGACGAGGAGCTCGGCGCGATCTGGCTCTATCTGCGCACGCTGCCGCCGCAGCCGACGCCGAAGGGCTGACCCGCCGGGCGCGCCCGGCACATGCGTTGCCCTCCCCCCATGCGCCCGGCCATCCCGGGCGCGACCTTTGGGGAGGGACACGCATGACCGACCACAGCAAGCGCGACGACGCGCGCGAGATCGATCGCATGGCGCTCGAGGGCGGCAAGTCGGAGTGGCAGGAGCGCTCGGCGCCGGCCGCCGGCGATCCGGTGTCGGACGCCGAGAAGAAGGGGCTGAACATCCTCGCGCAGGCCGACCCACGCGGCGATGGCTCGATCGAGGGCGTCAGCGCGCCGAAGGCGGGCGACATCGGCGACAACTCGCCCATCACCGGCTCGCCCGACAACGTCCGCCGCAATCCGCCGCTGGTCGATGACGCGGGGTTCGGCGACGGCGGCCTCTCGGCCTCGGGCGGCGCCGCCGGCGGTGCCTGACGCCGCGCGTCGGGCCGCGCCCGCACCATCCCGCACCGGCCCGACGCACGACGTGCCCTCCCACGATCCCACCGACGCCCGCTGGCGCGCGCGCCGCATCGCCGCGCGCACGGCGTACGTCGTCGTCATCCTCGTCGCGACCTGGACGGGGCTGAACTTCGCCTACGATCCGTACCTCGCCGGGCTGCGGCTGCGGCGCGGGCTGTCGCCGGGGTTCCGCCCGAACGACGTCCTCGACGCCGTCCGCAACGTCGCGCTCTTCGCGGGGCTCGGCGGCGTCTGGCTGGTGACCGGCGACCCCACGCGGCTGCTGCGCGGCGTCGCGGTGGCGACCGTGGTCGGCACGCTGCTCAGCGTGTTCGTCGAGACGGCGCAGCTGTTCTCGCCGTCGCGCATGGCGAGCGTCCTCGACCTGGCCACCAACGGGGGCGGCGCGATGCTCGGCGCGGCGCTGGTGGCGTTCGCGATCGCGGTCGTCGCCGCGCGCCGCGCGCGCACGGACGCCGCCATCGTGCCGCACCTGCTCGTCGCGGGGCCGTACCTGGGCGCGTGCGTGCTGGAGGCGTTCTCCGCGTGGGGGCGGCCCGACCGCGTGCCGGGCGCGTGGGGCGGACCGGGCACGCGCTGGCGCGCGTCGGTCGCGGACTTCTGGACGCATCCGCACGCGCTGCCGATGTGGAGCGACCTGCTGCTGTTCGCCCCCGCCGGCTTCCTCGCCACGCGCGTGCTGATCGAGCGCGGCGGGGCACCGTGGCGCGCGGCCGCGGGCGCGTCGATCGTGGGCGCGCTCACGTGGGCCGCCGCCGAGCTGCTGCGCGGCTTCAGCGGCGCCGACCTGCGCCCCTGGGCGGTCGTGCTGCACGCGCTCGCGAGCGCGCTCGGCGCGGCGCTGGCGGCGACGCTCGCCGAGCGCGCGGCGGAGCGGGAGGGGAGCGCGTCGCGCCCCGATCCGCTGGCGCGGCTGCACCGCAGCGCGCGCGTCTACGCCGCGCTGCTCTTCGTCTGGATGCTGCGCCCGTTCCGGCCGGTCGGGAGCCTGGGCGAGCTGGCGGACAAGCTGTCGCTCGATGCGCTCGTGCCGCTGCGTGCGCTCGCGGGCCTCTGGTCGCTGCACAGCGTCGCCGACATCGCGATCGGCTTCTGCCTCTTCCTGCCGGTGGGCGCGTGGTTCGCGGTGCGCACGCGGGCGGACGGCCGCGCGCGCGGGCCGTGGCCGGGGCTCGCGCTGGCGCTCGTGGTGGAGATCGCGCAGCTCGCGATCCGCGACCGCTACTTCGACATCACCGACGTGCTGGTGCAGGCCGCGGGCGTGCTGGTCGGATGGGCGATCGTCCGCCGCGCCGACGCGCGCCGCGACCGGCTGCTGCGTCCCGCGTCCGCACGGGCGTCCGGACATGCGGCGCCCGCGCGGTCGCACCCCGTTCAGAGCGCGCTCGGGTAGGTCTCGGGCGGCTCGTCGGTCGTCCAGGCGCCGGTGCGCTCCAGCGGATCGACGGCGCGCGACTCGTCGAAGTGGTAGAGCAGGTCGAACTGGCGGCCGACGCGCGCGTGGAAGTAGTGGCTCTGCCGCTCGGTGCGCGGACGGTAGATGACGCCGATCGCGCGCTCGAGCAGCGCGCGATCCGAGAGCGCGGCGCGCGCCGCGTCGGCGGCCGGGCTGCCGCGCAGCGGGAGGACGCAGCGCGCGGGCGCGGCGTCGTGCAGCGCGCGCTCGATGCTGCCGGGGAGCGACGCGTTGACCTTCATGCGCTGCGCCGAGTCGCCCCAGTCGTGCGCGGCGGTCACCGTGCCGGTGTGCGTCGTGAAGCCCACCAGCACGACGTCGTCGCCGTGCCGCTCGCGCGCGAGCTGGCCGAGGTTGATCTCGCCGCCGGCGCCCATCTCGGTCGCGCGCGCGTCGCCGAGGTGGGAGTTGTGCGCCCAGACGACGATCTTGCCCGCGCGGCCGCGGCCCTGCAGGTGCTTCTGCAGCGCGTCGAGCGTGTCGGCCATGTGCGTGTCGCGCAGGTTCCAGCTCGACACGCGCCCGCGGAACATGCTGCGGTAGTAGCGCTCCGCGTCCAGCACGAGCCGCGCGTTCTGCTCGGCGGAGAAGAAGTCGTCGGCCGCCTCGTCCTCGTCGCGGGCGTCGCCCGCCTCCTCCTCGCGCAGCTCGGGCGCGCGACGGCGCAGCTCGACGAGCTGCTGCACGACCTCCTCCTCGCACGACTGCGTCAGGTCGAAGCTGGCGGCGTAGCCGTATTCCTGCGGATCCTCGCCGAAGTTCTCGAAGCAGCCGTAGCGATAGCGCGCGCGCCGCGCCGCCTCGGGATCGACCTGGTCGAGGTAGCGCAGCACCTCGTCGATCGACGCGTGCAGGCTGTACAGGTCGAGCCCGTAGAAGCCGGCCGCGCGCTCGCGCCCGACGGCGGCGTTGTGGGCGCGCAGCGCCTCGACCAGCGCGACGACGTCGGTGTTGCGCCACATCCACTGCGGGAAGCGCTGGAAGCCGCTCAGCGCCGCGGCGGCACTCCGGTCGCCGCCGCGGCCGCGCACCCAGCGGTTCACGCGGTCGGAGTCGGGCCAGTCGCCCTCGACCGCGACGGCGTCGAAGCCCCGCTCGGCGATCAGCCGGCGCGTGATCGCGGCGCGGGCGGCGTAGAACTCGTGCGTGCCGTGCGACCCCTCGCCCAGGAGGACGAGCCGGCGGTCGCCGACGAGGTCGAGGAGCGTGTCGTGGTCGGAGTCGTCGCCCGCGAGCGGGCGCGCGGCGTCGCGCAGCGCGGAGGCCAGGTGCGTGTCGGTCATGTCCGCCCGCCGTGCAAGTCGCGCGCTGCGGCGCGGGCGGCGCCCGCCGGGGCGATCCGGGCGGGCCGGGCGGTCAGGCGTCCGCCAGCCGGTGCACCTCGCCCGCCAGCCGGTGCCGCACGCGCAGCCCGAGCACGACGCCGACCGCGATCAGCCCCACGACCAGCCCCAGCCAGAGCCCGGCCGGGCCCATCCCGCGCGAGAGCCCGAGCCATGCCCCGACCGGAAGCCCCACGAGCCAGAACCCGACGACGTTGACGAGCATCGGCACGCGCGTGTCGCCGACGCCGCGCAGCACGCCGAGCGAGACGACCTGCAGTCCGTCGAACACCTGGAAGACGCCGGCGAGCGGGATGAGCGTCGCGGCGATGGCGATGACGGCGGCGTCCGGCGTGTAGAGCCGCGCGAGCGCGCGCGGGGCGACGAGCAGCACGAGCGCGCTGACGAGCATGAAGCCGACGCCCCACACCATGGAGGCCCGCGCCGCGCGGCGCGCGCCCTCCGCGTCGCCGGCGCCCACGGCGTGTCCGACGCGCACGGCCGCCGCCGCGCCGACGCCGAGCGGCACCATGAAGGTCAGCGAGGCGAGGTTGATGGTCGCCTGGTGGCCGGCCATCGCGATCGTGCCGAGTCGCCCCATCAGCAGCCCGATCGTCCCGAAGGCGCTGAACTCGAGGAGCTGCTGGAAGCCGATCGGGAGCCCGATGCGCGCGAGCCGCCAGAGCGCGGCGGGACGCGCCGAGTCGCGGTGCCACGGCCGGAAGGCGGGGCGCAGCCGCGGCCAGGCGGCGCCCAGGAGCAGCAGCGCCATCGCCCAGCGCGCGAGCGTCGTCGCGATGGCGCTGCCATTCGTGCCGAGGGCGGGGAGCCCGAGCCGGCCGAAGATCAGCGCCCAGTCGAGGACGACGTTCAGCAGGTTGGCGACGACGATCGTCAGCACGATGGCCCGCGTCTGTCCGAACGCCTGCAGCGTCTGCCGCAGCACGACGAAGCCGAGAAAGGCGGGGATCGCCGGGATCGACAGGAGCACGTAGCGCGACGCGGCCTCGATGACCTCGGGCGGCTGGCCGAGCGCGCGCAGCACGGCCGCGGCGGGGACCATCGCCAGCGAGGTGGGGACGCTGAGGAGCAGCGCGAGGAGGACCCCGCGCTGCACCCCGTGGCCGATCGCGTCCTGGTCGCGCGCGCCCACCGCCTGCGCGACGATCGGATCGAGCGCCAGCAGCATGCCGGTCGCGAGCGCGGTCACGTTGAAGACGTACAGGTTGCCCAGCGCGACCGCCGCCAGCGCGGCGGCGGAGAGGCGTCCGACCATCATCGTGTCGACGACGCCCATGAGCATGAGCCCCACCTGCACGGTGGCCACGGGCACGGCCAGTCGTCGGGTCGCGGTCAGCTCGGCGCGCCACGCCTCGCGCGGCGTGAGCGCGCGCGCGGGCGGCGTCGCGACGCGGGGCGACGGGGCGGGGGAGGGAAGCGCCATCCGCGAACCGTAGCCGCGGCGCGAATCCCGGCGCAACGCGCCGGCGTAGGTTCCTCCACATGCCTCCCGCCTCGACCGGCCCGGCCGGCTCCTCGTACTGGGCGCTCAGCCGCGCGCCGCGCTACAGCCTGACCTTCGCCCTGCCGCTGCTGCTGGCCTACGAGGCGCTCGCCGCGCTGCTGGGCACCGCGGGCGGCGGCGGGCTGCGCAACGGCGCCGACGTCTGGCTCAAGACCCCGTTCGTCGCGCTGCTCGGCCCGCACGGACCGCTCGCCTTCGGGCTGCTGATCGTCGGCATCGCGCTCGCCCTCGTCGTGCGCGACGTGCGCCGCACGCGCCAGCGGATGCGCGGCGAGATCTTCGCGGGGATGCTCGCCGAGTCGGCGGTGATGGCGGTCGTCTGCGGGCTGGTGGTGGGAATGGCGACCGCGCGGCTGGTGCAGGCGCTCCCCACGCTGCAGATCGAGGTGCAGCCGATCACGAGCCTCGGCCTCCCCGCGAAGCTGATGATCGCGCTCGGCGCGGGGCTGTACGAGGAGCTGCTGTTCCGCGTCGTGCTCGTGTCGGGGCTCGTGTTCGTCGCCCGCCGCGCGATCGGCCTGGGCCCCGCGGCGTCGGCGGTCGCGGCGACGATCGGCGGCGCGATCCTGTTCGCGCTCGCGCACCACGTGGGCGCCTACGGCGAGGCGCTGACGCTCTCCGCCTTCACCTTCCGCCTGCTCGCGGGGCTGTTCTTCAGCGGGCTGTACGTGCTGCGCGGGTTCGGGATCACGGCGTGGACGCACGCGCTGTACGACGTGATGGTGTTGGTGGTTCGGTGAGGCGGGTCGGGTGGGGCGGGTCGGGTGAGGCGGGGACGGGTACGGCGGGGACGGGAGGAGCGGGGCGGGTGAGGCGGAGGCGAGAACTTCGTCGCTGAACGCTCGAAGCTTTGAGCGAGACCCGACCGCGAAGCCCGACTGCGAGACCCGACCGTGAGACCCGACCGCGAGGCCCGGCAGCGATGCGAACGGCGAGGCCAGCGCCCCCGGTGCGGCCTCGCCGTTTCGCTTGCGCGCCGGTGTGCGGTCAGGCCGTGTGGTCAGGCCGTGCGGTCAGGCCGTGCGGTCAGGCCGTGTGGTGTTCCGCCGTCCTCGCCCCGCCGTATCCGCCCCCGCCGTATCCGCCCCCGCCGTATCCGCCCCGCCTCACCCGTCCCCGCGGCACCCGCTCCCGCCCCACCCGACCCGCCCCACCCGATCCGCCGCTACTATCATGACCATCCCCACTCCCCACCCTCCGTTCCGCGCCCCCATGTCCTCCGTCTCGCGTTCGTCGCTGCCTCGTCGTGCCCTGTTGCCGTTGGCCGTGCTGCTCGCTGCGGGGTGCGCGAGCGCCGCGAGCGGGGGCGGCGGGAGCGGCGCATCGGCGGCCGTCGCGGGCGGGGACCGCGTCTCCGCGGAGGACGTGCGCGAACTGGTGTCGGTGCTCGCGGCGGACTCGATGGAAGGCCGGGCGACCGGGCGGCCCGGGTCGATGAAGGCGGCGCGATTCATCGCCGAGCGGTTCGCGCGGTTCGGCGTGAAGGCGGCGGGCGACAGCGGCTACGTGCAGCGCGTGCCGATGGTCGCGACCGTCGGGCGCGGCGGGCGGCAGGGCGCGGCGCTGGCGCCGAGCTTCGCGGCGCTCGACACCGTGCCGGCCGAGCGGCGGCTGGCGGGCGGCAACGTGCTCGCGATCCTCGAGGGGAGCGATCCGGTGCTGCGCGACTCGGCGATCCTCGTCGGCGCGCACTACGACCACCTCGGCATCGGCGCGGCGGTCGACGGCGACTCGATCTTCAACGGCGCCGACGACGACGCGTCGGGCACGGCGGCGGTGATGCTCGTCGCGCGCGCGCTCGCGTCGGGGCCGCGCCCCAAGCGCACGGTGATCTTCGGCGCCTTCACGGGCGAGGAGACGGGGCTCGTCGGCACGCGCTGGTACATCCGCAACCCGGTCGTGCCGCTCGCGCGCACGGTGGCCGACTTCGAGATCGAGATGATCGGGCGTCCCGACTCGCTCGCGGGCGGGCCGGGGCGCGCCTGGCTGACCGGCTACGAGCGCTCGACGATGGGGGAGCGGCTCGCCGCCGCCGGGATCCCGCTCGTCGCCGATCCGCGGCCGGCGCAGAACTTCTTCCAGCGCAGCGACAACATCGCCTTCGCGTACCTCGGCATCCCGGCGCACACGATCTCGACGTTCAACCTGCACCGCGACTACCACACGGTGAACGACGAGGCCGACCGCCTGGACTACGCGCACATGGCGCGCGTGGTCGAGTCGACGATCCGCGCCGTGCGCCTGCTCGCCGATGGGGCGGCCCCGGAGTGGAAGCCGGGGCAGAAGCCGGTCGCGCCGGCCGGGATGCGCGAGCGGCTCGGGCTCCCGGCGACCCCCTGAGCGGGCGCACGGCCGGAACGACGGAGGGGCTCCGCGTCGCGCGGGATCGATCTCGCGCGACGCGGAGCCCCTCCGTCGTTCCCGACCCGGTGCGTGCCGGTCCGGCGGCTCAGTGCCCGCCCGACGGCGCCGGAGCGGTCGCCGGCGCCGCGCCGCCGGACGCCGGGGCCGTGGCGCCCGCCGCGCCGTGATCGCCGCCCGCCGCGCCGTGCTGGCCGCTCGCCGCACCCTGCGCCGACGGGGCGCCGTGCGCCGCGTCGTTGTGCGGGTACGTCCGCATCATCAGATCCGTCGGGTGACGGTACGTCTGCCTGTGGATGTAGAACGCCGTCAGGAACAGGGCGGCGGCAGCGACGGTCGTCAGGATCGCCGCACCCCAGCCGCCCTTCTTGAACTCGACGTGGCGATTGGGGGGCAGCACGGGCGAGGACGCCATGGGAGCGCGCGGGTTCGGGTCGGGAGTTGAGTTGGAACGGCGAGAATCTACTCGCTCCCGTCGGGCAGTGGCACTCGTCGGGCCGCGGGAGTCGCGCCGCGCCCGGTCGCCGGGTCGCCGGCGCTCGATCGGCGCGCCGGGGCCTCGCGCGCGGGAGACTCGCGCAGGGCGGCCGGGCCGATCACCTCGCGCCCGAAGCGCCCGCGGATGGCGTCGAGCGTGTGCGCCAGCCGGCGGTCGCGCTCCGTCTCGACCGGGGCCGTCGCGGCGCCGGCCTCCGGCGCGCCCTCGGCGGCGTCGAACAGCGCGAGCTGCGGCGGCGCGGCCGCCTCCCCGAACCCGGAGAGCGTCACGCCGAGCAGCCGCACGCCCACGCGGCGGGTCCGGCGCAGCCGGCGGAACAGCTCGCGCGCCACCGCGGCGACGGCGCGGTCGCTCTCGATCGCCGTGTCGAGCGTGCGCGCCGCCTGCCGCGTCACGAAGTCTGCGTCGCGCACCTTCACGGTGATCGTGCGCGCGCGGAGCCCGTCGCCCCGCAGGTCGGCCGCGACCTTCTCGCTCAGGCGCAGCAGCTCGCGCTCGAGGTCCGCGTCCTCGTGCAGGTCGCGCGCGAAGGTGTCCTCGCGGCTCACCGACTTCTGCTCCGCGCGCTCGGCCACCGGACGGTCGTCGATGCCGCGCACCCACGCGTACAGCCACTCGCCGGTGCGCGCGCCCAGGAGCCCGACGAGCGCCTCCTCGCTCCACGCGACCGCGTCGTGCACGGTGCGCAGCCCGTTGCGGGCCAGCTTCTCGGCGAGCTTGGGCCCCACGAACGGCAGGTCGGAGAGCGCGAAGCGCGTCATGAACTCGGCCTCCGACCCGGGCGGCACCACGTGCACCCCGTCGCCGCCGGCGCCGGGCTTCGCCACCTCGACGGCCATCTTCGCGACGAGCTTGGACGTCCCGGCGCCGATCGACACCGAGAGCCCGGTGGCCTCCTGCACGGCGGCGCGGATGCGGTGCGCGGTCGCGGCGAGCGGCTCGTCGTACAGCGCCTCGGTGCCGCCGAGGTCGAGGTACCACTCGTCGATGCTCGACGCCTGCACGACGGGCGTCCAGCGCGCGAGCACGGCGGCGATGGCGCGGCTCTGCGCCGAGCAGGCGTGGCGCGGCACGGGCACGCACAGCGCCGCCGGGCAGAGCCGCACCGCGCGCGAGATCGGCATGCCGCTCCGCACGCCGTACTTCCGCACCTCGTACGACGCCGAGCAGACGACGCCGCGGCTCTCCGCCGAGCCGCCGACGATCAGCAGTCGCGCGCGCCCGGCGCCCTCCGGGTCGACCTGGCGTGCGACGGCGACGAAGAAGGCGTCGGCGTCGACGAGGAGGATGCGTCGATGCGGGGGGGACATGGTCGTGGCGGGAGCTGCGGACTGCGGGCTGCGGATTCCTGTCACCCGTCGCGTCGCGTCGATGCGGCCGCACGGACGCGACATGCTACCGTCGCGGCATGGACGACTTCGAACGATGGGCGGCCGACCCGCGGAATGCCAGCAGCGAGCGGCTGGTCTGGCGACTGGCGATGTGCCGCCTCGCCGCGTACGCGCTCGCTCGCGGCTGGGACGACGCCGAGCGCCTCGCGCGCCACCGCATCACGGCCAGCATCGCCGCGCAGCTCTACCGCGCCCTCGGGTCCGTCGGCGCCAACATCGCCGAAGGGTACAGCCGCGGCTCCGGGCGCGACCGCGTGCGCTTCTACGAGTACGCACTCGGCTCCGCACGTGAGAGCGCGCACTGGTACCGCTCGGCCGCCCCGTTGCTAGGATGGGAGACTCTCGACGCGCGCATCGCCATCCTGCACCGCATCACCTGCACGCTGCTCGTCGCGATTCCGAGTGAGCGCGAGCGAGTCGTCAGCAGGTCAGGCTGAGGGAATCCGCAGCCCGCAGTCCGCAGCGTCCGGCGGTCACCAGGCCGGCACCGCCTCCGGCGCCTCACGCCCGCGGGCGGCGACGGGCCACTTCGTCTCCACCACATCCTGCCCGCGCACCCCGTAGATCACGTCGTTCAGGTGCACCACGATGCACACGTGGTTCGGCACCACGCGCACCTGGTCGCCGACCTTCGGCCGCCACTCGGTGCGCGACAGGTCGAGGATGCCGTGCTCCTCGCTCATGCGCATCACCGTGACCTCCGGCCGGTCGAGGAGCGCGCCGTAGCCCGAGGTCATCGTCTCGTCCGCACCGGGCGCGCGCGAGGCGTCGATCGGCTCCCGGCCGAGCGCCTTCGTGCCGGCGTCGATCACCGCCTGGCCCGGGACGCTCGTGCTGACTACCGTCGCCAGCACCGTCAGCGCGCACTCGTCCCACTCGCACGCGCCGAGGGCCGCCGTCGCGCGATCGTTGTAGACGTAGGTGCCCGGCCGCACCTCCGTGATCCCCGCCACCTCGTGCATGCGCCACGCGGCCGGCGTCGAGCCACCGCTCACCACGCGCGGCGCGAGCCCCGCCTGCTCCAGCGCCTCGAGCGACGCCCCGAGCGTGCGCGCGAGCGACGCGAGCTGCGGCTGCTGCGCGCCGATTGCCGCGCGGATGTGCCCCGGGTAGAATCCCAGCCCGTCGTAGACCAGCGGCGCGCGCTCGGCCACGAACTCCGCCAGCTGCACCACCGCCGCCGCGTCCTGCACCCCCGTGCGCTGCATGCCGACGTCCTGCTCCACGAGCACGTGCACCGCGCGCCCCACCTCGTCCGCCGCGGCCGCGAGCTGTACCGCGGTGCGCTGCGAGTCGAGCATGACGGTGAGGCGCACGCGCGGCGGGATGTTCATCAGCCGGCGCAGGCGCGTCGTGCCCGTGATCGGGAAGGCGAGCAACAGGTCGTCCGTCAGCTCGCTCATGACCTCCGCTTCACGCACCGTCGCGCAGGTGAGCCCGACCGCGCCCAGGCGCAGCTGCTCGGCCGCGATGCGCGGCGCCTTGTGCGTCTTGACGTGCGGCCGCAGGCGCAGCCCGTGCACCGCGGCGTACGCGGCCATGCGGTCCAGATTCATGGCCAGGCGGTCGAGGTCGACCACCGGCGCCGGCGTCTCGAGCTGCTCCAGGTACAGGGGCATCGCGTGCGGTCTCTCGCGGGGGGCGGGTGGCGCGCGCCGGGGCCGGCGCGCGGCGGCGTGCACTCCGGCGTGTCGCCTGCCGTGCACCGCGCCCGCTTCCGACAAATGACACCATCGCACACCGTCCAGCAACCCACCGACCGTCCATGACGACGCCCGCCTCCGACTCCGCCGGCGCTGCCCGCGCCTGGCAGCCCGTCACCCTCGGCGCCGACGTGCCCGCGCCCAAGGGCGCCTACTCGCCGGGCGTGCGCGCCGGCGACTTCCTCTTCGTCTCGGGGCAGGTGCCGCGCGACCCGCGCACCGGAGAGCTGGTCGGCGAGGACGTGTCCGCGCAGTCGCGGCAGACGCTCGCCAACCTGCGCGGCGTGCTCGAGGCCGCGGGCGCGTCGCTGCAGGACGTCGTCTCCGTCACCGTGCACCTCGCGCACACCGACGACTGGGGCGCGTTCGACGCCGTCTACCGCGAGACGTTCACCGCGCCGTTCCCGACGCGCACGGTCGTCGGCGCGGCGCTGCGCGGGATCCTCGTCGAGGTGACGGCGGTCGCGTACCTCGGCGGCCGCGCGTGAGCGACGCCGGCACCGCGGGCGAGCGGGGCGCACGCAGCGCGCACGTCGAGACGCCGCGCACGGCGCGCTACTGGCACGCGGGCGCGCCGTCGGCGCCCGAGGTGTGGGTGGCGCTGCACGGCTACGGGCAGCTCGCCGAGTACTTCGTGCGCCACCTCGTGCCGTTCGCGGGCGACGCGCGGCTCGTCGTCGCGCCCGAGGCGTTGTCGCGCTTCTATGTCGGCGCGGGCGAGGCCGACCGCCACGCGGCGATGCGTGTCGGCGCGACGTGGATGACGCGCGAGGACCGCGCGGCGGAGATCCACGACTACGTGCGCTGGCTCGACGCCGCGCTCGACGCGGCGACCGGCGGCTTCGACGACGCGCGCGCGCGCCTCCACGTGCTCGCGTTCTCGCAGGGCACGGCGACCGCGTGCCGCTGGCTGCAGCACCGCGCGCGCGCGGGACGTGCGCCGGCCGCGCGGCTCGTGCTGTGGGGGGGCGGGCTCCCGCACGACCTCGACCTCGCGGCCGACGGCGAGCTGCTGCGCCGCACGCCGCTCACGGTGGTCGTCGGCGACGAGGACGAGTTCGTGACGCCCGCGGCGGTGGCGGCGCAGCGCGCACGGCTCGACGAGGCGGGCGTGCCGCACGCGCTCGTGACGTACGCGGGCGGGCACCGCCTCGACCGCGACACGCTGGCGCGCGTGCTCGCGGGCTGACGCGCGCCGACTAGCGCTCGCGGAACCGGTTCAGGTCGCGCCGGTCCTTCTTGCTCGGGCGCCCGGCGTCGAACTCGAAGCTCATCGCCGAGAGGCGGTGCTGCTCCGCGAGGCGCGCGCGCTCCGCCTGGCTCTCGGGCGTCTCCTCGTAGAGCGTGCGCGCGACCTCCGCGGAGCCGCGCCGCTCGCCGGTGCCGGTCACCTTCAGCACGTAGCGCTGCGGGCCCACCGTCACGCGCAGCTCGTCGCCCGGGCCGACCAGCTTCGCCGGCTTCGCGCGCGCCCCGTTGACGTCCACCTTGCCGCCCTCGACGGCCTCGGTGGCGAGCGACCGCGTCTTGAAGAAGCGCGCCGCCCACAGCCACTTGTCGAGGCGGACCTTCTCGCTCGACGGCTCGCGGTCCTGGCTCACGCGTCCTCCTCCTCCTCGCCCTCGTCCTCGTCGTCGCCGTCGAGCGCCTGCGTCGTCCGCGCGACCGCGCCCGCGTACACGTGCCGCTCCTCCTCGCTGCGCGCGCCGGCCACGAGCCCGCCGAGCGTCGGCAGCAGCGCGCGGACCGCCTCGTCGCTGTCGGCGTCGACGAACAGCCGACGGATGCGGTCGCACGCGTCGGCCATCGTCGCGCACGCCTGCGCCGACGGGCCCGGCACGCGCTTGGGTGAGGCGCGCAGCGCGTCGGCGCGCGCGCGCAGGGCGGCCGCGTCGGCGGCGAAGCGGTCGGCGAGATGAGCGGCGATCGGACTGGCCATGTCGGAAGATCGCCGCACGGCGCGCGCCCTGTCCAGCGCGCGAGCGGCCATGTGTCGACGCGGGTGCGCGAGCGCGGACGGTCAGCGCGCGTCGTCGGTCGCGGCGCGAGCGCCCACGCCGTCGTCGGCCGCGACGTCGCCCGCGCCCGCGTCCGCCGTCGCGCCGTCTCCCGCCGCCGCTTCCGAAGCGGGCGCGCGCTCGACGATGCGCGGGCGCTCCCCGAGCAGCGTGCGCACCTGCGCCGGCGCGAGGCGCGGCGGCGCGGCGGCCGCGGCGGGGGCGGGCTCGTCGACCTCCGGCTGCGCGAGGTTCGCGTTCACGTACGCCGCGTCGTCGGTCACCTCGCGCACGACGTACGGCGCGAGCCAGTGCGGGAGCGAGACCTCGGTGTCGACGGTCGGCAGCTCGATCTCGGCCAGCACGAGGTCGCGCCCCGCGAACTGGTCGATCTCCCACGTCAGCCCGCCCTCGGTCACCTTGTAGCGCCGCTTGCGGATGCGGCGCTCGCGCGTCGTCGGCCAGAGCACGGCGAACAGCTCGGGCGTGGTCTCCTCCTCGAGCTCCACGCGCGCGACGCCGCTCCCGAGCTTCACGGTGCGGAAGTACTGCACCTGCGCGCCGCGCCGTACCTCGCGCACGCGCTCGAGCAGCCGCGTCCCCGGCAGCCAGCCCTGCGCGATCTCCACGCTCGGCATCCCGCGCATCGTGTGCGGCAGGCTGCGCAGCAGGTACTTCCGCTCGATCTCCATCGGCACCGGCGCCGAGCGGGCGGCCGTCTCCGCCTCCAACGCCGCGGCCACGCCGTCGAGCGAGGCGACGAGCCCCGCCGCCTCGCGCCCGAGCCAGTCGCGCGCGATCGCCTCGAAGACGGCGGTGCGCCGGGTGCGCGCCCGCCGTGCGATCGCCAGCAGCCCCGGACGCGGATCGCGCGCGACGCGCGGCGACGTGCGACGCTCGGCGGAGCGGCGCTCCTCCGCGCGGCGCTCCTCGGCGCCCGGAACGACGCTCGGCGCGTCCGCGTCGGTCGGCGCGCTCGACGCGGGCGACGCGCCCCCCGCGACCGGCGCGGAGGCCGTCGCCGCGCCGATCGGCGCGGGCGGGACGTCCGCCGGCAGCGTCGCGGCGACCTGTTCCTGCACCTCGCGCTCGGCGTCCGCCAGCGCCTCGGTGAGCTCGACGTCCAGCACGTCGAGGTCGTGCAGCTCACCGAGCAGCTCCTGCAGCTTCTTGAGGCGCTTCACCGCCGGCGTCGCGATCTCGGTCAGGCCGAGCACGGGCTCCAGCAGGTAGCGCACGCGCTTGCCGGCGATGCGCGCCTCGTGCGCCTCCTCGACCGACTCCGGGCCCTGCACCTCGGCCAGCCGCTCGCCCAGCTCGGCGGCGGCGGCGCGCAGCCGCGCGGCCAGCAGCGCCGCGAACCGCCGCTCGGCCAGCGGCGCGTCGATCCGCACCTTCTGCCAGTAGACGGGCAGCCGCTTCTCCAGCGACGCGCGCAGCCGGTCGAAGTCGGCGCCGACCTCGTGGCCGAGCCGCGCGTCCGCGTCGCGGCGCCGCCGGTGCCAGCGCTCGCGCAGCCAGCTCGCCCCCGCGCGATGGCGCGAGGTCAGCGAGCCGCGCTGCGCCTCCAGCCACTGGAGCTGCACCTCGAGGTCGCGACTGGCCCCCGTGGCGCGGGCGATCTTCCGCAGCCGCTTGCGCGCCTTGTCGCCGAACGAGCCCTCGAGCACGCCCCGATACGCGCGCTCCGTGCTGCGCAGCCGCCGGATCGCCACCCGGAAGTCGTGGAGCGCCTCGGTGTCCTGCGGGTCGGCGAGCCGGTCGCGCGCGGCGGCGGCCTGCGCGAGCAGCTCGTGCGCGATGCGGCGCACCGCCTCCTCGGGCGAGCGGGCGAGGAGGTCGGCGGGCAGGGCGGGGAGGATGGCGCGTGGCGGCATGAACGGTCGATCGGGAAGAAGGGGCCCGGTCAGCTGCCGTCCGCAGGCTCCAGGCCCACCGACGCGCTGCCGTCCTCGAGGTAGGTCACGAACACGCGCCAGGGCTGGCAGCACACCTGGCAGTCCTCCACGTACTCCTGCACCGGACCGCCGCCGGGATCGAGCCCGATCTCGTTCGACTCGCCGCAGTACGGACACCACACCTCGGCCTGCGTGTCCGCGACGCCGTCGCCGAGCGGGAAGTCCGCGTCGAGCGCCTCGACGTCGTCGGGGTCCTCGTCGCGGTCGTCCGGCGCGTCGTCGGCGTCCTCGTCGTCGATCTCCTCGTCGTCCTGGTCCTCGCGGGCGAGGGCGTCGGGATCGTCGAACAGGTCGCGGGCGTCCGGGCGGTCGGCGTCGTCGGTCGAATCGAAGGTGTGACGGGGCACGGCGGTCGGTCCAGGGGCGGCGTTGGTGACGCGTCTCACGTCAGGGACGCGAAAGCGTCCCCGCGCGAGGACACCGGCGGTCGGTAAACATACGGAGCGGCTTGCCCGTCAACGAGTTGCGCGAGCGGGGGCAGGAGGTGTGCCCCCTGCGCTGGCGATCGGTGTCCCGACCGACCGTCCACCGCGGAGCACCCCATGCTCGCCGATCCCGTCCTTCCGTACCCGCCGGCCCGCGCTCGCGGTCCGCACGCCCCGCGGTCGCGCGCGCACGGCGCGTTGCCGCTGCTGGCGCTCGTCGCCGCGCTCGCGGCCACCGCCTGCAACAACACGCGCGTCGCCCGCATCGATCCCGCCTCGGTCACCGATCTCTCGGGCCGGTGGAACGACGCCGACTCGCGCCTCGTCGCGCAGGCCCTCGTCGGGCAGGCGCTCGACGCGCCGTGGCTCGCGCGCGCCTCCGACCAGCGCGGCGGCCAGGCGCCGAGCGTGATCGTCGGCCGCTTCGGCAACCGCACGCTGGAGCACATCCCCGTCGGCACGTTCGTGAAGGACGTGGAACGCGCGCTGGTGGGCACGGGCGCGGTGACGCTGGTCGCCAGCGCCGAGGAGCGCGGCGAGCTGCGGGCCGAGCGGGCCGACCAGCAGCAGCACGCGGCGGCGGGGACGCGCGCGCGGCTCGCGAGCGAGACGGGCGCCCGCTACGTGCTGCAGGGCGAGGTCCAGGCGATCGAGGACGCCGAGGGGCGCGAGCGCGTCGTGTACTACCAGGTCGACGCGGCGCTCGTGGACCTCGAGTCGAACGCGAAGGTCTGGGTGGGCCAGCACAAGATCAAGAAGTACGTCGACCGCCGCCGCTTCGGCTGGTAGAGGAGCCTCCCATGATCGCCCACTCCGAGAAGCTCGCGGCGGCCGTGCTGCCGCCCACCGACGTCGCGTCGCTCGTCGACGACGTCCCGTCCTTCGTGCCGGCGCTCGCGCCGACCGTGCTGCTGTCGCGCGGCCCGCGCACCGATGCGACGACGCCTCCCGCGCGGGCCACGCGCGCGCCGCTCGTCGCCACCGCCGTCGGCGGGTGGGCCACGGTGGTCGCCATCGTCGGCGCGGCGCTGCTCTCCGCGTGCAACGGCCCACGCGTGGTGCGCGAGTCCCCGGTGCTCGTCACCGGCGACCGCGTGCCGCTCACCGACAGCGTCGCGCAGGCGGCGGGGGCGCGCATCGCCGCGCTGCAGCTCGCGGCCGCCGAGACGCGCGACTCGATCACCGCCGTCGCCACCGCGGGGTGCGCGCCCGAGCTCTGCGCGGCGCTCGCGCGCGGCGAGGTGGCGCTGGGGATGACGGAGGCGCAGGTGCTCGCGGCGACGCGCACGACGCCCGCCGCGTGGCGCGTGCGGCGCAGCGGCCCCGTGACGACGCTCAGCGCGCCCTCGCTGCAGGCCGCACCGTCCGATGCCGCCGGCGAGATCGCGATGGTGCAGCTGGCCGACGGCCGTGTGGGCGCGATCGGCTATCGCGAGCCGCAGGGCGTGCGCCTCGTGCAGCGCCCCGAGGACGCGACGCTCGCCGGGCGCGCGCGCGCCACCGCCGACGCGCTGATCCGCGAGGGCGACGCGTTCGTGGCCGCGGGCGACCGTGCGGCGGCGCTGGACCGTTACGACCGCGCGCTCGTGCTGCGCGCCGACGACGCCATGCTGCAGTACCGCGTGGCGACGCTGCTCGACCAGCAGCTCCGCCCCGTCGAGGCGCTCATGCGCTACCAGCGCTTCCTGCAGCAGCTGGAGCTGCAGCGCATCGACGCGGTGGGCAGCGCGAACGCGAAGCTCGCCGAGGCGATCGCGCGCGCGCAGCAGCGCATCCTCGTGCTCGAGCGGCAGGGGCGCTGACGACATGCGCGCCCGGTCGCTGGTCGTCGTCAGCAGCGCGCTGCTGCTCTCCGCGTGCGGTCTGCACGTGGGGCGCGGCGTGCGCGTGGCGCCGACGACGCCGGCCGGGCTGCCGCTCGCCGAGCAGGCGCTGCGCACCGCGCTCGCCGCCGGCAGCTGGGACGACGCCGTCGCCCGCGCGACCGACCCGCAGCGCGGCGCGCCGACCGACGCGCTGCTGCGCGCGCTGTACGAGGGCACGACGGCGTACTACGCGGGGCGGTGGCGCGAGAGCGCGGCCGCGTTCGACCGCGCGGCGACGCTGGCCGACGACCGGGTGACGTGGCGCCTGTCGCGCGGCGCGCTCGCGCTTGCCGCGAACGACCGCGTGCTTCCCTACGTCCCGGGCGAGAACGAGCGGCTGCTGGCGCACCAGTACGCGATGCTCGCCTACCTGCAGGCGGGCGACGCCACCGGCGCCGCGGTGGAGGCGCGGCGCATCGGCGCGCTGCTGGAGCGCGCCGGGCCGTCGACGGATCCGGGGGAGCGCGCGACGCACGCGGTGCTGCGCTACCTCGCGGGCGTCGCGTTCGAGATGGCGGGCGAGCGCGAGGACGCGGACGTGGCGTACCGCAACGCGCGCGCGCTCGGCGCGGCCGACTCGACGGCGCCGGCGACCACGCGCGCGACGGCCGCACGCGAGGCGCGTCGCGCGCCGCGGACGGGCGAGGTCGTGGTGCTCGTCGAGCGCGGGTTCGTCGCGCACCGCGTGTCGACGCGGCTGCACGTGCGCGTGCCGCGCGGGGATGCCGAGGCGGGCGACGCGGTCGCCGCCGACGTCGATCGCGTCGCGGCGCAGGTCGGGGCGGCGCTGCAGGGCGACGGCGCGCTGTGGACGGACGCGATGCCGACCATCCCGGTGTCGCCCGCATACGATCGCGACGGGCGCGACGACCGGGCGCGGCGGCGCGGCGCGCGCCGCGCCGATCTCCTCGCGCTGGCGTGGCCCGCCTTCCACCGCACCGCCCGCCTCGACCTGCTGGCGGGCGTCGTGACGCCGGCCGACGCGGTCGTGCGCACGGTCGCGTCGTGGCGCGGCCTCGGCGTGGCGGCCGTGGGCGCGCCCACCCCCGTGCTCCTGCGCGCCGATCTGTCGGAGGCGATGGTCGCCGACTTCCGGCGCGACCGCACCTGGATCGTCACGCGGCTCGTCGCCCGGGCGGCGCTGCGGCAGGCGCTCGTCTCCGAGGCGCGGCGCCGCGCGCGTCCGCTCGGCGACCTGATCGCCGCCGCGGGCTCTTTCGCGGAGCAGGCGGACACGCGATCGTGGCATCTGCTGCCGGCGCGGCTCGAGGTCGTGCGCCTGCGACTCCCTGTCGGCCCGCAGCCGCTCGCCGTCGACCTCGGCGGACGCACGGTGCCGCTCGGCGTCGTGGACGTGCGCGCCGGCGGCCTCACGCTCCACCCGGTACGGCTGTGGGACGACGCCGCGCCCACACCGGCGGCGCGTCTCGCCGACGCCGGGATCTGACGCGCCGGCATCGCGCGCCCGCGTGCGGGGCGCCGAAACCCCGCGTGCCGACGCTCCGTCGTGAGAGCGTCGTCCATCTCCAGCACCACACCTCCATGCGCTCATACATCTCCGCCGCACTGCTCGGCGGCCTGCTGCTGCCCACGCTCGCCGTCGCGCAGGGCGTGCCCGTCGACTCCCTCGGCCCCGCCACGCGATTCGGCGAGCCGCGCATCCAGGGCGGCATCGCCCTCTCCGTCGGCCAGCCCGTCCACGAGTTCCGCCAGTACGTCGACAACGGCATCGGTGCCGCGGGCCACTTCCTCTACCGCCTGGGCGGGAGCGGCGCCTTCGCGCTGCGCCTCGACGGCGGGATGGTGCAGTACGGGAGCGAGACGAAGCGCATCCCGTGGAACAGCAACGTGGGACGCGTCACCGTCGACCTCACGACGCGCAACAACATCCTCTGGGCCGGCGTCGGCCCGCAGCTGATGGTGCCGCGCGGACCGGTGCGTCCGTACGCCACGGGCTCGATCGGCTTCGCGGTGTTCTCGACGACGTCGTCGATCCGCGACCGCCAGAGCGACGAGGACATCGCGAGCGACAACAACCAGACCGACGGCACCTGGGCGATGAGCGGCGGCGGCGGCGTGCTGATCCCGGTCGCGCGCAACGCCCGGGGGATCTTCTTCCTCGACCTGGGCGCGCGCTTCCACCGCAACGGCCGCGTGACCTACCTGCGCGAGGGCGGCGTGCGCGACATCCCCGGCGGTGGCGTGGAGTACGATCGCATCCGCAGCGCGGGCGATCTGTGGACGTACCAGATCGGGGTGTCGTTCGGCGGGCGATAGGGCGCGCCGCGGGCGCTGCGGACTGCGGGCTGCGGATCTCGAGCCCGCGTGCGCGCATGTTCGCGCCGGGCCCGAACTGCCAAGAGCAGCAGGGATGAACGTCCGAGATGTTCCGATGAACGTTCGATGGCTCCATGTGGTGCGACGATCGTCGCCGCCGCACGGAGCCATCCGATTTTCATCCGACGCTGTCAGATTTCCATCCCTGCTGCCGTTCGAGTCCGGCGCGCGGACGCAGGACTGAGAAGGCAGGACCCGCAGCCCGCAGTCCGCAGCGTCCGGCGCCTCAGTCGTCGGCCCCGCGCCGGCGCTCCCGCTTCTTGTCCGACTGCTTCCGCTTCTCGTCCAGCCTCTTCGCCTTCGCGGCGCGCGACGGCTTCGTGGCGCGGCGCACCTTCGGCACCACCAGCGCGGCGCGCACCATGTTGGCGAGGCGCGCCTCGGCGGCGTCGCGGTTCTGGCGCTGGCTGCGGTGCTCGCTCGCGACGACGCGGATCGTTCCCTCGGCGTCCAGTCGCGGCGCGAGGCGCTCCAGCAGCCGCTCGCGCTGCGCATCGCTCGGCGCGCGCGAGGTGCGCACGTTCCACCGCAGCTCGATCCGCGTGCTCGACGTGTTGACGTGCTGCCCGCCGGGTCCGCCCGCGCGGGTCGCCTTCGCGTCCAGCTCCGAACGTGGGATCGAGAAGGTCGGGCTGACGACCAGCGCGTCCTCGCCCTCGTCCGGCGTCGGGAGGACGGGCGCGCTCACGCCCCCTCCTCGGCGGTGCGGCGCGCGATGCCCTCGCACCCCAGGGCGGCCAGGCGGCCGGCGACGCGGTCCGGCGCGGTGAGCGCGGCCTCGTTCTCGGGCGCGGCGAACACCGCGAGATACTCGTCGGGCGCGGTGCGGTGGAAGCTGAGCTGCCGGTAGCCCATCGCCTCCAGCTCGCAGCGCAGCAGCGCGGGCGGCGTGCCGTGCTGGTTCGTCGGCCGCGTCGTGTCGAGGATGCCGACGCGCGCGCCCGGCCGCAGCGACGGCCAGAGGTTGTACAGGAGCCCGAACGGCTGCTCGATCTCGTGGTACATGTGGATCAGCAGCGCCACGTCGACCGCGTCGCGCGGCAACCGCGGGTCGTGCGGCTCGCCGAGGGTGAGCACCACGTTCGGCTGCGGGTTCGCGCGCAGGCGGCGCTGCAGCAGCCGCAGGTAATCGGCCTCGATGTCCTCGGCCCACACGGTGCCGCCCGGCGCGACGCGCTCGGCGACGCGCACGGAGTAGTAGCCGTCGCCCGCGCCGACGTCGGCGACGTTGGTGCCGGGCGTGACCTTCAGCAGGTCGAGCACCTGCCGCGCCTCGCCCGCGTCGTCGCGCGACTCCTCGCTCGACCAGCGCGGCGCCACGATGTCGGAGACGGGGCGGCTGGGCGTCGGGAAGCGGTCGGCCGCGGCGCCGCGCGGGCCGCGCGGCGTGATGCTGTCGGCGGCGGCCGTCGTGTCGTCGTCGATGCGCGCAACCGGCGCGGAGTCAGACTTGGCGGCGGGCGTCGCGCTGCCGCCGCGACAGGCCGCGGCGGCGGTCAGCAGCGCCAGCAGGAGGGCGCGGCGCGTCGGGAGCGTGGGCACGGTCATGCGCCCGGCGCGCGGTGCGGGCCGTGGGCGTGCGCGTGCGTCGGCCCGGCGCGGTGCACGCGCACGGCCGCGACGCGGCGGCCGTCCATCGCGACCACTTCAAGCTCCCCGCCGGGGAAGGTCGCGCGGTCGCCGACGCGCGGCAGCCGCCCGATCGCGCTGAACGTGTAGCCGCCGAGCGTCGTCCAGTCGCCGTCCGGGATCGGCACGTTGTAGTCGGAGCGCACGTCGACGAGCGACATCGAGCCCGCGAGCTCCAGCACGCCGTCGAACTCGAACGCCTCGCGCTCGCGCTGATCGTACTCGTCGTTGATGTCGCCGATGACCTCCTCGATGAGGTCCTCCATCGTCACGATGCCGGCGGTGCCGCCGTACTCGTCGAGGACCACGGCGAGGTGCGCGCGCGTGCGGCGCAGGTCCTCCAGCACGCGCTCGGCGGCGCGGGTCGACGGCACGTAGGCGGGCTCGCGCAGATAGTCCTCCAGGCGGAAGGGCGGCGCGTCGTCGTCGCGCAGCCAGAGGTCCTTCGCGAGGAAGACGCCGACGACGTCGTCGAGCGTATCGCGGTAGACGGGATAGCGCGAGTAGCGCTCGCTGCGCAGCACCGCCCACACCTCCTCCTCGGTCGCCTCGACGTCGAGCGCGGCGACCTCGGTGCGCGGGCGCATCACGTCGTAGGCGCGCTTCTCGTGGAAGTCGAACACCCCCGCGAGCATCGCCGAGTCGCTCTCGTCGAGCGTGCCGTGCGCGCGCGCCTGCATGACGAGCAGGCGCAGCTCCTCGGGCGAGTGCACGTGCTCCCCTTCGCCGACGGGGCGGATGCCGAACGGCTTGAGGACCGCGTTGCCGGCGCCGTTCAGCACCGAGATGAACGGCTTCATCAGGCGCGAGAACCAGATGAGCGGCATCGCGATGTGGCGGCTCACCCCTTCGGGCTGCGCCAGGGCGAGCGACTTGGGCGCCAGCTCGCCGAGCACGATGTGGAGGAAGGTGATGATCGCGAAGGCGATGGCGATCGCCGCGCCGCTGTGCGCCGCCGCGCTCACGACGCCCGGGGCCGCGTGGCCACCGATCCCGATCGCGCCGAGCCCGCGGTCGATCAGCGACGCGAGCGCCGGCTCGCCGATCCAGCCGAGGGCGAGCGAGGAGAGCGTGATGCCGAGCTGCGTGCCCGAGATGTAGCGGTCGAGGTGCTCCTGGGCGCCCTGGACGACCCGCGCCTTGGCGTCACCCTCGGCGGCCATCTGGTCGATCTTCGAGCGCCGCGCCGCCACGAGGGCGAACTCGGCGGCGACGAAGAAGCCGTTGAGCAGCACGAGCACGAGCACCGCCCCGAGGCGCAGCCCGATCCCGCCCAACGACAACGCGTCATCCGACGCCACCGCGTAACCCTCCCATCTCTGGTTCGTCCTGCCGCTGGGCGCTCTCGCAGAATGCGAGACCCGCGCTCTTGCATTCCGCCCGCCACGGGGCGCCCGCGACGGCCGTCTCCGGCAATCTGCACCACGGCGCGGCGACGTGCCGGCGGATCCACCCGGATGCGCCGCTCGCCGCCCCCGCCGTGCGCCAGACGCCGAAATCTACCGACCTCACGCGACAGGTCACGCTCGAGCCGCGCACGGTGCTGCGGTGGGCGCACGCCGGCCGCCTCGTCGTGGTCTCGGCGCTCTTCCTCGCGGCGGTGTTCGCCTGGGAGCGCGCCAGCCGCGACGACACCCGCGTCGTCGCCGTCGCCTTCGCCCTCGGCGCCGCGTGGACCGCGGCCGCATGGTGGCACGTGGAGGTGCGGCGCCGGGCGGCCGGGCGGCTCCTCCTGGGGGCGCAGACCGCGATCGACCTCCTGCTGGCGACGGCGGCCGTCCACGTCACGGGGGGCGCGAGCTCGCAGTTCACGCCCGTCTACATCCTCGTCATCGCGGTCGCGGCGCTGCTGCTGCCGGTGGGCGGCGGGCTGCTCGCCGCGCTGGCGGCGGCGGCGCTGTACGGCGCCGACGTGCGCTGGCTCCGCCCCGGCGGGACGACGCTCGGCTTCGTCCTCCAGGCGAGCGTGTTCGGGATCGTGGCGCTCGGCGCCGGCTACGTGGGGGCGCGGCTCCGGCAGGCGGGCGCCGGCGGCGAGCGACTGGCCGCCGCGCTGGCCCGCGCCCGCGTCGAGGCGACCGACATCCTGCGCAACATCCGGAGCGGCATCGTCACCGTGGACGCGCAGGGGCGGCTCCTGTTCGCCAACCCCGCGGCCTCCACGCTGCTGCAGATCGACCTGGCGGCGCGGCTGGGCCGCCCGGTGCTGGACGAGATCGGGCAGGTCGCGCCGGTGCTGGCCGACGTGCTGTTCCGGGCCGCGGCGCGCGGCGAGCGCACCACGCGCGCCGAGGGGAGCGTGCGCACGGGCGACGTGACGGCGCTGATCGGCGTGACGACCACCGTCTCCGACGGCACGGCGGCGGTCGGCGCGGGCGCGCCGGGCACGGGCACGGCCATCTTCTCCGACATCACGAGCAGCAAGCGGCTGGAGGCGCTGCACCTGCGCGCCCAGCGGCTGGAGGCGGTGGCGGAGCTGAGCGCCTCGCTCGCGCACGAGATCAAGAACCCGCTCGCCTCGATCCGCAGCGCGGTCGAGCAGCTGGCGCGGCTCTCGACGCGCGGCATCGAGGGCACGCTGGACGCCGAGGACGCGGACGACGTGCGCACGCTCTCCGGGCTGACGGTGCGCGAGAGCGACCGCCTGAGCCGCCTGCTGTCGGAGTTCCTGGACTTCGCGCGCGCCCGGGTGACGCGCGTGGAGCGCGTGGACGCCGGCGCGGTCACGCGCGAGGCCGGGCGCCTGGCCGCGGCGCACCCGGCGGCGGAGCAGGTGCGCGTGCACGTCACGGTGCCCGACGACGCGCCCGGGCTCGACGGCGACCCGGAGCTGCTGCACCGCGCGCTGTTCAACCTCGCGCTCAACGCGGTGCAGGCCACGGCCGCGGCGCATCCGCAGGGCGGGGGACGCGTGCGCCTGGAGGTGCAGGCGCCCGAGCCCGAGGAGCTGCCGGGCGGCCTCTCGTTCCCGGAGGGCGCGGTGGCGATCCACGTCTCGGACGACGGCCCGGGGATCGACCCGGAGCTGCTCGACCGCCTGTTCGACCCGTTCTTCACGACGCGGCGCGAGGGGAGCGGGCTCGGGCTCGCGGTCGTCCAGCGCGCCGTCGAGGCCCACCGCGGGGTCGTGCTGGTGGAGGGGGGCGGAGAGGGGACGGGCGCCCGGTTCACGGTCCTGCTGCCGCGCGCCGCCGCGCACGCCGAGCCGGAGCTGGTCGAGGCGCGGCCGTACATGCCCACCCCCGCGGGCGCGCAGCGGGCGGTCGCGTGATCGGCGGCGCCGGCGTGCGCTCGTGCGGGCGGCGGTCGGTGCGCCGCCGCCCCCGCCGCCCCACGCCGCCCCACGACACCTCGCGCTCGCGCCGACCCAGCCTCTCGCGCGAGCAGTCATCCGCACGCGCAGCGACGACCACATGACCACGACCACCAAGCCGAGCGTCCTCGTCGTCGACGACGAGACCTCGATCCTCGACTCGGTCCGCATCCTCCTCAAGACCGAGGGCTTCACGCCGCACGTCGCGCACGGCGGCCGCGCGGGGCTCGAGGCGCTGGCCACGATGCGCCCGGACATCGTCGTCAGCGACGTGCGCATGCCCGGCGTCGACGGGCTGCAGCTCCTCGCCGCGGCGCGCGCGCAGGACCCGACGCTCCCCGTGGTGCTCATGACGGCGCAGGCGACGCTGCAGAGCGCCATCCAGGCGGTGAACGACGGCGCGTTCTACTACCTCCAGAAGCCGTTCCGCAACGACGAGCTGGTGGCGATCGTGCGGCGCGCGGCCGAGACGCGCTCGCTGCGCGTCGAGAACCAGCGGCTGACGCAGGAGATCCGGCGGCGCGACCGCGGCGGCGGCGTCGCGCCGGCGGGCGGCGCGCGCGCGTGGCGCGAGGCGCTGCGCATGGCGGAGACGGTCGCGCCGACCGACAGCACGGTGCTCGTCACCGGCGAGAGCGGCACCGGCAAGGAGGTGGTCGCGCGCTGGATCCACGAGCGCTCGGCGCGCGCCGAGGCGACCTTCGCGTCGATCAACTGCGGCGCGCTCCCCGAGTCGCTGCTCGAGTCGGAGCTGTTCGGCCACACGAAGGGGTCGTTCACCGGCGCGGTGAAGGACAAGCAGGGGCTCTTCGCGGCCGCGGGCGGCGGCACCTTCTTCCTCGACGAGATCGGCGAGACGACGCCCGCCACGCAGGTGAAGCTCCTGCGCGTGCTGCAGCAGCGCGAGGTCATCCCCGTGGGCGCGACGGAGCCCGTGCCGATCGACGTGCGGCTGGTCGCGGCGACGAACCGCGACCTGGAGGAGGAGGTGCGGCGCGGCACCTTCCGCGGCGATCTGTACTACCGCCTCAACGTCATCGCCATCCACCTGCCGCCACTGCGCGAGCGGCGCGACGACGTCCCGCTGCTCGCCGACGCCTTCCTGCGTCGCTCGGCGCAGCTGCGCGGCGAGGAGCCCGAGACGCTCGCGCCGGCGGCGCTCGACGCGCTGGTGGCCTACCAGTGGCCGGGCAACGTGCGCGAGCTGGAGAACGCGATGGAGCGCGCGGTGATCCTCACGCCCGGCGACGTGATCGCGCCGACCGCGCTGCCGGAGAGGATCACCGCGCGGAAGATCGAGCCGCTCGTCACCGAGCGCACGCCGACGTCGCCGACGCTCGAGGCGATCGAGCGCGCGTACGTCTGCTGGGTCCTGCAGAACGAGGGCGGCAACAAGTCGCGCGCGGCCGAGGTGCTCGGCATCGATCCGTCGACGCTGTACCGGAAGCTGGCGCGCTACGGCGTGGAGGCGTGAGGCGGGCGCCGTCGCGGGCGCACTTGGCATCGTGACGGGCGCTGCGGACTGCGGATAGCGGATCCACGGCAGAGCTGCGGGGCTGCGGGGCTGCGGAACGACCGGCCCGCAGCCCTCACCGCGCCGAGCGGCCGCCATCGCGGTGCCGCCGAAGAGCAAAGAGCAGCAGGGATGCAAATCGGAGAAGATCTGATCGAAAGTCCGATGGCTCCGCGTGGCAGCGACGATCATCGCGCCACGCGGAGCCATCCGATCTTCATCTGACGTTATCAGATTTTCATCCCCGCTGCTCTCTGCCGTTCGGATCCGCCACGCCGGCACGTTCCGAGCGGCCGTTCCGCAGCCCCGCAGCCCCGCAGCCCCGCAGCCCCGCAGCCCCGCAGCCCCGCAGCTGAATCCGCAGCCCGCAGTCCGCAGCGCCGTTCAGTCGTCACACCGCGGGCCGTGTTCGTTTCGCGTGCGCGCGACGCGCCGCGACGCACGTGCCACGAGGCAAGCGCGGACGTCGCGCGCACGCTCTCGCACAGTGCATGGCGTCGTGCAAAACGCGAGGCGCGCGACGCCGAGCGGCCGTGCGGCGGAATGATGCAAGTGGTTGTGCAGGTGGCGCTTATGCTGGCGTGCCGAACGCGGCACGGCCGCTGCCAAATGCGACGGCGTGAATCGGTCGCGGTATGCGGCACGACTCGCGAGACGATGCGAGTCACGGCGCTCGAACGACGAATCCCACGCTCAAGTCCCCGCCGGGCGCCGCCGATATCACCACTCGATCCGTCACGTCCCCCGCACCACCCGTTCGTCCCCCCCCCTCACCACCGGAGTCGCGCGTCATGCGTACCAACAACCGCAAGGGCTTCTCGCTCATCGAGCTCCTGATCGTCGTCGTGATCATCGGCATCCTGGCCGCGATCGCGATCCCGAAGTTCGCGAACACGAAGGAGAAGGCGTACATCGCGCAGATGAAGTCCGACCTGAAGAACCTCGCCTCGGCGCAGGAGTCGTACTTCGCGGACAAGAACACGTACGCCGACGCGACGCAGATCGCCGGCGATCCGTACAAGTGGGTGGTCAGCGGCGGCGCCGCGAACGTCACGGTGACGATGGCCGCGTCGGCCGGCGGCTGGAGCGCCTCGCTCCTCGACTCGCGCGTCACGAGCACCGGCGCGACCAAGAACTGCGGCATCTACGCGGGCAGCGGCACGCCGCCGAACGCCGCGGTGACGGCCGAGGGCGTGGTCGGCTGCTGGTAAGCCACGGCTGACGCAGCACCGCTGGACGCGCCATGGGGCGGTCTCCTCCGGGAGGCCGCCCCATCGTGCGTCCGGCCCGGACGGCCGCGCCGCGCCGATTTGCGCACGGCCGACTGGGTCGTCCATGGTTCGGCGCCATGACATCCGCCCCGCCTCCCCCGCGCACGATCGTTCCCGGCACCGACGCCTCCGCGCGCCCGGTGCCGCGCGCGCGTCTGGCGGTGCGGGCCGCGGGGCTCGCGGGCACCGTGGGCGCGATCTCGGCGCTCGGCGGCGTGGCCGTCGCGTACGGGGGACTCTCGCCCGCGTTCGCGGCGCTCGCCGGCGCCGCGGCGGGCGGCGGCATCGCGTGGGCGTGGGTCCGCGCGCGCGTCGAGCGTCCGCTCGCGCGCGTGGCGGCGGCCGTCGGCGACGACGCGCCCGACGCCGACGTCGAGACGCTGGCGACCCGCGCCGGCGAGCTCGCCGAGCGGCTGCAGGCGGGCGAGGCGCGCCGCGCGCGCGTCGAGAAGCTGGCGACCGTCGGCCGCATGGCGGCCGGCATCGCGCACGAGGTGGGCAACCCGCTGGCCGCCATCAACGGCTACGCGCACGTGCTGCGGCTGCGCACCGCCGGCCAGCCGGAGGCGGGGCCGGTGCTCGACGCGCTGGAGCGCGAGAGCGCGCGCATCGACCGCATCGTGCGCGGCCTGCTCGACTTCGCGCGCCCGCGCCGCATCACGCCGGCCAGCGTCGGCGTGAACGCGGTGCTCCAGGGCGCGGTCGCGCTGCTGAGCGACCAGGGCGTCCTGCGCCGCCTCACGGTGCAGTCGACGCTCGCCGACCCGACGCCCGCGGTGTTCGCCGAGCGGCACGAGCTGGAGCAGGTGCTCGTCAACCTGCTGCTCAACGCGGCCGACGCGATGGAGGGCGGCCCAGGCACGATCGCGCTCATCACGCGCGAGGTCGCGGTCGAGGAGCTGGGGCAGGGCGCACGGCGCCGCGCGGGCGACGCGCCCGAGCGGTTCGCGCCGCCGCGCCGCAATCGCCGCGTCACGGAGTGGCTCTCGGGCACCGTGCAGGCGCCGCGCGCGGTGGCGCAGATCGTCGTCGCCGACTCGGGGCCCGGGATCCCGCCCGAGGACTGGGAGCGCGTCTTCGACCCCTTCTACACGACGAAGGACGCGAAGCGCGGCACGGGGCTCGGGCTCGCGATCGTCGCGCGCACCGTCGACCAGCTGGGTGGCGCGGTCTGGGTGCAGCGCGCGCGCGAGGGCGGCGCCGCGTTCGTGATCCTGCTGCCGACCGCGGACGCCTACGACACGCACGCGATGCCGGCGATCGACGCCGCGCCCGCGGCCGAGCAGCTCGACCTCCTGCTGCGGCGCTGACGCGCGGGCGGCGGTGCGGTGCGATGGGACGCGCCGCGCTCCGACGATCCGCGGGTGCCCGCACGGCGAGCGTACCGTGCGGCCATGGCACCATCGGCCCGCACGTCCGCGCCGCGCGCGCGACCCGACCGACCCGGCGACACGATCGTCGAGGCGCTCGTCGCGCTCCTCCTGCTGAGCGTCGGCGCGCTGGCGCTCGTGGGGCTCACCACCACGCTCGCGCGCGACGAACGACGCGCGGCGCTGCGCCGACATGCCGCGTCGGCCGCGGAGGCGCGGCTGCTGACGTGGAGCGCGTCGCCCTGCGTGGAGGGTGCGGGCGGCGCGACCGCGGGCGGGCTCGTGGAGCGGTGGGCGACGCGGCGCGGCGCGGACTCGCTGCTCGTCCTCGTCGACTCGGTGCGCGCGGAGCACGAGCCGGGCGCCGTGCACGCGTCGGTCGTCGCGGCGCGCGGGTGCACGCCGTGAGGACGCGACCCTCGCGACGACGGCGCGCCGGCTTCTCGCTGCCGGCGCTGCTCGTCGGGCTCACGCTGTCGGTGCTCGTGACCGGACTGCTGGGAAGCCAGATGGTCGCGCTCCTCCGACACGCGCACCGCCTGCTGTCGCGGCAGCAGGCACGCGCGCAGCTCGCCCACGCCGCGGAGGTGCTGTCGGCGGAGCTGCGGAACGCCGCCGCGGCGCCGTCGGCGACCGACGTCGCGGACCTGCTGCTCGTCGTCGACAGCGCGGTGGAGGTGCGGGCCCCGATCGGGGGCGGCATCGCGTGCGCGGTCGGCCCGAGCGCGGTGGAGCTGCTCGACGCGCACGCCGCCGGGGCACCCGTCGCCAGCTGGTGGAGCGACGCGCCCGACGTCGGCGACGTGGTGCACGTGCACGACGAGGGACCGCAGCCGGTCGTGCAGGACGACGCGTGGCACGCGCGCGAGCTGGCCGCGATCGAGCACGGCGTGGGCGTGTGTGCGACGGGTCCGATGGCGCCCTGGCGCGGAGCCGGCGCGCACCTGCGGCTGCGCCTCGCGGGCGCGCCGCTGCCGCCGACCGTCGCCGCCGGCGCGCCGGTGCGGGTGACGCGCCGGCGGCGGTACGTGCACTATCGCGCGAGCGACGGCTCCTGGCAGCTCGGGCAGCGGCAGTGGACGGGCGGCGCGGGCGCGCTGCAGCCGGTGGCCGGGCCGCTCGCGCCACGCGCGGCCGCCGGGCTCGTGGTGGCGGCACCCACGAGCGCCGTCCCCACGCAGCTCGACGTCACGCTGCGCGTGGAGCTCGCGTTCGGCTCGGCGCGGTGGCGCGACTCCGCGCTGGTCCGCATCCCGTTCGACACGGGGACCGCGCCGTGAGCGTTCATCAGAAGACGCGCGGGCATGCGCCCCTCGCGCACGCGCGCCGCGTGCGCGGCCGGCGTGGCGCGGCGCTGCCGGTCGCGCTGGTGCTGCTGGTCGTCGGGAGCGCGCTGGCGGTGGGCAGCGCCGCCACGATGCGCGACGTGGTGCGCGCGAGCCGCGCCCCGGGCGCCGCGCTGCAGGCGCGCGCGACGGCGGATGCCGCGATCGCGCACGCGCACGCGCGGTGGCGCACCGAGTGGGTGATGGCGCTCGCCCCCGGCGGCGCGTGGCGCGACGACGTCGTCACCGCCGCCGGCCCGGCCGCGCTCACCGTGCTGCGGCTCGACGCGCACCGCTACCTGCTGACCGCCGAGTCGCGCGCACGCGCGGGCGCAGCCGGCACTGGGGCGGAGGCGGTGCGGCGGGTCGGCACGTTCGTGCGGTTGCGTCGCGTGTGGCTCGTACCGCCCGCCGCGTTGACCGCCGGCGGGCCGGTGGTCGCGCCCGAGGGTGCCGTCGTGCGCGGCGCCGACGTCGCGCCCGCGGGGTGGGACTGTCCGTGGACGCCGGCCCCGGTGGCGGACCTCGCGATCGCGCACCCCGACGACTCGCTGGAGGTCGACGCCGGCGTGCTCGCAGCGCCCGCCGTGCTCGAGACGCCGGCCGCGCGCGACGACGCGACGTACGAGCGGTTCGGCGACGAGACGTGGGACGCGCTCGCGGCGCGCGCCGCGGTCGTCGTGCCGGCGGGCGCGGCGTACGCGCCGACGCCGCGCGCGCCGGGCGGCGCCTGCGTCGTCGATGCGGGCAGCTGGGGCGAGCCGCGCCGCGGCGGCGGCGTGGCGGCGTGTGCGACGTCCGCTCCCGTCGTGCACGTGCGCGGCGCGGGGGTGACGCGACTCGTCGGCCCGGCGCGCCTGCAGGGCATGCTGCTCGTCGACGGTGATCTCGAAGTCGAGGGCGACGTCGAGGTCGCGGGCGTGGTCCTCGTGCGCGGCGCGCTGCGCGCGCCGGGGGCCGCGTTGCGCGTGACGGGCGCGCTGCTCGTGCGTCAGCGCGCGTCCGCGACGAGTGCGTCGCGCGCCGTCGTGCTGGGCCCCGCGAGCGTCGTCCAGCAGTCGTCCTGCGCCGTCGCGACCGTCACGCTGGCGGCCTCTCGCGTCATGCGCCTAGGCAGAAGGGCGGGGGTGACCGTCACGCGGTAGGCCACCTGGTGACGGACCGCACGTCGGTGCCGTTACCCCCGATGCGCTCCGCTCGTGTTGAGCGCGTGAAGCGGCCGACGTGGTGTCAACGGCGCGCGATCACCTCGATTCTCTCATTCGGTCATTCATTCATGCGCATCTTCGGTCGGAGCAGACAGACCGTCGGTCTCGACATCGGCTCGGGCCTCGTGAAGGCCGCCGTCGTCGACCACTCGGGTCCCGTGCCCGAGCTGACGCGCGTCGTCGTCACGCCGCTCGCGGACGATGCGATCGTCGAGGGCGAGGTGATGGATCCGGCGCTCGTGGCCGACGCCGTGCGCGAGACGCTCGCCGCGGCCGCCGAGCACGCGAAGCACGTCGTCGTCGCCATCGGCGGCCGCGACGTCATCGTGAAGCGCATCCGCATGGAGCGCGTGAAGCAGTCGGCCGCGCGCGAGTTGATCCGCTGGGAGGCGGAGCAGCACGTGCCGTTCGACATGGACTCCGTGCAGCTCGACTTCCAGATCCTCGACCCGGCCGGCGAGGCGCCCGAGATGAGCGTGCTGCTCGTCGCCGCGAAGCGCGAGCTGGTCGACGCGAAGCTGCGCCTCCTCGAGGACGCCGGCGCCCGCGCGCGCGTCGTCGACGTCGACGCCTTCGCGCTGCACAACGCGTTCGAGACGAGCTATCCCGACGCGCTCACCGGCGTCGTCGCGCTGGCGAACGTCGGCCACGAGGTCACGAACGTGAACATCCTCGAGGAGGGCGTGCCGGTGCTGACGCGCGACCTCGCCGCCGGCACGCGCCGCGTGCGCGAGGACCTGCAGCGCGACCTGCAGCTCTCGGCGCGCGACGCCGAGCGCGTGCTCCAGGGCGTGGGCGACGCGGGCGGGGCGACCACCGCCGCGCTGGGCGCGATCGTCGCCCGGCACGCGCAGGACGTCGCGGTCGGCGTCGAGCGCGCGGCCGCCTTCCTCGAGAGCGCGTCGCGCACGGCGGGCCCGCTCCGCGCCCTCTACCTCTGCGGCGGCGGCGCGCGCATCCCCGGCCTCGCGCAGGCGGTCGCGACGCAGCTCCGCGTGACCGTCGAGGTCGCGCAGCCGCTCGGCGGCATCTCGGTGCGCGACGGCGCCTTCGACGGCCTCGACGCCGACGCGGTCGCGCCGCTGCTCATGCTCCCCCTCGGCCTCGCCCTGCGGAAGGTCGCGTGACCGCGCCGCGCCTCGCCCACTCCGGAGCCCGCCGATGATCATCGAGGTCAACCTCCTCCCCGGCCGCCAGGGCTCGCAGCGCGGCAGCGCGCCGAGCCTGGACGCGCTCACCGCGCGCCTGCGCGGCGCGTTCACGGACCGGTACCTCGCCGCCGCCGTCGTCATGCTGATCGGCACCGCGGGCGCGGTGGGCGCGATGCACGTCCTGCAGTCGCGCGACGCCGAGCAGCTCGCCGAGCGCGAGACCGTCGCCGTCGGCGACTCGACGCGGCTGTCGAGCGTCATCCGCGACCGCAAGCAGGCGATCGCCGAGCGTGACTCGGTGGAGAAGCAGCTCGCGATCATCGCCGCGATCGACAGCAATCGCTACGTGTGGGCGCACGTGCTGGACGAGGTGAGCCAGAGCCTCCCCGCGTACACCTGGCTGACGCAGGTCACCCAGGTCAGCGCGCCGCCGGCGCCGCCCGCGGCGCGCCAGGCGGCCGCCGACAGCGCGAAGAAGGGCGTCATGCCCGCCGACAGCGCGGCCAGCGCCGCGCCGGGCGCCCTCAAGTTCCGACTCGTCGGCCAGACGGTCGACATCCAGGCGCTGACGACGTTCATGCGCGATCTCGAGTCGTCGCCGTTCGTGCAGCGCGTGCAGCTCGCCAAGTCCGAGGCCGTCATCGTCGACGGCCGCGACGTCACGGAGTTCACGCTCGAGGGCGAGTTCGAGTCGCCGGAGCGCGGGCTGCTGCGGACGCGCACGACCACCGTTCCGCTGCGCTGAGGTACAGAGCCGTGTCGCTGCTCCCGACCGACCGGAAGGACCAGACCAAGCTCGCCGTCGCGGTGCTCGCGGGCGCGCTGGGCGCGTACTACTACCTCTATCCGTACAGCACGCGCGCGATCGAGCTCGACGACACGCGCGCGCGCGTCGAGCGGCTCGAGTCGACGAACGAGCGCGCGATGCGCGAGCTGAAGCGCGGCACCGCGAAGTCGCTCCGCGCGCAGGCCGCGCAGTCGCGCGCCACGCTCGGCGTGCTGCGACAGCTGGTGCCCGCCGCGCACGAGGTGCCCGCGGTGCTGGAGGAGGTCTCGACGGCCGCCCGCCGCGCGGGGCTCGAGCTGGGCGGCGTGCAGCCGGAGCCCGTGATCGGCGGCGACCAGTTCGATACGCACCGCTACAAGGTCACGGTCGTCGGCACCTACCACGCGCTGACCACCTTCCTCGCGAACGTCGGCTCGCTGCCGCGGATCGTGGCGCCGGTGACGTTCGCGCTCGTGCCCGCGAAGCCGACGGGCGGGCAGAGCACGCGCCCCGTCGCCAACGCGATCGCCGTGCAGCCGCTCATGGCGACGGTGACGCTCCAGACCTACGTGGCGCACGCGGCGCCGGCCGGCGCCTCCACCGCCGGAGAGGTGCTCCCGTGACCCTGACGCCCCACGCGCGCCGCCTGACGTTCCTGGGCACCGCGCTCGCGCTCACCCTCGCCTCCGCCGGCTGGCTGTTCTTCGGCACGCGCATGGAGGAGGAGTCGGTCGTCGCCGCCGCGCCGCGCGCCGCGACCACGGCGGCCGCGGCGAAGACCGCGAGCGCGGCGCCCGCGACGCGCGGCGCGGCATCGTCCGACAGCGCCGCCGCGGACGCCCCCGCCGACGCGCCGGCCGCCGAGGCACCCGCCGCCGAGCGCGCGGCCGCCCCGCGCGACACGACGCCCGCGGTGGCCAGGATCGAGCGCGAGGTCTTCGCCTACGCCGGCGGCGGACGCCGCGATCCCTTCCGCGCGCTCATCGCGACGTCGGCGATCCGCCCGCTGCCGTCGGAGCTGCGCCTCGTCGCGGTCGTCTACGACCCGCGCGGCGCCGGCTCGGTGGCCATCCTGCGCGACTCCACGACCCAGAAGCAGCATCGCGTCCGCCCCGGCCAGCTGCTCGGCCGCATGCGCGTGGCGCAGATCCGACCCAAGCACGTCGTGTTCACGATCGAGGAGCTCGGCTTCAGCCGCCAGGAGATCCTGGGGCTCAAGGATTCTACTGCCACGAGGCTGCCATGAGGGGCGTCGGCTCCCTGCTCACCGCCGCGGTCACCGCCGCGTCGCCCGCGTTCGCGTCCGTCCCCGCGACGACCGAGCGCGTCCCCGTCACGCCGCTCGCTGCCGTGCGCGCCCTGGCGCTCCCGCGCCTCGTGACCAACCCGATCGCGCGCCCCGCGACCGACGACGTCCGCGCGTCCGTCACCGGCGTCAGCGTCGTCGCCGAGGAGGCCGCCGCGGCCGCGGTCCTGATCCGCGTCGACCGCAGCGTCGAGGTGCAGGACTTCGTGCTCGACGGCCCGCGCCGCGTCGTGCTCGACATCAGCGGGGCGACGCTCGCCGTCGCCGGCGGCTCGCGCTACGACGGCACCGCCCGCGGCGGCGTGCGCAACGTGCGCCTGGCGCAGTTCCGGGCCGGCATCGTGCGCGTGGTCGTGGAGCTCGACGGGCCGCGCACCTATCGCATCGAGCGCACCGACGGGGCCGTCCGCCTCGTCGTGCAGGGCGCGAGCGGTGCCGCCTTCGCGCCCTGGCAGGCCGGCCGCGCAGTCGACGCGACGCGCCCTGCGGTCGCCGCGGCGGAGCCGGTCGAGGCGTCCACCGAGCACGCAGCCGAGCAGCCGGTCGAGCAGCCGCCGCGCGCCGCCCGCCGCGAGGCGGCGCGGCCCGCGCCGCAGCCGGCCGCGCCGCGCGAGTCCCGCGAGGTGCGCGACGCGCAGGAGACGCGCGAGTCGCGCGAGACGCCCGCCGCCGAGTCGCCGGCGCCGCGCCAGGTGGCGACGCGCGAGAGTGCGGCCCGCGAATCCGCCTCCCGCGATGGCGCGCGCCTGACGGTGACCTACCAGGACGCCGACATCCGCGACGTCGTCGCCGCGTTCGCCGCCTTCTCCGGCCGCACGATCATCGTCGGCAAGGAGGTCACGGGGAACATCACCGCCGAGATCAAGGACCAGCCGTGGGACGTCGCGCTGCGCGCGCTCCTGCGGTCGCAGGGCCTCGCCCTCAGCGAGGACGCCGCGAACGGCATCATCACGGTCGACAGCTACAAGAACCTCGCGAGCAACCGCGCCACCGAGCCGATCGCGACGCGGATCATCGACATCAACTACGCCAAGGCCGACTCGCTCGTGCCGCTGGTGCAGACGCTGCTCTCGCGCGAGTGCGCGCCGGGCGACCTGACGGCGGCGCAGGCCGCGGCCGCGGCGCAGAACCCGGGGCAGGCGGGGAGCACGGCCCAGCAGACCGGCCCGCAGGGCGTGCCGCGCGGCTGCGTCGTCCGCGGCGCCGTCACGGCCGACCGCTCGACGAACAAGCTGCTCATCAGCGACGTCCCCACGAACCTGCCCGAGATCATGGCCCGCGTGCGCGAGCTCGACGTGCGCACGCCGCAGGTCGCGATCAAGGCGAAGATCCTCTTCGTCAACCGCACGGGGCTCGAGGACATCGGCGTCTCGTACGACCTCGGCACGGGCACGCAGCAGTTCTTCCAGCAGCTCGTGCAGCGCATCGATCCGTCGACGCGCAAGCCGATCGACACCAACGGCGACGGCGTGCCGGACGGCCTGGGCGGCGGCACCCCGTTCCCGGGCGACCGCATCGCGCTCGGCGGGAACGCGCTCTCGGCGCTCGCCAACGCGAACGCGGCGCTGCAGCCCTCCGCGCTCAACCTGATCTACTCGGCGACCATCGGCCGCTTCCAGCTCACCTCCTTCGTCAACGCGCTCCAGCAGAGCGAGCTGGCCGACGTGCAGTCGGAGCCGAGCATCGTCACGCTGAACAACCGGCCGGCCGAGATCTTCGTCGGCCAGCAGGTGCCCATCCGCGTCATCGACGCGAGCTCGGGCGCCGCCTTCGGCAACGCGCCGCGCGCCACCGTCCGCCTCGAGGAGGCGGGCATCCGGCTCAACGTGATCCCGCAGGTCACGAACAACCGCCGCATCGTGCTCGACGTGAGCGCCGAGAACTCGGACGCGCAGCTGTCCTCCACCGACGTCGGCGTCGTGTTCAACCGCCAGCGCGCGCAGAACCGCGTCCTCGTCGGCGACGGCGAGACGGCGGCGATCGGCGGGCTGACGGTGACGAAGAGCTTCACGGTGAAGACGGGCATCCCGTTCCTCGTCGACCTCCCGCTCGTCGGCCGCCTGTTCGGCCAGACGCGCACGGAGGAGCGCAAGCAGGACCTGCTGATCCTCGTGACGCCGCACATCCTGGACGAGGGCGAGCCCGCCCCGATCCCGGCGCCGCGTCGCTGACCGAGAGAGATCCGTCATGGCGACGATCCACTTCCCGATGCGCGCCCTCCGCGCGAGCGCCGTCCGCACGGCCGGCGCGCTGGCCCTCGGCGGCGCGCTCGCGGCCTGCGGCGAGGCCGGCTCCGCGATCCTGACCGGCGGCACCGAGGCCGACCGCACCCCGCCGGCCGTCGCCGTCCTGCCGACCGCGATCGGCACCGGCAACGACTCGACCGTGTCGGTCCAGGTGACCGCGCGCGACAACCTCGGCCTGCGCCGCGTGCGCGTGGTCGCGACCCAGCGCCTCCCCATCGGCCGCGACACGACGTTCGTCGGCCTCGACACGGCGTTCAACAGCGCCGTCACCGACTTCGTGCAGACGGTGCAGTTCCGCGTGCCGCTCGGCACCCCCGCCGGCACGCAGGTGACCGTCACCGGCGGCGCGTCCGACGGCGCCGGCAACGCGTCGCCCGACGTCACGGTGCGCGTGGCCACCGGCAACCTCGAGCCGCCGCGCGCGCGCCTCACCGCGCCGCAGCCCGGCTCCCTCTTCGTCATCGGCAAGTCGGGCGTCATCTCGATCAGCGCGTCCGCGCGCCTCAAGGTGCGCCGCGTCGGCTTCACGGCCTCGGGCCCCGGCTTCTCGCTCGCCGACTCGACCACCTACTCCGAGCCGCTCCGCGACTCGGTGGCGGTCATCGACACGGTGACGGTGCCCGCCACCGCGCAGACCGGCGTCCTCACCGTCACGCCCTTCGTCGTCGACTCGCTCGGCCAGCGCGCGACCGGCGCCCCGGTGTCGTTCGCCGTGCAGCCGATCACCGCCGTCAACAGCACCCCGGTCGTCGGCTCGGGCGTCACGCGCCGCGTCGAGGTGCAGGACACGGTGCGCGTCTCCGCCAGCGACCCGACCGGCATCCGCGTCCTCGGCTACGAGATCGTCGACACGGTGCAGCGCCGCGTGATCGTCGCCGACTCGACGATCCTCTCCGGCCAGCTCACGGTCGCCGAGACGACGTTCACCTTCCGCATCCCCACCCGCGCGCTGCCGTCGCCGGTGTACGTCCGCGCCTTCGCCACGAACATGGCGCAGCGCCGCTCGTACACGAAGCTGGCCTCGGGCGCCGACCGCGTCGACTCGGTGCTCGTCGTCTCCGGCGCCACGCGTCCGCTGCGCAACGGCGGCCTGATCGCCGACGGCGTGTACGCGTCGCGCTACGACCGCCTGTACCTCACCAATATCGACCGCAACCAGGTCGAGGTGTTCAGCCTCGCCAGCCAGCGCTTCGAGGACGCGATCGTCGTCGGCTCGCGGCCGTGGGGCATCGTGGGCTGGCCGCGCAACCGCCGCGGCGTCATGGGCGACACGCTCCTCGTCGCCAACTCGGGCGGCACGAACGTCAGCTACGTGCAGATCGGCGGGCAGGGGAACGGCACGGAGGTCTATCGCTACCCGCTGCCGAACATCGTCGCCTACTCGGTGACGAGCGAGCTCTCCGCCACCACGGGCGAGATCATCCGGACGCGCACGGTCTACGACTTCAGCGACCGCCCGCAGTTCCTCGCCGCGACCTGCGAGACCGTCAGCACCATGAGCGACGAGTGCGGCGACGTGATCCTCGCCTACTCGACGACGCCCACGCCCGGCCAGACCGCCCCGTTCCCGAAGCGCGGCACCGTGCGGTGGGAGAACCTCACGCGCTGCACCTCGCACTTCTTCTTCGAGCAGGGCATGGGGACCGACACCCGGCGCGCCGACACGCTCGAGGTGGAGCGCTTCGCCGCCCACTGGTCGTACCAGCTGCCCGTCACCTGCATGCAGCCCGACGAGGTCACGACGCTCGTCCCCTTCATGCAGTGGGCGCGCTCGGCCGGCGGCGACTCCATCCCGTACAGCGTCCAGGTCCGCATCGACCAGCTGGGCTTCCGCGACACGACCTTCGTCCGCAACTCGGGCAACTTCGCCCGCGCCATCATCGGCGAGGGCGGCTCGGTCCTCGGCAGCCGCGCGGTGGGCTACGACGCGAACCCCGGGCTGGCGCCGGCGATCATGTTCCGCGGGCAGCCGTACTTCCTCGACATCCCGGTCGTGGACCAGGGCATCTCGCGCCCCCGCGACGTCTCGGACTTCATCGCCAACACCTTCTCCTCGGTGAAGGGCGTGGCCATCAACTTCGACGGCGCGCTCTCGGCGATCCGCGGCGACTCGACCTACGTCATCGACCAGCAGCTGCGCCTGCAGGGCCTGATGCAGACCTCGGGCGGCCCCAACGCGGGCTTCGACTTCCACCCGCTGAACGAAGGCTCGGGCGCCTTCAACCCCGACATCCGGCGCCGCCTGGCCTTCTCGGCCTCCATGACGCCGCAGATCGAGGTCTTCGACAGCTACTGCTACCAGAAGCTGGGCGCGATCGAGATCCGCGACCCGATCGTCGGGCCGATCAAGGCCTCGCTCCGTCCGAACGGCCAGATCGTGCTCGTTGGCGCCTCGGCGCGCGGCGTGGTGGTGATCCCGCTGGAGCGCGAGTTCACCTCGGGCTGCACCCCCCAGTCGTTCGTGCGCCGCTAGGCGTCCGACCGGCCCGGCGCGGCCCGCGGCACCCGACGGCGTCGGCCCCCACCCGGGCCGGCGCCGTCGCCGTTGAGGCCGCCAGGTTCCCGGTCCGGGGTGGCGCTCGACGCGACATCGTTACTTTGCTTCCCTCGCCCCACCCCGCCGGACCCCTCCCTCCCGCCGCATGACCGCCCTCCGCTTCACCACCGCCGGCGAATCGCACGGCCCCGCCCTCGTCGCCGTCCTGGAGGGCGTGCCCGCCGGGCTCCCCCTGCTCGCCGAGCACGTGGACGCGGACCTGGCGCGCCGGCAGCAGGGGTACGGGCGCGGCCGGCGGATGCAGATCGAGACCGACCGGGTCGAGTTCCTGAGCGGCGTCCGCGCCGGCGAGACCCTCGGCGGCCCGATCGCCATGCTCGTCCGCAACGCCGACTGGAAGAACTGGGTCGACGTGATGGACCCGGCGCCCCGCGAGACCGACCCGGATCCGCGCCGCCGCGCCCTGACCCGCGTCCGGCCGGGCCACGCCGACCTCACGGGCGTGCTCAAGTACGAGCGCGCCGACGCCCGCGACATCCTGGAGCGCGCCTCGGCCCGCGAGACGACCATGCGCGTCGCCGTCGGCGCGGTCTGCCGGCGGCTGCTCGCCGAGCTGGGCGTCCGGATCGGCAGCCACGTGGTGCACCTGGGCGGCATCGACTGCGCCCCGGTCGAGCTGCCCGAGGAGCTGAACGCCGCGTCCGACGCCTCCCCGGTCCGCGTGCTCGACCCGGCCGCCGAGCAGGCGATGATCGCCCGGATCGACGAGGCCAAGCGGGCGGGGAACACCCTCGGCGGCATCGTCGAGGTGGTCGCGACCGGGCTCCCGGTCGGGCTCGGCTCCCACGTCTCCTGGGATCGGAAGCTCGACGGCCGGCTCGGCCAGGCGATGCTCTCGATCCCGGCGGTGAAGGGAGTCGAGATCGGCCTCGGCTTCGACGCGGCCCGGCGGAGCGGCGCCGAGGTGCACGACGAGATCGCGCTCGCGCCCGGACGGACGCGGGCGGGGAACGTCCGCCGCCTCACCAACCGCGCCGGCGGCCTCGAGGGCGGGATGACCAACGGCGAGCCGCTGCTCGTCCGGGTGGCGATGAAGCCGATCAGCACGCTGATGCGCCCGCTGCAGACGATCGACGTCCGCTCGGCCGAGCCGGCCGCGGCGGCCGCCGAGCGGAGCGACGTCACGGCGGTGCCCGCCATGGGTGTGATCGCCGAGGCCATGGCGGCGATCGTCCTCGCCGAGGCCGCGCTCGAGAAGTTCGGCGGCGATTCGCTCGGCGAGCTCCGCCGCAACGCCGAGAGCTACCTCGCGCAGGTGCGCGCCCGGCTCCCCGAGGACGCCGCGACCGGGACGGCTGCCGACGCCTCCGTGGGCGCGTGAGCCGCCGCCACGTGATCCTCGTCGGGCTCCCAGGGGCGGGGAAGAGCACCGTGGGCCCGCTGGTGGGGGCGGCGCTCGCCCGGCCGTTCCTCGACTTCGACGTGGAGCTGACGCGCCGCGCCGGCGCGGCGATCCCGGAGCAGTTCGCCCGCGACGGCGAGCCGGCCTTCCGGGCCCGCGAGGCCGCGCTCTCGCGCGAGCTGGCGGACGCGCCCGCCATGGTCCTCGCGCCCGGGGGCGGCTGGATGACGAATGCGGCTGCGGCGGCACCTTTGCGGCCGGCCGGGCGTATCATCTACCTGCGGACGACGCCGGCGGCCGCGCTCGCCAGGTTGGGAGCGGGGGTCGCCGGCCGCCCGCTGCTCGCCGCGGCGGACGATCCGCTGGCGGCGCTCTCGGCCCTCCTCGCCCGCCGGTCGGCGGGCTACGAGTCGGCCGACCTCATGGTGGACACGGACGGGCTCGCCCCGGCCGACGTCGCCGGACGGGTGGTCACGCTCGTGCGGGTCGCGGAGGGGGACGGATGACGACGGACCGCGACGACCCGGCGCCGGAGGCGACGGGAGCGGTGCTCGAGGAGCTGCGGCAGCGCTTCGGCGACGCCGCGGACCTCCGTGCCGACCTGCGGGCGGTCCGGGTCTATCTGGCGGCGCGCGGGTACGACGCGCGTCGGATCGAGGCGGTGGTGGCCGCCTTCGTGGGCGAGGGTGAGGTCGGGGGGCGCGTGACGGACGCCGAGGGATCGGCGTCGCCCGAGGGGCCCGCGACGTCGGGCCCGCCCGGGGCCGCTCCGGCGGCCGACGCGTGGGCCGAGGCGGCCGAGCCGGTGGCGGCGCGCCCCGCGCCCGTCCGGATGCCCGCCGCCCACGAGCGGGCCCGCTTCGCCCCCGAGGCGTGGGGGTATCTGATCCAACGCAGGGCGGCGGCCGGCTGGTCGGTCGCCGAGCTCGAACACGTGATCGAGCGAGCGCTCGTTCAAATAGATGGACGCATCGCGGTCGACGACCTCCGCGCGCTGATCGACGGCGTGTTCGGGGGACCGACCGAGTCCACGACGGTACACTAGGGCCATGGCGACCAAGAAGGCAGCGACGAAGAAGACGACGGCCAAGCGGGCGACCGCCGCCGCAGGCGCGCGGACCACGCGCGCCCGGGCGGCCGCCTACGATCCGGCCGAGCACGAGGAGCCGACGCCGCCGGGGTCGACCTCGCTCGTCATCGTCGAGTCTCCGGCGAAGGCGAAGACGATCGGCAAGTACCTCGGCCGCGGCTACAAGGTGCGCGCGACCGTCGGCCACATCATGGACCTGCCGGAGAAGAAGCTCGGCGTCGACGTGGACCACGGGTTCGACGTCCAGCTCGAGCCGATCGCCGGCAAGGAGAAGACGATCGCGGAGCTCAAGAGCGCCGCGAAGGACGCGAAGGAGATCTTCGTCGCGACCGACCCGGACCGCGAGGGCGAGGCGATCGCCGCGCACGTCGCGGACCTCATCACGCCCAAGCGCGGCCCCAAGCCGACCATCCGGCGCGTCCTCTTCCACGAGATCACGAAGGAGGGGATCGCGCGGGCGATGGAGCACCCGGGCGACATCGACACGGGCAAGGTCGACGCGCAGCAGGCGCGCCGCGTGCTCGATCGCCTGGTGGGCTACAAGGCCAGCCCGGTGCTCTGGAAGACGGTGAAGAAGGGGCTCTCCGCGGGTCGCGTGCAGACGGTGGCGCTCCGCCTCATCGTCGAGCGCGAGCGCGAGATCCGCGCGTTCGTGCCGGTCGAGTACTGGTCGATCACCGCGCAGCTGGAGAAGGGCGGCCAGCAGTTCCAGGCCAAGCTGCACCACGTCGACGGCAAGAAGCCCGAGATCGGCGACCAGGCGCAGGCCGAGGCGATCCTCGCCGACGTGAGGGGCCGCGAGCTCTTCCCGGTGACGGACGTCAAGCGGCGCGAGCGGCGCAAGAACCCGCAGGCGCCGTTCACGACCTCCACGCTGCAGCAGGAGGGCGCGAAGAAGCTCGGCTTCGGCTCCAAGCGCACCATGCGCCTCGCGCAGGACCTGTACGAGGGCATCGACCTCGGCCCCGAGGGCGCGGTCGGCCTCATCACGTACATGCGCACCGACTCGACGCGCGTCGCGGAGAGCGCGGCGACGGCGGCGCGCGACCACCTGCGCACGCTCTTCGGCGAGGACTACCTCGCGCCGGGGCTGCAGCTCTACGGCAGCACGAAGCAGACGAACGCGCAGGACGCGCACGAGGGCATCCGGCCCACGGATCCCACGCGCCGCCCGGAGCTCGTCCGCAAGTACCTCTCGGCCGACCAGCTGAAGCTCTACGAGCTGGTGTGGAAGCGCTTCATGGCGTCGCAGATGGCGCCCGCGGTGTTCGACACAACCACGGTCGACTTCGAGCTGCGCCCCGAGCGCGGCGCGTACGCGTCGGGCGTGCAGTCGTACGCGTTCCGCGCCACCGGCAGCGTCGTGAAGTTCCAGGGCTTCCTGGCGCTCTACCGCGAGGCGCGCGAGGAGGGCGACTCGGTCGCGCTCGAGGACGAGCAGGCGCTGCCCGCGCTCGAACAGGGCGAGCAGGTGCCGGTGCGCGAGATCGTGCCGCAGCAGCACTTCACGCAGCCGCCGCCGCGCTTCTCCGAGGCGTCGCTCGTGAAGGAGCTGGAGCGGCTCGGCATCGGCCGCCCGTCGACGTACGCGTCGATCATCTCGGTGCTCGCCGACCGCCGCTACGTCCTGCTCGAGCAGCGCCGCTTCTTCCCGACGCCGCTCGGCGAGACGGTCGAGAAGGTGATGGTGAAGAAGTTCCCGGCCATCTTCGACGTGCAGTTCACCTCCACCATGGAGGGCGAGCTGGATCGCGTGGAGGGCGGGAGCGTGAACTGGCGCACGGCGCTGCAGGAGTTCTGGGGCCCGTTCTCCGAGGAGCTGCACGACCGCGACCTCGACCTGCTCATCGCCGAGGCGCACGACCTCTCCGCGCTGGAGACGGAGCGGTGCAAGGAGTGCGGCGGGAAGCTCGTGCCGAAGGCCGGCTTCTTCGGTCCCTTCGTCGCCTGCGAGCACCACCCGAAGACCTGCAAGTACACGCGGCCGATCGCCGGCGAGCGCAAGCCGCCCGTCGTCACCGAGTACGCGTGCCCGGAGTGCCAGGCGCCGATGTACCTGCGCCAGGGCAAGAGCGGGGACTTCCTCGGCTGCAGCCGCTTCCCGAAGTGCCGCGGCACGCGCGCCATGCCGACGGGCGTGAAGTGCCCGAAGGACGGCGGCGACATCTCGCAGCGCAAGTCGAAGGCGCGCGGCAAGATCTTCTACGGCTGCGAGAACTATCCCAGCTGCGACTTCGTCGTGTGGGACAAGCCGGTGAAGGACGTCTGCCCCGAGTGCGGCTACGAGGGCGCGGAGGCGAAGCAGAACAAGACCCGCGGCGCCTACCGGAAGTGCCTGAAGTGCCAGAACGAGTGGGACGTGGCGGATCCGGTGGAGCAGGGCGCCGAGGAGCCGGTGGCGGTCTGACCGCGCGCGGCGCGTGAGAACGACGTGAGGGGGCGCCGACCAGCCGGTCGGCGCCCCCTCACGTCGTTCGCGCGATCGTGCGACGCGCCGCGCCGCGCCCCTACGGCAGCTGCAGCTGCTGCCCCGGGTGGATCATGTCGGGATTCGGGATCGACGCGCGGTTCGCCTCGTGGATCTTCTTCCACTGCGCGGCGTCCCCGTAGACCTCCTTCGCGATCTTCGACAGCGAGTCGCCGGCCTTCACGGTGTACGTGCGCCCGCCGCTCGGCGAGCCCGCACGGGACGCCTGGTCTGCGAAGCCGCTGTTCACCTGCAGGCTGACCTGCGCGTCGGCGGCGATGCCGCGGATGGCCTGCTGCGCGCGGTCGCGATCGGCCTCGGTGCCGACCGTGCCCCGGACCTCGGAGCCGCTGACCTGCAGGCCGTAGACGGTGACGCCTTGGCGCTGCAGCGCGGCGGCGATGTCGGATTGGGTGGTCATGCTGCCCTCCGGTGGTGTGGCGTGGCGGTGCTGTGGTGGTGCCGTGCGGTCCTGCCGAACGGTCGTGCCGTGCGGTCGTGCATGGGTGTGCCACGTGCGGCAGGCCGCGCGTGGGCTCGCCCCCACGTGCAAGGGTCGGTCCGGCCGGCGCGCCGTCGAGTCCGGCCGGTCGTGGGTCGCTGCGCGCTCGACGGGCGCCGACCGGCGGCCAACCCTCGCGGCGCGGCGCATGTCGAAGCGTGGCGTCGCGGGCCGATTCGCCCTTTCGCCGGGGCGCGACGGATTGCATCGTAGCGACCGCTTGCCGCCGCGCCGACGCGGCTCCCGTCCGCCGCGCCCCTCCCCGCCATGCGCCTGCCCCGTTCCCGCCCCCTCATCGCCACGCTGGGCGTCGCCGCCGTGGCCGTCGTCGGACTCGTCGCATGGCGCTCGCTCGGCGCCGCCAAGCCCGAGGCCGACCCGCTCGTCGTTCCGGTGAAGGAGGGCGACTTCAAGGTCACGGTCACGACCACGGGCGAGCTCCGCGCCGTGAAGTCGGTGCAGATCCAGGGGCCCGCCGGGCTGCAGCAGGCGCAGATCTATCAGCTCAAGATCGCGTCGCTCGTGCCCGAGGGCACCGTCGTCAAGGCGGGCGACATGGTCGCCGAGCTCGATCGCGGGGCCGCCGCGACGAAGCTCAACGAGGTCTCGCTGAACGTGCAGAAGGCCGAGGCCCAGTACACGCAGGCGCAGCTGGACTCGACGCTCAACCTCTCCAAGGCGCGCGAGGACCTGCGCACGATGGAGTTCGCGCTCGAGGAGAAGCGCATCGCCAAGGAGCAGGCGCAGTACGAGGCGCCGAGCGTGCGCCGGCAGGCGGAGATCGACCTGCAGAAGGCCGAGCGCGCGCTCGCCCAGGCGAAGCGTGACTACGCGACCAAGACGCAGCAGGCCATCGCGAAGATGCGCGAGGTGGGCGCGGAGCTGGAGCGCCACAAGAACTCGCTCAAGACGATCCAGGATGTCGTCGGCGGCTTCACGATCAAGGCGCCGGCCCCTGGCATGGTGATCTACGCGAAGGAGTGGAACGGCCGGAAGAAGGTCGTCGGCTCGCAGATCAACGCCTGGGAGCCGACGGTCGCGACGCTGCCGGACCTGACCCAGATGGAGTCGATCACGTACGTGAACGAGATCGACGTGCGGAAGCTCGCGGTGGGGCAGGAGGTGAAGCTCTCGCTCGACTCCGATCCGTCCAAGGTGCTGACGGGCAAGGTCACCGCGGTCGCCAACGTCGGCGAGCAGCGCCCGAACACGGACGCCAAGGTGTTCGAGGTGAAGGTGCAGGTGATGCAGTCCGACACGACGCTGCGTCCCGGCATGACGACGTCCAACGCGGTGCAGACGGCGGTCGTGAAGAAGGCGCGCTTCATCCCGCTCGAGGCGGTGCAGGCGGACAGCGGGCGCACCTTCGTCTTCCGGCGGCGCGGCGGCAGCGTCGTGCGCCAGGAGATCGAGACGGGGCTCATGAACGACAACGAGGTGATCGTCGCGCGCGGCCTCGAGCCGGGCGACGAGGTGCTGCTCGCCGCGCCGGCGAACGTCGCCTCGGTCAGCACGGTGGAGCTGCCGGGGCGGCCCAAGTCGGCGGCGCCGGCGAAGCCGTCCGACAGCGCGCAGCGGTCGACGCCCGTGCCCGCGATGCCGTCGCCCGCGGCGCCCGCCGCCGCGCCCGCCGCCAAGGCGACCGCCGCCGCCACGAGCCGCTGAGCGGCGCCGTGGGAGCCGTCACCACGCCCCGCGGGGCGACGTACGCGCCGCCTCCGGGCGGCGCGGGGACCTCGGGCGCCGACGACGCGCGCCCGCCGCACGGCGCCGATCGTGCCGCCACGGTCCGCCTCATCGCCTTCGGCCTGCGCGCCGCCGTCGAGGCGGTCGGCCACAACACGCTGCGTGCCGCCCTCACCTCGCTCGGCATCCTCTTCGGCGTCGCCTCCGTCATCGCGATGTTGGCGATTGGCAAGGGCGCCGAGCAGGAGATCCTGGCGCAGATGAAGCTCCTCGGCTCCAACAACGTCATCGTCACGCCCCTCGTCGAGCAGAAGGCCGAGAAGGCGGAGGACAAGAGCGAGAAGGAGTCGAAGCGCTACACGCCCGGCCTCACGGCGCTCGACGCGCAGAGCATCCGCGACGTCGTGCCGCACGTGCGCTCGGTCAGCACGGAGCTATCGCTGCAGACGACCGCCACGCGCGAGGGGCAGCGCCGCAGCGTGAAGCTGGTCGGCGTCGACAGCGCGTACTTCAGCGCCTTCAACCTCGAGATGGCGGAGGGGGGCCGCTTCGCGCCCCTGCACCTGGAGCGCGGGATGCCCGTGGCGGTGATCGGCAGCGGGTTGCGCGCGCGCTTCTTCACGAAGGAGCCGCCGGTCGGCCGCCGCATCAAGGTCGGCGAGACGTGGCTCACCGTCGTCGGCGTGCTCGCGCCGCGCCCCGTCTCCGAGCAGACGGCGCAGCGCCTCGGCATCCGCGACGCGAACATGGACGTCTACGTCCCGCTCTCGACCGCGCTGCTGCGCTACCGCAACCGCGCGCAGATCACCAACCGCGACGTCGAGCAGGCCTCGCAGGAGTTCAGCGACGGGGACGACGCGACGAAGAACGAGGACGCCGCCCAGCGCGCCGAGCGTCTGAACCAGAACCAGCTCGACCGACTGGTGGTGCAGGTGGCCGACGCGCGCTACGTCTCGCAGGTCGCCGACGTCGTGCAGCGGCTGATGCAGCGCCGGCACAACCAGGTCGTCGACTTCGAGGTGGCGGTGCCCGAGATGCTGCTGAAGCAGGAGCAGCGCACGAAGACGATCTTCAACGTCGTCCTCGGCTGCATCGCCTCGATCTCGCTCATCGTCGGCGGGATCGGCATCATGAACATCATGCTCGCCTCGGTGCTCGAGCGCATCCGCGAGATCGGCGTCCGCCGGGCGCTCGGGGCCAGCCAGCGCGACGTGCTGGCGCAGTTCCTCGCCGAGGCGGTGCTCATCAGCCTCGCCGGCGGCACCGCGGGCATCCTGCTCGGCGTCGCCCTGAGCTTCGGCATCGAGCGCTTCGCAGGCATCGCCACCATCGTGTCCGCCCCCTCCGTGATCGTCGCCTTCGGCGTCTCGCTCACGGTGGGCCTCGTGTTCGGCATCGTCCCGGCGTGGCGCGCCGCACGCCAGGATCCCGTCGTCTGCCTGCGCTACGAATGACCGCCGCCCGTCGCCTCTCCGTCCGGGGCGCCGCGCGCGCCCTCGTCGCGCTGCTGCTCGTCGCGCCGCTCGCCCCGCTGAGCGCGCAGGCGCCCGCCGGCCCCGCGCTGACGCTCGACGACGTCGTCGGCCGCGCCCTCTCGCACGGCCCCACGGCGCGCGCCGCGCACAGCACCCGCGAAGCGGCTCGCTGGCGCGAGCGGCGGTTCTTCGCCGACCTCATGCCGCGGCTGTCGTTCGCCGGCACGCTGCCGAGCTACCGCCGAGCCATCACCCCGATCGTCCAGCCCGACGGCACGATCCGCTACCTGAGCCAGCGGCTCACGCAGTCGAGCGCCGCGCTCACGCTGGAGCAGCCGATCGCGCTCACCGGCGGCAACATCTTCGTCTCGTCCGCGCTCGAGCGCGCCGACATCAACGGCAGCGCGGGCGGCTCGCGGCTCTGGCAGTCGACGCCGTTCACGATCGGCATCGAGCAGCAGCTCTTCCGCCCGAACGCGATCGCCTGGAACTCGCGCGAGCAGGACCTGCAGCTCTCGGTCGCCGAGCGCGCCTACGTGGAGGCGCGCGAGGACGCGTCGGCCACCGCCGTCGCCGCGTTCTTCGACCTGTACGCGGCGCAGATGAACCTGACCAACGCCGAGACGAACGTCGCGGTCAACGACTCGCTCTTCCTCCTGTCGAAGGGGCGCTTCGAGGTCGGGCGCATCGGCGAGAACGACCTGCTGCAGAGCGAGCTGGCGCTGCTCCGCGCCCGCGCCTCGGCCGACGAGGCGCGCCTCGCGCGCGACCGTGCCCGCTCGGCGCTGAACCTCGTCATCGGCGTGCCGGCCGACGCGGAGGTCGCGGTGGCGCCGCCGGCGGGAGCGCCGGCCCTCGTCGCGCCCGATCCGGACCGCGCCGTGGCCGAGGCGAAGCGCAACGCCGCGCGTCCGGTCGAGCTGGAGCTGCAGGAGGTCCGCGCGCAGCGCGGCGTGCGCGAGGCGCGACTGAACAACGGCTTCGGCATGACGGTGCGCGCGAGCTACGGCTACAACCAGACCGCCCCCGTCTTCAACAGCGCGTACGAGTCGCTGCTCAACCAGCAGACCGCCAACGTCTCGGTCGAGGTGCCGCTCGTGCAGTGGCGCGCCGGCAAGGCGGCCGTCGAGGCGGCGCGCGCCGACCGCGAGCGCGTCGAGACGCAGGCGCGCCTCGCCCGCGCCACGCAGGAGCAGGAGGCGCGCTTCGCGGCCCTGCAGGTCGCGCAGGCGGCCCGCCAGCTGGCGCTCGCCGCCAAGGCCGACACGGTCGGCGAGAAGCGCTTCGAGATCGCGAAGAACCGCTACATCATCGGCCGCATCGGGATCACCGACCTGTTCATCGCCCAGAGCGAGAAGGACGCGGCGCGCACGGCGTCCATCCAGGCGCTGCGCGGCTACTGGCTGGCGTACTACCGCCTGCGCCGGCTCACGCTGTACGACTTCGCGACCAACGCCCGGCTGACGCCGGAGGGCTGAGCCGGCGCGGGGCCCGAAGCGGGCGGGCGGGTGTATCTTTCGGCATGTCTTCCCGTTCCGAGCTTCACGACTCCCCCGAGCTGCACGTCGTGGGCGGCGGCCTCGCCGGCTCCGAGGCCGCCTGGCAGCTGGCGCAGCGCGGCCACCGCGTCGTCCTCCACGAGATGCGCCCGGCGCGCCCGACGCCCGCGCACAAGACCGACCGCCTGGGCGAGCTGGTCTGCTCCAACACCTTCAAGAGCACCGAGCCGACCAACGCGCACGGGCTCCTGAAGGCGGAGATGCGCCTCCTCGGCTCGCTCATCCTCTGGGCGGCCGACCAGGCACGCGTCCCCGGCGGCAGCGCGCTCACCGTCGACCGCGACGTCTTCTCGACGGCGATCCACGAGGCGCTGCACGCGCACCCGAACGTGCGCGTCTCGCGCGACGAGGTGTCCGAGCTGCCGACGCCCGGCATCGTCGCCACGGGGCCGCTGACCTCCGACGTGCTCGCCGAGTCGATCCGCGCGCGCCTCGGGATCGAGTCGCTCGCGTTCTACGACGCCATCGCGCCCGTGCTCGCGATCGAGTCGATCGACCCGGAGATCGCGTTCCGCGCGTCGCGCTGGGGCAAGGAGACGATGGAGGGCGCGGGGGAGGAGGGCGCGTACCTCAACCTCCCGATGTCGCGCGAGGAGTACGAGGGCTTCCTCGACGCGCTGACGACCGCCGACCAGGCGAGCGCGCACGGCTTCGACCAGGTGCCGTACTTCGAGGGGTGCATGCCCGTCGAGGAGATGGCGCGCCGCGGCCGCGAGTCGCTGCGCTTCGGACCGATGAAGCCGATCGGGCTGCGCGATCCGCGCACGGGCAAGCGCCCGTGGGCCGTCGTGCAGCTGCGCATGGAGGACCGCGCCGGCCGCATGTGGAACATGGTCGGCTTCCAGACGCGCCTCCGCTATCCGGAGCAGCAGCGCGTCTTCCGCATGATCCCCGGCCTCGCCAACGCGGAGTTCCTGCGCTTCGGCTCCATCCACCGCAACTCGTACGTCAACTCGCCGGGCGCGCTGCTGCCGCACCTCGCGCTGAAGGACGCGCCGACGACGCTGTTCGCGGGCCAGCTCACCGGCGTCGAGGGCTACACCGAGAGCACGGCGACGGGCATCCTGGCGGCGCACAACCTGATGCGCCTCCTGCGCGGCGACGAGCCCGTGCTCCCGCCCGCGACGACGATGCTCGGCGCGCTCTATCGCTACCTGCGCGAGGCGGACCCGCGACACTTCCAGCCGATGAACGCGAACTTCGGCCTCGTCGACGAGCTGCCGGTGCCGGTGAAGGACAAGGTCGTGAAGCGCGAGCAGTTCGCGCAGCGCGCCCTCGCCGACTTCACCGCCTGGCGCGACGCGCACCTCGGCGCGCCGGTGGCGCTGCCCGACGGCGTGCCGGCCCACGCGGACGCCGTCGCCTGAGCGGGCGCGCGTGAGCGACGCACCCGAGCAGGCGCCGCCGTCGCCGCTGCCCCCGGAGGTCGCCGACTTCCTGCGGCACCTGGAGAAGGAGCGCGACGTCTCGCCGCACACGCTGCGCGCCTACGAGCGCGACCTGCGCGAGCTGACGCGCTACCTGCAGCGGCAGCTCGGCGAGCGTTTCGCGTGGGACGCCGTCGACCGGCTGCTCATGCGCGGCTACCTCGGCCACCTCACGCGCCGCGGGCTCGCGAAGCGGTCGGTGGCGCGGGCGCTGTCGTCCGCGCGCAGCTTCTTCCGCTTCATGCACCGCGAGGAGCTCGTCGACGCCAACCCGGCGCGCGCGGTCGGCAGCCCGAAGCTCGATCGTCGGCTGCCCGGCTACCTGGATCGCGGGCAGGCCGAGCGGCTCTTCGAGCTGGCGGAGACGCGCGCGCGGTCGCTGCGGTTCACGGACGTGCGCAACCTCGCGATGCTCGAGCTGCTGTACTCCGCCGGGCTGCGCGTGAGCGAGCTGCAGGGGATCAACGGGTCCGATCTCGACCTGCTGTCGCAGCAGGTGAAGGTGCGCGGCAAGGGGCGGAAGGAGCGCATCGTGCCGGTGGGCGATCATGCGCTGCGCGCCCTGCGGAACTACGAGGCCAAGCGCGACGAGCTGCAGCGGCGGCTCGGCGGGAAGGTGGAGCGCGGGGCCTTCTTCCTGAGCGAGCGCGGGAGGCGGCTGGGCGTGCGCGGCGTGCAGGATGCCGTCGTCGGGCTGCTGCGCGCGGTGGACGAGGAGCGCGGCCTGTCGACGCACTCGCTCCGCCACACCTTCGCCACGCACATGGTCGATGGCGGTGCCGACCTGCGCGCGGTGCAGGAGCTGCTCGGGCACGCCTCGATCTCGACGACGCAGATCTACACGCACACGAGCGTCGAGCGGCTGCGGCAGGTCTACCGCAAGGCGCATCCGCGCGCCTGAGCGAGCTCGGCCACTACACCCTGGCGACCGCGTCCACGCGCGCTCGGATCTTGCACGGAGCCCCCGCATGTCGCTCGAACTCGTTCCTCTCGTGCTCGGCGTCCTGGTCGCCCTGGTGGGACTCGGCCTGGTCGCCGACGGCTGGCTGCCCGACTCCGCCCCCCGCGTCGCCGAGCGCCGCCGCCGTGCGCGCGCCGAGCGCGACTGTGGCGGCGAGGTGCTCATCGGGCTCGGGCTGATCGCGCTGGCCGCCGCCCTCGCCGGTCGCGACGTGTGGCGCTTCGGCACCGTCGCCGTCCTCGTGGGCGTCGCGCTGCTCGTGGCCGGTGCGCTCCGCAACCGCCACTACCTGATCGAGCGGCTGCTCCATCGTGGCAAGGCGCGCCGCGGCCGCCGGCGGGAGCGGCGCTCGGAGCTCGCCGCCGATCGTCCGGTCCCGCTGGTCGTCGCGACCGACGCCGACCGCCGGGGCGGGGACCGCCGCGATCTGCCGGAGCCGGCGCGCGACCCGCACCGCGCGCCGGCCAAGTCGCCCCCCGAGTACTCGACCCGGGCCGCCGGGTTCGCGGATCGGCCGGTCGTCCGCCGCGCGAGCACCGAGTGAGCGGCTCGCGGCGCGGGTGAAAGCGGCGGAGGGCCGGGCGACATCGCGTCGCCCGGCCCTCCGCGCGTTCGGTCGGTCGGCCGCGCCCCACCGCCCTACAGGCGCAGTCCGGCCGTCAGCGGCATCATCCCGCCGAACCCGCGCGCGCGTGGCTGGTCGGTCAGCAGGTAGCGGAACTCGGTGAAGAGCCGCGCCGGCCCGAGGTCGAACTCCAGTCCCGCGCCCGCCGTGAGCCCGACGTCGATGTCGTTGCGCCACTGCACCTGCGCCTGCAGGCTCGCCGGCGGGAGCCCGGGCTGGATGAGCATGGGGTCGGTCGTGACGACCACCGACGGCGTGCGCGAGCTGAAGACCCCGAGCCCGCTCAGCAGGTAGGGCCGCACCGGCGACGACCGCGCGAGCGTGTAGGTCCCGCTCACCGCGACGCCCAGCATGCGGCTGCGCCCGCGGGTGGTCGCCTGCTGCACGTTGATCGGCAGCGTCGAGGTGCAGAGCGGGCAGGCGATCGACGGGACGTCGACGCCGCGCTCGCCCCACGCGAACAGCACCTCCGGACGGACGCCCAGCCCGCTGCGCGAGCGGAAGTCGACGCCGCCCTGCACGAAGTACCGGTTGTCGTCGCCGCCGAAGCTGCGCACGTCGAAGCCGCCGCCGAGGGAGACGCGCGGACGGTACGAGTCGCGCCAGTCGTCGCGCCGCCGGTCGGCGAGCGCCTCGCGCACGCGCCGCTCCCGCTCCGCGCGCTCCCGCGCCAGGTGTTGGCGCTGCTCCGCCGCGCGGCGGGCCTGCTCGCGCGCCTGCTCGCGCTGGCGGAGGCGCGCCTGGTACTCGCGCTCCTCGCGCTCCCGCTCGCGTTCGATCCGCTGGCGGCGGGCGCGGGCCTCGTCCTCGCGCCGGCGGTCGCGGTCTTGGGCGGTGGCGGTGGTCGCGGCGGCGGCGAGCGTGCACGCCACGAGGATGGGAATGCGCAGGGAGGGGAAGGGCATGGGCACGCTCCGGGTCGGGGCGAGAATCGACCGCGTGCGGCACCCCGCCGCGCGCACGGCTCTCGGGGGTGTGACAGCACGAGGGCACCCCGGGGTTTGCCGGCGGGCGACGCGGCGTGGCGTCCCCATCGGGTTGCTGCGCGCTTTCGGTCGCCGTTACACTTCGCGCGCGCCGGCGGGCCCCTCCGTCAGGTCGCCGCGCGGGCTCCGGTCGCCCGTGCCGCATCCGCCCGCCTCCGGCGCCTCGCGTCATGTCCCAGCCCTCGCAGCCCCAGCATCGCGACTTCCTCGCGATCCCCGACTTCTCGCGCGAGGAGCTCGACGGCATCCTCGACCTCGCGCAGCGCATGAAGCGCGGCGACTACGTCGCCAAGCCGCTGAAGGGGAAGACGGTCGCGATGATCTTCATGAAGTCGTCGACCCGCACGCGCGTCTCCTTCGAGGTCGGGACGTACCAGCTGGGCGGGCACGCGCTCTTCCTGTCGCCGCGCGACGTGCAGCTCGGGCGCGGCGAGCCGATCGCCGACACGGCGCGCGTGCTGTCGCGCTACGTCGACGGGATCATGATCCGCACGTACGGCCACCGCGAGGTCGAGGAGCTCGCGCACCACGCGACGGTGCCCGTCATCAACGGCCTCACCGACCTGCTGCACCCCTGCCAGGTCATGGCCGACGTCATGACGATGCAGCAGCACCTCGGCGGCTACGCGGGCCGGAAGGTCGCGTGGATTGGCGACGGCAACAACATGGCGAACTCCTGGATGAACGCGGCGGCGGCGTTCGGCTTCGCGCTCGCGCTGGCGTGCCCGGAGGGCTACGACCCCGATGCGGCGATCCTCGCGCGGGCGCGCGCGCGGACGGACGTGACGCTCGTGCGCGATCCGCGCGAGGCGGTGGAGGGCGCGCACGTCGTGAACACCGACGTGTGGGCGTCGATGGGCCAGGAGGAGGAACAGGCCGCGCGCATGCGCGCGTTCTCGGGGTACGAGGTGAGTTCGGATCTCATGGCCCGTGCGTCGGGAGATGCGATCTTCCTGCACTGCCTACCCGCGCACCGCGGCGAGGAGGTGTCCGCCGAGGTGCTCGAGGGCCCGCAGAGCCGCGTCTGGGACGAGGCCGAGAATCGCCTGCACGTGCAGAAGGCGATCATGGCCGCGCTCATCGGCGGCGAGCGCCTGACCTGACCGCAGCGGCGGGCAGCGGGCGCCACCGCGTCCCGCTCATCCTGCCCGTCATGTCCACCACCATCGTCGTTCCTGCCGTCGGCGCCCCCGCGCCCGAGTTCACGCTGCTCACCGACGCCGGCGAGCCGCTGTCGCTCGCGACGCTCCGGGGTCGCATCGTCGTGCTCTTCTTCTATCCGAAGGACGACACGACGAGCTGCACGAAGGAGGCGTGCGAGTTCCGCGACGCGCTGCCGCGCTTCACCGCGATGGACGCCGTCGTCCTCGGCGTCAGCCCGGACCTGGTGCGGTCGCACGCGAAGTTCCGGGCGAAGTACGACCTGCCGTATCCGCTGCTCGCCGACACCGAGCACGCGGTCGCGGAGGCGTACGGCGTGTGGCGCGAGAAGTCGATGTACGGGCGGCGCTACATGGGCGTCGTGCGCTCGACGTTCGTCGTCGGGCGCGACGGGCGCATCGCGCGCGTGTTCGAGAACGTGAAGGCGGCCGGCCATGCGGCGGCCGTCGCCGCGGCCGTCGCCGAGGTCGTCGCCGAACTCGGCTGAGCCACCCCCGGCACATTCCCTGCTCGGATCCCCCGCAGTCGTGCCGGCGCGCGCAGGCCGGACGGCGGCTCACAACACGCATCCACGCGCCGGACGCGGGCCCGACGGTGGCCCTGCCGACCGGCGCCCGCAGCCGCGAGTGACGGGGAGGGGTGGCCGATGGCCGATCAGGCGAAGTCCGACCGGACGCAGGACAAGAACTGGGACAACGAGGTCCCGCTCGAGAAGAAGCTCGACGACCTGTACGCGCTCGTCGACGGGATCGAGGTCGCGATGTTCACGACGCGCCGCCCGGACGGGCACCTCGTCTCGCGCCCGATGCAGGTGCAGCGGCGCACCGCCGGCACCGACCTGTGGTTCATGACGAACATCGAGTCGCACAAGCTCGAGGAGCTCGCGACCGATCCGCACGTGAACTGCGGCTTCTACAAGGACCGCACGCGCGAGTGGGTGTCGGTGAGCGGCACGGCGCGGATCACTCAGGACAAGCGCATCGTCCACGACCTCTACCAGCCCGACTGGCGGGCCTGGCTCGGCGACGAGGGAGGAGAGCGCGACGGCGGACCCGATGATCCGCGCATCGCGCTCGTGCTGATCGAGGCGCACTCGGTCATCTACTCGAAGCAGGACCGCCCCATGCCGATGGTCCTCTTCGAGGTGGCCAAGGGGATGGTCACCGGCAGCCAGCCCAACGTCTCCGACCTGCGCTCCCTGGACGAGGGCGAGCTCCGCCGCGCCGCCCAGATCGACGAGCCGCGGCCGTCGAGCGCCTGAGGCGCATCGCGCCGTCTCCGGGCGATCGAGAACAGCGGGCGGGCACCGAGGTGGGTGCCCGCCCGTGTCGCGTCCGCGGGCCCCGCAGCCGTGTGCGGGGGCGGGGCCACACGGTGTCAAGCGGCTTCCACGGCTCCTGCCAGACCGGCATATTCCCGCTCCCGTCCACCCTCGCAGGAAACAGGAGCCCATGGCCGACGCCGTCGCCGAGCAGGCGCTGAAGCGCACCCCGTTGCACGAGCAGCACCGCGCCCTCGGGGCCAAGATCGTCCCGTTCGCCGGCTACGAGATGCCCGTGCAGTACCCGAGCGGCATCACGGCCGAGCATCGTGCGGTGCGCGAGGGGTGTGGCGTGTTCGACGTGAGCCACATGGGCGAGTTCATCGTGACCGGTCCGGACGCGGTGGCGTTCGTGAACCACGTGACGACGAACGACGTCGCGAAGCTCGCCGTCGGCCAGGTCCACTACTCGACCATTCTGAACGAGCGCGGGACGATCGAGGACGACTGCCTGGTCTACCGCCTCGCGGACCGGATCATGGTCGTCGTGAACGCGTCGAACCGTGAGAAGGACCTCGCGCACGTGCTGGCGTACAAGGGCGACTTCGCCGTGACGGTCGAGGACCGCTCGGACGAGTACGCGCTGCTGGCGGTGCAGGGGCCCAAGACCGAGGCGATCCTGCAGGCGCTGACCGAGACCGACCTGTCGGCGATCGGCTACTACTGGTTCGCCGAGGGCGCCGTGGCGGGCGTGTCGGGCATCATCTCGCGCACCGGCTACACGGGTGAGGACGGCTTCGAGCTGTACGTGCCGGCGGCCGACGCGCCGCGCCTGTGGGACGCGCTGCTGGCGACGGGGCAGGTCACGCCGGCCGGGCTGGGCGCGCGCGACACGCTGCGCCTGGAGATGGGGATGGCGCTGTACGGCAACGACATCGACGACACGGTCACGCCGTACGAGGCGAACCTCGCCTGGCTCGTGAAGCTCGCGAAGGGCGACTTCGTCGGGAAGGCGGCGCTCGAGGCGCAGAAGGCCGCAGGCATCCCGCGTCGGCTGGTCGGCTTCACGGTGGCCGAGCGGGCGATCCCGCGCCACGGCTATCCCGTGCTGTACGAGGGGCAGGAGAGCGGCGTCGTGCGCTCCGGCACCATGAGCCCCACGCTCGGCATCGCGATCGGCACGGCGTACCTCCCTGCGGCGGGCGCGGCGCCGGGCACCACGTTCGACATCGACGTGCGCGGCAAGCGCGTGCCGGCGACCGTCGTGAAGCCGCCGTTCTACAAGGACGCGTCGCACAAGTGACCGCGGCCACCCGGCCCGCATGACGCTCCGACTCGCGATCCTGACCGTGTCCGACTCGCGCGCCCGCGGGGAGCTTCTGGACGACGCCTCGGGCGACGCGATCGCCGCGTGGGCGCGCGCCCGCGGCGACGCGGTGGCGGCGCGGGCGCTCGTCGCCGACGACGCGGTGGCGATCGCAGCGCGCATCACCGCGTGGTGCGACGCCGACGACGCCGACGTCGTGCTGACGACCGGCGGCACCGGACTCGCGCCGCGGGACGTCACGCCCGAGGCCACACGCGCCGTGCTGGCGCGCGAGGCGCCCGGCCTCGCGGAGCGCATCCGCGCCGACGCGATGGCGCGCGTCCCGCGTGCGGCGCTGTCGCGTGGGATCGCCGGGACGCGCGGGCGCACGCTGGTCGTGAACCTGCCCGGATCGCCCGGTGGCGTGCGCGACGCGCTCGACGCGCTGGCGCCCATCCTGGGGCACGCGGTCGACGTGCTGCGCGACCGGCCGCTTGACCACGGCGCCGCCGCGGAGGGCGCATGACGGAGCCGCGTGTGGGACGCCTGGGGCGCGACGGGCTGCGCGAGCGTGCCGACGGCGAGCCCCGGCAGCGCGTGCTGCTGACGCTCACCGATGTCGAGCCGGCGGTGCGCCTGAACGGGCAGCTCGAGGCGCAGGGACTCGAAACGACGCTCGTCTCGCCGGTCGACGACGTGCGCGCGGCGCTGCGCCGGTCGGTGCCGGACGTCGTCGTGCTGACCGGCGCGCTGCTCGATCCGCAACAGCTGGCGCTCGTGCGGCTGCTGCGCTGGGACGGCGTGCCGACCGTCGGGCTGACGGACGTGTCGGATCCGAGCACGACGGCGCGCCTCCGCGACGCGGGCTACGCCGCGCTCTATCCGAAGCCGATCGTGCCGGAGGAGGTCGCGGCGGGCATCCGGCGCATCCTCGATCGCCAGCGGCTGTCGCAGGTCACGGGGCTGATCGGCGAAAGCGAGGCGATCCGCGAGGTGCTGGTGCAGATCGAACAGATCGCGCCGGTCACGAGCACCGTGCTGATCGAGGGCGAGAGCGGGACGGGCAAGGAGCTCGTCTCGCGCGCGATCCACCGCCTCAGCCCGCGGCGCGGCAAGCCGTTCATCGCCGTGAACGTGGGCGCGCTGCCCGAGACGCTGCTGGAGAGCGAGCTGTTCGGACACGAGAAGGGCGCGTTCACCGGGGCCGCCGAGCGTCGCCTGGGGCGCTTCGAGCTCGCCGACACGGGGACCATCTTCCTCGACGAGATCGGGGAGATCCCGCCGCACACGCAGGTGAAGCTGCTGCGGGTGCTCGAGGAGCGGGAGGTCACGCGCCTGGGCGGCACCGCGCCCATCGCGGTGGACGTGCGCGTCGTCGCGGCGACGAACCGCCCGCTGCGCGAGCACGTGGTCGAGGGCTCGTTCCGGTCGGACCTGTACTACCGGCTGAACGTGCTGCGGATCTACCTGCCGCCGCTGCGCGATCGCCCCGACGACATCCCGCTGCTCGTGCGGCGGTTCGTCGCCGAGTTCGCGGCGCGGCACGACCGCCCGTTCCACGGGCTGTCGGCGGAGGCGATGCAGCTGCTGGTGAGCTATCCGTGGCCCGGCAACGTGCGCGAGCTGCGCAACCTGATCGAGAGCATGGTGGTGCTGGCGCCCGGGCGCGAGATCCGTCCGGAGGATCTGCCGGCACACCTGCGGGAGACGGGGACCGGGCGGCTGCTGCCGGTGCCGGTGGGGCCCGTGCTGCGGGAGGGGCAGCGCGCGGAGGGGCGCGAGCTCGAGTTCATCGTGCGCAGCCTCGTCGAGCTGAAGCTGCAGGTCGAGGAGCTGCGCCGGCGTCTGGACGACGAGCGCGAGGCGCGGGTCGCGGCGGCGGAGCAGGGGGCCGTCGGCGGTGGCGCGGGGGCGGCGCTGCTCGCGCCGGCCATCGAGCCGCGGGAGGAGGCGCCGCCGCCGAACGTGGTGACGGTGCGCCCGGGGATGACGATGGCCGAGATCGAGCGGGCGGCCATCGAGGCCGCGCTGCGCGAGACGGGCGGGAACCGGCGGCGCGCCGCGGAGCTGCTCGGCATCGGCGAGCGGACGCTGTACCGCAAGCTCCACGAGTACGAGGGCGGCACCACGTCTCCGGTCCTGCCCGCGGACGTCGACTGAGCCGCATCGAGGCGCCGCGCGTGGCCGGTCGCGTCCGCGTGATGACGTGCGTCGGATTTGTGACGTCGCGAGGGAGTCGGGTGTCTGCAGCGCGAGTGGACGACGCGACGTGAGCGTCGGCGTGGGCGGTCCTGCCGTGTCACCCGATGGTCACGCCCGTGGCCGCGGGGGTTGCGCCCATCCGTGACCCCGCTCACACTTCAGGTTGCCTCGCGGTCGCGGGGTGCCCGTCGTCCTCCCGCTCGACCGCCCGCCGCACGACGGCTCCTGGCCGTCCTCGTTGCCCCCCGCCGATCCGGTCGGACGCCCCGCGCCCGCTGGAGAGCATCCTCGCGCGCCGCCGTCCCCGTGACGCAGCCCTCCTCCGTGTTCGCCCCCCGCGGTGATGCCGCGGCGCTCTCGCCCACGGCGCACTTCCCGCTCGCCGAGGCCGAGGAGCTCCTGTCGAGCCTTCCGGGTGTGATCTCCGTGCGCATCCTCGCCGCGGACGGCGGCGGCGTCGGCGACGTGCACGTGCTGACGGCGTCCGACGTGCCCGCCAAGCAGACGGTCCGCAACGTCGAGAGCGCGTTGCTCGCGCAGTTCGGCCTCCGGGTCGACCACCGCAAGATCTCGGTCGCGACGACGAGCGACGCGAACCGCGCCCGGTCGGCGCGCCCCACCGGTCCGACGCTGGTCGCGCCTCCGCGCGCCGTGGAGTCGGTGCGTCGCGTCTACTTCGAGGACGTCGAGGTCCGGCGCTCGTCGCGGGCGCTCTGGTGCCGCGTGATGTTGCGCAAGGGCACGGAGATCGTCTCAGCCGAGGCAGAGGCGCCGCCGGTGGAGCGGGCGCGCGTCGAGGAGCTGGCTGCTCGTGCCGCGGTCTCGGCGCTGGTGCGCGCCGAGGGTGAGACGCTGGACCTGGCGCTGGAAGGCGCCGAGGTGGTCACGGCGTTCGGGCGCGAGTTCGTCTTCGTCGGCGTGGCGGCGCGGCAGGGTCGTGGTGCGACGCTGCTGACCGGCAGCTGCGAGGTGCGGGACGGTGTCGAGGCCGCGGCGGTGCTCGCGGTGCTCGACGCGACGAATCGCTGGATTGCGCGGGGGCGGTAGTCCCGGACGTCCGAAGGGCGTGCCCGCGTGCTGCTCCAACTTCTAGATCACGATCACCCGAACTATTTCCCCGTCCCCGGTAGAGCGAAGCTGAGCGGGTGAGGCAGACGGCCTCTCGAGCGGAGCCAACCTAGTACGCGCGTGTCGTCGGCAGTGGATCGCCGATGGGCATAGCAACTCAGGGAGGTGAACTCGGATGACGATCATCGCTGATCTCGCTGCCGCGATCTTTTCGTTTAGCGGCACGCTTATCTGGTGGTAAGTCGTACGACTCCGGGGCGGGGGGCTCCTCTCATGAATCGGAAACTCACCGCGTACATCGGGATCGTTGTCTCCCTCTGTGCGCTCGCTGCCCTGGAAGTGGTGGCGGTGGGAGGAGCGAACGATAGAGCGTCATTGCAGGCCGTCATGTGCTTCGCGGCCTTCGGATTCGTTGCTCAGGTTCAGGCATTTCGGCTGCCGCATAGCGCCGCAGGTTCGATCTCGTTCTTGCCATTCCTGTGTGCCGCGCTGATCGCACCAACGTGGGTGACGGTCGCCGCGGCTTTCGTGTCTATGGCTGTGGCGGAGGCGACCCGGCGAGCGCAACTTGCGAAAGCGATCTTCAACGTCGCTCAGCTTTGCCTGTCGGTCTCGTGTGGGATTCTTGCCTTTCTGTGGCTTGGTGGCGTCGGAATCGAGCTCGGGGATCCACTACCCGTCGTACCTTACGTCGCGCTGATCACTGCGTACTTCGCTGTCAACTCTCTCGCCGTGAGCGGCGTCGTAGCGCTGAGCCAGGGCCATCGCTTTGCCAGTGTCTGGAAGGGAATCACGCTTCGCACGGGGCTTTACGACCTGATAGCACTCCCCGTCGTTTACTGCTTCATCCAGGTATACCTGAAGATTGGTCCGTCCGGCCTGGTGCTGCTTGCGGTGCTGATGCTCGCAACGCGCCAGCTGAATAGCGTCAATCTCGACCTGCAGCGAGCCAATCAGGACCTGCTGCAGGTAATGGTCGCCGCCATCGAAATGCGCGACCCGTACACCTCGGGCCACTCGCAGCGCGTCGCGCAGTACTCCAAGGTCATCGCCCGGGCCATCGGGCTGTCGCCGAAGGAAGTCGAGCGCGTGGGGGTCGCCGCGCTGCTGCACGACGTCGGCAAGATCGATCAGCGCTTCGCCGACATCCTCCAGAAGCCCGGGCGGCTCACCGAGGAGGAGCGCCTGATCATCGAGGAGCACCCGGTGCGCAGCGCCGAGTTGGTGGCGATGGTCAACGGCCTGCAGGACCTCGTGAAGCCCGTGCGGCATCATCACGAGCGCTGGGACGGCGGCGGCTACCCCGATGGTCTCGCCGGCGAGGAGATCCCGCTCACCGCCCGCATCATCGTCTTCGCCGACACGATCGACGCGATGACGTCCGACCGGCCGTACCGGCCGGCCCTCGGTCCGGCCGACGTGCGCCGCGAGCTGGTGAAGCACCGCGGCAAGCAGTTCGACCCGTTCATCTGCGACCGCCTCCTCGCGAGCGACCTGTACGAGTCGCTGTTCCGACTGGCGGGTGGGCGCCTCGAGGCCCCGGTCGTACCGCCGCGTGAGGAGCGCGCGCCCGAGCCCGTGATCGCGGCCTGAGGAGCGGCCGCCGCGAGGCCGCGGGCACAGTCGCGTGCCGTCCGACGCCTGCGGCGTGCTGCCCGACGCCGCGCCGCAGGGATTCGCGATCTACCGCTCGCGCAGGTCGAGCAGCTTCTCGACCGTCATGCCGTCCGCTTCGGCCTGGAAATTCAGCACGATGCGGTGGCGCAGCACGGGCAGCGCCACGGCGCGCACGTCGTCGAGGTCGGGCATGGGCCGACCATCCATCGCCGCGCGCGCCTTGGCGGCGAGCACCAGCGCCTGCGACGCGCGCGGCCCCGCGCCCCAGCCCACGTACTTCTTCATCGCCGGCGACGCCTCCCCCTCGTCGGGACGCGTGCCGCGCACGAGCTGCACCGCGAACTGCACGACCGTCGGCGGCGCCGGCAGCCGGCGCACCAGCCGCTGCATCGCCCCCAGCCGCTCGGCCGTCAGCACCGGCTCCACGCGCGCGGTGTCGGCGCCGGTCGTCGCGGCGACGATCCGCTCCTCCTCGTCGCGGCTCGGATAGCCGACCTTGAGCTCCAGCATGAAGCGGTCGAGCTGCGCCTCGGGCAGTGGATACGTGCCCTCCTGCTCGATCGGGTTCTGCGTCGCGAGCACGAAGAACGGCTCCGGCAGACGGTGCGTCGTCCCCGCGGCGGTGACCGCGTGCTCCTGCATCGCCTGCAGCAGCGCGGCCTGCGTCTTCGGCGGGGCGCGGTTGATCTCGTCGGCCAGCACCATGTTGCCGAAGATCGGCCCGTTCACGAAGCGGAAGACGCGGCGCCCCGTCGCGTGATCCTCCTCGAGGATCTCCGTCCCCGTGATGTCGCTCGGCATCAGGTCGGGCGTGAACTGCACGCGCGAGAACTGGAGGTCGAGCGCCTGCGCCACCGTCTGCACGAGCAGCGTCTTCGCGAGCCCCGGCACGCCGACGAGCAGCGCGTGGCCGCCGGCGAGCAGCGCGGTCAGCAGATGATCCACCACCTCGTGCTGGCCGACGACGCGACGGGCGATCTGGTCGGCCAGCGCGCGCCGCGCGCCGGCCAGCTCGCGCAGCAGCGCGACGTCGTCGCCGGTGGCCGACGTGGCCGTCGCGACGGGGGGTGGAGCAGAGGACATCGGCGTCTGGGGTGGGGGTGGCGCCGAAGTTAAATCGCGGGGCCGCCCGGATGACAGGGCGGCCCCGCGAGGGCAGTCGTTCACGCAGCGCAAAAACGGGAGCGCGCGGGGCGCGCGCGCCGCGCGCTCAGTGCGTCGCGACCAGCGCCGACGACGGCGTCGCCGGCACCACGAACGTCGCCTGCTTCACGATCGGATAGTTGGCGCTCCGGAGCTCCGCCACCACCGTGTAGCGACCCGGTGTCGCCCCCTGCCACCGCTCGGCGTACACCACGCTGTCATGCGCCGCGATCAGCTTGTTCTGCATCGTCTGCGTGAACAGGCGCCCGCGGCTCCAGCGCCACACCTCGCGGCCCGCGGCGTCGTAGACGGCGAAGTCGCGCGTGCGCCCGTTCGGGAAGGACAGCTCGACGCGGTGCTTGGCCGGGTTGGCGACTGCCAGCGCGAACTCGACGCCGTCGTCGGTGCGCACCGTCAACGCCGCGCCGACCAGCGTGTCCCCCTTCGCGTGCGGCTTGGGCGCCGCACGCACCGCCGTGGCGGGCTTCGCCGAGTCGGACGAGGCACGGCCATGCAGCGCGAGCGAGGTGCCGCCGAGCTGCGGAAGCGGGGCGCCACACGCGTAGACGACCGCGGCAGCGGCGAGGAGCGGGGGAACGGCGAGTCGACGATCCATGACGGGACGGCGCGGCGGGGCAGGGGCGCCGGGAAGCGGGTCGCGCGGGGTGTCGACCCAGGGGGAGCTGCCGGGCGGGCAACCTACCGTTGTACGGACGAGCCGTCAACGGAGAGGTCACAACGTAAGTGTGGGTGCTAACGCGACTTGCGGGTCGTCGGTTCCTTCGGTCTGTGTTCGGGCGCGCGGGGCAATCTCGCTTGCGAAAAGTTTCACAAGCACTAGATTCCCGCCCCGATGAACCCGGAGGCGGAGGGCCCGAACGACCCCGAACGGGCAGGTCGGACACCCGCGACACCCGACGCGCGACGCCGACGGGCGGCGCAGGCCGATGGTTCGAGCGGCCTCGCGCTGGCCGGGCTCGGCTTCCAGTTCGCGGTCTCGCTCGTGGTGTTCTACTACCTCGGGCAGTGGCTCGACCGACGCTTCGGGACGGCGCCGGTCTTTTTGTTGGTCAGCATGCTCGTCGGGGCGGGCGCCTCCTTCTACGTCATGTACACGCAGCTCATGCGCGCACAGCGCCGCGCCGACGAGGCACGCCGCGAGGATCGAGCGCCATGACGACGGGCCGCGCACTCTCGGTGTTCGCGCTCGTCACGGCCGCGGTCGTGGTCGTCGGGGGATGGATCCTGACCCTGGTGTACCCGGGCGAGCCCGCCCGGCGCGCCATCGTCGCCAGCGCGCTGGTGGCGGTCGGGGTGCAGCTGGTCGCGTTCGCCATCGCGCGCCGCGCGGCCGGGAAGTCCAACGCCATCGCGGGCTGGGGGCTCGGCGCCCTGCTGCGGATGGCGGTGTTCGCGATCTATGCGCTGGTGCTCGTGAAGGCGCTGGGCCTCGCGTCCACGCCGGCGCTCATCAGCCTCGCGGTCTTCTTGTTCGTCTCCACGCTCGTCGAACCTCTGCTGCTGCACGTATGAGACTGTTCGGCTCTCTCGCGCTCGCGCTGGCCCTGTCGGTCGGGAGCGCGGCGCAGGCGCAGGACCACGGGACGCCGGCCGCGCCGGCTGCCGCGGCGCAGTCGCCCTCCGCGACCGCGGCCGAGATCGGCAGCGCCGAGGTGCGGGGCGAGGCCCCGACGACCGTCGCCGACGTCGCGGCCCAGGGGCACGCGGCCACGCCGACGCAGGCCGTCGACATCATCACGCCGCACATCACCGACTCGCACGGCTTCGAGTACCCGTGCCTCAGCGGCACGTACGCGATCCTGACCTGCGAGGCGCACCTGCCGCGCTGGGCGCCGATCCACCTCGGTCCGATCACGCTCGACCTGTCGCCGACCAAGCACGTGGTGTTCATGCTGCTGGCCGCGACGCTCGCCTGCATCGTACTCATCGGCGCCGCCCGCGCGCATGCGCGGCACTCGCACGCCGTCGGGCATCCGAAGGGGTTCGCGGCGGGCATCGAGGCGATGGTGCTCTATATCCGCGACGAGGTCGCGCTGAAGAACCTCGGGCACCACGGGGAGAAGTACGTCCCGTTCATCCTGACGCTCTTCTTCTTCATCCTCTTCGCGAACCTGCTCGGCCTGATCCCGTACGGCTCGACGGCGACCGGCAACATCTCGGTCACCGCGGCGCTCGCGGTCCTCACCTTCCTGGTGGTGGAGTTCGCCGGCATCCGCGCGCAGGGGCTCGGCTACCTCAACACGATCTTCTACTGGAACAAGGATCTGCCGATCTACATGCGGATCCCGATGTTCCTGATCATGACGCCGATCGAGATCGTCGGGAAGATCGCGAAGCCGTTCGCGCTCGCGATCCGTCTGTTCGCCAACATGACGGCCGGCCACATCGTCGTGCTCGCGCTCATCGGCCTGATCTTCCTCTTCCGCAGCGCGGCGTCGGGCGCGCCCTTCATCGCCGCCTCGGCGATCATGGTGCTCGAGCTGTTCGTCGCCTTCCTGCAGGCGTTCATCTTCGCGCTGCTCTCGGCGGTGTTCATCGGCCAGATCCGCGAGGCCCATCATTGAGAGGAGCGCGTACGCGCTCCTCTCGATGCTCCTCATTGCCAGTCGCGACGGTTGATCGCCGTCGCTCCCCGCGCCGGGCAGCACTCGACGCGGCAGACGACCGAAGACCTGTAGTCTCAGCGGCGGCGGAACTGCTCCACCCGCTGCCGCACGTACCCGGCCGAGTGGCCGGGAAGGCCCGCTGGATCTCGCGATCCGACGGCGGGCGGCGCCGGCGCAGCACGACGCGCGGTGCGGAGCCACGGCACTTCCCGATTCCTTCATTCTGACAATGTCGATCCTTCCCCTGCTCCAGGCGGCCGCCGAGACGGCCAGCGACAGCCGCGGTCTCATCTCTATCGGCGCCGGCATCGGCGGCGGCCTCGCCGTGCTCGGCGCCGGCCTCGGCATCGGCAACATCGGTGGTCGCGCAGTCGAGGGCATGGCCCGTCAGCCCGAGGCGGCCGGCCGCATCCAGACCGCCGCGCTGATCCTCGCCGCCCTCATCGAAGGCGTGGCGCTCTTCGGCGCCGTGATCGCGTTCCAGCTCCAGGGCAAGGTCTGAGTTCAGCCGCGCGGCGGGGTGCCCTCGTGGCGCCCCGTCGCGTGACCCCGGCGCGGGCCGACACGATCGCCGCCGACGCGCCTCTTCCCGAGTGACCCTACGATGCGCACGCTCCTCCGCTCGCTTTCGCGTCCGCTCTCCCTCGCCGTGCTGAGCGCCGTCGCCGCCCGCCCCGCGTTCGCGCAGGAGGCGGAGCATGGCGCCGCCGCCGGCGGTGGCGGCGGGCTGCTCGACCCGCACGCGGGTCTGATGGTCTGGACGCTGCTGATCTTCGTCGTCCTGCTCGCCATCCTCAGCAAGTTCGCCTTCAAGCCGCTGACCGCCGCCGTCGAGGCGCGCGAGCGCTCGCTCGAGGAGGCGATCGCCAGCGCGAAGCGCGACCGCGAGGAGGCCGCCCGCCTGCTCGCCGAGCAGCGCGCGCAGCTCGAGGGCTCGCGCGGCGAGGCGCAGAAGCTGATCGCCGACGCGCGCGCCGCGGGCGAGAAGATGCGCGCCGACCTGCTCGAGCAGACGCGCCAGCAGCAGGCCGAGCTCCTGGACCGCGCCCGCCGCGACATCGACGCCGAGCGCGATCGCGCCATCGCCGAGCTGCGCCGCGAGGCGGTCGATCTCGCGCTCGCCGGCGCCTCGAAGGTCATCGAGCGCAACCTCGACGACGCGGGTAACCGCCAGCTGGTCGAGCAGTTCCTGGCCACGATCCCGGCCAACGGGGCGCGCCGCTGATGCGCGACGCGACGATCGCCCGCAACTACGCGGACGTGCTGCTCTCCCTCGCCCGCAAGGGCGAGGACCCGCACGGCTGGGGGCGGATGGCGCGCGAGCTCGCCGAGTCGATCGAGAACGATCCGAAGCTGCGCGGCTTCCTCCAGTCGCCCCGCGCGTCCGCGGAGGCGAAGAACGAGGTGCTCGGCAAGGCGTTCCAGGATCGCTTCCCGCGCATGCTCGTCCGCTACCTCCAGATGCTCGTCACGAAGGGGCGCCAGATGCTGCTCCCCCAGATCGTGGCCGAGTACCAGGATCTGCTCGACGAGGCCGAGGGGCGCGTGCACGCGCGCGTCACGCTGGCGCGGCAGCCCAGCGCCGCCGACGAGTCGGCGATCGCGGCGCAGCTCACGCGCGCGCTCGGCAAGCAGGTGGTGCCGCACGTGGTGGTGAATCCGGCGATCCTCGGCGGCGTCGTCGTGAAGGTCGGAGACACGGTCATGGACGGCTCCGTGCGCCGTCGGCTCGCGCTGCTGCGCACCCGGATGGCGGGGCGCTGAGCGACAGCCGCTCGCACGTCGTCTCCCGCGGTGCCCGCGCGCCGGCTGCCCTTCGAGGCAGCCGGCGCGCGTCCGTTCGGGGCGGGCCAGCCGCGGCGCGCGCTGCTTGACACCCCGGGCGGCCGGCCGCAGCGTCGACGGACGGCCGCGCGTCCTCGCGCGTGCCGGCATCCGCTCCCGCCCGCCGGAGGACCTCGACGTGCCGTCGTTCCCGCGCATCCGAGCCCGTTCCCTCGCGCTCGCCCTGGCGACCTCCCTCGCTGCCGTTCCCGCGCTCGCGCAGGCGCCCGCGCAGCCGGTGGCCGCGACCTCGCCCCGTCCGCCGGTCGCGGAGCGCGTCGCCCGCGTCGACACGCTGCACGGCGAGGTGCGCCGCGACGACTACGCCTGGCTTCGGCAGAAGCAGGATCCAAAGGTCATCGCGTACCTCGACGCGGAGAACGCGTACACCGACGCGATGACGGCGCACACCGCGGCGCTGCGCGACACGCTCTATCGCGAGATGCTCGGCCGGGTGAAGCAGACCGACCTGTCGGTGCCGTACCGCGCGGGCGGGTACTGGTACTACACGCGGACCGAGGAGGGGAAGTCGTACCCCATCATCTGCCGGCGGAAGGGGACGATGAGCGCGCCCGAGGAGGTCGTGCTCGATCAGAACCAGCTCGCCGCGGGGAAGAAGTTCCACGCGCTCGGCGGGTTCGACGTCAGCCCCGACGGGCAGCGCCTGCTCTACCTGCAGGACACGACGGCGTTCCGCGAGTACACGCTGTACGTGAAGGACCTCGCGTCGGGCCGCCTGGTCGATTCGCTGGCCGGCGTGTGGAACGGAACGGCGTGGGCGGACGACAACCGGACGTTCTTCTACATGACCGCGGATTCCGCCAAGCGCGGAAACGCGGTGTGGCGGCACGTCACGGGGCAGCCGCGCAGCGCGGACGTGAACGTGTTCCGGGAGGACTCGCTCCTCTACAACGTGTCCGTCTACCGGTCGCGCAACGGCCGGCACGTGATGATCCCGACGTCGAGCTTCACCACGTCGGAGTGGCACACGATCCCGACGAACGCCCCGACGGCGGCGCCGCGGCTCGTGGCCGCGCGCCGCGCCGGCGTGGAGTACGACGTCGAGCCGATCGAAGGCGCGTTCCTGATTCGCACCAACGCGGACGGCGCGCGGAACTTCAAGATCGTGCGCGCCCCCGAGACGGACCCGACGCCGCGGAACTGGACGGCGTGGCTGCCGCACCGCGACTCCGCGTTCGTCGAGGGCGTGGACGCCTTCAAGGGGTTCGTGGTCGTCTCCGAGCGCACGGGCGGCATGCGCCGCATGCGGGTCGCCGATCCGAGGACCGCCGCCGCGCACACGATCGCGCTGCCGGAGCAGGCGTACGGCGTCTTCCCTGGCGCGAACGAGGAGTACGACACGCCCACGTTCCGCATCAGCTACTCGTCGCTGGTGACGCCGAGCACCGTGTACGAGTACCACGTGGCCGAGCGGCGCCTGGAGGTGAAGAAGCGCACCGAGGTGCCGACGTACGACCCGTCGCGTTACGAGGTGCGGCGGGCCATGGCGCCGGCGCGCGACGGCACGCCCGTGCCGGTCTCGATCCTCATGCGGAAGGGGACGGCGCTCGACGGTCGCAGCCCGCTGCTGCTGTACGCGTACGGCTCGTACGGCGCGACCACCGAGCCGACCTTCCGCTCGACGGTGTTCAGCCTCGTGGACCGCGGCTTCGTGTACGCGATCGCGCACATTCGCGGCGGGCAGGAGATGGGGCGCGCGTGGTACGACGACGGCAAGATGCTGAAGAAGCGGAACACGTTCTTCGACTTCGAGGACGTCGCCGACTGGCTGGTGAAGTCGCGCTACACGTCGGTCGATCGCCTGGTGGCGAACGGGGGCAGCGCGGGCGGGCTGCTGATGGGCGTCGTCGCGAACGAGCGACCGGACCTCTTCCGTGCGATCGTGGCGGACGTGCCCTTCGTGGACGTCATCAACACCATGCTCGATGCGTCGCTGCCGCTCACCGCGCAGGAGTGGCTCCAGTGGGGCAACCCGCAGGTGCGGAGCGAGTACGAGTACCTGCGGAGCTACTCGCCATACGAGAACGTGCGGGCGCAGCGCTATCCGTGGATGCTCGTGACGAGCTCCCTGAACGACTCGCAGGTCGGGTTCCACGAGCCGACCAAGTGGGTCGCCAAGCTGCGGACGCTGAAGACGGACGGGAACCCGCTGCTGCTGCGCATGAACATGGCGGGCGGCCACGGCGGCAGCTCGGGGCGCTACGACCAGTTGCGCGAGCAGGCGTTCCGCTACGCGTTCATGCTGGATGCGGTGGGGCTCGCGGGACGGTCGGGCGCCGCGCGGGCGGCCTTCACGCCCTGAACAGCGCAGGATCGCAGGGGAGGGGGCGGGCCGCGTTCGGCGGAGCCGCCCCCTCGTCCTGTGATCGGCGGGTAGATTCCGGCGCCCCCACCCGGAACCCATGCTCGCCGTCCTCCCGCTCCTGCTCGCGCTCCAGCAGCCGGCCGCCGCGCCGGACCTGTCGCAGACCTTCGCCGGCGCGCCGCGCGCGCCGTCGCGCACGTCGCCCGCCGGTGGCGATACCGTCGGCTACTGGCAGCAGCGCGCCGACTACCGCATCGTCGCCCGGCTCGACGAGTCTCGCGACGTGCTGGTGGCGACCGCGCGGCTCACGTACGTCAACGCGTCGCCGGACACGCTGCGCGAGCTGTTCGTGCACCAGCACCTGAACGCGTTCCGGCCGAACTCCAAGTGGAGCGCGACGGACGCGCGCGAGAACCGCGTGCGCTTCCAGGCGCTGCCCGACCCGCACTACGCGTACGAGCGGTTCACCGCCGCGCCCACGATCGACGGCACGCCCGTGCGCGCCGAGTATCCGGGAGCGCCGGACAGCACCGTGGTGCGGCTCGTCCTGCCGCGGCCGCTCGCGCCGCGCGACTCGCTCGTCGCGACGTTCGCGTGGGAGGCGCGGCTCTCCACGGTGCCGCGGCGGCAGGGGCGGCGCGGCCGGCACTACGACTTCGCGCAGTGGTATCCGCGCGTCGCGGTGTACGACCGCGGCGGCTGGCAGCCGCACGCGCTGGTGCCCGCCGGCGAGTTCTACGGCGAGTACGGCTCGTTCGACGTCACGCTCGAGGTGCCGCAGGACCAGGTGGTCGGCGCGACGGGCGTGCCGGTCGCGGGCGACCCGGGGTGGGCGCGCGTCGCGCGCGGCGGATCGGCGCCCGTGCTCGCGCGCGCCGCGTACGGCACGCGCCCCGCGGCGCTGCCCGACAGCCTCCCGACGGGCTACCGCGCGGTGCGCTTTCTCGCGCGCGACGTGCACCATTTCGCCTGGTCGACGTCGCCCGACTATCGCTACGAGGGGGGCGTCTACGTGCGGCCGGCGCCCGCCGGTCGTCCGCGCGGGTGGGACACGGTGGCGGTGCACGCGCTCTTCCAGGCCGCCGACGACTCCACGTGGGGCGGCGGCCGGGTGGTGCAGCGCACGATCGCGGCGCTCGGCTGGCTGGAGCGCGTGTTCGGGACCTACGCCTATCCGCAGATGACGGTGCTGCACCGCGTCGACCCAGGCGGCACCGAGTTCCCGATGATGCAGATGAACGGGAGCCCGTCGCAGGGGCTCATCCTGCACGAGGGGGGACACAACTTCGTGCACGGCATCCTCGGGAACAACGAGTGGCAGAGCGGCTGGCTGGACGAGGGGCTGACCTCCTACCAGACCTCGTGGGCGACTGGCGCCACGGCGCAGGAGATCGCAGCGCGGGCGACGCCGGCCATCGGCGGGGCGCCGACCGACGCGCAGCGCGCGGCGGCCCGCCGGCAGATCGACAGCACGGTCGTACGGCAGGCGCGGCTCGTCACGCGTGGGGCCGCGCAGCCCATCGGCATGCGTGGGGACCTGTTCGTCGACTTCGCCACGTACAACAACGCGGTCTACACGCGGGCGGAGCTGATGTACGCCACGCTGCGCGACGCGATCGGCGACGAGGCGTTCACGCGCTTCCTGCGCGACTACTACGCGCGGTGGGCCGACCGGCACGTCGACGAGGCGGCGATGCGGGCGAGCGCGGAGCGGGCGTCGGGGCGGGACCTCGGCTGGTTCTTCGCGCAGTGGGTGCACGGCGTGGGCGTCGTGGACTACGCGCTGCGCGAGGTGGCGGTGCGGCCAGCGGGCGGCGGCTGGCAGGTCACCGGATCGCTCGCGCGCGTCGGCGCCTACCGCCACCCGATCGCCGTCGGGGTGCGGACCGCTTCGGGGTGGACGCTGGTGCGCGGCGACGCCATGCGCGACGCGCAGCGGGTCTCGGTGCGCGTGACCGAGCGGCCGCTGGAGGTGCGGCTGGATCCGCACGGCGCGGCCGGCGCACCCGCGGCGCGCTTCTACACGTTCACGGTGGCCCCTGACGGCCGGGCGCCGGCCGTCACGCGGACCCCGGCGCCGACGCTCGCCGCTCCCTGAGTCGGCAGCGGCCCGGCGCGTTGCCTCGGGCCGGCCGGCGCGTCGATATTGCGCTGTGCAGTTCTCGCCCCGCGGGCGCCGCTCTCCGGCGTTCGCGGGGCTCCGCGTCGCCGGCTCGCGAGCTGGCGCCCCATCCACGAGTCATGAGCGGCCGCATCGACGTCAAGCGGGTCTCCAAGCCCTGGGGACACGAGATCATCTGGGCGCACACCGATCGGTACTGCGGGAAGATCCTGCACATCAAGGCCGGCGAGCAGCTCTCGGTGCAGTACCACGAGCGCAAGGACGAGACGGTCTACCTGCTCTCGGGCGAGCTGCGGTACTGGGTGAAGCTCGGCGAGGAGCCGATCCAGGACGTGCGGCTGCAGGTGGGCGACGCGTTCCGCATCACGCCGGGCACCATCCACTACATGGAAGCGGTGACCGACTGCGACGTGCTCGAGGCGAGCACGCCGGAGCTGGACGACGTGGTGCGCATCCAGGACCGCTACGGACGCGAAGGCACGAACGCGCCGTGATCGCGCAGCGGGGCTCCGCGCTCGGCAGGGGAGCCCGTCCGTGACACGGATCTTGCACCCGCGGGAGCCGGCCGCGAGGTTTGCGCCGCCCCGATCCGATCATCCACCGTCCTCGCCATGAAAGTCATCATCCCGCTCGCCGGGAAAGGCACCCGCCTGCGCCCGCACACGCACGTCACGCCCAAGCCGATGCTGCGCATCGCCGGCAAGCCGGTGATGGACTACGTCATGGACGACGTGAAGCGCCTGGGCGACGTGGAGCAGGTGATCTACGTGACCGGGCACCTGAAGGAGAAGGTCGAGGAGCACGCGCGGCGCGACATCGGCCTGCCGGCGGTCTTCGTCGAGCAGGCGGTGCAGGACGGCACGGCCGGCGCGGTGAACCTCGCGCGCCCCTACGTCGACCAGCCGGTCCTCATCATCTTCGTCGACACGATCTTCGACGCGGACCTCTCGGTGGTGAAGGACACCGACGCCGACGGGATCATCTGGGTGAAGGAGGTCGAGGACTACCAGCGCTTCGGCGTGGTCGTCACCGACGATGCCGGCAACATGACGAAGATCGTCGAGAAGCCGTCGACTCCGATCTCCAAGCGCGCCAACATCGGCCTGTACTACATCCGCAACTGGCAGCTGCTCTACGAGGCGATCGACCACGTCCTCACGCAGCCGAAGAACAAGGGCGAGTACTACCTGACGGACGCGTTCCAGTACATGATCGACCGTGGCGCGAAGATCCGCGTGGTGGACGTCGAGGGCTGGTACGACGCGGGGCAGGTGGAGACGCTGCTCGACACGAACCGCGTCATGCTCGAGAAGGGGCGCGCGCGCCGTCCGGCGTCGCTCGATCCGAGCGCGACCATCGTCGATCCGGTCTACATCGAGGATGGCGCCGTCATCCGCGACTCGACGGTCGGCCCGAACGTCTCGATCGGCGCGGGCACGACGATCGAGGGCTCGACGGTGCGCGACACGATCATCGGCGCGCAGTCGCGCGTGATCGGCGCCCGCCTCACGCACTCGATCATCGGCGACGCGGTGAAGCTCGAGGGGCTCACGGGCAGCGTCACCGTCGGCGACCACTCCGAGGTGCGCGCGGGCAGCTGACCGCCCGACGCGCCGGAACGCACGAGAGGCCGCGCTGCATGCAGCGCGGCCTCTCGTGTTCGCGGGTGCCAGGCGCGGCGACGCGTGGCCTCAGCTCGCGCTCGTGAGCTCCGCCGCGAACGCCACGATGCCGAGCGCGCGCGCGAGGCCGACCGCGCCGTCCGCATTCTCGAACCACTCGCCGGGCGTGTGCGCCTCGCCGCCGCGACCGCCGGCGCCGATCGCGATCGCCGGCACGCCGCGGCCGAGCGGGACGTTCGCGTCGGTCGAGGCGGCGCCGAGCTCGGGATGGCGGCCGACCAGCCGCGTCATCGCGACCGCGCCGGCGACGAGCGGATGGTCGGCGCCGATCTCGCCACCCGGACGATCGCCGATGACCTGCACGCGCAGCGCGAGCGGCGGCGTGCCCGGTGCGCGGATCGCGTTCTCCTCCAGCGCCGCCGCGTGCGCCGCGCGGCGGATGGCCTGCTCGTAGCGATCGAGCATCGCGCCCGAGGTGGAGCGCAGGTCGACCTCCAGCCAGCCGTCCGCCGGGATCGCGTTCACGCAGATGCCGCCGCCGATGCGGCCGACCGACACGGTGACGCGCGGCTCGTCGTCGAGCGGCATGCCGGCGATCGTGGTCGCCGCGCGTGCGGCGGCGTGCACCGCGTTGGGCACGCCGAACGCCGCCCAGCTGTGGCCGCCCGGTCCCGTGAAGGCGATGCGGAAGCGGCGCGACCCCACGGCGCGGTGCACGATGCGCTCGTCGCCCGCACCGTCGAGCGCGATCGCGGCGCGCACCTCGGTCGCCCGCACGTCCGCCGCGTCGGTGAAGTAGCGCTTCGCGCCGCGCAGGTCGCCGAGCCCCTCCTCACCAGTCGTGGCGACGAACTCGATCGCGTGTCGCGTGCGCAGCTGCGCGCCGTCGAACGTCTCGGCGAGCGCCAGCATCGCGGTGAGCCCGCGCCCGTTGTCGCCGATGCCGGGACCGACGAGGCGGCGGCCATCCTGCCGCACCCGCAGCGGCGTCTCGCGCGGGAAGACGGTGTCGAGGTGCGCGCACACCGCCACGCACGGCGCGCGGTCGGAGTCGTCCGCACCCGGCCGTCGCCCGATCACGTTGCCCGCCGCGTCGACGCGCACGTCGCGCAGGCCGAGCGACTCGAAGCGACGCGCGACCCACGCGCCGCGCTCTTCCTCCTCGCCCGTGGGCGCCGGGATCTCGGCGAGCGTCACCTGCTCGCGCATCGTGACGGCGTCGCGCGCGACCAGCCGGGCGCGGGCGCGCGCCAGCGCGTCGTGCACGCGCGACGCCGACGGGCCCGGAGTGAGGCGGGAGGACATGGCTGGGAGTTGGCAGGATCGGGGCGGCGCCGCAAGGGCGCGCGGCGGGCGGCTACATTCCCACGCGCTCTCCATGCCACCCGACGACGCTCCCGACCCGCTCTCGCCGTCCACGCTGCCCGACGGACCGGCCGTGGCGCCCGCGCGGGCGCCCTGGCTCGGGCGCACCGTGGTGTCGCTCGCCGCGGTCAGCCTCCTGACCGACGCGTCGAGCGAGATGATCGCGCCGCTCCTGCCGATCTTCCTGACCGGCACGCTGGGCGCCTCCGTGAGCATGGTCGGCGCGATCGAGGGCGCGGCGGAGTCGACGGCGTCGCTGCTGAAACTGGCGAGCGGGTGGTGGTCCGATCGCCTGCCACGCCGCCAGCCGCTCGTCGTCGCGGGCTACCTGCTCGCCTCCGTCGCGCGGCCGCTGGTGGCGCTGGCGGGCAGCGCGGGGCACGTGCTCGCGGTGCGTCTCGTCGACCGCGTGGGGAAGGGGATCCGCGGCGCGCCGCGCGACGCCCTGCTCGCGGCCGCCGTCCCGGCCAGCGCGCGTGGCCGCGCCTTCGGCTTCCACCGGGCGGCGGACCACCTGGGCGCGGTCGTCGGGCCGCTCGTCGCCTTCGCGCTGCTGCGCGGGCTCGGGCTGCCGCTGCGCACGATCTTCTGGCTCGCCGCGATCCCGGCCGCGCTCGCGGTGCTGGTGCTCGTGGTATGGGTGCGCGAGGAGCGCGCGCCGACGCCGGTGCCGTCCCCAACTCGCGTTCCGGACGCGCGCCCCGCCAGCCGCTCGCTCGGCGCGCTCCTCGCGGCGCTCCTCCTGTTCACGCTCGGCAACTCCACCGACGCGTTCCTCGTGCTGCGCGCGACGCAGCTCGGCGTGCCCGTCGCGCTGATCCCCATCCTCTGGGCGGTGCTGCACGTCGTGAAGTCGGCGTCGAGCACGCCCGGCGGCGCGCTGTCGGACCGCCTGGGGCGCAAGCCGACGATCCTCGCCGGCTGGCTGCTGTACGCGCTCGTCTACGCGTGCTTCGCGATGGCCGACGCGGCGTGGCACGCCTGGGCGCTGATGGGCGTGTACGGCGTGTTCTTCGGGCTCACCGAGGGTGCGCAGAAGGCGCTCGTGGCCGACCTCGTGACGCCCGAGGCGCGCGGCACCGCGTTCGGGTGGTATCACCTCACCATCGGCGTGGCGGCCCTCCCGGCGTCGCTGCTCTTCGGGCTCGTCTGGGATCGGCAGGGTGCGCCGTCCGCCTTCCTCATGGGCGCGGGGCTCGCGCTCGCCGCGTCGCTCCTGCTCGGACTGGCCGTGCCCGGCGTCGCCGATCAGCAGCAGCGCGAGCCGGGACGCTCGTAGCGCGCGGCCAGGCGCTCGCGCTCGAACTCGCGACGCGTGGGGATCGCGCACTCGGGATGCCGCGCCCGCAGGTGGCGCACGTAGCGCTCGTAGTCGGGCACGCCCATGACGGCGTGCAGCACGGCGCGCACGCGCTCGCGGAGGAGCGCCCATCGGCCGGCGCGGGAAGGACGAGCGGTGGACATGGCCCAACGATCCGCCGAGGGGCGGCCCGCGCGCAAGGCGGCGGGAGGGCGGCCGGTTTCTTCGACGGGACCCGAGTCGTCGTTAGGCCGGGCAGCGTGCGTGGCGGGTCCGCCACGATCGCGCGCCGCCGTGCCCCGTCCCCGCGTCCTCTCGCCCCTTCCGCGTCGTGTCGTCCGTGCAACGGTGGTTCGGCCGCAGCGCCCGTCCCGCAGCTTCCCCGGCGAGCGCGCCGGCTCCGCGCACCGCACCGGCAACGCCCGCCGCCCCGGCCACGACGGACGCCGACGCGATCGGCCGCATGCTCGACGCGATCGGCACGCTGACGCACCTGGTGGGCGCGTACGCGCACGACACGGACGCGCGCGCGGCCGGCGACGCGCGGCGCCTGGCGGATCGGTGGCGCCGGCACCTCACGACGGGGCTCGGCCATCCCACGCGCGACGAGGAACCCGACGCCGCGGAGGGCGAGCGCGAGGCGCACGGCGGCGGGCTCGCCGCGCGCGACTGGGAGGGCGCGGTGCGGTTCGCGACCGCCGAGCGGCAGGCGGAGCACGCGTACGTCGCGCGCACGCTGGAGGCGCTGCGGGGCACCGTGTGGACGCTCGTGCAGGGGCTGCACGCCGCCGTCGGCGCGGAGGCGGCCGCGGGACGCGCGTCGGCCGGCGTGGTGCGCCGGCTGCAGCACGTCGTCACCGATGCGAAGCCGGAGGTGCTGCGCGACGCGGCGCTGGCCGCGGTGGGGGAGCTGGGCACGCTGCTCGCCCGCCGCGAGCGCGAGCGCGAGCAGCAGATCGCGGAGCTGGGGCGCGAGGTGGCGGCGCTCGGCGCGGCGCTGGAGGAGGCGCGCCGCGAGAGCGCGACGGATCCGCTGACGGGGCTCGGCAACCGCCGCGCGTTCGACGCGGCGCTCGCGCACGCGGCCGCACTGCACGGGCTCTGGGGGCAGCGCGTGTGCCTGCTGCAGATCGACGTCGACCTGCTCAAGCTCCTCAACGACCGTGACGGCCACGCGGCCGGCGACGCGGCGCTGCAGCGCGTGGCCGCGCAGCTCTCGCGCATCTTCCTGCGGCGCACGGACGTCGTGGCACGCACGGGCGGCGACGAGTTCGCGGTGCTGCTGAAGGACACCACGCTCGACGAGGCGGAGCGCCTGGCCGAGCGGCTGGTGGCCGCGGTGACGGCCGCGTTCGCGGAGGAGGCGACGCCGGTCAGCGTCTCCGTCGGCGTGGCGGCGCTGCGGGCCGACGAGACGGCGACCGAGTGGTACGGCCGCGCCGACGCCGCGCTCTACGCGGCGAAGGCGGGCGGCCGGGGGCGGGTCGAGCGGAGCGGCTGACCGCGGCGTCCGGTCAGTCGCCGGCGATCGCCACCGACCGCTCGTAGGGGACCTCGGTGCTGCGCGCCGGCTTGCGGCCCGCGAGCACCGCGAGCCACTCGCGCGCGGAGTCGGCGAGGATCACGAGCACCGCGACGAGGAAGAAGCCCGCGACCGCGGCGTCGAGCCGGTCGTTGAACATCATCGCGCGTGCGGCCTCGACGCTCCGCGCCCCGGCGGGGAGCGTCCCCGCGGCCAGCGCCGCGTCGAAGGCGCGCGCGTGCGCGAGGAAGCCGAGGCGCGGATCGCTGGAGAAGATCTTCGTCAGGCCGGTCGTGAAGGTCACGACGACCAGCCAGGCCAGCGGCACGAGCGTCACGAACGCCCAGCGCGCCTTGCCCATCTTCACGATGATCGTCGTGCCGACGCACAGCGCGACGGCCGCGAGCAGCTGGTTGGCGATGCCGAAGAGCGGCCAAAGCGAGTTGATGCCGCCGAGCGGATCGGTCACGCCCTGGTAGAGGAAGTAGCCCCACATCGCCACGAACACGGCGCTCGTGAGCACGACGGCGGGCATCCACGCGACGCGCCCGATCGGCGCCCAGAGGTGCTTGCCGAGGTCCTGCAGCATGAAGCGGCCGACGCGCGTGCCCGCGTCGAGCGTGGTGAGGATGAACAGCGCCTCGAACATGATGGCGAAGTGGTACCAGAGCGCCATCGCGCCGGTGCCGCCGATCGCCTGGCTGAAGAGGTGCGCCATGCCGACGGCGAGCGAGGGCGCACCGCCGGTGCGCGAGAGGAGCGAGCCCTCGCCCACTTGCCGGGCGAGCAGCTCCAGCTCCTGCGGGGTGACGACGAAGCCCCAGGTCGCGATCTTGGCCGCCGCCTCGACGGCGGTCGTACCGATGACCCCCGCGGGCGCGTTGATCGCGAAGTAGACGCCCGGCGTGAGCACGCAGGCGCCGACGAGCGCCATCACCGCGACGAGCGACTCGGTGAGCATCGCGCCGTAGCCCACGAGGCGCGCGTCGTCCTCGCGCTCCAGCAGCTTGGGCGTCGTGCCCGAGGCGATGAGGGCGTGGAAGCCGGAGATCGCGCCGCAGGCGATCGTGATGAAGACGAACGGGAAGACCGGGCCCGCGAACACCGGGCCCGTGCCGTCGACGAAGCGCGTGACGGCCGGCATCGCGAGCGGCGGCAGCACGACGAGGATGCCGAGCGCCAGCGCGACGACGACGCCGATCTTGACGAAGGCCGAGAGGTAGTCGCGCGGGGCGAGCAGGAGCCAGACCGGCAGCACCGAGGCGGCGAAGCCGTAGGCCATCACGAGCCAGGCGAGCGTGGTGCGCTGCAGCGTGAACGTCTCCGCGAGCGTCGGGTGCGCGGCGACCCACTGGCCGGCGTAGAGCGCGACGACGAGCAGGGCGAGCCCGATCGCCGTCGCCTCGAGCACGCGGCTGGGGCGCAGCCAGCGCAGGTACGCGCCCATGAGCAGCGCGATCGGGATCGTGAGGCCGACGGTCACGGTGCCCCACGGGCTCTCGCCGAGGGCGTTCACGACGACGAGCGCGATGACGGAGATCAGCACCACCATGATGCCGAGCACCGCGATCAGCGAGGTGAAGCCGGCGACCGGCCCGATCTCCTCGCGCGCCATCTGGCCGAGCGACTTGCCGTCGCGGCGGATGCTGGCGGCGAGGATGACGAAGTCCTGCACCGCGCCGCCGATCGCGACGCCGACGATGAGCCAGAGCGCGCCCGGGAGGTAGCCGAACTGCGCGGCGAGCGTCGGGCCGACGAGCGGGCCGGGGCCGGCGATGGCGGCGAAGTGGTGGCCGAAGACGACCCAGCGGTTGGTCGGCACGTAGTCGCGCCCGTCGCTCAGGCGCACGGCGGGCGTCGGGCGCGCCCGGTCGAGCGCGAACACGCGCGTCGCGATCAGCTTCGAGTAGAAGCGGTAGGCGACGAGGTACGTGCAGACCGCGGCGACGACGAGCCAGGCGGCGTTCACGGTCTCGCCGCGGCGCAGCGCGACGACGGCGAACGCGAACGCCCCGAGCGCGGCGACGGCGATCCAGACGAGGGCGCGGAGCAGCGTCGGCATGGAGGAGAGGAGGGAGGCGGGAGCGCGGCGCCGCGCGCGGGCGCGTGCACGCTGGGGCGCTTTATGGATGCGGGAACGGTCACCGTCAACCCCGCGGTCGACCCGGCCGACACTCCTGCCGTCACCGCTTCGGCCGGCGCGCGTCGGCGGGGTGCGTGCACGGGCGCGCGGTCTGGAACGCGTCGCCCGCCCCCGATTAGCTTCCGGCGCGCGGGGCGCTCCGCGACGTCGGTTCGGCGTCGCGCGCGGCGGCCCCGGCCTCGCCGACTCGCCGACCATTCAGCGCTGCACCACGGGGCGCCTCACCGACCGCTCGACATGCCCACGCCAGTCACCCTGATTCCCGGCGACGGGATCGGCCCCAGCATCGCCGACGCCACCGTTCGCGTCCTCGAGGCCGCGGGGGCGGACATCGAGTGGGACGTCCAGACGGCCGGGCAGGCCGGCGTCGCGCAGCACGGCGACCCGATGCCCGAGGCGACGCTCGCGTCGATCCGCCGCACGAAGCTGGCGCTCAAGGGGCCGCTCGAGACGCCGGTCGGCAAGGGCTTCCGCTCGGTGAACGTCGCGCTGCGCAAGGAGTTCGACCTGTACGCGAACGTGCGCCCCGCGCAGTCGCTCGTCCACTCCAAGCGGCACTACGACGACATCGACCTCGTCCTGGTGCGCGAGAACACCGAGGGCCTCTACATCGGGATCGAGCACTACGTCCCGAGCGGCGGCGACCCGCAGGCGGCCGCGGAGAGCGTGGCGCTGATCACGCGCAGCGGCTCCGAGCGGATCGTGCGCTACGCGTTCGAGTACGCCGTGCGCCACAACCGCAAGAAGGTCACGCTGGTCCACAAGGCGAACATCCTCAAGTTCTCGCAGGGGCTGTTCGTCGACGTCGGGCGGGCGATCGCGAAGGAGTACGAGGGGCGCATCGCGTACGACGAGCGCATCATCGACGCGATGGCGATGAACCTCGTGATGGACCCGAACCGCTTCGACGTCATCGTGACGACGAACATGTTCGGCGACATCCTCTCCGACCTGATCTCGGGGCTCGTGGGCGGGCTCGGGCTCGCGCCGGGCGCGAACATCGGCAAGCACGCGGCGATCTTCGAGGCCGTCCACGGCACGGCGCCGGACATCGCCGGCAAGGACATCGCCAACCCGGGCGCGCTGATCCTCGCGGCGTGCATGATGCTCGAGCACCTGCAGCAGGACGACATCGCGCGCCGGGTGCGCCAGGCGTTCGTGGCGCAGATCCAGGACGGCGAGGTGCGCACGCGCGACCTCGGCGGCACGGCGGGCACGACGGAGTTCACCGACGCGCTCGTGGCCCGGATCCGGGGATGATGTCCCGACGGCTCCCCGTCGCGCCGCGCTCCACGCTCCCCGCTCGGCCCGTGCGCGGCACCGCGCGCGCGCGGAGCGCGGAGGGCGGCGCGCGGTGGGAGATCGCCGCATGCTGACCGTCCTCCACGTCTCCGACCTCCACTTCGGCCGCCCGATGGTGCCGGCGCACATCGCGGCGCTGGAGTCGCTCGTGACGGAGCGGCCGTTCGACGTCGTCGCGGTGTCGGGCGACCTGTCGCAGCGCGCGCGCGCCGGCGAGTTCCAGCGCGCGGCGGTCTTCCTGCGCGACGCCGGGCGCGTCAGCCGCACGATCGTCGTCCCCGGCAACCACGACGTCATGTGGTGGCGCGCGCCGCTCGGCATCGGCGCCGACGAGGCGCTGTACGAGAACTGGCGCGCGCACGTGCAGCCGGAGATCGAGCCGGTGCTGCGCGTCCCCGGCGCGACGTTCGTGGGGCTGAACACGGCGCAGGGCGTGCTCCCGCAGACGCTGACGTGGAACGTGCGCGACATCTCGATCATCGGGCACATCCGCAAGGCGCAGATCGAGCACGCGGCCGCCGAGTTCGCGCGCTCGCCGTCGACGGACGCGCGCGTGATCGTCATGCACCACAACCCGGTCAAGGGCGAGCTCTCGCAGCGCCACGGCCTGAAGAACACGCGCAAGGTGCTCGGCGCCTTCGCGGAGATCGGCGTGGACCTGGTGCTGTGCGGGCACGACCATCAGGAGGCGATCCACTTCGTGGAGCACACGAAGAAGGGCACCGTCATCTCCACGGCGGGCACGGTCTCCAGCCGCTCGCGCGGCGGCCGGCCGTCGTCGGCGAACGCGATCACGCTGACGCCCGAGGCGATCGAGATCACGACCCTCGTGTGGTCGGCCGAGGGCCAGCGGTTCCTGTCGGGGCCCCGCCACTGCTTCGATCGCTGACGGCCTGGGTGGAGCGGATGACGCAGTCCCACCGCCGGCGCCGGGCAGCGGGCGAGGGGGCGGGCCAGCTCGCCCTGCCGCTGGAGCTGCCGGCGCCCCCGTCCGAGGCGCCGCCGATCCTGCCGCGCCGCACCTCGGGGCCGCTGGTCGCGACCGACGTCACGCCATCCGAGCGCGGGCGGCGCGCGGGAGTGGAGGCCGCCTCGCGGCTCCAGGGCGCGCTCGTGCGTCTGGGGCTGCGCGGCATCGACCGCGTGCGCCTGACGCGCAACCGCACGGTGATGGTCAGCTTCAGCCAGGGCGAGCTGCGCGTGCACGAGGGCTATCTCGACGCGCCGCCCGAGGTGCTGAAGGCGATCGTCGGCTTCGTCTGCGGCCGCACGCGCGCCGAGCGGCGCCGCGCGCGCGAGGCGATCCTCGCGCACCAGATCGCGCGCCCAGCCGCCGTGCGCCGTCCCGAGCGCACGCGCCCCGAGGACGAGCCGGTCGTCGCGCAGCTGCAGCGCTTCCACGCGCACTACAACCGCGTCTACTTCGGGAAGCGGCTGCGCGCGGTGCCCATCCGCCTCTCCAGCCGCATGCGCACCCGGCTCGGCCACTACACGGCCGCGACGCCCACGGGCGACCCGGCGGAGATCGTCATCGGCCGCGAGCACATCCGCCGCCACGGCTGGGAGGAGGCGCTGCACACGCTGCTGCACGAGATGGTGCACCAGTGGCAGGACGAGTGCGGCCACGCGATCGACCACGGGGCGACGTTCCGCAAGAAAGCCCGCGAGGTGGGGATCACGCCGAGCGCGCGCCGCCACGTGCTGCCGCGGCGGCAGCGGGCCGCCGTGCCGCAGGCGGCGGCCATCGGGCTCCGGGCGGCGCGCGAGGAGTAGGGGTCGGGGGCCAACCGCTCGCGGAGCCCGCCCCCGCGAGCGGGCCGGAGGCGCTGGAGGGGCCCGCCGGCTCGCGAATCGGAGATTCGAGGTCGCTCGGCGGGCCCCTCCAGCGCCTCCGCCCCGCGGGCGTGGTCGCCGGGGCGCGCGCCCGTGCCGCAACCCTTCGTGTCCGGCGCGCGCCCGCTCGCGACCGTGTCGCCGCTGCGCACACGAGGCGCTGCCTTCCTCGCGGCCGCGGTGTCGCTGGAAGCTCGGTCGCGACTGGGCGCGAACCGCCGACCGCTTCCACCTCTCCCCAGCGCGTGCCCCGAGGTTCGGGAGCCCCGGCTCGTGCGTGGCGAGGCGGCGTGGGCCGCGCGCCGACGCGGGCCTGTGGGCGAGGCTGCCGCGGGACGACGCCCGGAGGCGGGGGCGCTGGGGGGCGGCGCCGTGCGACCTCGAATCTCCGATTCGCGAGCCGGCGCCGCCCCCCAGCGCCGCCGCCGCGCGCACGAATGCCTGCGGACCCGAACCGCAGGCCGGCCCACGCCGCCGGGGCCCGGACCCCGCCACGGCGCGTTAGATTCGAGGATCTCCGAACCCGACTCCCATGGCTACCGAGCTCGCTCCCACCGAGTCCTTTCTCCCGTCGCCGCAGCTCACCCCGCGCGAGGGCGACCTGTTCAACATCGACGCCGCGCTGACCGAGGAGGAGCGTGCGGTCCGCGACTCGGTGCGCCGCTTCGTCGACGAGAAGGTCCTGCCGATCATCGGCAAGCACTACGTCGACGGCACCTTCCCGAAGCACCTCATCCCCGAGATGGGTGAGCTCGGCGTCTTCGGCGCGAACCTGCCCGAGGAGTACGGCTGCGCGGGGCTGAACAACGTCCAGTACGGGCTGATCATGCAGGAGCTCGAGCGCGGCGACTCGGGCATCCGCTCGTTCGCGTCCGTGCAGGGCGCGCTCGTGATGTACCCGATCTACGCCTTCGGCAGCGAGGAGCAGAAGCGCCACTGGCTGCCGAAGATGGCCACCGGTGAGGCCATCGGCTGCTTCGGCCTCACGGAGCCCGACTACGGCTCCAACCCGGCCGGCATGATCACCGTCGCGCGCGAGCAGGCCGACGGCTCGTGGGTGCTCAACGGCGCCAAGATGTGGATCACCAACGGCTCGCAGGCGCACGTCGCCGTCGTGTGGGCCAAGACGGTGCGTCACGGCGAGACGCAGGTCGGCGACGACAAGACGATCCGCGGCTTCGTCGTCCCCACGGACACGCCGGGCTTCCGCGCCCGCGACCAGAAGGGGAAGCTGTCGCTCCGCGCCTCGGACACCTCCGAGCTGATCCTCGAGGACGTGCGGCTGCCGGCCGACGCGATCCTGCCGAAGTCGGGCGGGCTCAAGTCGCCGCTGATGTGCCTGACGCAGGCGCGCTACGGCATCTCGTGGGGCGCGCTCGGCGCGGCGATCGCCTGCTACGAGGAGGCGGTCTCGTACGCGAAGAACCGCGTCATGTTCGACAAGCCGATCGGCGGCTTCCAGATCCAGCAGGTGCGCCTGGCCGACATGCTGACGGAGATCGTGAAGGGGCAGCTCGTCTCGCTGCACCTCGGCCGCTGCAAGGACCTCGGCACCTTCACGCCGCAGATGGTGTCGCTCGCGAAGCGCAACAACGTGAACATCGCGACCGACATCGCCCGCGAGGCGCGCCGCCTGCTCGGCGGCAACGGCATCCTCGCCGAGTACGCCTCGATGCGCCACATGGCCAACCTGGAGAGCGTCTACACGTACGAGGGCACGCACGACGTGCACTCGCTCATCCTCGGCCAGGCGATCACCGGGCTCAGCGCGTTCAAGTGAGTCCGTCGCGCTGACGCAGCGCGCATTGCCCGATCGATCGACGGGGCGCGCCCGCCACCACACGGTGGCCGGGCGCGCCCCGTCGGCATTGCGGCCGAGCACGGCGACACGGGACGACGCGTGAGGCCGCGCGTGTTGTCGCGCCGTTCGCGACCCGTGCCCGCTCGGTTGCGGCGGTGACGCGCGCGAGGGATCTCCGGGTCGGTGTCGGATGAAGGCGATCGCCACGTGGTCCTCGCGTCGCCGGCGTCCTCCGGGTGCTGGCGGCCGCCGGCATGTCCACCCGGAATCGCAGGAGGCGCGATGCACCCCTCGTTCGCGTCCACGGCCGAGCGTCCCCTCGGCCATCGCCCCACCGCCCTCGCGGCGCTGCTCGCCGCCGTGGCCGCCGCCGGGCCCGCCGCGCTCGCCGCGCTGGCGCTCCCGGCCGCCGCCGCCGGCGCCCAGGCGACGCAGGGCACCGTCACGGGCGTCGTCGTGGCGGAGGGCTCGCAGCGTCCGCTCGCCGATGCGCAGGTCGCCGTGGAGGGCACCACCCTCGGCGCCGCGACGGACGCGACGGGGCGCTTTCGGCTCGTCAACGTGCCCGGGCCCGAGGTGCGCCTGACGGTGCGCCGCATCGGCTACCAGCCGGCGACCGTCACGGCGCGCGTGGGCGCGACCGACGTGCGCGTGACGATGCGCGAGCGCGCGCTCGAGCTGAGCCAGGTCGTCGTCACCGGCACCGCGGGCGTCGCCGAGCGGCGCGCGGTGGGCAACGCCGTCACCTCGGTGCGCGCGGCCGAGGTGACGGCGACGCAGCCGGTGCGCTCGGTGCAGGACCTGCTCACCGGGCGCGCGGCCGGCGTGAGCGTCGTCGGCAGCTCGGGGCAGGTGGGCACCGGATCGCGCATCCGCGTGCGCGGCGCGTCGAGCCTCTCGCTGCCGAACGACCCGCTCATCTACGTCGACGGCATCCGCGTCGACAACCAGCAGGCGTCGGGTCCCACGAGCCAGGGCTTCGGCTCGCGGCCGATCTCGCGCTGGAACGACTTCGATCCGGACGACATCGAGAGCATCGAGATCATCAAGGGCCCGGCGGCGGCGACGCTCTACGGCACCGAGGCGTCGAACGGCGTCGTGCAGATCATCACCAAGAAGGGCGCCGCCGGCCGTCCGTCGTGGAACCTGCTCGGCCGCTACGGCGCGAACTGGATCCCCGACTGGCGGAACCGGCTCTACACGAACTACGGCACGGTGCCGCGCGCCGGCGGCGGCGTGGACACGGTGGCGCTCACGACGCGCCAGCTCAACGACGCGCTGAACGCGACCTTCGGGCACGACATCTTCCGCACCGGCCAGCTGCGCGACCTGCAGGGCAGCGTGAGCGGCGGCAGCGACGTGCTGCGCTACTTCGTCTCGCTCAACCGCGAGGAGAACGAGGGCGCCGAGCGCGTGAACCGGCTGAACCGCACGAACTACCGCGTCAACGTCGCCGCCACGCCGACGCGCACCATCGACGTGCAGGCGTCGACCGCGTACACCACCGGGCGCACCTACCTGCCGTACGAGTCGGGCAACGGCGGCGCCACGTGGGCGACCTACTTCTCGTCGCCGACCTTCCGCTACGCGGGCGCGGCCGACACGAATCCGCAGCTCGGCTTCCGCAGCGGACCGCCCGACGTGTACTACCAGGCGTACAACGTCTTCCAGGACGTCGATCGCTTCACGGGCGGCGTCACGTTCACGCACCGGCCGACCACGTGGCTCGACCACCGGCTGATCACGGGCGTCGACCGGCTGTTCGAGGAGAACCAGTCCCAGGGGCCGCGCAACGATCCGCTGGCGTCGCGCTACACGGCGTTCTCCGACGTCGGGGGGACGGTCGCGGGCTTCCTGCGGGTCGGCACGCGCAACGTCAGCTACATCACCGCCGACTACGCGGCGAACGCGCGCTATCCGCTGCTCTCCACGCTGCAGGGCGTCACGTCGGTCGGCGGGCAGTTCTACGGGCGTCGCACGCGCGGCCGCGAGTCCTACGCCGAGACGTTCCCCGCGTCCGGGCTGCTGTCGCTGAGCGCGGCCGCCGTGCAGCGGCTGGAGCAGGACTCGCTCGTCGACAACAACACGGTCGGCGGCTTCGTGCAGCAGCAGCTGATCTGGCGCGACCGCCTGTTCCTCACCGGCGCGCTGCGCTACGACGACAACTCGGCGTTCGGCACCGACTACGAGGCCGTCGTCTATCCGAAGGTCAGCGCGTCGTACGTGGTCAGCGAGGAGCCGGCGCTGCGCATCCCCGCGGTGTTCAACACGCTGCGCCTGCGCGCCGCCTACGGCGGCAGCGGGCTGCAGCCCGGCGCCTTCGACGCGATCCGCACCTACAACGCGCAGGGCGGCTTCCTGACGCCGAGCAACGCGGGCAACCCGGACCTCGGCCCCGAGCGCAGCTACGAGCTGGAGGCCGGGCTCGACGCCGGCATCCTCGACGATCGGCTGGCGCTGGAGCTCACCTACTTCGACGGCACGACGCGCGACGCGATCCTCTCCCGCCAGGCGCCGCCGTCGGGAGGCTTCCCCGGGCTGCAGCTGTTCAACGCGGGGCGCGTGGACCGCGCGGGGCTCGAGTGGGTGGTGCGCGCGACGCCGCTGCGCCGCCAGCGCTTCGCCCTCGACTTCACGGTCAGCGGCAGCGTCGTCGACTACACGATCAAGTCGCTCGGGCCGAACACGAACGTGGTCTCCGTGAGCGGGCAGGTGCAGCACGTCGTGGACTACGCCCCGGGCGCGTGGTGGGACCGCCGCATCGTCTCCGCCACGTTCAACCCCACCACGCGCCGCGCGGAGAACCTGCTGTGCGACGACGGCCGCGGCGGGACGACGGCCTGCGCCAGCGCGCCGCGCGTCTTCCTCGGCAACTCGATCCCGACGCGCGAGGGCTCGATCGGCGCGGGGCTGACGCTGTTCCGCAACGCGCGCGTGAACGCCTTCTTCGACTACCGGGGCGGCTACAAGAAGCTCGACGGGAACGCGCGCGCGCGCTGCAGCGCGATCGCGCAGGCCGGCTGCGAGGAGATCTGGTTCCCGGAGCGCTTCGATCCGGTGCTCGTCGCCGGCTACCAGGGCGGCACCGCCTACACGTACCACCTGATCCGCGACGCCAGCTTCACGCGCTTCCGCGAGCTGTCGCTGACCTACACGCTGCCGGGCAGCCTCGCGCGCGCGGCCCGCGCGACGAACGCGTCGTTCACGATCGCCGGGCGCAACCTCGGCCTGTGGACCGACTACACGGGGCTGGAGCCCGAGGCGTCGTTCAACGGCGGCACCCGCGGCGGCCAGTACGGGCAGTGGGAGCAGAACGTCCTGCCGCAGCTGCGGCAGCTCGTCACCACCGTGAACCTGACCTTCTGACCATGACGCCCACGACGCACACCGCCGCCCGGCGCGCGCTCCGGCGTCGCGCCACGCTCGTCCTCGCGCTGCAGCTGGTCGTCACGCTCGGCTGCGAGCGCACCGTCGACCGCCTCCTCGACGTGACGACGCCGAGCCGGCTGGGCGAGAGCCAGTTCCTCGTGCCGGAGAACGCGTCGCTCCTCGTGGCGAGCGCGGTCGCCGACTTCGAGTGCGCGTACGGCGCGTACGTCGTCGCCAGCGGGCTCGCCGCCAACGAGCTGGTCGACGCCTCGCAGACGGCGTCGCGCTTCTCGTACGACCGCCGCGACGTGCTCCCCGGCGACGCGCACTACTCGACCTTCAACTGCGAGAACATCGGCGTCTACACGCCGCTCAGCACCGCGCGCCACACCACCGACCAGGCGCTGCGCGCGCTGGAGGGGTGGAGCGACGCCCAGGTGCCCAACCGGCAGCGGCTGATCGCCACGGCGGCCGCGTACGCGGGCTACAGCCTGCTCCTCCTCGGCGAGGGCTTCTGCTCGGCGGCCATCGACCTCGGGCCGGAGCTGCAGTCGGCGCAGCTCATCGACTCCGCCGAGGCGCGGTTCACGCGGGCGATCGCGGCCGCCCAGGCGAGCAACGACCAGAACATGCTGAACCTGGCGCTGGTCGGCCGGGCGCGGGCACGGCTGGATCGGGGCAACCGCGCGGGCGCCGCGGAGGACGCCGCGCGCGTGCCGGTGACGTTCGTGCTGAACGCCACGGCCGACAACAACGCGGCGCGGCGCCAGAACCGCGTGTTCGCGCAGAACAACGCGAGCACGGGCGGCGTGAGCGTCGCGCCGGCCTATCGGGCGCTGACGGTCGGGGGCCAGCCCGACCCGCGCGTGCGGGCGACGAACGTCGGGCGCCTCGCGGCCGACCAGGTGACGCAGCTGTGGAACCAGCAGAAGTACGCGGCGCTCACGACGCCGATCCCGATCGCCACGGGCGTCGAGGCGCAGCTGATCCTGGCCGAGGCGCGCGGCGGCGCGGAGGCGGTGACGATCGTCAACCAGCTGCGCGCGCGCGCGGGCGTCGCGCTGCCGGCGCTCACCGCCGCCGAGGCGTCCGCCATCGCGACCACGGTGTTCGAGGAGCGCGCGCGCGAGCTGTGGCTGCAGGGCACGCGGTGGTACGACCTGCGGCGGGGGCAGCTGCCGCTGCAGCCGGCGTCGGGCACCGCGTATCCGAAGGCCGGCTCGTACGGCGCGCAGCGCTGCTGGCCGCTGCCGGACGTGGAGCGGGCGGCGAACCCGAACCTCGGGGCCGTGTGAGGCGCTGCGGACCGCGGGCTGCGGCTTCGGATGCCGCATTCCCGCAGCCGCGTGCCGAGCCCCGACGAGCGAACGGCAGCAGGGAGTGAAGTCGGAGAACGTCGGCGGAACGTCCGAGGGCTCCGGGCGGAGGCGATCTGCATCGCCTCCGCCCGGAGCCCTCGGACGTCATCCGCGTCGCTTCCGACGTTCGCGGTGTGCATCCCCGCTCATGCCGTTCGCTCGGCGGTCGCACCGCGACCGCGGCCGCGCGGCGAGGCGGGGGCTGCCGGGCAGGTGGTCCGCAGCCCCGCAGCCCCGCGGCGCGTTACCGCGTGCCGCCGAAGTTGATCGCGAACGTCAGCGAGAAGCGCGAGTCCGCGCCCTCGAGCCCGATCGGGATGCCGATGGCCGGGCGCACGGTGAAGCGGTCGTTGAACGTGAGGCCCGCGCCGAGGTTGAGCGCGCCGAACGAATCCGAGTCGGTGTCGTCCTCGTCGCCCGCGGAGACCGTCGTGCGCTGGTAGATGAGGGCGAGCCCGCCGAAGGGCACGAGGTTCACGGTCGGCGTCATCGCGACCGGCACGCCGAGCGAGAAGCCCGCGCTGGCGCCGAGGGTGCGCGACTCGAAGTCGACGCCGCCCGCGCGGAAGTCGGGGCCGAGGGTGTAGCCCAGCGTGGCGATGGGGCAGAACTGCGGGCCCCCCGCGGTGCGGCGCACGCCCGTCCCGATCGGCACCTGGTAGCCGAGCGTGCCCTCGATCGTCGTCGCCGACTCATCGAGCTCGTCGAAGTCGTCGAGGGCGACGCCGACGCCGCCGAACGGGCCGACCGGGGAGCCGAACATCACTTCGGCGCCGAGGGTCGTGACGTCGTCGCCGGTGCCGAGGAAGCCGCCGACGCGCACCGGGTTGGCGCGGAAGGAGGCCGTGCCGATGCAGCTCTGCGCGTACGCGCGGGAGGCGGGAAGCAGGGCCGCGGCCGCGAGCAGGCAGGCGGCCAGCCGCACCCGGGGCAGGAGACGGATCTCGCTCATGGTGTGCTCCGATCAGTGGTATTGGGTCGTCCGCGCGCCCGGCGCGGGCGAGGGAACCCGCGCGCGGGGCGCAGCGCTCGCCTGGGCATACCGCGCGCCGCGGGCGCCGCGACGCGTGGTGCGCGTCACCAAGGCATCACCACTGGGGGCCGGCCGGGCCGGGGGACGGCCCCTGGATCGGGAGGCGGACGGCCGCGTCCCCGCGCCTTGAACACTGTTCGGCAGCGGGCGATCTTACCGCGGCAGGCATGTGAATTCCTTCACAAGACCGAATGAGGAGGCGTCGCGGTGAAGATCGCCGTGTGCATCAAGCGGGTGCCGGTCATGGAGGTCAAGTTCGCGATCGGCAAGGACGGCGCGAGCGTCGACGAGACCGGGTTGAAGTACGACGTGAACGACTTCGACCTGTGGGCGGTCGAGGCGGCGCTGCAGCTCAACGAGAAGAACGCGCCCGGCGAGGTCACGGTGATCTCGGTCGGCCCCGACGCGGCGTCGGAGCAGATCCGCAAGGCGCTGTCGATGGGCGCCGACAAGGGCGTCCTGCTCAAGGCCGACAAGCTCCCGGGCGACGCGTTCGCGGTCGCGGAGGCGCTGGCCGCGGAGCTGAAGGCCGGCGCGTACGACGTGATCTTCCTCGGCAAGAAGTCGATCGACGCCGACAACTCGGCCACCGGCGCGATGCTCGGCGAGCTGCTCGGCCTCCCGGTCGTCACGGGCGTCTCGAAGCTCGAGATCGCGGGCGGCAGGGGCACCGCGCAGCGCGCGGTCGAGGGCGGCGTCGAGGTGCTGGAGTTCCCGCTGCCGGCGATCGTCACGGTCGACGAGGGGCTCAACAAGGAGCGCCTGCCGTCGCTCAAGGGGATCATGGCGGCGAAGAAGAAGCCGCTCGAGACCAAGCCGGCGCAGCTGGGGAGCGCCGGCGTGACGGTCACGAAGATGGAGCTGCCGCCCGAGCGCGCGGCGGGCCGCATCGTCGGCGAGGGCGCCGGCGCGGTCGCGGAGCTGGTGCGCCTGCTCCAGTCCGAAGCCAAGGTTCTCTGAGCCGACGAGGAGACTGACAATGGCGAACGTGTTCGCATTCGCGGAGTCGCGGGGCGGCGAGGTCCGCAAGGCGGGGCTCGAGGCGGTGACCGCGGCCCGGCAGATCGCCGACCAGGTGGGCGGCGAGGTGCACGCGCTGCTCGCCGGCGCGCCCGGCATCGCGGCGCAGGCGCAGCGGCTGGCCGAGGTGGGCGCCGACGTGATCTACGTCGTCGAGCACGCGGGGCTGGCGCAGTACGACGCCGAGTCGATCGCGGCGACGGCGGCGGAGCGCATCCGCGCGGGCGGGTACCGCGCGGCGGTGTTCTCCGCGACCACGCAGGGGAAGGACCTGAGCCCGCGCGTCGCGGCCAAGCTGCGCGCGCCGCTGGCGCCCGACGCGACGGCCGTCGCCGTCGAGGGCGACGCGATCGTGATCCGGCACCCGATGTACACGGGCAAGGTGGTCGGCACGCTGGCGATCACCGCGTCGCCCGCGCTCGTGTCGGTGCGCCTGGGCGCGGTGCCGCCGGCGCCGAACGCGAAGGCGGGCCGCGTGGAGACGATCCAGCCGGCCGCCGACCCGTCGGCGTCCAAGGTGCGCGTGACCGAGCTGCGCGCCGGCAGCACCGGCAAGATCGACCTCGGCGAGGCGCCGGTGATCGTCGCCGGCGGCCGCGGGCTCAAGGCCGCCGAGAACTTCAAGCTGGTCGAGGAGCTGGCCGACTCGTTCGGCAACGCGGCGGTCGGCGCGACGCGCGCGGTGACCGACGAGGGGTGGCGCCCGCACTCGGATCAGATCGGGCAGACGGGGCGCGTGGTCAGCCCCGAGCTGTACGTGGCGGTCGGCATCTCGGGGGCGATCCAGCATCTCGCCGGCATGCGCACCTCCAAGACGATCGTCGCGATCAACAAGGACAAGGAAGCGCCGATCTTCAAGGTGGCCGACTACGGCATCGTCGGCGACGTCTTCGACGTGGTGCCGGCGCTGACACAGGCCGTGCGCGCGGCGAAGGCCGCGCACTAAGTTGGAGCGGGCGGCGCGCGCGGCGCGCCGCCCGCTCGTCTTTGCTCCCCGCCAGGCTCCCCATCCGCTCGGAGTGCGCCCGTGACGACCGGGAACGTCGTGTTTCTCGTCATCCTGCTGCTGGCCGCGGCCTTCCTCGCGTACAACGCGCAGCGGCTCTTCCGCTACATGACGGAGGTCGGCAAGCCGGAGAACCGGTTCGACGACCCGGGGACGCGCCTGTGGAACCTGCTGACCATCGGCTTCGCGCAGACCAAGATCCTGCGCGACCCGACGGCCGGCACGTCGCACGCCGCGGTGTTCTGGGGCTTCCTCGTCGTCACCATCGGGACGATCGAGATCTTCATCCAGGGCGTCTGGAACGGCTTCAGCTACGCCAACTTCCTGCCGGCCCCGATCTACGGGCTGTACGCGCTGTCGCAGGAGGCGTTCGCGCTGCTGATCCTCGCGGCGGTGAGCTACCTGATCTACCGCCGCGTCGTGCTCAAGCCGAAGCGGCTGCAGGGCGACGGCGTCGAGACGGTGGAGGCGGTGGTGATCCTCTCGGTCATCGCCGTGCTGATGGCGACGCTCATCGTCACGGGCACGATGGAGGCGATCGCCGACCCGGACGCGCCGGCGGGGTACGGCCGCCTCGTGTCGATCGCGCTCGCGACGCTGCTCGGCGGCGCGATCTCGCCCGAGTCGGCGCACACGCTCCGCGACGTGAGCTGGTGGACGCACGCCGTGCTCGTCCTCGGCTTCATCAACTTCCTGCCGTACTCGAAGCACCTGCACGTGCTCGTGTCGCTGCCGAACGTCTACCTGTCCAACACCAGCGGCCCCGGACAGGTCGGCGTGATGCGCTACATGAACCTCGAGGACGAGAACGCCGAGCAGTTCGGCGCGAGCGACGTCGAGCACCTGACGTGGAAGAACCTGCTCGACGGCTACTCGTGCACGCAGTGCGGCCGCTGCACCGCGGCGTGCCCGGCGAACATCACCGGCAAGGTGCTCTCGCCGCGCAAGATCGTCGTCAACACGCGCCAGCGCCTGATGGAGAAGGCGCCGCTCGTCGTCGGCGAGGTGGGCGAGTTCAAGCACCCCGCGCTCGTCTCGGGCGAGGGCGCCGACGCGGGCACGCAGACGGCCATCGCGGCGCTCGAGAACCGGCTCCTCGACAACTACATCACGGAGGAGGAGCTCTGGGCGTGCACGAGCTGCCGCGCCTGCGTGGTGGAGTGCCCGGTCTCGATCGACCAGCTCGACATCATCAACGAGCTGCGGCGCAACCTCGTGCTGATGGAGTCGCGCTTCCCCGAGGAGCTGCAGCCGGCCTTCACCTCGATGGAGCGCAACGGCTCCCCGTGGGCGTTCAGCCCCGCGGCGCGCGAGGAGTGGGCGGAGGGGATGGACATCCCGACGATGGCCGAGGTGTTCGAGCGCGGCGAGCGCCCGGACATCCTGTTCTGGGTCGGGTGCATGGGCTCCTTCGACGACCGCGCGAAGAAGATCACGGTGGCCTTCGCGCGCGTGCTCAAGGCGGCGGGGGTGAACTTCGCGATCCTCGGACAGGAGGAGACGTGCAACGGCGACCCGGCGCGCCGCATGGGCAACGAGTACCTCTATCAGATGCTCGCCAAGGGCACTATCGAGACGCTCGACCGCTACGAGGTGAAGACGGTCGTCACCTTCTGCCCGCACTGCTTCCACCAGATCGGCAACGAGTTCCCGCAGCTCGGCGGCGACTACGAGGTGATCCACCACACCACGTACATCGAGCGCCTGCTGCAGGAGGGCCGCGTCCCGCTCGACACCGACGAGGGGAAGCGCCTGACGATGGTCTACCACGACTCGTGCTACCTCGGGCGCTACAACGAGGTGTACGACGCCCCGCGCGAGACGCTCAAGCGCGCGCTGCCGGTGGTGAACCTCGTGGAGCCGAAGCGCACGAAGAGCCGCGGCCTGTGCTGCGGCGCGGGCGGCGGGCGGATGTGGATGGAGGAGACGGCCGGCAAGCGCATCAACGTCGAGCGCACCGAGGAGCTGCTCGCCACGGGCGCGGAGGCGATCGCGGTGGCGTGCCCGTTCTGCATGACGATGATGACCGACGGCGTCACCGCGCAGGGGAGCGAGGTGCCGGTGCTCGACATCTCGGAGGTCGTGGCGTCGCGGCTCGCGCCGGGCGCGTCGGTCGCGCTGGCCGGCGACTGAGGGCGCGTCCGCACCGCCCACGACGACGAGCGCCGCACGCCTCCGGGCCTGCGGCGCTCGCTGCATGCGGGGCCCGCGCGCATCGCGAGCCGCGGGATCTCGCTGGACGGCCCGGCCTGCCGAGCGGTCGGCGGCACGCGATCTGACCGGCTGGGGGGCGGCGCCGCCGAACGGGTCGGCGGCGCCGGGTCCACCCCACGCAGGAGCACACGATGGCCGACGAGCGGAACAGGGCGCGGAGCTCACGGGACGAGCTGGAGCAGGACGGGATGGGGCGCGACGCGGCGCACGGCGGCGGCGCCGACGCGACGTCCGGCGGCTCCTACGGTCGCTCGACCGGTCGGGCCGGCGAGGGCGGCGATCTCCTGGCGACGGGCGAGGGCAGCGGCGGCGGTGGCGGTGGCCGTGGCGGTGGCGCGAGCCGCGGCGACGACGAGACCACCGAGCGGCAGCGCGAGGCCGGGTCGCGCCGGCAGGGGCTCGAGGGGAAGGGCTTCGACGCGGGCACCGGCTACGGCGGTGGTGGCAACTCGAGCGCGTACTCGGGCGAGAGCAGCTACGGCGGCCAGAGCGGGATCGGCGGCAACCGGATGCGCGGCGCCTACTCGGGCGAGGACTACGGCCGGCAGGGCGAGGACGCGCGCGACGCCGGCTCGAGCGGCGGCGCGGGGGGATCCGGCGGCGGGGGCGACGCGAGCATCCCGCGCGGCACCGACGAGCAGGCGCCCGACGCGGGCGGCGGGCGCGGGGGACGTCGCGCCTCCGGGAACGACGACGACGTCGATCTGGACGTGCGACCGGAGGTCAATCGGCGCGATCCGACGCGCTGAGCCCCACGTCGCGGACGGATGGGCGGAACCGCCCATTTACCGGGGACGGGACGCCGGCAGAGATTGCCTGGCGTCCCGTCGCGCGTCCCGGAATGGGGCTCGCGCGCCGTGCCGGCCCTCCGCTCCGCTTCCCGTCGCCCCGGCGCCGCCATGTCCGCTCCCCGCCTGCTCGTCGTCGAGGACAATCCCGACATCGCCGAGGGGCTCGAGGCCAACCTCGAGTCCGAGGGCTTCGCCGTCGAGCTGGCGCGCGACGGGCGCCTGGCGCTCGCCGCGGTGCAGCAGGCCCGCCCCGACCTGATCGTCCTCGACCTGGGGCTGCCGCGCATGGACGGCCGCGAGGTGCTGGAGCGCCTGCGCGCCGACGACGTCTGGTGCCCGGTGCTCATCCTCTCCGCGCGCGGCAGCGAGATGGACAAGCTCGAGGGCTTCCGGCTGGGCGCCGACGACTACGTCACCAAGCCGTTCGGCATGCGCGAGCTGGTCGCGCGCATCAGCGCGCTGCTGCGGCGCGCCACGCCGGCCGCGGCGGCGAGCGCCGACGCGCCGGTCGTGGGCGACGGCACGCCGCCGGACGACGGCGAGTTGCTGGAGCGCTTCGGGCTGACGGGTCGGCAGGCCGAGGTCGCGCGCCTGCTGAGCGACGGGATGAGCAACGACGAGATCGCGCAGCATCTGGGCATCAGCCCCCACACGGCGCGCAACCACACCGAGCACGTGATGCGCAAGCTCGGCGCCGGCTCGCGCGCGCGCGTCGGGGCGCTGCTGCGTGCCGCCGCTCGCTGAGCCGACGCCCGCGCGCGGACAGCCGGCGGGCGCGGAGGGCGGCGAGCCACCCGCGGGCGGCACGCCGCGTCCCGTCGGCGTTCCCGCGCCGTCGAGCCTCGCGCGCCGCGCGCGCAGCTGGTGGGCCAGCCGCTGGCGGCTCTGGGTCACGTCGCTCGGCGTGGTCGCGACGCTGACCGCGGTCGGCATCGGGGTGCTGCAGCAGTGGATCGCGTGGCGGACGCAGGACGTGCTCGTGGAGCGCGCGCTGCAGCGCTACGCGAGCTACTCGGCGCGCATCTTCGTCGACGGGATGCACCGCTATCTGGTCGACCTGCCGAACCATGCGCTGTCGCCGGCGCTCGGCGCGAGCGCGTGGAGCAGCGGGAACGTGGCACCGATCGCGCTGGGACGGTTCGAGCGCTACCTGCGCACGACGCCGATGTGGCCGATGCTCGCGCGCGACTCGCTGCTCGCGGTCGCGACCATCGATTACCGCGCGGGGCGTGACCGGCGCATCTCGGTGCGCACGATCGGTACGCGCGCGGACTCCGCCGCGATCGCCGAGATCGTCCAGGAGACGCGCGCGGGCGCCGAGGAGTGGATCGCCTTCAACTCGCCCGGCACCGGCTTCCATGGCAGGGTGAACGCGGAGCTCTACAACGTCGTGTGGAGCTGGCAGCGCGATGCCGACGCGCGTCCGGTCGCGCTGGTGCTGCTCGCCACGGACGCGCGGGCGCGGCTGCGGGTGGGCGGCGGGGCCCTCTTCCGCCGCGTGCCGCTGCTACCGCCTCCCATCCTCGACGAGGCGAGCGTCGACGCGGCCGATGCGGACGACGCGCCGATGGGGCTCGGCGGCGACAGCGTGCTGGCGTTCAATCGTCGCCGACTCGCCATCCGCCTCCGCGACGCCGTTCGGCCGGCGCTCGTGTTCTACGCCTCGCCCAACTGGTCGGAGCCGTGGGTCGCACGCTCGACGCACCGCGGCGTGGCGCCCGCCGGCCTGGGCAACCTCGAGGTCGAGGCGGTCCTCAACCCCGACGTGCGGACGGACTTTCCCGAGGCGCGCGCGTCGCGCTCCGCGCAGCTGATGCTCGGAGGCATCCTCGCGCTGGCGGGCGTCCTGGCGCTGGCGGCGATCGGCGGGCTGCGGCGGCGGCAGGAGCTGGCGCAGACGCGCGAGCTGTTCGTGTCGTCGATCTCGCACGAGCTGCGCACGCCGCTGACGCAGATCCGGCTGTTCAGCGAGTCGCTGCTGAACGACCGCGCGCGATCGCCCGAGCAGGGGCGACGCTGGATGCGCGTCATCGACCGCGAGGCGCGGCGGCTGGGCGATCTCGTGGACAACGCGCTGCTGTACGCGCGCGCGCAGCGCCACGACGTGCAGCTCGCGGCCGAGCCGCTGGACCTGCACGAGCTGATGGCCGCCGTCACCGAGGCGACGCGCCCCTTCGCGGCCGCGCGCGACGCGAGCATCGAGGTGTCGCTGCCGCGCGAGGCCCGCGTGCGCGGCGACGAGCGCGCGCTGCGCCACGTGCTGCAGAACCTCGTCGACAACGCGCTGAAGTACGGGCCGAGCGGGCAGACGGTGCGCGTCACGGCGAGCCGCGGCGCGCCGGGCACGCTGGACGTCGCGGTCGCCGACGAGGGGCCCGGCGTGCCCGGGGCCGATCGCGAGCGCATCTGGGAGCCGTTCGTGCGGCTCGAGTCGGACGACGGCATCGGTGGCACGGGGCTGGGCCTGAACGTCGTGCGCACGCTCGTGCAGGCGCTCGGCGGCCGGGTGTGGGTCGAGGACGCGCCGGCCGGCGGCGCGCGCTTCGTGGTGCGCCTGCCACTCGCCTGACGGGGAGGCTCAGCGCCGCCGCAGCCGGTACAGCCGGATCGTCTGCCGCGTGCCGTAGCCCTCGACGTCGCGCACCGCCGGCTCGCCGACGTCGAGGCCGAGCGAGCGCGCCTGCTCCACGAACTCCGGCGCCGCCAGCCGGCCGGGATCGGTGACGTAGGCAATGCCGCCGCGTGCGAGCGTGTGCGCGAGCGCCCGCGCGACGAGCGCCGCGTACGGGCGCTCGTACAGCACGTCCGACGCGACCACGCGATCGAAGTAGCCGAGGTCCGTCGGCATGGCGCGCCAGTCGACCAGCCGCGTCTCGCAGTCGACGCCGGCCGCGCGCCGCACGTTGGCGCGCGTGAAGTCGAGCGCCTCGGCGTAGTAGTCGCTCGCCGTGACGTCGAAGCCCGCGCGCGCCGCGGCGGCCGCCACGAGCCCGCTCCCGCACCCCAGCTCCAGCAGGCGCCGTCCGTCGCCGCCCTCCTGCAGCAGGTGCGACGCGAGCACGCGCGCGGACGGCCAGACGTCGGCCCAGTAGGGCAGCCGCTCGTCGTGGGCGAACGCGTCCTCGTCGATCAGCGCCTCGGCGCTGCGCGGGCGCACGATGTCGAACGATTCGGGCACGCCCTCGTCGTGCAGCCGGATCGTCTCGACCACGACGTCGAACCGCGCCGCGAGCGCGTCGTCGAGGGCGGTCAGTGTGCGGTCGGTCATGTGCGATCCAGGGACGAGGTCAGCGCCGGGTCGGGCGTCGCGGCATCGAGCGCGCCCTCCCCCAGCAGGAGCGCGCGCGCGACGTGCCCCTCCTCGAGCTGCGCGACGTGCTCCGGCACGACGAGCAGCGCGTCGGCGCGCGCGGCGGAGGTCAGCAGGCCGGAGCCCTGCGGGCCGGTGAGGCGGGCGACGAGCGCGCCGTCGGGCGCGGCGTCGAGCGTCACGCGCAGGAAGTGCGCGAGCGGCGCGGGCGTCGACACGGCGTCGTGCAGCGTGACCGGCACCGTGCGGCGGAAGGGCCGCGCGTCGCCCGACAGGCGGCGCAGCAGCGGGCGCGCGAACAGCTCGAAGGTGACGACGGTCGACACCGGGTTGCCGGGAAGGCCGAGCCACGCGACGCGCCGCGCGCCCATCATGAACGATCCCGCCGCGACGGGGCCGCCGGGGCGCATGCGCACGCGCCAGAACGCCAGCCGCCCGCCGAGCGCCGCGACCGCGTCGCGCACGTGATCGCGCTCGCCCACGCTCACGCCGCCGGTGGTCAGCACGACGTCGCAGCCGGTGTCGAGCGCGGCGGCGATGCGCTCGCGCAGCGCCTCGGGGCGATCGGGCGCGACGCCCACGTCGATCGGCTCGCCCCCCGACTCGCGCACGAGCGCCGCGAGCGCGATGCCGTTGGACGCGACGACGCCGCGTCCCGCGCGCACCGCATCGACGCTGCCCGGAGGCAGCAGCTCGTCGCCCGACGAGACGATCGCGACTCGCGGGCGCCGCACGACCGACGCGTCGACTCCGCCGATGGAGGCGAGCAGCGCGAGCGACGAGGCGCCGAGCCGCGTGCCGGCGGCGACGGCCACGCTGCCGTCGACGACATCCTCGCCGCGCGGGCGGACGTTGCGGCGGGCGCGCGAGTCGCCGCGCGCGTCGCGGTCGTCGCGCACGTGGACCGCGTCGCCGTCGAAGGTCACGTCCTCGACGCGCACCACGGCGTCCGCGCCGTCGGGCACGGGCGCGCCCGTCGCGATGCGCACCGCCTGCCCGGCGCCGAGCGTGCCCTCCCACCGCCCGCCGGCCGGCACGGTGCCCACGACGCGCAGCGTCACCGGCGCACCGGCCGCGGCGCCCACGACGTCCCGCGCGCGCACGGCCACGCCGTCCATCGCCGAGTTGTCCCACGGCGGCAGCGCCACTGGCGAGCGCGCGTCGGCGGCGAGCACGCGGCCGTGCGCCTCGTGCAGCGCGACGCGCTCCGCCTCGAGTGGAGCCACGCCCTCCAGCACCGCCGCGACGGCCTCCGCGACGGACAGCCGCAGGCGCGGCGCCGGCTCGCTCACCGCGCGCCGGTGACGGTCGCCGGGGCGCCGAGCCGCAGCGACGCGAGGCGCGCCACCAGCGAGTCGGCCACGCGGTCCACCTGTCGCGTGGGCACCGTGTAGTTGTTGCACAGGATGCTGAACAGCAGCAGCTCGCCGTCGGCCGTCGTCACGTAGCCGGAGAGGGCGCGCGCCTTGTCGAGCGTGCCCGTCTTCGCGTGCACGTTGCCCTGCGCGGGCGTGCCCCGCATGCGCGAGGCGATCGTGCCGTCGACGCCGCCGATCGGCAGCGCGTCGTAGAAGATCCGGAAGTGCGCGTCGCGGCGCATCGCGTCGAGCACGCGCACGACCGCGCGCGGCGTCAGGTAGTCGTGGCGCGAGAGCCCGCTGCCGTCGCGCACGACGACGTCGCGCTCGGGCGTAACACCCCAGGCCTGCAGCTGGCGCTCCATCACGCGGCGCCCGCTGTCGGCGGTGCCGGTGCCGGTGCGCTCCAGCCCCATCGTCTTCAGCAGCAGCTCGCCGATCTGGTTCTGCGACGGCTTCTCGAACGCGGGGAGCACCTCGCGCAGCGGGAGCGAGCGCGTGGTGAACAGCGTGTCGCCGACGGGCGCGACGTCCTTGCGCGTCGGCGCGGTGCCGCCGACCGCGATGCCGCGCGTGCGCAGCGCCGCGGTGAGGGCGGCGAGATACGCCCCGTTCGGATCGCGCTGCGCGAGCGTCAGCACCGCGCTGTCGTTCACGGAGACCACGCCCTCGAGGATGTGGCGCGCCTCGCGCGCGTCCCAGCGCGCCCGCACGCGCGTGGCGGTGGTGCCGCTCACCACGCCCGGCGTCGCCGTCTGCACCTGCACGCGCAGCGGCAGCGCCTCGGCCGCCGGCGTGACGCGCACCGTCACCGAGTCGCCCGGCCGCGCACCGCCGCGGACCACCACGCGCCCGAAGCCCTCGTTGAAGAACAGCTCGTCCACGCCCGCGGAGTACGGCTCGTCGAGGTCGTCCCACGCCCACCCGTAGCCGTAGGTCGCGTCGGGGAAGGCGTCGCCGCCCGCCACCACCCGGCCCGTGATGCGGCGGATGCCGCGTGCCGCGAGCGAGTCCGCGACGGCGAGCAGCGGCTGCATCGCGTCGGTGCGCATGCGGTCGCTGATCGTCGGATCACCTCGGCCCACCACGGCGAGGTCGCCGTCGAGCACGCCCGCGCGCACGGGGCCCTGCGCGACGAACGCGGTGCGCCACTGGTAGTCCGGGCCGAGCGTGGCGAGCGCCGTCGAGCCGGTGAGCAGCTTCTGGTTGCTCGCGGGCATGAACAGCTTGTCGGCGTCGCGCGCGTACAGCGTGTCGCCGGTGGTGGGCCGCACGATCAGCACGCCCCAGCGCGCGTTCGCGAACGTGGTGTCGCCGAGCATCGAGTCGGCCGCCTGGCGCAGCGCGGCCAGCGGCGAGGCGGGCGCCGAGGGCGTGGGCGCCGACGCGACGGGCGCCGCCGCGCCGCGCGCGGCGCAGCCGGCGACGACCGGTGCGAGGACGAGCGACGCGACGAGCGCGCGCGCGGAGAGGTGCGGGAGCATCGGAGGGCGGGGAGCGGGTCGGGTGGGACGGCTCGCGGAAGCTGCCCCGACGCACCGCGCTCGCGCAATCACGACGGTGTGCCGTCGGCCACGCGGCCCTCGCGGCGGGGCGCCGCCGGGCGTCAGGCGTCGCGCGCCGGCTCGAACGTCGCGCTCAGCGTCTCGTCCTCCGCCACCACGACCCGCTCGACCACCGGCGCGCCGGCGCCGAGGGCGTCGCGCAGGCGCGCCTGCACGCGCGTGGCGATCAGCCGCGCGAGGTTCTCGCCCGTCGGGATCTGTGCGCCGTCGGCGAACTCCGGCACGTCGACGTTCAGGTTGCGGTGGTCGAAGCGCTCGCGCACCTCGTCGGCGAGGATGCGGTCGAGCAGCCCGAGGTCCACGCAGAAGCCCGTCGCCTCGTCGATCGGCCCGCGCACCGTCACCTGGCAGACGTACGAGTGCCCGTGGAAGCTGGGGCGCGCGCAGAGGCCGAACACCTCGGCGTTGCGTGCGTCGCTCCAGTCGGGGCGGCGGTAGCGGTGCGCGGCCGCGAAGGCGACGCGTCGGGTCAGGGAGGCGAAGGCCATGCGCGAAATGAAACCGGGTGGGACCGCCCGATCCATCGGAGGGTCCCACCCGGCGTGCCGCCCGCCTCGCGACGGTCAGGCGTGCCGGCGCCGGCGCGCGATGCCGCCCACCGCGACGAGGCCCGTCGCCAGCAGCGCCCAGGTGCCCGGCTCGGGCACCGCGGAGACCGGGGGCGTGACCGTCGGACCGAAGAGGTTCACCGTCGCGCTCACGGAGCCCAGGTTGTCGCCGTACGCGCCGGCCTCGGTGCGGAACGCGACGGAGCCGTTCCACGAATCGGCGAAGCCGAGGAAGAGCCGCGTGGCGCCGACCGGCACGAAGAACTGCTGCACGGCCGATCCGGCGCCGAGGCCGTTGCCGATGAAGAAGACCTGGTTGAGCAGGGGAGTGAAGCTGGCGGCCTCCGGATCGAGGCCCGCTCCGCCGTACGTGAGCGCCGCCGGGGCCGGCCCGCTCGGCGTCGCGTCGGTGAGGAAGACGCCGGCGAGGAACATCTGGCTCTCGATGTTGATGCCCGAGAGCGACCCGGTGGCCGGCATGTAGGTGCCCGAGCCCGAGGTGCAGTAGCCGCCGTCCGGACCGCTCGCCGGCGAGGAGCCGTGGCACTGCGTGGCGCCGGAGACGTTGGTGAACGTCACCCAGCGGCCGTTCCCGGTGGCCAGCGCGACCTCGGTCGGGGGGACCCCGTCGAAGTTGTTCGGGGTCGTGGTCGTCGTGTTGCCGCCCGCTCTCCAGAGGTTGGCGGCGCCCGACGTCGTGGTGGCGGTCGGAGCCTGGAGGCTCGTCTGCGCCCGTGCGGACTGACCGGCGAGCAGGAGCGCGGCGACGGGAAGGACGGCGGTGCGGATGGCGGCGCGGTGCGACGACATGTCGGGTGGGGCGAGGGTGGCGAGCGCGCATGGGCCGGGCGGAGTCGAGTCCCGGACGCGGATAACGCCGGAAACGCCATCGCCCCGGCTCATGCACCGGGCCCCGCGCCGCGGGCGGGGCGCCCCGCCGGGCTCCGGCAGCGGGCTGCGGTCGCGCGCTGTCGCCGCGGTCGAGGGGTGCCGACACTCTGCAGCGACCCGATCCGTCGGCCGGCGCGTTGTCGCCCGGCCCGACCCGACGGTACCTTCTGGCTGTTGCCCTCCACAGGTCGCACCCGTTTCGAGATGCCTGCTGCACCGACGCACGACGGCCCGCCGACATCGGCCGGGCTCGCGGAGGACTCGGCACCGTCGCCTGCGGCCCAGGCGGCTGGCGGGCCCGACCTGCGGGACGCCTTTCCGTTCGTCTACGACGAGCTGCGGCGGCTGGCGGCGTCGTACCTGGCGCGCGAGGGGGACGGGCACACGCTCCAGCCGACGGCGCTCGTGCACGAGGCCTACTTCCGGCTGGCGGCGCAGCGGCGGCTCGACCCCGGCAACCGGGCGCAGGTCCTCGCGCTCGGCGCCGAGATGATGCGGCGCATCCTCGTGAACCACGCCGAGGCCCGCCGCGCGCAGAAGCGGGGCGGCGCCGGCATCCGGGTGCCCCTCGACGAGACGGTCGGGTTCCTCGAGGCGCGCGACGCGGACCTGATCGCGCTCGACGACGCCCTGCGCCGTCTCTCCGAGCTCGACCCCCGCGGCAGCCGGATCGTCGAGCTGCGCTACTTCGGCGGCCTGGGCGTCGACGAGACGGCGGCGGTGCTCGGCGTCTCCACCGCGACGGTCAAGCGCGACTGGACCGTGGCGCGCGCCTGGCTGCGGCGCGCGCTCGAGCAGCCGTGAGCGCGAGGCCGTGAGCGGCGAGGCGCCGCCGGAGTCCGTGCCCACCGCGGAGGGGGCGCGGTGGGCCCGCGCCAAGGCGCTCTTCCACGAGGCGCTCGAGCGACCGGACGCGACACGCGCGGCCTGGCTCGCCGCGGCCTGCGAGGGCGACGCGGCCCTCCACGCCGAGGTGGCGGCGCTGCTGGACGCGCACGCGGCGGACGACGCGTTCCTCGAGGGCTCGGTCCCGGCGGCGGCGGCGCGCTTCCTCGACGAGCTGCCCGACGGCGGGAGCGGGCGGCGGATCGGACCCTACCGACTGGTGCGCGAGCTCGGGCGCGGGGGGATGGGCGCCGTCTACCTCGCGGAGCGCGAGGGCGCAGATTTCGCGCAGCGCGTCGCGCTCAAGCTGATCAAGCGCGGCCTCGACACCGACGCGATGATCCGGCGCTTCCGCCGCGAGCGGCAGCTGCTGGCGACGCTCGACCACCCGCACATCGCGCGGCTGCTCGACGGCGGCAGCACCGACGACGGGCGTCCGTACCTCGCGATGGAGCTCATCGAGGGCGAGCCGCTCGACGTCTGGTGCGCCCGGCACGCGCCCGCGCTCGACGTCCGCCTGCGGCTGTTCGTGCAGGTGTGCGCGGTCGTCCACTTCGCGCACCAGCGGCTCGTCGTGCACCGCGACCTCAAGCCCGCCAACGTGCTCGTGACGGCGGACGGCACGCCCAAGCTCCTCGACTTCGGGCTGGCCCGCCTGCTCGACGGCGACGCCGACGCCGACGCTCCCGCGACCACGGTGGGCGCGCCCGCCCTGCGCGCGATGACGCCCGCCTACGCGAGCCCGGAGCAGGTGCGCGGCGAGCCGATCACGACGCAGGGCGACGTCTACGCGCTCGGCGTGCTGCTCTACGAGCTGCTGGCCGGCGCCCGCCCGTACGCGTTCGCGCGCGGCACGCCCGAGGAGATCGTGCGCGTGGTGTGCGAGGAGGTGCCGCCGCCGCCGAGCGCGCACGTGCGCGGGCTGTCGCGCGACCTCGACCTGATCGTCGCGCGCGCGATGCACAAGGAGGCGCGCCGGCGCTACGAGTCCGCCGAGCAGCTGGCGGACGACGTGCGCCGCTTCCTGGAGCGCCGCCCGGTGCTCGCGCGCCCCGACGCGTGGTCGTATCGCGCCTCGCGCTTCGTGCGGCGCAACGCGGCGGCGGTCGCCGTGGGGGCGGCGCTCGCGCTCGTGATCGTCGGCGGCGCCGGCGCGGTGACCTGGCAGGCCAGCGTCGCACGACGCGAGCGGGCGCGCGCCGAGGCCGCGCAGCGGGCCGCCGAGGCGCGCGCGCACGAGCTGGGACGGGTGGCGCGCGCGCTCATGGTGGACTTCGTCGACGCGGTGCAGGACCTGCCCGGCGCCCGGCCGCTGCAGGAGCGGCTGACGCGCGACGGCCTCGCGCTGCTCGGCGGGCACGAGGACGCGCGCGATCCCGTCGTGGGGCGCGAGATCGCGCGCGGTTACCAGCGCATCGCGGGGCTGCAGATGGTCACCGGCGACCTGTCGGGCGCGATCGCGACGCAGCGGCGCGCCGTGCGCACGCTCGAGGGGCTCGCCGCCGCCGCGCCGCCGCACGACGCCGAGGCGTGGGAGGCGCTGGCCGCCGCGCACGAGCAGGCCGGCGACTTCACGGGCGACGCGGGCGACGCCGCGGACGCCGTGATGCACCAGCGCCGCGCGCTCGCCATCCGCGAGCGGCTCGCCGCGGCCCGCCCGCACGACGTCGAGGCGACGCGCGCGCTGTGGAGCAGCCAGTACTACATGGGCCGCGCGCTGCTGCTCGTCGGCGACGCGCAGGGCGCGCTCGCCAGCCATCGCCGCATGCTGGCGCTCGACAGCGTGCTCGAACGCGCGCAGCCGCGGCGCGCGGCGCCGCTCACCAGCGACCGGCTGCGGGCGGTCACGAGCCTGCACGCGTTCGCCCGCACGCTCGCCGCGACCGGCGACCACGCCGGCGCGGTGCGCCATCTGGGCGCCGCGCTCGGCCGCGCGCAGGCGCTCCTCGCGCGCGAGCCGCGCAACCCGCAGTTCCGGCAGGCGACCGCGCGCTCGCACCTGCGCCTCGCGCAGCTGCTCCTCGAGGGACGCGCGCCGTCGGAGGCGCTCGTGCACGCGCGCGCGGCGCTGGCGCTCGAGACGACGCTGGCGCGCGTCGACACCGCCAACATGGAGACGGTGCACGACCTCGCGATGGCGCACGCCGCGATCGCCGGCGCGCTCGCGGCGCGCGGCGACGCGCCCGGCGCGCGCGCCGCGCTCGACACCGCGCAGGCGGGGCTGTCGCTGCTGGCGCGGCGCGGCGCGCTGCACGCGCGGGCCCGGCGCACGCTGGCCGAGGTGCGCGCGCGGCGGGCCGCGCTCGTCGCCCGCGCGGGCTCCTGACGCACGCGCGACCCGCGCCCGGTGTCCGGACGCGGGTCGCGCGCGGCGCGGCGGCCGCTGGCGCGATGGCCGCTAGTGGTCCTCGCTGTACTCCTGCGGGCCCGCGTCGGTGCCGAGCATCCCTTCCGGCGTCGGCGACTCGGGGGGGATGTACGCCGTCCCGTGCGCGACGGCGTCCTGGTAGTTGGTCGTCCCGAACATGCGGTCGTCGAGGTCCTCGTCGCCGCGCGCCTGGATCACCTCGTCGGTCTCCTGCGGCGGCATCTCGCCGATCAGCGTGCCGGCGGTCTCCCGCTCCGCCTGCAGGTGGTCCTCGATGTCCAGCGACGTCTCGTCGCGCGCGTTGGGGTCGACCAGGAGCTGGTTGTCGAACGACGCGACGCCCACCACGTCGGTGAGCACGTGGTCCGCGATGCGCAGCTCGGCCTCGGTCCCCACGCGGCCCTCGAGGCGGATCGTGCCGTTGTCGACGAACACGGTGATCTCGTCGATCTCGATCGTCGGATGCTCGGCGAGCCGGTCGCGCACGAGGTCGCGGAGCTCGTCGTCGCTCAGGTCGTCGATGCTGCTGAAGTCTTCGTAGTCCCGCGCCATGACCGCTCCTCGGCTCGATGTTCGGCTGCCGGGGGTGCACCGGGCGTGCCGTGGCGCCGGAAAGGCACGAGGCCGGCGTCGGATGCGCTCCGACGCCGGCCTCGATCGCGCCCGGCCGCCCGGTGGCGGCGCGCGGTCAGCGCGAGAACTGGTACGTGATCCCGAGCGTCAGCCCGAGGTTGCCCGTCCACTTGCTCTTCGACGCGTCGGCCGGGAGGATGGACGTGCTGTCGAGCCCGACCGCGAAGTAGCGGTCCGGATAGCGGATCTGGTACAGGTACGTGCCCGCGTCCGCGCGCACCGACCAGGCGCTCCCCTGCGGCACGAAGCGCACGCCCGCGCCGAACGGGAGCGCGAAGCGGGTGCCGAACTTGTAGCCGCCCGGATCGGTGCCCGTGAGGTTCGAGACGACGCCGACGCCGCCGTGCACCGTCGGCACGAGGTTGTGCCAGCTGCGCTGCCCGGTGAGCCCGAGCGTGATGCCGACGTCGACGAACGTCAGCGGCCGCCGCTCGACGCCGAGCAGGCGCTGGTTCGCCGGACGCGCCGGGTCGAGCACGTTGCGCTCGGAGATCGCCGTGGCGGCGCGCGCGGTGAACGACGCCGGGCCGCCGATCGCGATGTCGTAGCGTAGCCCCGACAGCGGCCCGCTCCGCGGCGCGATGCCCGCCGGGTCGGAGCCGGCGAGGAACCAGCCGCCGAACACCGACAGCGACTGGCGGTACTCGAGGTCGACGAACGGGCTGCGGTCGACCGGATAGCCGACCTGCGCCCGCGCCGCGCCGCCGACGAGCAGCGTCGCCGCGCCGAGCGCGCGGAGGAGGCGCGGCGTCATGCGCCCGCCCCGGCGAACTGCGCGCGCAGGTCGCGGCCCGTCATCTCGTCCGGCTGGTCCACGCCGAGCAGGCGCAGCACGGTCGGCCCCACGTCGCAGAGCGCGCCGCCCTCGCGGAGCGGCACGTCGCCGTCCGGATCGACGACCACGAAGGGCACGGGGTTGGTGGTGTGCGCGGTGTGGGGGCCGCCCGTCTCGGGATCGATCATCATCTCGCAGTTGCCGTGGTCCGCCGTGACGAGCAGGCGCGTGCCGCTCCGCTCCGCCGCCGCGACGATGCGCGCCAGGCACTCGTCCACCACCTGCACGGCCTCGATGGTGGCCGGGAGGGAGCCGGAGTGCCCGACCATGTCGCCGTTGGCGAGGTTGCAGAGCATGAAGTGGTGCGAGCGCGTCGCGATCGCGTTCACCAGCACGTCGGTGACGCCGCGGGCGCTCATCTCGGGGGCGAGGTCGTACGTCGCGACCTTCTGGCTCGGCACCAGGATCCGCTCCTCGCCCGCGTACGGCGTCTCGTGGCCGCCGTTGAAGAAGTAGGTCACGTGCGGGTACTTCTCGGTTTCCGCCGTCTTCAGCAGCGTCATGTTCCGGTCGGTCAGCACCTCCGACACGATGCGCGCCATCGACTGCGGCGGGAACGCCGCCCGCACGCCGAGCGACTCCAGCGTCGGGTCGTACACCGTCATCGTCACGACGTGCAGCGTCGGGCGGTCGCGGACGTCGAAGCCGTCGAACGCCGGGTCGACGAGCGCGCGCACGATCTGCCGCATGCGGTCCGACCGGTAGTTCCAGCAGATCACCGCGTCGCCGTCGCGCATGACGCTCACCGGCTGGTCGTCGGCGCCGACGACGACGGCGGGGATCATGAACTCGTCGGTCGTGCCGCTCTCGTACGTCTGGCGGATCGCCTCGACCGGGTCGGCGACGCGCGGGCCGACGCCCTGCACGGCCGCGCGGTACGCGAGCTCGGTGCGCGACCAGCGCTTGTCGCGGTCCATGCCGTAGTAGCGCCCCCCGACCGACGCGACGGCCGCGCGCCCCTGCGCCACGGCGATCGTCTCGCGCAGGTACTCGAGCGCGCTCTTGGGCAGCGTGTCGCGCCCGTCGAGCATCGCGTGGATCGCCACGCGCGGCACGCCGCGGCGCGCCGCCAGGTCGATCAGCGCGAAGAGATGCTGGTCGAGCCCGTGCACGCCGCCCTTGCCGATCAGGCCGAGCAGGTGGAGCGTGCCGCCGCTCGCCTTCACCCGGTCGCACGCGTCGACGAACGCCGCGTTGTCGAAGAACGCGCCGTCGCGGATCGCCTGCGAGATGCGCACGAGGTCCTGCATCACCACGCGCCCCGCGCCGAGGTTCAGGTGCCCGACCTCGCTGTTGCCCATCTGCCCCTCGGGCAGGCCGACCGCGAGCCCCGACGCCTGCAGCAGCGTGCGCGAGCGGCGGCGCCAGAGCGCGTCCCACGCGGGGGTGTCGGCGAGCGCGATGGCGTTCCCCTCGCGTTCGGCGCGGAATCCCCAGCCGTCGAGGACGAGGAGGGCGACCGGTCGGGTGTCGGTGGTGGGCATCGAGGAGCGCGCGGGGCGAGCGGGAGACGGAACCGGAGGCCGGCTGTGCGGTAGGATCCGCGCCACTCGGCCGCGCGAAATGTACCCGGACGGGCGTCCGATTGGGCACCCGCGAGCGCGCCGGCCGCCCACCCCGCCGATGACCGTCTCGCTCTCCGACCGCCGCGCGCTCCCTCGCCCCGGACCCGACGCCGATCGCCGCCGCAGCGGGTGGCGCGACTTCCGGCTCGCGTATCGCGGCTTCGTGCGGACGGTGGGCGCGGCGCTGGCGGTGCTCCTCGCGCTCGACGCGGTGCTGCTCCTGGAGCGCCGCCGCTACGTGCGCGAGACGGAGCGCCTGCGCGCGAGCATGTCGGACGTCGAGCGGCGTCGCACCGACGCGATCCTCGCCGCCGACGAGGATCGCCTCCGCCTCTCGGTGGAGCTGCTGCGCCGCCGCGCGGTCGGCGACGCGGCGCTGCATCTCGCGGTCGCCGTCGACAGCGGGCGCCTGGTGCTGGAGCGCGACGGCGCGCGGCTGCGCGACATGCGCGTGGAGGTCGGCCCCGCGCGCCGCGTGGGGACGCCCCCCGACACGCTGCCCATCGCCGCGCCGCGCGGCGCGCGCACGGTCGCCCGCGTGCTGACCGCCGACGACGCGTGGGAGGTGCCGCGCTGGGTCTACGTCGATCGCGGGCTGCCCGTGCCGGAGGAGCGCGTGGTGCGCGGCGCGCTGGGGCCCCGCGCGCTCGTGCTCTCGGGCGGCACGGTGATCTACACGCTGCCGACCGCGGGCCCGCTCAACGATCGGGGCTACGTCCTGCCGGGTGCGATCCGCATGCGCGCCGCCGACCTCGCGGCGATCGCCGCGAACGTCGCGCCGGGGATGACCGTGTACCTGTACTGACGTGCTCCGCGCGATCCGGTTCGGGGGGCGGCACGCCTGGTGGCTGCTGGCGGCGGTGTTCGCGGCGATGGCGCTCACCACGCGCCTGCTCTCGGCGGCCGCCGACGCGCGCTGGGAGCGCGACGTCGCCCGCATGGTCTTCAACGACAACCTCGAGCTGCTGCGCCGGCTGCGCGCCGACGCCGGGCAGGCGACCGACTCGCTGCAACGGCTCATGAGCGGCGCCCCCGAGTCGCCCGGCGCCCGCCCCTACCTGGTCGTCAGCGTCGCCGAGCGGCGGCTCTGGTACAAGCTCGGGGACTCGGTGCTGTTCGGCACCCAAGTCGCCACCGGCAGCGGGAAGACGCTCGTGAAGGAGGGCGGCGGCTCGCACTGGAAGTTCGAGACGCCGCGCGGGCGGCTGGTCGTCGTCTCGAAGGATTCGATGCCCGCCTGGGTCCCGCCCGACTGGCACTTCGTCGAGCAGGCGCGCAAGCGCGGCCTCGGGCTGGTGCGGCTGCATCGCGGTCAGTCGCTGCGGGCGCCCGACGGCTCGGAGGTGACGGTGCAGGGGAGCGACGTCGTGCGCCGCTACCCGGACGGCCGCACCGTCGCGCTCCGGGCGTCCGACGGGCGCGAGATCGTCGTGGGCGGCAACCTGCTGGTGCCGCCCTTCGGGACGAACCAGCGCCGGTATCCCGAGGTGCTGGGGACGCGCCGCCTGAACCTGGGCGACGGCTACGCGCTCCACGGGACCAACCGCCCCGAGACGATCGGCCAGGCGGTGAGCCACGGGTGCGTCCGGCTCCGGAACGAGGACGTGGAGTGGCTGTACGAGCACGTGCCCGTGGGCACCCCGGTCTACATCTACTGACCCCGATCCACCCCGCGGCGGCACCGTGCGACGGGTGACCCGACGGGCCCAAGGCGTTAGCATTGCAGCTGTTCGGTCGTCTGGACCAGGAGCGTCGACTCAGGTCCGGCTCCTCAGCCCGTCCGTCCGGTTGCCAGGGAGGCAGTTGGTGAAGCAGCACGACACGACCCGGGCGCGCGCCGCCCGACGGATGACCCGCGGCCGCACGCTCGCGGTGGCCACGCTGGCCGTCGCCGGCGGGGCGGCGCTCGCGGCCGCCATGCTCGCGCCGCGCGCCGAGGCGCGCCCGGCGCCCGTGCCGGCCGTCGCCGCGTCCGACGCCGTCCTGCCCGCGGTCGTGCAGGACACGCTCGGCGGGCGCAGCGGCAAGCTGCGCGCGCGCTTCGTGAGCCTCGACCGCTCGGTGACCTTCCCGTTCCTGCGCCGGCTGCTCGGCGACTCGAGCGTGCGGCCGGGGGTCTACACCGTCCAGCCCGCCGCAGGGGCGCGGCCGTTCTCCTTCATCTCGCTCGTGCCGTTCGGCGAGAAGCGCGACGGGCGCATCGGCCGCTATCGCATCGGCTTCTGGCCGGCGGAGAAGGGGCGCGCGCTGCGCGGGAAGTACGGCAACCCGCAGGGGTTCATCGAGGTCACGCCGGACAACAAGGACACGCGCGTCTCGGAGCACTTCAAGCTCGCCGACTTCCTGACGCACGATCAGGTGCGCGTCTGGCCCAAGTACCTGGTGCTCGACGAGGCGCTGGTCGACAAGCTGGAGCTGGTGCTGCAGGACCTCCGGGCGCATGGCTACGACGCCAAGCGGCTGCACGTCATGAGCGGCTTCCGCACGCCGCAGTACAACGCGAACGGCGGCGAGACCTCCGGCCGTGCCGATCTCAGCCGTCATCAGTACGGCGACGCCGCCGACGTCTGGGTCGAGAACGGCGCCGGCCGCATGGCCGACCTGAACCGCGACGGCCGCGTCGACACGCGCGACGCCGCGATCCTGGCCGAGGCCGCCGATCGGGTGGAGCGGGCGCACCCCGAGCTCGCCGGCGGCGTGGGGATCTACCGCGCCAACCGCGCGCACGGGCCGTTCGTGCACATCGACGTGCGGGGCTCGCGGGCGCGCTGGGGCCACGCGTGACCCCTGGGGTGTCGATGGACGAGGAGGCGGTGCCGGCGGCGCCCGCGGGCGACGGCGCGCCCGCGCCGCGCGAGAGGGGCGCGGGGCTGACGATGTTCGAGCTGGCGCGCCTGGAGGAGGCGCGCCGCCGGGCCGCCGAGGTCGAGGCGCAGGTGCGGGCGAGCGGGTCGGTGACCACGCACGCCCGGCGGCCCCGCAACTGGCTCTCCGCGGTCGCGTTCATGGGCGCCCTCGGGACCGTGCTGGCCGTCTTCCGCCCGTCGGGCCCCGACGTGGCGACCCTCGACGAGATCGCCGCCGTGCGCGCGGCGAACCCGGGCGCCGACGCCGGGCGCGACGCCGCGACCGACGCCGCCGTCGCCGCGGCGCGCCCGGGCTACGGCCGGAGCGGGGACGTGCTCGTGCGCGTCGCCATGCCCAACCAGATGATCGAGTCGCCGGTGGCCCTGCCGGCCGGCAGCAGCGCGATCCGCTACCAGTGGGTGCGCGCCGCCGATTCGGCCGAGGCCGACGCGCCGCGGATGCTCTCGCCGGGCACCGCGATGCTCGCGCCCCCGCGCCCCGGGCTCTACTACCTCGCCGTCGGCGAGGGCGAGTCCCGCCGCGTGCTCGACGACCTGTCGCTCGCCGTGCTGGTGCCGTTCGCGCAGAAGTTCGGCGGGACGGTGAACGGCTACCGCCTGGGGAGCTGGCCCTTCGAGCGCCTCGGCGGCGAGCGCCCGCTGGGCTTCGTCGAGGTCACCGCCCGCACCGCGCAGGTCCAGGTCTCGCGCCACCTGCGGCTCGGCGACTTCGTCTCGCACGACCGGCAGACGCAGTGGCCGCGCTACGTCGTCGTCAGCCCGCGCCTGCTGGACAAGGTCGAGCTGGTCGTCGACGAGATCGCGAAGCTGCGCGGGGTGCCCGACCCGTCGCGCATCCGCGTGCGGGTGAACTCGGGCTTCCGCACGCCGCTCCACAACTCCGGCGTCGAGGGCTCGGCCCTCAACAGCCGCCACCAGTACGGCGACGCGGCCGACGTCGCGATCGACGCCGACGGGGACGGCCGCTTCACCTCGTTCGACAGCCGCATCGTCGGCCTCGCGGTCGAGATGATCGAGAAGCGCCACCCCGAGCTGGTGGGTGGGCTGGGCGTGTACGTGAACGCGCGGTCGTCGTACGTGCACATCGACGCGCGCGGACGGCGGGCGCGGTGGTGGGGCTGACCGCGTAGCGCGAGGAGCTGCGGACTGCGGGCTGCGGATCCCGAGGGCGTCGCGCGCTTCTGGCACTGCGGCATGCACGGCGCGTAGTATCCGGTTCAGCGCAGCCAATCCGCAGCCCGCAGTCCGCAGCCTCTTTCATGACCCAGCACATCCGCGACCGCATCAACCGCCAGCTCGACGCCCTGGGCGAGGACCGGCTGTACCAGGTGCTCGACTACGTCGAGTTCCTCGAGTCGCGCTACGGCCAGCGCGCGGCGACGCCGCCCAACACCTTCCAGCGCCTGGCCGACACGATCGAGGACCGGCTGCGCGCGGGCGGGCTCGCCGCCTCGACGGTCAGCGAGGCGATGGGGTTCCTGAACAAGGCCGTCGGGGCGCTGAACGGCGCCGTCGCGGCGGGCCGCTCGGTCGCCACCGATCTGGCGTCGACCGCGCAGCGCGTGGGGACGGTGGTGGCGGACGCGGTCAACACGCCGCCCGCGGGGGCGCCAGGGGCACCAGCGCCGGGCGCGCCGGGGGCACCAGCGCCGGGTGCGCCCGGCGCCCCGGCGCCGGCGACCGGCGCGCCGACGCCCGCCGCGCCGCAGCCCGGCGCGGCCGCCTGGCCCCCGCCGCCGCAGGCCTCGCCGGTGGCCCCGGGGACGCCGCCCGGTACGGGCCCTGCTACCGAGCCCCGGCGTGACGACGTCGGACCGGGCACCGCCGGTTCGGCGACCTGACCGCATCCCGAGCCCGACCCGCCGTGTCCCCGTCCCGTTCGTCCCGTCCCCGTCAGCTGGCCGAGCGCGCCGTCGAGCGCGTGAGCGACCGCTTCCGCGAGGCGCGCTTCCCGAAGGCCGCCCGGCGCCCGCGCACCGGGGCCAAGCGCACCGTGATGGACACCATCCGCCAGCTCCCGCACTACCTGCGGCTGCTCGGCGGCCTCCTGCTGGACCGCCGCGTGTCGGCGCTCGACAAGGCGCTGGTCGCCGGGGCGATCGCCTACATCCTCCTCCCGCTCGACCTGATCCCGGACGTGATCCCGTTCATGGGCGAGGTCGACGACGTCTTCCTGCTCATGACGGCGCTGCAGCGGCTGGTGGAGAACGCGGGGCGCCGCGTGCTGCTCGACCACTGGAGCGGCGACCCGCACGAGCTGGCGGACCTCAACCTCAAGCGCGTCGTCTCGGCGGCGGCGTTCTTCCTCCCGCTCTCGATGCGTCGCCGCCTGAAGGGGATCGCGCGGGACTGATCGCGCGCGGCGGCGGGGTGGGGCACGGGGGTTGAGACGCTCCCCGGCTCCACCTACCTTTCGCCATGGCGACCAGAACTCCCACAGCTCCCAGCCCCGCGCGTCCGGCTCCGTCGGACGGCGGGGTTTCGCGTTCGGTGCCTGACGCCCCGACGCTCGACGCGCCGGCGGACGGCGCCCCGGCGACGCCTGCGGCCCGGCCGCACGGCCTGACCCGCGTGCGCGAGGCGATCGCGCTCACCTTCGACGACGTCCTGCTCGCGCCGCGGCACGCGCAGGTCCATCCGAAGGACGTCGACACCGCCTCCCGCTTCACGCGCGGCATCGCGCTCAACGTGCCCCTCGTGTCGGCCGCGATGGACACGGTGACCGAGAGCGAGATGGCGATCGCCATGGCGCGCGCCGGCGGCATCGGGGTGCTGCACAAGAACATGTCGATCGACCGCCAGGCGGCGGAGGTCGACCGCGTGAAGCGCTCCGAGAGCGGGATGATCCTCAACCCGATCACCCTCTCGCCCGAGGCCACGCTGCGCGAGGCCGTGCAGCTGATGCAGCGCTTCCGGATCTCGGGCGTGCCCGTGGTCGACGGCGACGGGCGGCTGGTCGGCATCATCACCAACCGCGACCTGCAGTTCGAGCGCGCGCTCGACCGCCCGCTGCGCGACGCGATGACGAGCGAGGGGCTGGTGACGGCGCCCAGCGGCACGACGCTCGACGAGGCGGAGGCCATCATGGGCCGCCACCGCATCGAGAAGCTGCCGGTGATCGACGCCGAGGGGCTGCTGCGCGGGCTGATCACGGTCAAGGACATCCACAAGCGCCGGCAGTATCCCACCGCCAACAAGGACCATCACGGCCGCCTGCGCGTGGCCGCAGCGGTGGGCGCCGGCGGCGACTTCCTCGCCCGCGCCCGCGCGCTCGTCGATGCGGGCGTCGACGTGCTGGTGATCGACACCGCGCACGGCCACAGCCAGGGCGTGCTGGACGCGACCGCGCAGGTGCGCGAGGCGTTCCCCGAGGTGCAGCTGGTCGCCGGCAACGTCGCCACGCGCGCCGGTGCCGCGGCCCTCGTGGCGCGCGGCGTGGACGCGGTGAAGGTCGGCGTCGGCCCCGGCTCGATCTGCACGACGCGCGTCGTCACGGGCGTCGGCGTGCCGCAGCTCACCGCGGTGATGGACGCCGTCGAGGGCGCGGGCGACGTGCCCGTCATCGCCGACGGCGGCATCAAGTACTCGGGCGACATCGTGAAGGCGCTCGCCGCGGGCGCGTCGTGCGTGATGATGGGCTCCATGCTCGCCGGCACCGAGGAGAGCCCGGGCGAGTCGATCCTCGCCGAGGGGCGCCGGTTCAAGATGATCCGCGGCATGGGATCGCTGGCCGCGATGCAGGACGGCAGCGCCGATCGCTACTTCCAGGACGGCGAGATGAGCCCGAAGAAGCTCGTCCCCGAGGGCATCGAGGGGCGCGTGCCGTACAAGGGCCCGGTCGGCGACGTGCTGTTCCAGATGGTCGGCGGCCTCCGGAGCGGCATGGGCTACGTCGGCTGCGGCACGATCGAGCTGCTGCGCACCGAGGCGGAGTTCGTGCGCATCACCGCGGCCGGCCTGCGCGAGAGCCATCCACACGACGTCACCATCACGCGCGAGGCGCCGAACTACTCGGCCTGAGCGACCGCGCCGGCCGGGCCGACGCACTGGGCCCGGCCGGTCTGACCGGTCTCTGACCGGTGGGCCCCTGCGCGGTCGCGGGCCCGTGCCCAACGTACGGCGGCACCGGCTCGTACACCGCGAGCGCGTGCCGCCGTTCGTCTGTCGCGCGTGCTCGACATTGACAGAGCCGTGACGCTCGGGGCAGCTTACCGCGCCTGTTCCGGCGCAGGCCGGCCGCTCTCCCTCCCGCGGCCGCCGAGCATCGACCGAACCTCTACAGGATCCCGCGAGAGGACCCGTATGGCGTTGTCGTCCACGAAGAGCATCGCGCACATTCAAGCCGAAGCGAGCGAGGAGGGAGCACACACGCTCAAACGCTCGCTGAGCGCGCTCAATCTCGTGATGCTCGGGATCGGCGCCATCATCGGCGCCGGCATCTTCGTGCTCACCGGTACCGCGGCCGCGAACAACGCCGGCCCCGCCGTGGTGCTGTCGTTCGTGCTGGCCGGGCTGGGCTGCCTGTTCGCGGGCCTCTGCTACGCGGAGTTCGCGTCCATGATCCCGGTCGCCGGCTCCGCGTACACGTACGCGTACGCGACGCTGGGCGAGTTCATCGCCTGGATCATCGGGTGGGACCTGATCCTCGAGTACCTGTTCGGCGCCGCCACGGTGGCCGTCGGCTGGTCGGGCTACTTCGTCGCCTTCCTCGAGAAGCTCGGCGTCCACCTGCCCACCGCGTTCACGCAGGCCCCGCTCTCGGTGCAGGGGACGCACACGCTGATCCGGAACCCCGGCGGGGTGCTGAACGTCCCCGCGGTGATCCTGGTCCTGCTCATGACCGGGCTGCTGGTGCTCGGCATCAAGGAGTCGGCGCGCTTCAACAACATCATCGTGGTCGTGAAGACCGCGATCGTGTTCCTCGTGATCGGCTTCGGCTTCATGTTCGTCGACTCGGCGAACTGGCAGCCGTTCATCCCGCCCGCCGAGGGCCCGGGCCGCTTCGGCTGGAGCGGCATCGTGCGCGCCGCCGGCGTCGTGTTCTTCGCCTACATCGGCTTCGACGCCGTGTCGACGGCGGCGCAGGAGGCCAAGAACCCGCAGCGCGACATGCCGATCGGCATGCTCGGATCGCTCGCGTTCTGCACGGTGCTCTACATCCTGATGTCGCTCGTGATGACGGGCCTCGTCCCGTACACGCAGCTCAACGTCCCGCACCCGGTCGACGTCGCTCTCGCGGCGGTGCCGTCGCTCGGCTGGCTGAACTACCTGGTCGACATCGCCGCCATCGCCGGCCTCGCGTCGGTCGTGCTGGTGATGCTCATGGGCCAGCCGCGCATCTTCTACGCGATGTCGCGCGACGGGCTGCTGCCGGCGGTGTTCGGCAAGATCCACCCGAAGTACCAGACGCCGTACGTCACGACGATCATCACCGGCGTCGTCGCCGCGACGGTCGCGGGCTTCTTCCCGATCGCCCTCCTCGGCGAGCTGGTGTCGATCGGGACGCTCTTCGCCTTCGTGGTCGTGAGCGCGGGCGTGCTGATGCTCCGCTACAAGCGCCCCGAGCTGCACCGCCCGTTCAAGACGCCGCTCGTGCCGCTCGTGCCGATCCTCGGCATCCTGGTCTGCAGCTACCTGATGTACGGCCTCCCGCCCGACACCTGGATCCGCCTCCTCGTCTGGCTGGCGATCGGTCTGGTGATCTACTTCGTGTACGGGAAGTCGCACTCGCGCGTGGGCCAGATGGACGCCGCCCGCCGCTGATCCGGACGACGACGGCGCGGGCTCCCCAGCGGAGCCCGCGCCGTCGCGCGTCGAGGACCGCCCGCCGCTCCCCGGGAGCGACCTGGCGGTCCTCGTGCATTGTGCCACCCGATGGCGCGCCGCGTGCCCTCCGGCCCCGGTGCGGCCGCCCGCAGCCCCCTCCCTCCGCATGGCCACCGCGATCTCCCCGCTCCCCGACCTGCTCGCCCTCCCGCCGGCCCGCGCGGAGGCGATCCGCGCCCTCGCGCCGCACCTCCGGCCCGGGCTGCGCGTGGCGCTGTCCACGCACATCAACGCCGACGGCGACGGGTGCGGCTCCGAGGTTGCGATGGCCGGCCTGCTCACCCAGATGGGGATGCGCCCGGTGATCGTGAACCCGACGCCGTGGCCGGACATGTTCCGCTTCCTGCTGCCCGATCCGGCGCTCGACCAGAGCCCGCGCGGCGCGGCGGCGCTGCGCGAGGTGGACCTGCTCATCGTCCTCGACATCTCGGACGTGAAGCGGCTCGGCGTGCTCGGGGACGTGGTGCGCGGGCTCACCATCCCGAAGCTCGTCATCGACCATCACATCGCGACCGAGGACCCGGCCGGCGACGTGGTGGTGAGCGACACGACCGCGTGCGCGACCGGGGAGCTGGTGTTCGACCTCGCGCGCGTGCTGGGGCTGGAGCTGACGACCGCCGTCGCGACGGGGCTCTACGTCGCGATGCTGACCGACACCGGCGGCTTCCGCTTCAGCAACACGTCGCCGCGCTGCCACGCCATCGCCGGCCAGCTGCTGGCGGCGGGCATCGAGCCGGAGGAGATGTACCGGCGCGTCTACGCCTCCGTGCCGGTCGGCAAGCTCGAGCTGCTGCGCGAGGCGCTCGCGACGCTCGAGGTGGATCCGGCCTACGGGCTGGCCTGGATCTCGGTGCCGGCCGGCGCCATGGAGCGCTTCGGCGTCCGCTCCGAGGACCTCGACGGGATCGTCGAGCACCCGCGCTCGATCGCCGGGACGCGGCTGGCGCTCTTCTTCCGCGACCTGGGGCACGGGAAGGTGAAGGTGTCGTTCCGCAGCACCGGCGACGTCGACGTCAACGCGCTCGCGCGCGACTTCGGCGGGGGCGGGCACGCCAAGGCGGCCGGGGCCCTCGTGACGGGCGGGCTCGACGCGGTGCGCGACCGGGTCGTCGACGCCGCGCGCGCCTTCCTCAAGGCGATGGGCGACTGACGGACTGACGCGTCGGGCGCCACACAGGGTCGGACGGCGATCGGCCGGGAGTGCACGCGCGCTCCCGGCCGATCTACCTTTAGAAGCCGGTCAAAATCCGAGCGATGTATTCCCGATGACTCCCGCGATCCCGCTCGCGCGGCCCTCCGTGCCGCCGACGGGCGGCGGCTCGCGCTCGCGCCCTTCCTCCGAATGAGCCAGCCTCTCCAGCAGCGCATCGCGGCCGCCCTGGCCCGCGTGCACAACCCCCGCCTCGGCGCCGACGTCGTGGCGGCCGAGCAGGTCCAGGACGTCGCCGTCACGACCGACGGGAAGGTCCGCTTCACGCTCCTCCTCGACCCGGCCGACGAGGCGACGCTGGTGCGCGAGGCGCGCCTGGCCGTCGAGGGCGTGGAGGGCGTGACCGACGTGCGCATCGACGTCACCGACAGCTCGCAGTTCGCGTCCAACCGCGACGCGCGCCGCGACGCGCAGCGGGCCGCCCACGCGCACCAGCACCAGCACCAGCACCAGCACGCGCACGCGGCGCCGGCGCCGGCGCCGTCGCGCGGTCCCTCGCGCGCGCTCCCCGTGATGGACGCCGCCCCGACCAAGCCGGCGACGCCCGCCGCGCCCACGCCGGTCGCGTATCCGCACCTCGGGAAGATCCTCGCCGTCTCCAGCGGCAAGGGCGGCGTCGGCAAGTCGACGGTCGCCGTGAACCTCGCGGTGGCGCTGGCCGCGCAGGGCGCGCGCGTCGGCATCATGGACGCCGACATCTACGGCCCGAACCTCCCCCTGATGCTCGGGGTCAACGAGGCGCCGCCGGTCCGCGACAACATGATCCAGCCGCTGCTCGCCTTCGGCGTGAAGGTGATGAGCATCGGCTTCCTCATCGAGCGCGATCAGCCGGCGATCTGGCGCGGCCCGATCGTGATGAAGGTGATCAACCAGTTCCTGAAGGACGTCGCCTGGGGGGAGCTCGACTACCTGCTCGTCGACATGCCGCCGGGCACCGGCGACGCGCAGCTCTCGCTCGTGCAGGCGACGCACGTGCACGGCGCGATCGTCGTCACGACGCCGCAGGCGGTCTCGGTGGGCGACGCGCTGCGCGGCGTCCGGATGTTCGAGCGCACGGGCGTGCCGGTGCTCGGCATCGTCGAGAACATGAGCTACCTCGAGAACCCCGAGACGGGGAAGCCGATCGCGGTGTTCGGCTCGGGCGGCGGGCAGCAGCTCGCCGACGAGGTGCAGGTGCCGCTCCTCGGCCAGATCCCGCTCGACCCGCGCGTGACCGAGGGCGGCGACACCGGTCGTCCGATCGTCGTCGCGGCGCCGCAGACGGGCGTCGCCCGCGCGCTCACCGCGCTGGCCACGCGCGTGGTCGAGCGGGTGGGGGAGCGCTACGGCGTGGCGGCGGGCCGCTGAACGTCGACCGCGCGTCCCTGCACGCCGATCGCTGGACGCTGAACGCTGCCCCCATCCTCCGGGACGAGGGCAGCGTTCAGCGTCCAGCGATCCGTGCGTCGAGGAGTCGGCGATGAGCCTTCCCTTCGAGGAACGCGACGGCGGCGTCGCGGTCTCCACGGGCGAGCACCCGGCGCTCGTGCGCGACCCGCTGGCGCGCGTGATGTGGCGCGTCGCGGCGCCCGCCGTCGCGTCGAACCTGCTGATGACCGTCTTCCTCGCCGCCGACGCCTACTGGGTCGGCACGCGGCTCGGCGCGGCGTCGCTAGCGGCGGTGACGGCGTCGGTCTTCTGGGTGTGGATGGGCATCGCGGTGGCCGAGATGGTGAGCATCGGCCTGACCGCGGTCGCCGCGCGACGGCACGGCGAGCGGCGCCCCGCCGACGCGGCCCGCGCCGCGGGTGACGCACTGCTGCTGACGGTGGCGCTGGGCGTCGTCGCGGCGGTCGCCGGTCGCCTGGGGCTCGACTGGATGTTCCGCGCGATGAACACGCCCACGGAGGTCGCGGCCATCGGTCGCGAGTATCTCGGGCTGTACGTGCTCGCGGCGCCCGTGCTGTACGGCTACTTCGTCGTCGACGCGACCTTCCGTGCCTCGGGCGACACGCGCACGCCCTTCGTCATCCTCGCCGCGTCGGTCGTGCTGGCGCTCGTGCTCGACCCGCTGCTCATCCTGGGGTTGGGCGGGATGCCGCGGCTCGGCATCGCCGGCGCCGCGCTGGCGACGGTCACCACGCGCAGCCTCGCCTTCGCGGTGGGGCTGACGCTGCTCGCGCGCCGGGGGATGCTGCGCTTCGCGGCGCCGCGCCCGCAGGTCATGGCGACGATCGCGCGCGTCGGGCTCCCGACCGCGGCGACGGGCGTGCTGTTCAGCCTCGTGTACGTCGTCGTGGGCCGGACGGCGTCCGCGTTCGGCATGCCGGCGCTCGCGGCGCTCGGGCTCGGGTTCCGCGTGGAGAGCTGGCTCTACATGATCGGCGTCGGCTTCGGCGCTGCGGCGGCCGCCGTGGTGGGGCAGAACCTCGGCGCGGGACTGGTCGATCGCGCCGAGCGCGCGGGCTGGACGATGCTCGGCGCCGCGAGCGTGCCCGCGCTCGTCGCCTCGGCCGCGGGGCTGCTCGTGCCCGAGGCGCTCGCCGGCGTGTTCACCGACGACCCGGCGGTCATCGCGACGACCGCGAGCTACCTGCGCATCGCCGCGCTCTCGCAGCTCGTGGTGTGCGCGGAGGTCGTGCTCGAGGGCGCGCTCGGCGGTGCCGGCGCCACGGTGGCGCCGATGCTCGCGTCGACCACGCTGACGGTGGCGCGCATCCCGCTCGCCACCTGGGCCGGCGCGCGCTACGGCGTCGAGGGACTCTGGTGGGTCATCGCCGCCACCGCGACGGCGCGCGGCCTGGCGATGATGGCGCTCTGGCGCCTGGGCCGGTGGAAGCGCAACGTGCTCTGACCGCGAACGACTCCCCCGCACGCGAGCGATGCCTCCGATCGTCACCCTGCTGACCGACTTCGGGACGGCCGACGGCTACGTCGCCGAGATGAAGGGCGTGCTGCTGACGCACGCGCCCGAGACGACGCTCGTGGACGTCTCGCACGAGATCCCCGCGCACGACGTCGAGAGCGCGCGGCTGGCGCTCGCGCGCTACTGGCGGCGCTTCCCGCGCGGCACCGTGCACGTGGTGGTGGTGGATCCGGGGGTCGGCGGCGCGCGCGCCGCGCTGGCCGTCGAGAGCGACGGCCGCTTGCTCGTGGGGCCGGACAACGGCGTGCTGTCGCCCGCGCTGCTGGCGGCGGGCGCGCGCATCGTCGCGCTCCCCATCCCGCCGCGCGCCGCGCACACCTTCCACGGCCGCGATGTGTTCGCGCCGGCGGCCGCGCGCCTGGCGACGGGCACGTCGCTCTACGACCTCGGCGAGCCGGTGGAGGATCCCGTGGTGCGCCGCACGCCCGAGGCGCGGCGGCTGCCCGACGGCGCGATCGAGGGGCGGGTGATCGCGATCGACCGGTTCGGCAACGCGATCACGAACCTGCTCACGCTCGGCGGCGGGGCGGTGGAGGTGGACGGCCTCGCCGGCCGCGCGCTCCCGCTGCGCCGCGTCTACGAGGACGTCGCCTCCGGCGCGCCGCTCGCGCTCGTGGGCTCGAACGGGCTGGTGGAGATCGCGGTGCGCGACGGGAGCGCGGCCGCGCACCTGGGGCTCGTGCGCGGCGCGCGCGTCGTGCTGCGGCCCGCGCCGCGGGCCTGACGCGCGGCCCGGCAGGCGCCGCGCGTCAGGCCGACGCCGGTCAGTCGGCGCGCGGCGGGCGCGCGACGTAGGCGGGCGACGGCGCGCCCCCGGCCCCGGGCGACGAGCGCTCGATGGCGCCGCGCCCGGACGTCGACGGCGTGCGGTGCACGCTCTCGACCGACGGCCGGTCGGTGGGGCCGCCCGTGGAGATGCGCCCGTCGTACAGGTGGCCGGCGCGCGACCGGACCGCGCCCGTGCCGATGCGCAGCTCCGACGCCAGCTCGCCGCCGATCAGCAGCACCACCATCGACAGGTACATCCAGGTCAGCAGCACGATGACGCCGCCGATCGTGCCGTACGTCTTGTTGTAGCTGCCGAAGTTCTGCACGTAGAAGCGGAAGCCGAGCGTCACGATCAGCCAGAGCGCCGTGGCGACGATCGAGCCGGCGAGCGCGTGCCCCTTGTGCTGCGGGATGGCGGGGAGGAAGTAGTAGACGATCCACCCCGTCCCGATGAGCAGTCCGAGCGCGAAGCCGTACTGCAGCACCGTCCAGAGCACCTTGCCGGCGGGGCCGATCCCGAGCCAGCCGGCCAGCGTGTCGACGATGTCGCCGCCGGCCAGCATGATGATGGTCGCGATCACGAACAGCGCGCCGACGCCGATGAGGCACGCGATCGCGATCAGCTTCTTCTTCCACCAGGGCCGCGGATCGTTGTCCAGGTCATAGGCGCGGTTCAGTGAGTCCATGAGGGCGCTGAACACGTTCGATCCCGACCAGATGGCGAGGAGCGCACCGATGGAGACCAGCCCGGGCGCGTTCTCCGCGAACACGACCGACTGCACCACGTTCACCACGAGCGCGTACGCCTCCTCGGGCACCGCGTCTTGCACCTTCTCGAGCAGGAACGTGAACGTCTCGCGCTTGTCGCCGACGAGGCTCAGCAGCGGCGCGAGGAAGAGGAAGATCGGGAAGAGCGAGAAGAAGAAGTAGTACGCCGTCTGCGCGCCGAGGCCGAGGACGTTGTCGTCCATCACCTCGCGCGCGGTCTTCTTCAGGAGGGGGCCGAGGCGGTAGCCCTTGATCATCATGACGGAACCTTCCGGCAGCGAGGCATGCCGCCGGAGGGGGCAATCCGCAGGCCATCTCGGCCGCTGCAAACGGAGCACGGGCCGGTGCGCACGACATCGCGCACCGGCCCGTGGCCGTCCGTCGGGACGTGCGGTCGCGCTACTCGCGCCCGGGCGGGACCGGGGTCGGGCGGCGCGCCGCCACGATGCCGCCGATCGGGGTCGGCGTCTGCCAGACCGGGACGCCGTCGCGCTCCACCGGGACGGTGCCGACGTTGCCGCGCCCCGCCGCGCGGGCGGGTGTGCCGCGGCCGGCGGTCTGCGTGCCGGCCCGTGACAGCAGCGCGGCGCCGAAGCCGGCCGTCGCCGCCACCCAGGTGAGGCCGAGCGCCGCCATGCGGACGACGAGCGCGACGACCGGCAGCCCCTGGAGCGCCGCGGCCGCGAGCCAGAGCGCGAAGTAGACGAGGAGGCCGACCGTCAGCGCGCGCAGCGCGTCGCCGCGGGCGGCGGTCGCGCGCCAGCCGCCGGGAGCGCCCGCGATCGCGCGCCCGGTCACGAACGCCACCGCGAGGAAGCCGAGCGTCAGCAGCCCCGCCGTCGCGAGCACGAACGCCACGACCGCGAGCGGGATGGCGAGGATCCCCAGGATCGTCACCGCCAGCAGGACGACGATCGTCACGAGCGCGGGGAGGAGCAGCAGCTGCCCCACCAGCCCCGCCGCGAGCGCCTTGCCGAGCCCCTGCTGCAGCGACTCCGCGACCCCGTCGAGGTAGGTGCTCCCCGAGACGAGGACGCCGATGCCGATGAGCAGCAGGATCGCCAGCCAGCCGAGCGTGAGCGTGAGCCCCTGCCAGGGCGAGACCGGGCGCGGGTCGTCGGCGGCCCCGAGCCCCAGCCATCCGGGCGGGTCCTGCGAGAACGACTCGGCCTTGCCGGCGACCCGGGCGCCCGGCGCGACGCGCACGGAGCCGAGCACGGAGACGGCGTCGCCCGAGACCTGGGCGCCGGGGTGGACGACGACGTCGCCGCGCACGGCGAGCACGTCGCCGCGCACGGTGCCGTAGACGTCGACGTCGCCCTTGAGCACGACCAGCCCCTCGGTCGCGGTCCCCGCCGGCACCATCAGCCCCCCGATGCGCGCGCCGCCCTCGACGGCCGTCGCCGGCGCCGGGGCGGGCGCCGGCTGGGCCGGGAGGGCGGCGGGAGCAGCGGATCCGAGCAGGAGGGCGGCGCCGAGGGCGAGCCAGGTGCGGAGTCGGCGCACCGCCGTCACCCCTGCCGCCGGCGACCCGAGGCGGTCACCGCGCGCAGCCCGGCCGTGGCGCCGAGCGCGGTGAGCACGAAGACGGCGATCGCCAGGGCGAGCACGCCCGCGCCGGCGGCCGGCGCGCCCTCGCCCATGAGCGTGCGGGCGAACGAGCCCAGGGCGCCCTGCGCCGTCTGCTGGCTGCGCTCGAGCGCGAGCCCGCTGACGAGCGCCAGCAGGTCGACCCGCGCCAGGACCCAGACGGCCATGAGCGAGAAGACGGTGGCGAAGGTGAGCCCACCGGCCGCCGCGAGGACGCGGGCGGGAGTGGACTGCGGCACGAGGCGCCGGATCGCGTCGCCGACGGCGACGTGCCAGGGCTCGAATACCTGCACCTGCTGCATCACCCGGTCGGCGAAGAGCGGGGCGGGCGAGAAGTGGGGCAGGAGATCCAGCTCCCCCGCGACCAGCCGCGCCGTCTCCAACTCCGCCTGGCAGTCGGCGCAGTGCCGGACGTGCGCCTTGAGCGGCGCGACGCCGAATCCGGCCTCGCCGTCGATGAGCAGGTCGATCTCTTCCGGTAGTAGATGACGGTCCACGTTGGCTCCTCCTGCCGGGCGTACGGCCGGGGGGTGGCGGGAGTTTCAGGGGAACGGCGGCACGGAGCGCGGCGCGGGACGGGCTCCCGGCGCTCCGTGTCGCACGTCACTGTCGCAGATGTTCGAGGGTCCGCCGCAGCTCGTGTCGGGCGCGGTGGATGTAGGTCTTCACGGTGCCGAGCGGCAGGTCGAGCGTGGTCGCGATCTCCTCGTACGACCGCCCCTCGACGTGCCGAAGCATGATGCAGGCCCGGTACTCGGGGCGGAGCTTGGCGATGGCGCGCTCGATCGCGGTGCCCAGCTCGCGCGCCTCCAGCTCGTCGAGCGCCGACTCCTGCTGCGCCGCGAGGTCGAAGGTCGTGGCCTCGACCTCGGCCGCGCTGGTCGCGTGCGGCGAGCCGTCCATGCTCACCGTGTCCAGCCGCTTCCGCCGCATCCAGTCGATCGCGACGTTGTTCGCGATCTTGAACAGCCAGCTCGAGAACTTGAACTCGGGGCTGTACTTGTCGATGTGGTTCAGGACCTTGATGAAGGCGTCCTGCGCCAGGTCCTCGGCGGTCTCGCGGTCGCGCACCATGCGGAACACGAGCGAGAAGACCGGCCGCTCGTAGCGCCGCACCAGCTCCCGGAACGCGGTCTCGCGACCCTCCTGCGCCAGCCGCACCACGTCGGCATCGGGCAGGTTCGCGAGATCGAGCTGGGAGGGCGGCGGGGGCATGCGGGAGCGCGCGGGAAGACGGTCGGCGAGCGGGTGCAAGGTAGTCGCAGAGCCCGGGAGCCGGCCAGCGTGAAGCGTACGTCATCGCGCCGCGCGCGGTGTCGCGCCGGCACGCACCCGCGGCCGCGTCGCTTGAAGCGGAGGGGCCGCGCGGCGAGCTTTCGCGCGATGGCCCTTCTCCCCCCGGACGCACCGCCCGGCGCGACCCCGTCGCCCGACGCCCCGCCCACCGACGTCGTCGACGCGGCGGCGGCGGGCGGGCGCGAGAAGCGCGCGTACGTGCGCCGGATTTTCTCGGAGATCGCGCCGCGCTACGACCTGCTGAACCACGTCCTCAGCCTGAACGTCGACCGCGCCTGGCGCCGCCGCGCGCTCGCCGCCCTCGGCTGGACGGCGCGGCCCGACGGCGTGTACCTCGACGTGTGCGCCGGGACGCTGGACGTCGGGGCGCAGCTGGTGCGCGACGCGGCCTTCCGCGGGCTGGTGGTCGGCGCCGACTTCGCCGAGCCGATGCTGCGCGCGGGGGCGGGGAAGGCGCCGCGCGCGGTGCTGGTGCCGGTCGCCGCCGACGCGCTGGAGCTGCCCCTCGCCGCCGGGGTCGCGGCCGGGGCGATCGTCGCCTTCGGGATCCGCAACGTGGCGGACCTGGACGGCGCGCTGCGCGAGGTGCACCGCGTGCTCGCGCCGGGGGCGCGCTTCGTGATCCTGGAGTTCACGACGCCGCCGAACGCGCTCGTGCGCGCCGGCTACCACGCCTACTTCCACCACGTCCTGCCGCTCGTCGGCCGGGTCGTCAGCGGGCATCGCACCGCGTACGCGTACCTCCCCAAGTCGGTCGCGCACTTCCCGGCGCCCGACGCGCTGGCGGCGCGCATGCGGCAGGCGGGGTTCCGCGACGTGACGTGGACGGCGCTGACGCTGGGGATCGCGGCGATCCACGTGGGGACCAAGACCTGAACCGATTGGAGCTGCGGACTGCGGACTGCGGATCCGATCGTAGCGCACCGCCGTTCAGATCCGCAGTCCGCAGCCCGCAGCCCCGACATCACGAGACCCCGTTGACCCTCGACACGCTCTCCGACTTCATCGCCGCCATCGACCGCGCCGGCGAGCTGCATCGCATCACGCACCCCGTGCGGGCGAAGCTCGAGCTGTGCGAGATCGCCGACCGCGTCTCGAAGATGCCGGGCGGGGGGAAGGCGCTGCTGTTCGAGCACGTCGTCCTCGCCGACGGCTCGCGGTCGCCGTACCCGGTCGCGATCAACCTGTTCGGGTCGATGCGGCGCATGGCGCTGGCGCTCGGGGTGCAGGAGCTCGACGAGCATGGGCGGCGCATCACCGAGCTGCTCGACCTCAAGGTGCCCGAGGGGATCCTCGGCAAGCTGTCGATGCTGCCGCGGTTGATGGAGGTCGCGAAGTTCCCGCCGCGCCTGAAGGGCGGGACGCCCCCGTGCCAGGAGATCGTCTGGCGCGGCGACGAGATCGACCTCGACAAGCTGCCGATCATCACGTGCTGGCCGGAGGACGGCGGCCCGTACGTGACGCTGACGATGTGCATCTCGAAGGACCCGGCGCGCGGCATCCGCAACGTCGGGATGTACCGCGTACAGCAGCTCGGGAAGCGCGAGGTCGCGATGCACTGGCAGCGCCACAAGACCGGCGCGGAGCACTTCCGGCAGATGGCGGAGCGCGGCGAGACCATGCCGGTGTGCATCGTCGTCGGCGCCGACCCCGCGTCGATCTACTCGGCGTCCGCGCCGCTGCCGCCCGGCATCGACGAGTTCATCTTCGCCGGCTTCCTGCGCCGCGATCCGGTGAAGCTCGTGAAGGCCGCGACGTGCGACCTCGAAGTGCCGTGGGACGCGGAGCTGGTGCTCGAGGGCTACATCGACCCGCGCGAGGCGCTCGTGGTCGAGGGACCTTTCGGCGACCACACCGGCTTCTACTCGGAGGCGGACCTGTACCCGAAGGTCCACCTGACCGCCGTGACGATGCGCCGCAGCATGACCTACGCGACGACCATCGTCGGCCGGCCGCCGATGGAGGACTACTATCTCGGGCACGCGACGGAGCGGATCTTCCTGCCGCTGCTCAAGCTCACCGTCCCCGAGATCGTCGACTACCACATGCCGGCCGAGGGCGGGTTCCACAACCTCGTCTTCGTCTCGATCGACAAGAAGTACCCGGGGCAGGCGTACAAGGTGATGAACGCGCTCTGGGGCGCGGGGCTGATGTCGCTGGCGAAGGTGCTCGTCGTCCTCGACAAGGAGGTGGACGTGCGCAACGTGCAGGAGGCGTGGTGGGCGGCGCTGAACAACATCGACCCCGAGCGCGACACGCGCTTCACGATGGGACCGGTGGACGTGCTGGACCACGCGAGCCGCGCCTTCACCTACGGGAGCAAGATGGGGATCGACGCGACGCGGAAGCTGCCGGAGGAGGGCTTCACGCGCTCCTGGCCGAAGGTCATCGAGATGGACGAGGCGACGAAGGCGTCGGTCGACGCCATGTGGCCGCGGCTCGGGCTGTGATGTCGAGCCAGTCGCTGCAGCCGCCCCTCCGCGCGCCCGAGCCGCAGACCTTCGCGGGGCCGTCGCGCCTCGCGCGGTGGGCGAGCTTCGTGAAGCTCCCGCACACCGTCTTCGCGCTCCCGTTCGCGCTCGTGGGCGTGCTGCTCGCGAGCTTCACGCACGCCGTCGACGCGCGCGTGGTGGGCTGGGTGATCGTCGCGTTCACCGCGGCGCGCTTCGCGGCGATGGCCTTCAACCGCATCGTCGACCGCGACGTCGACGCCGCGAACCCGCGCACCGCCATGCGCGAGCTGCCGAGCGGCGCGCTCGGGATCGCGGAGGCGCGCTGGTCGGTCGTGATCGCCTCGGCGCTGTTCGTCGTCGCCGCCGCGATGCTCAACCCGCTCTGCCTCGCGCTCTCGCCCGTCGCGCTGGCGTGGGTGTTCTCGTACAGCTACACCAAGCGCTTCACCCGCTGGTCGCACCTCGTGCTCGGCCTCGGGCTGGGCATCGCGCCGGTCGGTGGCTACCTCGCGGTCACGGGGGCGTGGAGCCAGCCGTGGTGGCTGATCGCCGCGCTGTCGCTCGCGGTGACGACGTGGGTCGGCGGCTTCGACGTGTTCTACGCGCTGCAGGACGAGTCGTTCGACCGCGCGCACGGGCTGCACTCGCTGCCGGTCGCCCTCGGCGAGGCGGGGGCGATCCGCACCGCGCGCGTGCTGCACGTGCTCGCCGTCGTCATGCTGGCCGTCGTCGCGTTCGGCGCGCCGGGGGGACAGGGCTGGATCGCGGGCGGCGTCGCCCTCGTCGCCGCGCTGCTGCTCTGGGAGCACCGGCTCGTGCGCCCCGGCGACCTGTCGAAGCTCGACGCGGCGTTCTTCACGATGAACGGCGTCATCAGCCTCGTCTTCCTCGGCTGCGTGCTGCTCGCGCGGCTGCTCGCCTGACGCGGATGCCGGCATCCGCCGCGTCGCTGCCGCTGGTCGTCGCCATCACCGGCGCCTCGGGCGCGCCGTACGCGGTGCGGCTGCTGCGGGCGCTCATTCTCGCGGAGCGCCCGGTCTGGCTGGTCGTCTCGGCGCACGGCTTCCGGCTGCTCGACACCGAGTCGGGGATCGCGTCGCTGGAGCAGCTGCGCGCGTCGGTCGGGCACGAGGCGTGGGACCGGTTGGTCACGGTGTACGACGACCGCGATCGCGGCGCGCGCCCTGCATCGGGCTCGGCGCGCACGGCCGGCATGGTGATCTGTCCCTGCTCGATGGGGACGCTGGCGGCGGTCAGCCAGGGCACGTCGCGCTCGCTGGTGGAGCGCGCGGCCGACGTCACGCTGAAGGAGCGGCGGCCGCTCGTGCTGGTGACGCGCGAGATGCCGCTGTCGGTCGTGCACCTGGAGAACATGCTGCGGGTGACGCGCGCCGGCGCGATCGTGCTGCCGGCGTCGCCGGGCTTCTACCACCGCCCGACGCGCATCGACGAGCTGGTGGACTTCGTGGTCGCGCGCGTGCTCGACCTGCTCGACGTGGACCACGACGTGGGCCGGCGGTGGGGCGACGCGCCGGCGGAGGAGTGAGCGTGGACGACCGCACGCACGTCATCGGCCTGATCTCGGACACGCACGGCCTCGTGCGCGCCTCGGTGTTCGACGCGCTCGCCGGCGTCGAGCTGATCCTGCACGCCGGCGACGTCGGCGGCCGCGACGTGCTCGTCGAGCTCGAGACGATCGCGCCGGTGCTCGGCGTGTTCGGCAACACCGACGACCCCGATCATCCGTCGTTGGAGACGGAGCGCGTGCACGAGGTGGGCGGCGTCTCGATCCACGTCAGCCACGGGCACGAGCTCGGGCGACCGACGCCGGCGGCGCTGCTCGCCGCGTATCCGCAGGACGTGCTGGTGTACGGCCACACGCACCGGCAGCTCATCATGCGCGCCGACGGGCGGCTCGTCGTGAATCCGGGCGCCGCGGGGCCGCGCCGCTTCGACCTCGTGCCGAGCGTCGCGCGGCTGACCATCCGCGGGGGCGTGGCCGACGTCGAGCTGATCCCGCTCGCGTGAGCCCGCGCGCCGCGAAGACCGCGCCGGCGGCCGCCAAGGTCAGCAGCGCGAAGGCCGGCGCGAGGTCGGCGCCGAAGCCGGCCGGCGCGAAGATGGGGGATGGGTCGGACGCCCGGTTCACGCCGGCGGCGCTCACCTATCTGCGCCAGCTCGCGCGGAACAACAACAAGCCGTGGTTCGAGGAGCACCGCGAGCGGTACGAGTCCGCGGTGCGCCAGCCGATGCTCGCGCTGATCGACGAGGTCGACGCGCTGCTCGGCGACGTCGCGCCCGAGATCGTCGGCGAGCGGCGGCGCTCGATGTTCCGCATCCATCGCGACGTGCGCTTCGCGAAGGACAAGTCGCCGTACAAGACCAACGCGGCCGTCTGGTTCTTCCACCGCGACGTGCAGCGCGCGCGCGGCGGCGACACGGCGGGCGGGAACGTGCACGGCGGCGCGGGCTTCTACTTCCAGATCGCGCCCGGCGAGTGCTTCTGCGGCGGCGGGCTCTGGATGCCGCCGCGCCCCGCGCTCGCGCAGGTGCGGGATCGTCTGGCCGCGCGCACGCTGGAGTGGGAGGCGATCGTCGGCGCGCCCGCGTTCCGGCGGCGCTTCGGCGCGCTCGATCCGGAGGCCATGCTCACGCGCGTGCCGCGCGGCTTCGCGCCCGATCATCCGGCGGCGGCGTGGCTCCGCCTTCAGTCGTTCACGGCGGGGCGTGCGATGACGGCCGACGAGGTCACGGGCCCGCGGCTGGCGGAGCGGCTGGTGAAGGACTTCGCCGTGCTCCTGCCGATGGTGCGCTGGCTGAACGAGGCGCTGGGGCTCGCGCCGGCGACGCGACGGTGAGGAGGAGCGCTCAGCGTTCAGCGTTCAGCGCTCAGCGTCGAGTCGGCTCATCGCACGAGCGCATGCCGAGGCGCCGGACCCGCTGAACGCTGAACGCTTCGCTCGTCACACCATCTTGAAGTGCGACGCCGGATAGAGAAAGTCGTCGTCCGAGTCGTCGATGATGCGGTAGAGCGCCCCGTTCGCTTCGGCGCCCAGCATCTCGTAGATGCGGCCGAGGGTCAGATCGTGACATCCGCCCGGCTCGTCGTCGCCGGGCAGCTTGAGCCAGGGGGCCACGCTGATGCACTGCACGAGCGTGGTGGGTTGCCAGGACGTGGCCATGAGTCGCGCGCTCCGCTCCGTTGAGGTTCGTAACGTCTCGGGCGGCGCCCTGCCGGCGCGAGGGGCGGGCACAGGTCGCCAGCGGCGTCGCCGATCTCGCAAGGTGCAAGACGTTGGCCAGTCATCGACGGCGCGGCGGGCATTCTCGCGCGGTGCGCGGGGGCGCGGCGCCCCCGCCGGGTGCCCATCCATGCGGCGCGTGGAAGCGCTCAGGCGGCGTCGGCCTCGCGCGCGTCCGCGTCGTCGGCGAGCGGCGTCCCCGGGCGCGCGTCGCGCAGCCGGGCGGCGAGCGAGGCGTCGTCGGTCGCGCCCAGCAGCGCCTCGGGCGGCACCGTGCGCGCCAGCTCGTCGGGCCGGTGGCGGAACCACCACGAGAGCAGGAGCAGCTCGTCCACCTCGTGCGTCGGCACCGCCGCGCCCGCCCGCTCGCGCGGCACGAACACGTCGCGCGCCAGCTCGCAGAGCCCCGCCGAGTCGTCGGCGCCGTGCGGGCGCGCGAGCTCGGCGCGCACGCGCCCGCGCCGCACGAGGTAGACGCGGTCCTCGGCGGCGTGCCCGGGCACCACGTACGCGAAGCTCAGCGTCTCGACCGCGAAGCGCAGCCGCTCGAACTGCGCCTGCAGCGCCTCCAGCCGGTACACCTTGTCGCGCAGCGCGGCCGCGCGCTCGAACTCCATCGCCTCGCTCAGCGCGTCCATCTGCTCGCGCATGTCGGCCAGCGGGCCGTCGTCCGCGCCCTCGAGGAAGCGCTTCGCGAGCCGCACGCGCGCGGCATACTCGCGCGTGGTGCAGCCGGCGACGCACGGGCCCAGGCACTTCTTGATCTCGTGCCGGATGCAGCGCGGCGAGCGCGAGGCGAGCTGCACGAGCTCGGGCACGAACAGCTCGCCCTGGTCGGCGAAGCGCATGGGCGTGGCCTGCGCGCAGTCGCGCAGCCCGAACGCGTCGGAGAGCTCGCGGACGGCCTCCGTCACGCCCTGCGCGCCGCGGAACGGCCCGTAGTAGACGCCGCCGTCGGTGCTTCCGGTGCTGCCGCGCACGACGTGCAGCTTTGGCGCGGGGCCCTTCGTGAGTTTGATGAAGCTCCAGTGCCGCGCGTCGCGCTTCATCAGCACGTTGTAGCGCGGGCGCCAGCGCTTGATCAGCCGCAGCTCCAGCAGCAGCGCGGCGAACTCGCTCGGCGTGTACTCCCACTCGATGTGGCAGCTGTCGCGCAGGATGCGCGCGCTCTTGTCGTCGGGATAGACGCCGCGGAAGTAGCTCAGCAGCCGCGTGCGCACCTTCTTCGCCTTGCCGACGTAGATCACCTCGCCGTCGGCGCCGAGCATGCGGTAGACGCCCGGGAGGTCGGCCGCCTCCGCGCGCACGAGCGCCTTGAGCGCCGGCAGGTGCGCGTCGGCCGCCGACGCCATCGCCGCGGCGACGAGCGCCGGCAGCTCGGTGGTGGACGCCGACGACGCGGCGCGGCGCGGGCTCATCGCTGGCACCCCGCGCAGAACACGGTCTGCCGCCCGTCCACCTCGTGCGTCGCCGATAGCGGCGCGTCGCAGCGCGTGCAGGGCGCGCCGGCGCGGCCGTAGACGGCGAGCCGCTCGACGAAGGTGCCGCGCGCGCCGCGCGCGTCCACGTAGTCGCGGAAGCTCGTCCCGCGCCGCGCGATCGACTCCGACAGCACCGCGACGAGCGCCTCGTGCACGCGCGCCGACTCGTCGGGCGTGAGCGACGCCGCCGGGCGCGCGGGCGCGACGCCGGCGCGGAACAGCGCCTCGTTCGCGTAGATGTTGCCGACGCCCACCAGCCGCTTCTGGTCCATGAGGACCTTCTTCACCGGCTGTCGCGAGCCCCGCAGCGCGGCGTGCAGCGCGCCGCCGGTGAAGGCCGGATCGAGCGGCTCGGGGCCGAGCGCTCCCGCGTACGCCTCGAAGCGCGCCGGGGCCATGAGGGCGACCGTGCCGAGCGCGCGGATGTCGCGGTAGTGGAGCGCGCGGCCGTCGGCGAGGCGGAGGGTCGCGCGCACGAAGCCGCGCTCGCGCTCGGGCAGCCCCGAGCCGTCGCCGGGCGCCTCCTCCAGCAGCAGGGCGCCCGTGAAGCGCGGCTGCACGACCAGTCGGTCGCCCGAGTCGAGGTCGACGACGATCAGCTTCGCGCGCCGCCAGACGCGGTCGATGCGCGCGCCGCGCACGCGATCGGCGAGCGTGGCCGCGTCGACCTCGCGGAGCACGGAGGGGCGGGGCACGGACACGTCCGCGATCGTCGCGCCGGGGAGCGCGGCGTCGAGGTCGCGGGCGATCGTCTCGGTCTCGGGCAGCTCGGGCACGAGGCTACGCGCCCGGGAACCGGACGGCTGGGCTAGGGAGTACGCCGGCGCGCGGCTTCGCGCCAGCCGATGTCCGTGCGGAACTGCTTGCCGGCAAACTGCACCTGTGCGGCGGTGGATCTGCTGAGCGCCTGCGCGTGCTCGAAGGAGTCGGCCACCGCGGTGACGGCCAGCACGCGTCCGCCGGCGGTCACGAGCCGCCCCTCGGCGTCGTGCGCGGTGCCGGCGTGGAAGAGATATACCCCTTCCGGGACCTGTTCGGGTAGGCCGATCGGGTCGCCGGTGCGGGGAGCCTCCGGATACCCCGCCGCCGCGACGACGGTCGTCACCGCGGCGGCCGGCGCGCCGTCGAGGTCGAGCTCCATCCCGTCCAGGTCCGGCAGCCGCCCGTCGACGGCGATCGCCCGCATCCACGCGCCGAGCGGCATCCAGTCCAGGTAGGGGAGGAGCGCCTGCGTCTCGGGGTCGCCGAAGCGGCAGTTGAACTCGACCACGCGCGGGCCGTCGGGGGTCAGCATCAGCCCCACGTAGAGCAGCCCGGTGAACGGGCGGCCGGCGTCGCGCATCGCCCGGAGCGTCGGCTCCACGATCTGGTCCTGGACGACCTCCAGCAGCGTGTGCCCGGCCTCGGTCTCGAGCATCCCGATCGGGCAGTAGGCGCCCATGCCGCCGGTGTTCGGCCCACGGTCGTGGTCCCCGAGCCGCTTGTGGTCCTGCGCGGCGGGAAGCCCGATCACCTCGGTGCCATCGGTGAGGAAGAAGAGCGACGCCTCCTCGCCCTGCATGAACTCCTCGACCAGCACCTCGGCGCCGGCCTGGCCGAAGCCGCCCTCGACGAGCATGAAGTCGATCGCCCGGTCGGCGTCCTCGATCGTCGGCGCGACGACGACGCCCTTGCCGGCGGCGAGCCCCGACGCCTTGACGACCACGGGCGCCCCCAGCTCGCGCGCGGCCCGCTTGGCGGCCGGCGCCTCGGTGTGCAGCTCGGCCCGCGCGGTCGGGATGCCGGCGTCGAGCATGAGCCGCTTGGCGAACGCCTTCGACGTCTCGATCTCCGCGGCCGCGGCGGTGGGCCCGAAGATCGGCAGCCCGCGCGCGCGGAATCGATCCACCACGCCCGCGGCGAGCGGCGCCTCGGGCCCGACGAGCGTCCAGTCGGGGCGCTCGGACTCGGCGAGCGCGACCAGCCCGTCGACGTCGGTCGCCGACACGGCGACGCACCGGCCGAGCTCCGCGATCCCGGGATTGCCGGGCGCGGCGACGATCTCGAGGTCGGGCTCCTCGCGCCGGAGCTTCCACGCCAGCGCATGCTCGCGGCCGCCGCCGCCGATGATCAGGACTTTCATGGCGGGACAACCTAACGAACGACTGCGGGCTGCGGACCGCGGGTCCGAACGCCGGGACATCCCCGGGTTCGCTCCGCCGTCCGCAGCCCGCAGCGTCGTGTCGTCGGCGTCAGCCCTTGAACACGTCCTCGAACGCCTGCCGCGCCCGCCCGAGCGAATCGCGCAGCGAGGCGCCGACGTCGCGCAGCGGATCGCAGTCGTCCGCGGGCCGCGCGTCGGCCTCGCGCGCCGCGTCCTCGGTGCGCGCCTCCGCCGCCTCGGCGGCGGTGGCGCTCGCGGCGTCGGCGCGGCGCACGTACTCGCCGGCGAGGATGCGGACGTAGCCCTCGCTCTCCGCCCATCGACGCAGCTCGGCGACACGGAGGGTGTGGAGCGGATGGTCCCGGAGCGCCGAGTTGAGCGCCTTCATGACCGTGTTCCACCCCGACCCGCCCGCCTCGGTCTCCGAGGCCTGGGCGAGGAAGGCGTCGAGATCGGTCGCGTCGTCGTCCGTGCCGCGCCCGCCGCCGGCGAGCTTGAGGAAGGCGCGGTACGCCGTGCGCGGCTCCTGGATCCCGAGCAGCCCCGCCCGGTCGCTCGACAGCTCGGCCTTGCGGTACCAGTCGAGCAGCGCGAGCTGGAACGGGAGGAGCACCACGCCCACCAGCAGCGGCAGGTTGGTGACGCCGAGCGTGAGCAGGAGCGCCGCGACCGTGCGGTAGGTGACGCGGCCGCCCATCACGTGGCCGAGCTCGTGGGCCAGGATGAACTTCTGCTCGTCGGCGTCCAGCAGGTCGAGATCGTCGGCGTTGAGGACGATGAACGGCTCCTCGAAGCCGACCGCGCCCGCGTGCATCCAGGGCGTGCGCGTGACGTAGAGCTGCGGCGCCGGCCCGCGGGTTCCGTCGGGACGCGTGTCCGGCCAGTCGAGCGTCGCCAGCACCTCCTGGTAGCGCGCCCACAGCTTCGGCCGCTGCGTCGGCCCGACGAGCACCGCGTTGCCCAGGAACAGGTTGCGGACGCCCCGGGCGCCGTAGGCGCTGGCCACCTGCCGCACCACGCCGTCGAAACCGGGGATCCCGCGCAGCTTCCGGAGCGCGGCGCGGTCGTCCGGGTGCTCCCAGGCGAGGGGGCTGATCTGGGGAAGCGGAGTGGGCATCGACGGGGGATGGGCGGTGAGCGGTCAGCGATCAGCGATCAGCGATCAGCGATCAGCGATCAGCGATCAGCGATCAGCGATCAGCGGGTGCAGCGCTGGCGGCAGCGTCCCTACGACCCGCGCCGGCCGGGTGTGTCAGCGCCGACAGCTACGCGGCGCCGACTGACCGCTGATCGCTCCACGTGGATCGCTGATCGTCGATCGCGGATCGCTCCCTCAGAGTCCCTCGAACGCCTGCTCCAGGTCCGCCAGCAGGTCCTCGGTGTCCTCGACGCCGCAGCTCAGGCGGATCAGCCCCTCACCCATCCCCATGTCGGCCTTCTTCTCCGGCGGGACGGAGGCGTGCGTCATGAGCGCGGGCAGGCTGATGAGCGACTCGACGCCGCCGAGCGATTCGGCGAGCGCGAAGACGCGCACGCGCTCCAGCACGTGCGCCGCGCGCTCCCGCGTGCCCAGCTCCACCGAGATCATCCCGCCGAAGCCGCTCATCTGCGCCTTGGCGAGCGCGTGCTGCGGGTGCGACTCAAGGCCGGGATAGTAGACCTTGTCCTCGCCCACCTTCTCGGCGAGCCACGCCGCGATGCGGCGGCCGTTCGCGTCGTGCTGGCGCATGCGCAGGTGCAGCGTCTTGGTGCCGCGCAGCACGAGCCAGCTGTCGAACGGGCCGGGCACCGCACCCGCCGCGTTGAGGATGAACTGCAGCCGCGTGGCGAGGTCGTCGTCGTTCAGCACGGCGATGCCGCCGACCATGTCGCTGTGGCCGTTCAGGTACTTGGTCGCCGAGTGCCAGACGATGTCGGCGCCCAGCTCCAGCGGGCGCTGGAAGTACGGGGTCGCGAACGTGTTGTCGACGACGAGAAGCGCGTCGCCGCGGTGCGCCACCTCGGCCGCGGCCCGCAGGTCCGTGATCCACATCAGCGGGTTCGTCGGCGTCTCGACGTGGACCTGGCGGGTCGCCGGCGTCATCGCGTCGGCGATCTTCTGCGGGTCGCGCGTGTCGACGTACGTGAACGACAGCCCGAGGTGCTGCAGGAGCTTGTCGAACAGGCGGAAGGTGCCGCCGTAGACGTTCTCGCCGCACACGATGTGGTCGCCCGCGCGGCAGAGCTTCATGATCGAGTCCAGACACCCCATCCCCGAGCCGAAGGCGAAGCCGTGGCGGCCCCCCTCCAGCGCGGCTACGTTCCGCTCCAGGGCCTCGCGGGTGGGGTTCTTGCCGCGCGCGTACTCGTAGCCCTTGTGCTGGCCGAGGGCGTCCTGGACGTAGGTGGACGTCTGGTAGATCGGGGTCATGATGGCCCCGGACACGGGATCGGGGCGCTGGCCCGCGTGGATCGCACGCGTGCCGAACCCGGACCGGAGATCGTCTTCGAAGATGCGCGTCATGCCGGCGGTGCTGGCGGAAGGGTTGGAGGACCTCGGTCCGACGCGCGCAAGATACCCGGAGCTCCGGGAGAGGGGGACCGGCCGGCCTCCCTCGCCCGGCCCACGGCCCCGCCTCGCCTCGTGACGTCTCGGCTCGTCTCGCCCTCGGCCGCCAGCATCGCGGTCCCGCCACCGCTCGCGCAGCCGGCCCTCTCGCTCGTCGGCAGCGGCGAGCCGCGCCGCGTCGTCATCGTCGACGACGAGCCGCGCCTGCGACAGGTGCTCGTCCGCCTCATGACGCGCGACGGGTTCGAGTGCGTGGAGGTCGCCGACGGCCACGCGGCCGTCGCGGCGATGACCGACCAGCCGGCGCCGCTCCTGCTGAGCGACCTGCGCATGCCGGGGATGGACGGCGTCGAGCTGCTGCGCCAGGTGCGCGAGCGCTGGCCCGACACCGCAGTGGTCATGATCACCGCGGTCGCCGACGTCGAGGTCGCCGTCGGCTGCCTCGCGCTCGGCGCGATGGACTACCTCACGAAGCCGTTCCACCTCGAGGAGGTGCGCGCGCGCGTGCGGCAGGCGCTCGAGAAGCGGCAGCTCGTGGTCGAGAACCGCACGTACCAGCGGCAGCTGGAGGTGCGCGTCGCCGAGCAGGCGCGCCGACTCGAGACGCTGTTCCTCGCCAGCATGCAGTCGCTCGCCGACGCGCTGGAGGTGAAGGATCCGTACACGCGCGGCCACTCGGTGCGCGTGAGTCGCTACGCCGCCGCGATCGGGCGCACGCTCGGCGTCGACGCGCCGGTGCTCGCGCAGCTGGAGCTGGGCGGGCACCTGCACGACATCGGCAAGATCGGCGTGCGCGAGCAGGTGCTGAACAAGCCCGGCCCGCTCAGCGACGAGGAGTACGCGCACATCATGACGCACCCGGAGATCGGGTGGCGCCTGCTCTCGCCGCTGCTCGCCGAGGCGCCGATGGCGCTCAACGTCGTGCGCTCGCACCACGAGCGCTTCGACGGCAGCGGCATGCCCGACGGGCTGGTGGGCGACGCGATCCCGCTCGAGGCGCGCATCGCGGCCGTCGCCGACTCGTTCGACGCGATGACCAGCCAGCGCCCCTACCGCAGCGGGCTGACGATGGAGGCGGCGCGCGCGGAGCTGCAGCGCTGCGCGGGCACGCAGTACGACCCGCTCATCGTCTCGGCCTTCGACCGGGCGGTGCAGACGGGCGCGATCGCGCTCGCCTGACCCGCCGCGGCGTCGCTCACGCGATCTCGATCTCGCTCGGCTGCTTGTACGCGCTCAGGCGCTCGGCGCACCACTGCTTCACGGCGTCCACGGTGACGTCGCCGGTCACCGTGAGCCCGATGTCGTGCTCACGCGCCGGCTCCGGGATCGGGCGCACGGCGGCGGCGCGCACGCCGGGCATCTCGAACACCGTGCGCTCGATCTCGCGCGGATAGATGTTGAAGCCGTTGCGCGTGAACATCGGCTTGCACAGCCCGCGGAACTCGATCGTGCCGTCGTCGCGCTGCACGCCCAGGTCCCCGGTGCGCAGCCAGTCGCCGTGCCGGCCCAGCCCGAGCGCGCCGTCGCGCAGGTAGCCCGGGCTCACGTTCGGGCCGCGCACGCAGATCTCCCCCTCGCTGCCGGCGGCGAGCGGCGCGCCGCCCTGGACCTCGCGCACCTCGACCGCCACGCCGGGCAGCGGCACGCCGAGCGTGCCCAGGCGGTTGGGGAGCGCGACGCGGTTGAACAGGCACACGGGCCCCGCCTCCGTCAGCCCGTAGCCCTGCCGCAGCTCGACGCCGGTGAGCGCGTGCCAGCGCTCCTGCAGCGCGATCGGGAGCGGCGCGCCCCCGCAGATGCAGAGGCGCAGCGCGGCGGCGTCGAGCCGCGCGCCGCGCCGCTCGATCGCCTGCACGAGCGCGGCGAACACCGCCGGCACGCCGACGAGCAGCGTGATCCCCTCGCGCTCGATCGCGTCGACGGCGCGGATCGGGTGGAAGCGCTCCATCGTCGTCACGCGCCCGCCGGCGAGCAGCGGCGCGAGTCCCGACACCACGAGCCCGAACAGGTGCGAGAAGGGCAGGACGGCGAGCGCGTGCTCCAGCGGCGTGATCTCCGCCGCCTCGATGGTCGCGCGGGCGTTCGAGATGAGGTTGCGGTGCGTCAGCACGGCGCCGAGCGGGCGTCCGGCCATCGCCGAGGTGTAGACGATCGCCGCCTCCTCGTCGCGCCCCTCGGTCTCGGTCGAGCCGACGAGATCGAGCGCGTCGCCCTGGTGCGTGTCGAGCGCGATCTCGCGCGCCGTGCCGTCGACCACCACGCGCGCGGCGCGGGGGGCGTCGTCGAGCAGCACGAGCGTGACGCCGGCGGGGACGCGCGCCGCGAGCGCGCTGGTGGTGAACACGACGCCCACGTCCGCGTCGGCGATCTGGTAGGCGATCTCCGCCGGCGCGGCGAGCGGGTTCACGAGCACCGCGCCGTGCCCCTCGCTCGCCGCCAGCGCCACGAGGAACGCCGGCGACGTCGGGAGGAGGATCGCGCTCCGCCGGTCCTGCAGCGCGCGCACGACTGCGGCGCTTCTCCGCAGCAGCGTGAGCCCGGCCGCGACCAGCTGGGGCGCGTCGTGGGCGTCGAGGCGTCCGCCCCCCGCGGCGGCGGCGAGCGGCAGGACGGCGAGCGGATCGGTCATCGCGTGGAGCGGCGTGGAGGGAGCGGATGGTGGTCGGCGGCGGGCGGGCGGCAAGCTACCGGGCCGGGCCACGGGCGCAAAACGCGCGCGCGGGGACTGCGGATCCGCGGGGCCGGTGCCGAGACTCACACCGGATGGTTGGCCCGCGTGGCAGCCGCGTCCTGGCACCGCTACCTTGCACCCTTCGCCGAGCCCGGCGGGCGTGCTCGCGTCCGCCGGGCTCGCGTGGCTCCGCGGGTGGTGCGGGCACGGTGCCCGGACCGCGTGGCATGCCTCTCAGGAGAGCCGATGGCGTACGAAGGGTTGATGGTGAGTGTCTCCGGCGTACGGGGACGGGTCGGCGAGGCGCTCTCGCCGGAGGTCGTCGCGCGCTTCGCCGCGGGCTTCGGCGCGTGGGCGGTGGCGCAGCGCGGCGCGGGGCAGTCGCGCGCGGTGGTCGTCGGGCGCGACAGCCGCGTCTCGGGCCCGCTCTTCCACCGCGTGGTGGTGTCGGCGCTGGAGTCGGTCGGCGCCGACGTGATCGACATCGGGCTGACGACGACGCCCACCTGCCAGCTGGCCGTCGAGCACCACCACGCCGCGGGCGGCCTGATGATCTCGGCCAGCCACAACCCGATCGAGTGGAACGCGCTCAAGATGATCGGCCCGTCGGGGCTGTTCCTGAGCGCGGCCGAGGGGGCGGCCATGCGCGCGGCGATGGAGCAGGGGACGCGCTACGCCACGTGGGACGCGCTCGGCACGGCGACGGCGGACCGCGACGCCGCCCGCCGGCACGTGGAGGGCGTGCTCGCGCTGCCGTACCTGGACGTCCCCGCGATCCGCGCGCGCCGCTTCAAGGTGGCGCTGGACGCCTGCCGCGGGGCGGGGAGCGTCATCATGCCGATGCTGCTCGAGGCGCTCGGCTGCGAGGTGTCGGCCATCAACATGGAGCCCGACGGTCGGTTCCCGCGGCCGCCCGAGCCGGTGCCCGAGAACCTCGGCGAGCTGGAGGCGTTCACGGCGCGCGTCGGCGCCGACGTCGGCCTCGCGGTGGACCCCGACGTCGACCGGCTGGCGCTGGTCTCCGAGCAGGGGCGCGCGGTGGGCGAGGACTACACGCTCGCGCTCGCGGCGCGGTTGGTGCTCAAGCACCGGCGCGGCCCGGTCGTGACGAACCTCTCGACCAGCCGCGTCGTGGAGGACGTCGCGCGCGCCGCGGGGGTGGAGTGCCTCCGCGCGCCGGTGGGCGAGGTGAACGTGGCGATCGCGATGCGCGAGGCGGGCGCGGTGATCGGCGGCGAGGGCAACGGGGGCGTGATCCTGCCGGAGATGCACCTCGGGCGCGACGCGCCGATCGGCGCCGCGCTCGTGCTGCAGCTCCTCCTGGAGGAGGGGCGCCCGCTCTCGGCGCTGGTCGCTGACCATCCGCGCTACGTGATCGTCAAGGACAAGCTCGACCGGCCGGAGGCCCCGCTCGGCTCCGTCTACGACGCGTTGCGCGGGGCGTTCCCCGAAGCGGCGCCCGACATGCAGGACGGGCTGCGGCTGGCGTGGCCGGACCGCTGGGTGCACGTGCGCCCGAGCGGCACGGAGCCCATCGTGCGCGTGATCGCCGAGGCGCCGACGGAGGCCGACGCGCGCGCGCTGGTGGAGCGCTCGCGCGTGCCGCTCGACGCGCTCGCCGTGTAAGCACGACACTGCGGACCGCGGGTTCGTACGGCGCGTCCGCCCGGAGTCCGATCCGCAGTCCGCAGTCCGCAGCTCCGTGTCACGAACGGTCAGTCATCCTCAGCATCGATCACCCATGTGTGGCATCGTCGGATACGTCGGCTCCCGCGCCGCGACCCCGCTCCTGATCGAGGGGCTCAAGCGCCTCGAGTACCGCGGCTACGACTCGGCCGGTGTGGCCGTGATGAACGGCAAGGGCGTCGAGACGCGGAAGGCGGCGGGCAAGATCTCGCGCCTCGAAGGGGTCATCTCGGGTAACCCGATCCACGGGACGCTCGGAATCGCGCACACGCGCTGGGCGACGCACGGCCCGCCGACCGAGCGCAACGCGCACCCGCACGTCGACGAGCAGCACCAGGTGGCCGTCGTGCACAACGGGATCATCGAGAACGCGACCGCGCTGCGGACGATGCTCGAGAAGACCGGCCACACGTTCAGCTCCGAGACCGACACCGAGGTGCTCGTGCACCTCATCGAGAGCGCCTACGACGGCAACCTCGAGGACGCGGTCATCGAGGCGCTGCACCTCGTCGAGGGCACGTACGGCATCGCCGTCGTGCACGGCAAGGAGCCGAACAAGATCGTCGCCGCGCGCAAGGGCAGCCCGCTGCTCGTCGGCCTGGGCGACGGCGAGTACTTCGTGGCCAGCGACGTGTCGGCGATCCTCGCGCACACGCGCGACGTCGTCTACCTCGAGGACGGCGAGATGGCCGTCGTCACGCGCGACGGCTACAAGATCTGCGACCTGGACGCGACGCCGGTCGACCGCCAGGTCAGCCGCATCGACTGGGACCTCGACCAGATCGAGCGCGGCGGCTTCGCGCACTTCATGCTCAAGGAGATCTTCGAGCAGCCGCAGACGCTCCAGAACACGATGCGCGGCCGCCTCATCCTGGAGGAGGGCTTCACCAAGCTCGGGGGCCTGAACCTCACGAAGGAGGAGCTGCTCTCGATCGACCAGATCGTCATCACGGCGTGCGGCACGAGCTGGCACTCGGCGCTCATCGGCGAGATGATGATCGAGGAGCTGTGCCGCATCCCGGTCGAGGTCGAGTACGCGTCGGAGTACCGCTACAAGAACCCGATCGTCACGCCGAACACGCTCGTGATCGTGATCTCGCAGAGCGGCGAGACGGCGGACACGCTGGCGGCGATGCGCGAGGCGAAGCGCCGCGGCGCGCGCACGCTCGGCCTGGTGAACGTCGTCGGCTCGACGATCGCGCGCGAGGACGACGGCGGCATCTACCTGCACGCGGGCCCGGAGATCGGCGTCGCATCGACGAAGGCGTTCACCAGCCAGGTCGTCGCGCTCGCGCTGTTCACGCTCAAGCTCGCGCGCCTCAAGAACCTGTCGGTCGAGCAGGGGCGCAAGATCGCGCAGGCGCTCGCCGAGCTGCCGGCGCAGGTGCAGTCGATCATCGACCGCGCCGACGAGATCGAGGCGCTGGCGGAGCAGTTCAAGAGCGCGCACAACTTCCTGTACCTCGGGCGCGGCTACAACTTCCCGACCGCGCTCGAGGGCGCGCTGAAGCTGAAGGAGATCAGCTACATCCACGCCGAGGGCTACCCGGCGGCCGAGATGAAGCACGGTCCGATCGCGCTCATCGACGACCTGATGCCGGTGGTCGTCGTGGCGCCGCACGACTCGGTGTTCGACAAGGTGACGTCGAACATCCAGGAGGTGAAGGCGCGCAAGGGCCGCGTCATCGCGATCACCACGCGCGACGAGCCCTCGCTGAAGGGGCAGATGGACTACGAGTTCCGGATCCCGGAGACCGTGGACATGCTGACGCCCATCCTCGCGTCGATCCCGCTGCAGCTGCTCGCGTACTACATCGCGGTCAAGCGCGGCTGCAACGTCGACCAGCCGCGCAACCTCGCGAAGAGCGTGACGGTGGAGTGAGCGGGCGGCGCGTCCGCGCGTCGACACGCTGATGGCCGGAGACGGGCGGCTCCCATAGCATCGGGAGCCGCCCGTCGGCGTTCTCCGCGGCCGGGGCGGGATCGCCGCGAGGCATCCGCCGCCCGCGCCGGCAATGACGTTCGTGACATCCGGGCGCGTCGTTCGTACTTTCGAGTATGCCGCCGGCTCTGCTCGCCCCGCCCCTGATGGGGCTCCTGCTCTCCGCCGCCCTCGCGGACGCTCCGGCGCCGCCGCCGGCGGACAGCGCGCGGCGGCTCACGCTGTCCGGCACCGCGACGGTCCGTCCGGACGTCGACACGGTGGTCGTCTTCGGGCGGGCGCTGATGCCGAGCGGCGTGCTCCACGACCGGGCGCTCTACCTGTCGATGGAGACGGGCGGCCGCGGCATCTGGCTGTACAGCCGCGCCGCGAGCGGGCTGCGCGTGGCGGCCGGCGACAGCCTGGAGGCGACGGGCGTCCTGCACAGCTACCGCGGCACGCTGGAGGTGGTCGCCTCCCGCGTGCGGGTGGTCGCCTCGGCGACCGAGGCGCCGCCGGTGCCGCCGATGCAGCCGGCGGCCGCCGCGCCGGTGCTCGCGGCCGAGGGACGCCTGGTGCGGGTGCGCGGCGTCGTCGGTGCGCAGGGGGAGAGCGAGGGCGGTCGGTGGCTGCGCGTGCACCGCGCGGACGGCGGCGGCCCCGACTCGGTGACCGTCTGGACCCCGCCCGCCCACCAGAATGCCCCGGACCTCGCGAGCCTCCGCCCTGGTGACGAGATCGAGGCCACGGGGATCGCCGCGCTCTACCGCGACAACCCCACCGATCCGCCGATCGCGCAGCTCGTCCCGCGCGGTCCCGAGGACGTCGTCACGATCGGCATCCCCGGACGCTGGCGTGAGCTCGCGCTGAACGGGCTGCTGGCGACGCTGGGCCTCGCGGCGGCCGGATGGGCGGTCGCGCGCGCGGCGACCCGTCGGCACGCGCGCATGCTGCGCGAGACCGAGGCGCGCTACCAGCAGCTGCTCGCGCTGTCGCCGGACGCGGTCATCGTGCACGACGACGAGCGCGTGCTGTTCGCGAACCCCGCCGCCGCGCTGCTCCTCGGCGCGGCCGACGCGCAGGCGCTCGCCGGTCGACCGCTCGAGAGCTTCCTCGGCGCCGAGGAGCGCACCGCGATGGCGGTCGCGGCCACCGTGCGGCCCGTGCCGCACGCGCCGCCGCTCGGCCGACGGCTGCGCACCCGCATGCGGGGCGCGAACGGGACGCCCGTCGACGTCGAGGTGGCCACGAGCCCGTGCCGCTACTCGGATCGCGACGCGGCGGTGCTCGTCGCGCGCGACATCGGCCCGCAGCTGCGCTACGAGCGGGAACTGCGCGAGCTGGCGCTGCTCGACGAGCTCACGGGGCTGCACAACCGCCGCGGCTTCCTGACCTTCGCCGAGGCCGAGCTGCGGCGCCTGCGCCAGAGCGGCCGTGGGGCCGCGCTCCTGTTCGCCGACCTCGATGGTCTCAAGCGCATCAACGACGCGCACGGGCACGCGGCGGGCGACGAGGCGCTGATCGCGGTCGCGCACGGGCTGCGCGAGGTCGTCGGCGCGCAGGGGCTGGTCGCGCGCTGGAGCGGCGACGAGTTCGTGGCGCTGGTGCCGGAGCCCGAGGGGCGCTCGGCGGACGACGCGGCGGTGGCGGAGGCGTACGAGCTGCGGCTGCGCGACGCGCTGGCGCGGCGCCGCTCGCCGCACGCGCCGTACGTCGCCTCCGCGACCGTGGGCGCGCACCACCTGCCGGCCGACGGCGGCGAGACGCTCGCCGCCGCGCTCGCGGCGGCCGACGCGGGGCTGTACCGTCGGCGCGCGTCCACGCGGCCGGTGATCATCATCTCCCCCTGAGCGTGCGCGTTCTCGTGCAGCGCGTGGCGCACGCGGAGGTGCGGGTCGCCGACGCCGATGGCACCGCGCGCGTGACCGGCGCCATCGACCGCGGCTTCCTCCTGCTGGTCGGCTTCACGCACGCCGACGGCGACGAGCAGCTCGACTGGATGGTCGAGAAGGTGCTCGGCCTGCGCCTGTTCGCGGACGCCGAGGACAAGATGAACCTCGCACTCGGGGACGTCGGCGGCGCGCTGCTGGTTGTCTCGCAGTTCACGCTCTACGGCGACGCGCGCAAGGGCAAGCGCCCGAGCTTCGTCGAGGCCGCGCGGCCGGAGCTCGCGATCCCGCTGTACGAGCGCTTCGTCGAGCGGCTGCGCAGCCGCGGCGTGCGCGTGGAGACCGGCGAGTTCGGCGCGATGATGCGGGTGGAGCTGGTGAACGATGGTCCCGTGACGCTGTGGCTGGAGCGCTGATATCGTGACGTCCCCGAAGTCCCCGCGCGTGGTGCTCGCGTCGCAGTCGCCGCGGCGGCGCGACCTGCTCGACCTGATCGGCATCCGCCACAGCGTGCGCCCCGCGGACGTGGACGAGAGCGTCCGCGACGGCGAGGCGCCCGACGCCTACACCGAGCGGCTGGCGCGCGAGAAGGCGCGCGCGGTCGCCGCGCTCGAGCCGCACGCGTACGTCGTCGCCGCCGACACGACCGTCGTCATCGACGACGAGATCCTCGGCAAGCCCGCGGACGCGGCCGAGGCGCGCGCGATGGTGCGCCGGCTCGCGGGGCGCACGCACGAGGTCTACACCGGCATGGCCGTGCGGCACGAGGACGGCGGCGCGGTGCGCGAGGCGAGCGCGGTGGAGCGCGTGCGCGTGACCTTCCGCGCGCTCGACGACGCCGAGATCGCGGCCTACGTCGCCACCGGCGAGCCGATGGACAAGGCGGGCGCGTACGGCATCCAGGGCTACGGCGCGACGATCGTCGAGCGCATCGACGGCGACTACTTCGCGGTCATGGGGCTCTCGCTCGTGCGCACGGTGGCGCTGCTGCGCCGCATCGGCCTCGCGTACGCCTTCGGCCCGCTGCGCGCGGTCGACGCGGGGTAGCGCGCGCGGCGCGGGGTGTGCGGTAGAGGCGGGCGCCCGAGCCTCACCACCGACGAACCCCGCGCCGTCCTCTGGAAGGTGCGGGGCCGTACCGCCATCCCGGTCCCATGACCCACGCCGATCCGTCGGTCGCAGCCCGCGCGTCGGCCATCGCGCCGCTCATCACGCTGCTCGCGCTGGCGGCGCCCGTCGGTGCGCAGGTGCGCGCGGACAGTGCCGCGGCGCGCGACAGCGCGCGGACGCGCGAGGGCGTGGTGCTCGCGCCGGTGGAGGTGCGCGCGTCCATCGTGCCGAGCGCCGGGCCGACGATCGGCTCGGGCGTGCCGGCGCGCGTGTCGGTGCTGAGCGGCCCCGCGATCGAGGCGTGGGAGCCGCGCCTGCTCGCCGACGCGCTCGGGACGCAGCCGGGCGTGTCGCTGTACGACGACCTGGGGACGCCGTGGAAGCTCAACCTGAGCACGCGCGGCTTCACGGCGGGGCCCACCGTTGGGCTTCCGCCGGGCGTCAGCGTCTTCCTCGATGGCGTGCGGCAGAACGAGCCGTCCGCGCAGGAGGTGAACTTCGACCTGCTGCCCCTGGAGCACGTCGCTCGCGTCGAGCTATTGAGCGGCAGCGCCTCGCTGCTCGGCCCCAACTCGCTCGGCGGCGCGATCAACCTCGTGACCGCGCGCGGCAGCGGCCCGGCCTCGGGCGAGGTCGAGCTCTCGGGCGGCTCGTTCGGGCAGGCGTCGGGCGAGGCCACGGTGCGTGGGCGCACCGCGCGCCGACTCGACTACTTCGCGAGCGGCGGCTACGAGCGCGAGCGCGGCTGGCGCGACGCGACGGGCGCCCGCACCGCCAACGGCTTCCTGAACCTCGGACGGACGGGCGAGCAGCGCGGGCTCACCCTGCAGGCCTTCGGCTCGCGCGCGCGCGCCGAGACGGCCGGCTCGCTGCCGGAGAGCCTCTTCGGGGCGACGCCGCGCGCCAACTTCACCGCCGGCGATTTCGAGGACCTGCGCGCCGGGCAGCTCGCGCTCTCCGGATACGCGCCCGTTGGCGGCGGGCGCGCCGGGCTGACCGCGTACGTGCGCGGCTCGTCGGCGGAGCGCTTCAACGTGAACCAGGCGCCCGACCCGAACGTGCGCGCGCGCACCTCGAACCTGACGCTCGGCGCGACGGCGGACTGGCGGCACGCGCGCGCGATGGGCCCGGGCACGTTCGCGCTGCGCGTGGGCGCCGACGGCACCGCCAACCGCGTGCGCGCGCGCATCTACGCCGAGCCCGTGGAGCCGGCGCTCGACGTCGCCGCGCGGATCGACGAGGACGAAGACGGGGACGAGGACGACGTGCCGGCCGGGCTCACGACGGACGTGCGCAGCCCGAGCCTCGACGTGGCGGGCTACCTGCTCGCCGACTATCGCGTGGGGCGCGTGACGCTGTCCGGCGGCGGGCGCTACGACTTCGTGCGCGTGCCGTTCCGCAACCAGATCCGTACGTACGACAACACGACCAACGACTACCGCAGCCTCTCGCCCCGACTCGGCGCGAGCGTGGCGCTCGCACCGGGCGCGTCGCTGTACGCGTCCGCGGGGCGGAGCTTCCGCGCGCCGGCGATCCTCGAGCTGGGGTGCGCGGACGCCGAGGCGGCCTGCCCGCTCCCGTTCGCGCTGGGCGACGATCCGCCGCTCGCGCCCGTGCGCGCGACGACGTACGAGATCGGCGGCCAGCTCGCACGCGGCGGCGTCGTCGCGACCGCGTCGACGTACCGCACCGAGGTCCGCGACGAGATCTTCTTCGTCGCCTCGGAGGCGGCGCTGCTCTCCGGCTACTTCACGAACCTCGCGCGCACGCGACGCGAGGGGGTGGAGCTGGGCCTGCAGGGCAGCGCCCTCGCCGGCCGGGCGAGCTGGTACGGCAACTATGCGTGGACGCGCGCGACGTTCCAGTCCGAGGCGGAGCTGTTCAGCATCCGTGGCGACGACGACTTCGTGGACAGCCCGCTCGCGGGCGACAACGACGTGGGGCGTGGCAGCCGGCTGCCGCTGGTGCCCGACCATCAGGTGAAGGCGGGCGGCGCGCTGCGCCTGCGCGGCGGCCTCTCGCTCGGCCTCGACGCGCGCTACACGGGGCGTCAGTGGCTGCGCGGCGACGAGGCCAACGTCACCCGGCCGCTCGACGCGTACGCGGTCGCGAACGCGCGCGTCGGCTACGCGCGTGCGGGGTGGGACGTGGCGGCGATCGTGAGCAACCTGCTCGACGCGCGGGACGCGACGTTCGGCACGTTCAACGAGAACCGACGCACGGGGGCGCTGGAGCGCTTCCTCACGCCGCTCAACGGGCGTGCGGTCCGACTGGTGCTGCGCCGACAGCTGGGCGGGCGCGCGTCGGACGACTGAGCGGCGCGCGCGACGCGGACCGTCAGGGCGTCGCGGGCGGCGCGTAGCGCGTGCGCCAGCGCTCGACCTTCTCGAGCACCTGCGCGACCGTGATGCGGCCCAGGCGATCCACCCGGTTCTCCATCGAGATCGGGTAGTCCTCGCCCGGCTCGCCGTACGCGTCGATCATCAGGTCGTGGAACTTCCGGTACGGGCCGACGCGCTTCGGGTTCGAATAGCCGATGAGCGACACCACCGGCCGGTCGAGCGCGACGGTCATGTGCAGCGGGCCGGTGTCCGGCGACAGCACGAGCGCCGAGCCGTCGAGGATCGACACGAGGTTGCGCAGCCCGCTGCCGAGCGCGGAGATCGGCCGGTGGCGCGCCTCGCGCATGATGACCGCCTCCGCGGCCAGCTCGCGCTCGGAGCGCCCGCCGACGAGCACCGGCTGCAGCCCATGGTCCGCGTACAGCGCGTCGCACACCGCCGCCCAGCGCTCGGGCATCCAGTCCTTCTGCGGCTTGCTGGTCGCCACGACGATCGCCGCCGCCGGGCGCTCGATGGGCGCGAAGAAGTCGCGCTGCCACGCCCGCTCGTGCGGCCACGGCCCCAGGTCCCACACCACGGGATCGTGCGGCACGCCGAGCGCGTCGAGAAACTCGAAGTACTGGTCCTGCACGTGCTGCATCGGGTGCGGCGGGACCTTGGCGTTCGTGAACAGCCAGTTGAAGTCGCGCGCGCGCGCCCGGTCGAACCCGAGCTTCACCGGCGCGGGCACGAAGCCGGTGATGAGCCCCGCCTTGAAGTAGACCTGCAGGTTGATGCAGACGTCGAACGGCCCGCGCTCCTGCAGCGCGCGGCGCACGTCGAGGAATCCGCGCGCGCCGGCCGAGCGGTCGAACAGCACGATGTCGTCGACGGCGGGGTGTCCGCGCACGAGCGTCGCGGGACCCGGCTGCAGCACCCACGTGACGTGCGGCGCGGGCTGCAGGCGCCGCAGCGCGGTGAGCAGCGGCAGGACGTGCACCGCGTCGCCCACGGCGCTCATCATCACCACGCAGACGCGGCGGAGCGGGACGTTCGCGTATGGGGCGTCGAGGCGGCGCGCGACGGGCGGCAGGGTGGGGGACGGCGGAAGGACGGTCACGTGGTGCCGACGTTGTGGCCCGGGCGCCAGACGAGGTCGATCGATGCGTCGGCGCCGCGGCGCGCGAGCAGGCGCAGGCAGTCGAGCTCCAGCTCGGAGACGGCCAGCCCGCGCTGCCTGCGCCACTTCTGGATCGAGCGCTCGAGGCGCTGGAGGTTCGCCTCGCCGGCGGCGTGCACGCGCGCGGGCGACGGCGACTCCGTCATGCGGGCGACGTCGAGGTCGAGCACCCACGCCTCGAGCGCGTCGTCCGCGGCGGGCGTCACGAGGACGTTCTTGAGGTTCAGGTCCGGATGCCGCACGCCCGCGTGCGCGAGCGCGTGCAGGAGCGCAGCCGTCGCGCGCACCCAGGGCCCGCGCGGGTCGCGCGAGATGGGGAGCGTGCGCACGTACGCCGCGAGGTCCTGCGCGTCGGGCACGAGCCGCGTCACCACGTCGGCGCGCACGAGGCCGAGCGGTGCCGGATAGAGCGCGTAGGCCAGCACCTCGGGCGTCGGCACGCCGAGCGCGCGCAGCCGCGAGGAGAGCGCCAGCTCGCGCGGCGCGCGCGTGGGCGGCACGAACAGGTCGCGCGTGAGCGGCGCGAGCATCCCGCCGTGCCACGAGTGGCGCACGACGGCCTCCGCACCGCCCGGCAGCGTGACCGCCCACGCGGCGGCGCGGCCGCGCAGCTCGCGGCGCTCGGGTCGCGCCTGCGCGAAGGCGTACAGCGTGCCGTGGGTGCGCACGGCGTCGACGAGGACGTCGGCCAGCTCGGCGCGGCAGACGAGCGTCGCGCCGCCGACCGGGTGCCGCACGTAGCCCGCCGCCGCCTCGGCGGCGGGGGGCAGCACCGCGCTCACCCGGCGCGCGCCACGACGAAGATCGTCGGCGGCTGCGGCTGGCCCGGCTCGGCCGGCGGGCAGACGCCCTCGACCTCGCGCATGCGCGGCGCGGGGCGGCGGAGCGCCTGCCGCAGCGGATCGGCGAGCAGGATCTGCCCGGGGCCCGCGGCGTCGCACAGGCGGCTGGCGAGGTTCACGACGTCGCCGATGACGGTGAACTCGAGCCGGCGCTCCGAGCCGATGTTGCCCGCGAACACCTCGCCGAACGACAGGCCGATCCCGATCGCCAGCGGCTCGCGCCCGGCCGCCACGCGCCGCGCGTTCAGCGCCTCGACGGTGCCGAGCATGTCGATCGCGGCGGCGAGCGCCCGATCCGCGTCGTCGGCGCCGCTCTCCGGCGCGCCCCACTGCGCCATGACGCAGTCGCCGATGAACTTGTCGAGCGTGCCGCCGTGGCGGAACACGCACTCCACCATGCCGCTCAGGAAGTCGCTCAGCGTCTCCGCCAGCTCGTCCGGCTGCAGCGACGCCGACAGGCGCGTGAAGCCGCGCAGGTCGGCGAACAGCACCGCGACCGTGCGCCGCTCGCCGCCCAGGCGCGCGGGCTCCGACGAGCGCGCGATGCGCTCGGCGACGGGCGGCGCGAAGTAGCGCGCGAAGTTCTCGCGCGCGACCGCCTCGCGGCGCACGCGCTCGGCGAGACGCGCGTTCTCCAGCGACGCGGCGGCCAGCGCGCCGAACGCCGTGAGGAAGTCGAGGTCCGCCTCGGCGAACTGGCGGTGCGGATCGGCGCTGTCGACGTAGAGGGCGCCGAGCGCGCTGCCGTCGGCGTCGAGCAGGGGGACGCACATCGCCGACCGCACGCGCTGGCGCAGCACCGACTGGCCGACGAAGCGCGGGTCCGCGGTGGCGTCGACGGTGAGCAGCGCGCTCCGCCGGGCGAGCGCCGTGCGCGTGATCGTGCGCGGCACGGGCGGCGCGCCGGCGGCGATCAGGTCGGCGCCCCAGCGGTCGCGCGCGACGACGGCCATCAGCGGGCCGTCCACGTCGTCGGCGAGGAGGATCGCCGCCCGGTCGGCGTCGAGCGTGCGGAGGGCGGCACCGACGATCCGCTCGTGCACCGCCGCGACGTCGGCGGCGCCGCCGAGCGCCTTCGTGGCCTCGAGGAGCTGCTGCAGCCGACGCGCCGTGAGCTCCTGCGGGGAGGCCGCCTCGCGCTCGGCGAAGATCGGCGGCTCGCCGTCCGTGGCGTCGGCCGGCGCGGAGGAGGGCGCCGGTGCCGCCGGAGCCGCCGGTGCGGGCGCGTCGACCGCGGCTACGGGAGCGTGGAAGATCGGGCGCTGCACGGTCGCGCCGGCCATCGGCGGCACGTGCGCCATCGCCGAGTCGCCGCGGTCGCCCTCGGTGCCCGCGCCGTTCTGCCGCGGCTCGCGGTGCTCATCGACGGCGGGGGCGTCGAGGCTCGGCGTCGGGCGGACCGGCAGGCTCTCGCCGGCCTGCTCGGGCGCCGCGCCGGAGGTCGCCTCGTGCGCGGCCGGCGGCGGCTCGATGGACGAGTCGGGCTCGGCGAGCGGCGTCTCGCGGACGACCGCGCCGTCGGCGGCCATCGCCAGCTGCTCCTGCTGCGCCTCGCTCCCGCCCTCGACGCGCAGCGACACGACGCCGAACGCCACCACGTCGCCCGGGCGCAGACGCGCGCGCTCGACGCGCACGCCGTTGCGGAACGTGCCGTTCCGCGAGCCGAGGTCCATCACGACGAGGTGGTCGTCCACGGCGTGCACCTCGGCGTGGCGCCGGGACACCGTCGGGTCCGACAGGATGAGCGAGCACTCGGCCGATCGCCCCACGACCAGTGCGCCCCCGCCAGGGGGGAGGCCGGCGAGCCGGGTGCCATGCGCGTCGACGAGGTGGAACGACATGGTCCGAATGTAACGGTCCTGGCCAATCCTGCTCAGTCGGGCGTCCCGGGCGTGGGGCGGCGCGGCGCGGCCGCCCGTACCCGCCCGATCGCGGTCAGCATCGCCCGCGCCTTGTTCTCCGTCTCCTCCCACTCCTTTGCCGGATCGGAGTCGTACACGATCCCCGCGCCAGCCTGCACGCTCGCCTCGCCGCCGGCGATCACACACGTGCGGATCGTGATGGCGAGGTCCATCCGCTGGTCGCCCGCCGCGATGTAGCCGACCGCGCCGGCGTACGGCCCACGCCGCTCCGGCTCCAGCTCGTCGATGATCTCCATCGCGCGCACCTTGGGCGCCCCGCTCATCGTGCCGGCGGGGAAGACGGCGCGGAAGACGTCGAGCGCCGACCGGTCGTCCGCCAGCGTCCCCTCCACCTGGCTGACGATGTGGAGGACGTGCGAGTAGCGCTCGATGTGCATCAGGCTCGTGACCTCGACGGTGCCGTAGCGCGCCACCCGCCCGACGTCGTTGCGGCCGAGGTCGACCAGCATCACGTGCTCGGCCCGCTCCTTCTCGTCGGCGAGGAGCTCGGCGGCCAGCGCGTCGTCCTGCGCCGGCGTGGCGCCGCGGGGGCGGGTGCCGGCGATCGGGCGCACGATGACGCGGCCGTCGGCCACGCGCACCATGAGCTCGGGCGAGCACCCCACCAGCTCCACCCCGTCGAGCACGAGGTGGTACATGTACGGCGACGGGTTGATCGCCCGCAGCGCGCGATAGAGCGCCGTGGACTCGAAGTCGTGCGGCACGCGGATGCGGCGCGCGAGCAGCGCCTGGAAGCAGTCGCCCGCGCGCACGTACTCCTTCACCCGGTCGACGTCCGCGATGAAGCGCTCGCGCGCGTACGTGCTCTCGCCCACCGCCGGCGGCGCGCTCGGGTCGAGGTCGAGCGGCGGCAGCGGCTGCGTCGCGCGCAGCCGCGCGATCGTCGCGTCGACGGTCGCCGTCGCGTCGTCGAACGCGGCGCGCAGCGCGGCCGCGTCGGCGGCCATCGCCGCGTCGACCGGGACCCCGACGACGACACGGGCCTGCGCGCGCAGGTTGTCGATCGCCACCAGCGCGCGCGTGAACACGAACAGCGCGTCGGGCGCCGCGACGCCGCGCGGCGGCGCGTGCGGCAGCCGCTCGATGTGGCGCACGACGTCGTAGGCGAAGTAGCCGACCGCGCCGCTCCAGAAGGGGCCGAGCGCCGCCACGTCCGCGGGGCGGTAGGCGGCGACCCGCTCGCGCAGGTCGGCCAGCGGGTCCGCCGGCGTGCGCGCGCCGTGCCACCCCGCCTCCGCGGTCCAGTCCTCGACCACGCCGTCGCTCAGGCGCCAGGCGCCGCGCGGCTCGGTGCCGAGGAAGGTGTAGCGGCTCCACGTCTCGCCGCCGGCGGGCGCGCTCTCCAGCAGGAACGCGAACGGGCCGCGCCGCAGCTTGGCGAAGGCCGACACGGGCGTGTCCGTGTCGAGCAGGCAGTCGCGCCACACGGGCACGAGGGTGCCGGGGGCGGCGAGCGCGCGGAAGTCGTCGAAGGCGGACACGGCGTGTGGGAGAGGGACGGGCGCCGCGCTTGCCGCGCGCGGTCACCCCGGCGAGACTGCGGCATGCGTGACTCGCGAACGATGCGCACGACGCGCCCGATGTTCCATCGCCCGCTGCTCGCCGCGCTGCTGTGCGCGGCGGCGGTCGGCGCGTCGCCCGCCGCCGCGTCCGCGCAGGCGCCCGCCGCGCAGGCACGGGACGGCTGGAACGACTCGCTGACGCTCGCGCTGGTGCGCCGATCCGCGGAGCGGCGGCGCGTGCAGCTCGCCGACACGGCACTGCGCGACTACCGGGCGCTGGCCCGCGGCACGCTGACCTTCCTCGGGCAGCTCGGCGACGTCATCGCCACGCCGCCGCGCGTGATCCAGGCCTCGCAGGTGGCGACCGAAGTCTACTGGCGGGCGCCGAACCTGAGCAAGCAGCGCGTCGTCGGGACGCGCGACACGACCGTGCTGCCGACGGACAACTCGTTCTACCGCGACCGCTTCGGGATCGTCCAGAACAACTTCCCGAACGTCATCCGCGTGGGCGAGGGGCGCGACGTGGCCGACGTGCCGCACCCGCTCGCGCCGTCGGGCGAGGCGCTCTACGACTTCGCCATCCGCGACTCGCTCGGCATCCGCCTGGGCGACCGCACGCTGAGCGTCGTCGAGGTGCAGGTGCGCCCGAAGGACCCGACGCAGGCGCGCTTCGTGGGCACGCTGTTCGTCGACCGCGCCGACGCGCAGGTCGTGCGCATGGCGTTCACCTTCACGAGCGCGTCGTACCTCGACAAGCGGAACGAGGACGTCTCGATCGTGCTCGAGAACGCGCTGGTCGAGGGGCGCTTCTGGCTGCCGCGCCGCCAGGAGGTCGAGGTGCGGCGCGTCGGCACCTGGATGGACTTCCCGGCGCGCGGCATCATCCGGGGCCGCTGGGACATCGGCGACTACCGCGTGAACCAGGAGCTGCAGCCGGCGCTGTTCAACGGGCCGGAGCTGACCTTCGCGTCGCCCGCCGAGCGCGCCGCGTATCCGTTCGAGGGGTCGATCATCGAGGCGATCCCGAGCGACGTCACGCTCGTCACCGACGACGACGTGCAGCGCGTGCAGGCGCAGGCGCGCGCGCTCGTGCAGGCGCAGGTGCTCCAGCGCGCGCGCGGGAGCGCGCTCTCGGCGCGCGCGATCTCCGACTTCGTGCGCGTCAACCGCGTCGAGGGGCTCGCGCTCGGCGCCGGCTACCTGGCGCGCCTCGGGGGCGGCGTGTCGCTGCGCGCGCAGGGCCGCTACGGCTTCGCCGACGAGCAGGTGAAGGGATCGCTCGCGCTCGAGCGCCGCTGGGCCTCGGGCGCGGCGATCCGCGTCGAGGGCTTCCGCGCCTACCGCGAGGCGGGCGACGATCCCGAGGTCTCGCTCGCCCGCAACTCGCTCGCGGCGCAGGAGTTCGGCAGCGACTGGACGGATCCGTACGACGTGCTCGGCGCGCAGCTCGCCGCCGACCTCCCGCTCTGGCGCGGCGTGCGCTCCACGATCGCGCTCGGCTACGAGACGCAGGACGCGCTGACCGTGAACGCGCGCCCGCTGAGCGGCGCCTTCGAGCCCACGCTGCCGGCCGCCGAGCTGACGGGGCTGCGGCTCGCCGCGTCGGCGGAGCGCGCGAGCGCCGAGGGGCCGTTCGGCACGTCGCTGCGCTGGCGCGCCGAGGCGCGCGGCGGCACGTGGACGGCGGGGCGGCACAACGGCATCGCGTGTCCGTCGGGCGACGCCTGCGGGCGGTTCGCGCGGGGCGCGGTGATGCTCGAGCTGGAGCGGCCGATGGGCGCGACCGGCACGAACCGCATCGTCGCCCGGACGACGATGGCCGGCGTGACCGGATCGGCCGACGGACGACTGAGCGTCGACTCGCCGTCGAACCCCGGACCGACGCTCGGCGTCCCGCCGCAGGAGCTGGTCTACCTCGGCGGGCCGGTGACGGGACCGGGCTACGACTTCCACGCCTTCGCGGGGCGCTTCGGCGCGAGCCAGCGCCTGGAGTGGCGCACGCCGGTGCCGTTCCCGTCGATCTCCCTCGGACGCTACGGCCGGTCGCCGGCCCGCGCGACGCTGGCGCCCTTCGCGCACACGGTCTACGTGGCGCGTCCCTCGGCGGTGCGCCCGGGGCGGGGCGGGTGGTCGCCCTCGGTCGGCGCCGGCGCGTACGTCTTCTTCGACCTGCTGCGCCTCGACGCCGCACGCGGGCTGCGCGACGGGCGCTGGACCTTCTCGGTGGACGTGACGCGCGACTTCTGGCGCGTGCTCTAGCCGCCGCGCCGTCTACGACACGCGATCGCGAAGCACCCGCGCGCCGGCGTCGACGCGCGCGCCCGGGACCAGCAGATCGCTGCGCGCCGCATGCAGCGTCGCGGCGGCGGTCGCGCGGCCGAACAGGGCGCCGACCACCGGCACGGCGGCGAAGCCGCTCATCAGCCGCCACGCCGAGGCCGCGGCCGTCCCGTCGAGCAGGATGAACGCGGCGACGATGGCAGCCATCGCCGCGGAGCCCAGCGCGCCCGCCAGCAGCCCCCACCGGGCGAAGCGCTCCGCGGACAGGCTCTCCAGCGTCTGCCGCCGCTCGGCGACCATCAGCGTCGCGGCGAAGAGGGTCCCGCTCAGCGCGCCGATCACCGCCCAGCGCGCGATCCGGGAGCCGACCAGCAGGAGGTAGAAGTTCTCCGGCGCGTCGGGCTGCGGCGGGAGCGCGCCGGCCGCGATCGCGAGCGCGAGGCCGAGCCCGAACACGGCGCCGACCAGCGCGAAGGCGGCGCCCCACAGGACGGCGGTCACGGCGATCCCACGGAGTCGGCGCAGCGCGGACATCGGACACCTCGGTCGGCGGGGTGGGCGCGGGCCGGCGCGCGCGCGTCGCGGCCGGGATGCGCGGAACGATGCGCGCCGAACGCGCCACGGGCGAGGCAGGGGCGGCGAGCGCGCGGCACGACGTGCCGCCGCGCGTCGCGCCGAGTGCGTGGACGCAGGGTGATCGCGCGAAGGTGGGCCTGCGCCCCGATGTCCGCTCCTCCTACCCGCCCACCCGTGTCGACCCGTCGCACGCCTCCACCCGCCGTCGCCGCGACGCCCAGCGACCGTGCGACCGCCGACGTCGTGCGCCTCGTCGAGCGGTTGGTCGCGGACGCGCTGACGGTCGGCGCGAGCGACGTGCACGTGGAGGCGGGCGAGGAGGCCGTGCGCGTGCGCCACCGCGTGGACGGCGTGCTGCGCGACGTGGAGCTGCTGCCGCGCGCCGTGGGGCTGCCGCTGGTCTCGCGCCTCAAGATCCTCGCGGGGCTCGACATCGCGGACCGGCTGCGCCCGCAGGATGGACGCGCGCGCGTGCGGGTGGCGGCGGGCACGGTCGACCTGCGCCTCTCGACGCTGCCGGCGGCGCGCGGCGAGAACGTCGTGCTGCGCCTGCAGGCGCCCGAGGCGGCGCCGGGCACCTTCGCGGCGCTCGGCTTCTCCGCCGGCGACGCGGCGCGTGTGGCGCAGCTGCTCGACGCGCGCGAGGGGCTCGTGCTCGTGACCGGGCCGACGGGCTCCGGCAAGACGACGACGCTCTACGCCGCGCTGGGACGCATCCTGGCGCGCGGTGGGGTGAACGTCGTGACGGTCGAGGATCCGGTCGAGCGGCGGCTGCCGGGCGTCGTGCAGGTGCAGGTGAACGAGCGCACGGGACTCACCTTCGCGACGGCGCTGCGCGCGATCCTGCGCCAGGATCCGGACGTCGTGCTGGTCGGCGAGGTGCGCGACCGCGAGACGGCGGCCATCGCCGCGCAGGCGGCCCTCACGGGGCATCTCGTGCTCGCGACGCTGCACACGATCGACGCCGCGAGCGCCGTCACGCGACTCGCCGACGTCGGGGTGGACCCCAGCACGGTCGCGGCGGCGCTGCGCGGCGTGGTGGCGCAGCGGCTCGTGCGGCGGCTGTGCGCCTCGTGCCGCCGCGCGCGCGCGGCCGGCTGGCGCGACGCACGCCTCCGCGGGGCCGCGCCCGAGGGCGAGCCGTGCTGGGCGGCGCCCGAGCCGCCGACGTCGTGCGACGCGTGCGGCGGGGCCGGATATCGCGGGCGCCTCGCGCTGGTCGAGGTGCTGCGCGCGGGGGGGACGATCACGCGGCGCATCGCGGAGGGCGCGGACGCGCCGTCGCTCGCGCACGCGGCGCACGCCCTGGGCATGACGACGCTGTGGGAGAGCGGGGCGGCGGCCGTGCGCGCCGGCGCGACGAGCGCGGACGAGCTGCTGCGCGTGCTCGACCCGCCCGCCGATCGCGCGATGCTCGGCGCGTCGAGCACGCATGCCACGCCGTTCGCCGAGCCGGCGCGGGCGAGCGGTCGGGTGGCCGAACGGGGGCAGCGGAGCGAGGGACGCGACGCGGCCACGGAGCGCGGCGCGGCCGCGTCGGCGGCGGCGCCACTGCCGGACCTGGACGACACCTTCGAGCTGCTCCCGCTCGCGGTGCGGTGTCGCCCGCCCGCGCCGGCGCCCGTGCCGTCCCGGCCACCGCCGAGCGCGTGAGGCGCGGGCGCGGTGCGTGCCCGGTGCGTGCCCGGTGCGTGCGACGCGCCGCTTACGCGCGGCCGCCACGCCGGCTAACTCTCGCGCGTGACCCGCCTCCCGAACCCCGCCTCCGCATGACCGTCGGCCCCGAGCTGCGCGTCGGCGTGGTGGACGTGTACGTCGTGTGCCCGCGCCCCGGCGCGTGGCAGGTGCTGGTCCTGCGGCGCGCGGCGCAGGGCACCCGCTGTCCGCTCGCCTGGGAGACGGTGCACGGCCGCATCGAGCCGGGCGAGCGCCCCGAGCAGGCCGCGCTCCGCGAGGTGCAGGAGGAGACCGGGCTGGGCGTCGAGCGGCTGTACAACGTGACGACGCAGGCGTTCTACCTGCACGGCATGGGCACGGTGCAGGTCGCGGTCGCCTTCTGCGCCTTCGTCGCCGCGCCCGACCCGCCGCAACTCGGCCCCGAGCACGGCGAGTGGGCCTGGCTCGCGCCCGAGGAGGCGCGGTCGCGCATGGCGTGGCCGCGCGAGCGCGAGGCGCTCGACCACGTGCTGCACCTGCTGGGCGGCGGCGACGCCGGGCCGCTGGAGGACGTGCTGCGCGTGGTGTGAGGGGGAGCGCTCAGCGCTCAGCGATCAGCGCTCAGCGATCAGGGCGGTCCGGCGACGGGGCTGGGGACGTCGTCGGCGCGCCGGACCCGCTGATCGCTGATCGCTGATCGCCGTTCCTCAGCGCTCCGCGCTCTCCTTCGCCTTCTCCCGCGCCGCGGCCGACACCCACGCCTCGTCGCGCGGGGCGTTCGGCTTGACGACGATGCTCTTCGCCGGGATGCCGACGTTCACGTGGTAGGGGCGCACGTCCTTCGTCGCGATCGCGCCCGCGCCCACCATCCCCTGCTCGCCGACGTGCACGCCCGCCAGCACCGTCGCGTGGTAGGTGATCCGCACGCCGTCGCCGAGCACCGTGGTGACGTTGGTGACGTCGCGCTGCTCGACGATGCTGTGCGTGTGGCTGTAGATGTTCGCGTAGTCCGAGATCGACACGCGGTTGCCGAGCACGATGCCGCCGCGGTCGTCGAGCAGGACGTGGCGGTGCACGACGACGTCGTCGCCGACCTCCATGTTGTAGCCGAACGAGAACTCGACGTGCTGGAAGCACTTGAAGTTCTCGCCGCAGCGCCGGAAGATCAGCGGCGCGAGCAGCCGCCGCAGGCGCACGCCGAGGTCGACGTGCTGGCCCCCGAGCGGCGAGCGGTCGAACGAGTACCAGAGCCAGAGCAGCGGCTTGACCGGCTGGAACCGCGCGTCGTCGCAGTCGGCGTAGTACTCGGGCTCCAGCGTGACGTTGCGCGGGTCGAGCGTCGCGAGCGCGAGCCGCGCGCCCAGGGGGAGCGACGCGTCGTGCATCGCCGTCTCCACGTGCCCGGCGAGGCCGGGATAGAGCAGCTCCGCGAGCGTGTCGCGGCAGATCACCGCGCGCGCGTCGGGCGTCGCGGCGCCCGGGGCATGGAGCCGGTCGGCGAGCCGTTCGAGCCAGGCGTCGGCCAGCGCGTCGGCGGGGCGGGGCGGCAGGCTGCGCAGCGGGAGGAAGGCCATCGGTCGGAGCGGTGAGCGTCGGCGGCGGGCGTCGGCGGACGGGGACGCGGCAAACGTAGCGTCTCGCGCCGTCTCGCGGCGTCCCGCGACCGCGCTCGGGTCCGGACGGGGCGGAGATCGCGCGAAATGATTCCCGAACGGAATTGACGGGATTCGGCGGCGTGGGTAGCATACCGCGCATTCCGAATCCCTGTGTCGGGATTCCCCCCACGTTCAGAATCCCTCACGTGCGTACTCTCGTCGTCTGCGGGCTGTGCTGCTGCGCCGCCGGGCTGCCTGCCGTCCTCCCGGCCGCCCCCGTCGCGCGCGCTGCCGAGACCTTCGCCTTCGTGCAGCAGCCGGCCGCGGCCGGTGACACCGCCACGGCCGTCGGCCTCGATCTGCCGGCGCAGCCGCTGCCCGACGCCCTCGCCGCCCTCGCGCGCCAGACGGGGCTCCGCATCCGCGTGGACGCCGCGATCGCCACGGTCCGCTCGACCGCGGTGCGCGGCACGCTGACGCCCGCCGAGGGCGCGCGGCGCCTGCTGGCTGGCACCGGCCTCCAGGCCCGCTTCGTCGACGCGATGACGCTCGTCGTCGCCGGGAAGGACGCCGCGCCCTCCGCGCGCGCCGACGGGTACGCGCTCGATCGCGTGCTCGTCACCGGCACGACGGCCCGGCGCCGCGGCTACGCGGCCACGCGGGCCACCTCGGCGACCAAGACGGACACGCCGCTGCGCGACACGCCGCAGGCGGTCACCATCGTCTCGCGCGACCTCATCGCCGATCAGGCGATGCAGGGCATGGCCGACGTGGTGCGCTACGTCCCGGGCGTGACGATGGGGCCGGGCGAGGGGCACCGCGACGCGCCCACGATCCGCGGCAACGCCTCGACGGCGGACTTCTTCGTCGACGGCGTGCGCGACGACGCGCAGTACTTCCGCGACCTGTACAACGTCGAGCGCGTGGAGGCGCTGAAGGGCGCCAACGCGATGATCTTCGGGCGCGGCGGCGGCGGCGGCGTGATCAACCGCGTCGGCAAGGAGGCGCAGTGGGCGCCCACGCGCGCGCTCACGCTCACCGGCGGCGCCTTCGACCAGCGCCGCGGCGCCGTGGACGTCGGGCAGGGCCTCGGCCAGGCGGCCGCGGTGCGCCTCAACGGGATGTACGAGCGGGCGGGCGGCTTCCGCGACGCCGCCGACCTGACGCGCTTCGGCATCAACCCGACGGTGGCCCTCGCCGCCGGCTCGCGCACGATGGTCCGCCTGGGCTACGAGTGGTTCGGCGACGAGCGCACGGTGGACCGCGGCGTGCCGTCGTTCCGCGGCGTGCCCTCGGGCGGCGACCCGACGACCTTCTTCGGCAACGCGGACTCGAGCTACTCGACCGCCCGCGTGCACGCCGGCAGCATGCTCGTCGAGCACGACGCCGGCCGCGGCCTGATGCTGCGCAACCGCACGCGCTACACGAGCTACGACAAGTTCTATCAGAACGTCTTCCCCGGCGCGGTCAACGCCGCGGGCACGCAGGTCTCGATCGCGGCCTACGCGAACGCGACCGATCGCGTGAACCTGTTCAACCAGACGGACCTCACGCAGACGCTGCAGACGGGCCGCGTCCGGCACACGCTGCTCGCCGGCATCGAGGTCGGGCGGCAGGCGACGGACAACTTCCGCAGCACGGGCTACTTCGGCGGCACCGCGACGTCGGCCAGCGTGCCGTTCGCGACGCCCACCGTGACGACGCCCATCGCCTTCCGGCAGAGCGCGACCGACGCGGACAACCGCGCCACGACGCAGGTCGCCGCGCTCTACGTCCAGGACCAGGTGGCGCTGACGTCGCAGCTGCAGGCGATCGTCGGCCTGCGCGCCGAGCGCTTCGACCTGCGCTTCGAGAACCACCGGAACGACCAGACGCTGCGCCGCGACGACCGCATGCTCTCGCCGCGCGCGGGGCTCGTCTACAAGCCGGTGGAGCCGGTGTCGCTCTACGGCTCGTACGGGGTCTCCTTCCTCCCGAGCTCCGGCGACCAGTTCTCCTCGCTGACGGCCACGACGCAGACCCTGGAGCCCGAGCGCTTCCGCAACCGCGAGCTCGGGGCGAAGTGGGAGCTGCGGCCGGAGCTCGCGGTGACGGCGGCGCTCTACCAGCTCGACCGCACGAACACGACGGCGCCCGATCCGACGGACCCGACGCGCACGGTGCAGACGGGCAGCCAGCGCACGACGGGCTGGGAGCTGGGGCTCGCGGGGCAGGTGAGCGAGCGCTGGCAGGTCGCCGGCGGGTATGCGTCGCAGCGCGCGGAGATCGTGAGCCGCACCGCGGCGGCGCGCGAGGGGGCGACGGTGCCGCTCGTCCCGCGCCAGACGCTCTCGCTCTGGAGCCGGGTGCGCGTCGCGCCGATGCTCGCGGCCGGTCTGGGCGTCGTGCAGCAGGCGAAGATGTTCGCCGCGATCGACAACACGGTGACGCTCCCCGGCTTCACGCGGCTCGACGGCGCGCTCTTCCTCTCGCTCGGCGCGCACGCCCGCGCGCAGCTGAACGTCGAGAACCTGCTGGACGCGCGCTACTACGCCACCTCGCACGGCAACAACAACATCATGCCCGGCGCGCCCCGCACGGTGCGCCTGACGCTGAGCACCGGGCTCTGATCGCCCGCTGGACGAAGGTGCGCCCGCCCGTCCTCGAGAGGACGGGCGGGCGTGTCGTTTCGCACCCGTTCGCGTGCCGCCCACCGCGCGCGGCGCGCAGCGGCAGGCCCCGCGCGTCGGGGACGCTCAGCGCGGCCGGGTGGGGGGCGATGCGGGGGCGCCCGTCGCGCCCGGCCGACTGGCGCGCGAGCGGACCAGCGCGCGCTCGCGCTCGACGCGGGGGAGCACCTGCGCGCTCCACGTCGTCGCGTCCCGCGTGGTCTCGACCGCGATCTCGAGCGGCTGGTTGAGGTCGAGCGAGCCGTCGAACACGTAGAGCGCGCTCTGCACGTCGCGCTGCTGCAGCCGCTGCTCGCCGAAGCCGCGGGTCAGCGGCACGACGTCGAGCGGGCGGTACTCGCGCCCCGCGTTCGTGAGGATCACCTCGAACGGAGAGAAGCGCGCCTCGCCCTGCTCCTGCCCGAAGAACGACACGTACCACACGCTGTAGCGCGGGTAGCGGTAGCGCTGTGCGATCGAGTCGAGCGCGACGCGGCGGCTCGCGCGCAGGTCGCGCATCGCGCGGTACGAGTCGGGCGCGAGCAGGCGGATGAAGCTCTCGTCGAGTGGGAGGAGCTGCGCCGTCGCGCCGCCGACGAGCGCGAGTCGCACCGCGAGGTCCTGCTGCCGCAGCGTGCCGAATCCGGGCGGGAGCAGCGCCGCCGTGCTCGTGTCGCCGGCGAGCGCGGCGCGCGTCGCGGTGGCAGGGGAGGCGCCGGGCGTGGCCGACGCGCCCGCGCACGCGGCCACGGCGACCGCGGCGAGCGCGCCGAGCGTCGCGCGGGGCGCGCGCGTCACGGCGTGTCCTCGCCGCCCGCCTCCGGGCGCGGCACGGGCGCGGCGTCCACGTCGTCCGACGCGCCGTGGTCGAGCGGCGCGGCCCCCGGCTCGCCGTCCGGCTCGGGCGCGCGCCACGGCGGCATCGCGACCAGCTCGACGATCGCCGCGGCGAGCTCGTCGCGTCCTTCGCCGGTCACCGCGCTGAACGGGATGATCTGCGCCTCGTCCATCCCGAGCGCCGCGGCGGTCGCGAGCACGCGCGCGCGCGCCTCGGTCTTCTTCATCTTGTCGATCTTCGTCGCGACGAGGATCGTCGGCACCTCGATCTCGCTCAGGAAGTCGAGCATCTGCAGGTCGTCGCCCGTCGGGTCGTGCCGGATGTCCAGCAGCTGCACGACGCCCTGCAGCCGCGGGCTCCGTCGCAGGAACCCCTCGATCAGCGGCCGCCACTCGGCCTGCCGCGTCTTGGAGATGCGCGCGTACCCGTAGCCCGGCAGATCGACGAGCGCGAACTGCCCGTTGACGTCGAAGAAGTGGATCTCGCGCGTGCGTCCGGGCGTGTTGCTGACGCGCGCCCATCCCTTGCGGCGCACCAGTTTGTTGATGAGCGACGACTTCCCGACGTTCGAGCGCCCGCTGAAGGCGACCTCGGGCAGCTTCGCCTCGGGACGCCACCCGTCGGGCGACGACATCGGCCCGAGATACTCCAGCCGGCGGATCACCAGCGGATCGCGACCCTCGCTCATGCGGTCTCCTGGGTGGGCGCGTCGAGCGCCACGGTGGGACGGCGCGTGCGCGCGCGCGGACGCGGCTCCGGCGCACGCGAGACGGCGCGCCGGCGGTCGGCGCCCGTCGAGGACTTCGCCGGCTTCCCGCCCTTCGTCGGCGGCGCGTCGGCGGCGCGCACGGAGTCGGCCGCGGCTTCGCGCGCCGGCTCGGTCGCGGGGCGCGCGCGCAAGGCGATCGCGAGCACCTCGTCCATCGTCGCGACGGCGTGCCACTCGACCCCCGCGCGCACGGTGGCCGGCAGCTCGTCGAGCCCGCGCGCGTTGCCGCGCGGCACCACGACGTGCGCCACGCGATGGCGGTGCGCCGCGACCCCCTTCTCCTTCAACCCGCCGATCGGCAGCACGCGGCCGCGCAGCGTGAGCTCGCCCGTCATCGCGACGTCGCCGCGCACCGGCACGCCGGTCAGCGCGCTGACGAGCGCGGTCGCGATCGTGATGCCCGCCGACGGCCCGTCCTTCGGCGTCGCACCCGCGGGGATGTGCACGTGCACGTCGCGCGTGCGGTGGAACTCCGGGTCGACGCCGATCGCCGCGGCGCGCGCGCGCACCCAGCTCACCGCGGCGCTCGCGCTCTCCTTCATGACGTCGCCGAGCGTGCCCGTGAGCTGCACGCGGCCGCGTCCCGCGACGACGCTCACCTCGACCTCCAGCAGCTCGCCGCCCGCGGCGGTGTACGCGAGCCCGTTGCAGACGCCGACCTTGTCCTCGAGCGACGTCGCGTCGTCGTCGAAGGGCGCGGGGCCGAGCAGCGCCGGCAGCGCGTCGACCGTGACCGTGAGCGGCGCGGGCGCGGCGGCGGCCTTGCCGCGCCCGCGCTTCGGCACGGGCGCCGCCGTCAGCTCCTCGGCCCTGCGGCGGGCGAGCTTGCGCGCCACGCGGCCGACGCGGCGCTCCAGGTCGCGCACGCCCGCCTCGCGCGTCCAGCCGCGCACGATCGCGGGCAGCGCGTCGGGCGCCCACTCCACGCCGGCCGGATCGAGCCCGCACTCGCGCAGCTGCCGCGGCACGAGGAACCGCTCGGCGATCGCCAGCTTCTCGGGCTCGAGGTAGCCGGGGATGCGCACGATCTCCAGCCGGTCGCGCAGCGGCTCGGGGATCTGCGACAGCCCGTTGGCCGTCGTCACGAACAGCACGCGCGACAGGTCGTACTCGACCTCGACGAAGTGGTCGCTGAACGCGTCGTGCTGCTCCGGGTCGAGCACCTCCAGCAGCGCCGCCGCGGGATCGCCGCGCCAGTCGCTCCCCATCTTGTCGATCTCGTCGAGCAGCATGACCGGATCGACCGTCTCGGCGCGCCGCATCGCCTGCAGGATGCGCCCGGGCATCGCGCCGACGTAGGTCCGGCGGTGGCCGCGGATCTCCGCCTCGTCGCGCACGCCGCCGAAGGAGACGCGGACGAAGGGGCGCCCCGTGGCGCGCGCGATCGAGCGCGCGAGCGACGTCTTGCCGACGCCCGGCGGGCCCACGAGGCAGAGCACGGGCGGCCGCGGCTCGCCCGCGCTCGCGTCGGCGCCGCGCTGGCGCAGCGCGAGCACCGCGAGATGGTCGAGGATGCGCTCCTTCACGTCCTCCAGCCCGTGGTGGTCCGCGTCGAGCGCGGCGCGGGCGGCGCGCAGGTCGATCGGCACGTCCGCCGCCACCGCGCGCGCATGCCACGGGAGCGCCAGCAGCCAGTCGAGGTAGCTGCGCACGACCGTCGCCTCGGGCGAGGTGGGCGCCATGCGCCGCAGCCGACGCACCTCGCGCAGCGCGCGCGCCTCGGTGGCCGCGGGCAGCCGCGCCTCGCGCACGGACGCCTCGAGCGCGGCGATGTCGTCGCCCTCGTCGTGGCCGAGCTCCTGGTGGATCGCCTTGAGCTGCTCGGTGAGCCAGAACTCGCGCTGGTGCTGCGAGACCGCGCCGCGCACCCGCTCGTCGATCGAGTGCCCGAGGCGCAGCAGCACCGCCTCGCCCGCGAGCGCCTCCGCCAGCCGCGCGAGCAGCGCCTCGAGGTCCGGCGCCTCGAGCAGCGCCTGCCGCACCTCGACCTTCACGTCCAGGTGCGCCGCGATGCCCCACGCCTGCCGCTCCAGCGACGGCGCCTCGCGCACGACCGCGACGACCTCGGGGGGGATGCGGCGCTGCAGCGCGACGTACTCCTCGAAGGCCGCCAGCAGGTGCGTCGCGGCCGCCCGCACGGCGTCCGGCTCGTCCTCGCCGTCCGCGGTCGCGGGGAAGGGGGTCACCGCGGCGCGCAGCGCGCCGGCGGCGTTCCCCGGCACCGGCTCGACCATGGACACGCGAACGCGCGCGTGCGCCTCGACGAGCACCTTGACCGAGCCGTCGGGCAGGCGGCTCAGGTGCTCGACGCGGGCGACGACGCCCACCCGGTGCAGGTCGTCGGCGCCCGGCGCGTCGGTGGCCGCGTCGCGCTGCGCGAGCAGCACCAGCTGCCGCTCGCCCTGCGCCGCCAGCTCGACCGCGGCCAGCGACGCCGCGCGCCCCACGAGGAGCGGGGTGGCGACGGACGGGAAGACGATCACGTCGCGCAGCGGCACGACCGGGAGCAGCTCAATCATCCCGCGAATCTAACGTGCCCGGCCGGCCGGTCGCTCGGTCGGGGCACGCGGCAGCGGGGGCCGGGCCGGAACGCAGGACGCCCGCTCCGCGCGCGTGCGCGGAGCGGGCGTCCTCGGGTCGGGCCGCGTGGGCGCGCCGCGGGCTCAGGCTTCCTTCTTCACCCGCTTGGGCGCGAGCTCGATGAGCGGCGGGGCGCCGTGCGTGATGCACCCCTCGGTCACCTTGACCTCGACGACGTCCTCGCGCGTCGGCAGGTCGAACATCACGTCGAGGAGCGACTCCTCGAGGATGGCGCGCAGGCCGCGCGCGCCGGTGCCGCGCTTGAGCGCCTTCTGCGCGACCGCGCGCAGCGCGCTCTCCTCGAACGTGATCTTGACGCTCTCGAGGTCGAAGAGCTTCGCGTACTGCTTCACGAGCGCGTTCTTCGGCTCCTTGAGGATGCGCACCAGCGCCTCCTCGTCGAGCGCCTCGAGCGGCACCGCGACCGGGAGGCGGCCCACCAGCTCGGGGATCAGCCCGTAGCGCAGCAGGTCCTCCGGCTCGACCTCCTCGAACGGGTTCTTGGACTTCGCCTTCGCTGCCGCGTCGGCCTTGCCCGTGAACCCGATCTGCCGACGGCCGACGCGCGCCTCGATGATCTTCTCCAGCCCGTCGAACGCCCCGCCGCAGATGAACAGGATGTCCTTCGTGTTGATCTGGATGTACTCCTGCTGCGGGTGCTTCCGCCCCCCCTGCGGCGGGACCGAAGCGACGGTGCCCTCGAGGATCTTGAGCAGCGCCTGCTGCACGCCCTCGCCGCTGACGTCGCGCGTGATCGACGGGTTCTCGCTCTTGCGCGCGATCTTGTCGATCTCGTCGATGTAGACGATGCCACGCTCGCACTCGGCGACGTTGAAGTCGCCCGCCTGCAGCAGCCGCACGAGGATGTTCTCGACGTCCTCGCCGACGTAGCCGGCCTCGGTCAGCGTCGTCGCGTCGGCGATCGTGAACGGGACGTCGAGGATGCGCGCCAGCGTCTGCGCGAGCAGCGTCTTGCCGACGCCCGTGGGCCCGACGAGGAGGATGTTCGACTTGTCGAGCTCCACCTCGTCGTCACGCACGCTCGCGGAGTTGATCCGCTTGTAGTGGTTGTAGACGGCGACGGCCAGCGCCTTCTTCGCGCGCTCCTGCCCGATCACGTACTGGTCGAGGACGTCCTTGATCTCGGTGGGCGTCGGGACCTGCGTGATCGCCTCGGCGACCTCGCGCTCCTCGTCCTCCGCCAGGATCTCGTTGCAGAGGGCGATGCACTCGTTGCAGATGTAGACGCTCGGCCCGGAGATGAACTTCCGGACGGAGTCCTTCGACTTGCCGCAGAACGAGCAGCGCAGGTGTTTGTCGTGCGACATGGCAGCTGGGACGGAGCGGGGAACGACGGCGGACGAGGTGTGAGAGGCGGGGAACACCTCGGCGACACCGGACGGCCCCCACGAACACGTAATAGTCTCGGTCGCGGACGGTCAAGCATGAGCGCCGCGCACGCGCGCGGCGTGACCGACGGCGTCGCGCGGGGCGCGCGCGACTGCCCGAACGAGGCACTGGGGACCGCACCGCCGCAAGGTCCGGAATGGCCGGCGGTGGGACGGCGCGGGCCGCGGGACGACACGCGTGGGGCGGCGCGCGGCGCGGGGCAGGGTGGGGCGCCGCACGGCTGGGGCAGTCGCGCGGCCGTACTGGGAAACACGCGGGGCCCGGCCGCCGAGCTCGGTGGCCGGGCCCCACTCGCGCGCGCCCGGGCGGGCGCGCGCCGATGCGCCGGGTGGCGCGTTACGCGGAGACGGTCGGCTGCTGCGACGCCTCGACGATCTCGCCGCGCGTCGTCACGATGTTGTCGACGATCCCGTACTCCTTCGCCTCGTCCGCCGACATGTAGCGGTCGCGGTCGAAGTCGCGCTCGATGCGCTCCGTCGGCTGGCCGGTGTGGCGCGCCATCAGCTCGTTCATCTTCGTGCGCAGGTACAGGATCTCGCGCGCGGCGATCTCGATGTCGGCCGCGGTGCCCTGCGAGCCGCCCGACGGCTGGTGCATCATGATGCGCGCGTGCGGGAGCGAGAAGCGCTTTCCCTTGGCGCCGCCGGCGAGCAGGAAGCAGCCCATCGAGGCCGCCATGCCCATGCAGATCGTCGACACCGGCGACGACAGGTGCTGCATCGTGTCGTAGATCGCCAGCCCCGCGCTCACGCTCCCGCCGGGGGAGTTGATGTAGAGATGGATGTCCTTCCCGGGGTTGTCGGCCTCGAGGAAGAGCAGCTGCGCGATGATGATGTTGGCGACGTCGTCGTTGATCGGCGTCCCCAGGAAGACGATGCGGTCGAGCAGCAGGCGCGAGAAGATGTCGTACGTCCGCTCGCCGCGGCTGGAGCGCTCGATGATGTAGGGCGTGTAGATCGTGGGCATGGGCTCGTCGTCGTCGTGGTCCTGGGTCGGCATGATCGCCTCACTGCGCAATCGACGCGCCGGGCGGGCGGTTCCGCAACTCCCCCGAACGGGCAGGGGCGTGGGCCGCGTCGGCGCACGACGCGCGACGCGGCCCCCGACGATCTCTTACCCCAGCGTGTTCCGCGTCTTGAGCCAGTCGAACACCTTGCGCTCGGTGATGCCGTGCTCGATCTCGCTCAGGCGGTTGGCCTTCTGCAGCGCGGCGTAGACCTGGCCGGGCTCCAGATTGCGCGCCTTCGCCATCGACTGCACCTCGTCGTCGACGTCGGCCTCGGTCGCGGTCAGGCCGTGCTGGCGCGCCAGCGTGTCCACCACCATGTCGCGCCGCACCTGGCGCTCCGCGATCGCGCGGAACTCCTCGGCGAAGCGGTCGTGATCCTGCTCGGGGACCTGGTACGCCTGCGCGTAGCTCTGCGTCAGCTGGCGCACCCAGCTCGGTGGGATCTCGAACGGGTTCGCGTCGATGATCTGGTCGAGCAGCTTCGCGCGCTGCTCCGCGTCGGCCTCGCGCGTCACGTTCGCCGCCAGGTCCTCGCGCACCGCGGCGGTGAGCGCGTCGACCGAGTCGAAGTCGCCCAGCTCGCGCGCGAAGGCGTCGTCCATCACCGGCGCCGTCTTGCGCTTCACTTCCTTCACGGTGACGCGCGCCAGCTTGCTCTGCCCGCGCTGCGCCTCGTCGGGGAAGTCGTCCGGCCACTTCACCGGGCGCTCCACGGTCTGGCCGGGCGCCGCCTCCATGATCAGCTCCTCGATCCCCGGGATCGCCTGCTGCTGACCGATCGTGATGCGGTACTCCTGGCCGGCCGGCATCGAGCCGTCCTCGGCGGCCGTCGCCAGCTCCACCGTCACCATGTCGCCCGGCGCCGGCTTCTCCTCCACCGGGGCCCAGCTGGCCTTCTGGTCGCGCAGCGCGTCGAGCTGCTGCTGGACCATCTCGTCCGTCACCTCGGTCGACGCGCGTTCTACCGTGAAGCCCTCGACCTTCTCGAGGGTGATCTCGGGACGCACCTCGAAGTGGAAGGTGAAGGTCAGCGGCTCGCCCGCCTCGAACTTGAGATCGTGGATGTGCGGCTGCGTGATGGGCTCGAGCTTCTCCTGCGCCATCACCTGCTGGTACGCCTCCTGGACGAGCGTCTGGAGGGTGTCCTGGCGGATCTCGGTCGCGAAGCGCTTGCGCACCATCGCCGCGGGCGCCTTGCCGGGGCGGAAGCCGGGGAGGCGCGCCTGCGACGCGTAGCGGCGCGCGGTGCGCTCCTCGGCGGCCTGCACGGCCTCGGCGGGAATCGACACCTCGAGGTGCCGCTCCGCGCCGGCGCTCTCCTTCTGCGTGATCTGGATGTCCATGGTCGGTTCAAGCCGCGCTCCCGGGGAGCGCTCTCGGCAAAGGTGCGGGCGTAGACGGGCAGAGCGTCGCCTGCCCGGCACCCGGCCGGTCCGCGACGCTCCGCCTGACAAGCTAACCCGCCCCCTTTGACGATAGAAGCACGCGCCCTGCCCGGCGCGCCCTGGAGCCTCGCGCCCCGTCCGGGGTACGTTGCCCACCAGGCCCGGCAGGACTGGGCCTGAGCATCGCACGTCGGACCCACCTCCCACCTGCCCATGCCCCTCTCCCGTTGGCTCTCCGCGGCCGGCGCCTGCGTCCTGGCCGCCGCCGCTCCCCTCGTCGCGCAGACCCCGGCTCCCCCGGTCGACATCGGCCCCTGGCGCCAAGCCATCGGCGTCAACGCCCTCGCGCTCCCCTTCGGCCTCTTCTCCGCCGAGTACGAGGCGGCGCTGGCGAGCCCCGGCTTCACGGTGGGGCTGGGCGGCTCCTGGCTGACCACTGGCGACGACCGGAACAGCTGGCTCGAGGCGAAGGCCCTCTTCTACCCCGGCGAGCGCCCCTTCCGCGGCTTCTCGGTCGGCCTGACCGCCGGCGTGCACTCGGCTCGCAACGACAACGGCGCGGTGTGCGGCATCAACGGCTGCAGCAACCTGCCGCGCCGGACGCAGACCGCGCCGACGGCCGGCGTGCTGGTGAACTACGACTGGCTGCTCGGCCGGCAGGAGAAGTTCCGCGTCGGCCTGGGCGTCGGGGCCAAGCGCGTCCTGCGCGACGTCGAGTCGGGCGACCCGCTGGAGCAGGTGTATCCGGACGGCCGCTTCATCATCGGCGTCGTGTTCTGACCCGGGGAGCTCCGGCCCCCGCGGTCGTGGCAAGTGAGAGCCCGGTGGACGGGGGAGCGCTCTCCCGTCCGCCGGGCTCTCGACGTGGTGCCGCCGCCGAGCCGGATTCCCCGGTCAGGCCCCGCCCGCGAGGACGGGCTCCGCGCGCGGGAGCGTGCGCCCCTCGCGCGTCTCGCCGATCAGCTCCGCCACGATCTTCCCGGAGCTCATCACCCCCGGCAGGCCGGCGCCCGGATGCGTCCCCGCGCCCACGAGGTACAGGTTGTCGACGTCCTCGCTGCGGTTGTGCGGGCGCATCCACGCGCTCTGCGTCAGCGTCGGCTCCACCGAGAAGGCGCTGCCGAGGTAGGAGTTGAGCGTGCCCTCGAAGTGCAGCGGGTCGATGCGGTGCTCGGTGACGATGTGCTTCGAGAGGTCGGGGAGGTAGCGCTCCTCGAGCGACTGCATGATCGCGTCGCGGTAGCGCGGCGCCGCCTCGCGCCAGTCGGTGTCGCCGCCCAGGTGGGGCACCGGCGACAGGACGTACCACGCGTCGCACCCCGGCGGCGCCAGCGACGGGTCGGTGGCCGTGGGGCGGTGCAGGTAGAGCGAGAAGTCCTCGGCGAGCGTCTTCCGCCCGAAGATGTCGTCGAGCAGCCCGCGGTAGCGCGGCCCCATGAGGATCTCGTGGTGGGCCATGTGCTCGTAGCGGCGGTCCGTGCCGAAGTAGATCACGAACAGCGACATCGAGTACTTCATGCGCTTGAGCCGCGCGTCGGTCATGCGCCGCCGCGCGCCGGGCGCCACCATCTTCAGGTAGGTCGACGCGACGTCGGCGTTGCTCACGACCGCGTCCGCGGCGACGCGCGTCCCGTCCACCAGCCGCACGCCGGTCGCGCGGCGCCGCGCGGCGTCCGTCTCGATCTCGGCCACGTCGGCGTTCAGGCACAGCTCGCCGCCCAGCTCCTCGAACAGCCGCACGAACGCCTGCACGAGCGCGCCCGTGCCGCCCATCGCGAACCAGACGCCCCACCGCTGCTCCAGCGTGTGGATCAGCGTGTAGATCGACGTCGTCTGGAACGGGTTGCCGCCCACGAGCAGCGGGTGGAAGGAGAACACCTGCCGCAGCCGCTCGTCCTTGATGTGGCGCGCCACGTAGCTCGCGACGCTGCGGTCGGCGCGCAGCCGCACGAGGTCGGGGAGCACGCGCATCATGTCGCGCAGCTTCAGGAACGGCTTGTCGATCAGCCCGAACCCGGTGCGGAAGATCTCGTCGCCGCCCTCGAAGAAGCGCGCGTAGCCCTCGACGTCGTCGGGGTTGAAGCGGCGGATCTGCTCGATGATCGACTCGCGGTTCCCGTCGTAGCGGAACACCGAGCCGTCGGTGAAGCGGATGTTGTAGTACGGGTCGCAGGGGACGAGCGAGACGTAGTCGTCCACGCGGCGGCCGGCGAGCTCGAACAGCTCGCGGATCAGCCACGGGGCCGTGATGATCGTCGGCCCGCCGTCGAAGGTGAAGCCGTCCTGCTCGTAGACGTACGCGCGGCCGCCGGGCTTGTCGCGCCGCTCGAGGATCGTGACCTCGTGTCCCTGCGCCTGCAGCCGGATGGCCGCGGACAGCCCGCCGAAGCCCGAGCCGATGACGACGATCCTCATGCGGGCGCGACTCCGCGCTCGCTCGGCGCTCCGCGCTCCACGCTCGCTCCGTCCGACGAGAGAGCGAGCGTGGAGCGCGGAGCGCGGTGCCGCAGCGGGGCGCGGATGGCCAGCGCCAGCGGGATTCCCATCGCGAGCGTCCCGAACAGCACCGCCCACCACATCCCGTAGCGCGCGCAGATCGTGATCGGGAGGACGCCGTTCACCGCGTACAGCGCGAGCGGGAAGCGCGTCGGCGCCACGAGCCGCGCCCAGGCGCTCGGCGGCACGATCGCGAGCATCACGCGCGCGACCACGGTGCCGGTCAGCAGCCAGCCGAGCCAGTTCGACAGCGGCATCCCGTAGAAGATGTCGCTCACGAAGATCCGCTGGAGCGGCGTCTGCTCGGCGGCCGGCTGCAGGTGCCACATCCAGTGCGCGGTCTTCACCATCGCCGGGTCCATCGACACGTCCCAGGCGGTGAGCACGAGCCCCGCGACGAGCGCCCAGCGCGCCTTGCTCCACCCGTCGTCCGTCGGCCGCAGCAGCCGCCCGCAGATCGCGAGCGCGCAGTACAGCATGTAGAACCAGGAGGTCGGGATGTTGAACGGCACCAGCCCGCCGATCTTGTAGCCCAGCAGCCCGCTGTACGAGTACGCGCCGAACGGATAGCCGGTCGCGGTGCCCGAGAGCTCCGACGACAGCGAGATCCCGAAGCCGAGCACGAAGATCAGCGCCGCGCGCCGCGCGCCGAGCCGGCCGGCCGCGTGCAGCACGCCGGCGAGGGCTCCCAGCACGACCGTGGTCGCGGGGCCGTAGGTCCAGCCGATGTGGAGCGCGCGCTGGTTGGCCGGCTCCTGCAGCCAGGCCGGCGGCGGACCGGAGAGGAAGGTCGCGAACGCGATCGCCGAGAAGATGCTGAGCGCGGCGTGCGCGGCGAGGCAGACGCCCGCGGCGCGCACGAGGCGCGTCGCCGAGTCGGAGGGCGCGCCCTGGACGGTGGTCGACATCTGGATCAGGCGAGCTTCACGAGGTCGGTGGGGCGGGGGCGTCCACCCGGAGCGCCGGCGACCGCCAGCGTCGTGGGGCAGAGATCCCAGCCGGGGGCCGTGCCGGCCGGGAGGGCGCCGTCGGCCGGGGCGTCGGCGCGCCAGCGCCACGCGCGCCACAGCACCGCGCCGCGGGCCGCCGTGCCGAGCTGCGCGCGCCGGGAGATCGTGTCGTAGCCGAGGCGCTCGATGGCGCCGAGGATGCCGGCGTAGCCCGCCGCGCAGGCGGAGGCGCACCGCTGCGAGTCCGGGGAGAGCAGGGCGATCCCGGGGCTCGCCGCCTCGTAGAGCGAGCGGGCGCGCCCGACGGCGAACGCCATGAACGGGCGCCACCGCTCGTCGCGCGCGAGGTCGCGCCCCTGGGCAGCGCTGGTCAGCACCTCGTCGGCGCGCAGTCCGAACGCCGCGAGGTCGTCCTCGGGCAGGTAGCAGCGGCCGCGGCGCGCGTCCTCGCCGACGTCGCGCAGGATGTTGGTGAGCTGCATCGCGACGCCGAGCGTGCGGGCGTAGCGCAGCGCGCGATCGCGCACCACGTCGCCGCCCGGCACGCCGAAGACGTAGGTGCACATCTCGCCGACCGTGCTCGCCACGCCCTCGCAGTACGTCACCAGCTCGCGCCACGTGGCGTAGCGCACCGGCTGCAGGTCGCGCGCGACGCCGGCGAGCAGCTCGCGCAGCACGTCGGGCGGCACCGCGTACGTGTCGAGCACGCGCCGCAGCTCGCGGAAGATCGGCCCCTCGGGCCGCCCGGCGAGCGCCGCCTCGAGCGCGCGCTCGTAGTCGGCGAGCTGTCGGGCGATCTGCGCCGCGCCCGCGACGCGCGCGTCGTCGACCATGTCGTCGGCGACCCGGCAGAAGGCGTAGAGCGCGTTGGCGGCGCGGCGCTTCTCCGCCGGGAGCAGCCAGCTGGCGTAGTGGAAGGTGCGGGCGTGGCCGCGCACGATGCGCGCGCACTGCGCCGCGTCCCCGCCGCCGGTCGCGTCGACGGGACGCGGCCCGGCCGGGGCGTCGTTGGCGGCCGGCGCCGCGGCGAGGCTCACCGTGCCCACCGCGTCCGGACCACGGGAGCCGTCCACGGAACCGCCACGGAGCTGAAGTCGGGCATCACGGTGCGGGAATCGGGAAGGGCACGGCATGCCGATGCCGCGCCACGTGCCGCGCCCAGTCCACGCGGGCGCGCCGTTGCTCCGAACAAACGTGCGGTCGAACCGCAGGTTCCCGGCCGTGCGTGCGGTGCCGCACGCGATGCGCCGTGTCCTTCAGCCTGTCGATGCTCGGGAGGGGACTCGAACCCCTACGCCTCGCGGCACCAGATCCTAAGTCTGGCGCGTCTGCCAGTTTCGCCACCCGAGCGGCGGCACGCCGGCGCGAGGCGCGGCGGGCGAGCGCCCAAAGCTACCGCACCCGGGAGCCGAACGCGACGCGGGGCCGGTGTCCGATGGACACCGGCCCCGCGTCGTCGACTCGCGCCCGAGCCGGCGGTCACTCGCCGACGCGGACGTTCACCACGCGCACGCCGATCAGCGGCTCGGCCGTGCCGTAGACGCGCAGGCTCACGACGTCGCCCGGCTTGAGCGCGCCGAGCACCGCCTGCAGCTCGGCGGCCGTGCGCACCTTGCGCTGCGGCTGCGGGAAGAGGACGTCGGTGATGACGTCGCTCCCCGGCGCCAGCAGGCGGAACGCGGGGCCCGAGCGCGACACGTCCGTGATGCGGAGGCCGCGGTCGGCGGCACCCAGGTTGGCCTCGCGCGCGAACTCGGCCGAGACCGGCTCGACGCTGATCCCGAGCTTCACCGCCTCGCCGCGCGACGGCTCGGTGCGCGGGGCGCTCGTGCGGGCCACGGTCGGGACGTCCTCGCGCTCCAGCAGGCGCACGCGGAAGCTCTGGCGCTTGCCGTAGCGCATGACGTCGACGCCGACCGTCTCGCCCGGCTCGTGCGCGCGGACGACGCGCTGCAGCGTGCTCACGCGGTCGACCTCGCGGCCGTCGATCGCCACGATGACGTCGCCCGGCTGCAGGCCGGCCTTCTCCGCCGGGCTCCCCTCGGCGGGGCTGAAGCCGCGGACGATCACGCCGCGGATCTGCTCGACGCCGGCGACCTTCGCGTCCTCGGGCGAGACCTCGTCGATCGAGATGCCGAGCACCGGCGCGCGCACGCGGCCGTGCTTGATGAGGTCGTCCATCACGCCGCGGGCGAGCGACACCGGGATGGCGAAGCCGTAGCCCGAGTAGAAGCCCGTCCGGCTGGCGATGGCCGAGTTGATCCCGATCACCTCGCCGCGCGAGTTGAGGAGCGGCCCGCCCGAGTTGCCCGGGTTGATCGCCGCGTCGGTCTGGATGAAGTCGGAGATCGAGTACTGGCCGCCGAGGAGCCCCGGCAGGTCGCGGCTGGAGCGGCCCTTGGCGCTGACGATGCCGGCGGTCACGGTGAAGTCGAGGCCGAGCGGGTTGCCGACCGCGACCACCCAGTCGCCGACGCGCGTCGTCGTGTCCTCGCCGAGGACCACGCTCGGCAGGTCGGTGCCGTCGATCTTGATGACCGCGACGTCGGTCGTCGGGTCGCCGCCGATCACCTTCGCGTTGAAGACGCGGTGGTCGGTGAGCGTCACCTTCACGCGGTCGGCGTCGCCGACGACGTGGTTGTTCGTGAGGATGTAGCCGTCGCGCGAGACGATGAAGCCGGAGCCGTCGGCCTGCACGGGCTCCTGCTGGCGCTCCTCGAACTGGCGGAAGAACTCCTCGAAGCCGGGGGGGACGCGGCCGCGGCCGTCGTTGCCGCGCCCGGCCTGCCGCCGCGGGTCGCGCTCGGTCTGGATGGAGACGACGGCCGGGGTGACGCGCTCCGCGATGCGCGCGAAGCCGCCGCTGACGTCGACCTGCCCACCGCCGGCGGGGGCGACGCGGACGCCGCTCTGCGCGCCGAGGTGGCGGGTCCAGTCGAACGCGGTCGCGAACAGGACGCCGCAGACGAAAGCGAACGCCACGGCCACGCCGAGGCGAACACGGGCGAGACGTGCCATAACGGGCTACTCGAGGTTGATGGTCAGCGGACGTACCCGACTCGTCGGGTCAAGTTTCGCTCCCGACGCAGGCGTCCGCGACGGTAAGACAACCGGGCGTCGGGGAAGGGTTCCCCGACGCCCGGCGTTTCGCGCCCCCGGAGGGCCGGACCGGCCGCCCCGGGGGGCGAGCCGTCACTTCTTGTCGTCGACGATCTCGTAGTCCGCCTCGACGACGTCGTCGGCCTTGCCCGCCGTGGCGCCCTGGCCGTTCCCGGCCGCCCCGTCGCCGGCCGCCCCGTCGCCCGCCGCCTGCTGGTCGCCCGCCTGGGCGCCCTGCTGCTGGTAGAAGGTCTGGCCGGCCTCGCTGAAGACGCGGGTCAGCTCCTCCTGCGCGCTGCGGATCTCGCTCATGTCGTCGCCGCGCAGCGCCTTGCGGGCGCGCTCGACGGCCGAGTCGATCTTGGTCTTCGTCTCGGCGGGGACCTTGTCGCCCCACTCCTTGACGTTCTTCTCGACCTCGTAGGTGAGCGAGTCGAGCCGGTTGCGCGTGTCGATCTCCTCGCGGCGCTGCTTGTCCGCCTGGGCGTTCGCCTCGGCGTCCTTGACCATCTTGGCGATCTCCGCGTCCGACAGCCCGCTCGACGCCTCGATGCGGATCTTCTGCTCCTTGCCGGTCTGCTTGTCCTTCGCCGTCACGTGCAGGATGCCGTTCGCGTCGATGTCGAACGTCACCTCGACCTGCGGCATGCCGCGCGGAGCGGGCGGGATCCCGGTGAGCTGGAACTTGCCGATCGTCTTGTTATAGATGGCCAGCTCGCGCTCGCCCTGCAGCACGTGGATCTCGACCGTCGTCTGGTTGTCGTCGGCCGTCGAGAAGGTTTCGGCCTTCTTCGTGGGGATCGTCGTGTTCCGCGGGATGAGCACCGTCATCACGCCGCCGAGCGTCTCGATGCCGAGCGAGAGCGGGGTGACGTCGAGGAGCAGGATGTCCTTCTGCTCGCCGGTGAGCACGCCGCCCTGGATGGCGGCGCCGATGGCGACCACCTCGTCCGGGTTGACGCCGCGGTTCGGCTCCTTGCCGAAGAACTTCTTGACCGTCTCCTGGATCTTCGGGATGCGCGTCGAGCCGCCGACGAGGATCACCTCGTCGATCTTGTCGGGCGTCAGCCCCGCGTCCTTGAGCGCCATCTCCATGGGCGGGATGGTGCGCTGGATCAGGTCGTCCACCAGCTGCTCGAACTTGGCGCGCGAGAGCTGATAGTTGAGGTGCTTCGGGCCGGTCTGGTCGGCCGTGATGAACGGGAGGTTGATGTCGGTCGACTGAGTCGACGACAGCTCCATCTTCGCCTTCTCGCCGGCCTCCTTCAGGCGCTGCAGCGCCATCGGGTCCTTGGAGAGGTCGATGCCCTGGTCGCGCTTGAACTCCGAGACGAGCCAGTCGATGACGCGCTGGTCGAAGTCGTCGCCGCCGAGGTGCGTGTCGCCGTTGGTCGACTTCACCTCGAAGACGCCCTCGCTCAGCTCCAGCACGGAGATGTCGTAGGTGCCGCCGCCCAGGTCGAAGACGGCGATCGTCTCGTCCTTCTTCTTGTCCAGGCCGTACGCGAGCGCGGCCGCCGTGGGCTCGTTGACGATGCGGAGCACGTCGAGCCCGGCGATCTTGCCGGCGTCCTTGGTGGCCTGGCGCTGCGAGTCGTTGAAGTAGGCCGGGACGGTCACGACGGCCTTCGTGACCGAGTGCCCGAGGTAGTCCTCCGCGGTCTGCTTCATCTTCTGCAGGATCATCGCGGAGATCTCGGGCGGGGTATAGCGCTTGCCCTGGACCTCGACCGACGCGACGTCGTTGGCGCCGGCGAGCACCTTGTACGGCACCTTCCGCTGCTCGTCCGCCACCTCGGCCATCTTGCGCCCCATGAAGCGCTTGATGGAGAAGACCGTGTTCTGCGGGTTGGTGACGGCCTGGCGCTTCGCGATCTGCCCGACGAGGCGCTCGCCGTCCTTGGTGAACGCGACGACGGACGGCGTGGTGCGCCCTCCCTCCGCGTTCGGGATGACGACGGGATCGCCTCCCTCGAGCACGGCGACGACGGAGTTCGTCGTGCCGAGGTCGATGCCGATGACTTTATCTGCCATGAGTTCCTCAGCGGGTGAAACGGCGCGGCGGGCTGCCGGGTCGGCGCCGGCCGCGTACGACTGGCCCCTCCAAGGGCAAGCCCGGGGCCCCGATTTGCTGCCGCGCTGGCAGGCTTTCCCTCGCTCGCCACGCTCGTCCGTGACAATCCGGCACCGCGTGCGCAGTCCTGTCACGCCGCCTCCGCTCCACCCGCGATGATCCCGATCAGCGACGACAACCCGACCCTGCGCACCCCGGTCGTCACCTACCTGCTCCTGGCCGCCCTGCTCGCCTCCTGGGTGCTGGTGCAGGGCGCGGGGTTCGAGCCGTACCAGCTGATCGTCTCGGTCTGCAACTACGGGATGGTCCCCGGCGAGCTGACGCATCGCGTCCCCGTCGGCCTGGGGATCCCGATGGCCCCGGGGCTCGCCTGCGTCATCGACGAGGAGCCGATCAACGTCCTCACGCCGCTGACGTCGATGTTCCTCCACGGCGGGTGGATGCACCTCCTCGGCAACGCCCTCTTCCTCTGGGTGTTCGGCAACAACGTCGAGGACTCGATGGGGCGGGGGCGGTTCGTCGCCTTCTATCTGATCTGCGGCCTCGCGGCGGCGGCGACGCACGTCCTGCTCGAGCCGACCTCGCCGGTCCCCACCGTCGGCGCCTCGGGCGCGATCTCCGGGGTGCTCGGCGGCTACCTGCTGCTCTATCCGCGCGTGCGGGTGCGCACCTACTTCCCGCCGATCTTCCTCTTCCACGTCCCCGCCTGGCTGATGCTGATCCTCTGGTTCGGGCAGCAGGTGCTCTCCGGGCTCCCGCAGCTGATGCAGATGCGCCCCGACGCCTCGGGCGGGGTGGCGGTCTGGGCGCACGTGGGCGGGTTCGTCGCCGGGGTCGCGCTCGTGCGGCTGTTCGAGGACCGCGCGCTCGTGCAGCGGCGCGTCACGGCAGGCGACGCGCGGGCGGTCTTCGACCCGAACGCCTAGGGCCGCCCGGCCGCGGCCCGGGCCAGGACGGCGGCGAGGTTCGGTGGAGCGGGGGGGGGGCGGCGGCGCGCGCCGTCGTTGGCGGCGCCCCGGGGTGGTTAGTTTCCGCGCGGTCCCGCACCGAGCCGCGTGCGGGCCGCACCCTCCGTGACGAAACCGTTACGCGGTCAGCCGTGGCCGCCTACCGCCCGTCCGCGCTGCTTTCGGGCGCGATCGGCCGGCCGCGGCCGGCCTCCTACCTGAGCAAATCCCCCCGTGCGCCTCATCCCCCGGGACGAGCAGTTCTTCGACATGTTCGCGCAGATCGCGCAGCGCATCACGTCCAGCGTGACGCTCCTGCACGAGCTGTTCAGCAACCCCTCGCGCATCCTGCACTACGAGTCGGCCATCAAGGACGTCGAGCACGAGGCCGACGTGCTCGTGCAGCAGGTCAACACGCGCATCGACACCAGCTTCGTCACCCCGCTCGACCGCGAGGACATCCACCGCCTGGCGACGCGGCTGGACAACGTGGTCGACCTGATCGACGGGACCGCCCGGCGCGCCGTGATGTTCCGCATCACCGAGACGCGCCCCGCCGCGCTCCGGCTCACCGAGGTCCTGGTGCGCGCCGGCGCGATCATCGAGGAGCAGGTCCGCGACATCAAGAAGCCCAAGGCGGTCGTCGAGTGCGGGCGCCGCATCAAGCAGCTGGAGGAGGAGGGCGACGCGCTGTACCACGCGGCCGTCGGCGAGCTGTTCGACGGGCAGCCCAACGCCCTCGACGTCATCAAGTGGAAGGAGCTGTTCGACAAGCTCGAGGAAGCGCTCGACGAGTGCGAGGACGTCTCGAACGTCCTCGAGAGCATCGCGCTCAAGAACTCCTGAGACCCCCGGTCTCGGCGCCCCGCTCCTCGTGCTGACCTACATCCTGGCGATCGTCCTGGTCGCCTTCATCTTCGATTTCATCAACGGGTTCCACGACTCGGCGAACTCCATCGCCACGATCGTCGGCACCCGGGTGCTGAGCCCCTTCGCCGCGGTCGTCTGGGCGGCGGTCTTCAACTTCTCCGCGCTCTTCGTCGTCAAGACGGCGGTCGCCAAGGCGGTCGCCACCGGCTTCGTCGACCCGGCGATCGTCGACCCCAACCTGATGTTCGCCGCCCTGCTGGGGGCGATCATCTGGAACCTGCTCACCTGGTACTTCGGCATCCCCTCGAGCTCCTCGCACGCCCTCATCGGCGGGCTGGCGGGCGCCGGGCTGGCGAAGGCGGGGCTGGCCGGCATCACCTTCGGCCGCAAGTGGATCGAGACGCTGTCGGCCATCGCGCTCTCGCCGATGCTCGGCGCGCTCATGGGCTTCCTGCTCATGGTGCTGGTGTTCAACCTGTTCCGGAACGCCACGCCGCACCGCGTCGACAAGGTCTTCCGCCCGGGGCAGCTCCTCAGCTCCGCGCTCCTCTCGCTGGCGCACGGCGGCAACGACGCGCAGAAGACGATGGGCATCATCGTCGGCCTGCTCGCCTCGTCGCAGGCGCAGGCCGTGTTCGCGGGGCAGACCGGCTGGAAGTCGTTCTTCTACGTGGAGAACGCCGGCGTCGTCCCCCCGCTCTGGGTCGAGGTCATCGCCTACCTCGCGATCGCGCTCGGCACGCTGTTCGGCGGCTGGCGCATCGTGCACACGATGGGCTCGCGCATCACGCGCCTGCGCCCGGTCGGCGGCTTCGCGGCCGAGACGGGCGGCGGCATCATCATCCTCATCGCCTCGCAGTTCGGCATCCCGGTCAGCACGACGCACACGATCACGGGCTCGATCGTCGGCGTCGGCGCCACCAACCGGCTGTCGGCGGTGCGCTGGGGGCTGGCGGGGCGCATCGTCTGGGCGTGGATCCTCACGATCCCGGCCTCGGCGCTCGTCGCCGCGCTGTCGTACTGGGTGCTGCACAAGCTGGTGCCGATGTAACCCGTCGGCGTCCCGCCGTCCCGGCGGGGCGCGCCCGGACGGCCCGACCCCTGCGTCGTATGCTCCCATACGACGCCGTGACGTCCGCGCCCATGGCGCGGACGTCTTCGCTTCCAGGACCGCCCCGCCGTGTCGACCCGACTGCCGCCGTCCGCCCTCTTCATCAATCGCGAGCTGTCCTGGCTCGAGTTCAACGCGCGCGTCCTGCACGAGGCGCTCGACCCGCGCGTGCCGCTGCTGGAGCGGCTGAAGTTCCTGTCGATCTTCAGCACGAACCTGGACGAGTTCTACATGGTCCGGGTGGCGGGGCTCCGCCGGAAGGTGTCGATGGGCGCGGCGCAGTACCCGCCCGACGGGATGACGCCGACGGAGCAGCTGAGCGCGATCCAGATGCGGGTGCGCGAGCTGCTCGCGATGCGCGACCGCTGCCTGCAGGAGGCGCTGCTGCCGGCGCTGGCGGCGCACGACATCCGCCTGGTGCGGATGTCGGAGCTGACGCCCGCCGAGTGGATGCGGGTCGACGAGTTCTTCGAGTCGCAGGTGTTCCCGATCCTCACGCCGCTGGCGGTCGATCCGGGGCACCCGTTCCCGTACATCTCGAACCTGTCGATGTCGCTCGCCGTCGAGCTGCGCGACCCCGACCGCGGCGAGGAGCACTTCGCGCGCGTGAAGGTGCCGCGCCTGCTCGACCGGTGGGTGCCGACGGGCACGCCGAACCACTTCGTCCCGCTGGAGGAGGTCATCGGCGCCAACCTCGCCTCGCTCTTCCCGGGGATGGAGGTGCTGCGCTGGTTCGCCTTCCGCATCACGCGCTACAGCGACCTCGATCTCGGGCAGATCGACCAGGTGGAGGACCTGCTCGACACGGTCGAGCAGCAGGTCTTCCGGCGCCGCTTCGGCGAGGTGGTGCGACTGGAGGTGCAGGAGGGGATGCCGACGGCGCTCCGCAGCCTCCTGCTCGAGGAGCTGAACGACGCCGAGACGCAGAGCGTCAGCGCGCTGACCGAGGACGAGGTGCACGAGAGCGGGCGCCTGCTGGAGCTGGGCGACCTGATGGCGCTCACGCAGCTCGACTTCCCGCAGCTCAAGGATCCGCCGCACGTGCCCCTCGTGCCCGGCGTCCTGCGCGAGCCAGGCCCCGGCGGCGGCGCGCGGTCGATGTTCGACATCATCCGCGAGCGCGACCTGCTGGTGCACCACCCCTTCCACTCGTTCGACGCGACGGTCGAGCGCTTCCTGGAGGAGGCGGCCGCCGACCCGAACGTGCTGGCGATCAAGACGACGCTGTACCGCACCTCGGGCGACACGGCGATCGTCGAGGCGCTCACCGACGCGGCGCAGGCGGGCAAGCAAGTCGCCGCGCTGGTCGAGCTGCAGGCGCGCTTCGACGAGGTGAACAACATCAACTGGGCGCGCACGCTCGAGCGCTACGGCGTGCACGTGGCGTACGGGCTGGCCGGGCTCAAGACGCACTGCAAGACGGTGCTCGTCGTGCGGCGCGACGCGGACGGCACGATCCGGCGCTACTGCCACCTCGGCACCGGCAACTACAACTCGAAGACGGCGCGCCTCTACACGGACGTGGGACTGTTCACCGCCAGCCCGTCGATCGGCGCCGACCTGTCGGACCTCTTCAACACGCTCACCGGGTTCTCGCGCCAGCGGCTGTATCGCAAGCTGCTCGTCGCGCCGGCGAACATGCGCGAGCGGCTGCTGGGGCTCGTCGAGCGCGAGGCGGGGCACGCGCGCGCGGGGCGGCCGGCGCGCATCGTGGCCAAGATGAACGCCCTCGTCGACCCGGAGACGATCGCCGCGCTCTATCAGGCGTCGCAGGCGGGCGTCGAGATCGACCTCGTCGTGCGCGGCATCTGCTGCCTGCGGCCGGGCATCGAGGGGGTGAGCGACCGGATCCGCGTGCTCTCGATCGTCGGCCGCTTCCTCGAGCACTCGCGCGTCTTCTACTTCCAGAACGACGCGAACCCGGAGTACTACATCGGGTCGGCCGACTGGATGCCGCGCAACTTCGACCGCCGCGTCGAGTCGATCGTGCCGGTCGAGGACCCGGCGCTGCACGCAGCGCTCGGCAGCCTGCTCGACACCTGCCTGCGCGACAACCGCCAGGCGTGGGAGCTGCACGCCGACGGCACCTACCGGCAGCGGCAGCCCGGGCCCGGCGAGCCGGAGCGCGCCGCGCACCGCATCCTGCAGCGCGATCCGTGGGGGCAGGTGGGAGACGGCGCGACGGACGTGGCCCCGCGCCCCTCCGAGGGAGTCGGCGCCGACCGCTGACGGCGCGCGGCGGCGCGGGGCGGGCGGCGCGGCTACTCGCCCTCGCCGTCCGCCTCGGGCTCGCCGCCCGCGAACACGGTCGCCCCGTCGGGCGCGACCAGCTCCACGGGCGCCTCCAGCAGCTCGGCCAGCAGCTCCGACTTGCGGCTCGCGCCCCACAGTTCGAGGCGCAGGGTGCCGGCGTCCGGCACGGGCACCGGCGCGACGCGGCAGCGCTTCCCCTCCCACCGGACGTCGACGCGCTCCACCGCGCCGACGTGCCCGCGATCCAGCCCATCGGCGACGCGCAGCAGCGCGGACAGCCGCAGGATGCGCGCGCGCAGCGCGCGATCGAGCTTGCCGAAGTTCTCGTGCTTCTTCTTCGGCGTGGGACCGCGGTGGTAGCGCGCGACGTTCGCCACCGCCACCTGCTCGACCGGCGTCATGCCCAGCAGGTCGGCGTGCAGGATCAGGTGGTACGAGTGCTTGTGGTGCTTCTCGTGGCTGATGTGATAGCCCACGTCGTGCAGCAGCGCCGCGTCGGCGAGCAGCTCGCGGTCCCCCGGCTGCGCGCCCAGCCGCGCGCCCAGCTGGTCGTAGAGCTGCAGCGCCAGGCGTCGCACCTGCTCGGCATGCGGCGCCTCGTAGTGGCAGCGCTCCGCGAACGCGCGCACGGAGCGCTCGCGCGCCTCGCCGGGGTCGGCGATCGTCGGCGCCACGGCGGCCGCTTCCAGCAGCAAGCCCTCGCGGATGCCGTAGCCCGACACCTGGAGCTCGCGCGCCTCGAACACCGCCATCACCTCGGCGGCGACCGCGAGCCCGGCGACGATGATGTCCGCGCGTGCGGGGTTGAGCCCGGGCACCGCGGCCCGCTCCTCGGGGGTGAGCGACGCGAGCGCGTCGAGCGCGCGCGTGAGCTCCGGCCGGGTGACCACGGTGCCGTGGCGCGTGCGCGCCGACTGCAGCCGGGAGCGCGCGTGCACCAGCCCCGCGAGGTTGGTGAACGTCCCGCCCGAGCCGATGATGCGCGCGCCGCGCCAGTCCTTCGTGGGCAGCGTCTCGCGCACCTCCGCGCGCACCGCGCGACGCAGCTGGCGGAGCGCCGCGTCGGCGCGCGGGCCGCCGCGCGGCAGCTCGGCGAGGAACTGCTCGGTCGCGCGCACGGCGCCGAACGGGAACGACGCGAGCCGGTCGATCAGCCCGTCGGCGGCGAGCACCAGCTCCAGCGAGCCGCCGCCGATGTCCATCACGACCGTGCGCCCCGCGCCCAGCTCGAAATGCGCGAGCGCGCTGCGGAAGGAGAGCCGCGCCTCCTCCTCGCCGGTGAGCAGGCGCACCCGCAGCCCCGTCTCCTCGCGCACCCGGTCGAGGAAGGCGCCGCCGTTGGCCGCGTCGCGCACCGCGCTCGTCGCCACGGCCTCGATGCGGTCGGCGCCCATCTGCCGCGCGAGCATCGCCATGCGCGTGAGCGCGGAGAGCGCCGCCGCCATCGACTCGTCGGCGAGCCGGCCGGTCGCGTCGACGCCGCGGCCGAGGCGCGGCATCGCCTTCATCTCGTCGACGACGTGGATCTTCCCCTCGGGGGTGACGTCGGCGACGATCTGCCGGATCGAGTTCGAGCCGATGTCGATGGCCGCGATGCGCAGCGCGTCGTCGGTGGCGGGGCGGCCGGCCACCCCGCGCCGCGGGCGCGCGAGGCGCGGCTGGAAGGCGGCCGGCGCGTCGCCGTCCTCCTCGGGCTCCGGCGGGACGACGCCGTTCATCGGGCGGACGCGCCGCCCGTCGGGCGGTCAGCGAGAGAATTCGCGAGGGGGACGCGGGCTGCCGGCATGCTCCAGATTGTGCTTGATCGACTTGCCTTCGGCCAGGTAGACGGCGTCCTCGCCGATGTTCGTCGCCAGGTCCGCCACCCGCTCGAGGTTCCGGCTCACCAGAAGATACTCCAGCGAGGCGTTGATCATCCGCGGATCCGCCATCATGTGCGTCAGCAGGATGCGGAAGACCGAGTCGTGGAGGGCATCGACGTGGTCGTCGGCGCGGCACACCTCGCGGCCGAGCGCCCCGTCCGCGCGCACGAAGGCGTCGAGCGCGTCACTCAGCATCTTGCGGGCCCGCCGCGCCATGTCCTCCAGGGCGGGCGCGGGGCCGCCCGGCGTCTGCAGCCGCGACAGGCGCAGCGCCGACTGCGCGATGTTCACCGCGTGGTCGCCGACCCGTTCGAGGTCGCTCGAGACCTTGATCGCGCTGATGACGAAGCGCAGGTCGCGCGCCATGGGCTGCTGCAGCGCCAGCAGCTCGACGGCGAGCGCCTCGACCTCGACCTCGAGCGCGTCGACCTCGCGATCGCCGGCGAGCACGGCCTCGGCCTTGCCGAGATCCCGCGTCAGCAGCGCCTCGACGGCGGTCTCCACGAGCGCCTCGGCGCGCTCGGACATGTCCAGCAGGCGCGCCTTGAGCGCGCCGAGCTGGTCGTGGAAGTGGCGGTAGCCGACCGCCTCTCCGCTCGCGACGGTCATCCGAACCTCCCGGTCACGTAGGCCTCCGTGCGCTCCTCGCGCGGGCTGGTGAACAGCTGCTGCGTGGGGCCCGCCTCCACGAGGCGGCCGAGGAAGAAGAACGCGGTCCGGTCGGAGATCCGCGCCGCCTGCTGCATGTTGTGCGTGACGATGGCGATCGTCAGGTCGCGCCGCAGCTCGTACAGCAGCTCCTCGATGCGCTGCGTGGCGATCGGGTCGAGCGAGGCCGTGGGCTCGTCGAGGAGCAGCACCTCGGGGTCGTTCGCCAGCGCGCGCGCGATGCACAGTCGCTGCTGCTGCCCGCCCGAGAGGCCGAGCGCGTTCGCGTGCAGCCGGTCCCTGACCTCGTCCCACAGCGCCGCGCGCCGCAGCGCGCTCTCGACGATCGCATCGAGCTCCGCGCGCGTCGGCGTCCCGTTCAGGCGCGGGCCGTACGCGACGTTGTCGTAGATCGAGCGCGGGAAGCAGTTCCACCGCTGGAACACCATCCCGACGCGCTGCCGCAGCGTCACCACGTCGACGCCGGGCCCGTAGATCTCCTCGTCGCCGAGGTGGATCGTGCCGGCGTGCCGCGTGCCCGGCACCAGGTCGTGCATGCGGTTGATCGCGCGCAGGAAGGTCGACTTCCCGCACCCCGACGGGCCGATGAAGGCGGTGATCTGCCGCGGCGCGAGCGCGACCGTCACCTCGTGCAGCGCCTGCTTCTCGCCGTACCAGAACGAGAAGTCGCGCGCCGCGACCGCGCTCGGCGCGTCGGCGTCGGGGGCTGCCGCCGCGCGCGCCTCCAGCGTCGCGGCGCTCATCCGAACCGCCCGGTGATGTACGCCTCGGTGCGCTCGTCGGCCGGCGTCGTGAACAGCGTGCGCGTCGGCGCCACCTCCACGAGCGAGCCGCCGAGGAGGAACGCGGTGCGGTCGGAGACGCGCGCGGCCTGCTGCATGTTGTGGGTGACGATGACGACCGTGAGGTCGTGGCGCAGCTCGTACACCAGCTCCTCGATGTGCTGCGTCGAGATCGGGTCGAGCGAGGCGGTGGGCTCGTCGAGCAGCAGGACCTGCGGGCCGTTGGCGAGCGCGCGCGCGATGCAGAGGCGCTGCTGCTGGCCGCCGGAGAGCCCAAGGGCGCTCGTGCGCAGGCGGTCCTTCACCTCGTCCCACAGCGCCGCGCGTCGCAGCGCCGACTCGACGATCGCGTCGGCCTCGTCGCGCGAGGGGCGCTGCTGCCCGTGCCCGCGCAGCCCCGCGAGCACGTTGTCGCGGATGGACATCGTCGGGAACGGCGTGGGGCGCTGCAGCACCATGCCCATGTGCCGCCGCACCGCGTTCGGGTCGACGCCCGGGGCGTACACGTCCCGCCCGTCGAGCGTCACGCGGCCCTGCGCGCTGGCGCCGGGCACGGTCTCGTGCATCCGGTTCAGGCAGCGCAGCAGCGTCGACTTGCCGCACCCCGACGGGCCGATGATCGCCGTCACCTGCCGCTCGGGGAACGCGAGCGAGATGCCGTGCAGCACGCCCGTGCGACCGAAGCCGGCGCGCAGCTCCGTCGTCGAGAGCCGCGCGAGCGTCGGCTCGACCGTCGCGGGCGCGAGGACGGGCACCGCGTCAGTCGGTGCCGCCGCCGAGGCGGGAGCGCGTGGCGGCGCGGGCGGCCACGGAGATGACGAGGACGATGCCGATGAGGACCAGGGCGCCGGCCCACGCCTGCGCGTGCCACTCGTCATAGGGGCTGATGGCATAGGTGAAGACCTGCAGGGGGAGCGCGGCGATGGGCTGCCCGAGCTCCACGGACCAGAACTGGTTGCCGAACGCGGTGAAGAGGAGCGGCGCCGTCTCGCCGGCCACGCGCGCCACCGCGACCAGCGCGCCGGTGACGATCCCCGGGAGCGCGGTGCGCAGCACGACGACGAGCGAGGTGCGCCACTGCGGATAGCCGAGCGCCAGCGCGGCCTCGCGGAGCGTGTTGGGCACGAGGCGCAGCATCTCCTCGGTGGTGCGCGTGACGATCGGGATCATGATCGCCGCCAGCGCCGCGCCGCCCGCGAGCGCGGAGAAGTGGCCCACCGGACGCACGAGGAACTCCCACGCGAAGATGCCGACGACGATCGAGGGGAGCCCGTTCAGCACGTCGGAGAGGAAGCGCACGAGCGTCGCCAGCCGCCCGTCGCGGCGCTCGGCGAGGTACATCCCCGCGCCGATGCCCACCGGCAGCCCGATCGCGGCCGCGATGCCGACGACCACCAGCGTGCCGACGATCGCGTTGGCCATCCCGCCGCCGGCCTCGCCGGGCGGCTTGGGGAGCTGCGTGAAGAACGCCGGCGACAGCGCGGCCGCGCCCTTCGCCAGCAGGTAGCCGAGGATGAGCACGAGCGGCAGCACGGCGAGCAGCGCCGCGACGTACGTCAGCGTCACCATGACGCCGCTGCGCGCGCGCCGGGCCCGCAGCGAGCGGGCGCGCGGCTGCGGAGCGGCGATCGCGCTCACGCGGTCCCCCGGCGCGCGACGCGCCACACGAGCCAGCGCGCGATCCCGTTGACGACGAGCGTGATGGCGAAGAGCACCGCGCCGACCGCCATGAGCGCCGACAGGTGCAGGTCGCCGGTCGCCTCGCTGAACTCGTTGGCGACGAGCGACGCCATCGTGTAGCCGGGTGAGAAGAGCGACGCCGAGATGTCGTGCCGGTTGCCGATCACCATGGTCACCGCCATCGTCTCGCCGAGCGCGCGGCCGAGGCCGAGCACCACGCCGCCGATGATGCCGGAGCGCGCGTACGGGACCACGGCGTCGCGGATCATCTCCCAGCGCGTGGCCCCGAGGGCGAGCGCCGCCTCGCGTTGCGAGCGCGGCACGGCGAGCAGCACCTCGCGCGCGACGGCGGCCACGTACGGCAGCACCATCACGGCGAGCACGAGCCCCGCGGCCAGCATGCTCGGGCCGTACGCGGGACCCGCGAAGAGCGGCGTCTCGCCCAGCCCCAGCGTGCCGGCGAGGAAGGGCATCACGTGCTCGCGCAGCAGCGGCAGCAGGACGAACACCGCCCACAGCCCGTACACGACGCTCGGCACGGCGGCCAGCAGGTCGATGAGGAAGGCGGCCGGCGTGCGCAGCCACCGCGGCGCGAACTCGGAGAGGAAGATCGCCGAGCCGAGCGCCAGCGGCGTCGCGAGGACGATGGCGAGCGCCGACGACACGACCGTGCCGTAGATCGCCGGCGCCGCGCCGAAGATGCCGCGCGTCGGGTCCCACTCGCTCGACGTCACGAAGCCGAGCCCCGCCGCGCGCAGCGCCGGCCACGCGGCGACGCCCAGCGCGACGGCGATCGCCAGCAGCAGCAGCGGCACGCACAGCGCGAGCGCGGTCGTGATGCCGCGGTACAGCCGGTCGCCGGTCGCGGTGCCCTCGATGCGCACGCCCGCCGCGGGGGGCGTCGCGCGCGCGTGCGGCGTCGCGAGCCCGCGTCCGCCGGCCAGCGCGCCGGTCGCGGCGACGTCGCTCACGGCTGCTCGCCGACGCGGATGTCGGCGATGCGCTGCTCCAGGCGCGTCACGAGCGCGGCGGGCAGCGGCGCGTAGTCGAGCGGCGCGGCGTACTGCGCGCCGTCGCGCAGCGCCCAGCGCACGAAGTCCACCAGCTTGCGCCCCTTCACCGAATCGCGCTGCGCCTCGTAGATCAGCAGCCAGGTCAGCGACGAGATCGGGTACGCCTCCGCGCCCGGCGCGTCGACGATCGAGATGCGGAAGTCGCTGTTCTCGGGCAGCTGCTCGGCGACGCCCGCCGCCGCGGCGGTCACGCTGGCGATCGACGGCGTCACGAAGCTGCCGGCCGCGTTGCGGATCGCGGCCACCGGCAGGCGGTTCTGCGTCGCGTACGCGAGCTCCACGTAGCCGATCGTGCCCGGCGTCGACTTCACCTGCCCGGCGACGCCCTCGTTGCCCTTGCCGCCGAGGCCGACCGGCCAGCGCACCTCCTTGCCCTTGCCGGGACCGCCCTGCCACGCGGGGCTCACCTTCGCGAGGTAGTCGGTGAAGATGTACGACGTGCCGCTGCCGTCGGAGCGGCGCACCACGAGGATGTCGCGCGCGGGGAGCGCGACGCCCGGGTTGAGCGCCGCGAGCTGCGGCGCGTTCCACTTGGTGATGCGGCCGAGGAAGATGTCGGCGAGCGCCTCGCCCGTCAGCCGGAGGGGCTGCTGCAGCTCGGGCACGTTGTACGTCACGACGACCGCGCCGAGCACCGTGGGCACGTGCACGATCGCGCCGCCCTTCGCGTTCGCCATCTCGGCGTCGGTCATCGGCGCGTCGGAGGCGCCGAAGTCCACCGTCTGCTCGGAGAGCTGGCGGATCCCGCCGCCCGAGCCGATCGACTGGTAGTTGACGCGGACGCCCTTCTGCGTCGCGTACTCGGCGAACCACTTCGAGTACAGCGGATACGGGAAGGTGGCGCCGGCCCCCGTGAGGTCGACGGCGCCCCCGCTGCCGCCGGAGCCGCCCTGCTGCTCGCCGCCACAGGCGGTCAGCAGCGCGACGGCCGCCATGAACATGAGACGCTTCACGCGTCGCTCCTGGATCGCTGGGTGGTCGGGGAGCGCGCACCGCGCGACTCCACCCCCCAACGCTGCCTCGGCGCTGTCGCGAACCGATCAATGCCGTGTCACGGCTCGGTCACGGCGCGACGATCGGCGACGCGGACGGCGATCAGTAGTTGAGCTGCGCCTGCAGGCGCAGGAAGCGGCCGCGCTCGCGCGCGTCGGGCGCCTCGAAGTCGCTCGTGCGGCGCTCCGCGGCGACGTAGCTCGCGGTGAGCTCGAAGGCGGGCAGCGGCAGCCACTCGGCGCCGACCTCCAGCTCGCGCACGCGGTGGTGGCGCGCGTCGGTCTCGTGCTTCTTGCCGCCGTCGTAGTACTGCCCGCGCGCGAACGGGGTCAGCACCTGCCCGTTCGGCTGCGTGCGGAGCATGAGCATCGCGTAGCCGCCGCTCAGCCGCTCCTCGCGGATGGTGGGCGCGCCGTCGCGCGTGAAGGTCGGCCCGCGTCCCACGTTCCACTCGGCCTGGAAGCCGAGCGGCTGCGGATAGACGATCAGCGAGGCCGCGACGCGGCGATCGTCGAACTCCTCCGGCGCGTCCAGCCCCTCGCTGCGCTGCGACGCGGGGATCACGAAGCGCCCCGTGTAGCCCTGCACGCCCGCCTCGACGAACTGCCCGCCGGGGAGGCGGAACGGATAGCTCACGCGCAGCACCGCGTGCTGGCCGTCGTTCCGCTCCGGGCGGTTCGGCGTCTGCCCGTTGTAGACGCCGAAGCCGACCACGCCGTAGTCGCCCGAACCCTTGTAGCCGCTGTCGGTGAGGACGCGGAAGCGCTGGCGCGCGACCTTCGGCGCCCAGTACGCCAGCACGCCGAGGTCGCGCTCGTTGGGCACCGCGCTGTTCAGCCCATCGTCGCGGTCGAGCGGGATGCGGTTGGAGCTCGACTGCAGGTTCTGGAAGCCGAACGGGATCTTGCTCTGGCCGATGCGCAGGCGAAACGTCTTCGCCGCGTCGAGGAAGACGTCGGCGTACGCATCGCGCAGCTGCGCGTAGTGGAGCTGCCCGTTCGACTCCGACGCGAGGTCGGGCTGCACGTAGATCGAGACGCGCGGGTGCACGTCGCCGCTGAGCACGAGCCGCGCGCGCCGGATCAGGAACCCGTTGCCCGCGCCGATCGAACGGTCGCACTGCGCGCAGGTCAGCTCCGGATTCGTCTCGAGCAGCCGGTTGTAGCGCACCTGCGTGTAGCCGCGCAGCGAGAGCCGCTCGTACCACGGGCGCTCGCGCGCGGGCGCCTTCGCCGCGCTGTCGGCGCGCGCGGGCTGCGAGTCGCGCGGCGCCGCCCCCTGCGCGGCGAGGCGAGCGGGAACGGCGAGCAGCACGATGGCGAGCGCCGCCGCGAGCGGGCGGGGCTGGAGCGGTCGGATGGAGGACACGCGGAGGCGGATCGGGGAGCGGGGCGCCGCCCACGCGGGGCGCCGTCACGAACCCGGCGAAGCCTGTTCCGTTCGTGTCACGGATCAAGCAGCGCTCTGTAACGAATCCGTTACCGGGCCCGAGCGTGTGTCGCGGTCAGGCGACCGGCGCGTGCGGGAAGAGCGCCTCCATCGTCGTGCCGCGCCCGACCTCGCTCTCGGCGTGGATCCGGCCGCCGTGCGCCTCCACGAGGTGCCGCACGATCGCCAGCCCCAGCCCCGTGCCCCCCTCGGCGCGCGAGCGCCCCGGGTCCACGCGGTAGAAGCGCTCGAAGACGCGCGGCAGGTGCTCGGGCGCGATGCCGCACCCCGTGTCGCGCACCGAGAGCCAGATCCCCTCGTCGGCGCGGCGCGTCGTGACCGTGACGCGGCCGCCGGCCGGCGTGTGGCGCACGCCGTTCTCCACCAGGTTGCTGATGACCTGTCGAACCGCCGTCGGATCGGCGTGCAGCGTCGCGGCGTCCGGTCCGGGCGCCACCTCGATGGCGACGCCCTTGGCGGCCGCCGAGCCCTGGATCGCCGACGTCGCCTCGCTGGCCGCGAGCTCCAGCGCGACGTCCTCGGGCGCCGGGCGCCACCGCCCGCTCTCGATGCGCGAGAGGTCGAGCAGGTCGTCGACGATGCGCTGCATGCGCGAGGCGTTCGCGAGCACCGCCTGCGCGAACTGCCGGCGCTGGTCGGGCGCGACGTCGTCCTCGACCAGCGTCTCCGCGAAGCCGGCGACCACGGTCAGCGGCGTCTTCAGCTCGTGCGACACGTTGGCCACGAAGTCGCGGCGCACGTTCTCGAGGCGCCGCAGCGGCGTGAGGTCGAGCAGGGCGAGCACCGCGCCCCCGCCCGGCAGCGGGCGCGAGGTGAGCGCGAGCACGCGCCCCTGCACGCGCAGCTCCTCCGCCGGCGTCGCGGTGCCGGCCAGCGCGTCGTCGAGCGCGGCCCGCAGCGCCCGCAGGCGCGGCAGCCGGTCGATGGGGAAGGGGACCGGCTCGCGCAGATCGAGCAGGTGGCGCGCGACCGCGTTCAGGCGCACCACCTGCCGCCGCTCGTCGACCGCGACGACGCCCTCGTTCAGCGCCTCGGTGAGCGCGACCATGAGCGCCTGCTCGGTGCCGAGGGCCGCGAGGCGCGCCTCCAGCTGCTCGGCGAGCGTGCGCACCGCGCCGGCCAGCTCGCCGACCTCGCCGGGGGCGGAGAGCGCGGGGCGCCGCGACAGGTCGCCCGCGGCGAGCGCCTTCGTGACGTCGCGCAGCTCGGCCACCGGGCGCGACACCTTGCGCGAGAAGAGCGCCGCGAAGCCCAGCGCGACCACCATGGCGATCGCGCCGGCGGTGAACACCTCGCGGCGGCTGCGCGCGAAGATCGCCTCGACGTCGCGCGTCCCGACCGACACGCGCGCCACGCCGGCCGCCGTGCGCACGGCGACGTACAGCTCCTCGTCGCCGGCCGACCGGCTGGGGCGGCGCGCCACGCCCCAGCCGTCGCGCATCGCCGCCAGCACCTCGGGGCGCGTGGCGTGGTTCTCCAGCGCCGCGAGCGCCGCGTCGTCGAACTCGCTGTCGCCGAGCACGCGCCCGTCCACGGCGATCAGCGTGACGCGGTGCCCCAGCGCGCCGCCGGCGCGGTCCGCGTAGGCGTCCGGGGCCACGCCGGCGGTCCACTGCACGCCCACCAGCCGCGCCTCGCGGGCCAGCTCGTCGCGCAGGCCGCGCTGCACCTCGTCGCGCAGTCGGTAGTCGAGCACCGCCAGGACGACGACGAGCAGCACGGCGACGACGAGCGCCGCGCCGAGTAGGAGTCGGGCCGTGAGCTTCATGCCGGCAGGGCGGCCGCGTGGCGGCGCAGGGAGGGGGAGGACGTCGGGCGGGTGTCAGGCGGAGCGCGCGGAAGTCTCTCCGGGCCCGGTGCGCGACGCACCACCGCACGGTAACGGTCGCGTCACGCCCGGCGGGCGCTCAGTTCCGCGCGTACGTCGTCCACCCCTGCCACCACCGCGGCCCGGCGGGCGCGGCGGCGCCCCGATAGGGCGTCGTGGCGAGCGTGCCGCCGAAGAAGCCGTTGACGCGCGCCGCGACGCGCGCGGGGAACGCGGCCAGCCCGCCGCCCTGCAGCACGGCCGTGGGCGTCCAGTCGAGCGTGGCCGTCGTCGGCACGCCCGTGGGCAGCGCGGCGAACAGCGACGCGGCGGCGTTCGTGCCCGCCACCGCGCCCGGGAAGTTGGCCGCCGTCCCGAAGCCCGCGCCGCCCGGCGCGTCGAAGGCGCCGAGCTGGTTGTCGGTGAGCAGCACGCCGCCCAGGTAGAGCGAGTCGCGCTGGCGCAGCGTGTCCGTCACCGACTCGCGCACCGAGAGCCCCTGCGCCTGCCAGCGCGTGACGACGCCGTTGACGAGCGTCCCGCCCGAGCCGCGCCGCACCACGATGCCGTGCGACTGGTCGCGCGCCTGCGGGGCGGTGAAGCCCGCCGCGCCCGGCCCCACGAGGGTGAAGTTCGCGAACACCGGCTCGGAGATCGGCGCCTGCGTGAAGGTCGCGCACCCCTCGACGTTCGGGTCGCAGCCGTAGCCCTGGAAGCCGCGCGGCGTCGTCGACACGAGCCCCGCGCCGGCGCGCGGCGTCGGCTCGTGGCTCTGGAAGCCGATCACGAACTGGTTGCGCCCCTGGTAGCCCTCGCTCCACGCGAAGTGGTCGTCGCCCGACTCGTACGAGACGAGGTGGCGCCCGTCCACCGTGCCGCCGAACCACTGGAAGCCGCTGCCGAGGCTCGACACCGCCTGCAGGTACTCGAGCGTCGTGCCGCGGCCGACGGCGTACAGCGAGAACGCGCCCACGGCGGCCGGGATCGCGTCGCTCCCCGTCGGCACCTCGGCCCCGGCGAACTCCACGCGCACGTAGCGCAGCACGCCGCTGTCGTCGCCCGCGCTCGTGCCGCCGCCGTAGCTCTCGGGCGCCTGCGTCGCGCTGCCCACGACGCCCATCGTGCGCGCGAACGCGGTCGCGCGGCTCACCGGCGCGTTCCCGACGAGCACGAGCCCGCCCCAATCGCCGGGGGCGCGGCGTCCGGCCGGGCGCTGCGAGGTGAAGACGATCGGCAGCTGCTCGGTGCCGCGCGCGTCGATGCGGGCGCCGCGCGCGATCATCAGCAGGCTGCCCGGCACCGTGCTGTCGCCGACGAGGCGGGTCCCCGGCGGGATGGTCAGCGTGGCGCCGCTCCGCACCTTCACGAAGCCGCTGAGCACGTAGGTCGTCTCGGCGCTCAGCGTGCGCGAGGCCGCGATGTCGCCGCGCAGCACCGCCTGCGCCCCGCCGAGGCTGCGGGTGGTGACGGTCACGGCGGCGGCGTAGGCGCTCGTGTCGCTCCCGCGCACCGCCGCCACCTGGTACTGGTAGCTGGTCGCGGGCTGCAGCCCCGTGTCGTCGAAGCTCGTCGTCGTCGCGGGCGCGCGCACGGCGGCACCGGCGGGTGGGGTGCGCTGCACGACGTACGCGGTGGCGCCGGTCACGGCCGTCCAGGTCAGGCGGACCGCGCTCGACGAGGTCGCCGAGGCCTGGAGCCCGGCGGGCACGCCGAGCGCCGGCGGGGGCGGCGGAGGGGGCGGGGTCGTGCCGCCGTCGGGTCCCGCCGGATCCGACCCGCCGCAGGCCGCGAGCAGCAGGGCGACGGCGGCGGGCGGGAGCGGGGCGAGCCGCGGAGCGGAGGGCGGGCGACGCATGGCGGGCGGGGCGGAGAGGGGCGGGGGCGGCGACCGTCGGTCGCGCCCGCCGCAATTGACGAGTCGACGCCGCCCGGCGCCACTCGTCCGGGGGCGGGCCTCAGTCCCGGCGCCCCTGGAGCCGCCGCTGGATCTTCGCGACGATCATCTCGATCGCCACCGCGTTGTGCCCGCCGCGCGGGACGATCACGTCCGCGTGCCGCTTGCTCGGCTCCACGAACTGCTGGTGCATCGGGCGGACGGTGGACAGGTACTGCTCCAGGATCTCGTCGAACGGGCGCCCGCGCTTGACGATGTCGCGCCGCAGCCGGCGGATCAGCCGCACGTCGGCGTCGGCGTCCACGTAGACCTTCACGTCGCAGAGGTCGCGCACCCGCTCGTCCACGAAGAGCAGGATGCCGTCGATGACCACGACGTCGGCCGGCGCGATCGGCACGGTCGCCGGCGCGCGCAGGTGCTCCACGAAGTCGTAGACCGGCTTCTCGATCGCCTCGCCGCGCGAGAGCCGGGCGAGGTGGTCGACGAACAGGTCGATGTCGAACGCGTCCGGGTGGTCCCAGTTCACGCGCCGCCGCTCCGCCATCGAGAGCTCGGCGAAGTTCCGGTAGTACGCGTCCATGTCCACGAACGCGACCGAGGCCGCGGCGCTGCCGGCGGTGAGCGCCTCGGCGACCCGCCGCGCGACCGTCGACTTGCCGGAGCCCGTGCCGCCCGCGATGCCGATGACGAGGGGCTTGGTCACGGGCGCGCTCCCGAGGGAATGGGGCGGGGAGCCGGGCCGGACGGGCCGCGCGGCGCGGCGGCGGGCCCCTCCGGAAGTCGCGTCGGGCGTGGGAGGACTGGCATCCCGCCAAGTGTGGCCGGGGCGCTCGACAGCGTCAACCGCGCGCCGCGGCGGGCCGCCCTGCACCCTCGCCCCAGGGGCCGCTAGCTTCCGTCCATGCAACGAGTTGCTTCATTCCGGGCGCCGCGCCGCGGCGCCGCTCGCCATATCCTCGGCGCCGCGCTGGCCCTCGGCGCGCTCGCGCCCGCCGGGGCGGCGGCCCAGGCCGCGCCCCGCGCCGACTCGCTCGAGCTGCTGATCGCGTCCACCACCGACGTCCACGGGCGCCTGCGCGGCTGGGACTACTTCGCCGGCCGCGCGGACACGGTCCGCTCGCTCGCCCGCGCGGCGACGGTGGTCGACTCGCTGCGCGCCGCGCACCCCGACCGCGTGGTGCTGGTGGACGCGGGCGACCTGCTGCAGGGAACGCCGCTGACCTACGTGGCCGCGCGCGTCGCGCCCGACCAGCCGCACCCCGTGCCGGCGGCGATGAACGCCATGCGCTACGACGCGGCGACCATCGGCAACCACGAGTTCAACTACGGCGTCGAGACGCTGGACCGGGCGATCGCGCAGGCGCGCTTCCCGTTCCTCGCCGCCAACGTGCAGCGCCCCGACGGCTCGCGCGCCTACCGCGCCTGGACGATGGTCGAGCGCGGCGGGGCGAAGGTCGCCATCGTCGGCGGCACCACGCCGGGCTCGATGGTGTGGGACCGCGACCATCTGAAGGGGAAGCTGACGGTCGGCGACATCGTCCCCGCCGTGCGCGCCGCGGCCGCCGAGGCGCGCGCCGCCGGCGCGGACGTCGTGGTGGCCGTGCTGCACTCCGGGCTCGAGGGCGCGGCGAGCTACGACACGGTCGCCACCGGGCTCCCGAGCGAGAACGTCTCGGCGCGCGTCGCGCACGAGGTGCCGGGGCTCGACGCCGTGATCTTCGGGCACTCGCACCGGGTGCTGGCCGACAGCACGATCAACGGCGTGCTGGTGATGCAGCCCAAGAACTGGTCGGAGAGCGTGGGCGTCGCCCGCCTCTCGCTCGTGCGGCGGGGCGGGAAGTGGGCGGTCACGGCGAAGCGCGGCACGCTCGTCCCGACCGCCGGCCGCGCGGAGTCGCCGGCGGTGCTCGCCGCGACCGAGGCCGGACACGGCCGCGCGGTCGCGTACGCGAGCTCCGAGGTCGGGCGCACGTCGGTCGCCTGGCGCGCCGACTCCGCGCGCGTCGTCGACACGCCGCTGCTCGACTTCACGCTCGAGGTCATGCGCCGCACCGCGAAGGCGGATCTCGCCGCGAGCGCGGCCTTCTCGCTGAACGCGGGGCTGGACGCCGGTCCGGTGACGATCGCCGAGATGGCGCAGCTCTACCCGTACGAGAACACGCTGCGGGCGGTGAAGGTCAGCGGCGCGCAGCTCCGGCAGTTCCTGGAGCACAGCGCGCGGTACTACCGGCCGTTCGATCCGGCGAACCCGTCGGCGCGCGTCGTCGACCCGTCGGTCCCGGGCTACAACTTCGACGTCGTCGCCGGCGCGGACTACGTGCTCGACATCTCGCGCCCGGTGGGGCAGCGCGTGACGTCGCTGAGTGTGCGCGGCAGGCCCGTGGCCGACACCGACACGTTCACGCTCGCGCTCAACAACTACCGACAGACGGGCGGCGGCGGCTTCGCCATGCTCGCGGGCGCGCCGCTCGTGTACGACGAGGGGCTGGAGATCCGCCAGCTGCTGATCGACGAGGCAAAGGCGCGCGGCACGCTCGATCCGGCCGCGTACCACACGCGCAACTGGCGCCTGGAGCCCGCCGCCGCGGTGGGCGCCGCCTACGCGGCGATGCGCGGCGACGCGACCGGCCGTGCCGGCGGCGCGACGGCCACGGGTGCGGCGACGACGGGCGCGGCGACCACGGGTGCTGCCGCCACGGCGACGGCCGCGCAGGACACCGCGCCGCTGCGCGTGCGGAAGGACGCGCCGGCGGTGCGCCGTCGCGCGGGGCTCCCGACGACGCTGCGCATCCTCGCGATGAACGACTTCCACGGCGCGGTCGAGCCGCGCGCCGACACGCGCGGCGTGCGGCGCGGCGGCGCCGGCCCGCTCGCGGCGGCGATCGCGAAGGCGCGCGCCGAGTGCCGGCCGCCCCGGTGCGTCAGCCTGCTGCTCGACGGCGGCGACGAGTTCCAGGGCACGCCGGCGTCCAACCTCACCTACGGCCGCGCGGTCGTCCCCATCATGCGGGAGCTCGGCGTCGTCGCGTCGGCGCTCGGCAACCACGAGTTCGACTGGGGCGTCGACACGCTGCGCGCGCGCATCCGCGAGCTGCCCTACACGGTCCTCGGCGCGAACGTCCGCACGACCGACGGGAAGAAGCTCCCCTGGCTGCGCGACGACACGCTCGTCGTGCGCAACGGGCTGCGCATCGGCATCGTCGGCGTCGCCGACCCGTCCACGCCACGCACCACGAAGGTGCTGAACGTGAAGGGGCTGGTGTTCGGCCCGATGGCGCCGGCGATCGACGAGCGGGCGCGTGCGCTGCGGGCGCGGGGCGCCGACATCGTCGTCGTCACGGGGCACATCGGCGGCTTCTGCGACCGCGACGGCGAGAACGACCCGGGCGCCGGCGCCAACGCCGCGGCCGCGGCGCCCGCGCCGGCCGCCGGGGCGACGCCCTGCACGGGCGAGGTGTTCCAGCTCGCGCGCGAGATCCGCGAGCCGGTCGCCGCGATCGTCAGCGGCCACACGCACTCGCGCGTCGCGACGGTGGTGAACGGCATCCCGATCGCGCAGGGCCGCTCGTCGGGCCGCGCGCTCGGCGTGATCGACGTGCCGCTCGACGGCGGCGCGCCGCGCGTCGAGGTGCGCGAGGTGGTCGCCGACTCCGCCGGCACGATCCCCCCGCGCGTCGCCGCGCTCACCGCACGCGCGCTCGCCGACGTCCAGGCGCGTGTCTCGCGCGTGATCGCCGAGGTGGCCGACGCGATGCCCAAGGAGCCGGACGAGCAGTACGCCATCGGCAACGTGATCGCCGACGCGCAGCGCTGGGCCACCCGCGCCGACGTCGCGATCATGAACAACGGCGGCATCCGCGCGGGGCTTCCGGCGGGCACGGCGACCTTTGGCCGCCTGTACGAGATCCAGCCGTTCGGCAACACGCTCTACACGCTGCGCGTGCGCGGCCGCGACCTGAAGGCGTACCTGCCGCGGCTCGTGAGCCGGAGCTGGCCGCGCTGGCACGTCAGCGGCCTCACGATCACCTACGACACCACCAAGACGGGCGCCGAACGCCTCGTCTCGGCCACGCTCGACGGCGGGAAGCCGATCGTCGACGACCAGCTGTACTCGGTCACGATCAACGACTTCCTCGTCACCGGCGGCGACGGCCTGACGCTGAGCGAGAACGCGGCGTCGGTGGTCGAGACGAAGATCGTGGACGTCGACGCGCTGATCGGCTACATGCGCCAGCTGCCGCAGCCGGTGCGCGCGCCGACCGAGGTGCGCATCCGCAGCGTCGCGGGCGGGCAGCCGTGACCGCGCTCCCGCCGACGCTTCGCGTGTTCGTGAACGAGCGCGCGGTCGAGGTGCCGCGCGGCGCGACCGTCGCCGACGCGGTGCGCGCGCACGACGCCGGCGCCGCCGACGCGCTGGGCGCGGGCGAGCGCGCCGTCACCGACAGCCGCGGCCTGCCCGTGGATCCGCGCGCCGAGACCTACGCCGGCGCCATCTACCGACTGATCGCCGCCCGCCGCACGGCGGGCGCGGACGACATGGAATGACCGACCGCCATCCCGATCCCGCGCGCAACGGCGCCCCGCACCCGCAGGAGGTCGCCGAGCGGCGCGCCGAGCGCGAGGCCGCGGTTGATCGTGCGCTGCTCACCCGCCTGCCGAAGGCGGAGCTCCACTGCCATCTCGACGGCTCCGTGCGGCCCGAGACGCTGCTCTCGCTCGGCGCCGAGCAGGGCGTCGCGATGCCGGCCGCGACGCCCGAGGCGCTGCGCGAGTACATGCGCGTCGACGACGCGCGGAACCTCGAGGACTACCTCGCCCGCTTCGACGTGACGCTCTCGGTGATGCAGACCGAGGACGCGCTGGAGCGGATCGCCTACGAGCTGGCGGTCGACGCCGCGGCCGAGGGCGTGCGCTACCTCGAGACGCGCTACGCGCCGGTGCTCAACACGCGCGGCGGGCTGTCGCTCGGCGCGACGGTCGAGGCGCCGCTGCGCGGCCTCGCGCGCGCCGAGCGCGAGACCGGCATCGTGGCGCGCGCGATCCTGTGCGGCATCCGCAACATGCCGCCGGAGACGTCGCTCGAGGTGGCACGGCTGGCCGTCGCGTACCGCGGCCGCGGCGTCGTCGGCTTCGACCTCGCGGGCGGCGAGGCCGGCAACCCGGCCTCGCGGCACGTCGCCGCGTTCGACTACGCGCGGAGCCACGACCTCGCGATCACCTGCCATGCGGGCGAGGGCGCCGGCGCCGACAGCGTGCGCGACGCCATGCACGCCTGCGGCGCGGAGCGGCTGGGCCACGCCACGCGGCTGATCGAGGATCCCGCGCTGGTGGACGAGGTGGGCGAGCGCCGCATCTGCTGCGAGTGCTGCCTGACGTCCAACATCCAGACGCACGCCGCGACCGACTACGCGTCGCACCCCTTCCGCCGCTACTTCGACCTCGGCCTCAACGTCGTGCTGAACACCGACAACCGCCTCATGAGCGGCACCACGCTCGTCGACGAGTACGTGCACGCCGTGGCGCACCTCGACTTCAGCTTCGACGAGCTGTCGCGGGTCGCCCGCAACGGCTTCGAGAGCGCCTTCCTGCCGGCCGACGAGCGGGCGGCGCTGCTCGCCCGCGTCGACCGCGACCTGGCCGCGCTGCGCGCCGACCGCCGCGAGGTGGTCGCGTGACCGCCGCGCTGCCGACCGCCGCGCTCGCGAGCGAGGACCACGCCGACCTCGCGCGCTATGGCGCCGAGGCCGCGCGCCGCGCCGCCGACGCCGTGCGCGAGCGCCTGGGCGTGCGCGCGCCCGCCTGCGCGATCGTGCTCGGGTCCGGGCTGGGCGACCTCGCCCACGACATCGCCGACGCGCGCCGCATCCCGTTCGCCGAGGTGCCGGGCTTCCCGACGGCGACCGTGGCCGGGCACGCGGGCGCGCTCATCGCCGGCACGCTGGCGGGGCGCGAGGTCGTCGCGCTCGCCGGCCGCTTCCACATGTACGAGGGCCATCCGGCCGCGCTGGCCGGCTTCCCGGTGCGCGTGCTGCACGCGCTCGGCGCGCCGACGCTGTTCGTCAGCAACGCCGCCGGCGGCGTGCGGCGCACGTTCGCCGCGGGCGACCTCATGATCATCGCGGACCACATCAACCTCATGTTCCGCAACCCGCTCGTCGGCCCGCTGCAGCCCGGCGACGTGCGCTTCCCGGACATGTCCGACCCGTACGACGCGCGCCTGCGCGCCGTGCTGCGCCGCGTCGCGGCGGAGCGGGGCATCCGCGTGCAGGAGGGCGTCTACGCCGGCTCGGTCGGGCCGACGTACGAGACGCCGGCCGAGACGCGCATGTTGGAGCGCCTGGGCGCCGACGCGACCGGGATGTCGACCGTGCCCGAGGTCATCGTCGCGCGCGCGATCGGCATGCGCGTCGCGGGCGTCAGCTGCATCACGAACATGGCCTGCGGCATCTCGACGCACCCACTCTCGCACGAGGAGGTGCTGGAGACGGGGCGCGCGGTGAGCGCGCAGTTCCGCACCCTGGTGACCGAGTTCGTGCGCGCGCTCGACTGAGCGCATCGCCCGGGAACGCCGAAGGGGGCGGGCCGCATCGCGGTCCGCCCCCCTTCGCACGTGCGTCCGACTCAGCGCGCCGCCTGGCGCGCCGCCGGCAGCGACCGCAGTCGGTTCTGGAAGGCGCGGAAGTTCTGCGAGTCGCGCGACAGCGAGTTCAGCACCGCCGGCGAGATCTTCGCGATCTGCGCCTCCGTGTTGGCGATGCGGTCCTCCTCCATCGGGTGCGTCGAGAACCACGCGTCGACGCCCGCGGGGCGCCGCTCGCGCTCCTCAAGGAGCACGCGGAACATGCCCGGGATGCCGCGCGGATCGATGCCGGCGCGCGTCACGTACTCGACGCCGCGCGTGTCGGCCTCGTTCTCGTCCTGCCGGCTGAAGCGCGCGAACACCGCGCTGCCGCCGACGTTGATGAGCGCGCCCGCCGCCTGGTTCTGGCAGACGCTCGGCGCCAGGATGCAGCCGAGCGTCAGGCCGATGTTCGCGCCCTGCTGCTTCTGCATCTGGTCGATCGAGTGCCGCTCGACGACGTGGCCGATCTCGTGCCCGAGCACGCCGGCGACCTGCGCCATGTTCTGCGCGCGCTCGATGAGCCCACGGTTCATGTAGATGAAGCCGCCGGGCACCGCGAAGGCGTTGACTTCGGGGCTGTTGACCACGTAGAACTGCCAGTCGAGGTCGGTCCGCCCCGCGACCCGCGCGATCGAATCCCCGAGGACGTTGATGTAGCGGTTGATCTCGGGATCGGTGACGATCGGCAGCTGGGAGTTGATCTGCTGCGCATACTGGGCACCCATCTCGACTTCCTGCTGCGTCGACACGCCGCATCCGGCGGTGAGGAAGGCGAGGCTCGCTGCGGTGCCAACGACGAAACGTCTCATGACGACTCCACGCGTGCTCGGTGATCGAAGGTCGGGCCGGCGCCAGGCGCCGGGGGGCGGGATCCGCCCTGGGCGGTCATGGCCGACTCCCTACCCAGGGCAAGAGCCATTCCCGGCGCCGCCGCCGGGTCCACAATCGTAACGCAATGCGGCTGCTGAGTTTAGCGCGCGACCTGCAGCGCCGGCGGGCGCGCGAACGGCAGGGGTTGTTCGTTGCAGAGGGCATCCGGACCGTCGAGGAGCTGCTCACCACGCCGCTGCGCGCGCGCGGCGCCCTCGTCTCCGAGGCCCTCGGCGGCACCCCGCGCGGCGCGGCGCTGCGCGAGCGGCTCGCGTCCTCCGGCATGCCGCTCCTCGAGGTGGGCGAGCGCGAGTTCGCCACCGCGGCCGACACCGAGTCGCCGCAGGGCGTCCTGGTGGTCGCCGAGCAGCCGGCGCTCACCCTCGACGCCCTCGCGGAGCGCCTGCCCGCGGGCGAGGTCCGTCTCCTCCTCCTCGACGGCGTCCAGGATCCGGGCAACGTCGGCACGATCCTCCGCTCGGCGGCCGGGCTCGGCGCTGCCGCCGTGGTGGCGCTGCCGGGGACGGTCGACCTCTGGAGCGCGAAGGTGGTCCGGTCGGCGATGGGAGCACAGTTCAGGCTGTCTACGGTAGGTGATACCGCCGAGGCGGTGAGCGCGTTCCTCGAACGCGCGCGGATCGTCCTGTGGGGGGCGGACGGCGCCGGTCGGCCGGTGGGCGCGCTCGCGGCCTCGGCGCCGGAGCGGCTCGCGGTCGCGGTCGGCAACGAGGGCGCCGGGCTCTCGCCGGCCGTCCGGGCGCGCTCGGCCGAGCTGGTGGCCGTGCCGAGCAGCGGGCTCGTGGAGTCGCTCAACGTCGCGGTCGCGGCGTCGATCCTCCTGTACGAGCTGCGGCCGGCGCCGCTGCGCCGCCCCGCCTGACCGCCGCGCGTTTCCCCGTCCGCCCCCGCAGATGCTCGAGTCGCACTGGTCCGTCGCCGTCCTCGCGTTCCTCCTCGGATCGGCGATCGGCTCCTTCCTCAACGTCTGCATCGTCCGGTGGCCCGAGGGCGAGTCGGTCGTGCGGCCGCGCTCGCGCTGCCCCCGGTGCGGGCGCCCCGTGCAGGCGCTCGAGAACGTCCCGATCCTCAGCTGGCTCCTGCTCCGCGGGAAGTGCCGCGGGTGCGGGCTGCCGATCTCGCCGCTCTATCCGGCGATCGAGCTGGCGGTCGGGCTCGGGTGGCTCGCGGCGTATCTCGCCTTCGGCCCGACGCTCGACGCGCTGCGGGTGGCGGTGTTCGGGACGGTGCTGCTCGGCATCGCCACCACCGACGCGCGCCGCTACCTGATCCCCGACGGCTTCACCGTCTTCCTGCTCCTCTGGGTGCTCGGCACCTCGGTGCTGTCGCGCGGGCCGGCCGGGGCGACGCTGTTCGCCGCGCCGTACGAGGCGCTCATCGGCGCCTGCACGGGCGCCGGCGCGATCGCGATCGTCGGCTGGCTGGGCGAGCTGGCGTTCAAGAAGGAGGCGATGGGCTTCGGCGACGTCACGATGATGGCCGCCGTCGGGGCCGCGCTGGGGCCGGAGCGCGCGCTGCTCACGGTGATCGTCGGCGCCTTCGTCGGCGCGCTGGCGTCGATCAGCGTCATCGTCCCCGCGGCCTGGGTGCTGCACCGGCGTCGCCTGGTGCAGGGGGAGGCGGATGCGGCGTTCGAGCTGCCGCCCGTGCCGTTCGGCGTCTTCCTTGCGCCTGCCGCACTCCTGACCTTGCTTTGGGGGGACCGCATGATCGCCTGGTACTTCGCCACCGTGCTGCAGTAATGACGTCCGGCCCGCGCCCGGGCCGCCGCCCGGCGCCCGGCGCCACACGCACCCGCGCCGCGCGCGCGGCCCTCGCCACGCTCGCGACCCTCGCGCTGCTGCCGGCCTGCCACGTGGTCGAGGGCGACCGGCGCGCCTCCTACGTCGAGCAGGCCGTCGCGCTCGCGCCCGAGATCGAGCGCGCCACGGGGCTCCGCTTCACCCGGCCGCCCAAGGTCGAGGTCCGGACGGCGGAGCAGGTGCGCGCCTTCGTCGAGCGCGCGGTGGACGAGCCGGAGGCCCGCGCGGAGCTCGAGGGGCAGGCGGCCGCGTACAAGCGGCTCGGCATGGTGCCCGACACGATGGACCTGCGCGCGCTCCTCGTCCGCGTGCTCGAGGAGCAGGTGGTCGGCTACTACGACCCGCGCTCCAAGACGCTCTACGTCGTCCAGGGCGCCGACTCGGCGGCCGCCGCGGTCACGCTGCGCCACGAGCTGGTGCACGCGCTGCAGGACCAGCACCGCAACCTCGACTCGCTGCTGCGCCTGCGCGGCCAGGCGGACCGCGCGAGCGCCGCGCACGCCGCGCTCGAGGGGCAGGCGACCTGGGTGCAGCTCGCCGCCGGCGGCGTCGGGGGGCGCGACGAGTGGGCGCGCACCCGCGAGGCGATCCGCGCGAACATGGACCGTACGCCGGTGCTCGCGTCGGCCCCGCTCATCGTGCGCGAGACGCTGCTCTTCCCGTACCTCGGCGGCGCGGAGCTCGCGCGGCGCCTGACCGACGCCGGCCACCCGGACTCCGTGCTGCTGCGGCTCCCGGCGTCGACCGAGCAGGTGCTGCACCCCGACCGCTACGCGATGGGCCAGCCGGGCGACGCGCCGCTCGGCCTCGTCCTGCCGGCGCCGCGCGCGGGCACCGTCTCGGCGGAGAACACGCTCGGCGAGTTCGAGATGCGGCTCGTGCTGCAGCAGCATCTGGAGGACGCCGCGCTCGCCACGCGCGCCGCGGGCGGCTGGGGCGGCGACCGGTGGGCCGTCCTGCGCACGCCGGCCGGCGACGCCTTCGTCTGGCTGACGGCGTGGGACGGCAGCCTCGATGCCGCCGAGTTCTTCGACGCGATGTCGCGCGTGGTGCCGCGCCTGCACCGCACCGCGCGCGCCGAGCGGACGCGCGAGCTGGCGACGCGCGCGTTCTCCGCCGTCGATCCGCGCCACGGCCCGCGCGCGCTGCTCGTGCGCAGCGGCGAGGTGCAGGGCCGCCCCGTCGTGCTCTACGTCGACGCCCCCGCCGCCGCGGGCACCGACCTCCTCGACCTCTCGCGCGTGACGCTCGAACGGTGAGCCGACCGTGAGCCAAGACCCGTCGCCCGCCGCGTCCGCCGCGGCCCCTCCGGACGCGGACGCCATCGACCCGTCGGCGGAGGCGCCACCGGCGCCCGCCGTCGAGGCGCCGGCGCCAGCGCCGGTGCCCGCGCCCACGCCGTCGTCGCGGAGCGCACCGCCCTCGCACGATCCCCGGGTGCCGCCGCCGATCGCCGACGAGGCGGAGAAGCAGCAGGCGCTGGAGCGCATGCAGCGGCGCGCCACCGGGCTGCTGATCGCCGCGGGCGTGCTGTTCCTCGTCGCCCGCTGGTTCGAGTCGCGCCACGCGTGGCTCGGCTACGTGCGCGCGTTCGCCGAGGCCGCGATGGTCGGCGGCCTGGCCGACTGGTTCGCGGTCACCGCGCTCTTCCGCCGCCCGCTCGGGCTGCCGATCCCGCACACGGCGATCGTGCCGACGCGCAAGGACCGCATCGGCCGGTCGCTCGGGCTGTTCGTGCAGCGCAACTTCCTCTCGCCGGAGGTCGTGGGCGCGAAGCTGCGCGCCGCGAAGGTGGGCGAGAAGGCGGCGCGCTGGCTCGCCGAGCCGCGGCACGCGCGCATGGTCGCGCGACAGGTGGCCACCGGCCTCTCGGGCGCCGCGGAGGTGCTGCGCGACGAGGACGTGCAGGGCTTCGTCGAGCGCTCGCTGGTCTCGCGTGCGCGCCGCGTGCAGGTCGCGCCGGTGATCGGCCGCGCGCTGACGCTGCTCACCGCGGGCGGGCGGCATCAGGAGCTGCTCGACGAGGCGCTGCGCCTCGCGTCGCGCCTCGTCTCCGAGAACGAGGAGCTGATCCGCGATCGCATCGCCGCCGAGGCGCCCTGGTGGATGCCGGGCGCGGTCGAGGACCGCATCCACGAGAAGGTCGTCGCGGCGGTCGAGCGCACGCTGCAGGACGTGGCGGCCAACCCGGAGCACGAGCTGCGCGAGCGCTTCGACGAGGCGGTGCGCGGCTTCGCCGAGCGGCTGCGCACGCGGCCGGAGACGATCGCGCGTGCGGAGGCGATCAAGGAGGACATGCTCGCGCATCCGGCGGTGCGCGACTACGCCGCGACGGTGTGGAGCGACGTGAAGTCGGCGCTCGGCCGCTACGCGACGGCGGACGTGGAGGCCGCGGAGGACGGGCAGGGCGCCCTCGCCGCCGTGGAGCGCGGCCTGGTCTCGCTCGGCAACGCGATCCTCGCCGACCCGGCGCTCACCGCGAAGGTCGACGCCTGGGTGCTCGACGCCGCGCTGTTCGCGGTGGAGCAGTACCGCAGCGAGGTCTCGGCACTCATCGAGTCGACGGTCGCCGGCTGGGACCCGGACGTCACCTCACGCCGCATCGAGATCCAGATCGGCCGCGACCTGCAGTTCATCCGCATCAACGGGACGCTGGTGGGCGGGCTGGTGGGGCTGGTGCTGTACACGGTGGGGCGGCTGATGGAGTGAGGCGGGAACGGCGGGAACGGCGGGAACGGCGGGTCGGGTGGGGCGGATCGGGTGAGGCGGGGGCGGATACGGCGGAGGCGGGTGGGGCGGGTCGGGAACGGCGGAGGCGGAACGGCGGAGTCGGATGGCGCGACACCACCTGGCGTGACGGCACCGCCTGGCACGCGAAACGGCGAGACCGCGCCTCACGCGCTGGTCTCGCCGTTCGCCTTTTGCTGTCGGGTTTCGCCATCGGGTGTCGCTCGGAGCTTGGAGCGCACGGCTTCGCGGTTGCCGGTTCCGCCGTACCCGTCCCCGCCGTTCCCGCCCCGCGGTATCCGTTCCCGCCGACCCGCCCCCGCCTCACCCGACCCGCCGTTCCCGACTCCGCCGTTATCGCTTCACATCCGCGAGTGGGACCGTCTCCACGCTCGCCCCCGGCGTGCGGTGGTTCTCGCCGACCGCGAGGTCCGCGGAGTCGGCGAGCGGCGCGGCCGCCTTCTCGTCGACGTCGGCGTCCGGCGCGCGGTCGGCGTTCGCGACGGGGCTCGGGAGCAGGGCGATCCGCAGCACCTCGTCCATCGACGAGACGAAGGAGAACGCCATGTGCTCGCGCACCTCCTTCGGGACGTCGCGCAGGTCCTTCTCGTTGCTCTTCGGCAGGATCACCTCGCGCAGCCCCGCGCGATACGCGGCGAGCACCTTCTCCTTCACGCCGCCGATCTCCAGCACCTTGCCGCGCAGCGTCACCTCGCCCGTCATCGCGAGATCGCGCCGGATCGGGCGGCGCGAGAGCACGCTGCCGATGGCGAGCGTGATCGCGATGCCGGCCGACGGGCCGTCCTTCGGGATCGCGCCGGCGGGGAAGTGGATGTGGATGTCCGACTCCTTGAACTCCTTCGCCTCGACGCCGAGCGTGTCGGCGCGCGAGCGGACGTAGGAGTGCGCGGCGTCGACGCTCTCGCGCATCACGTCGCCCAGCTGGCCCGTGACCGTCATGCGGCCGGAGCCCGGCATGCGCAGCGCCTCGATCACCATCAGGTCGCCGCCCGTCGACGTCCAGGCGAGGCCGGTGACGGCGCCGATCTCCGGCTCCTTCTCCGCCTCCTCCACCGCGTAGCGCGGCGGCCCGAGGACCTCCTCGACCTTCTCGCGGTCGAGCACCCAGGCGCCCTGCTCGCCGTCCGCCTTGCGGCGCGCGCGCTTGCGCATGAGCGTCGCGAGGTGGCGGCTGAAGTTGCGGAGCCCCGCCTCGCGCGAGTAGCGGCTCGCGACGAACGACAGCACCTCGTCGGTGAAGACGATGTCCTGCTCCGTGATCCCGTGCTCCTCGAGCAGCTTCGGGATCGTGTAGCGCCACGCGATCTCGACCTTCTCCTCGATCGTGTACCCGGCGATGCGGATGACCTCCATGCGGTCGCGCAGCGGGCCCGGGATGTCGAAGACGTTGTTCGCCGTGCAGATGAACAGCACCTGCGACAGGTCGAACGGCAGGTTGAGGTAGTGGTCGACGAACGTCTGGTTCTGCGACGGGTCGAGCACCTCGAGCATCGCCGCCGTCGGATCGCCCGACGGGCCGCCGCCCGACATCTTGTCGATCTCGTCGATGAGGAAGACCGGGTCGCGCACGCCCACGCGGCGCAGCGCCTGGATCAGCAGCCCGGGCATCGAGCCGACGTACGTCCGGCGATGGCCGCGGATCTCGGCCTCGTCGCGCACGCCGCCCACCGAGATGCGGTAGAACTGGCGCCCGATCGCCTTGGCGATCACCTCGCCGAGCGAGGTCTTGCCGGTGCCCGGCGGGCCGGCGAAGCAGAGGATCGGCCCGGCCAGCGCCACCTCGGTCGCGCGCGTCTCGCTCGGCGCGCCCTCGTCGGCGGGCGGCGCGGGGAGGTCGGCCGGCTCGGGGCGCTCGGAGCGGAGCGCGTCGTCGTCGGCCAGCGGGGCGGCCGCCTGCACCGGCTGCGTCGCGCGCAGCTTGCGCACGGCCAGGTACTCGACGATGCGGTCCTTCGCCTCGTCCAGCCCGTAGTGCCGCTCGCCGAGCGCGTCCTCCACCTTCTTGAGGTCGATCGCGGCGTCCTGCTCGCCCGACTTCGCGTGCCAGGGCAGGGAGAGCACCCAGTCGAGGTACGTGCGGACGACCTGGTACTCGCTCGAGGCGGGCGACAGCATGCGCAGGCGCTCGACCTCGCGGCGCGCCTCCTGGCCGACCTTCTCGGGCAGCTTGGCCTCGTCGACCTTGCGCAGCAGGTCGACCGCCTCCTTCTCGCCGGGATCGGTCTCGCCCAGCTCGGCCTGGATCGCGCGCAGCTGCTGGCGCAGGTAGAACTCGCGCTGGTGCTGCTCGATCTTGATCTCGGTCTGCTTCTTCACGTCCTCCATCACGCGGGCGCGCGCGACCTCGCGCTCGAGCCGCGAGAGGATGAAGCGCAGCCGCTCGCCGACGTCGAGCTTCTGCAGGACCTCGTCCTTGTCGGCGATGCGGAAGTTCATGTTCGTCGCCGCCAGGTCCGCGAAGCGGCCCGGGTCGGAGACGTTCATCTTGAGGATCGCGGGCACCTCGTCCGGGATGCGGTCGACGAGGTTGGCGAGCGTCTCCGCGGCCGACGTGACGCGCGCGACCAGGTCCTCCAGGTCGCCGTCCTCGGGCGGGATCTCGCGCGCCGGGGTGATGCGGGCGATCGGGTACGGGTTGATCTGGTCGATGCCGTCGATCGTGATGCGGCGCAGCCCCTGGAGGGTGATCTGGACCGTGTCGCCCGGCAGGTTGATGCGCTCGTGGACGCGCGCCGCGACGCCGACCTTGCCCGAGAACTTGGTGCTGTCGATCGGCTCGTCGTGATCGCCGAGCGCGACGACGAGGGCCACGATGACGCCCGGATCCTCGTTGGCGCGGAGGAGGGCCAGGTTCTCGGGGGCGCCCATCTGCACCGCGATCGTCCCGAGGGGGTACACGATCGTGGAGCGCAGCGCCATCAGCGGGAGGACCGGGGGGACCTCGGACCGGAGGATCTCTTCCTTGCGCTGGGGTCGGGGCATCGCGGCGGGACCGGAGGAACGGGAGGCGGGTGGAGCGGCAGACCGCCTCGGAGCGGCGGAGTCCCCTGCAGGACCGATACCGGTCGACGCGGGGAGCGGGGGCTGCGTCCCGGCGGCGTCGCCAGGCGCGGGGGCGGCCCCGGAGGAGGGAGGAGCGGCCGGCGAGGGCCGGTTGTTCCGGAGTCTAAGTCGCGGTACTTTCAACGGCTATGTTCGACGAGCTCACTGAGAAACTCGAGTCGACCTTCGCCCGCCTGCGCGGGAAGGGCACGCTCACCGAGGCCGACATCAAGGAAGGGCTGCGCGAGGTCCGGCGCGTCCTGCTTGAGGCCGACGTCAACTTCCAGCTCACCCGCGAGTTCCTGGAGCGGGTGGAGGGAGCGGCCGTCGGCGTCGCGCAGCTCAAGGGCGTCAACCCGGCGCAGCAGCTGGTCAAGATCGTCTACGACGAGCTGACGAAGATGCTCGGCGAGCGACGCGAGGGGCTCAAGCTGAGCACCATCCCGCCGAGCGTCGTCATGATGGTCGGGCTGCAGGGCTCGGGGAAGACCACGACGGCCGGCAAGCTGGCGCGGAAGCTCAAGGCCGAGGGGCGCCAGGTGCGCCTCGTCGCCGCCGACGTCTACCGCCCCGCCGCCATCGACCAGCTCGAGACCGTCGGCCAGCAGATCGGCGTACCCGTCTACGCGAACCGCGCGACGAACGACGTCGTCCGGATCGCCAAGGAAGGGATCGAGGAGGCCAAGCGCGGGCGTGACCGCCTGGTCATCGTCGACACCGCCGGGCGTCTGCAGATCGACGCCGACATGATGACCGAGCTGAAGCGGCTGAAGGAGGCCGTCCGCCCGGACGAGATCCTCTTCGTTGCCGACGGCATGACCGGCCAGGAGGCCGTGCGCATCGCGCAGGGCTTCGACGAGGCGCTCGGCGTCACCGGCGTCGTGCTGACCAAGATGGACGGCGACGCCCGCGGCGGTGCGGCGCTGTCGATCTACGGCGTCATCAAGAAGCCGATCAAGTTCATCGGCGTGGGCGAGAAGCTCGACGCCCTCGAGGATTTCCACCCGGACCGCATGGCCGGGCGCATCCTCCAGCAGGGCGACGTGCTCACGCTCGTCGAGAAGGCGCAGGCGGCGTTCGACGAGGACTCGGCGAAGGCGCTCGAGAAGAAGGTCCGCAAGGACGGCATGGACCTGAACGACTTCCTCGTCGCCATGAAGCAGATGCAGAAGCTCGGGCCGCTCGAGCACCTGCTGAAGCTGCTGCCGGGCGTCAACGCGTCGATGCTCAAGCAGGCCAAGATCGATCCGAAGCGCATGAAGCACATCGAGGCCATCGTGCTCTCGATGACCGACGCCGAGCGGAAGCGCCCGGAGATCATGAACGGCTCGCGCCGGCTGCGGGTGGCCAAGGGATCCGGCCGCCCCGTCCAGGAGGTCAACCGCCTCCTGGAGCAGTTCCGCGAGATGCAGAAGATGATGAAGAAGATGACGCAGGGCGGCGGTGGCGGGGGCGGTGGTCGGCCCCCGCAGCTGCCCGGCATGCCGCGGATGCCGTTCGGCTTCCGTTGAGCGATCAGCGCGCAGCGATAAGCGATCAGAAGGAGCGCTGTACGCTGAACGCTCCCCCTGGGTGCGCACCGGAAACGCCGGACCGCGCGAGGAGCCCAGACGCACGACCCACCACCTCTGACGGGGTAATTGTCACATGGTTCGCATCCGTCTCCGCCGCGTCGGCCGCAAGAAGGCGCCGGCCTACCGCATCGTCGTCGCCGACAGCAAGAGCCCGCGCGACGGCAAGTTCATCGAGATCATCGGGCAGTACGCGCCCCGCCAGAGCGACGACCAGAAGCTCAACATCGACGTCGAGCGCGTGAACTACTGGATGAACGTCGGCGCGCAGCCGTCGGACACCGTGCGTTCGCTGCTGCGTCGCGCGGGCGTGCTGAAGGCCCGCCACGAGGCCCGTCTGGCGCAGAAGCTCCAGAACGCGGCCGTCGCCCTCCCCGAGCAGTCGGCGGAGTGATCGGCGCGCCATGACGACGTCCATCGGAGGCGGGGGGAACCCCGCCGACGAGCTGGCGATCGTCGGGCGCATCCGGAAGGCGCATGGAATCCGCGGCGAGCTCGTCGTGGAGCCCTACACCAACGTGCCGGCCGCGGTCTTCGCGGCCGGCCGTCGCCTTTTCGGGGGCACGCCCGACGGCCAGCCGCTCGCCGCGCCGGCCACGCTGACCGTGCGCCGCGCCACGCCGCACAAGGACGGCTGGATCGTCCGCGTCGACGAGCTGGCCGACCGCACGGCCGCCGAGGCGTGGCGGGCGCGCACGCTCCTCGCGCCGCTCGCGGAGCTCCCGCCGCCGGACGAGGACGAGGTCTACCTGCACGACCTCGTGGGGATGCTGGTGCGGCGCGTCGACGCGACGCCGGTGGGCGCCGTGGCCGACTACTACGAGCTGCCGCACGGGCTGATGCTCGAGGTACGCCTCGAAGGGCGGTCGGACACGGTGCTCGTGCCGTACCGCCCGGAGATCGTGACCGAGGTCGACACCGGCGCGCGCACGATCACGATCGACCCCCCGGCGGGGCTGCTGGAATGAGCGACGAGCGTCGAGCGTCGAGCGTCGAGGGCGCGCCGTCGGAGCTCGGAGCGTCGCCGCACGGTGGAGCCGACTCGCCGCTCGCCGCTCGCCGCTCGCCGCTCCGCATCAACGTCGTCACCATCTTTCCTCCGTTCTTCGAGGGGCCGCTCGGCCTCAGCATCCCGGCGCGCGCCCGCGCCGCGGGGAGCGTCGAGTACCGGATGGTCGACCTGCGCGACTTCACGCACGACCGCCACCGGTCGGTGGACGACGCGCCGTTCGGGGGCGGCCCCGGAATGGTGATGCGCCCGGCGCCCTTCTTCGAGGCGGTCGAGCACCTGGGCGCGCGCGCGCCGATCGTGCTCCTGTCGCCGCGGGGGCGGACGTTCACGCAGGCGGACGCGATCCGCTTTGCGGAGGGGGAGGAGCTGACGCTCCTCTGCGGGCACTACAAGGACGTCGATCAGCGGGTCGCCGAGCATCTGGCGACGGAGGAGCTGTCGCTGGGAGAGTTCGTGCTGAGCGGAGGGGAGCCCGCGGCGCTCGCGATCATCGACGCGGTCGTGCGGCTGCTTCCCGGCGCGATGTCGGACCACGACAGCGCCTACGGGGACTCGTGGTACGGCCGCGACGTGAGCGCGCCGAGCTACACGCGGCCGGCCGTGTACCGCGGGCACGAGGTGCCGTCGGTGCTCCTCTCGGGCGACCACGCGAAGATCGCGAAGTGGCGCGAGTGGGAGGGGCTGCGCCTCTCGGCGCGCCGTGCCGGGCTGCCGGAGCCCGTGCCCGAGCCGCCCAAGAAGAAGCGCGTGCGACGGGGGCGGGGCGGGGGGACCGCGACGTCGTCCACCCCGCGCGCCGAGACGCCGTCGGACGCGGAGCGCGACGCTACAGGCCGGCCGGCTGCGGACGAGCTCGCGTCGCCGCGGCCCGAGCAGCGAACCGAGCAATAAAGAAAGGACGAGCATGGGTGACAGCGGTCACAGGGCCCCGTGACCGGTCCGTGCTTGATTCGTCGCCTTCCGTCACCCGTGCCGTCGCGCGGGTGACAGGCCGACGAGTGCTGCTCGGACTCGGCGGCCTGTAGCGGACCGCCCCGACCGTTCCTCCGGTCGACGGGCGCCGTGCTGCATGCCCGTCCCCGAGCGGGAGATGTCCGATCGATGGTTCGCCGCGCGCTCGCCCCCGTCGCCGCCCTGGTGGTGACGGTCCTCGCCGCCTGCCAGGGTGACCCGGCGGCCTCCACCACCCCGCACACGCAGGAGCGCAGCACGCTGGCGCCGTCCGAGTTCGGCGCGCCGCGCGCCGCGCGCAGCCCGGGGGCGGCCGAGGTGATCCCCGGCCAGTACCTGGTGGTCTTCCGCTCGGGCGGAGCGGCCGGTAGCGACGTCGTCGAGCTCCGCACCGCGGCGAAGCTCCGCAAGGCGAAGAAGCCGACGAAGCTGAAGCACACCTACTCGACCGTCCTGCAGGGCTTCGCCGCGGAGCTGGAGCCGGAGGACGTCGCCGAGCTGCGCGCCGACCCCGAGGTGGCGCTCGTCGAGCCGGATCCCGTCGTCCGGATGGCCGGCTCGCAGGCGAACGCGACCTGGGGTCTCGATCGCATCGACCAGGCGTCGCTGCCGCTCAACGGCAGCTACAACTACGGCAACGAGGGGGCGGGCGTCACGGTCTACATCCTCGACACCGGGATCAACACGGGGCACGTCGACTTCGGCGGGCGCGCGGTGGGAGGCTACGACGCCGTGACCGCGGGTGGCAGCGCCGGCGACTGCAACGGGCACGGCACGCACGTGGCGGGCACCGTGGGCGGCACCACCTGGGGCGTCGCGAAGAGCGTCCGGCTCGTCTCGGTGCGCGTCCTGGACTGCAGCGGCAACGGGGCGGGCTCGTCGCTCCTGGCGGGCATGGACTACGTCGTGCGCCAGAAGCAGGCGAACCCGGGGACGCCCGCGGTCGCGAACCTGAGCCTCGTCGGCGGTGCGTCGTCGGCGTTCGACCAGGCCGTGCAGAACATGATCAACGCCGGTGTCGCCACGGTGGTCGCGGCCGGGAACGCGTCGGTCGACGCATGCACGGTGTCGCCGTCGCGCCTGCCCGCCGCCATCACGGTCGGGGCGTCGGACGCGAACGACGTGGCCGCCTCGTTCTCGAACTTCGGGGCCTGCGTGGATCTGGTCGCGCCGGGGGTGGTGATCACGTCGACGTACGTGGGCAGCAGCACGGCGACGGCGGCGATGAGCGGCACGTCGATGGCCACGCCGCACGTGGCGGGGGCGGCGGCCCTCTACCTGGGCGCGAATGGGTCGGCCTCGCCGGCACAGGTACACGGGGCGCTGGTGAGCAACAGCGTAGTCGGCCGGGTGTCGTCGCTCGTGGGCGGGCAGGCGAACCGGCTGCTGTCGGTGAGCTTCCTCGGGGGGAGTGCCCCTGCCCCGGCCCCTCCGGCCGCCCACACCACTCCGCTGTCCATCACGCCTCCAACCACTTCGTTGCCGGTCGGTTCGACCTTGTCTCTCACCGCGACCGGCAGTGCCGTCTCGGGTGCGAACGTGTACTATCGTGCTTCCGATCCGACGATAGCGCAGGTCGAGACGTGGAGCGGAAAGGTGACGGCACTACGGGCGGGTACGGTGACGATCTTCGGAACCGCGCAGGCGGCCGGGTACCCGACCGCTGCGGTGCAGCTGACGGTGACTGCCCCAGTTGCACCCGCTCCCGTTCCTGACGAGCGGACATCCGCTCCGCTCTCGATCGCTCCCGCCGCCAGCAGCCTCAGTGTCGGAGGGAGTCTCATCCTCACCGCGACCGGCAGCGCCGTCTCGGGTGCGAACGTGTACTATCGTGCTTCCGATCCGACGATAGCGCAGGTCGAGACGTGGAGCGGACAGGTGACGGCACTACGGGCGGGTACGGTGACGATCTTCGGAACCGCGCAGGCGGCCGGGTACCCGACCGCTGCGGTGCAGCTGACGGTGACGGAGGGGACGCCGACCCCTGCGCCCTCGGCCCCCCTGACGATCTCCCTGCCAGCGGGCGGGCTGAGTGTCGGAGCGACTACCACTGTGCTAGCGAGCGGAAGCGCAGTGTCCGGGAGCAATGTGTACTATCGCTCGTCGGACCCTGGGGTGGTGCAGGTCGACGCGTGGTCGGGGCGGGTCATGGCGCTTCGAGCGGGCACGGTGATGATCTTCGGAACCGCCCAGGTCAGCGGATATCCGTCGGCCAGCGTCGAGGTCATCGTCCGGTGAGCCCAGCGGTGTCAGATGCGAGGACACCCTCCACCATTCGGTGGCGCTAGCATCCGCCGCCCCAACTGATTACGTTGCGATTCTCTTGTCCGTCCGCACCACGACTGTACCGATCGGGCCTGTCCTCCATGCCCGGAAGACCGCCAGCCCGGAGAACGTCATATGCATCCGTTCATCGAGACCCAGAAGGAGTGGCTCCGCAGCGAGATCCCCGCGTTCCGCGCCGGTGACACGCTTCGCGTCAACGTGCGTGTGAAGGAAGGCGACAAGGAGCGCCTGCAGGCCTTCGAAGGCGTGTGCATCGCCCGCCGCGGCAGCGGCGTCAGCGAGACCTTCACCGTCCGCAAGATCAGCAACGGCATCGGCGTCGAGCGCATCTTCCCGGTGCACAGCCCGATGATCGGCGGCGTCACGGTCGTGCGCCGTGGCCTCGTCCGTCGCGCCAAGCTGTACTACCTGCGCAACGTCACCGGCAAGGCCGCCCGCATCCGCGAGCGCAAGGTCGTCCGTCCGACGGCGGCCGCCGCGCCGCAGGCGTAAGGCACGCCCCAGCCGTCGCGCGCGAGCGCGAACGGAGGTGCGCTGGAGTGAAATCGAACGGGCCGTGCGCGTGGCGCACGGCCCGTTCGTCGCTGGCGTCGACGAGGTCGGCCGCGGCCCGCTCGCCGGCCCCGTCGTGGCCTGCGCCGTCGTCATGCCGCCCGGCGTCCGCGCGATCGGGGGCGTCGACGACTCGAAGCGGCTGGACGCCGAGGAGCGGGAGCGGCTCGCCGGGCTGATCCGCCGCCGAGCGCTCGCGGTGGGCGTGGGGGCGGCCAGCGCGCGCGAGGTCGACGCGCTCAACGTGTACCACGCGACGACGCTCGCGATGCGGCGCGCCCTGGCCCGCCTCGAGCGCGGCCTCGGCACGGCGCCCCACCACGTGCTCGTCGACGGGAAGCCGATCCGCACCCTCGGCGTCGCGCACACCGCGGTGGTCGGCGGGGACGCGCGCTGCTACGCCATCGCCTGCGCGTCCATCGTCGCCAAGGTCACCCGCGATCGGCTCATGCACGCGCTCGCGCGCCGGCATCCGCACTACGCCTGGACGCGGAACGTCGGCTACGGGACGCCGGCGCACCTGGAGGCGATCGCGCGCCACGGGTTGACGGCGCACCACCGGCGGTCCTTCTGCACGCGGGCGCAGACCGAGCTCGCACTCGACGGGCCGCCCGTCGAGACGGCGCTCGAACCGCCGCCCGAGCTGCCGCCCGAGCTGCCGCCCGAGCTGCCGCCCGAGGCTGGCGATCCGCACGCGAGGGCGGCAGAATAGCTGCGCGCGGCGCTCCGGACGGGGCGACCGCGCGCTTCTCTTCGCCCCCTGCGCATGACCGGCATGCCCGATACTTCCGTCTTCCGCGCCGGTCTGCTCGACGGCCAGGTCGCCCTCGTCACCGGTGGCGGCACCGGCATCGGCTTCGGCATCACCGAGCTGCTGGCCGGACTCGGCGCCCACGTCGTGCTCGCCAGCCGCAAGCCGGAGAACCTCGAGCGCGCGGCGGCGCAGCTGCAGGCGGCCGGTGGCGCCGTGTCGACGGTTGCGGTCGACGTGCGCGACCCGGAGCGCGTGCGCGCCATGGTCGAGCAGGTGACGAACGAGCGGGGGCGCATCGACCTGCTCGTGAACAACGCCGCCGGCAACTTCTACGCGCCCTCGGAGTCGCTGTCGCCGAACGCCTGGAAGAGCGTCGTCGAGATCGACCTCTACGGCACCTTCTTCTGCTCGCAGGCCGTCGTGCCCGTCATGAAGCAGCAGGGGGGCGGGCGCATCGTGAGCATCTCGATGACGCTGCACTACCGCGGGTGGCCGCAGATGGCGCACGCGACCGCGGCGAAGGCCGGCGTCGATGCGCTGACGCGCACGCTGGCCGTGGAGTGGGCGCCGCACGGCATCCGGATCAACGCCATCGCGCCCGGGCCGATCCCCACCGAGGGGGTGCGCAAGGCGTTCACGCCGCCCGAGAACAGCGGCGTCCCCGACGTGTTCGCGGCGGCCGACGAGGCGATGGCACGCTACGCGAAGAAGGCGATCCCGCTGCAGCGCTGGGGCACCCCGCGCGACATCGCGAACATGGTGGCCTTCCTGGCCTCGCCGGCCGGGGACTGGATCACCGGCGCGATCCTCGTGGTCGACGGCGGGGAGTGGCTCTCCAAGACGAGCCTCTGAAACGGCCGAGCCGTCGAATCGCCCGTCCGGAGGGTCGATGGCCAGGATGCTGCCGGCGTGAGAGGGCCGGCCGGCCGCGTGACGGCATTCCGCGTGTCGCAAGTCACGAGGCGCTCGCGATCAGTCGGGGCACCCGTGATCGGAGTCACGCCGACTCGGGGCGCATGGAGCGTACGTTGCCCTTGCGTGCTGCCCGGAGCGGGTCGGCGGCCGCTGACCTCCCTGGCGCGACGTGCCGACGCACCGCAGCCACCATCATCTTTCAGACGGAGTAACACACCATGCGCTCCTTCCGGGTTCTGGTTCTCGGCCTCGCCGGCGCCGCCAGCGTCAGCGCCTGCGCGACGAAGGGCTACGTCAACAAGCGTGTCGACTCGGTGGTCGCCACCGAGCGCACCGCGCGCGAGACGGCCGACGCCACGCACACGCAGGACATCGCCACGCTGCGCACCGACCTCACGGCGCTCCGCAACGACCTCCAGACGCTGCGCAACGAGTTCGGCGCGCGCATCACGGCGATGGAGGATCAGGTGAAGTTCACGATGCCGGTCCACTTCGCGTTCGACGACGCGTCGGTCCGCCAGGAGGACCAGGCGGCGCTGCAGCGCTTCGCGCAGGTCGCGAACAAGTACTACAACGGCGCCGCGATCACGGTCGAGGGCTTCGCCGATCCCGCCGGCTCGGCGCGCTACAACCAGCAGCTCTCGAAGCGCCGCGCCGACGCGGTCAAGGACTTCCTCGTCGCGCAGGGGCTGAACGACGGCCTCGTCAAGTCGGTCGGCATGGGTGAGGCGCGCCAGATCCGTCCGGGCGCCGCCGGCAGCGAGCCGGGCGCGGAGCTCAACCGCCGCGTCGTGTTCGTGATCGAGTCGCCGGGCGTGGGCGCCGCGACGACCGCCGCCACGACGGCGTCGATGCAGTAAGCACGAGGCGCCACGCGGCGCCTCCGGAACGCCCGCTGCACCGCGGCCCCGCCGCCTCGCAGCGCACGACACGCCCCGCCGGCCTCCTGCCGGCGGGGCGTGTGGCGTTCGTGGACCGCTCGCGCCGACCCGTGCGCCGCGGCGTGGGAAACGCACGGCGCAGCCCGCTCGGGGCGTGAAGGGCGGTGGCGGTCCGAGTCTTGAACGGGGGCGGCGGCACATGCACGATTCCGCGCACATGACCGGACCGAAACCAGCTCCCGCCCGCCGCGCTCCACGCAGCGCCACCTCGGCGACTGCCGCCACGAGCTTCCCGCGCATCGTCGTCGCGAACGTCTCCCCCGCCGTCGACAACGGGCGCTTCGCTGCGAAGCGCGTCGTCGGGGAGACGTGCCGCGTCGGCGCCGACGCGTTCCGCGAGGGACACGACCTGCTGCGCGCGCGCGTCCGCTTCCGCGGCCCGGACGGCGGCGCGTGGCGCAGCGCGCCGATGACCTACGATCCAGAAACCGACCGCTGGACGGGCGAGTTCCCGCTCGACGCGGTGGGGACCTGGACGTTCACCGTCGACGCGTGGACCGACGAGTTCGGGACCTGGCGACAGCGCCTCGAGAAGCGCGTCGCCGCACATCAGCCCGAGGTCGCGACCGAGCTGCTCGAGGGGCACGCGCAGCTCCTGCGCGCGGCGCGGCGCGCGCCGTTCGGCGCCGCCCGCCGCAGCCTCGACGCCGCCGCCGCGATCCTCGGCGACACCGCGCGCACGCTGGAGGAGCGCGTCGCCGCGGCGACCGACCCGGCGCTCGCGGCGCTCATGGACGCGCACGCGCCGACGCCGGACCTCACGTCGTACGACCGCGAGCTGCCGCTGCTGGTGGAGCCGCCGCGCGCGGCGTTCGCCGCGTGGTACGAGTTCTTCCCGCGCTCCACCGCGCCCGAGCCGGGACGCCACGGCACCTTCCGCGACGCGGAGGCGTGGCTGCCGCGTATCGCGGAGCTGGGCTTCGACGTCGTGTACCTGCCGCCGATCCACCCGATCGGCCGCACGTTCCGCAAGGGACCGAACAACACGCTCGAGGCGGGCCCCGACGACGTCGGCAGCCCGTGGGCGATCGGCAACGAGCACGGGGGGCACACGGCGATCGAGCCCGCGCTCGGCACGCTCGAGGACTTCGATCGGTTCGTGGCGCGCGCGCGCGAGCTGGGGCTCGACGTCGCGCTCGACTACGCGCTGCAGTGCGCGCCGGACCATCCGTGGGTGAAGGAGCACCCCGAGTGGTTCGTGATCCGCGCCGATGGGACGATCGCGTACGCGGAGAACCCGCCGAAGAAGTACCAGGACATCTATCCGCTGGACTTCTGGTCGACCGACCGCGAGGGGCTCTGGACGGCGTGCCGCGACGTGCTGCGCTTCTGGATCGCGCGCGGCGTGCGGACGTTCCGCGTCGACAACCCGCACACGAAGCCGTTCGCCTTCTGGGAGTGGGTGATCGCCGACATCCGGCGCGACCACCCCGACGTGATCTTCCTCAGCGAGGCGTTCACCCGCCCGAAGAAGCTGCTGCAGCTCGCGAAGCTCGGCTTCTCGCAGTCGTACGGCTACTTCACCTGGAAGACCGAGGCGTGGCAGATCACGCAGTGGCTCGACGAGTTCCTCGCCCCGGACGTCGTCGAGTACCACCGCGGCAACATGTTCGTGAACACGCCCGACATCCTGCACGAGTTCCTGCAGACCGGTGGACGCGGCGCGTTCCGGCTGCGGCTCCTGCTCGCGGGCACCCTCAGCCCGCTCTACGGCGTGTACAGCGGCTTCGAGCTGCTGGAGCACGAGCCGGTGCGTCCGGGCAGCGAGGAGTACCTCAACAGCGAGAAGTACCAGCTGCGCCATCGCGACTTCACGGCGCCCGGGAACCTGGACGACGACATGCGCCGCCTCAACCGCATCCGCCGCGCGGAGCCCGCGCTGCAGCGGCAGGACAACCTGACCTTCCTGCCGTCGGAGAACGAGCGGATCCTGTTCTACCGGCGCGCCGGCGTGAACGGATCGGCCGACATCCTGGTGGCCGCCAACCTCGATCCGCGCGTCGCGCACGCGTCGATCGTCCACGTCCCGATCGAGGAGCTGAACATCGGCGAGGACGAGCCGTACGAGGTGGAGGACCTGCTGACCGGCGCGCGCTACGTCTGGCGCGGCGTGCGGAACTACGTGCACCTCGATCCGCACCGCGAGCCGGCGCACGTGCTGCGCGTCGCGCCGCGCCCCCCGCGGCCCAAGCCCGCGAAGGCCACCACGGGCAGCGCGGGAGGCCACGCGTGACGGAGGTCGCGAAGGATCCGGCGGCGGAGCGCGAGGCGCACGCCTTCGCCGGCGATCAGAACCCGCTCTGGTACAAGGACGCCATCATCTACCAGCTGCACGTGAAGGCCTACCGCGATCACAACGGTGACGGGTACGGCGATTTCCGCGGGCTGCTGGACAAGCTGGACTACATCCAGTCGCTCGGCGTCGACTGCCTGTGGCTCCTGCCGTTCTACCCCTCGCCGCTGCGCGACGACGGGTACGACATCTCCGACTACAAGGCGATCAACCCGACGTACGGCACGCTGGAGGACTTCCAGCGCTTCCTCGACGCGGCGCACGCCCGCGGCATCCGCGTCGTGACGGAGCTCGTCATCAACCACACGAGCGACCAGCACCCGTGGTTCCAGCGCGCGCGCAACGCGCCCAAGGGGAGCCCGGAGCGCGACTGGTACGTGTGGACCGACGACCCGAATCGCTACGCCGGCACGCGCATCATCTTCACCGACACCGAGACGTCCAACTGGACGTGGGACCCGGTGGCGCAGCAGTTCTACTGGCACCGCTTCTTCAGCCACCAGCCCGACCTCAACTTCGACAATCCCGAAGTGATGGAGGCGGTGCTGGACGCGATGCGCTTCTGGCTGGACATGGGCGTCGACGGGCTGCGGCTCGACGCGATCCCCTACCTCGTGGAGCGCGACGGCACGAACTGCGAGAACCTGCCGGAGACGCACACGGTCCTGAAGAAGATGCGCGCGGCGCTCGACGCCGAGTACCGGGGGCGCATCTTCCTCGCCGAGGCGAACCAGTGGCCGCCCGACGTGCGCCCGTACTTCGGCGAGTCGGACGAGTGCCACATGGCGTTCCACTTCCCGCTCATGCCGCGCATGTACATGGCGATGGCGCGGGCGGACCGGACGCCGATCGTCGAGATCATGGCGCGCACGCCGGACATCCCGTCCGACTGCCAGTGGGCGATCTTCCTCCGCAACCACGACGAGCTGACGCTCGAGATGGTGACGGACGAGGAGCGCGACTACATGTATCGCGAGTACGCGAAGGACCCCCGCATGCGCATCAACGTGGGGATCCGCCGCCGGCTCGCGCCGCTGATGGACAACGCGCGGCGGCGCATCGAGCTGATGAACACGCTGCTGATGTCGATGCCCGGCACGCCGATCATCTACTACGGCGACGAGATCGGCATGGGCGACAACGTCTTCCTCGGCGACCGCAACGGCGTGCGCACGCCGATGCAGTGGAACGGCTCGTGGAACTCGGGCTTCTCCGAGGCCGACAGCGCCGCCCTCTACAGCCCGCTCATCGTCGACCCGCCGTACGGCTACCAGGGCGTGAACGTCATGGCGTCCGAGCGCACGGGATCGTCGCTGCTGCGCTGGATGCGGCGGCTGATCGCCGTGCGCAAGACGTCGCGCGCCTTCGGCCGCGGGCGCATCGAGTTCCTCCACCCGGCCAACCGGAAGATCCTCGTCTTCCTGCGCGAGTACGAGGATGACACGGTGCTGGTGGCGTGCAACCTCTCGGAGAGCGCCGAGCCGGTGGAGCTGGACCTCCGCCGCTTCGCGGGGTGCACGCCGATCGAGATGTGGGCCGACCGGCCGTTCCCGATGATCGGCGAGCTGCCGTACTTCCTGACCTTCGGCCCGCACGGCTACTACTGGTTCCGGCTCTCGCGCCCGAGCGGCGCGGAGCCGGGCACGTGACGGCGCCGCGCGGGAGCGTCCCGGACCTCGACTGGGGAGCGCTCCCGCCGGAGGCGCTGGCCGAGCACCTCGCGCGACAGCGCTGGAGCGGCGCGCGCGGCACCAGCATCACGGACGTGCGCGTCGCCGCGTGGGTGCCGTTCCCGCTCGCCGACGACGCGGCGCCGTGCGCGATCGCGATCGTCGACGGGTCGGTGAACGGCGCGCCGGTGCGGTGGCAGCTCCCGCTCGTGGTACGCGAGGCGCTCACCTGCGACCCGGTCGTGGTGCGTGACGACGGGGTGCCCGTCTGCGACGCGACGGCCGACGCGGCGTTCCGCGAGGCGCTGCGCGAGGCGCTCGCCGCCGGCCGCGAGCTGGAGGGGCGCGACGCCGGCGGGCGCGTGGTGCGCTGGCGCGCGCGGCGCGTGGGCGACGACCGCCGACTGGACGCGCCGCTGCCGTCGCGCGTGGGCGGGGCGGAGCAGAGCAACACGTCGCTGCTCTACGGCCAGGCGGCGATCGTGAAGCTGTTCCGGCGGCTCGAGTCGGGCCCGCAGCCGGACGTCGAGATCGGCGGCGCGCTCGCCGAGGTGCGCTTCGCGCACGTGCCCGCGCTGCTCGCGGTCGTCGAGCTGGTCGCCGACGAGCGCCGCACGGTGCTCGGCATGGCGCAGGCGCTGGTCCCGCAGGCGCGCGACGCGTGGGAGGTCGCGGTCGCGCACGCGCGCGCGACGCTCGCCGCAGCGGACGACCAGGGCGCGGCGGCGGCGCGCGCGGCCGCCGAGGAGGAGGCGCGGCGGCTGGGGATCGTCACGCGCCGGCTGCACGACGCGCTGGCCGCGGTGCGCGAGCCGGATTTCGCGCCGGAGCCGGCGACCCCCGACGACGTGCGCGGCTGGGCGGCCGACGCGGCGCGCGCGTTCGAGCAGGCGCTCGAGGCGATCGACGCCCCCGAGGGCGACGCCGACGGCGCCGGGGTCGGCGACGCGCGCGCCGCGCTCGGGACGCTGGCGGCCCGGGGCGGGGAGCTGCGCGCGCGGCTGGAGCGGCTGGCCGCTCGCGCCGCTCGCGACGCGGGGCAGCGCATCCGGCACCACGGCGACTACCACCTGGGCCAGGTGCTGCGCGCCGACGACGGCACGCTGGCGGTCATCGACTTCGAGGGCGAGCCCGCGCGGCCGCTGGAGGAGCGCCGCCGGCGCCACTCGCCGCTGCGCGACGTCGCCGGCATGCTACGTTCGTTCGGCTACGCGGCGGCGGCCGCGCTGCGCGAGGTCGGCGAGGACGAGCCGACGGCGGCGCGCGCGCGCGAGTGGGAGGCGGCCGCGCGTGCCGCGTTCCTCGCCGGCTACTTCGAACCCGACGGTCCCGGCGCCGCGCCGGCACCCGGCCGACCGTCGTATCTTCCCCGCGAGCGCGCCGCAGCCGACGCGCTGGTGCGGGTCTTCGAGCTCGAGAAGCTCTTCTACGAACTGCGCTACGAAGTGCGGAACCGACCCGACTGGCTCCCGATCCCGCTGCGCGGCCTGACCGCGCTGCTCGCCTCGACCGACCGCGACGACGCGGCCATGCGGACGCCGCTCGGCGGGGGCGCCGCCTGATGCGCATCTGGCCCGGACAGCCCTATCCGCTCGGCGCCACCTGGGACGGCGCGGGCGTCAACTTCGCGCTCTTCTCCGAGAACGCGACCGGCGTCGACCTCTGCCTGTTCGACCACCCGAACGACGCCGCGGAGCGCGTGCGCATCCCGCTGCGCGAGCGGAGCGACCAGGTGTGGCACTGCTACCTGCCCGACGTGCGCCCGGGGCAGCTGTACGGCTACCGCGTGCACGGCCCGTACGCGCCGCATCAGGGCCACCGCTTCAACGCGGCGAAGCTGCTCATCGACCCGTACGCGAAGGCGATCAGCAACACGATCGGCTGGAGCGACGCGCTGTTCGCGTACAAGGTCGGCGGCCCGCGCGAGGACCTCGAGCCCAACCTCGACGAGGACGCGTCGGGGACGCCCAAGTCGGTCGTCGTCGACAACGCGTTCACGTGGGAGGACGACCGGCCGCCCCGCACACCGTGGAACCGCACGGTGATCTACGAGTGCCACGTGAAGGGGATGACGATCCAGCACCCGGACGTCGACCCGTCGCAGCGCGGCACCTACCTGGGCCTCGCCTCGGACCCGATCCTCGAGCACCTGCTCTCGCTCGGCGTGACGGCGGTCGAGCTGCTGCCCGTGCACCACTACGTCGTCGACCGGCACCTCGCCGAGCGGGGGCTGACGAACTACTGGGGCTACAACTCGATCGCCTTCTTCGCGCCCGACATCCGCTACGCGAGCCAGGAGGCGCGGTACGGGCAGCAGGTGTACGAGTTCAAGACGATGGTGAAGAAGCTCCACGCCGCCGGGATCGAGGTGATCCTCGACGTGGTGTACAACCACACCGGCGAGGGGAACCACATGGGCCCCACGCTGTCGCTGCGCGGCGTGGACAACAAGGCGTACTACCGCCTGATGCCCGACGATCCCCGGTACTACATGGACTTCACCGGGACGGGCAACTCGCTGAACATGATGCACCCGCGGACGATCCAGCTCATCATGGACTCGCTCCGCTACTGGGTGACCGAGATGCACGTCGACGGCTTCCGCTTCGACCTCGCGCCGGTGCTCGCGCGCGAGCTGTACGACGTGAACCGGCTGTCGTCCTTCTTCGACATCATCCATCAGGATCCCATCCTCAGCCGCGTGAAGCTGATCGCGGAGCCGTGGGACATCGGGCCGGGCGGCTACCAGGTCGGCAACTTCCCGGTCGGCTGGGCGGAGTGGAACGGGAAGTACCGCGACTGCATGCGCCGGCTCTGGCGCGGTGACGCGAACGTCGTCGGCGAGGTCGCGTCGCGCCTGACCGGGTCGAGCGACATCTACGCGTGGAGCGACCGCGCGGCGTACGCGAGCGTCAACTTCGTCACCGCACACGACGGCTACACGCTGCGCGACCTCGTGAGCTACGAGCGCAAGCACAACGAGGCGAACGGGGAAGGGAACCGCGACGGGCACGACGACAACCTCAGTCGCAACTGGGGCGCCGAGGGCGAGACCGCGGACGCCATGGTGCTGGCGCGCCGCCGTCGCGCGATGCGCAACTTCATCGCCACGCTCGGCTTCTCCCAGGGCGTGCCGATGCTCTCGCACGGCGACGAGATCGGGCGGACCCAGCGCGGCAACAACAACGCTTACGCGCAGGACAACGAGCTGTCCTGGGTGGACTGGAACCTGGAGCCGTGGCAGCGCGAGCTGCTCGACTTCACCCGCCGCGTCATCGCCATCCGCCACGTGCACCCGGTGCTGCGACGCCGCAGCTTCTTCCGCGGGCGTCCGGTGGGCGCGGCAGGAGCCAAGGATCTCACCTGGCTGCGCGCCGACGGCACCGAGATGACGGACGCCGACTGGCACGATCCGCAGCGGCGCACGCTGGGCATGCTGATCCACGGCGAGGCGGCGGACGAGACGGACGACCGCGGGCGCCCGGTGCGCGGCGACACGATGCTGCTCGTCATCAACGCGGGGTTCGACGCGATCGACGTCACGCTGCCCGCGGTGGCGACGCCCGGCACGTGGACGAAGCTGATCGACACCGTCGACGGGCAGGTCGAGCCGGGGGTCGGGCCGACCATCCGCGTCGAGGGGTTCTCGCTCGCGCTGCTGCGGCACGGGATGGAGCGCCGCATCGGGTGGACCGGGGCGACGGCGGAGAGCGCGGCACTCGTCAACGCGGCGACGGTCGGAGGCGCCAGCGGCCTCGCGGCGGCCGAGCTGTCGCTGATCGGCATCGGACTGGGAACGCCATGAGCGACGATCGTCTGCCCCCGCAGGACCCGACGACGCCCGACGACGCGGCGGCGCGCACCCCCGAGGATGCGCCGCGCGCGCCGCGCGGTCGCCGCGGGCCGGCGCGCAAGTCGGCCACGCCGTCGGAGGCGCCGCCGCGGCGCGGGGCGCCGGCCGCGCGCAAGCGCGCGAGCGGAGCGGCGCCCACGCCGGTGCTCCCGCCGGTGCCCACCGCCCCCGTCACGCTGCCGCCGCCCCCCGCCTCCCCGCACGACGTCGCGCGCCTCCGCGCCGGCGACATCACGGAGCCGCACGCGCTGCTCGGCGTGCACCCCGCGCTGTCCGAGGGGTTGGCGGGGCTGGTGGTGCGCGCCTGGCACCCGGACGCGATCGCGGCCGAAGTGCTGCCGGCGGGCGGCGGCGCGCCGCTCCCGATGGAAGCGAGCACGCCCGGCCTCTTCGGCGTCTTCCTGCCCGGCGAGTCGCTGCCGTTCGCGTACCGCCTGCGCTTCCGCTTCGCGAACGGCGCCGAGTGGGAGCGCGACGATCCATACCGTTTCCTACCCACCATCGGCGAGGTGGACCTCCACCTCTTCGGCGAGGGCACGCACCGCCGCCTGTGGGAGAAGCTGGGCGCGCACGTGCGCACGATCGACGGGGTGCGCGGCGTGGCGTTCGCGGTGTGGGCGCCGAACGCGCGACGCGTGAGCGTCGTCGGCGACTTCTGCGGGTGGGACGGGCGCCTCTTCCCGATGCGCCGCATGGGCGGGAGCGGCGTGTGGGAGCTGTTCATCCCGGAGCTCGGCCCCGACACCTGCTACAAGTTCGAGATCCGCACGCGCGAGGGGATGCTGCGCCTCAAGGCCGATCCGTTCGGCGCGAAGATGCAGCAGGCGCCGGCGACGGCGTCGATCGTCGTCGACGAGCGGGCGTACACCTGGGGCGACGTCGACTGGATGGCGCAGCGCCCGCGCCGCGACGCGGCGCGCGAGCCGATGTCCATCTACGAGGTGCACCTCGGCTCCTGGCTGCGGCACGCGGACGATCCGGAGCGGCTGCTGACGTATCGCGAGATCGCGCCCCGCCTCGCCGCGCACGTCCGCGGGCTCGGCTTCACGCACGTCGAGCTGCTGCCGATCGCCGAGCATCCGTTCTACGGCTCGTGGGGCTACCAGGTCACCGGCTTCTACGCGCCGACGTCGCGCTACGGGACGCCCGACGACTTCCGCTTCCTCGTCGACACGCTGCACCAGGCGGGCATCGGCGTCATCCTCGACTGGGTGCCGGCGCACTTCCCGAAGGACGACTACGCGCTGCGGCGCTTCGACGGGACGGCGCTGTACGAGCACGAGGACCCGCGCATGGGCGAGCACCCGGACTGGGGCACGCTCATCTTCAACTACGGACGCCACGAGGTCCGGAACTTCCTCCTCGCCAACGCGCTGTACTGGCTGGACGAGTTCCACGTCGACGGGCTGCGCGTGGACGCCGTCGCGTCGATGCTGTACCTGGACTACAGCCGCGCGCCGGGGCAGTGGCTGCGCAACCGCTACGGCGGGCGCGAGAACCTGGAGGCGATCGACTTCCTGCGCGCGGTGAACGAGGCGGTGCGCACCGACTACCCCGGCTGCTTCACGGTCGCCGAGGAGTCGACGGCGTGGCCCGGCGTGACCAAGCCGGTGGCGGAGGGCGGCCTCGGGTTCACGTTCAAGTGGAACATGGGCTGGATGCACGACACGCTCGAGTACTTCTCGCGCGATCCGCTCTACCGCCCGTGGCACCACGACCAGCTGACGTTCGCGATGATGTACGAGTACAGCGAGCGCTTCATCATGCCGCTGTCGCACGACGAGGTGGTGCACCTCAAGAAGTCGCTCGTCGACAAGATGCCGGGCGACGCGTGGCGGAAGTTCGCGAACCTGCGGATGCTGCTCGCCTACCAGTGGACGCGGCCCGGCAAGAAGCTGGTGTTCATGGGCACGGAGCTGGGCTCGTGGCACGAGTGGAACCACGACCGCGGCCTGGAGTGGCAGCTGATGGACGCGCCGCTGCACGCCGGGCTCGCGCGCTTCGTCGAGGCGCTCGGCCGGCTGTACCAGGAGCGGCCGGCGCTCTGGAGCCACGATCACGACCCGCACGGCTTCCAGTGGATCGACGTGGCGGACCGGCAGAACTCCGTGGTGAGCTACGCGCGGCGCGATGGCACCGATCACGTCGTCGTGCTGCTCAACCTCCAGCCGGTGCCGCGCGAGCGGTATCGCATCGGCGTGCCGGCGCGCGGGCCGTACACCTGCCTGCTGTCGAGCGACGCGGGCCCGTTCGGTGGGAGCGACTGGCCGGCCCCCACGCGCGTGGAGGCGGAGCCGGTGCCGTACCACGGCCACGCGCAGAGCATCGAGCTGTCGCTGCCGCCGCTCGGCGCGCTCGTGCTCGCGCCGCTGGCGACGGACGGGACGGAGACCGACCTGGCCGTCGCCGACACCGCCATGGGCGACGCCGCGGTGCCGGCCGCGGACGCCGCATGAGCGCACCCGTGGAAGCCTCGACGCACGGCGACGCGCGGGCGACGCTCGCCGCCACGCTCGGCATCGCCGCCGAGTACCACGACGTCTCGGGTCGGGTGCACCACACCGGCGAGGCGACGCGGGAGCGGCTGCTGGCGGCGCTCGGCTATCCGGCGGAGGACGAGGCGGCCGCCGCGCGCGCGCTCGACGCGCTGCGGGCGGCCAGCGCGTCGCGCGCGCTCGCGCCCACGTGCGTCGCCGTGCGCTCCGCGCCCGACACGCCGCTGACGGTCGCCGCGCGCGCGACGCCGGACGCGGAGGTGGAGTACACGCTGGCCTGGCGCGGCGAGGGCGAGGAGTCGGAGTCCGTGGTCGCCGAGGGGCGGGCGCGGACCGACGCCGCCGGCGCGGTGGCCCTCTCGACGCCCGCGCTCGTGCCGCCGCTCGGCTACCACACGCTGCGGCTGTCGCTGCGCGACGCGCAGGGGACGCGCGAGTCGACGCAGCGGCTCATCGTGGTGCCGCCGCGCTGCGCCGCGCCGGAGGACGTGCTGCGCGGCGAGCGCGTGGTGGGCCTGACGGCGAACCTCTACACGGTGCGCAGCGCGCGAAACTGGGGCGTCGGCGATCTGGGCGACCTGCGCACGCTGACGCACTTCGCGCACGAGGCGGGCGCCGCGTTCGTGGGCGTCAACCCGCTGCACGCGCTGCGCAACGCCGACGGCGACGTGAGCCCGTACAGCCCGATCAGCCGCATCTTCCGCAACGTCCTCTACATGGACGTCGAGGCGGTGCCGGAGCTCGCCGAGTCGGCGGAGGCGCGCGAGCTGCTGGCATCGACCGCGCTGCAGGAGCGGCTCGCGGCGCTGCGCGTCGCGACGCACGTCGACTACGCGGGCGTGATGGCGTGCAAGCGCCCCGTGCTGGAGGCGCTGCACCGCGCCTTCCGCGCGCGCCCGCACGGTGACGCGCGGCGCGCGGCGTACGAGGCGTGGGTCGCGGCGCAGGGCGCGGGGCTGGAGCGCTTCGCGCTCTTCTCCGCGCTCGACGAGCACTTCCGCCCGCAGGGGTGCGGCTGGTGGCCCGAATGGCCCGCCGAGGTGCGCGAGCCGCGCGGCGCGGGGATCGCGGCGTTCCGCGCGGCGCACGCCGAGCGCGTCGAGTTCCACCTGTGGTGCCAGTTCGAGCTGGATCGGCAGCTCGCCGCCGTCGCGGCCGAGACGCGCGCGATGGGCATGCCGATCGGCCTCTACGAGGACCTGGCTATCGGCGCCTCGCCGGCGAGCAGCGACGTCTGGTCGGAGCCGGACCTCTTCGTGCGCGGCGTCAGCGTCGGCGCGCCGCCGGACCCGCTCGGGCCCGAGGGGCAGAACTGGGGGCTGCCGCCCGTCGATCCGTGGCGGCTGCGCGCGCGCGGCTACGACTTCTGGGTGTCGCTCGTGCGCGGCGCGTTGCGCCACGCCGGCGCGCTGCGCATCGACCACGTGCTCGGCCTCTTCCGCCAGTTCTGGATCCCCGAGGGGATGTCGGGCGCGGAAGGCGCGTACGTGCGCTTCCCGTCGAACGACCTGCTGGGCATCCTCGCGCTGGAGAGCGTGCGCGCCGGGGCGCTGGTGGTGGGCGAGGACCTCGGCACCGTGCCGCCCGAGGTGCCGCCCGCGCTCGCACGCTGGGGCGTGCTGAGCTCCAAGGTGCTGGTGTTCGAGCGCGAGGCCGACGGCGCGTTCCGCGCGCCGCGCGCGTATCCGCGCATGGCGCTCGCCACCGCGAACACGCACGATCTGGCGCCGCTGGCTGGCTTCTGGAGCGGCCGCGACATCGCGCGCCGCCGCGAGGTGGGGCTGCTGCGCAGCGACGACGAGGCGCGGGCGGCGGAGGCCGAGCGCGTGCGCGATCGCGCCGCGCTCCTGCGCCTGCTCGTCGACGAGGCGGTGCTGCCGCCCGAGGTGCTGCAGCAGGACGCCGCCGAGGTGGACGAGGCGCGCGTGCGCGCGGCGGTGCACGCGCTGCTGCGTCGCACGCCCGCCTGGCTCGCGGGGCTCTCGCTCGACGATCTCGTGGGGGAGGCGGAGCCGGTGAACGTGCCCGGCGTCGGCACCGACCAGTTCCCCGCGTGGCAGCGCCGGCTCGCGATGCCCGTGGAGCAGCTGTTCACCGATCCGGGCGTGCGGCGCGCGCTCGGCGTCGAGCGGCAGTGGGTCGCGACGGAGGGCGCGCGTGGCTGAGCGCACGATGCCCGGACCGCCCGCGCCCGACGAGCGCCCGCTGGCGGGGCCGCCGCTCACCGCGACCTACCGGCTGCAGCTGCACGCGGAGTTCGGCTTCGAGGAGGCGCGGCGGCTCGTGCCGTACCTGCAGCGGCTCGGCGTCTCGCACCTCTATCTCTCGCCGGTGCAGGGGGCGCGGCCCGGCAGCACGCACGGCTACGACGTCGTCGATCCGACGCGTGCGAACCCCGAGCTGGGCGGCGACGAGGGCTTCGTGGCGCTTGCCGACGCCGCGCACGCCCACGGCATGGGCGTCGTCGTCGACATCGTGCCGAACCACATGGGCGCGGGCCCGGCGAACGCGATGTGGCTCGACGTGCTCGCGCTGGGCCGCGAGTCGCGCTACGCGCGCTGGTTCGACGTCGACTGGGACGCGCCGCACGCGCGCGGCCAGATCGTGATGCCCATCCTCGGCGACGCGCCGGACGCGGTGCTCGCCCGCGACGAGCTGAAGCTCGCGGTGCACGGCGACACCATCGCGGTGCGCTACTACGAGCACGTCTTCCCGCTCGACCCGCGGACGGTGCACCGGGTGTTCGCCTTCACGCACACCTACGTCTTCCCGCCGCACGCGCAGGACGAGGCGGCGGAGTGGACGCGGCTGCGCGCGCGCCTCATCCCCGAGGGGGGCGCGTCGCTCGACGTGCACGACGCGGCGGAGGCGGTGCGCGAGCTGGCGGCGCTGGCCTCGCGCTCGGAGGCCGTGCGCGCGTACCTCGAGTGGGTGTTCGACGTCTTCGCGACCGGCGAGGACGGCCGCTTCCGCCTCGCCGCGCTGCTCGACCTGCAGCGGTGGCGCCTCGCGCACTGGCAGGAGACGCGGCGCGAGCTGCACTTCCGCCGCTTCTTCGACATCACGGAGCTGGTGGCCGTGCGGGTCGAGGACCCGGCCGTGTTCGTGGCGTACCACGAGTGGATGCTGACGCAGGTGGCCGCGGGGCGCATCGACGGCGTGCGCGTCGACCACGTGGACGGCCTGCTCGATCCGCACGCGTACCTCGGCATGCTGCGCACGGCGCTGGACGAGCGGCGCCCGGACGCGCGCGTGCCGATCTTCGTCGAGAAGATCCTCTCGCACGGCGAGACGCTGCGCACGGAGTGGCCGATCGACGGCACGACGGGCTACGAGGCACTGAACGAGATCGAGCGCGTGTTCGTGTCGCCGGAGGGCGTCGCGGCGCTGGAGCGCGGCTACCGGCGGCTGCTCCGCACGCGCGCGTCGGTGGGCTTCGCGGACGTGGCGGCGCGCGGGAAGGAGCACGTGCTGCGCACGGCGTTCCGCCCCGAGCTGCGGCGCCTCGTGTCGCTGCTGCTGCGCGTCGCGCGCGGGCTGAAGATGGACGTCAGGCCGGCCACGATCAGCGAGGCGCTGCTGCAGCTCGCGATCGCGCTGCCGGTCTACCGCACGTACGTGCGGGCCTCGGCGGGCGGCGGCCCGCTCATCGCCGATCCGGACGACCGACGGCTGCTGGAGGGCGCGATGACGCGGGCGCTGGCGGCGGAGGCCGCGCGGCCGGACGTGCTGCGCTTCGTCGTCGGCGTGCTGCTCGGCGACGTGCCCGGCGACTTCCCGATGAAGGCGTCGCAGCGGCGCGCGGCGCGCGAGGCCGCGCTGCGCTTCCAGCAGACCAGCGGTCCCGCCACGGCGAAGGGGATCGAGGACACGGCGCTCTATCGCTGGTTCCCGGCCGCGTCGCTCAACGAGGTCGGCGGCGAGCCGGATCACCCGCTGCAGGCCGCGGTCGCGGAGCTGCACGCGGCCAGTGCCGCACGCGCCGCGCGCTGGCCGCGCTCGATGCTCGCCGCGACGACGCACGACACCAAGCGCACCGCCGACGTCCGCGCGCGGCTCGATGCGCTGACCGAGGTCGCGGATCGCTTCACGGCGCTCGCGTCGCGATGGCACCGGCGGCACGCGCCGCTGCGCGCGCGCGTGGGGCGCCGCCTCGCCCCGGACGCCAACACCGAGTGGCTGCTCTACCAGACGCTCGTGGGCGTGTGGCCCGAGGGCGCGGTCGACCCCGCGGACGACACGCTCGTCGAGCGCGTCGCCGAGTACCTGCGCAAGGCGATGCGCGAGGCCAAGGCGCAGACCAGCTGGACGGAGCCCAACGCCGCGTTCGAGGACGGCGTGCTGGCGTTCGCGCGCACGCTGATGACGGCGGAGGCGGGCGCCGCGTTCCGCGAGGAGCTGGCGGCGCTCGTGGCGACGGTGGCGCCGGCGGGGCGGTGGACCTCGCTCGCGCGCGTCGTGCTGCAGACCGCGTCGCCGGGCACGCCCGACACCTACCGCGGCGACGAGCTGTGGCAGCTCGCGCTCGTGGATCCGGACAACCGGCGCCCGGTCGACTGGCCGCAGCGGAAGGTCGCGCTGGTCGAGAGCGAGCAGGATCCGCCGACGCCCGCCCAGCTGCTCGCGACGTCGGCGGACGGCCGCGTGAAGCTGCACGTGCTGCGCGCCGTGCTACGCGCGCGGGGCGCACACCCCGCGCTGTTCGGCGCCGGCGGCTACGTCCCGCTCCAGGCGGTCGGCGCGCGCGCGGAGCACGTGGTCGCCTTCGCGCGGGTGCACGAGGGGCGGGCGGCGATCGCCGTCGTCCCGCGGCTCCCGCTCGGCCTCGCGGGCGACGGGGCGGCGCCGATCGGGGCCGTCTGGGGCGACACGCGGCTACTCCTCCCGGACACGCTCGGGATCGCCGCCGGAGCGCGGGCCCACGATCTGCTCAGCGGGGGGGAGCACACGCTGGGCTCGGAGCTGCCGCTGGCGACCCTGCTGGCCGAGTTCCCGGTCGCGCTGGTGCTGTCGGACGGCTGAGCCGGCGTAGGGCAGATCGGATTGCCGGTCCGGGCGGGTGGCGTCACCTTCGCCCGGGCCGGGTCGTCCACTCTCGCGTCCGCGCGGAACGTCGGTCCAGCCCGCCGGTACGTTATCGTTAGCTTCCCCCGGCCGGCCGCCCGGGACCCCGTCGCCCGGAGTCCCGCCCGCCGCCGGCTCCCACCACGCGCCTCCGGCGCGACGCATCTCCCTCCGTACCGAGGTACCCCATGGCCGCGGATCGCCCCATGACCGTCGCCTACTTCTCGATGGAGATCTGCCTGGAGCAGGCGATCCCCACGTACAGCGGCGGTCTCGGCGTCCTCGCCGGCGACACGCTTCGCTCGGCGGCCGACCTTCGCCTGCCCGTGGTCGCGGTGACGCTGGCCCACCGGCAGGGCTACTTCCGCCAGCACCTGGACGCCGAGGGCGGCCAGACCGAGGCGCCAGCCGCGTGGCAGCCCGAGGAGCGCCTGGAGCAGGTCCCGCAGACGGTGACCGTGCAGGTCGAGGGGCGCACCGTCGCCGTGCGCGCCTGGCGCTACGACGTGCGCGGCGTGACCGACGGCGTCGTCCCCGTGTTCCTGCTGGACACGCGGCTGCCGGAGAACTCGGAGTACGACCAGTCGCTGACCGACACGCTCTACGGCGGCGACTCGCGGTACCGCCTCTGCCAGGAGGTCGTGCTGGGGATGGGCGGCGCCGCGCTGCTCGACGCGATGGGCTACGGCGAGGGGACGCAGTACCACATCAACGAGGGGCACGCCGCGCTCCTGTGCCTCCACCTGCTGGAGCGGCGGCTCGCCGGCCGCCAGCCGTGGGAGGCGAACGTCGGCGACGTGGAGGCCGTGGCGCGCCGCTGCATCTTCACGACGCACACGCCGGTGCCCGCGGGCCACGACCGCTTCACGGGCGAGCTGACGCGCGCCGTGCTCGGCGACCGCGTCGCGGCGTTCGACGCGCTGCAGCTGTGGGAGGGGACGGAGCTCAACATGACCCGCCTCGCGCTCCGCTGCTCGCGCTTCATCAACGGGGTCGCGCTGCGCCACCAGCAGGTGTCGCAGGAGATGTTCCCGGAGTTCCCGATCGGCGCCGTCACCAACGGCGTGCACGCGGTCACGTGGACCGCGGAGCCGTTCCGGCAGCTGTTCGACCGGCACTTCCCGGAGTGGCGCCGCGACAACAACTACCTGCGCTACGCGATCACGATCCCGATCGAGGAGATCCGCGAGGCGCACCGCGTCGCGAAGCAGGCGATGCTCGACGAGGTGGAGCGCCGCACGGGCGAGCGCCTCGACCCGCGCGTGTTCACGATCGGCTTCGCGCGTCGCGCGACGACGTACAAGCGCACGGACCTCATCTTCTCGGATCTCGACCGGCTGCGCGGCATCGCGCGGCAGTTCGGGAAGATCCAGATCGTCTACGGCGGCAAGGCGCACCCGAAGGACGACAACGGCAAGGCGATGATCCGCCGCATCCACGACGCGGCGCGCCAGCTCGGCGACCTGGTGAAGGTCGTGTACGTCGAGAACTACGAGATGACGCTGGGCCATCTGCTGACGTCGGGCTCGGACGTCTGGCTCAACAACCCGATGCGGCCGCTCGAGGCGAGCGGCACGAGCGGCATGAAGGCGGCGCTCAACGGCGTGCCGAGCCTCTCGGTGCTCGACGGGTGGTGGATCGAGGGGTGCCTCGAGGGGACGACCGGGTGGGCGATCGGCGGGGACGCCGCGCTCCCGATGGATCCGTCGACCGACATCCCGGAGCTGTACTACAAGCTGGAGCGCGTGGTGCTGCCGATGTTCTACGGCATGCCGCACCGGTGGGCCGAGGTGCAGCGCAACGCCATCGCGGTGAACGGGTCGTTCTTCAACACGCAGCGCATGGTGATGCAGTACCTCCAGAACGCGTACGTGCCCGGCTCGGGCGCCGAGGCGCTGCTCTCCGCGCCGACGGCCTGACGCGCGACACGTCCCGGACGCGAAGCGGCCCCCGGATCCGATCGGATCCGGGGGCCGCTTCGTCGTCGCGACGCGACGCGTCGCCACGTAGGTCAGCCGCGCCGGCGTCGCGCGCGCGCGACCACGCCGATGGCGGCGAGGCCACCCGCCAGCAGCGCGACGGTCGCGGGCTCGGGGACGGTGCTCGACGCGCCGCCGAGCGAGGCCGCCGCGAACACGCCGATCTGGTTGGCGGTGAAGATCTGCCGCGTCACGTCGGCCGGCAGGGTGGCGGCGGCCACGATCGTGTTCCCGTTGTCCTGATACAGCAGGTTCACGCCGGAGAAGAGGGCGGCGCCAAACGGCGACTGCGCCGCGAAGGCGGAGGTGTTGACGTTGCCGCCGATGCCGTTGTAGTCGGGGCCGAACGCGAGGCCGAAGCGCGAGAGGAACGGGTTCCAGTACGCGCCCTCGGGGCTCAGCGCGCCGGTGCCGCCCATCAGGAACACGCTGCCGCCGCCCTCGACGTACGCCGTCAGCTCGGCGAGGCTCGGCACCTGGGCGCCGCCGAGGAAGATGGCGCGGTAGTTCGCCCGGTTCGCCCAGGCGGTCGTGGCGGCCGCCGTTCCGGGCGTCACGACGTTCCAGCCGTAGCCGCCCGTGCCCATGACGCCGGCGAGCCCGCCCTGCGTGAGCCCGAAGTTGCCGCTGTAGACGAGGATGTCGCCGGGCGTGCCCCCGGTCAGCCAGTTCCGCGTGTTGACCGCGAAGTCGTCGCCGTCGCGGCCGCCGGCGGTGAGGCAGCAGTCGCCCCAGGTCCATTCGTCGGCGTTCACGACCACGCGCTGCTGGGCGTCGGCGCGCTGCACCGCGAGCGTGCCCGAGAGCAGGAGGACCAGCGGTCCGGCGAGTAGACGACGAGTCGTTCGGCGCAGCATCTCATGCCTCCGGAGGGAAGGGACGGCAGGACGGCGGACAACGGCCGATGGCGCCGACGGAGCGGGCCCCGCGGCGCACCCCGCGCGGCCGTGGACGGGGCGACGCGAATCGGCGCAAGTGCGGTGCCGCCCGGAGGGTGGCGATGCGCCGCTCGCCGCGCCGGAGCCGCCGATCGCGCGTGGGAGGGGCACGCGGCTGGCGCAGGGGTGCCCCCGGTGCGAACCTCCCGAACCGCATGGACCTCCACGTTCCCGATCCCTCGCTCGTGCTGCTGGTGGGCCCCTCCAGCAGCGGCAAGTCGACCTTCGCGCGCGCGCACTTCGCGCCGACCGCCGTCGTCTCGTCCGATGCGTGCCGCGCCATCGTCGCCGACGACGAGAACGACCAGTCGGCGACGGACGCGGCGTTCCAGGTGCTGCACCTCATCGTCGCCAAGCGACTGGAGCGCGGGCGCCTGACGGTGGTCGACGCGACGAACGTGCGACCCGCCGCGCGCGCGCCGCTGCTGGAGCTGGCGCACCGCTGCCACCTGCCGACGGTCGTCGTCGCGTTCGACCTGCCGGAGGAGGTCTGCGAGGCGCGCCGTGCCGCGCGCCGCGATCGCGACGCCGGTCCCGAGGTGCTGCTCCGCCAGCGCGAGCAGCTGCACCGCGGGCTGGACGGCATGATGGCCGAGGGGCACTGGGCGGTGCACGTGCTCCGCACGCCCGAGCAGGTCGCGGCGGTGCGCGTCGCGCGCGTGCCGCTGCCTCCCGACCGCCGCGCCGAGTCGGGGCCGTTCGACGTGGTGGGCGACGTGCACGGCTGCCTCGCCGAGCTGCAGGCACTGCTCGCGCGCCTCGGCTACGTGCCGCCCGCGGACGGCGCGCCCTGGCGGCATCCCGAGGGGCGGCGCGTCGTCTTCGTCGGCGATCTGGTGGACCGCGGGCCGCGCGTGGCGGACACGCTGCGGCTCGCGATGGACATGGTGGACGCGGGCACCGCGCTCGCCGTGCCGGGGAACCACGACGACAAGCTGCTGCGCAAGCTGCACGGCCGCACCGTGCACGTCGCGCACGGGCTGGAGGAGACGCTGGCGGAGCTCGCGCAGGCGCCGCGCGCGTTCGTGGATCGCGTGCGCGACTTCCTCGACCGCCTGCCGAGCCATCTCGTGCTCGACGGCGGGCGCCTCGTGGTGGCGCACGCGGGGCTGCCGCAGGGGCTGCACGGGCGCGAGTCGCGCCGCGTGCGCGATCGCGCGCTGTTCGGCGAGACGACCGGCGTGCTGGATGCCGACGGGCTGCCGATGCGCGTGGACTGGGCGGCGCGCTACCAGGGGCGCGCGCTCGTGGTGTTCGGGCACACGCCGGTGCTGGAGCCGCGCTGGCGCAACCAGGCCGTCGACATCGACACGGGGTGCGTGTTCGGCGGCGCGCTGACCGCGCTGCGCTGGCCGGAGCGCGAGCTGGTCTCGGTGCCCGCGGAGCGCGCGTACGCGGTGCCGGCGCGTGCGATCGTCGCCGATCCTTTCGTCGCGCCGGAGGTGGTGCGCCGGCGCGAGCGCGAGCATCGGGAACGCGAGCATCGGGAACGCGAGCATCGGGAACGCGAGCATCGGGAACGCGAGCATCGGGAACGCGAGCATCGGGAACGCGAGCATCGGGAACGCGAGCATCGGGAACGCGGTCCGCGCGGGGCCGAGCCGACGCGTGACGCGCGTGGCGCGCCCTGAGGGCTGACGGAGCGCGCGGCGCGCCACCGCATGCGGCCGGACGACGCGGACGCGTCGCGGGCGATCAGCGGCCGCGCCGCTCCGCCAGCACCTCCCGTCCCAGGCGCACCGCGCCGTCGACGAGCGCGTCGAGATCGGAGCGACGCGTGCGATGGTTCACGTTCGCGGCCCGCAGCGCGAACCGGCCGCCCGCGGGCCCGGCGAGCACGGTGCTCGACGGCACCGCGACGCCCCGCTCCTGCAGGCGCAGCAGGATCTCCTCGTTCACCGCGTCCAGCTCGGCGTCGGACCAGGTCGCGCGCCCCGACGGCACATAGCGGAAGCACGCGACGTTGAGCGGCGCCGGCGCGAGGAGCTCCAGCTCGGGATGCGCCGCGATGCGCGCGACCAGGTAGCGCGTCTGCGCGACGTTCTGCTCGATGCACCGCACGAGCGCGTCGATCCCGTGCGCCTTGAACGACAGCCAGACCTTGAGCGCCCTGAACCCGCGCGTCAGGTCGAGCCCCCGCTCGGCGAAGGGGAGCCCGCCCGCGATGACGCCGCGCGTGAGCGTGGCGAGATAGCGCGTGGACGCCGTGTCGTACGCGAACGCGGCGCGGTGCACGGCCGGATTGCGCACCAGCATGCACGCGCACTCGAAGGGCAGGTAGCCCCACTTGTGCAGGTCGAAGCCGATGGAGTCGGCGCGCTCGAGTCCCGCGACCTGCGGGCGCAGCGCGTCCGAGAGATACGCGAGCGCGCCGTACGCGCCGTCGACGTGGAACCAGAGGCGCTGCGCGCGACAGTAGTCCGCGAGCGCCGTCAGGTCGTCGGACGCGCCGGTGTTCACGGTGCCCGCCGTGCCGACGACGCAGAACGGCAGCGCGCCGGCGGCCCGGTCCTCGTCCACCATGGCCGCGAGCGCCCGCACGTCGATGCGGTTGTCGGCGTCGACGGGCACCGCCCGGAACGCGCGATGGCCGAGGCCGAGGAACTCCGCGGCCTTGCGCGCCCATCCATGCGTCTCGACGGAGCCGTAGAACACGAGACGCGGCGGCGTGCGGCGATCGGGCCACGTCTGCAGGCCGTCGGCGCGCACGTCGACGCCCGCGTCGCGCATCGCGACGAAGCGCGCCACCGCGAGGCCGAGCGTGCTCGCCATCGTGCCGCCCGAGACGAGAACGCCGCTCGCGCCGGGCATGCCGAGGAGCGCGGCGAGCCAGTCGACGACCTGCTGCTCGACGAGCGCGGGCGCCTGGTCGAAGCCGGCCAGGTGCGGGTTCATGCCCGCGGCGAGCATGTCGGCCATCATCCCGAGGGGCGTGCCGTTGCCCTGCACCCAGCCGAAGAAGCGCGGATGGAGGTTGCCGTTGGGGTAGGGGAGCACGCGCTCGGCGAAGTGCGCGTACGCCGCTTCCGCGCCGATGCCGTCGCGCGGGACCGGCTCGGCGAGCGCCGCGCGCACCGAGGCGGGCATCGGCTGCCAGGCCGGCCGCTGCGGCAGCGCCGCGAGGTGCGCGAGCATGTCGTCGACCATGCGGTGCGCGAGCGCGCCGAACGCGCGCCACTCCTCGGGGGTGCGCGGGTCGAGCGTGGCCTCGTCGGGCAGCGTGGCGTCGGCGGGAGCGGCGAGCGGTGCGTGCGGGTCGGGCGCGCGGACGGACACGGTCGGGCGGGCACGGGAGGGTGGGGCCGTGCATGCGGCGCGACGTCCGCATGGCGGCGCGGTCGTCGGATGCCGGCGCCCGGCGCGGGCGCCGGCCGGCCGCACGCGGGAGGCTAGCGGCGTCGGACGCGCGTCGCTCGCCGATTTGGGACGCCGATGTCGGGCTCGGGGGCGCGCGCCGCCCGGCGTCCGATCACGCGTGCCGTCCCGGGCCTCTCCCGCTCAGTCGGCCCGATGGTAGCCGTGGATGGCCCACCACTGCACCCAGCTCGCGACCTGGGCCTGCTCGTCGGGCGCGAGCGACGCGATGCAGCGCGTCACGAGCGGACCGAGCGCGGCGAGCATCTCGGTCGGGTCGAGCGCGAGGTCGCGCGCCACCGTCCCGTAGCGGACCACCGCGCGCCGCAGCGCGTCCTGCGACAGCCGGGGTGCGCTCAGCGCCTGGATCACCGCGTCGGTCGCGCGCCGCACCGCGCCGGGCGCGGCGGACATCGACTCGACGGCGGGCTCGCGGGGATCGGACGGGGTCAGCACGCGATCCGGCATCATGCGGGCTCTCCTTCCTGGTATCCGCGGCGTGGCTGGTGCGCGCCCGTGGGGCGCGGGGGACGTGACCCAGCGCAAACTGTGTGCTCTGTACGGTGCCGAATGCGAAGCGCTCCGTCCTCGCGTCCGGCGGCGTCGCACGCCGCGTGGCGACCGTCACGCGCCTGGGCTAGACTATGGCACGGCACGCGATCCGCGAGGGCGCGGCCGAGACCCTGTAGCTCAGCTGGTTAGAGCAGGCGACTTTTAATCGTCAGGTCGAGGGTTCGAATCCCTCCGGGGTCACTCGAGGCGCGCCGGTTTCAGCGCGGTGTGCCCGCTGGCGCGGCCAGCGCCGCGTGCGTCAGCCGCGCGACGTCGACGATCGTGCGGCGCGCCACGGCGACATCGGGGATCCCACGGGTCAGCACGACGAGCACGTAGGGCGGGCGCCCCGGCGGCTCCACGAGCGCGGCGTCGTGCAGCACGCCGGTGATCCAGCCCGTCTTGTGCGCCACGCGCGTGCCGGGCGGCAGCCCCGCCGGGATCTCGTCGTTGTGCTCCTGGGCGGCCAGGATGTCGAGCATCGCGCGCGTGCTCGCCGGTGACTCCGCGGTCCCGCGGGCCAGCGCGACCAGGAGCGCCGCGAGGTCGGGCGCCGTCGTCGTGTTGACGATGCCGGCGCGGAACGCCGGGCCGTCCTCGACGCCGCGGCGCACCTCGATGCGCGACGCGCCGAGCGTGCGGGCCATGGCCGTCGTGCGCGCGGGATCGGCGAGCGCGATCACCGCATTGGTGGCGAGGTTGCTCGACCGCACGATCATGCGGCGCACGAGCTCCCGCACCGCGACGCGCTGCCCGACCATCGCGTACGCCGCGCTGTCCGAGTCGTCGGCCGCGTCGAGCGCGTACGGCGAGCCATCGGCGACGGAGGTGAAGCGGTTGACGAGCACGATCTCCTGGTCGAGCGACAGCGCGCCGCGATCCGCCGCCCGGAAGAGCTCCATCATCACGGGGAGCTTCATCGTGCTCGCGGCGTGGAAGACGCTGTCGCCCGCCAGGTCGAACGCCCCGCCGCCCGGCGCGAGGTCGCGCACCGAGACGGCGACGACCGCCGTCGGCACCTCGATCCGGAGCGCGGCCACGCGGGTCGCGATCGCGGCGCGCAGGGAGTCGAGCGACGCGGGCGCCGATGCCGCGACGCCCGTGAGCGGCGTCACCGGACGGGCGCGCCCCGGGGCGGCGCCGATCGTCACCAGCAGGACGGCCGCGCCGAGGGCGGAGGGCAGGGCGGTGGGGAGGCGCATGGGGGGAGCATCACTCCCGGCGCCGCCCCCGGCAAGCCGCGCCGTTGCGGGATCATGACTGGATCGTGTACAACGTGCCGCGCCCCGGGTGCTGGTCCGGGCGCCCGGCGTCGACGCCGTTCCCACCGGACGCACGCATGGCCCCCACCGCCGCATCCCACGAACCGGACCCGAGCCTCCCCGCCGCCGACGCGTCGGAGCTGGAGCCCCGGCGTCTGCGACTGGTCGCGCTCCGCGCCCAGCGCTTCCCCTCGGGCCAGTGCCGGGCCGAGGTCGAGCTCCAGCGTCAGGACGGCGAGACGGTGCTCGGCGTCCGCGACGGCCACGCGATCGCCCTCGGCGACCTGCGGATCGTAGCCGAGGCGACCCTCGAGGCGCTGCACCGCGCAACGCGGAGCGGGCTGCGCTTCGAGCTGCTCGGCGTGAAGACGGTCCGCGCCTTCGACGCGACCATCGTCCTCGCGCACATCGGGGTGGTCGCCGGGCGGGCGCCGGTGCGGCTGGTGGGCGCCGCGATGGGCGACGCGGACCTCACGCGCGCCGCGGTGCTCTCCGTCCTGAACGCGACGAACCGCATCCTCGGCAACGTGCCGGACTGAGCAGGAAAGGGTGTCGCACGACACGGCCGGGCCGTCCCGCACGCTCGCGGGCATGGGCCGGCCGCGCTACGTTTCGCCCTCCCGCACCCCCCGCCGTTCCGCGTCGCGCCCGCCGGCGACGCCCCGCCGCACCGCTCGCCGTTCCGTGACGCCACCCCAGGTCGCCCCGCTCCCGCGGCGCGCGCATGCCGCGCTCCTGTCCGCGACGCTCGCCCTGCTCGGCGCCTGCGCCCCGGGGCTCCGCCCGTCGACCGCGCCCACGCCGGCCCGGCCCGACGTGCCCGCGACGACGCCCGCGGATCTGCCGGAGCCGACGGCGAGCGCGACGACGCCGTTCCCGATGCCGGCGCGGCCGCACGTGCACCTGCCGGGCGTGTCGTTCGACCTGGACGTGCACGCGTTCGAGGACGAGGAGCGCGTGCAGCACTACGTGCGGCTGTTCACCGGCAACGCGCGCACGACGTTCACCACCTGGCTCGCGCGCGGGTCGCGCTACGACGGGATGATCCGCGCCAAGCTGCGCGCGGGCGGGCTTCCCGAGGACCTGTACTACCTGCCGCTCGTCGAGAGCGGCTACGACCCGAACGCCGTCTCGCGCGCGTCGGCCGTGGGGATGTGGCAGTTCATGGCCCCGACCGCGCGTGGGCTCGGCCTGCGCGTGGACTGGTGGATGGACGAGCGCCGCGATCCCGTGCGCGCGACCGACGGTGCGGTGCGCCACCTGCGCTGGCTCAAGGGGCAGTACGGCTCGTTCTTCCTCGCGGCGGCCGCGTACAACGGCGGCTCGACGCGCGTCTCGCGCGGCCTCGCGCAGCTCGCGGCGGCGTCGGACAGCTCGGCGGGCGACGCGCGCTTCTTCGCGCTCGTCGACGCCGACTACCTGCGCCCCGAGACGAAGAACTACGTGCCACAGCTGATCGCCGCGACGCTCGTGGCGAAGGAGCTGCCGCGCTACCGGCTGACGGTGCGCGAGCAGGCGCCGTTCGCGTACGACTCGGTGCTCGTCGCGCCGCTCACGCCGCTGGCGGCGGTCGCGCGCGCGGCCAACGCGTCGCGCGCCGAGCTGCTGGAGCTGAACCCGCAGTTCCTGCGCGGGATGACGCCGCCCGACGCGCGCGTCACCGTGCGCCTGCCGGTCGGCGCGGCGTCCGGGTTCGCGACGCGCCTGGCGAAGCTCGACGCCGAGCAGCGCCGCGCCTTCCGCCGCGTGACGACGCGCAAGCGCGACTCGCTCGAGGACATCGCGGCGCGCGAGGAGGTGCCGCTCGCGCTGCTGACCGCGTACAACCCCGCGCTCGAGACGGTCGCGAAGGGGAAGTGGAAGGGGAAGCTCGTGTCCGGCCAGGGCGTGCGCGTACCGACGGCCGCGGTGCTGGAGTACGCGCGCCCGACGACCGAGGCGAACGACGCGGCGGGGACGGGCGAGCTGCCGCCGCTCCCGGCCCCGAAGGTGGCGGAGCGTCCGGCGCGCGGCGAGCAGAAGGCGCAGGTCGCGGAGCGGACCACGGAGAAGTCGGACGCGTCCGAGAAGTCCGAGAAGTCGGACGCGAAGGCGAGCGAGCGCACGCGCGAGAAGGTCGTCGCGAAGGCGGATGCGAAGCCCGACACCGCGTCGGACGCCGACTCGTCGCGCGAGACGAAGCGCGCGATCGATCGCACGTCGGCGGGCGAGATCGCGCGCGACGCCGACGCCGACGCGAAGACGCAGGCGCCCGCGAAGGCCCGCGGCGCGAAGGCGGACGCCATCGCCCCGATGCCGCTCGCGACGGTCGTGCGCGTGAAGCCGGCGAGCGCGAAGACCGCGAAGGGCGCCAGCGGCGGGAAGCCGTCCGCGGCGAAGACGTCGGCTGCCGACGAGGAGCCGAGGTCCGACGCGCGGACGCGCGGCAAGTCCGCCGCACCGAAGCTCGCGAAGGCCGTCGCCGTGGAGCCGCGCTCCTCGAAGGGGAAGTCCGATGCCGCGAAGGACGCGCCGATCGCGGAGAAGACAAAGCCGGCGCCAGAGGACGGCGCGAAATTGGGCGCGAAGTCCGACTCGAAGTCGGAGGCGAAGCCGAGCGCGAAGTCGAAGGCGAGCGCGAAGTCCGAGACGACGGAGAAGGCCGAGAGGAAGTCGTCGGCCAGGGCCTCATCCGACAAGGCGTCGTCCGACAAGGCGTCGGCCGGGAAGCCGCGCGGCGGCGAGGCGCCCGTCGGGAAGGCGCGCGACGCCGACGACGAGAAGTCTGCGTCCAAGGCGCCGAAGTCGTCGAAGGCGTCGAAGGCGGCGGCGAAGGCCTCCGACGCCGCCTCGCCGAGACGCGAACGGGCGGCCGTCGACTCGGCCGCCCGTCGCCGCGCGAAGCGCGCGGACTCCTGATCCTGCAGGTCGCGCCTCAGTCCAGCAGGCCGCGGCCGCGGTAGTCGCCGAGCACGACGCGCTCGTAGCCGTTGGCCGGATCGACGCCGTTCTCCAGCGCCGCCTGCACCGCGACCGGCCCGCGGTTGTACACGAGCAGCGCCAGGCGCACGCTCTTGTACTCCTTGATCAGCCCCCGCAGGTAGCGGAAGCCGACGCGCAGGTTCAGGTCGCGATCGTAGAGCTGCTTGCGCGTGACGTTCGGGACGAAGTGGCGCGCGGTCGCGGGCATGAGCTGCGTCAGCCCCACCGCGCCGACGGGGCTCGTCGCCCGCTCGTTGAACTCGCTCTCCACGCGCACCACGCGGAAGGCCAGCTCGGGTTCGATGCCCTCGCCGACGGCGGCGTCGTGGATCGCGCCGGCCAGCTCGGGGGAGATGCGATAGCGGCTCGCGTAGCGATACACGCGATGCCAGCGGCGCAGGTCGAGATGCGCCGTCTCGTGGGAACGCGCCTCGGGGTGCTTCACGAGGAGCGGGACGTGTCGGGCCGGGGCCGCGGCGGCCTCCTCGAGCGAGCGCTCGCGTACCAGGACGATCGCCGCGAGGGCGGCGCCGGCCAGCAGCACGCGGTGGCGACGACGCGCACGACGACGAGCTACGTCGCCGCGGTACGCGTACGACTCGCGCGGGGCGGGGTCACGCATGGCTTGTGGGATGAGGGAACGGCGCCTCCCGTCCGGACGGCGACGGGAGGGTGAACGACCAGTCACGGGGCAAGCGATGTGCCGTGCCCAACCGTGTGGCGCCGGCGCGGCAGCACGTGCGATGTCTCACGTCTGCCACGGTCCGGAGGCGCCGCCGGTCTTCTCGACCAGCCGCACCCCTTCGAGGATCATGCCGCGGTCCACCGCCTTGGCCATGTCGTAGATGGTCAGCAGTGCCACGGTCGCCGCCGTCAGGGCCTCCATCTCGACCCCGGTGCGGCCGCTGGTGCGGGCGGTCGCCTCCACGCGCACGCCGGGCAGCCCGGCGTCCAGCGTCAGCGCCACGTCCGCGTGGGACAGGGCGATCGGATGGCAGAGCGGGATCAGCTCGGCGGTCCGCTTGGCCGCCATGATCCCCGCGATCTTGGCGACCGTCAGGACGTCGCCCTTGGCGAGCCGGTTCTCCCGCAGCCGCTCCAGCGTCGCGGGCTCCATCCGGATCGCGCCGACGGCGCGGGCAGCCCGCTCGGTGACCGCCTTGGCGCCCACGTCGACCATGCGGGCCTCGCCAGTCGCATCGACGTGGGACAGTCCCGATGCTACAGCCGCGCCCTCGGGCGCGGTTGCCGGAGCCGCGGAGCGTGGGAGCGACGCGTCGGAGTGTGGCGTGTCGGCCACGGTCAGCGGAACTCCGCCGCCAGCTCGCGGAGCAGCTCCGCGGTCAGCAGCTGGGGGCTGACGTTGCCCGCCGCGCGCAGCTTGGCGCGCTCGACCGCGTCCACGCCCCGGCTGGCCGCCAGCGCGCGCCGCTCGTCGCGGGGCGTGGGGTCGCCGGCGCCTCGGGGGGCGCTGGCGTCGCGGGCCACGTCGCGCAGGGCGACCGTCAGCGCGTCGAGCACGTCGGAGAAGGCGCCGCGCGCCTTGGACGCGCCCTGCATGAAGGCGGCGCGCAGCCGCTCGGGGCGGCCGCCCCGCAGCACGGCGTCCAGCAGCCGCTGCGCCTCGGCGGCCGCGGCCGAGCGTGCGCCCGCGCCGAACAGCGCGCCCGGCGCCCCGCCGACGGCCGCCGCCAGGGTGGCCGCCGGCTCGCGCACGCCGTCCGACTCGAGCACGCCCCTCACCTGCGGGTCGGCGAGCAGCCCCTCGACCTCGGCCGACGTCAGGGGCGGGATGCGCACCGTCACCACGCGCGAGCGGATCGTCGGCAGCAGCGCGCCGGGCTCGCTCGACGTCAGCACGATCAGGGTGTCGGCCGGCGGCTCCTCCAGCAGCTTGAGGAAGGCGTTGGCCGCCGCGTCGGCGCCCTCCTGCGCCACCATCCGCTCCGCGTCCCCGACGACGAACACCTTTCGGCGCGCGAGCGCGGGCGACACGGCCGCCGACTGGACGAGCGCGCGGACCGTCGCCACGAACAGGGCCTCCATCCCCGACGCCGGCGCGTACAGGCCGTGTCGCTCCACCCGCTCGGCGCGGGCGGCGGCGTAGTCCGCCTGCACCTCGGCCGGCGTCTGGTCCGGGTTCTTGGGCCGCTCGCGCGGGAAGTACCAGTGGAGGTCGGGGTGCGTCAGCTCCACCGCGTAGCGGCAGTGGCGGCAGCGGTCGCACGGCTCGCCGCCCGCGCGCCCGTCCATGGCCCCCTCGCACAGCAGCGCCTGTCCCAGCCAGAGCGCCAGCCGCTGCTTGCCCACGCCGCGCGGGCCCTGCAGGAGCAGGCTCGCGGGGAGGGCATCGCGGGCGGCGGCGTCGAGCAGCCGGCGTCGGATGGGCGCGTGGCCGTGGAGCGGAACGATGGGCACGCCCCAATATCGCCCCCGCCCGGGAGCGCTGTAACCCGTTGACTTTCATGGTTCTGCTCGCTTCGGAGCGCCTCTCCCGGCCGGCGACGCCGAGGACGGTGGCGGGCGCACTTCCTGCCCAGCGTGCGGGCCGTACCCCACACTGGAGGCATCCCATGGGCGGCAAGCGTCCCGACCAATACCAGATCGATCCCGGCGAGGCCGGCGCGACCGACTACAAGAACCGCCGGCAGCAGGAGTTCATCCCCGAGCACAAGGAGGCGGTCGAGAAGACGATGGCCGACTCCCGCCAGGGCGAGAACCTGATCCCGCAGGGCGGCGTGAACCCGGTGCTGGCCGAGCTGCGCGCGCGCAAGGAGCGCGACGAGGAGCAGGCGCGCGGCGAGCACCATCGCGAGGGCGGCATGCACGGGGGCGGGCACGCGGCCGCCGCGCAGCACCAGACCAGCCACCACGCCGACGCGATCCGCGAGGGGAGCGACGACGAGGAGGCGGGCGGCGATCGCCAGCCGCTGAACGCGCAGCGCGACGAGTCGCGCCGGGCCTCCGACGCCGAGCGCACCGAGTGAGCGAACGACCCTCTCAACCAGGAGCACGCGCGAGCATGGCACAGGCGGACAGGGGCGGAGCGCAGGGCTCCGCGGGCGGCGCCCTCACCGGGCGCCGCGTCGCGGTCCTCGTCACCGACGGATTCGAGCAGGTCGAGCTGGTCGAGCCGGTGCGCGCCCTGGAGGCGGCCGGCGCGCAGGTGGACATCGTCTCGCTCGAGCCGGGCGAGATCCAGGGGATGAACCACGACGACAAGGCCGACGTGCTGCCGGTCGACCGCACGGTCGACGAGGTGAAGGCCGGCGACTACGACGGGCTCCTCATCCCCGGCGGCGTCGCGAACCCCGACCGCCTGCGGCAGGACGAGCGCGCCGTGGCCCTCGTGCGCGACTTCATGGAGCGCGACAAGCCCGTGGCCTCCATCTGCCACGGCCCCTGGGTGCTCGTGGAGGCGGACGCGGTGCGCGGTCGCACGCTGACCTCGTGGCCGTCGCTCCGGACCGACATCCAGAACGCGGGCGGCAGCTGGGAGGACAAGGAGACCGTCCTCGACCAGCGGCTGCTCACGAGCCGCAAGCCGGCCGACCTGCCGGCGTTCTGCGACAAGCTGGTGACCATGCTGACGAGCGCCGTCGAGGAACGGAGCCTCGATCGCATGGTCGAGCAGACCTTCCCGGCCAGCGATCCGCTGCCGGGGCCGACCAGCGTGGGCGGCAGCGGCGCCTCGCGCGAGGAAGGAATCCAGCCGTCCATGTGAGGACGGTGCGACCGCGCGGGCCGACGGCCCGCGCGGTCGTCTGGCGACGGCGGGCGGCGCTCCCTATGCTAGCGGAGCGCCGCCCGCCGTCGTGCGCGCGCCTCCCGCCGCCGGCCCGCCCCCCGCCCGCCCTCGCCATGGAAGCCCGCTCCCTGCCGGCCGCGCTGGCCCCCGCGCGCGCCGCCGATCGCGCCGTCGCCGTGCCCTGGCCGCTCGTCGCGACGGTGTTCGCCGCCACCAGCATCGTCCTCGGCCTCATCTGGGACATCTCGTGGCACATGACGATCGGGCGCGACACGTTCTGGACGCCCGCGCATCTCGCCGTCTACACGGGCGGCATCGTCGGCGGGTGCGCGAACGGCTGGCTCGTCCTGCGCACGACCTTCCGCGGCAGCGACGCGGAGCGCGCGGCCGCGGTGCGCTTCTGGGGCTTCCGCGGGCCGCTCGGCGCCTTCGTGTCGATCTGGGGCGCGGGCGCCATGCTCACGTCGGCGCCGTTCGACGACTGGTGGCACGGCGCGTACGGCCTCGACGTCGAGATCCTCAGCCCCCCGCACGTCGTGCTGCTGCTGGGCGTCCTCGGCATCGTCGGCGGCGCGATGATCACGTCGCTGACCTACCAGAACGCCGCCGCCGCGGCCGGTGAGTCCGACGAGCGGCAGCGCGTCTTCCGCTGGTGCTACGCCTACGCCGCGGGGCTGCTGCTGACGATGGCGGCGATCGCCGTCTACGAGCGCGCGCACCCGATCCGCTCGCACAGCGCGGGCTACTACGTCGCGGCCGCGATCGCGCTGCCGCCGGTGCTGTGCGCGGTCGCGCGCGGCTCGCGCCTGCGCTGGCCGGCGACCGCCACGGCGCTGCTGTACATGGCGGTGTTCTGCCTGATGACGTGGATCCTCCCGCTCTTTCCGGCGACGCCGAAGCTCGGGCCGATCTACCAGCACGTCACGCACATGGTGCCGATGGGCTTCCCGCTGCTGCTCGTCGTGCCGGCGCTCGGCATCGACCTGGTGCTGCGCCGGATCCCGAATGCGCGCGGCGTGGTGCAGGTGGCGGCGATCGGCGTCGTGTTCGTCGCGACGATGCTCGCGGTGCAGTGGCCGTTCGGCACCTTCCAGCTGTCGGAGGCGTCGCACAACTGGTTCTTCGCGGGCGGCAACTTCACCTACGACCTGCCGCCCACGTCGATGTGGGCGCGCGGCGAGTTCCCGCAGTTCCACCGCACGCCGGGCGAGTTCTGGCGCGGCATCGCGATGGCGTGCGGGATCGCGATGCTGACGTCGTGGCTCGGGCTCGCGTGGGGCGGGTGGATGCGGCGGGTGCGCCGGTGAGCGCGCGCCTCTTCGCGCCCGTCGCGGGCCTCCGCACGTTCGCGCGTCGCGCCGCCGCGCTGCTCGGCGTGCTGCTCGCGGCGCTCGCCACCAGCGCGCACGTCGGCACCAACGACGCCTTCTTCGACGGGCTCGCGGGCCCGTACGCGGTGCGCGTGGCGGTGCGCCCGCCCGGCGTCATCCCCGGCCAGGCACAGATCACGGTGCGCGTGCTGCAGGGCGACGCGCGGCGCGTGCAGGTGCAGGCCGCGCAGTGGAACGTCGGCACCCGCGGCGCGCCCGCGCCCGACGACGCCGCGCCGGTCGAGGGGGAGCGCGGCATGTGGGCGGCGCAGCTCTGGCTGATGACGTCGGGCTCCTACATGGTGAACGTGACCGTCGACGGCGCGCAGGGGCGCGGCACCGCCACCGTGCCGGTCCTCGCAGTCGCGACTGCGCGGCTCGGCATGCAGCGCTGGATGGGCGGGCTGCTCGTCGTCCTCGGCGGACTGCTCGTCGCGGGGCTGATCACGCTGATCGGCGCCGCCGCGCGCGAGGCGAGCCTGCCGCCGGGGGAGCGGCCGGATCGTCGGCGTCGCCTCGCCGGTCGGATCGCGGCGAGCGGTGCGGCGGGCGTGGCCGCGCTCTTCCTGCTCGGCGGCAGCCGGTGGTGGGACGCGGTCGATCGCGCGTACGCGCGCGGGATGTACCGTCCGCTCGCCTCCGAGGCGACGGTGCGGTGGAGCGGCGGCGGCGCGCGCACGCTGCGCTTCGTCGTCACCGACACGTCGTGGATGAACGGCCGCATGACGCCGCTCATCCCCGACCACGGCAAGCTGATGCACCTGTTCGCGGTGCGGGACTCGTCGCTCGACGCGTTCGCGCACCTGCATCCGGCGCGGCTCGACTCCGCGACGTTCGAGGTCGCGTTCCCGCCGCTGCCCACGGGGCGCTATCGCGTGTACGCGGACGTCGTGCACGAGAGCGGGTTCGCGCGCACGCTCGTCGCGACGGCGGACGTGGCGAACGGCCCCAAGCCCGCGGCGCTCGCCGGCGCCACCGGCGACGACGCCTGGCTGATCGGCCCCGTGGGCGCCGCGGCGTCGCGCGCGAGCGCCGTCGGCGACGGGCTGACGGTCGCGTGGGACTCGGCGGGCGCACTCACCGCCGGCGCCGAGACGACGCTGCGCTTCACCGTGCGCGACTCCGCGGGGCGCGTGGCGACGCTGGAGCCGTACATGGGCATGGCCGGCCACGCGATGGTGATGCGCGACGACGGCTCGGTGTTCGTCCACCTGCACCCGATGGGCTCCATCTCCGTCGCGGCGCAGCAGCGCATGCTCCGCCGCGAGCGCGGCGACACGATGCCGCACGGCGAGCGGCAGCCCGCCGGCGCCGGCGATCACGCGTCGCACGCGGGAGACGTCGCGTTCCCCGGCACGCTCGGCTTCCCGTTCGCCTTCCCGAAGCCCGGGCGCTATCGCGTGTGGGTGCAGGTGAAGCAGGGCGGGGCGGTGCGCACCGCGGCGTTCGACACCACGGTGCGCTGACCGGCGCGCGGGCGCGACGCGGTCACCCGCCCGCGTTCGTGCCCTCGCGCGCGCTGGTGCCGCGGTCCGCCATCGGCGCGTGGCCGACGGGCCGCATGCCCGTCTCGAGCGACGGCGCGGCGTGCAGCTCCGCCGGATCGAAGTAGGCCTGGAAGCGCACGATCCGCCCGTCGCGCGTCTCGACGACGCTGACGCCGCCGTAGCTGGTGTCGACGCCGGCGGCGGTCCGACAGTCGCTCGTCCACTCGAGCATGATGCGCGTGTCGCCTTCGAGCACCGAGTGGAAGCGCGAGCGCACGTGCTCGAACGAATGCCGGTACGCCGTCCAGAACCGTCGTGCGCCGTCGGGCCCGGTGAGCGAGTCGTGCTCGCTCGGCGACCGCAGCTGTGCTTCCCCCGCGTACAGCGCCGCCATCGCCTCCACGTCCCCGTCCTCCTCCACCCGCCGCAGCGCGGCGATGAACTCCTCTGCCGAAGGGCTGGCCATTGTCTCCTGAGCTCCGCGTGTGAGTGAAAGCCGCAGCGCAAGCTCAGGGCCGGGTGGGGCGGATCGGGTGGGGCGGATCGGGTGAGGCGGGGACGGGTACGGCGGGAACGGGTGCTGCGGGAACGGGTGGGGCGGGGCGGATACAGCGGAGTCGAGAAATGCGAGCCCCTCTGCTCGACGCTGCCAGCGAAACCGCGCCGCGAGACCACACGACGAAACCTGGCACCAGCGTGCAGAACGGCGAGGCCGGCGCACCACGCGTGGTCTCGTCGTGCCGCGTCCCGGGAATGCGGTGAGGCACTTCCGTGAGGCCGGGTGGTGAGGCCACGACGTCGAGGCGTAACGTCCGGCCGAGTGGTCCGGCCGAGTGGTCCGGCCGAGTGGTCCGGCCGAGTGATCAGGCCGAGTGATCAGGCCGAGTGGTGTGCGCCGTCTCCGCGCCCGCTGTACCCGTCCCGCTCCACCCGACCCGCTCCACCCGTTCCCGCCCCACCCGCTCCACCCGTTCCCGCCCCACCCGCTCCCGCCTCACCCGATCCGCCCCACCCGACCCGCCGTATCCGCCCTACTTCTTCGTCCCGATCGCCGCCGTCCAGTCCTCGATCTCCTCCGCGGTCATGTTGCCGTGCGGCTGCAGGCGTCCGTCCGTGTAGCCCCACTCGAGCACGTCGGGGAGGTACTGCTGACGCGAGAGGATCGTCCCCTGGCAGAGGCGGCCGACGTCGGCGTTCTGCGTCAGCTCGCCGCGCAGCCGCTCGAGCAGCGTCTCCATCACCCACGACGGGACGCGGGTGCGCTCGGCGGGATAGACGAAGCCGAACAGCACGAGGTTGGCGAGGAGGACGCGCCAGTTCGGCCCGAAGCGGTCGAGCACGCGCTGCCAGTCGAGCTTCTCGGCGCGCGCGCGCAGCAGGTGGATCACGTCGCCGCCGTCGTAGCGCTCGCGCTCCATCACGAACGCCTTCGACCAGAGCATCTCCTCCGCCGGCGCGAGGTGCGCCTGCACTCCGAGCACGTCGCCGACCGGCGCGTTGGTGAACCAGTTCTCGTCGACGGGGGCGATGCCGTTGCCCGAGCTGAAGATGAGATCGACGAACTCCTTCCCCTCGTACGCCTTGCCGAGCCAGTGCGGGAAGGTCAGCTCGGTGCGGAAGCCGGCCTCGTCGAGCACGTCGAGCGCCCGCTCGATGTCCGCCTTGGCGACGAACAGGTCGAAGTCCTTCGTGGAGCGCGGGATGCCGGTGAACGGGGTGAACGCGTACGCGCCGCCGACGAGGAAGGGGACGTCGCGCGCCTGCAGCGTCTCCATGACGCGCCGGTAGACCGCCTGCGCGTCCGGGGAGGCGAGATCGGTACGGCGCGGCGGGCGTGGCGCGGTGCGCCGCTCCCGCTTCTTGCGACGGGGACGGTCGGCCGCCTTGGGGTCCTCGGGGTCGCGCAGCTGGTCTGAGCTCACGGGCGGAACGGTTGTTGAATCGCGGCCGGGGACAGGGACGGTCGCGCGCTCGACCGATCCGCCCGGTCACCGCCCCGCCCGTCGACACTCGATCACGCCCAAGCATCGACTATGCCCACCGTCCGAATCGCCGCCATGGGCGACGTCCACGTGAGCAAGACCTCACAGGGTGCGCTCGCGCCGATCCTCGCCCAGGTGGCCGACCGCGCCGACGTCCTCCTCTTGTGCGGCGACCTGACCGACTACGGATCCCCCGAGGAGGGCCGCGTCCTCGTGAAGGAGCTCGCGACGCTGCGCATGCCCATCATCGCGGTGCTCGGCAACCACGACTTCGAGTCGGGGCATCCGCACGAGCTGGTCGCCATGCTGCGCGACGCCGGCGTGGTGCTGCTCGACGGCGAGTCGCACGAGGTGCAGGGCATCGGCTTCGCCGGCATCAAAGGCTTCGCCGGCGGCTTCGGGCGCTCGACGCTCGGCTCGTGGGGCGAGCCGGGGATCAAGGCCTTCGTGAAGGAGGCCGTCGACGAGACGCTGAAGCTCGAGACCGCGCTCGCGCGGCTGCGCACGCGGCAGAAGGTCGCGCTGCTGCACTACGCGCCCATCCGCCAGACCGTCGAGGGCGAGCCGCTCGAGATCTTCCCCTGGCTCGGCTGCGGACGTCACGAGGAGCCGCTGCTGCGCTACAAGGTCAGCGCCGTCTTCCACGGGCACGCGCACAACGGCTGCCCCGAGGGAAAGCTCAGCAACGGCGCGCCGGTGTTCAACGTCGCGATGCCGCTGCTGCGCCGGCGGTATCCCGAGCAGCTGCCCGTGCGCTTCCTGGAGCTGAACCCGGACGTCGACGGCGATGCGGACAGCGAGCCGCCGTACGAGGGACCCGAGCGGCGGCGCGGCGTCGGCGAGGTGGCGCGTGCGACGCCCGCCGGCAACGGCGTGGCCGCGTCCTGAGCCGACTGCGACGGCGTACGCGCGAGGGGGCGGCGCACTGATGGTGCGCCGCCCCCTCGCGTCGTGTGCGGTCCCGGCTCAGGGCTTGAGCACGACCTTCAGGCAGTCGTCGCGCTTCTCCTGGAACACCTCGTACATCTTCGGCGCGTCGTCCAGCCGCACCGTGTGCGAGATGATGCGCGACGGGTCGATCTCGCCGCGCTCGATGTGCTCGAGCAGCGGCCGCATGTACTTGTGCGTGTGCGTCTGGCCCATCTTGAACGTCAGCCCCTTCGCGAACGCCTGGCCCATCGGGAACTTGTCGATGAAGCCCGTATAGACGCCGGGCAGGCTGACCGTGCCGCCCTTGCCGCACGCCTGGATGCACTGCCGCAGCACCGTCGCGCGATCGAGCTGCATCTTCGTGAACTGCTTGCCGCGCTCCAGCTCCGCGTACAGCCCCGTGCCGTGCGCCTCCATGCCGACGGCGTCGATGACGTGATCGGGGCCGCGGCCGCCGGTGAGCTGCTTCAGGCGCTCGACGACGTCGTTCGTGTCGTCCTCGTAGTTGAGGATCTCCGCGCCCCACAGGTCGCGCGCCTTGTCGAGGCGGTACTGGAACCGGTCGATGCAGATCACCCGCTCGGCGCCCAGCATGAACGCGCTCGCGACGGCGAACTGCCCCACGGGGCCCGCGCCCCACACCGCCACCGTGTCACCGCGGCGGATGCCGCACTGCTCGGCGGCCTGGTAGCCCGTCGGGAAGACGTCGGTGAGGAAGAGGACCTTCTCGTCGGCGATGCCGCTCTCGATCTTGAGCGCCCCGACGTCGGCGAAGGGCACGCGCACGTACTCCGCCTGGCCGCCCGCGTAGCCGCCGTACAGGTGCGAGTACCCGAACAGCCCCGCCGTCGAGAAGCCGTTCAGCTCCTCCAGCGCGGCCGCATTCGGGTTCGAGTTGTCGCACAGCGACCAGAGGTCGTTCTGGCAGTAGTAGCAGTTGCCGCACGCGATGTCGAACGGCACCGCGATGCGGTCGCCCTTCTTCAGGTTCGTGACGCCCTTGCCGACCTCCTCGACCACGCCCATGAACTCGTGCCCGAGGATGTCGCCCTTCTGCATCGACGGCACCTTGCCGCCGTAGAGATGCAGGTCCGAGCCGCAGATCGCGGTCGACGTGATGCGCACGATGGCGTCGCGTGGATTGATGATCTCCGGGTCCGGCACCTTCTCCACGCGGACCTTCTCGACGCCCTGCCAGCAACAGGCCTTCATGTGCGCGCCTCCCAGGTCGCGGGTTCGGTCGTGTTGATGCCGCGCTCCGCGTCGCCCGGCTGCGGCGCGTGCTGCGGCTCGTGCGCCTCCTGCGGCGCGCGCTGCTGCAGGCGCTCGATCGGCGCGCCCGTCTGGCCGGTGTTCACCTGCGCGTTGAAGCTCGCCTCCCGCGCGCGCTTGCCCTGGCCCGGGTTCTCGCTGACCGGCAGCTCCCCCGTCTCGAGCAGCTGCTTGTAGCGGCGCAGGTCCTCGCGCACCTGGATGTCCGGCTCCTCGCCGAACAGGCGGGCGACCGCGACGCCGACCTTGCCCGCGGGCGGCTCGTACTCGAGCACCACGCGCACCTCGACGCCGCGCCCCGCCGGCGCGTCGGTGAAGTGCACGGAGCCCGCGTTCGGCACGCGCGCGCCCGGCAGCGACTTCCAGGCGAGCAGCTCGTCGGGGATCTCGTTGACGATCTCCGCCTCCCAGCTCACCGTGCGGCCCGCGGGCGCCTTCGCCACCCAGTGCGAGCGCTGCGAGTCCTGCACCGCGACCGACTCCAGGTGCTGGAAGATGCGCGGCAGGTTCTCCAGCCGGCGCCAGAAGCCGTAGATCTCCGCGCGCGAGTGCCCGTAGATCGTCACCGAGCGCTCGATCTTGATGGCCTTCTGCGCGTCGAGCACCGCCGCGCGCCCGTGCTGCTGCACGACGCCGGGGTACTCGCGCGAGGACTCCGTGCGCGCGGGGCCGCCGTGGCCGCCGGCGCTGCTCACGCCGAGCGCGGAGTACGCGGCGCAGTGGCCGGTGACGCCGCGCTCCAGGAGCATGCCGCCGAGCAGGCCGAGCACGAGCCCGCCCATGTCCTTGCGTCGCAGCGCGTACGCCGCGAGCGCGCCGCCGGCGACGACCGACAGCCCGCGTTCCAGCCCGTTCACGTTCGTCCCCGAGCCCCGCGCCTGCTCCTCGCGTTGCCGCGCGCGGCGCCCCATCGGCCGCGTCGCGCTTCCCCCGCCGTACATCGTCGCCGACCCGTCGGCTGTCCGCGCCATGTCGTTCCTCCCTCGCTCCCGGTCCTCCACGCGCGACGCCGAGCGCGCCGCCGCGGCGACCGATCAGAGCGCGCTGTCGTAGTTCTCGTTGCGCGACCCGTCGTGGACGTGCGCGCGAGCGAGGTGCCCATCCGGCCGGCGCGTCGCCGCGCGCGCGATCCGCTCGCCGGTCGGGCGCACGCCGCACGCGGGGCAGCCGTCGCCGGCGTCGATCCCGTCACCCACGGAGATCCCGCCGGTCCCGATCGCCGCCCCGCGATCCAGTCGCCCCCGCCGCTCGCTCGCCATCGCCTCCCGCTCCTTCCCGGGTACGTCCGCCGCGCCCCGACACCCGTGGGGCGTCGGTCGCGGCCGGGAGGGGAGCAAGCGAAGTGCCGCCCGCCCCACACGGCCGAGGCGGCTCGTGGAGCGGGCGGCACGATGCGCCGCCGGGTGGGCAGGGAAGGCTCAGCGCGTGATCACGCCGCAGGCGATGCGGTCGCCCGAGTTGCCCGCGGGGTCGGAGACGTAGTCGTCGGCCGCGGCGTGCACCACGATCGAGGAGCCGTCGCCATCGAGCAGGCTCGTCGGGCCGGTGCCGAGCGTGACCTCGCGCGAGAAGTGGTCGACGCGCACGCTGCCCGTCGAGGCCGCGTGGAAGTTCGGCAGGTCGCCGGCGTGGTAGCCCGCGCGGTTGCGGAAGCCGTGCGCGCGCTGCGTCGGGTTGAAGTGCCCGCCCGCGCTCGTGAACGGCGGGTCGCAGCGCCCGACGTCGTGGAAGTGCATCGCGTGCACCCCGTTCGGCAGCCCCGTGAGGTCGCCCGTGACGAGCACGCCGAGCGGCGTCTGCTGCAGGGTCATCACGCCGAGGGCGCGCCCCTCGCGGTCGCGCATCTCGGCGCGCGCGGTGATGTTGGCCGGCGCCGGCGCGGCGTCGGTGTTGGGGCGCGAGCCCGAGCAGGCGGCGGCGAGGACGAGCGAGGAGAGCAGCGCGAGTCGGCGCATGGAAGACTCCGAAGGTCGGTCGAGTGCGGTGAGGCGAGTGCGAGCGCGGTGCAGCAGCGGCGGCAGGATCGGCATCGGCGATGGACGAGCGCGGCCGCCCGCGCGCCCTCCGGAGGCAACGACCGCGCCCGTGGATCGGTGCCCGAGCGGGCGGGCGACGGCGACGTGCCCTCCCGACGGCGGCTAGAAGCGAGCGGGAGCGCCGGTCACCACGCGGTAGGTGTCGCGGGCGATCAGCAGCTCCTCGTCGGTGGGGATCACCCACGCGCCGAGCCGCGAGCCGTCGGCGTGCAGCGCGCCCTCGCGGCCGCGCACGAGCGCGTCGTTGCGCTGCGCGTCGACGGTGAGCCCCATCCACTCCAGCCCCGCACAGATGCGGGCGCGGATCTCGGGCGAGTTCTCGCCGATGCCGCCGGCGAACACGATCGCGTCCGCGCCGCCCATCGCGGCGAGATACGAGCCGATGTACTTGCGCGCGCGGTAGCAGAAGATGTCGATCGCCAGCGACGCGCGGCGGTCGCGGTGCTCGCGCTCCTCGGCGAGCAGCTCCCGCATGTCGTGCGTGAGCCCCGAGATGCCGAGGAGCCCCGACTGCTTGTTGAGGAGCGCCTCCGCCTCGTTCAGCGAGAGCCCCTCCTTGCCGCCGACGAAGTCGAGGATCGTCGGGTCGACGTCGCCGGAGCGCGTGCCCATCACGAGCCCCTCGAGCGGCGTGAAGCCCATCGAGGTGTCGACCGAGTCGCCGCCCGCGATCGCGCACGCGGAGCAGCCGTTGCCGAGGTGCAGCGTGACGAGGCGCGTGCGCTCGCGCGGCGTGCCCGTGAGCTGCCGCCAGCGGTGCGCGACGTAGCGGTGCGACGTCCCGTGAAAGCCGTAGCGCCGCACGCGATAGCGGCGATACAGCTGATAGGGGATGGCGTAGAGGTAGGCGTGGGGCGGCAGCGATTGGTGGAACGCCGTGTCGAACACCGCCACCTGAGGCACCCCGCTGCCCAGCACCGCCGTCGCCGCGCGGATGCCGCGCAGGTTGGCGGGGTTGTGCAGCGGCGCCAGCTCGAACGTCTCCTCAATGCCGCGCAGCACGGCGTCGTCGATGCGCACCGAGCGCGAGAACTGCTCGCCGCCGTGCACCACGCGATGGCCCACCGCGTCGATCTCCGCGCGCCCGCCGAGCCCGACGCCGCTCTCGCCGTCGATCATCCAGGCGAGGATGTACTCGACCGCGGCGCGATGGTCGCGCAGCGTCGCGGTGGTCGTCTGCGGGGCGCGGTCGCCGGCGCGCAGCGTGATCACTGCCTCGCCGCCCAGCCGCTCGATCGTGCCGCGCGCGAGCTTCTCGTCGGTGTTCGCGGTCAGCCGCTCCTGGTCGGTGCGGACCAGCTGGAACTTGATGGTGCTCGATCCGACGTTCAGGACGAGGACGTTCAACGCAGCACCTCGAGACGGTGGTGGCCCAGCGCTCCCCGCGCCGCGCGCACGTCGCGGCACCGGCAGCCCGAGCGCGGAGCGCGCAGCTACTTCGGGTGGTCGACCCGCTCGATCGGCGGGCACGCCGCGGGGCGCAGGCGATCGTACGCGTCCTGCGCGCGGGCGAGCGCCTCGGCGGTGCTCTGCCCGACGGCGGACAGGTGCCCCATCTTGCGCCCCTCGCGCGCCGAGCGCTTGCCGTACAGGTGCACGCGCGCCGTCGCGATCTCCAGCGCCCCCGCCACGTCCGGCGGCGCGTCGGCCAGCCACAGGTCGCCGAGCAGGTTCGCGATCGCCCCCGCGCTCACGAGCGTCGGCGCGCCGAGCGGCAGGCCGCAGACGGCGCGCACGAGCTGCTCGAACTGGCTCGTCGCGCAGGCGCGCTCCGAGGCGTGATAGGTGTTGTGCGGGCGGGGCGCGAGCTCGTTCACGAGCACGCGGCCGTCGGTCGTCAGGAACAGCTCCACCGCGAGCAGCCCGACGATCTCCAGCCCCTCGGCGATCCCGATCGCGATTTCGGCGCCGGTGCGCGCGACCTCCTTCGGCACGTCGGCCGGCAGCACCGACCAGGCGAGCACGCCCTGCGCGTGATGGTTGCGCGCGGGCGGATAGACGGCCATCTGCCCGTCGGCGCGCCGCGCGACGAGGATCGAGAACTCGAGCGCGAGGTCGAGCCGCTGCTCGACGACGCTGCGCCGCGCGCCCACGGCCTCCCACGCGCGCGCGGCGTCGCGCGCCTCCTTCACGTGCGCCTGCCCGCGCCCGTCGTAGCCGCCGTGCGCCGCCTTCACGATGCAGGCGCCGAGCTCCGTCACGGCGGCGGCCACGTCCTGCGCGCTCTCCGCGTGCCGGAACGGTCCGACCGGGAAGGCGTGCTCCGCGAGCCAGTCCTTCTGCCGCACGCGGTCCTGGATGATCCAGATCGCGGCGGCGCCGGGGTGCAGCGGCGCGTGCCGCGCCACCGCCTCCAGCGCGGTCGGCGCGATCTGCTCGATCTCCAGCGTCACCACGTCGCAGCCGCGGGCGAGATCCGCGGCCGCCGCCGCGTCGTCGAAGCGCGCGGTGACGACGCGCGACGCGACCGGGCGCGCGGAGCAGTCGGGATCCGGGTCGAGGACGTGGACGTCGTAGCCCATGCTGCGCGCGGCCATCGCCGTCATGCGGCCGAGCTGTCCGCCGCCGAGGATCCCGATGGTGGCGCCGGGCAGGATGGGCGCGCCGTCGTGCATGGTCATGGTGCGGGCGTGGGACGACTGGTCAGGGCAGGGTCTGCGCGAGCACCTCGTCGCGCCGCTCGGCGCGCCGGCGCGCGAGGCGCGCGCGCAGCGCGGGGTCGGTGGTCGCGAGGAGCTGGGCGGCGAACAGCGCCGCGTTCACCGCGCCCGGCTTGCCGATCGCCAGCGTGCCCACGGGGACGCCCGCCGGCATCTGCACGATCGAGAGCAGCGAGTCGACGCCGTTGAGCATCGTCGCGGGCACCGGGACGCCGAGCACCGGGACGAGCGTCTTGGCGGCGAGCATGCCGGGGAGGTGCGCCGCGCCGCCTGCCCCCGCGATGATCGCGCGAAGCCCGCGCGCCTCGGCCTGCTCGGCGTACTCGAACAGCCAGTCGGGCGTGCGGTGCGCCGACACGACGCGCGCCTCGTACGCGATTCCGAGCTCGGCGAGCGTCTCGCACGCGGGGCCGAGCACCGACCAGTCGCTCTTGCTCCCCATCACCACGCCGACGAGCGGCGCGGAGGCGTCGGACGGCGCGGGCACGGCGGGAGCGTCGGGCATGGGCGCGGCAGGGGCGGGAAGTGGCGTCGGCGCCGCCCGGCGGGCGGTGGCGGGAAGATACCCGGCCCGGCCTGCGATGCGGAGGGCCGCGCGCCGCGTAGCTTACCCGGCGCGATGACCCTACCCGCCGCCACACGCCGCATCCGACACGCCGCGCTCCTGCTCGCGTGCGCCACCGCCTGCGCGGCCGCGTGTGCGCCGCGCGACGACGCGCCCCGTCCGCTGTCCGTGTGGGCGGCGGCGAGCCTCACGCGCCCCGTGCGCGCGGCGCTCGACTCGTTCACGGCACGCACCGGCGTCGCGACGCGCCTGGAGACCCAGTCGAGCCTCGAGCTCGCGCGCCGCATCACGGAGCTCGGCGAGACGCCCGACGTGCTGCTCCTCGCGGACCGGGCGGTGTTCCCGGCACTCCTCGCGCCGCGCCACGTCGATCGATGGACGCTGTTCGCGCGCAACCGGATCGTCGTCGCGTGGGGCCCGGGGGCGCGGCACGCCGCGGAGTTCGCGATGGCGCCGCGCTGGTGGGAGGTGCTGGAGCGCCCCGGCGTCGAGGTCGGGCGCGCCGACCCGGCCACGGATCCGAGCGGCTATCGCACCCTGCTCGTCTTCCAACTCGCGGAGCGCCACTACCGCGTGCCGGGGCTCGCGGGCCGCCTGCTCGCGGCGGCGCCGCCGCGCAACGTGCGCCCGCGCGAGGCCGACCAGATCGCCCTCGTCGAGACGGGCGCGCTGGACTACGTGTGGACCTACGAGAACCTGGCGCGCGCGGCGGGGCTGCCGTACCGCACGCTGCCGTCCACGGTCGACCTGAGCGTGCCGACCGACTCGGTGTCGTACGCGGCCGCGCAGGTGCGCGTGCCCGGGCGCGGGCTGGGGGACTCGGTGACCTTCCGCGGCGAGCCGATCGCCTACGCGCTCGCGGTGCCGCTCGCCGCGCCGCAGCCCGCGCCGGCGGCGCGGCTGCGCGCCTGGCTGCTCTCGGCGGAGGGGCAGCGCGTCATGCGGCGACAGGCGCTCGACGTGCTCGACGCGCCGATCGAGGTGCGCGCCGCCGCGCGGTGAGGCGCGTGCGTGGCGGAAACGACGAAGGCCGCGAGCGCATGCGCTCGCGGCCTTCGTTCGTCATTCAGCTCCCGCGGTAGGACTCGAACCTACGACCGGGCGATTAACAGTCGCCTGCTCTACCAACTGAGCTACGCGGGAATGTGCCCGGATTCTAAACGGGCCGGAAAGCGAGGTCAACCCGGAGCGTACACAGGTGTATCGTGTCGCGCGGAGCGGCGATCGCGGATCGTGACGGCGCGTTCACCCGGCCGACGAGCGGCGCGCGCGCGGGCGGCGCGGCGCCGGCGCGCGGACCTCCGTGGCCGACTCGGGCGCGGCCGGAGCCGCCGCGCCGGGCCCCGGGAGCACGCGCCGCAGGAAGCGCCCCGTGTGCGAGCGGGGCTCCGCCATGATCTCCTCGGGACGGCCCTGCGCGACGACCTCGCCGCCGCGGTCGCCCGCCTCGGGTCCGAGGTCGACCACCCAGTCGGCCAGCTTGATGACGTCGAGGTTGTGCTCGATCAGCACGAGCGTGTGCCCCGCGTCCACCAGCCGGTCGAGCACCTCGGCGAGCTTGCGGATGTCCTCCATGTGGAGGCCCGTCGTCGGCTCGTCCATGACGTAGAGCTTCTTGCCCTTCGTCTTGGCCGACTGCGACAGCTCGCGCGCGATCTTGATGCGCTGCGCCTCGCCGCCGGAGAGGGTGGTGGCGGGCTGCCCGAGGCGCAGGTAGCCGAGCCCCACCTGCTGGAGCTGCCAGAGCGCCTGGCCGAGCTTCTCCTCGCGCGGGAAGAAGCGGATCGCCTCGTCGATCGTGAGCTGCAGCACGTCGTGGATCGTGCGCCCGTGCACCGTCACCTCCAGCACGTCGGGCTTGAAGCGCCGCCCGCCGCACTGGTCGCACGGCACGAACACGTCGGCCATGAACACCATCTCGACCTCGAGGTAGCCCGCGCCTTCGCAGGTCTCGCAGCGCCCCCCCGCCGAGTTGAAGCTGAACGTCGACGCCGTGAAGCCGCGCTGCTTGGCGAGCGGCTGCGCGGCGAAGATGCGCCGGATCTCGTCGTACGCCTTCACGTACGTCACCGGGTTGGAGCGCGGCGAGCGGCCGATCGGGCTCTGGTCGATCAGCACGACGTCGTCGAGCGTCTCCCAGCCCGTGAGCGCGTCGTACGCGCCGACCTTCTCGCCGAGGTGCTGCTTGGCGGTGTGCTCGCCCGTGAGCTTCTGCTCCAGCGCGCGATAGAGCACGTCGTGCACGAGCGTGCTCTTGCCCGAGCCGGACACGCCCGTCACGCACGTGAGCGTGCCGAGCGGGATGCGCAGCTCGGCGCCCTTGAGGTTGTGCTCCTTCGCGCCCGACAGCGTGAGCCAGCGCGGGCCGAGGCGCCGCCGCTCCGTCGGCACCGGGATCGACTTCCTCCCGCTCATGTACGCGCCGGTGAGCGGGCTCTCGGCGATGCGCGCGATCGGCCCGGCGAAGACGACGTAGCCGCCCTTCTCGCCGCTCTCCGGGCCCAGCTCCACCATGTAGTCGGCGACCTCGATGGCCTCGGGATCGTGCTCGACGACGAGCACCGTGTTCCCGCCGTCGCGCAGCCGGTGCAGGAGCTTGAGCAGCCGCTCCATGTCGCGCGAGTGCAGCCCGATCGACGGCTCGTCGAGCACGTACAGCGTGTCGACCAGCTGCGCGCCGAGCGAGTTGGCGAGGCCGATGCGCTGCGCCTCGCCGCCGGAGAGCGTGCGCGTCGCGCGGTTGAGCGACAGGTAGCCGAGCCCCACGTCGCAGAGGAAGCGCACGCGCGACTGCGCCTCGAGCAGGATGTGCGCGGCGACCTGCGCCTCGAACTCGGTCAGCGTCAGCGCGTCGAGCCAGGTCGTCAGGCGGTCGACGGGCATCTCGGCCGCCTCCGCGATGCTCGCGCCGCCCAGCCGCACCTGCAGCGCCTCGGGCTTGAGCTTCGTGCCCTTGCACGTGGGGCAGGTCTGCGCCGTCTGGTACTGCCGCAGGAAGACGCGGATGTACTGCTTGTACCGCTTCTCCTCCTTGCTGCGCATGAACGGGAACGCGCCGAGGAAGCCGCGCGCCTTGCCGTGGAGGATCAGCTCCTGCTGCGCGCGCGACAGCTCGCGCCAGGGCACGTCGACGGGGATGCCCTCCTTGCGCGCGAACTCGACGACCTTGCGCCGCTCCGCCTCGTAGCGCGGCTTCGTCCACGGATCGATCGCGCCGTCGCGCAGCGTGCGCTCCGGGCTCGGGACGATGAGCGCCTCGTCGTACTCGAGGATCGCGCCGAAGCCGTTGCAGGTCTCGCAGGCCCCGCGCGGGTTGTTGAAGCTGAACAGCTGGGGGGACGGGGCGGGGAGGCGGGTGCCGTCGTTCGGGCACTCGTACCGCTCCGTGAAGTTGAGCCGGGTGACCGGCTGGCCGGACTCCATCCCGCGCGGGGTCTGGACCGGGATCGGCGAGGGGACGGGCGCGGTGAACAGCACCGTCGCGTCGCCGTCGCCCTCGCGGAAGGCGGTGCCGAGCGCGTCCGCGAGCCGCCCGCCGACGTCCGGGCCCAGCGCCAGGCGGTCGACGATGACGAGCAGGTCCTTCGCCGCCGTCAGGTCGAGGCCGCGGCTCTCGACGTCGTCGAGGTGGAGCGCCTCGCCGGCGATCGCCACGCGGACGAACCCCTGCGCCCGGAGGTTCTCGAGGACGACCGCGTGCGTGACCTTGGCCGAGAGGCGGAGCGGGAAGGCGATCGAGAAGCGGGTCCCGGCGGGGAGCGACTCGATGGCCGCCCGGACGGACTGGGCCGTGTCCGGCTTCAGCTCGCGGCCGCAGACGGGGCAGTAGGTGCGGCCGACCCGCGCCCAGAGGAGCCGCAGGTAGTCGTAGACCTCCGTGGCGGTCCCGACCGTGGAGCGCGATGTCTTGGTCGGGTTCTTCTGCTCGATCGCGACGGCGGGGGAGAGCCCCTCGACCGCGTCGACGAGCGGCTTCTCCATCCGCTCCAGGAACTGGCGCGCGTAGGCGGAGAGCGACTCGACGTATCGCCGCTGCCCCTCGGCGTAGATCGTGTCGAAGGCGAGCGAGGACTTGCCGGAGCCCGAGGGCCCGGTGATGACCGTGAAGCTCCGCCGGGGGATCTCCAGGTCGAAGCCCTTCAGGTTGTGCTGCCGCGCGCCGCGGACGAGGATGCGATCTTTCACGGCCGGAATCTAACCGAAGACAGCCCGAATCGGTGAGCCCGGCGGGGCGCCGGCGCACGGGGGGCAGGCGGAAGACGCGACGCGCGGCGCAGGAGTTCCGGGGGGAACGTCCCGCGCCGCGCGTCGCGAGCCGTCGGGCCGCCCCGGGGCCGGAGCCCCGGAGCGCCGTCGGGCCGGCCGTTACACCGTGTGCGAGCGACGGGTGGCCATGCGGTAGATCCAGAGCAGCAGGAGCGCGCCCACCACCGAGATCAGGATGCTGCGGATGTCGACGCCCGAGACGCCGCCGATCCCGAAGATCATGTTGCCGAGGAACCCACCGATCACGGCGCCGACGATGCCGATCAGGGCGGTGACGATGAAGCCACCCGGGTCCTTGCCAGGCATGATCGCCTTGGCGATGGCACCTGCGATGAGCCCGAGAATGATCCAAGCGAGAATACCCATTTGAGCCTCCACAGGGTAAGGACGACTGCGCTGTGCGGGGGTGGAAGTGCAACGGCCGTACCACCCACCGAGTGCGGCGGCCCAGGTTTCGGCGCCGCACCCTCCCTCGCAGTGCACGCCGCGCGCCGCGCTATCTTGTCGCGCATGACGAGTCGCCGACTTTCGCGCCGCGAGGCGTCGCGTCGCGGGCCGCACCGCGCGCGGCGCCGCGCGTCACGTCCCGCCACGCCTCGCACGTCGCGCCGCACGTCCCGTCCATGACGCCGGGCGCCGACGACGAGGTGATCGGGCGGGTGTACGACGCCCGCCTGGCGCGCCGGCTGCTGCGCTACGTGCGCCCGTACGCCGGCCTCGTGACCGCCGCGGTGCTGCTGCTGTGCGTCGAGGGCGGGCTGCAGCTCGTCGGCCCGGTGCTCACGCGCCGCGTGATCGACGTCGCGGTGCCGGCGGGCGACGCGGGCATGGTCGCCACCGCGGCGGGCCTCTTCGCGCTCACGCTGCTGCTGCAGTTCGTCGCCGGCTACGGCGAGACGGTGCTCACCGGCCTCCTGGGCCAGCGCGTGATGCGCGACCTGCGCACGGAGCTGTTCGCGCGCCTGCAGCGGCTCCCCGTCGCCTTCTTCGACCGCAACCCGGTCGGCCGGCTGGTGACGCGCGTGACGTCCGACGTCGAGGCGCTGAACGAGCTGTTCACCGCCGGCGTCGTCGCGGGGCTCGGCGACCTGTTCACGCTCGTCGCGATCGGCGTGATGATGCTGGTGGTCGACTGGCGGCTCTCGCTCGCGGCGTTCGCGGTCATGCCGTTCGTGCTGCTCGCGTCGCGCCTCTTCCAGACGCGCGTGCGCGGCTCGTACCGCGAGATCCGCACGCGGCTGGCGCGCATCAACGCCTTCGTGCAGGAGCGGCTGACGGGGCTGCGCGTGGTGCAGCTGTTCGGCCGCGAGCGCGACGAGCGCGCGCGCTTCCGCGTGCTCAACGACGCGCACCTCGACGCGCACCTCCGCTCGATCCGCATCTACGCGCTCTACTTCCCGGCGATCGAGATCCTCACGACGGTGGCGCTGGCGAGCCTGATCGTGGCGGCGGGCGCGCGCGTCGGCGTCGGCTCGCTCTCGGTCGGCACGGTCGCCGCCTTCCTCCAGCTCGTGCGGCGGTTCTTCCAGCCGCTGCAGGACCTCTCCGAGAAGTTCAACATCCTGCAGGGCGCGATGGCGGCGTCGGAGCGGATCTTCGCGCTGCTGGACGAGAAGACCGAGACCTCCCTCGACGCTCGACGCTCCACGCTCGACGCTCGGGACGCCCCCGCGAACGGGCCGCGCGTGGAGCGTCGAGCGTCGAGCGTCGAGGGCGTCACGGTGGAGTTCCAGGACGTCTGGTTCGCCTACGGCGACGCGGCCGCCGCCGACCCGCAGTGGGTGCTGCGCGGCGTCTCGTTCCGCGTGGCGCCGGGCGAGACGCTGGCGCTGGTCGGGCACACGGGGGCGGGGAAGACGACGGTCGTCTCGCTTCTCCTCCGCTTCTACGAGCCGCAGCGCGGGCGCATCCTCGTCGACGGCGTCGACGTCCGCGACATGCCGCTCGACGAGCTGCGCGCCCGCATCGGCTTCGTGCAGCAGGACATCTTCCTCTTCGCCGGCGACGTCGCGAGCAACGTGCGCCTCTGCGCGCCGCTGAGCGACGCCGAGGTCGAGGCGGCGGCCGCACGCGTCGGCGCCGACCGCGTCGTGCAGCGGCTCCCCGGCGGCTGGCGCCACGCGCTCGGCGAGCGCGGCGCGTCGCTCAGCGTGGGCGAGCGGCAGCTGCTGGCCTTCGCGCGCGCGATCGCGGCGGACCCGGCGCTCCTCGTCCTCGACGAGGCGACGAGCGCCGTGGACAGCGAGGCGGAGGAGCGCATCCAGGCCGCGCTGGCGACGCTGATGCGCGGGCGCACCACGATCGCCATCGCGCACCGGCTGTCGACCATCGTCGCCGCCGACGCGATCCTCGTGCTGCACCACGGGCAGGTGGTGGAGCGCGGGCGCCACGCGGAGCTGCTCGCGCGCGAGGGGCTGTACGCGCGCCTGTACCGCCTCCAGGTGGCGCAGGCCGCCGAGGCGACCCGTCCCGCGGCATGACCGCCACGGGCGCGCGGACGGCGGGCGTGACGAGCCGCGCGTTGCTCACGATCCGTTCATCCGCGGTGCGCCCGCCGTGTGTCGGGCCCGTGCCACGCTTGCACCCCACTGGGGCCCCGGGTAGTTTCGACCGACCCGGCCCCGGCCGTCTGCATGCCGGCATCCGCCCGCCCTCGACGTGCCCGGCATCCGAGCTCCCGATCTTCCTCGTGCCTACTCGCTAGTGCAGCTCTCCGTGGCCGCCCGCACGGACGTCGGACGGATCCGTGCCGGCAACGAAGACAGCCTCTACGCCGTCGCGAACGAGAGCCGGGGGCTCTTCATCGTCGCCGACGGCATGGGCGGGCACGCGGCCGGCGAGGTGGCCAGCTCGATGGCGGTGCAGATCATCGCCCAGGAGCTGGAGCCGCTCGCGACCATCGACCAGCCGGGCGCCGTCGAGCGCATGGCGCAGGCGGTGCACGACGCCAACCGCGCCATCTACGAGCGCACGATGAGCGAGTCGGAGAAGCAGGGGATGGGGACGACGACGTCCATCCTCATGCTCTCCGACGCGGGCTACCTCATCGGCCAGGTCGGCGACTCGCGCATCTACCTCCTGCGCGACGGGCAGCTCCGCCAGCTCACGAAGGACCACTCCTACGTGCAGGAGCAGGTCGACGCGGGCTACCTGACGCCCGAGCAGGCGCGCTACCACCCCTACAGCAACGTCATCACGCGCTGCGTGGGCGCGAACGAGGCGGTGGAGCCGGACTTCTTCGCGGGGCCGATCAGCGCGGGCGACGTCTTCCTCGTCGCCAGCGACGGCCTCACGGGCATGGTCGAGGATCGCCGGCTGCACCAGCTGATGTCGTCGAAGGCCAACCCGGCGCGCGTGGTCGACGCGCTGATCGCCGAGGCGAACGGCCGCGGAGGGCTCGACAACATCACCGCGATCCTCGTGCAGGTGCACGGCGTCTCGCCGGCGCCGGCGAACAACGGCTCGGCGGGCTGACCCGCCGCGACGCGCCGCAGTGACCACGCCGCCCACCGGCGCCGGCGGACCCGGCGAGACCGTCGCCGACGTCGCGCAGCTCTACCTCGGCAACATCCTCTACGCGCTCGAGCTGGCGGCGATCTCGCTGGACGAGCAGGGCCGACGCGAGGACGCGGCCTTCTACCGCGGCATCGCGCGCAAGCTCGCCGAGGCGCGCGGGCGCGAGACCGCCGGCTAGGCCGCGCGGCCGGGCGCCCGCGATCGCGGGGCGCCGCTACCGTCCGAGCAGCGGCGCGTCCGCGGCCACGCGGGCGCGCAGCTCGTCGGCCGGCAGGTGCAGCACCGCGAGCAGCCGGTCGCGCGGCAGCGTCACGCGCCCCGCGGCGAACACGCGCAGCCACCGCGCGGAGCGATAGAGCTGCTCGGCGAGCGTCGGCAGGTTGATCGCGCCCTCCCACCCCGCGGCCGTCACGCGCGCCACCTGCCCGCCGCGCCGCAGCACCGGCAGGTCGAGCCCCAGCATCTGCGTCTTGGCGGGATAGTCGAGCAGCAGCGCGCCCGGCTCCAGCCCGAGGTCGCGCGCCAGCCGGTCCTCGACCGCCACGGTGAGCGCGCGGTCGGTGACGATCCAGTCGCCGAAGTCCTCCGCGAACTCCGCCGCCGGGCACTCCAGCGCGCGCTTGTGCAGCCGCCGCTCGCGCAGCGCGGCCGCCAGCGTCGCGATCTGCCGGTCGTCCGCGCTCGCGGGGCGGGGCGCGTCGAGCGCGTGCAGGATCCCCTCGTCCGTGTAGCCGGGCAGCCGCGCGACGTCGAGCGCGCCCGCGCGCAGCGCCACGTCCACCAGCCGCTTGTACATCGCCGTCGCGGCGCGCACCGCGTGGTGCCAGTACACGTTGCGGTACATCTGGTACTTCGCGAACAGCAGCGACTCGAGCGCCGACAGCCCCTTCTCGCGCAGCCCCACGGCCACGCGCCCCGTCTTCGGGTCGTCGACCAGCACGAGCGCGTTGAGCAGCCGGTCGACGTCGATCTCGCCGTAGGGCACGCCGCACATCAGCGCGTCGCGCTTCAGGTACTCGATCTTGTCCAGGTCGAGCGATCCCGAGATGAGCCCCTGCAGCGGGCTCTCGCCGCGCCCGCACACGAGCGCGTAGACGCGCTGCGGCGCGTCCGCCCCGATGGTCCCGCGCAGGATCTCCGCGACCGGCCCGTCGGTGATGAGCGGGCGCGCGACGTCCTCGTGGTGCGGGACGCCGATCTCCTCGAGCGCGTGCGAGAACGGGTAGTGCCCGACGTCGTGCAGGAGCGCGGCCGCGCGCACGACCGCCGGCTCGTCGGCCGCCACGCGCGCGAGCGCGTCGCGCTCCGCGAGCAGCCCGAGCGTCGTGCGCGCCAGGTGGTAGGCGCCGAGCGCGTGCTCGAAGCGCGAGTGCGTCGCGCCCGGGTAGACGAGGTACGCCAGCCCGAGCTGTCGCACGAAGCGCAGCCGCTGGAAGACGCGCGAGTCCACCAGGCGGAGGGTCGCCGCGTCGACGCGGATGTTGTTCCAGAGCGGGTCGCGGATCGTCTCCACAGGCAGATCGGTCGGGGAGGCGGAGAGTAGCCCGCCACGCCCGGCGGGCGGTAGGGGGCGGGCGCGGCGCTGCCTCAACATCGCCCGCGCCCGCGCCGATACTCGCAGGCACCCTCCCCCTGCCGCATCCCCGTCGTGACGCCTCCCGCCTCCGCTCCGCCCGCCGGCCCCGCCGGCCCGCTCCCCTCCGCCGGGCCGGCGGTCCCCGCGGGCGCGGTCGCGGGCGGCGCGGCGACCTCCGAGGTCGCGCGCCTGCAGACGTACGTCCATCGCATCCTCGTCGCCGACGACTTCCCGTCGTTCTCCCGGCAGATGGGCGAGCTGATGGCGTCGCTGCAGGAGGGGGAGGCGTCGGCGCAGCGGCTCGCGAACCTCGTGCTGCGCGACTACGCGCTCACCGTGAAGGTGATCCGCACGTCGAACACGGTGCACTACAACCGCACCGGGCGCCCCGTGCAGAGCGCCACGCACGCGATGATGCTGCTCGGCGCGCAGACGGTGCGCGACCTCGCGAGCAGCCTGCTCCTGTTCGAGCAGTACCGCAACCGCACGCCCGGGCTCAAGGAGCTGATGCTGCTCTCGCTGCTGACGGCGGGGCACGCGCGCGAGGCGGCGGCGCGGCTGGGCCTCGTCGATCCGGAGACGGCGCAGCTGTGCGGGATGTTCCGCAACCTGGGCGAGGTGCTGGTCGCGGCGCACCTGCCGGCCGAGAACGCGGCGATCCTGCGCGGCGTCGGCGATCGCGGGGGCAAGGACGCGCGCCGCGCGCGCGACGCCGCCGCGGCGTCGGTCCTCGGCTGCTCGTTCGAGGACATCGGCGTGGCGATCGCCGGCGACTGGGGGATGCCGGCGGCGGTGTGCCGCGGCATGCGCGCGACGGGCGAGCGTGGCGAGGGAGAGCTGGAGCTGGTCACCGCGTTCGCGCACGACCTCACGCTGGCGATCTACCGCGAGGGCGCGGGCGCGGCGCGGCAGGGCGTGGCCGCGGTCCTGGAGCGCTACGGCACGCGCCTCAAGATCACGCGCGACGTGCTGGCCGCGATCACCGACGAGGCGGTGGCGGCGACGCGCGAGACGTTCGCCGCGGCCGGCGTCGCGCTCGACGGGCTGCGGCTCACGCGTCAGCTCGCGGCCGCGCTGTCGTCGACGGCGCCCGGCGACGCCCCGGCCGCGGACGCCGCGCGCTCGATGGCGTCGACGCCGCCGGCCGGGACGCCGGGCCTCGGCGGCGAGGCGGAGGGGCCGCCGACGTCGGGGCCCGCGCTCGCCGCGCTGCGCGAGCGGCTCGTGAAGGAGGTCGAGGCGGCGGCGACCGATCCGGCGGCGGGCGACCTGCGCCAGTTCCTGCTCGTGGTGCTGGAGGCCGTGGTGCGCGGCGCGCCGTGCGATCGCGCCTGCTTCTGCGCCGTCGACGTGCCGACGCAGGAGCTGCGCGCGCGCTTCGGCCTGGGCGACGGGGTGGAGGAGCTGGTGCCGCGGCTGCAGATCCCCTGCGGGGCGGGGGCGTCCGGCGCGGGGATCGGCGCACCGCTGCTGCGCGGCGAGGAGCTCTTCCTCGCGGGCGGGCGGCTCGCGCTGCGCGACGCGCAGCTGCTGCGCGCGTGGGGCGCGGGCGGGGCGGGGATGCTCCCGATCGTCCTCGACGGCGCGACGATCGGCTGCCTGTACCTCGACCGGCGGGGCGGCGCGGTGGCGATGGACGCGGGCGCGGTGGTGTACCTGCGGCGGCTGGCCGCGGCCACGGTGCGCGCGATCGTGGCGCGGCGCGCGGGCACGCCGAGCGCGGGCACGCCGAGCGCGGGCCAGGCCGCTCCCGCGCATGCGGCGGCTCCTGCGGCGCCGGTCTCCGACGCGCCGCCCGTGGGGCGCTCGCCGCAGCAGAAGGTCGAGTGCGCGATGCGCGTCGTGCGTGGGGAGCGCGCGGCCGACGTCGCGGCCTCGGTCGGCGCCACGACCGAGGAGGTCGAGCAGTGGCACGCCGCGCTCGTCGAGGCGGCGCTGGCGCGCATGGGCGGCTGAGGTGCGGTCGTCTCATCGTGTGATGCACGGCGCACCGCGCGGCGCGTTGCCGCGCGTGGTGCGCGTTCCTACATTCGCGGCCGCGCCCGCCACCCTGCGGGCGCCCCATCGTCGGAGAGCGTCGGAGATGTCTGCATGAGCGTGGCGCCGAGGCAGCACATCGTCGCGGCGGGCGAGAGCCTGGCGACGATCGCGACCAAGTACGGCATCGTGAGCTGGGAGGCGATCTACACGGCGCCGTGCAACGCGGAGCTGCGCAAGCGCCGCCCGAACGCGAAGGCGATCCAGCCGGGCGACCGCGTGATGATCCCGCCCGACGAGCGCGCGGTGCTCCGCGACCGCCTGGCGCAGCTCCGGCGGCTGAAGGTCGACACGACGCGCGTGTTCGACCAGCTCGAGCGCGCCCTGCTGCTCGAGATCGACCGCTACCGGGCCACGGGCGTGGGGCTCGACATGACCACGGGCGTGGCGCTGAGCTTCAAGGGGCTCGTCGACATCGCGAAGGGCGGGCTGCAGATGTCGCGGGCCGCCGCGACGCTCGACGACGTCGCGAAGGGTTCGCGCGGCATCGCCAAGGGCCACGTGGTGGGGCAGGGCACGAACCAGGTGGGGATGTTCGGGCAGGCGGGCGCGTTCGACATCGGCGGCTACGACAGCGACCTCGTGGCGGGGCTCAAGCACGTCACCAAGTCGTTCTTCGACATGACGTCGCCCTCCTACTGGGCCGGCCGCTGGCGCAAGCTGCTGGACGGCCAGCATCCCGAGGAGGCGTTCGACGACGCGGTGCAGACGCTGCAGGCGCAGCGGCAGCAGTCGATGATCGCCATCAACCACAAGATCCGCCTCACCGAGCAGATGCTGCAGAAGGCCACGCAGCGCCGCTGACGGCGTCGCCGCGGGCGAGGGCGGCGCGCCGCGTCGTCCGCACCCACGAACCGAAAGCGCCCCCGCTGCCGTCTGGCAGCGGGGGCGCTCGCGTGTCGGGCGTCGCGATCAGCCGCGCGGGCCGGCGTCGCGGATGGCGGGCGACACCGCCCCGCCGAACTTCTGGATGTTCGTGCGGAACATCTCGGCGAGCTTGCGCGCCTGCGCGTCGTAGGCCGCCGCGTCGCTCCAGGTGCCGCGCGCGTCGAGCACCTCGGAGGGCACGCCCGGCACCTGCGTCGGCACCGCGAGCCCGAACACCGGGTCGACGCGCGACTCCACGCCGTCGAGGGAGCCGTCGAGCGCCGCGCGCACCATGGCGCGCGTGTGGCCGAGCTTCATGCGCTTGCCGACGCCGTACGCGCCGCCGCTCCACCCCGTGTTCACCAGCCACACGTGCGAGCCGTGCTCCTGCAGCTTGCGGCCGAGCATCTCCGCGTACTTGGTCGGGTGCCAGACGAGGAACACCGCGCCGAAGCAGGCGCTGAACGTCGCCTGCGGCTCGGTGACGCCGCGCTCCGTGCCCGCGACCTTCGCCGTGTAGCCCGACAGGAAGTAGTACATCGCCTGCTCGGGCGTCAGGCGCGCGATCGGCGGCAGCACGCCGAAGGCGTCGGCGGTGAGGAACACGACGTTCTTGGGGTGCCCGCCGCGCCCGCTCGGGACGTGGTTGCGGATGTAGTGCAGCGGGTAGCTGGCGCGCGTGTTCTCGGTGATCGACTGGTCCTCGAACTTCACGCGGCGCTGCTCGTCGAGCACCACGTTCTCGAGCACCGTGCCGAACATCTGCGTCGTCTGGTAGATGTCCGGCTCCCCCTCGGGCGAGAGGTTGATCACCTTCGCGTAGCAGCCGCCCTCGTAGTTGAAGACGCCCTCGTCGCTCCACCCGTGCTCGTCGTCGCCGATGAGCGCGCGCTCCGGATCGGCCGACAGCGTCGTCTTGCCCGTGCCCGAGAGGCCGAAGAAGAGCGCCGTGTCGCCGTCCTTGCCGATGTTCGCCGAGCAGTGCATCGACAGCACGCCCTGCTTCGGCATCAGGTAGTTCATGATCGTGAACATCGACTTCTTGAGCTCACCGGCGTAGCGCGTGCCGCCGATGAGGATCTGGCGGCGGCCGATGTGCACGACGATGAACGTGCCGGTGCGCGTGCCGTGCCGCGCCGGGTCGGCCTGGAACTCCGGCGCGTGCAGCACCGTGAAGTTGGCCTCGAAGCCGGCGAGCTGCTCGGCGCTCGGGCGGATGAACATGTTCCGCACGAAGCTGGCGTGCCACGCGTTGGGCAGCACGTAGCGCACCTTGAGCTGGTGGGCCGGGTCGGCGCCACAGTACAGATCCTGTACGAAAAGCTCCGGCAGACCGCTCAGGTACTGCTGCACGTCGGCGAGCAGCGCGTCGAAGTGCGCCTCGGAGATCGGCTGGTTGACCTTCCCCCAGTCGACGTCCGCCTCGCTGGACGGCTCGCGCACCACGAACTTGTCGTTCGGCGAGCGGCCGGTGTGCGGCGACGTCACGGCGACGAAGGGGCCCATCTCCGCCAGGCGGCCCTCGCCGCGCCGGATCGCGGCCTCGACGAGGTCGGGGGCGATCTGGTTCCAGTGGACGTCGCCCGCGGGCGTGATGCCGAGGGAGGCGAGCGAGCGCGCGTCGGCGCCCGTGGTGGACGGCGACAGCGGCGCGGTGGTCGTGGCCATGGGGAAGGTCAGAGGGTTAGAGGATGCCGGCCTCGCGGCCGCGCGGCACGCCCGGGACGCGGGCGGCGTCGGCCGACCGGCCCCGCGCCTGCGCGTCCATCACGGCGACGGCCGCCATGTTGACGATCTCCTGCACGTCGGCGCCCTGCTCCAGCACGTGCACCGGGCGCCGCATCCCGACGAGGATCGGGCCGATGGCCGTCGCCCCGCCGAGGTGATTCAACAACTTGTAGGCGATGTTCCCGGCGCTCAAGTTCGGGAAGATCAAGACGTTGGCCTCCTCCTTCAGGACGCTGAACGGATAGCGCTCCCGCTGGATGGCCTCGTCGAAGGCGGTGTCGGCCTGCATCTCGCCGTCCACCACCAGGTGCGGGTCGCGCTCCCGCAGCAGCGCCACCGCCCGCGCCACCTTGGCCGCGTCCGGGTGGCGCACCGACCCGAAGTTCGAGAACGACAGCATCGCCACCCGCGGCGTCTCGCCGAAGTTCTGCACGATCCGCGACGCGGCGTAGGCGATCTGCGCCAGCTGCTCCGCCGTCGGGTCGATCGTGACCGTCGTGTCGCCGCAGAACACGACCCGCTTCTCGAACACCAGCATGTACATCCCGCTCAGGATGCCGGCCTTCGGGTGCGCGCCGATCGTCTCCAGCGCCGGGCGGATCGTCTCGGGATAGGTCGCGTTCACGCCCGAGAGCATCGCGTCGGCGTCGCCCAGCGCCACCATGCAGCACCCGAAGTAGTTCGGGTTCCGCAGCCGCTGGTCGGCCTCGCCCAGCGAGAGCCCCTTCCGCTGGCGCCGGTCCCACAGGTACCGCACGTAGTCGTCGCGGCGGCGCGCCGTGGTCGGGTCGACGACCTCGATCTCCTCGAGCGGGATCGCGTAGTCGCGCGCCACCCGCTCGACCGTCTCGGGGCGGCCCAGCAGCACCGGATAGGCGATCCCCTCGTCGGCGCAGATCTGCGCGGCGCGGATGATCTTCGGGTCCTCCCCCTCGGGGAAGACGATCCGCTTCGGATCGCTCGTCGCCCGGGTGATGATCCCGCGCATGATCCCGCGCGCGCGCCCCAGCCGCGCCTCCAGCTGCGTGCGGTAGTGGTCGATGTCGACGAACTCCTGCGCCACGCCGCTCGCCACCGCCGCCCACGCCACCGCCGGCGCCACCCAGAGCAGCACGCGCGGGTCGAAGGGGAAGGGGATCAGGTACTCGGGGCCGAAGGTGACCTTCTTCAGCCCGTAGAGCCGCGCCACGCTCTCCGGCACGTCCTCGCGCGCGAGGAGCGCCAGCGCGCGGGTGGCGGCCATCTTCATCTCCTCGTTCACCGTCGTCGCGCGGGCGTCGAGGGCGCCGCGGAAGATGAACGGGAAGCCGAGGACGTTGTTGACCTGGTTCGGGTAGTCCGAGCGCCCGGTGGCGATGATCGCGTCGTCGCGGACGGCGCGGACGTCGTCGGGGAGGATCTCCGGGACCGGGTTGGCGAGCGCGAAGATGATCGGACGCTTGGCCATCCGCGCGATCCACTCCTTCTGGACCGCGCCGGCGACCGACAGCCCGACGAAGACGTCGGCGTCCTCCAGCGCCTCGGCGATCGTGCGCAGCTCGGTCGGGCGGGCGAACCGGGCCTTGTACGGATCCATGTCGTCGGCGCGCCCCTCGTAGATCACGCCCGAGCGGTCGCACATCGTGATGTGCTCGCGCCGCACGCCCAGGCGCACGTAGTGCTCGGCGGTCGAGATGGCGGCCGCGCCCGCGCCCGAGAAGACGACGCGGATCTGGTCGATCGCCTTGCCCACCAGCTCCAGCCCGTTCAGCAGGGCGGCGCCGGAGATGATCGCCGTCCCGTGCTGGTCGTCGTGGAAGACCGGGACCTTCATCGTCCGGCGCAGGGTCTCCTCGATGTAGAAGCAGTCGGGCGCCCGGATGTCCTCCAGGTTGATCCCGCCCACCGTCGGCTCGAGGAGCTGGCAGAACTTGATGACGTCGTCCGGGTTCTCGGAGCCGACCTCGAGGTCGAAGCAGTCGAGATCCGCGAACTGCTTGAACAGGTTGCCCTTGCCCTCCATGACCGGCTTGCCGGCCAGTGCCCCGATGTTGCCGAGGCCGAGCACGGCGGTCCCGTTGGTCACGACCGCGACCAGGTTGCCCTTGGCCGTGTACCGGTAGGCGTCCTCGGGGTTGCGCTGGATCTCGAGGCACGGCTCCGCCACGCCGGGCGAGTACGCCAGCGCCAGGTCGCGCTGGTTCGTAAGAGGCTTGGTCGGGACGACGGCGATCTTGCCGGGGCGACCGCGCGCGTGGTACTCGAGGGCATCGTCGCGTTTCATGGCGCGCAAGATAGCGGATGCGGACGGGTGGCCTGAACCAGGGCCGGACCAGGGCTCAACGAGGCCGTGCCCCCCGCCGTCCGCGACGCCGTTCGTCCGGCCGCGCCACCGGATAGCTTCCTGCCCGTGACCCGCCGCTTCCCGCTCCTCCTCCGCGTCCTCGCAGTCGTCCTCGCGCTCGTCCAGTCGGCCTCGCCGGCGGCGGCGGCCGTGGCCGACGGCCTGCAGGCGCGCGAGGGGGGCACCCGGCCGGTCGTCGTCCACGTCGAGGACCGCCAGCACGAGGGCTGCCCTCCCGTCCACGCGACGGACTGCGCGCTCTGCGCGTACCTCTCGGTCGCCGCGGAGTCCGCGTCGGCCGGCGCGCCCTTCGTCGGCGGGTCCGCGCGCGCTCCGGTCGCCGGGGCCTCGGCCGACGCGCCAGCCCCCGAGCGGCGCACCCTCCCCGCCGCGCGGGCCCCACCGGGCTGCTGAGTCCCGGCCGGCGCCCGAGGCGTCGGCTGCGCTCCCGCGAGCCCGCCCGTGGCGCATCCGGCGCCGATCGGCGCGGCGGCTCGCCGACTCGTCCTGCCTTCCCGGAATGACCGCAGCCACTCCGCGCCGCCCCCTCGGCGCGTTCCCCGTCGTGTTCGGCGCCTCCCTGCTGGCGATCGCGGCGGCTCCCCTCGCGCCCCTCTCGGCGCAGGGCACCCCCGACGGCTCGCCCGCGGCGCCCCGCGCCGACGCGGCCGCCCGGCGCGCCGCGATCGCCGCGCCGGCCCTGCTCGGCGTCGTTCGCGACACCGCCGGGCTCCCGCTCGCCGACGTGCAGGTGGTCGTCGCCGGCGTCAACCGCGCCGTCACGACCGACGCCCAGGGGCGCTTCGCCTTCCGCGGCCTCGGGCCCGGGCGCTACCACCTCGACGCGATCCTCATCGGCTACGCCCGCGCCGACGCCGACGTCGACATCCCCGCCGAGGGACCCGACGTCCGCGTGACGATCGTCATGCGCCGCACGGCGCTCCGCCTCGCCAACGTCGTCGTCACCGCGACGCCGCTCGGCGCCGACCCGCTCCGGCTCACCCAGAGCACGGTCGACCTCTCAGGCAAGGAGCTGAGCCGCAACCTCGGGTCGAGCGTCGCCCAGACGCTCAGCAACGAGCCCGGGCTCTCCACCCGCTTCAACGGGCCGGCCGCCAGCACGCCGGTCATCCGCGGCCTCTCGGGCGAGCGCATCCTCGTCCTCCAGGACGGCGACCGCGCCGGCGACCTCTCCTCCTCGTCGTCGGACCACGGCCTCTCCATCGATCCGCTGACGGCCAGCCGCATCGAGGTCGTGCGCGGCCCCGCCTCGCTCCTCTACGGCACGAGCGCGCTCGGCGGCGTGGTCAACGTGATCTCGAACGACATCCCGACCGAGATCCCCACGCACCGCGACGGCTACGTGGCCGCGCAGGGCGAGTCGGTGACGCCCGGCGGCGGCATCGCCGCGGGGACGACGCTCCCGCTCGGCGGTTCGCTCGCGCTGGTCGCGCGCGGCGGCATCCGGCGCGCGGACGACATGTTCCAGGGCGGGCGCACCCGCCTCGAGAACAGCGACAACCGCACGCAGAACGGGCTCGTGAGCCTCGCCCACGTCAGCGACGCGTGGCGCGGCGGCCTCTCGTTCGGCGCCTACGGCTTCGACTACGGGCTGCCGACCGTCCCCGGTGGCGAGCGCGCCCGCATCGAGGGCGGGCGCCGTGAGCTGCGCGGCAAGGCCGACCACACCTTCGGCGGCGGCTCGCTGCGCTACCTGCGCGTCGAGGGCTCGGGGCAGTGGTACACGCACGACGAGGTGGAGGAGGACGGCGTGGTCGCGACGACCTTCGACCTGCGCACGCAGACGGCGAACGTCACCGCCAAGACGCAGATCGGGCGGCTGGACGGCGCGTTCGGCGTGCAGGGGCTCTTCCGCCAGTACGAGGCGCGCGGCGAGGAGGCGCTCACGCCCGCGGCGACGACGACGAGCGGGGGCCTCTTCCTGTACCAGGAGCTGCCGCTGACGGGCGGCGGCGACCACGGCGCGGACGATCACGGCGACGGGCTGCGGCTGCAGCTCGGCGCGCGCCTCGACGCGTTCCGCATCCGCTCGCGCGACACGGAGAAGTTCGGCGCCGGCACGGCGCGCACCTTCACCAGCGGCTCGGGCTCGGTGGGGCTCAGCATCCCGCTCGCGCCCCGTGTGTCGCTCGGCCTGAGCGCCGCGCGCGCCTTCCGCGCGCCGACGGTCGAGGAGCTGTTCTCGAACGCGTTCCACGCCGCCGTCGGCACGTACGACGTCGGCAACCGCGACCTGCGCGCGGAGACGAACCAGGGCGTCGACGCGGTGCTGCGCGCGCAGCGCGGCAAGGTCGACGCCTCGCTCTCGGCGTACCTCAACGCCATCGACGACTACGTGACGCCCTCGATCACCGGCGTGGTGGACGAGGAGACCGGCGAGCCCGCGACGCCCGGCGAGGCGGGGGCGGTGCCGCTCAACGTCTTCACGCAGCGCGACGCGCGGCTCTACGGCGCCGAGGGGCGCATCGAGGTGGTCGTCGCCCCGCGGCTCGTGCTCGGCGCGATGGGCGACCTGGTGCGCGGCGAGTTCACCGGCGCCGGCGGCGGCCCGCTGCCGTTCCTGCCGCCGGCGCGCCTGGGCGCGCTCGCGCGCTACGAGGCGGGCCGGCTCACCGCCAGCGCGGAGACGCGCCACGCCTTCGCGCAGGACCGCACGTCGCAGGTCGCCTGCGGCCGCGCCGGCGACGCGCTCGAGACCGAGCCCGGCACCGTCGGCGTCCCCTGCGTCGACCTGCCGACGGCCGGCTACACGCTCGTGAACGCGAGCATCGGCTACACGCTGCTCGCGCGGGCCGCGCTGCACACGATCACGCTGCGCGCGGACAACCTGCTCGACGAGTCGTACTTCGACGCCGCGAGCCGGATCAAGAGCTTCGCGCGGAGCCCGGGGCGGAATCTGGCGCTGGTGTATCGCGTGCAGTTCTGACGGCAGCGCACAGCGATCAGCGCAGAGCGATCAGAGGGTCCGGCGCCGGGAGACTTCCCGTGCACCGGACCCTCTGATCGCTCAGCGCTCACCGCCGATCGCTCCTATCGCTCCTGCTCGTAGCTCCGCAGCAGCGTGAGCATCCGCGTGTCCGTCACCGTCGCGTCGTCGCCCTTCGGCGTCTCGATGATCTTCGGCACGTGCGCCAGTCGCTCGTCGGTCATGATGCGGCGGAACGGCGTCGCGCCGAGCGAGCCCTCGGCGATCAGCTCGTGGCGGTCCTTCCGCGACGCGAAGGGCGTCTTCGAGTCGTTGAGGTGCAGCACCTTCAGGCGGTCGAGGCCGAGCGTGTCGTCGAAGCGCTGCCAGACGTCGTCGTAGTCCTGCACGAGGTCGTAGCCCGCCGAGTAGACGTGGCAGGTGTCCAGGCACACGCCCACGCGCGACTGCAGCTCCGCCGGCAGGCGGTCGATCAGCGCGGCGAGCTCCTCGAAGGTCGCGCCGAGCACCGTGCCGGCGCCCGCGGTCGTCTCGAGGCAGAGGATCGTGCGGCCCGGCACCATCTCGAGCGCCTGGGCGATCCCGTCGGCGTTGCGCGCCAGCCCGGCCTCGCGCTCGTCCATGTAGTTGCCGGGATGCGACACCAGGTAATCGATGCCGAGCGACGCGCACCGGCGCAGCTCCGCGGCGAAGCTCTCGATCGAGCGCGCGCGCAGCGTCGGGTCGGGCGACGCGAGGTTGATCAGGTAGCTGTCGTGCGAGACGGTGGCGCGCAGGTCCGTCGCCGCGACCGCGCCGCTGAACGCGCCGCACTCGTCGTGCTCGCACTCGCGCTCCGCCCAGCGGTTCGCCTGCTTCGTGAAGAGCTGCATCGCCGTGGCGGCGATGGCGTGCGCGCGCGGCGGCGCCTGCGGCGTGCCGCCGGCGGCGGACACGTGGGCGCCGAGGAGGGAGGTGCTCATGGTGGAAAGCTAGTCGTTCGCGGGGGCCGGGACCGTCGAGCGAGAGCTGCGGACTGCGGGCTGCGGATTCCGGACCTGGGCGGCGGCAGGCGACCCGCAGTCCGCAGCTCCCGCCACGCGGAGCCCGACCGCGCGCGCGGAGCCGTGCAGTCATCGCCGTCGCCTCAGCCACTCCAGCGGATCCACCGCGCGCCCCTGCGGCCGCACCTCGAAGTGCAGGTGCGCCGGCATCTCGGGATCGGCGGCGCCCACCGCGCCCACCGTCTGCCCCTTCGTCACCGTCTGCCCCTTCCGCACGTCCACGCGACCGAGCGAGCCGTAGACCGAGTAGTCGCCGCCGCCGTGCTGCACGATCACCGTCAGCCCGTAGGTGCCGATCGCCTCCGCGACCATCACCTCGCCCGCGGCCACCGCCCGCACCGGCGTGCCCTCCGCCGCGCCGATGCCGACGCCGTTCCAGCGCGTCGTCGTGTTGTTGGCGTTCCGCACGCGGCCGAAGCGGTAGAGCAGCGTGCCGTCCACTGGCCAGTCGAGGCGTCCGAGATCGCTCGTCCGGAGCGCGCTCGGCGCCGCGGGGCGCGCGTTCGGGCGCGTCTCTGCGCGCCGGCGCGCCGTCTCCAGGTTCGTGATCAGCCCCGCGAGGCGCTGCTCGTCGCGCGCGATCTGCGCCAGGCGTTGGCGCGTGCGCGCGGCCTGCTCCTGCACCTGCCGCAGGTTGCGCGCGCCCGCCGACTCCAGCGCGCGCATCCGCTGCTCCTCCGCCGACTTCTCGGCGCGGTTGCGGGCCAGCTCGCCCTGCAGCTGCACGAGCAGCGCGCGCTGGCCGGCGACCGTGTTGCGCAGCTCCTCCACGCGCCGCACGAGCGAGCGGTCGCGGCGCGCCAGCTCGTGCAGGTACTTGTAGCGCGCCACGAGGTCGCCGAACGACGCCGCCGAGAGGTAGGCCTCCGCCTCCCAGAGCGGGCCGCGCTTGTAGATCTCGACCAGCCGGCGGCGCAGCCCCACCTGCTTGCCGGCCAGCTCGCGCTCGGCGCGCTCCAGGCGCGCCGTCGCGTCCTGCACCTCGTCGTCGATCGTCAGCAGCTGCCGGTCGAGCGCGGACACGAGGCGCGCGGTGGCGTCCGCCTGCCGGTCGAGGTTCGCGACCTCCTCGCGCAGGTCGTGCGCGGTGGACTGCAGCGCCTGCATGCGCGACTCCAGCGCGTTGCGCTCCTGGCGCACGCGCTCGAGCTCCTCGCGCTGCGCGCGCACGCGCGCCGCCGCCGACGGCGCGGGCTGCGCCTGCTTGGCGGGCGGCGCGGGGGCCCGCTTCGGCTGTTGCGCCGCGCCGGACGACGACAGCAGCGCGAGCGCGAGCGACGCCGCCAGCGCCGCGCCTGCGCGCGCCGGACGCGCGGTCACTGCCAGCGCCGCCGGTCGCCGCTGACGCGGCGCAGCTGCCGGCCGACCGACAGCGCGCTCGCCAGCAGGCCGAGCACCGCGCCCGCGAGCACGCCCGTCGTCGCCGTGGCGGGCGGCAGGAAGGTCGTCTGCACGACGTAGCGGCTCACGACCGAGTGCGCGATCCACGTCAGCAGCAGCGCCAGCGCGCCGCCCGCGAGCCCCTTGAGCGCGCCGTCGACGAGGAAGGGCAGGCGGACGAACCAGTCGGTCGCGCCCACGAGGCGCATGATCTGGATCTCCTTCGCCCGCGCGAGCACCGACATGCGGATCGTCGCGCTGACGATGATTGCCGCCGCGACGCCGAACAGCAGGCCGAGCGCGAGCCCCGTGACCGCGGCCACCGAGCGGATGCGCGACAGCTTGCGCACCCACTCCTCGCCGTAGCGCACCTCCTCCACCGACGGCGTCGCGCGCACCTGCGCGGCCACCGCCTCGACGCTCGCCGGGTCGCGCGCGCCGTCGCGCAGCCGGATCTCCAGCGAGGCGGGGAGCACGGCGGCGTCGAACACGTCGCGGAACTCGCCCAGCTCGCGCCGCGCACGATCGAGCGCCTCCTGCGGCGACACGTACGTCACGGTCGCGACCTGCGGCAGCCGCTGCAGCGCCGAGGCGTCGGCCATCACCGCCGCGTCGTCGACGCTGTCGCGCACGAAGGCGCGGATCTCCACGCGCGACTCGACCTCGGTCAGCGCGCGGCGGATGTTGACCGCGACGAGCCCGAACAGCCCGAGCGAGAAGAGCGAGAACGCGATCGTCGCCACGCCCAGCGCGCCGAGGAGCGGCGCGCGGCGCCAGCTGCGCAGCGCCTCGCGGAGCGCGCGGCTCACGTCGTCCCTCCGTCGGTCGGCGTGGCGCGGCGCCGCACCTCGCCGAGCGCGGCGGCCACCGCGTCCGCGGCGGGCGTGCTCGCGCCGCCCTCCGCGGAGTCGAACACCAGTCGGCCGCGGTGCAGCTCCAGCACGCGCAGGTCGGCGCGCTTCACCAGCTCCGCGTTGTGCGTCGCCATCAGCACCGCCGTGCCGCCCGCGTTGATCTCGCGCAGCAGCTGGTACACGCCGCGCGCGGCCCGGTCGTCGAGGTTGCCCGTCGGCTCGTCGGCCAGCAGGAGGAGCGGCCGGTTCACGAGGGCGCGCGCGATCGCCACGCGCTGCTGCTCGCCGCCCGACAGCTCGTGCGGCAGCGCGGTCCCCTTGGCCGCGAGCCCCACCTGCGCGAGCGCGCGGGCGACGCGGTCGCGGATCGACGCCGCCGGCGCGCCGGTGACCTCGAGCGCGAAGGCGACGTTCTGCTCCGCCGTGCGGTCGGGGAGCAGGCGGAAGTCCTGGAACACGACGCCCAGCTTCCGGCGCAGCAGCGCGACCTCGCGGCCGCGGATGCTCGACGCGTTCTGCCCCGCGACGCGCACCTCGCCCCTGGTCGGGCGCTCCTCCAGGTACGCGAGCTTGAGCAGGGAGCTCTTGCCCGACCCGCTGGGCCCCGTGAGGAACGCGAACTCCCCCTTGGCGAGGTGGAACGACACGCCGTGCAGCGCGGTCCCGGAGCGCGGGTATTCCTTGACGACGTTGTGATAGCGGAGCACGACGGCCTCCGGTACGACGGGCGGCGCCTAGGCGCCGAGCGCCTGCTCGACGTCGGCGATCAGGTCCTCGACGTTCTCGATGCCGACGCTGAGGCGCAGGAATCCGTCGGGGATGCCGATGGCGGCGCGCGCCTCGGACGTCATGTGCGCGTGCGACGAGTAGCGCGGCTCGCTGAGCAGCGAGTCGACGCCGCCGAGCGACGTCGCGTGCAGGAAGAGCCGCAGCGCGCGCACGAAGCGGTCGGCCGCCGCGCCGCCGCCGGCCAGCTCGATCGCCATCATCCCGCCGTAGCCGTCCAGCAGCTCGGTCGCGAGCGCGTGGTCGGGGTGCGAGGGGAGGCCGGGGTAGTGCACGCGCGCGATCGCCGGGTGCGCCTCGCACCACTGCGCGAGCGCGAGCGCGTTCTCGTTCTGCCGCCGCACGCGCACGTCGAGCGTCTTGAGCCCGCGCTCCAGCAGCCAGCACGCGAACGGGTCCGGCGCCTGGCCCCACACCGCCATCTTCTGCCGCACCTCCTCGATGTACGGCCCGGAGCCCATGACGGCGCCGCTGAGGATGTCGTGGTGCCCGTTCAGGTACTTGGTCGCCGAGTGGATGACGACGTCGGCGCCGTGCTCGATCGGGCGGAAGTTGATCGGGCTCGCGAACGTCGAGTCGACCACCAGCGCCAGCCCCGCGTCGCGCGTGAGGTGCGCGAGGGGGCGCAGGTCGAGCACGCGCGTCGTCGGGTTCACCGGGCTCTCGACGAACACCGCGCGCGTCGACGGGCGCACCGCCTGCCGCCAGCCACGCGAGTGCATCGGGTCGACGAACGTCACCTCGATGCCGAGTGTCGCGAACTCCTGTGTGAACAGCTTGTGCGTCCCGCCGTAGATCCAGGCGCTCGACACGAGATGGTCGCCCGGGCGGAGCAGGGCGAGCATCGCGCACGCCGTCGCGCCCATGCCGCTGCTCAGGACGAGCGCGTCCTCGGCCCGCTCCAGCAGCGCGAGCCGGCGCTGCACGAGCTCCGCGTTCGGCGTGTTGCCGTACCGCGTGTACCGCAGCCCCTCGGCGGTTCCCTGCGGCTGCAGGAAGTTCACCGACTGCACGAGCGGCGAGACGACCGGCCCGAAGGCCTCGTCCGGGCTCGCGGGCGCGCCGGCCACGGCGCCGGGCGCGCGGTCGCCGTGCAGGGCCAGCGTCGAGAGGCCGGGCGCCGCCGGCGCCGCGGACGCGGCGGGGGCGGAGTCGGAAGCGTGGGTCGTCATGCGGAGACGGAGCGGGGCGGGAGCGCGGCCGACGGGCCGCCGGTCAGGCGAGGCGTCCGAACTCGGGCGGGGCGTCGAGGTCCGGCTTGATGACGTACACGATCTCAGACGGTGCGACGCTGGCCACGTCACGGACGGCCACGTCGCCGCGCTTGAGCGTGTCGTCGATCAGGAGGGTCGCCAGCTGCTGCCGGCGCGGCCCCTCGACGATCACCAGCTCCCCGTCGGTCAGCATGCGCTGCCGCGCCTCGTCGGCGTTCATGCGTACCTGCGGGCCGCGCTCCGGGTCCGTGACGCGCGTCGCGACGAACTGGGCGACGCGCATCGGGCGGGCGCTCTGCGGACGACGGTAGAGGGGGCTCATGCCGCCCGTCCTCGCGCCGGCCCGGGCTCGGGCGGGATGTCGAGCCGCGCGCCGACCGCGGCCCATCCGCCGTCGACCGGCATCGCGAGCCGGCGCGCGGCCAGCCGGTCGAGCAGCTCGGCGGCGCGCGCGGTCGCCGCCGCGCCGTCGGCCAGGTCGCCGGCGAGCGTCTGCGCGAACGCCTCGAGGTCCGCGGCGCCGAGCGCGCGCAGCCGGTCCCACGCCACCCGCTCGTCGGGGCCCACCTCGCCCACGAGCTGCACCACGCCGTCGACCATGGCGACGATCGCCAGCCCGTGGCGCTCCAGCACCGTCTCGATCGCGTCGAGGTGCCGGTCGCAGATGCCGCGGAAGACGAAGTAGCCCTCGGGCGCGGCCGCCTCGATCGTGCGCGCCGCGTCCTCGACGGAGCGCAGCATCAGCTTCGCCACGATCTCGTCGGCGCACGAGAAGTCGAGCAGCGTCACCTGCGAGAAGTCGATGACGGTCACCGTGCGGCCGCCCGTCTCCGCGATCGCGCGCTCGATCTCGGTGCGCACCGCGACGCCGGTGGGGCGCGTCACGAGGTTCGAGTACAGCTCGCAGACGGTGCCGCGCAGCACCGAGCCCAGGTCGATGTGATGGTGGATCACAACAGCTCCAGGCGGCTCGCCGCGGCGCTGCCCCGTGCGGGCGTGGCGGACGTCCTGGGCGCCGCGGCCGGGATGGTGATCTGCACCTGCGCGCCGGGGAACGGCGGCAGCGACTCGAGGAGCGCGGGATCGTCGTCCCAGTCCGGCACGAGCGCGATGCGCGCCGTGCCGCTCCGCACGCTGAGCTTCCCGTCCCACTTGCTCACGAACGATCGGATGCCTGCAAGGCCCTGGCCACGGCCCTTGTCGGTGAACCGGCTCACGTTGCGCAGCACCGCCTGCTCCAGCGCCATCCCGTCGTCCCAGCGGTCGCTGCGCGGCCGCGCGTGGTTGCTCTCCAGCGACCGGCGAAAGCCGATGCCCGCGTCGCACACCGCGATCACCACGACGCGGCGCCCGAGGCGCTTCTTCCACGTGTACGTCTGCACCGCGACCCAGCCGCCGCGCCCCGCGTGCTCGACGACGTTCTGGCAGGCCTCCGACAGCGCCATCGAGAAGCGGATCGTCGCCCGCGTGTCGAGGCCCAGCTGGTCGTGCAGGATCGCCTGCGACCGCTCCTGGATCTGCCCGACGATGTCGTGCACGTCGCCCGCCTGGCGGATCGCCGTGATCTCGAGCAGCACGCTCGACTCGCCGGCGGCGCGTCCGCGCGGCACCGGGCGCCCGAAGTCGTACAGCTGCTCGGCGTGGCGGAAGAAGCCCGTGCGCGCCCAGTACGAGAGCGTGTCGTCGGCCTCCGGCGCCGCGAACGACGGCCGCACCTCGCGCGCCTGCGCGAGCGCGAGCAGCGCCGTCAGCCCGTAGGGCGACGCCCAGCGCACGTGCCGCGCGTCGACGAGCAGGCGCGCGTCGGGCGGGATGTCCGCGAGCTGCGCGACCACCTGCTCGAAGGCCGGCTCGTCGAGCGACGGCGGGACGGTGAGGACGGAGGACACGGAGAGGGAGAGGGGGACCCGATCCGACTCCGTGCTCCTCGCGCCGCGCTCACGCTGTCTCGGCAGCGACGTGGGCGTGGAGCGCGGAGCGAGGAGCGAAGCGGAGGTCAGGGGAGTGCGATCTGCCCCCGAAGAAACGCCGCGAGCCCCGAGGCGCCCCGGTGCTCGACGTTGCGCGCGGCGGCCGCGTTCGCGGCCTGGAGCGCGTCCGACAAGGTAGCACCGGCGAGCAGGCGCGAGAAATGGGTCGCGCCCCAGACGTCGCCGCACCCCGTCGGGTCACCGTCGCCGCCGCGCGCGAGCACGCCCGGGACGAGCGCCGTGCGCACCGGGCCGAGCGCGCCGCCGCCGACCCCCGACACCACGTCCGCCCGCGCCGCCGCGCGCGCCGGCCCGCCCGACAGGTCGAGCGCGCCGTCCGTCACCAGCCCGTCGAACCCCGGCTGCGCGAAGTACACGACCCCGCGCTTGCCGAGCGTGACGTGCAGCGCGCGCACGCCGTTGGCGAGCGCCGTCGCCGCGAGCGCCATCGGGTCGGGCGCGAGCAGCGCCACCTCGTCCTCGTTCACCTGCAGCAGGTCGAAGCAGCGGCACCACTCGGCGACGTTCGGCAGCGGCTGCGGCGTGCGCAGCCCGCCCGGCTGCACCGCCAGCAGCAGCGAGTGCAGGTCGCCGTACATCACGCCCTTGAAGTGCTGCCGCATCAGCTGCGCGGTCGCGAGGTCCATCTCGAAGCCCGAGATGAAGTTCACGTACAGCGCGTCCAGGTCGCCGAGCAGCGGCGCGAGCCCGAGCCACGTCCATCCGGGCACGCCGCCGTGCAGCACCTCGCTCCGCCGCTCGCTGCTGTAGTAGAACAGCTCGACCCGGTTGTTCGGGTACGGCACCTCGACCAGCGCCGCGTCGGGCGCGAGCCGCGTCAGCGTGCGCAGGAACTCCTGCGCCTGCGCGTGGCGATCGTCGCCGATCTTCATGATCGGCACGATCTCCCAGTCGTCAGACAGCGCCGCGTCGAGCGCGCCGAGCGCGTACGTGATGCCGCCCCACTCCTCGACCGGCGCCGAGCGCACGTCGCGCCCGTGGATCACGTCCCAGACGAACGTGCCGATGACGCCGAGGCGCCGCTTGCGCGCCGGTCGCGCCGGCGCGCCTTCCTGCGGGTGGGTCACCGCTCGCGCTGCTGCAGGAAGGTCGCGACCGCGCCGACGACGCCCGCCGTGCCCGGGAGCGTGCCCGGCACGATGCGGCACGCGTCGACCGCCGGCTTGAAGGCGCGACGGCGCACCTCGGCGCGCAGCGGCTCGAACAGCGCCTCGCCCGCCTGCGTCACGCCGCCGGCGATCACCACGACGTCGGGGTTGAAGACGTTCAGCAGGTTCGCGATGCCGGCGCCGAGGAAGCGCGCCGTGTCGCGCACGACCTCGCGGGCCAGCGCGTCCCCGCGCTCGCTCGCCTCGTACACGGTGGCCGCGGTGATGAGCTCCGGCCGTCCGCCCACGAGGTCGGGGAGGATCGAGCGCTCGCCGCTCTCCAGCGCCTCGCGCGCGCGCATCGCGATGTTGGGCCCCGACGTGTACGCCTCCAGGCAGCCGTAGTTGCCGCACTTGCAGCGGCGCCCGTTGGAGTCGATGGTCGTGTGCCCGATCTCGCCGGCGACGTCGGAGGCGCCGTGGTACAGCCGCCCGTCGAGGATCAGCCCTCCGCCGATGCCCGTGCCGATCGTGAGGCCGACGACGTTGCGGCCGCCGCGCGCAGCGCCCGTCCACCACTCGCCGAGCGTCGCGCAGTTCGCGTCGTTGTCGAGCGTCGCATCGAGCCCCACGCGCTCGCCGATCAGCTGCCGCAGCGGGAGGTTCTTCCACCCGAGGTTCGGCGCCACGACGACGATGCCGCGCTCGCGGTCCAGCGGGCCGGGCGCGCCGACGCCGACGCCGAGGAACGCGTCGCGGCCGACGCCCTCCTCGGCGCGCGTGTGCGCGATGACCGTCTCGATCATCTCGCAGATGCGGTCGACCACCGCCTCCGGGCCCTGCTCGGAGCGCGTCGGCTGCGAGCGCACCCCGATCTCGCGGCTGCCGTCCTCCGGCATCGCGCCGACGACGATGTTCGTCCCGCCGAGGTCCACCCCGACGACGAAGCGTCGGGCGTCGCCGGCGGACGCGGCGGCGGCGGGCGGGTGCTGGGGCGTGGGCGTCGTCATGTCGGGCGGCGTTCTGGGTCTCGGAGCGTTCAGGGCGAGGACGGCGTCGGCGCGTGGCGCGGCTCGGCGAGCTGCGCACGGGCCAGCGCGACCAGAGCGTCCGCGCCCTGGTCGCGCATGCAGCGCCAGTGGCCCAGCGGGCATCGCGCGGGGCCGTGCGGATCGCACGGCCGGCACGCGAGGCCCTGGACGCCCGCGGTCCGGCTGCCCGGCGCGAGCGGTCCGAAGCCGAACTCCGGCACCGTCGGGCCAAAGATAGTCAGGGTCGGCGTCCCGACGGCCGACGCGAGGTGCTGCGGCGCCGAGTCGTTGGTCACGAGCAGCGCGGCACGGCGCAGCAGCTCCGCCGACGCGAGCAGCGACAGCCGCCCCGTGACGTCGAGCGCGCGTCCGGGAGGGCACGCCGCGACGATGGCCGCCGCGAGCTCGCGGTCGCCCGCGCCCCCCACCACGACGATCGGCAGCGATTCGGCGAGCGACGCGGCGAGCGCCGGATAGTACGGCCACCGCTTGGTCGCCCACACGCTCCCCGGCGCGACCGCGACGAACGCGCCGTCCGTCAGCGCACCGAGCGCCGCGTCGACGGCCGCGCGCTCCGCGTCGCCCGGCGCGAGCCGCGGCGCCGGCACCTCCCGCCTCGCGTCCTCCGTGGCCGCGGCCAGCGCGCAGAGCCGCGCCGCGTGGTGCCGCGAGGGGTCGAACGCGACGACGCGCGTGTACAGGGCGCGCGCCTGCCGCGACGAGTCGAACCCGATCCGCTCCCCGCACCCGCCGGCCAGCGCCAGCGCGGCGCTGCGCGGCGACCCCTGCGCTATGTACGCCACGCGATCGCTCGCCCGCCACGCCTCCACGCCGTCGGGCCCCGGCAGCGCGCGGATCGCCCGCGCCACGCGCAGCATTCCGCGCACCCCGCGATCCGTCCCGCGCTTGTCGTACACGATCACGTGCCGCACGTCCGGGTGCCCGCGCAGCAGCGCCGCCGCGTCCGGCCGCACCACCACGTCCACCGGCCCGCGCCGCGCCAGCGTCGCCAGCAGCGGCGTCGTGAGCACGACGTCGCCGAGGAACGACGTCTGGACGACGAGGGATGCCTGCGGAGAGGAGGCCGGTGTGGCGCGATCGGTCACGTGGGAGGGGCTGCGGACTGCGGACTGCGGATTCCGTGAGCTGCGGGGCTGCGGGGCGGATCGTCCGGCGTGCTGACGACGAGGCGTGGGCGCGGTGGCCGTGTGTGGGGGCGCCGAGCGACCTCAAATCTCCGATTTGCGAGCCGGCGCCCCCACACACGGCCACCGCGCACGAGACGCAGCCCGGAACGGCGCGCGGGACCGGGCCGAAGCCCCGTCCCGCGCTCGTGAACTACTCGACCTGGAGGACGGCGAGGAAGGCTTCCTGCGGGATCTCGACCGCGCCCACCTGCTTCATGCGCTTCTTGCCCTCCTTCTGCTTCTCCAGGAGCTTGCGCTTCCGCGAGATGTCGCCGCCGTAGCACTTCGCGAGCACGTCCTTGCGCAACGGCTTCACGGTCGTGCGGGCGATGACCTTCTGGCCGATCGCCGCCTGGATCGCCACCTCGAACAGCTGCCGCGGGATCAGGTCCTTGAGCTTGTCGGCGATCTTCCGCCCCCACTCGTACGCCTTGTCCTTGTGGATGATGACCGAGAAGGCGTCGATCGGGTCGCCGTTGATCAGCATGTCCAGGCGCACCAGATCGCTCTCGCGGTAGCCGAGCATCTCGTAGTCGAGCGACGCGTAGCCGCGCGACACCGTCTTCATCTTGTCGAAGAAGTCGAGGATGATCTCGGCGAGCGGGAACTCGAAGTCGAACTCGACGCGCTCCTGGTCCAGGTACGTCATGTTCTTGTAGATCCCGCGCCGCTCCGTGCCGAGCGTCATCAGCGGCCCGATGTAGTCCTTCGGGGCCATGATGCGCGCCTTCACGTACGGCTCCTCCACCGACGCGATCACGCCCGCCGGCGGCATCAGCGACGGGTTCTCGATCTGCGTCAGCGTGCCGTCGGTGAGGTGGACCTTGTACTCCACGCTCGGGACGGTCGTGACGAGGTCGAGGTCGTACTCGCGCTCCAGCCGCTCCTGCACGATCTCCATGTGCAGCAGCCCGAGGAAGCCGCAGCGGAAGCCGAAGCCGAGCGCCGTCGACGTCTCGGGCTCGTACTGCAGCGAGGCGTCGTTGAGCTGCAGCTTCTCCAGCGCGTCGCGCAGCAGCTCGTACTGCGTCGTGTCCGTCGGGTAGATGCCCGCGAACACGAACGAGCGCACCTCCTGGTAGCCCGGCAGCGGCTCGGTCGCCTTGTTCGTCGCGTCGAACACGGTGTCGCCGGCGCGCGTCTCCTTCACGGAGCGCACGCTCGCCACCACGTACCCGACCTCGCCCGGCCCGAGCTGGTCGGCCTGCACCTGGCGCAGCTGGTTGTAGCCGACCTCCGCGACCTCGTACACGGAGTCGTTCGAGCCGAAGGTGATCTGCATCTTCGGCTTGAGCACCCCGTCGACGACGCGCACGCTCGGGATCGCGCCCCGGTACTTGTCGTAGTACGAGTCGTAGATCAGCGCGCGCAGCGGCGCGTTCACGTCGCCCGTCGGCGCCGGCACGCGCTCGACGATCGCCTCGAGCAGGTCGCGGATGCCGATCCCCGTCTTCGCGCTCACGCGCAGGATGCCGTCGGGATCGACGCCGAGGAGGTCGGCCACCTCCTGCGCGCGCCGGTCCGGCTCCGCCCCGGGGAGGTCGATCTTGTTGAGGATCGGGATGATCTCGAGCCCGGCGTCCATCGCCAGGAACAGATTCGACAGCGTCTGCGCCTGGATGCCCTGGCTCGCGTCCACGACGAGGATCGCCCCCTCGCACGCCGCCAGCGACCGCGACACCTCGTAGGTGAAGTCGACGTGGCCCGGCGTGTCGATGAGGTTGAGCTCGTACGTTTCCCCGTCGCGCGCGGTGTAGCTCATGCGCACGGCGTTCAGCTTGATCGTGATGCCGCGCTCACGCTCGAGGTCGAGCGTGTCGAGCACCTGGGCCTTCATTTCGCGCTTCTGCAGCATCCCCGTCTCCTCGATCAGGCGGTCGGCGAGCGTCGACTTGCCGTGATCGATGTGGGCGACGATGCAGAAGTTGCGGATATGGTCGAGCTGCAACGGATGGAGCCGGAAGGAGGAGACGACCACGCGCCGGGCGGCTCCGCGGGGAGCGGGCCCGGCGCGCGCGCCGCGGCTGCGCGCGGCGCGCGCAAGCCGGTGTGGCTCCGGAATATAGCGGCCCCGCGCGGTCTTCCAACCGCACGGGGCCGATCGGCCGCTCGGGCCGGCACGTCCTGATTCAGGTGGTCCGCCGGGAGATCCCGGCGCCGCCCGGTCCGGGGCCGCGGCGCGCCCCCGTCGGCTCAGGGCGTCCGGCTGCGGCTCCCGCCGCCGCCCGACTCCCCGCCGCCGCCCCCGCTGCGCGACTCGCCGCCGCCCCGCGTGGCGGCGCTCCCGCCGCCCGCGCCGGTCGACCCGCCCTCGCCGCGCGAGGCACTGCGGCCGGCGCTCGCGGCGCCGAAGCCGTCCGACGCGCCTCGGGCGCCCTCCATCCGGCCGCGGCTCGCCGAGCCGCTGGCGCCGCTGATCCCGCGCCCGAACGACGCGTCCGTACCCATCCGGCCGCCGCGTGCCGTGCCGTACCGGCCCACCACGGCGTCGTCGGCGCGGCTGAGCCCCAGCTCGGCCAGCTCCTGCTGGCGGGCGCGGCGCTCCAGGCGGGCGATGTCGAACGACGTCAGCTGCTCCGTGCGGAACGCCGCGCGCCCTTCGGGACCGCGGGCCACCCGCTCCTCCCGCAGCGTCTCGATCCGCTCGCGCAGCCGCGCGCGCCGCTCGGCGGCCTCGGTGCCCGCCGCCACGGTCGTGCCCGGGCCACCGAAGATCGGGCTCGGCTTCACCTTCAGCTTGTCACCCGGCTGGTCGCCCACGCCGCCCGTGTCGACGGGCGTCGGATTGCCGGGCACCGGACCCACGGGCGCCTGGCCGCTGCCGAACGGCGCCGAGAAGCCGGAGTAGGCCAGCCGGAACGGCTGCATCTGGTACGGCGCGAGCATCGGGCAGCCGCCCCAGAAGGCCGCCGTCGCGCGCGAGGCTCGGTCGGCGTAGAAGGCCATCCCGCCGCCGCGCCCCGAGATCGGGAAGAACGCACCCGGCCAGAAATTCCAGCCCGACGCGAACGACACCATCCCCAGGCTCGAGTCCCACGGGTCGAACGTCGCCCACAGGTCGCGGTAGTAGGCGTAGTTGCGCAGGTCCATGTTGCGGACGCCGCAGTACATGGCGAGCATCTGCGCCTGCCCGGTGAGGCGCGGCGCCACGAACGCGTAGTCGGCGGCGTAGCTCGCCTCCGCGCTCGGGAGCACCACCGACGCGACCGACTCGATCGCGTCCTCGGCGACCCGGCCGAGGTCCTCCAGGTTCACCTGGTACTTCCACTTGGAGCCGGAGCCGAAGCGCGTCAGGTCCAGCCGCTGCTCGGACACGATCACGAACACGTAGGGCACCGCGTTGCGGGCGCCGCCCAGGTAGCTGCCGTACTGCGCGAAGCTGCCGTTCGCGCGGTAGGTCTTGCCAGCCTCCACGAGGCCGTCGTCCTTGGGCGACTCCGGCCAGATGACCCGCAGCCGGCCGTCGCGGGTGACGGCGAACGCCGCGGCGTAGGCGTCCCGCTCGGACTGGAAGAGCGTCACGCCCGACAGGCCGCCGCCGGGGCCTGCATCGGCCGCCGGCGTCCAGACGGCGAGGGCCGGCGCCTCGCCGCGCGACACGGCGGGCGCCGCGACGGTCTCCGGCTTCGGCAACGACGAACAGGCGGCGCTCGCCAGGAGCGCCGCCGCGGACAGGAGGATGCGTGCTCTCATGGGTCCTGCGCGCACGGCGCGAGGTGAGGGAGCGAGTGAGCAGCCTGCCGACGTGCGCGCCGATGCGCACGAGGCCTCGTCGACGGTCCGGGCAAGTCTCGGGCGCGGGCGGTGGGCCCCGCGACGCGGCGCGGTCTCACAGCCAGCCGCGATCCTGTGCCACGTGGATGGCGCGGCCGATCACGATGAGCAGCGCGATCGGGACGAGCACCATCCCCGCCTTCAGGAGGATGGAGCCGAGCTCGGGATCGGTGACGTGAAACGCCCACGCTCCCAGGAGAAATCCCGGCATCGCCGTCGCCCAGCACAGCAGCGCGGTGCGGATCCAGAACCGTCGCCGGACCCGCGTGTCCTCCTGCCATTCGCGCAGGTGACGTGCGGCCATCTCCTCGTATGCCTCGCGGTGTGCGCCCATCGCGGGAGCATGGAGCGGGAGGGGCGCCCTGTCCAGGGTGCCCCCTGCGACATCCGGTGTCGTCCCCGCGTGTGGACGTCGCGTGTCACCGGGATGGGACGCCGCCCGCGCGTCAAACCTCTGTCATCGCGGTCGCGGCCCTTCAACGCGCCCGTGACGGCGCGTAGCTTCCCGCGCCCATGCCCGCCCTGCGCGCCGACCTGCTGGACCCCGCCTCCGTGGCCGCCCTCGGCGGGCTGGAGATCGTCGCGCGCTGGGTCGTCGACGGCTTCATCACCGGGCTGCACCGCTCGCCGCGCCGCGGCTTCTCCGTGGAGTTCGCGGAGCACCGGCCCTATCAGCCCGGCGACGACCTGCGCTACCTGGACTGGCGCATCGCCGCGCGCGCGGACCGCTGGGTCGTGAAGCAGTTCGAGGAGGAGACCAACCTCCGCGCGACCCTCGTCCTCGACGTCAGCAAGTCGATGGACTGGACCGGCGCCCCCGCCGGCGGCCGGGGCGTGCGCGCCCCGCGCATGACGAAGCTCGCCTACGCCGAGCAGCTGGTGGCGGCGCTGTCGCTCCTCCTGCTGCGGCAGCGCGACGCGGTGGGGCTCGTGCGCTTCGACGCGGCCGTGCGCTCCGTCGTCCCGCCGCGCTCGCGCACGGGGCAGTGGCGCCGCCTGCTCGCCAGCCTCGCCGAGCCCGGGGCGGGGAAGGAGAGCAAGGCGGGGATGGGGCTCGCCCAGGCGTCGCGCCTCGTGCGCCGGGCGGGGATGGTCATGCTGATCTCCGACCTGCTCGTCGACGCGCCCGAGGTCGAGGAGGCGCTGCGCGGGCTGCGCGCCGCCGGGCACGACGTCACGGTGCTCCACGTCATGGACCCCGCCGAGCGGGATCTCTCGCTGCTCGCCGGGGAGGCCGTCTTCGAGGATCCCGAGACGGGGCTCGCCGTGCCCGCGGTCGCCGGCGAGGTGCGCGACGCCTACCGCGCCACCGTCGACGCGGCGCTCGAGGGGTGGCGGACGACCTGCTCCCGCCTCGGCGCGCGCTACGTCCAGATCTCGACCGACGCGCCCTTCGGCGTCCCGCTGCGGCACGCGTTCGCCGCGCGCAGCCGCGTCCCCTGAGCGCCCGGTGAGCCTCCGCTAGATGCAGTTCCTCGCGCCCCTCTGGCTCGCGCTCGCCGGCGCGGCCGCCGTGCCGCTGCTCCTGCACCTGCTGCGGAAGCGCATCGGGACGCGGATCGACTTCCCGGCCGCGCGCTACCTGGCCCGCGCGGAGCAGGAGCACAGCGCCAAGCTGCGCCTCCGCAACTGGCTGCTCATGGCGCTGCGCGTGCTCGCCGTGCTGCTCATCGCGCTCGCCGCGGCGCGCCCGGTGGCGAGCCTGCGCGGCGCGACGCACGCGCCGACCGCGCTCGCGGTGGTGCTCGACAACTCGCTCAGCACCACCGCCGTCTCCGACGGGCGCCCGGTGCTCGACGCGCTCCGCACGGAGGCCGCGCGCGTGCTCGACGCCGCGAGCGCGAGCGACCGCGTCTGGCTGGTGACGGCCGGCGGCGAGGTCACGGGCGGCACGCCGGCGGCCGTGCGCGCCGCGCTCGCGCGGGTCGCGCCGCTCGCCGGCGCTGGGGATCTGCCGGCGGCCGTCGCCCGGGCCGCCGCGCTGGTGCAGGGGGCCGGCAGCGGCGCGCCCGCCGTCGTGGTCGTGACGGACGGGCAGGCCACCGCCTGGCCGCGGCGCCCGGACGTCGGCGCGGCGCGCACGGCGGTCGTCCGCGTCGCGGGCGACGCGCCCCGCGACCGCGCCGTGGTCGATGCCGCCGCCCGCCCCGCGCGCTGGTCCCCGGGCGGCGAGGCCTGGGCGCGCATCGCCTCGCGCGACACGGCCACCTGGCGCGTCCTGCTCCAGGACTCGGCCGGGCGCGAGGTCGGCTCCGCGCGCGGCACCGCGGCGCCCGACGGCGAGGTGCGCGTGGTGCTGCGTCCGTCGGCGACGGGCTGGCTGACCGGCATCGTCAGCGTCGAGCCCGACGAGCTGCGGGGGGACGACGTGCGCCACTTCGCCGTGCTCGCCGGCCCGCCCCCCGCGGTTCGCGCCGATCCGTCCGCGGGGCCGTTCGTCGCCACCGCGCTCGACGCGCTGCGGCAGTCGGGGCGCGTGCGCGAGGGCGCCGGCGCCGACGCGCTGCTGATCGCCGAGCCGGGCTTCGCCGCCCGTCGACCCGCGCTGCTGGTCGCCCCGAGCGATCCGTCGCGGCTCGGCGCCGCGAACCAGGCGCTCGCCCGCCTCGGGGTGCCCTGGCGCTTCGGCGCCGCCGCCGGCGCCTCGCGCGCGCGCGTCGCGGGCCTCCTCGGCGCCGACTCGGCCGTCGTGGTCGACGTCACGCAGCGCTGGCGGCTGGTGCCGCAGGGCGGCGAGGCCACCGACACCCTCGCCAGCGTCGGCGGCGAGCCGTGGGTGGTCGCCGGGCCCGGGTACGTCCTGGTCGGCTCCGCGCTCGATCCCGCCGCGACGGGCTTCCCGCTCCGTGCCGCCTTCGCGCCCTGGCTCGGCGCCGTGCTCGCCCAGCGGCTGCAGGAGAGCGGCGCGGTGCAGCGCGCCGCCCCGGGCGCGGCGATCGCGGTGCCCTCGGCCGTCGACGCGCTCCGCGCGCCGGACGGGACGCGCGTCACCGTCGCCGGGCGGACGCTCTCCGCCCCCGCGCGCCCGGGCGTTTACCTTTGGCTCCGGAGCGGCGCCCCGGCGGGCGCCCTCGTGGTCGATCCGGAAGCCGAGGAGCTGCGGTTGGAACGGTTGAGCGGTGGGGCGCTGCGCGCGCGCGTGCGCGGGCAGAGCGTGGAGGTGGCGCGGGACGGAGACGCGGCGGCGTCGGTGGTCTTCGCGGGCGGCGGGCGGCGTCCGATCGGCGGGATCCTGGTCGCGGTCGCCCTGGCCGCGCTCGCGGTCGAGTCGCTGCTGGCGCGGCGCGGCGCCGCCGGAACGGGCGCGACGCTGCGGCCGCGCGCCGCCTGAGCGATGGCCCTCCCGACGCTCGTCGAGGCGATCGAGGCGCTCCCCGCCTTCACGCGCCTCGCCAACGCGCTGCCCGCCGCGAAGGCGACCGTCACGGTCGGCGGCCTGCACGGCTCCAGCGACGCCGTCCTCCTCGCCGCGCTCGCGCGCCGCTTCCCGCAGCGCCTCTTCGTCGTCCTCGCCGCCGGCGTGCCCGAGGCCGAGCGCTGGCTGGCCGACCTTGACACGCTGCTCGACCGCCCGGCCGAGGGCGGCGCGCCGGTCGCGCTCTACCCCCACCGTGAGGCGTTCGGCGAGGCCGAGCCGCACGCCGAGGTGGCGGGCGAGCGCGTCGAGACGCTGGAGCGGCTGACGCGCGGCGGCGTCCGCATCCTGCTCACGACCCCGCGTGCGGTGCTGGAGCGCACCCGCCTCCCGCGCGCGCTGCAGCAGGCGCGCCTGGAGCTGCGCCGCGGCGACGTGTGGCGCCCCGAGGATCTGGCCGCGCATCTGGAGCGCGTCGGCTTCGAGCGCGTGCCGATGGTCGACGACATCGCGCAGTTCTCCGTGCGCGGCGGGATCTTCGACATCTACGGCTTCGGCATGGCGGAGCCGGTGCGCCTCGAGTTCTGGGGCGACGAGATCTCGGAGCTGCGCCACTTCGACCTGTTCAGCCAGCGCTCCACGCGCGCCGCGGAGGTCGCGGTCGTGCTGCCGGTCGACGGCGCGCTCGCGGCGGAGGGCACGGAGTTCGAGCGCGTGACGCTCGCCGAGCTGTGGACGCCGGACACGATCGTCTTCGCCGCCGATGGGCTGGACGAGGGCGCGGAGCTGCAGCGCACGTGGGACGAGGCGGCGCACCACCTGGAGCTCGCGCGCCGGCGCGGCGAGGAGGTGTCCAAGCGCGACACGCTCTTCCTCGAGCCGCCGGTCGCGCGGCGGCTGCTCGCGAACTTCGGCACGCTGCGCGAGATCGCGCCCGACAGGGCGGGGGGCGGCACGCCGGACATCGGCTTCCCGCTCCGCGCGCCCGAGCCGATCGACCGCGACATCCGCAAGCTGCGCCGGCTCGTGCGCGACGGGATGACGACGCTCGTCCTCTGCGACAACCAGGGGCAGGCGGAGCGACTCGACGAGCTGCTGGGCGAGAAGGAGGACGACTTCGTCGGGCGGCAGCCGTCGCCCGCGGCGCTCGTCATCGGGGTGCTCGGCGGCGGCTTCGTCGTGCCGCCGGGCGTCGACGCGCTGGGGCGCAACGTGGCGGGGCTGCGCGTCCTCACCGACCACGAGATCTTCCGCCGCGATCGGCGCATCCGCCGCGCACGCCGCTACGCCGCCGGCACCGCGCTCGACGCGGTCACGGGGCTCAAGCCGGGCGACTACGTCGTGCATCTCGAGCACGGCGTCGGCATCTACCGCGGCATCGAGACCAAGTTCGTCGGCACGAACACGATCGAGGTCGCGGTCGTCGAGTACGAGGGCGGGGACAAGCTGAACGTCCCGCTCTACCGGCTCGACCAGATCGAGCGCTATCGCGCGGCGGGGGATGGCGACGGCGACGCCCCGCCCCCGCGGCTGCACCGGCTGGGCGGGCGACGCTGGCAGGCGCAGCGCGACAAGACGCGCGCGGCCATCCAGGAGATGACCGTCGAGCTGCTGGAGCTGTACGCGCGCCGGAAGGTCGCGGCGCGCGAGCCGCACCATCCCGACGGCGCCTGGCAGCGGCAGCTCGAGTCGAGCTTCCTCTTCGAGGACACGCCCGACCAGCGCAAGGCGACGGAGGACGTCAAGAAGGACATGGAGGGCGGCCGTCCGATGGACCGCCTCCTCGTCGGCGACGTCGGCTACGGCAAGACGGAGATCGCCGTGCGCGCCGCCTTCAAGGCGGTGCAGAGCGGGCGGCAGGTCGCGGTGCTCGTGCCGACGACGATCCTCGCCGACCAGCACCACCGCACCTTCAGCGAGCGCTTCGCCGACTTCCCGGTGCGCGTCGAGCTGCTGTCGCGCTTCCAGACGGCGAAGGCGCAGGCGGAGGTGATGCGCGAGCTCGCGGCCGGCAAGGTCGACGTCATCATCGGCACGCACCGCCTGCTCAGCCCCGACATCGTCTTCCAGAGGCTGGGGCTGATCATCGTCGACGAGGAGCACCGCTTCGGCGTGAAGCACAAGGAGCGGCTCAAGCACCTGAAGCTCGAGACCGACGTCCTCACGCTGACGGCGACGCCGATCCCGCGCACGCTGCACCAGTCGCTCGCGGGGCTCCGCGACATGACGCTGATGCAGACCGCGCCGCGCGACCGCTCGCCCGTGCTCACCTTCGTCGAGCCGAACGACGACGGGCTGGTGGAGGAGGGGATCGCGCGCGAGCTCGATCGCGGCGGGCAGGTGTTCTTCGTCCACAACCGCATCGAGACGATCGAGGCGGTCGCCGATCATCTGCGCCGCATCGTGCCGCGCGCGCGCATCGCCGTCGGCCACGGGCAGATGCGCGAGAAGGACCTCGAGGACGTGATGCACCGCTTCGTGAGCCACGAGGTGGACATCCTCGTCTCGACGCTCATCGTCGAGACGGGCCTCGACGTGCCGAACGCGAACACGATGTTCGTGAACAACGCACACCACTTCGGCCTCGCGCAGCTCTACCAGCTGCGCGGGCGCGTGGGCCGCTCGCACCGCCGCGCGTACTGCTACCTGCTCGTGCCGGACGTCGTCGACGAGGACGCGGAGCGCCGCCTGTCGGTGCTCGAGCACCACACGGAGCTCGGTGCGGGGTATCGCGTCGCGCTCAAGGACATGGAGCTGCGCGGCGCCGGCAACCTGCTCGGCCCCGAGCAGAGCGGCTTCGTGCACGCCGTCGGCTTCGACATGTACCTCCGCATGCTCGACGAGACGGTGCGCCGCCTCGTCGCCGGCGACGCCGCGCCGAAGCTCGTGCCGTCCGACGTGTCGCTCGACGCCGCCGCCTACCTGCCGGACGACTACGTCGTGTCGCAGGAGGCCAAGCTGGATCTTTACCGGCGCCTCGGGGCTACCACCACGGCAGCGGAGATCGACGCCCTGCGCGACGAGGTCCGCGACCGCTTCGGCGCGCTGCCGCCGCAGGCGGACGCCTTCTTCGCGACGGCGTACCTGCGGATCCTCGGCGGCACGCTGGGGGTCGAGGGCATCCTTGTGCGGGGCGACGAGGCCCGCGTAACATTCAGGGATACCGCCGTTCCGCGCATGAAGGCGCTCGGGGCGGCCTTCCACGACGTCCAGTTCCAGGCCGAGGTCAAGCGCGCCCAGCCCCTGTCGCTCAAGCTCTCGCGACTGGGTGGCGCGGAGATCCTCTCGGGGCTGGTCCGGGCGCTCCGCAGTCTGGTCCCCGCCTGACGCTCGCGGGCCGTCACTGCACGCCGCGACGCCGTCGGCCCCTCCGGGCTGGTGACCTCGCGGCGCTGCGTGCGTCCTGCCCGGCGAGCTCCCGCCTCACGCCCCTCCAACCGCACACCACGTTGTCCATGAAACGCCTGGGTCTCTTCGTCCTCGCCGCCGCCGGCTCTCTCGCCGCGTGCGACGGCTTCAAGGAGGCGATGACCGCGCACGTCGACACCGTCGCGAAGGCCGGCTCGCAGGAGCTCTCGGTCGAGCGCCTGGGGCAGCTGATCGGGCGCTCGCCCCAGATCCCGCTCCAGCGCGACGTGGCGAAGAACCTCGCGTCCCTCTGGGTCGACTACCAGCTGCTCGGCGCCGCCGCGGCCGCCGGCGACTCGCTCGCCGACCAGAAGACGATCGACGACGCCGTCTGGGCCGTCATCGCGCAGGAGCGCATCCGCAAGCTCGGCGAGCAGGTGCTCGCCAACGTCCAGCAGGACACCTCGAACACCGCGGCGCGCTACGCCAGCGGCGAGCTGCTCGCGGCGCGCCACATCCTCGTCGGCTTCTCCGACCAGCCGCCGCAGCCGAACCAGCAGGTCCCGCAGGCGGTCAAGGACTCGGCGCGCCGCAAGGCCGAGGCGATCCGCGCGCAGGCCACCCCGGCCAACTTCGCGGAGCTCGCCCGCCGCAACAGCACCGACGCCGGCTCCGCCGCCAACGGCGGCTCGCTCGGGATCTTCCCGAAGGGCGCCATGGTGCAGCCGTTCGAGCAGGCGCTCGTGGCGCTGCAGCCGGGCCAGGTCTCCGGGCTCGTGGAGTCGCCGTTCGGCTACCACATCATCTACCGCCCGACGTTCGCCGAGGTCGGCCCGCAGTTCACGCAGGCCGTCGGGCAGCGCACGCGCCAGGTCGCGGAGAGCACGTACCTCGCGAAGCTCGAGCAGCAGGCGAAGGTCGAGGTGAAGGCCGACGCCCCGCTCTGGACCAAGGCGATCGCGCAGGACGTCGACGGCCACAAGGACGACGACAAGGTGCTCGCCACCTCGTCGGCCGGTGACCTGACGGCCAGCCGCGTCGCGCGCTGGATCGGCGCCCTCCCGATGGGCCCGCAGCTCCGCACGCAGATCCAGCAGGCGCCGGACTCGGTCATCAAGACCTTCGTCAAGCAGCTCGCCCGCAACGAGGTCCTGCTCAAGCAGGCCGACAGCGCGAAGATCCAGCTCGACACGGCCGAGGTGGCGAACCTCCGCCGCTCGTTCGTCGGGGCGATCACGAGCATGTGGAGCGGCCTCGGCGTCGCGCCCGCGGCGCTCAACGACAGCGCCAAGAGCAAGGCCGACAAGGAGCGCCTCGCCGCCACGCGCGTCGAGTCGTACCTCGACCGCCTCACGCAGCAGCAGGCGCAGTTCATCGAGGTGCCGGCCCCGATCGAGTCGGCGCTCCGCGAGAAGTACGAGTTCGAGCTGAACGAGAAGGGGCTCGACCGCGCGCTCGAGCGCGCGGCGCAGATCCGCGCCTCCGCCGATTCGGCCCGTGCGGCCGGTCAGCCGGGCACCGCGGTGCCGATCCCGGGCGCGCAGCCGCCGGCCGGTGCCGCGCCGGCTGGCGCTGCCCCGGGCGGTGCGGCTCCTGCGGCCCCGGCCCCGGGCGGCGCCACGCGCCCCTGATCCGGACCCGCGCTCGGCCCCCTGAGGGCTGATCGAGAGGGGTGGGGG